>RCUH01000028.1_pt1 | contig 283585 bp, 251 predicted proteins | sample 2166191 | NCBI WGS metagenome assembly RCUH01 (sample SAMN09932848, study PRJNA488358) | compost metagenome | feature: garden; material: soil; isolation source: compost soil in an enriched community after 214 h of incubation | place: Germany: Experimental Botanical Garden Goettingen | collected...
GCTTAGACGCTGCCGTTTGTGCGGGGCGAAAAATGGAAAAAGAAGTGGACGTTGTCTGAGCGCAGCGAGTTTCGTCCGCTTCCCATTTTTTGACTTGTACAAACGGGAACCCCGCAGGGGCTGCGGCTTCGCGGTCGCCTTCTTTTGCTTACTTTTCTTGGCGAGACAAGAAAAGTGAGCGGCTGCCGGGCCGCCCCCGGCAACGCACTTCTCCGCGGAGAGCCAACTGCATCAACACCCGCAGACAGTAAGTCAGCCCAAAAAGTCATCCAGCGCAAAAACTGTGCAATCCTTCACCTTGTTTTCGTGCTGCAAGCCCAGCCCCCTCACGCCGGATACAACGCCCCTAAAATCCGCAAGCCACGCGCACCGGTCACCGATGGCAGGTTGCCGGGTTCACGTACGCTGAAGCGCTGCGCCAGCCATGCAAAGGCCAGGGCCTCCACCTGGTTCGGCGCAACACCCAGCGCCGCAGTCGATTCCACCTTGATATTCGCCTGATGCAGCTTCAATGCATAGTGCAGCAGCGTCAGCAGATAATGGTTGTAAGCACCGCCGCCACATACATAGACGGCCTGGGTGTTTGGTGCGTACAGTTTGATCGCATCGGCCAGCGTGGTGGCGGTGAAGACTGCCAGTGTGGTCTGTACATCGGCACTCGCGAGGTTGGGAAAGTCTGCCAGCTTTTGCGCCAGCCAGGCCGGATGAAATAAATCACGTCCGGTGCTTTTCGGTGGCGGCGCCGCGAAGAAGGGCTCATCGCGCAAGGTCTTGAGCAAGTCGGCATCGACCTTGCCGGTCTTCGCCCAGTCGCCGTTGGCATCGTAGGGCTGGCCATTGTGCTGCGCGATCCATGCATCCATCAAGACATTGCCGGGGCCGGTGTCGAAGCCGATCACGGCCGCTGCGCTGTTGTGCGGCAGTATGCTGATATTGGCGATACCACCGATGTTCACGACAACACGGTTTTCTTCGCTTGAGCCAAACAGGGCGCGATGGAAAGCCGGCACCAAAGGCGCACCCTGGCCGCCGGCGGCGATGTCGCGGCTGCGCAAGTCGGCAATGACATCGATGCCGGTCAGCTCGGCCAATAGGGCGGGATTGTTGATTTGACGGGTGTAAGCAAATTCGGGGCGATGGCGTATGGTCTGTCCGTGCACGCCGATTGCAGCTATACGCTCAGCGCTCAGGCGGGCTTGCTGCAACAGGTCGGCCACGCATTCTGCGTAATAAGTCACCAGGGCATTGGCGGCCAGTGCTTCGCGATGGATTTCATCCGGTCCCGGGCTTTGCAGCGCCATCAGCTCGGCACGCAGTTCATCGGGGAAGGGCACATAGACTGCGGCCAGTGTCTGGCGCACCGTACCGTCGGCAGAGAATTCGGCAAGAATGCCGTCGACGCCGTCCAGGCTGGTGCCGGACATCAGGCCGATGAAAAGGGAAGAATCAGTAGGCATAAAAAAACCGTTCGTCAGGGTAGTTCACTCTACACTGGACCAACGGTTTTGTGGAAGCGGATCACGTACTTGCGATCCGCTTGTATGCTGCGATTTACTTTGCTGCGAGGCGGACGTTGTTATTTTCCGGGCTAAGCAGGGCAAAACGGTGTGTCATATCGTTTGCGACATTACGGAATTTTTGCATTTGCGATGCGGTCAGCGGCTGTGCATTCGGGATGTCGACTGTCATTGGATCACGTGCCTCATTGTTGACGCGGAATTCATAGTGCAAATGCGGTCCGGTCGACCAGCCGGTCATGCCGACATAGCCGATGACCTGGCCCTGGCTGACCTTGGTGCCTTTGCGCATATTCGGGGCGAAGCGGCTCATGTGCGCATAAGCGGTTGAATATTTCGACCAGTGCTTGATCACGACGACGTTGCCGTAACCGCGTTGGGTACCGGCAAAGTCGATCACGCCATCGCCGGAAGCACGGATAGGCGTGCCGATCGCAGCAGCGAAGTCGACGCCTTTATGTGCTTTCCACAAACCGGAGATAGGATGCTTGCGTACCGAGAAGCCGGACGAGATACGGGAGAATTCCAGTGGCGATTTGAGGAAGGCTTTTTTCAGTGATTTGCCGTCAAAGCCATAGTAGCCGCCGCTGGAAGCAACGCTAGGGTCGTCAAACCAGACCGATTGATAGGTTGCCGGGCCATTCATGAATTCGCCTGCGAGGACACGACCGGCGTAGACGTATTCACCGTTTTGCCAGAATGTTTCGTAGACGACATTGAAGCGGTCACCGCGACGCAGGTCGGAACCGAAGTCAATATTGGTGGAAAACATATCGACGATTTGCGAAGCGACGTTGTCCGGGATTTGTGCGGCATCGGTAGCGGCGAACAGCGAAGATCTGATTTCACCGGAACGCATCTCGATGCGGCGTTCCATTGCCACTGCTTTTTCCGAGGCCTTGAAGCCATTGCCTTCGCGACGGATTTCGATATTCTTCAGATTGCCGACGCCGGTACCGGTCGTGCTGCTGAGCCAGTTCAGTGCGCCGTCTTCATTGGTTTGCACCTGTACACGCTTGCCGGCTTTCAGTTGCATCACATTGCGGGCAACGGCATCGGATTTGATGAAGGCGGTAGCGGCGGCATCATCGACGCCAAGGCGCTCCAGCAGGGTAGCAAGGGTGTCACCGGAGCGCACGCGTTCTTCGCTGATGTAATTTTGCTGGAGTTTGTCGAGGGCGGCGATCTGGTCGGCCAGGTGCGGCAGCTGCAATTCCTGCGTGATGGACTTGATCGGCAAATCATCTGCGTCGGGGGCCATAGGCGCCACACCTGCGGCGCCAAACGCGCACACCGCCAACAACAGCGCGGAGGCTGAAACGATGCGAGTTTTGCGGGATGAACCGAGTAGTAGTTTCTTGCTGGCTGAGCTTGCGCTAAGTAATTTATTTAATGTGAACATGCAATAAGTTAAAATCTGCCGCTTGTTCGGTTTCTCTTTCTTGTGCTTTTATTAGTTGATGAACGGCAAGGTTAGAGTGACTGGGACTTAAATTAAAAAAGCATTGTACCGATTTCTGTTTTTCTTACCTCTTTTCTTACAATTTATTTTCACGATATGGACGTTTCTTCTAGCAGCAAAGCGGTGCAATTGCCTCTCTCAGACAAGGTGCAAGAGGCCCTGACGGTCGCTAAGCGCGGCGTTGAAGAATTGTTAATCGAATCAGAGTTCGCGCAGAAGCTCGCGCGGTCTGAACAAACTGGCAAGCCTTTGCGCATCAAACTCGGCCTGGACCCGACTGCACCAGATTTGCACCTCGGGCACACCGTCGTTCTCAACAAGATGCGTCAGTTGCAAGATCTGGGCCATCAGGTCATCTTCCTGATCGGCGATTTCACCTCGATGATCGGCGATCCGTCCGGCCGCAACATCACGCGCCCGCCGTTGACGAAAGAACAAATCGAAGAGAACGCGAAGACTTACTTCTCGCAAGCCAGCCTGGTGCTGGATCCGGAACGCACCGAGATCCGCTACAACTCGGAATGGTGCGATCCGCTCGGCGCGCGCGGCATGATTGAGCTGTCGGCCAAGTACACGGTGGCGCGCATCCTGGAGCGCGAAGATTTCACCAAGCGTTTCAAGGCGAATACGCCGATCTCCCTGCACGAATTCCTGTATCCATTGATGCAGGGCTATGACTCGGTTGCACTGCAATCGGATCTGGAGCTGGGCGGTACCGATCAGAAATTCAACTTGCTGGTTGGTCGCGAGTTGCAAAAAAGCTATGGTCAGGAGCAGCAGTGCATCCTGACCATGCCTTTGCTCGAGGGTTTGGACGGCGTGGAAAAAATGTCGAAATCCAAAGGCAATTACATCGGCATCACCGAGCCGGGCAACACCATGTTCGCCAAGCTGATGAGTATTTCCGATGTGATGATGTGGCGTTACTACGAATTGTTGTCTTTCCGCTCACTGAGCGAAATCGCCCAGTTCAAGAAAGAAGTCGAAGGCGGCCGCAATCCGCGCGATATCAAAGTCTTGCTGGCACAGGAAATCGTCGCCCGCTTCCATTCGGTGCAAGCCGGTGAAGATGCATTGACCGACTTCGTCAATCGCTCGAAAGGCGGTATCCCGGACGACATTCCGGAAGTCGCCTTGAGCGGCGCGCCGCTGGGCATCGGCCAATTGCTCAAGCAGGCCAATCTGTGCGCTTCCACTTCGGAAGCCTTGCGCATGGTGGAGCAGGGCGGTGTGCGTATTGACGGCACCGTGGTTAGCGACAAAGCATTGAAGGTGGAAGCCGGTACGCTGGTGGTGCAGGTCGGCAAGCGCAAGTTTGCACGTGTAACCCTGGCCTAAGCGGCTACGCATGATTGCACTCTTGCAGCGGGTGTCGCATGCCAGCGTGGTGGTGGATGGTGCGACGGTAGGTGCGATTGAGGCCGGGCTGATGGTGTTGCTGTGCGCGGAGCGCGGCGATAGCGAAAAGGAAGCCGATGCCTTGCTCGCCAAGTTGTTGTCCTATCGCGTGTTTTCCGATGCGGCCGGCAAGATGAACCTGAGCGTGGTCGATACCGCCGGCGGCATATTGCTGGTACCGCAATTTACGCTGGCAGCGGATACCCGTTCCGGCACACGTCCTTCATTTACACCTGCGGCGGCACCGGATGTGGCGCGCGCCCTGTTTGATTATTTTGTGCGGCAGGCACGTACCCGGCATGCCGATGTCGCGACCGGCGAATTCGGCGCCGATATGAAGGTATCGTTGACGAATGACGGACCGGTCACCTTCTGGTTGCAGCAAAAACCGGCAGTTTGAAATATCTGTGCACAAGTTTTGCGTGGCACCGCTAAAATACTTTTAATTATTTGATCTGGGTGCACGATGAAACTATGGAGTGATTCCTTCAAGGATGGCGCGGCAATCCCGGGCGAGTTCGCATTTTGCGTAATCGATCCGGCCACTCACGTCCGCTTATCCGCCAATAAAAATCCCCACCTGGCCTGGAGCGGCGTGCCTGCCGCCGCCAAATCGCTGGCCTTGATCGTGCACGATCCGGATGTACCTTCGCGTGGCGATGATGTGAACCAGGAAGGCAAAACAGTGCCGGCTGATTTGCCGCGCGTTGATTTTTTCCACTGGACTTTGGTCGACTTGCCGCCGGACACGCAGCATATCGCGGCCGGCTCTTTCGCCAATGGCGTGACGCCACGCGGTAAATCCGGCCCGGCGATTGCCGGTTCGCCGGTCGCCGGAGCGCGCCACGGCATCAATGATTACACCGGCTGGTTTGCGCAGGATGCCGATATGGCCGGCGCTTACTTTGGCTATGATGGTCCGTGCCCGCCATGGAACGATGCGATTGTGCATCGCTATGTATTTACGCTGTATGCGCTGGATATTGCCAGCGTGCCGGTGGACGGCGAGTTCAGCGGGCAGCAAGTGCGCGACGCGATCGCCCGGCATATATTGGCCGAGGCGAGTGTCAGCGGTAGTTATAGCTTGAACCCGACCGTGATCGCGGCCAAGTAATGAGGATGATGTGACAGAAATATTATTGATACGCCACGGCGAAACAGAATGGAATGTCGGCAAGCGTTTGCAGGGACATACCGATGTGGCGCTCAACAGTGAAGGCGTACGCCAGGCAAGCGCATTAGGCCGCTTCCTGCTGGACGAGCCGCTGGATGCGATCTATTCCAGCGATTTGCTGCGCGCCTACGATACGGCGCAGGCAGTGGCGCTGCCGCGCGGCATGACAGTGCTGACCGAGCAGGGTTTGCGTGAGCGTTGCTTCGGTGCCTTCGAAGGTTTGAACCATCCTGAAATCAAGGAAAAGTATCCGGAGGATTACGCCGCCTGGCAGCGTCGCGATATCGATGCGCGTTACCCGGACGGTGAGCGTCGTGCCGAGACCTTGCGTGAGTTTGCCGCGCGTGCGGTTGATTGCATCGCGCGCCTGGCCGGTACGCCCGGTCATCGTAAAATTGCCGTGTTTACACATGGCGGCGTGCTGGATTCGGTGTATCGCCGCGTCAAGAATATGGGCTATGAGCATCCGCGCGATTTTGATGTCTTGAATGCCAGCATCAATCGCGTCAGCTGGGACGGACAGAATTTTCAGATTCTGCAATGGGCGGACGTATCGCATCTGGCGCATGCTTCGCTGGATGAGAGCGATAATCCCAAGTGAACTGCGCTGCGCAAACCAGGTTTGGCCAGATACATTTAGCAAAATAGGCAAACTGGCAATAAGTTGCCTGCAAATACAACGTTTGACGCATTGCTGCATAAGTCACAGGCGGATGCGGCTAAAATAGCGGTTTTCCTCCGTTTGCTGCCGCCGTGAACATCGGTCCCTATTCCCTCCCGAACAATGTATTTGTCGCCCCCATGGCCGGGGTGACGGATCGGCCGTTCCGGCAATTGTGCAAACAATTGGGTGCGGGCTATGCAGTATCGGAAATGGCGGCATCCAATCCACGCCTGTGGGCCAGCGATAAATCGACACGCCGCACCAATCACGATGGCGAAGTAGAGCCGAAGGCGGTGCAGATTGCCGGCGCTGATCCGGTCTTGCTGGCGGAATGTGCAAAATTCAATGTTGATCGCGGTGCGCAAATCATCGATATCAATATGGGTTGCCCGGTCAAGAAAGTCTGCAATAGCTGGTGTGGTTCCGCCCTGCTACAGCATGAAAGCCTGGTTGCTGAAATCCTGGAAGCGGTCGTAGCGTCGGTGAATGTACCGGTCACGCTGAAATTCCGTACCGGCTGGGACAGGGCGCACAAGAATGCATTGAATATTGCGCGCATTGCCGAGCAGAGCGGCATTGCCATGCTGACCTTGCACGGTCGTACGCGTGCCGACGGTTATAGCGGCGACGCCGAGTACGAGACGATTACAGCTGTCAAGGCGGCGGTCTCCATTCCAGTCGTAGCCAATGGCGATATCACCACGCCGGAGAAGGCGCGCTATGTACTGGATGTGACCGGGGCCGACGCCATCATGATCGGCCGGGCGGCGCAGGGGCGGCCGTGGATATTCCGCGAAATCGACCATTACTTGCGTACCGGCACTTATTTGCCGGCCCCGATGATTGCCGAAGTCCGCACGCTGATGGATGAGCATTTGCGTGCGCATTATGCCTTTTACGGTGAATACCTGGGTGTGCGCACGGCGCGCAAGCATATCGGTTGGTACGTACGCGAACTTGTTGGCGGCGAAGCATTTCGTCAACAAATGAACAAGCTGGAAGACTGCGAGCAGCAATTGGCTGCCGTAAATACATTTTTTGAGTTGCAGTTGGCCCACGGCGAGCGGTTACAATATCGTCCGACCGCAGAAAAGTTGGCCGCCTGATAAGGGCTTGGTGTATTGCCATGTAAGTGGCAGAATGCCAGCCCGACAAATTATAAAAACGCGCAATCAACCAAGCACAATGAGCAAAGATAATATCCAAGAAGTCGTCAAGAAAAGCCTGGAGAAGTATTTCAAGGATCTTGGCGAGCAAATGCCATCGAATGTTTATGAGATGGTGGTCTTCACAGTAGAAAAGCCTATCCTCGAAGCAGTGATGGAACGGGCCGAAGGCAATCAGTCGCACGCGGCGGATATGCTGGGCATCAACCGCAACACCCTGCGCAAGAAATTGCAGCAGCACGATTTACTGTAATACCCAACTTTCTTCCCGCACTCCCGGCGGGAAGTGAATAAGCTAAGGGCGGCGATGTAAGCCAATCGCGTAAGTTGGATCCCTGTTGCGACCGCCTTTACCTTATTTAATTTACTTCCACTATTTTCATCATGATCAAACAAGCTCTCATCTCGGTCTCTGACAAAACTGGCGTTCTGGAATTTGCGCGCGCCCTGTCAGGCATGGGCGTCAACATCCTGTCCACCGGTGGCACGGCAAAATTGCTGGCCGAGAATGGCATCAGCGTTACCGAAGTTGCGGATTACACCGGCTTCCCGGAAATGCTGGATGGTCGCGTCAAAACCTTGCATCCGAAAGTACACGGCGGCATCCTGGCGCGCCGCGATTTTCCCGAGCATGTCAGTGCATTGGAAAAACACCAAATCCCGACCATCGATATGGTGGTGGTCAATCTGTATCCGTTCCAGCAAACCGTCGCACGTGAACACTGCTCACTGGAAGACGCAATCGAAAACATCGATATCGGCGGCCCGGCCATGTTGCGTTCGTCGGCGAAGAACCACAAGGATGTAATCGTCATCTGCGATCCGACCGACTACAGCCAGGTGCTGGGCGAGCTGAATGCGAACCAGGGCGAAGTCAGCTACGAAACCAAGTTCACACTGGCGAAAAAAGTATTTGCGCACACCGCGCAATACGACGGCGCCATCACCAATTACTTCACCTCGCTCGGTGCGGACAAGCAGCATGCAACACGCAGCTCCTACCCTGCGACCCTGAACCTGCATTTTGAAAAAGTGCAGGAAATGCGTTACGGCGAAAACCCGCATCAATCGGCAGCTTTCTATCGCGAAAGCAATCCACAGGTGGGCGCGCTGGCCAACTACACGCAATTGCAGGGCAAGGAACTGTCGTACAACAATATCGCCGATGCGGATGCCGCATGGGAATGCGTCAAGACTTTCGACGAATCCGCCTGCGTCATCATCAAGCATGCGAATCCTTGTGGCGTGGCAGTTGGCGTCACGCCATTGGAAGCGTATAGCAAGGCCTTGCAAACCGATCCGACCTCGGCTTTCGGCGGTATCATCGCCTTCAACCGCGAGCTGGATGGCAATGCGGCAGAAGCGGTCGCCAAGCAATTCGTTGAAGTCTTGATCGCGCCTTCGTTCAGCGAAAAAGCCAAGCAGATTTTTGCCGGCAAACAAAATGTACGCCTGCTCGAAATCCCGCTCGGCAATGCCGTCAATGCACATGACTTCAAACGCGTAGGCGGTGGCTTGCTGGTGCAATCGCCGGATGCGAAAAACGTCGTGCTGGCCGAGTTGAAAGTCGTCAGCAAGAAGCAACCTACACCGCAGCAATTGCAGGATTTGATGTTTGCCTGGCGCGTTGCGAAATTCGTGAAGTCGAATGCAATCGTGTTCTGTGCAAATGGCATGACCATGGGCGTAGGCGCAGGCCAGATGAGCCGCATCGATTCCGCACGTATTGCTTCGATCAAGGCGCAGAACGCAGGTTTGTCACTGGTCGGTACCGCGGTGGCATCGGATGCTTTCTTCCCGTTCCGTGACGGCCTCGACGTCGTGGTGGCGGCAGGCGCGACTTCGGTGATCCATCCGGGTGGTTCGATGCGCGATCAGGAAGTGATCGATGCAGCGGACGAACAGGGCGTCGTGATGCTGATGACAGGCACACGTCACTTCCGTCACTAATCAGTAATGTCCTGCGTGCGATGAAAGGCACGCAGGATTTTCCATTGAGCTAGCTTATTCCATGAAAATTCTCGGCATCGACCCCGGCTTGCGTACCACCGGCTTTGGCGTGATCGAGAAGCATGGCAATAAACTCACTTACATCGCATCGGGCACCATCAAGACGCCTGATGCCGATTTGCCGCAACGCCTCAAAACCATACTCTCCAGCGTTTCCGAAGTCATCGCAACCTATCGTCCCGATTGCGCGGCGATTGAAAAAGTATTCGTCAATGTGAATCCGCAATCGACGCTGCTGCTGGGGCAGGCGCGCGGTGCTGCGATCTGTGCCCTCGTGCATGCCGATTTGCTGGTGGCCGAATATACCGCGCTGCAAGTGAAGCAGGCCGTGGTCGGGCAGGGCAAGGCGCAAAAGGCACAAGTGCAGGATATGGTGCAGCGCTTGCTGAAGCTGTCGGGTTTGCCCGGTACCGATGCCGCCGATGCGCTGGGTGTGGCGATCTGCCACGCGCATAGCGGTGAAGCCCTGAGTGTGCTGGGTGCGCTGGCACCGGAGCTGGCGCGCAAGGGTTTGCGGGTGCGCGGCGGCCGCCTGGTCGGTTAGTATTAGTCTTCTGTTTTAATTTCCCAAGGTCACACTGAGATGATAGGTCGTCTTTCCGGAGTATTGCTCGAAAAAAATCCGCCGCAACTGCTGGTCGATTGCAACGGCGTCGGGTATGAAGTCAATGTGCCGATGAGCACCTTCTACAACCTGCCCGGCCTCGGTGAAAAAGTCGTCTTGCTGACGCACCTGACGGTACGCGAAGATGCGCACATCCTGTTTGGCTTCGGCACCAATGAAGAGCGGAATGTCTTCAAGCAATTGGTGAAAATTACCGGGATAGGTGCACGTACCGCACTGTCTATCCTGTCCGGCATGTCGGTCGCCGACCTGGCGCAGGCAATCACGATGCAGGAAGCCGGACGCCTGACCAAGATTCCGGGCATAGGTAAGAAAACCGCCGAACGCCTGCTGCTTGAATTGAAGGGCAAGCTGGGTGCCGATCTGGGCGTGGCCGGCGTAGTCGCGACCGATGCCACTTCCGACATCCTGAATGCATTGCTGGCACTCGGTTATTCCGACAAGGAAGCGATGCTGGCACTGAAACAGGTGCCGGCCGGTACCGGTGTGTCGGACGGTATCAAGCTCGCGCTCAAATCCCTGTCCAAGGCATAACTAACTTTCACCGCCGCCGCGCTACAATGCGACCATGAGTATTCAAACCGACGATTTCAGCGAACAACGCATCATTGCCGCCACGCCCGCCTCCGCCAACGAGGAGGCGATAGAGCGCGCGCTGCGTCCGAAGCAACTGGACGAATATGTAGGTCAGGAAAAAATCCGCGGCCAGCTGGAAATCTTCATCACTGCCGCGCGCCAACGCCATGAAGCGCTCGACCATACCTTGCTGTTTGGTCCGCCGGGTCTGGGTAAAACCACACTGGCGCACATCATTGCGCGTGAGATGGGAGTCAACCTGCGCCAGACTTCGGGACCGGTGCTGGAACGCGCCGGCGACCTGGCCGCATTGCTGACCAATCTCGAAGCCAACGATGTACTTTTCATCGATGAAATCCACAGGCTGTCGCCGGTGGTCGAAGAAATCCTGTATCCGGCACTCGAGGATTACCAGATCGATATCATGATCGGTGAAGGCCCGGCCGCGCGTTCGGTACGCCTCGATTTACAGCCGTTTACGCTGGTCGGCGCCACCACACGCGCCGGCATGCTGACCAATCCTTTGCGTGATCGCTTCGGCATCGTTGCGCGCCTCGAATTCTATACACCGCTGGAATTGACCAAGATCGTCACGCGCAGCTCGGCCCTGCTGAATGCACCTATCGATGAAGATGGCGCATTTGAAATTGCCAAGCGCAGCCGCGGTACGCCGCGTATTGCTAACCGCCTGTTGCGGCGTGTGCGCGATTACGCGGAAGTCAAAGGCAATGGCAAGATCACCAAGGCGATGGCCGATGCCGCGCTGGTCATGCTGGATGTGGATCCGGTCGGCTTCGACCTGATGGACCGGAAGTTGCTGGAAGCAGTGCTGTTCAAGTTCAATGGCGGTCCGGTGGGCCTGGACAACCTGGCGGCGGCGATTGGCGAAGAGCGCGACACGATAGAAGACGTGCTCGAACCCTATCTGATCCAGCAGGGTTTCCTGCAACGCACGCCGCGCGGCCGGATTGCCACGCCGGTCGCGTATGCCCATTTCGGTGTCACGGCACCGCAAACCGGGCCGAATGGCGATTTGTGGGCCGGACAGTAAATCTGCTGCCCCGACGCCTGCGTCAGCACACCTTTCAAAAAGAACAGCATGCAAATATGGGTTGATGCCGATGCCTGTCCCAATGTCATCAAGGACGTGCTGTTTCGCGTAGCCGACCGGCTGCAGGTACAGGTCACGCTGGTGGCAAATAAATTATTGCGTACGCCACCATCCCGCTTCATCAAGGCGATCCAGGTGCCGGCCGGTTTTGATGTGGCTGACAATGAAATCGTGCGCCTGGTGCAAGCCGGCGACCTGGTGATTACCGCGGATATCCCGCTGGCAGCCGATGTACTGGAAAAAGGCGGGCATCCACTGAATCCGCGCGGCGAGTTTTATACCAAAGACAACATTCAGCAACATTTGACGATGCGCAGCTTCATGGACGAGCTGCGCAGCAGTGGCGTCGATACCGGCGGCCCGTCCGCCTTTAGCCAGGGCGATATCCGGGCCTTTGCGAATCAACTCGATCGTTACTTGGCCAAACAGCGCAACAAGCCCTGAACCGCCCAAAATGTTGCAGCGAGTCATTATTCAAATGACATTTCCGCATTAAAAAATTTCATCTGATATGCCCTTCCTGGGACAATTTGCTCCTTTGCAGGGCGTTCGCCTTGTGTGAGAATGTTGCATCGCAAATAAGGCTTTATTTCCTTTATTCAACTTCTCTGCGCGAGCTAGCCATGTTGATGTCTACCCAAGCCAATCGATACGCGCACCAATTACTGGCCGCGCGAGCGGATGCGCAACAAATTCCCTGCCTGACCAAAGACGACCATCTGACGATTGCCGATGGCTATGACGTGGCCAAATGCATAGTCGATATCCGCATTGCGCAGGGCGAAACACCCATCGGACGCAAGATCGGTTTCACCAATCGCCGTATCTGGCCGAACTATGGTGAGCGCGAACCTATCAACGCGCCGATCTGGGCACATATGTATGACGATACGGTGCGCTATTCGGAAGACAATCACGGCTTGCAGGATCTGACCGGCGCCGTGCAGCCACGCATAGAACCAGAGATCGTATTCAAGCTGGCAAAAACGCCGCCGCAACATGCGACGCTGGAAGATATCGCAGATTGCATCGAATGGATGGCGCACGGCTTTGAATTGGTGGTTTGTCCTTTTGCCGACTGGAAATTTGAAGCGGCCGATGCAGTTGCCGCTTTCGGTTTCCACGGTGCACTGATCCTGGGTGAGCCGCATATGCTGTCGTCGGCCACGCGGGCACATCTGGCCGATATCCTGACCGCTGCCAGCGTTTCGCTGTCGTATAGCGAAGGCGCGGAGTTCAGATTGCACAGTGCCGGTTTTGGCAGCAATGTCATGGATAGCCCGGTGCATGCTTTATTGAATCTGCACCAGACCCTGCAGACGCAACCGCAGTTTGCACCTTTGGCGGCCGGCGAGATCATCGCGACCGGGACCCTGACCGATGCCTATCCGGTCAAGCCGGGGCAAACCTGGTCGACCGCATTTTCCGGGGTCGCTTTGCCGGGACTGACACTGTCCTTCGTTTAGTTTGCAGTTGTTTGCTGCCGCAGGATAAAAAAAATCCGCCGCATGCCTGATGGGCCGCGGCGGATTTTTTATTACAGCAAGCTCTGTGTTTAGCCGCGTGCGGGTGCTGCATCGAAAGGCAGAGAGGCATGGGCGTCATGCGCCAGGCTACGGTGTTCGGTGCGTACCGCTTGCGCGCTCGCTGCCTGGCGCTCATCAAGTTTGAACACGTTGACGATCTGCGCCAGCTTGTCGGCCTGCTCGCGCAGGGATTGCGATGCAGCGGCGGCTTCTTCCACCAGCGCGGCATTCTGTTGCGTGACCTGATCCATCTGGCTGATGGCGGTGTTGACTTGCTCGATGCCGGAACTCTGTTCCTGGCTGGCCGCCATGATTTCATTCATGATATCGGTCACATGACGGATGCTGCTGACTACATCGTCCATCGTTTTGCCCGCTTCGCTGACCAGCTTGCTACCGGCGTCGACATTGCTGACCGAGTCCCCGATCAGGCTTTTGATTTCCTTCGCGGCGGCCGCGGAACGTTGTGCCAGGCTGCGGACTTCGGTGGCGACGACTGCAAAGCCGCGGCCCTGTTCACCGGCGCGCGCCGCTTCGACTGCCGCATTGAGTGCGAGGATGTTGGTCTGGAAGGCAATGCCATCGATCACGCCGATGATGTCGACAATCTTGCGCGATGAATTGTTGATGGCACCCATGGTGCTGATCATTTCTTTGACGACGGCACCGCCTTTGGCGGCGACATCGGAAGCTGACACTGCAAGCTGATTCGCCTGCTGTGCATTCTCGGCATTCTGTTTGACGGTCGATGTCAGTTCTTCCATCGACGATGCGGTTTCTTCCAGCGACGCGGCTTGCTGTTCGGTACGCGAAGACAGGTCAAGATTGCCGTGGGCGATTTCAGCCGATGCGGTGTTGATGAAATCTGTGCCGGCTTTCACATCATTGACGATTTTCTTCAGGCCATCGTTCATGCCGCCCAGTGCCCGCATCAGGTCGCCGATTTCATCTTTGGATGGTTTGCCGATATCGCCGGTCAGGTCACCGTCCGCGGCGCGCGTGGCGACATCGATCGCCGAGCGCAGGGGCTTGGTGATGCTGCGTGTGATGACGATGGCGCAGGCCGCGCCCAGCAAGATCAGCAGTACGCCCAGTCCTATCATCAGGTTCAGGCTGCGCTGATGGGCGGCATCGATGTCACGTGAAATCTGGTCGATGGCTTTGCGCTGGACCGACAGGAACTCCAGCACTTTTTCCTGATACGCCTTGGCGGATGGCAGGAAAATTTGCAGGTAGGCGCGTTCCGCTTCCGCCTTGTTGCCGCCGGTCTTTGCGTTCATCACATCTTCTTTGCCCTTTTGATAGGCTTTGCGCAGAGCGATCGTTTCTTCGTACAGCTTGCGTTCGGCATCGCTGGTGATCATGCTTTCCAGGCTTTTCAACAGTGCACTGCCTTGCTTGGTGCTGTCGGCGATGACATCCGCAAACACATCGGACAGGGTGTCATCCGTGCTGCGGGCGATCATCGAGGTGCGTGCAATCGCGGAATAAATGAAGACATACCAATCGGAAGTAATGCGTTCCTTGGCCAATGGTTTTTCCATCATGAGGCGGGTCGCTTCGGCATTCTGTCGCGCGTGGATCAATGCGATAGCGGTGGAGGCGACGGAGAGGGCGAGCACTAATATGAAGCCGATAGCAAGACGTGTACCGATTCTGAAATTCGATAGAAAGCGCATGGAATATGTCTCTTAGTAGGTTTTAATGGTTGGCTGAAGTGCTGGCCGTAAAACGTATTGCCGAGCGGCAAGTCTAAGATAGTCTGCTTTTCCAAAGAGAATTTTGTGACGCCTTGTGGCGGGAATGCGTCATCTTGTGACATTGTTTTGCATTCCCGACCTGCTTTCTTGTCAAATGTGCATCGTAAACCGCAAATGCACGCCTGGCTTGGGTTTGCAGGTGTTCAACATGGTCGCAAGCGGCCAATAAAAAAGCGCAAGGTGCTTGCACACGCTGCGCTTTTTTTGATGTTGCCGACGCTTACAGCTTGGCGAATTGCTCGCGCAATTTGTTCAGCGTGGCGGAGAAGTTGGCGACGCGTTCCTTCTCTTGCGCGACCACCTGTGCCGGTGCGCGCGCGACGAAGCTTTCATTGCCGAGCTTGCTGTTGGCTTTGGTGATCTCGCCATCCAGGCGCGCGATTTCCTTGCTCAGGCGTTCACGCTCCGCCGCGACATCGATTTCCACTTTCAACATCAGCTTGGCAGTGCCGACGATGGAAACCGGTGCCGGTGATTCCGGCAATTTGTCAGCGACGTTCACTTCGGACAGTTTGGCCAATGCCTGCAGATAAGGCGCAAACGATTGCAGGCGAGCGGCCTGTGCCGGATCGCTGGCTTCCATGATCAGCGGCACGCGCAGTGCCGGCGACAATTGCATTTCGCCACGCAGGTTACGGCAGGCATCGGTCATGGCTTTCAGTTCGGCCATCCAGTTTTCCGCCTGCTCATCAATCTTGCCAGGCTGCGCTTCCGGATACGGCTGCAACATGATCGAATCGCCGGCCGGATTCGGCTTGTAGCCGGTCAATGGCGCAACGGTTTGCCACAAGGCTTCGGTGATGAAAGGAATCACCGGATGCGCGAGGCGCAGGATGGTTTCGAGTACGCGCAACAGGGTGCGACGGGTCGCGCGCTGCTGTGCTTCGCTGCCGGTCTGGATCTGCACCTTGGCCACTTCCAGATACCAGTCGCAGTACTCATCCCAGATGAATTGGTAGAGCGATGCAGCGATATTGTCGAAACGGTAGTCGGCAAAGCCCTTGGCGATGTCGGCTTCGGTGCGCTGCAGCTTGGACACGATCCAGCGATCCGCTTGCGAGAAGTCGGTATAACCACCCGGATCACAGTCACCGGCGGCGCACGGAGCATCGCGGAAACCGCAATCGTGGCCTTCGCAATTCATCAGGACGAAGCGGGTCGCATTCCACAGCTTGTTGCAGAAATTGCGATAGCCTTCGCAACGGCTGAGGTCGAAATTGATATTGCGTCCCAGCGATGCATAGCTCGCCATCGTGAAGCGCAAGGCGTCGGTACCGTAAGCCGAAATGCCGGCCGGGAATTCCTTGCGTGTCGATTTCTCGATGCTGGCCGCCTGCTTCGGATTCATCAGGCCGACGGTACGCTTGGCCACCAGGTCGTCGACATTGATGCCGTCGATCAGGTCGATAGGGTCCAGCGTATTGCCTTTCGACTTCGACATTTTCTGGCCGCTGCTGTCGCGGATCAAGCCGTGCACGTACACGGTTTTGAACGGTACCTTGCCGGTGAAGTGCGTGGTCATCATGACCATGCGCGCGACCCAGAAGAAAATAATATCGAAGCCGGTGACCAGCACCGACGATGGCAGGAAGGTCTTGAAGTCCGGGGTTTCTTCCGGCCAGCCGAGCGTGGAGAAGGGCACCAGCGCGGACGAGAACCAGGTATCGAGCACGTCTTCATCGCGCGTCAGCGGTCCGTTATAACCGGCAGCGGCAGCCTTGGCTTTTGCTTCGTCTTCATTGCGCGCAACATAGACTTTGCCTTCGCTGTCATACCATGCCGGGATTTGATGGCCCCACCACAGTTGACGCGAGATGCACCAGTCCTGGATATTGTTGAGCCACTGGTTATAGGTATTGGTCCAGTTCTCCGGCAGCATTTTGATTTCGCCGTTCGCCACTTTTTCCAGCGCGACTTCGGTAATCGATTTGCCCGGGAAGTAAGTGCCTTCCGGTGCCGGTTTGCTCATCGCGACAAACCATTGGTCGGTCAGCATTGGTTCGATCACGGTGTTGGTACGGTCGCCGCGCGGCACCATCAATTTGTGCGGCTTGACCAGTTCCAGCAAACCTTGTGCATCGAGGTCCGCCACGATTTGCTTGCGTGCGGCAAAACGATCCAGGCCTTGATAGGCGGCCGGTGCGTTTTCATTGATCTTTGCATCCAGCGTCAGGATGCTGATCTTGTCGAGGTTGTGGCGCTGGCCAACAGCGTAATCGTTGAAGTCATGCGCCGGCGTGATCTTCACGCAACCGGTACCGAATTCCTTGTCGACATAGTCATCGGCGATGACAGGGATCGCGCGATCGCACAAAGGCAGGGTCAGCAGTTTGCCGACCAGCTGCTGATAACGTGTATCGGTCGGATCGACGGCAACCGCAACGTCGCCCAGCATGGTTTCCGGACGGGTGGTGGCGACCACGATGAAATTGCGTTCTTCCCATTCGGTCGCATTGCCTGCTTCATCGAATGCGATCGGGAATTTGTAGCTGGAGCCGTCAGCCAGTGGATAACGGATATTCCACATCTGGCCGTCTTCTTCTTCCGACACCACTTCCAGGTCGGAGACCGCAGTGCCGAGCACCGGATCCCAGTTGACCAGGCGTTTGCCGCGATAGATCAAACCTTGTTCAACCAGGCGGACAAATACTTCGGTCACGGTTTTTGAGCGCGGCTCATCCATCGTGAAATATTCACGGCTCCAGTCCGGCGAAGCGCCGAGGCGGCGGATCTGGCCGGTAATGGTGGAGCCGGATTTTTCTTTCCATTCCCACACTTTTTCGACAAACTTTTCGCGGCCGAGGTCGTGGCGCGTGATTTTTTGTGCGTCGAGCTGGCGTTCAACCACGATCTGGGTCGCGATACCGGCGTGATCGGTGCCGGGAATCCAGGCGGTGTTGAAGCCGCGCATGCGGTGGTAGCGCGTCAGGCCGTCCATGATCGTCTGATTGAATCCATGGCCCAGATGCAGGGTGCCGGTTACGTTCGGTGGCGGCAACTGGATGCTGAATGCGGGTTTGTCTGCGTCGGTGGTGGCGGTGTAATAACCGCGTTTCTCCCATTCGGTGCGCCAGAACGCTTCAATGTCGGCGGGATCGAAAGACTTGGCTAATTCCATGATTTTGAATGAATTGAATCGAATCAAGCATTATAAGTGACGATGAGGGGGTGTATTGCCTCTGATCGTGCAAATGAAGGTAGAATTCTGGTCTTCTTTGCTTGTCTGAGCCTGTATCTTTGCCCAAAGTTGAGTTTTAACTGGATGGCAAGTCGGGCTTTATCGCCTGCGCGACTGACTGCAACGTCCGTAAACAGATTGCCGCAAAGCTGCGCGGCAGGCCGGATGCAAAGCCGTAGCCTTGAATAAATGACAAGGCCCCAACGGCAAGCAGCCACCCTTGAAAATAGTGAAGTGACAGAGTGAAGTGATGCTGGAAATCGAATTGAACGGCGCCATGCGCCAGGTTGAAAATGGCCAGAACGTGGCTGACCTGATAGCGGAACTATCGTTATCCGGCAAAGCCGTAGCGGTCGCCATTAACCGTGAAATCGTCCCGCGCGGGCAATGGGCACAGCGCCAATTGCAGGCGGCTGACCGTATCGATATCGTGCGCGCCATCGGCGGCGGCTGATCCTCCTGTCAACACCTGGCAACTGAGCTGCCGGTGTGTTTGATATTGTTTACTTTGATTCCCACGCAGTTTGTTCCATCCTGCACCCACGTACCCCGGAACCCATCATGACCAGCGCCATATTCCCTGACGAGCAACTGACAATCGCCGGCACCACTTATCGCTCCCGCCTCCTGGTCGGCAGCGGTAAATACAAAGACCTCGAACAAACACGCGCCGCCAGCGAAGCCAGCGGTGCACAAATCGTTACGGTCGCGATCCGTCGCGTCAATATCGGCCAGGATCCGAATGCACCGAGCCTGCTCGATGTCTTGCCGCCATCCGAATACACCTTGCTGCCAAATTCGGCCGGCTGCTATAACGCCGCCGATGCGGTTTATACCTTGCAACTGGGTCGTGAAATCCTCGGCGGCCACAAGCTGTGCAAGCTCGAAGTCCTGGGCGATGAAAAGACCCTGTTCCCGAATATGCCGGAAACCCTGAAAGCAGCCGAGACCCTGGTCAAGGATGGCTTTGATGTGATGGTCTATTGCAGCGATGATCCGATCCAGGCACGTATGCTGGAAGACATCGGCTGCGCCGCCATCATGCCATTGGCCTCATTGATCGGTTCCGGCATGGGCATCCTCAATCCATGGAACCTGTCGCTCATCATCGAGCAAAGCAAAGTGCCGGTCATCGTTGATGCCGGTGTGGGTACTGCTTCCGATGCCGCGATTGCCATGGAGCTGGGTTGCGACGGCGTGCTGATGAATACCGCGATTGCCGGAGCGCAAGATCCGGTCCGTATGGCCCATGCAATGAAACTGGGCATAGAAGCCGGTCGCAACGCTTACCTGGCAGGTCGCATCGCCCGTAAATTCGCCGCTTCCCCATCGTCACCGATGGCCGGACGCGTGGTTTAAGTAGTCAAGCAAGAAGGCAAAGACGCATGAACTCTAATCTGCACGGTCTCTATCTCGTCACTCCGGATTGGGATGACACCCGCAAACTGCTGGAAATTACCGAACTCGCATTGAAAGGCGGCGTCAGCCTGCTGCAATACCGCCACAAGACGGCTGATGCAGCCTTGCGCCAGGAGCAGGCGGAATGCCTGCAAGCGCTGTGCCGCAGCTATGAAGTCCCGTTCATCATCAATGACCATATCGACCTGTGCCTGGGCATCAACGCCGACGGCATACACGTCGGTGGTACTGATAAGTCGGTGGCGGAAGTACGTGCACTGATAGGCCCGGACAAAATCCTCGGCTCGTCCTGTTACGGCGACCTGGCGCTGGCGCATGCGGCAGAAGCGGCCGGTGCCAGCTATGTGGCCTTCGGTGGTTTCTATCCATCCAAGGTCAAGAAATACCCGGTTACCACCGCGCCGACCATCGTCAGCGACTGGAAAGCGCAAGGCAAGGTACCGAGCTGCGTCATCGGCGGCATGACCAGGGACAACTCGGCACCACTGGTAGCAAATGGTGCCGACATGGTGGCTGCGATCAGCAGCGTCTACCTGGCAGGTGATCCGCAAGCGGCGGCGCGTGCCTTTGTCAGCCTGTTTGCCAAGTAATCTGATTTCATGATCGGTGCCCGGTTGCAAGCGGGCACCGCTTCATTCTTCCTCCTTCATTTCACTATCGTGCTGCCCGGCGCATGCCTTTGGGCAAGAGACGTGTAATCAGCGGCCTCTGTCCTGCTGTCGCGGCTATAATCGATAGATGCAAAATCTTCTTCACAATCTCAATCCCGAACAACTCGCCGCTGTCACCTTACCCGCACAGCCTGCATTGATTCTGGCAGGTGCCGGTTCCGGCAAAACCCGTGTCCTGACTACGCGCATCGCCTGGCTGATCCAGACCGGACAGGTCTCACCTGCGGGCATACTCGCCGTGACCTTCACCAATAAGGCGGCGAAGGAAATGATGACGCGCCTGTCGGCAATGATGCCGATCAATACGCGCGGGATGTGGATAGGCACTTTTCACGGATTGTGTAACCGCCTGTTGCGCGCCCATTATCGTGACGCCGCTTTGCCGCAGACTTTCCAGATCCTCGATTCGCAGGATCAGTTATCGATGATCAAGCGTTTGCTCAAGGCAAACAATATCGATGACGAAAAATATCCGCCGCGTAACCTGATGTACTTCATCAATGGTGCGAAGGACCAGGGTTTGCGTGCGAACGCGGTGGAAGCCTTCGATGATTACAACCGCAAGATGGTTGAGTTGTACGAAATCTACGACCAGCAATGCCAGCGTGAAGGCGTGGTCGATTTCGCCGAACTCCTGTTGCGCACTTATGAATTACTGAGCCGTAACCAGCCGCTGCGTGAACACTATCAGGCGCGCTTCCGCCACATCCTGGTCGACGAATTCCAGGATACCAATGACCTGCAATACAACTGGCTGAAGTTGATGGCCGGGACGCAGGGTGCAGTGTTTGCGGTGGGTGATGATGATCAGAGCATCTATGCCTTCCGCGGTGCCAACGTGGGCAATATGAGCGCCTTTGAGCGTGAATTCAAAGTCGAGAACCTGATCAAGCTGGAGCAAAACTATCGCTCGCACGGTCACATCCTCGATACCGCGAATACGCTGATTGCAAACAACAGCAAGCGCCTCGGCAAGAATCTGCATACCGATGCCGGTCACGGCGAACTGGTGCGCATCTATGAAGCGAGCAGCGATTTGCAGGAGGCGCAATGGATCATAGAAGAGACCAAGAGCCTGATCGCCGAAGGTGCGGCGCGTAGCGATATCGCCGTGCTGTATCGTTCGAATGCGCAATCGCGTGTGATCGAACATGCATTGTTCTCTTCCGGTATTCCGTATCGTGTGTATGGCGGGCAGCGCTTCTTTGAGCGCGCCGAGGTCAAGCATGCGATCGCCTACCTGCAATTGATGGATAACCCGCACAACGATTCCGCCTTCCTGCGTGTGGTGAATTTCCCGACGCGCGGCATCGGTGCCCGTTCGCTGGAGCAATTGCAGGATGCCGCCAAGCAGTACGGGATTTCACTGTACGCAGCGGTACCCTATGTCACCGGCAAGGCGGGTACTTCGCTCGGCGCCTTCATCAAACTGATAGAAGCAGCACGCTTCGAAACACAAAACCTGCCATTGCCGGAAATGGTGCAGGTGGTGATTGATGCCAGCGGTCTGATCACGCATTACCAGAATGAAAAAGAAGGCGCGGACCGTATAGAGAATCTGGAACAAGTGGTTAGCGCTGCCACCTTATTCGTATCCGAAGAAGGTTTCGGCATTGATGCGCCGGCCTTGCTGGGGCCGACCAGCCAGCAGATGGCGGCGCCGGCCATCGTGACGCAGGATGGCGTGGAAATCCTTGATGCAGATGCGCCTTTGCCGGTGGTGATGTCGCCTTTGTCAGCCTTCCTGTCGCATGCTTCGCTGGAAGCCGGCGACAACCAGGCGCAAGCCGGGCAGGACGCTTTACAGCTGATGACAGTGCATTCGGCCAAGGGCCTGGAATTCGACGCGGTATTCATCACCGGTCTCGAAGAAGGTTTGTTCCCGCACGAAAATTCGCAGAAGGAAGAAGGCGGCGTGGAAGAAGAGCGGCGCCTGATGTATGTCGCGATTACACGTGCCAAGCGTCGCCTCTATATCAGCTTTTCGCAGACGCGCATGTTGCATGGCCAGATGCGTTTCAACCTCAAGTCACGCTTCTTTGACGAGATGCCGGAAGATTCGTTGAAGTGGCTGTCGCCCAAGGTGCAGCAGCCGCATCACTGGACGCCGCATCCGAAAGCTGCATGGGAAGATGCGCTGGGAGCCGGTACCAACCAGATTGCACAGAATATCGTGAAGAAGGATATCGGCTGGCGCATCGGTGAATCAGTGGCGCATGCCAAGTTCGGTGAAGGCGTGATCGTCAATATCGAAGGCAGCGGCGGCAATGCGCGCGCGCATATCAACTTTGGCCGGCACGGCATGAAGCTACTGGATTTGAGTGTCGCCAAGCTCGAGAAGGTGAGCGGCTAGGACAGGAAGCAAGCGCTGCCGGCAGCGCTTGCAGCAGGTTTTAGAACGTCAGGTTTTCCGGCGGTTCGCCGAACATATGCGTGTAGGTCGGATAAAACGAGCAGTACATGATCACCGTCAATACCAGTGACATAGGCAGCAGGATGAAGATGGACGCTGTTGCCGAATTCAATAACATCCCCAGTATCGAACTCACCACAACCGGGAAAATCATCCCGATGCTGACCCAGGCCAGGCCGTAAATCAGGAAGGCCTTGCCGGCGCGGCGCACGGCAAAGAAGCTATAGAAAATCGCCTTGCCCACACCCATGCCTTGCCATGCAATCAGGGGCGCAGCAAACCAGAAGGCCATCGCAGCCGGGATGTACACCGCAGCAGAGAAGAACATCGCCGAAGTCATGCTCGACGCACGCACGGTTTCGGCATCCAGCACGATCTGGCCGGTCAAGGCCTGCCAGAACACACCGCCATCAATCAGGCTGGAAGCGCCGACGGCAATAATGGCTGCCACCAGGTACAGGGTGCCGAGCTTGATCAGCGTGCGCACTGCCGGTGAACGGAAGCCGACCAGCAGCAGGTTGGGATAAACCCGTTTCCCGGTTTTGACGTAAGCACATGCATGCATGAAGCTCATCGAAAACAGCGGCACCAAGATCAGCGGCAGCAATTGCCCGATGACCGGAATGATGCCCAGTCCCAGCATCAGGAACATATAGGCAAAGAAGAGCGTCGATAATTCAGCCGGTTGCTTGCGAAAGATGGCAAAGCCTTCCTTCACCCAAAGCCAACCAGTTATTGCAGGGAGTTTGTCCATCATCCAGCCGAGGTAAAAAGAGGGGGAGTCGCTTGTTCGATGCGCAAACGCAAGATACGTTCAAAATGACCCGGATCATGCGGCGTCAGCATTTCCGCATCGCGCGGCAAATGGAAATCGTACAGGCGCGACAGCCAGAAACGCAAGGCGCCGGCGCGCAGCATTGCCTGCCACGCTGATTGTTCGGCGGCGGTGAACGGGCGTACATGGTGATAGGCGTCCAGCATCGCGCGTACGCGTTCCTGATCCAATACGCCGGTTTCCACATCGATACACCAGTCATTCACGGTCACGGCGACATCGAACAGCCAGGTATCGCAACCGGCAAAATAGAAATCGAAGAAGCCGGTCAGGTGATCGCCGTTGAACATCACATTGTTGCGGAACAGGTCGGCGTGGATCGGACCGTTTTGCAATTGACGATAAGTATCGGATTCGGCAAAAGCGTTCTGGAACGCCATTTCCTCTGTTAGCAGTTGTTTATTGCTGTCCGACAGGTAAGGCATGACGACCGGCGCGGTTTCATTGCGCCAGGCCAGACCACGCAGGTTCGGCTGACGAATCGGGAAGTTTTCTGCGGCGATGTGCATGCGCGCCAGCATCGCACCGACGGCGGCGCAATGCACGGCATGCGGTTCCATCTGCGAGCTGCCTTCCAGTTTGCTGACGATGGAGGCCGGTTTGCCATGCAATGCATTGATCAACTCGCCCTGATGGGTTGCGATAGGCGCCGGTACCAGCACGCCGCGTTCCGCCAGATGGCGCATCAGGTTCAGATAAAACGGCAGTTGCTCGAAGCTGAGCTTCTCGAATATGGTCAATACATATTCGCCGAACTCGGTTGTGATGAAAAAATTGGTGTTTTCGATGCCGGACGGAATGCCCTTGATCGCGAGCGCCTTGCCCAGATCAAATTGGGTAATCCATTGGGAGAGGTCATCCAGGGTGACCGGAGTAAAGACTGCCATGGGGAAATTAGAAAGAAATACCTGTCATCAAAAAACAAAAATAACGCACCGAAGTGCGTTATTGAGGAACATTCATGCCAAGCAGTTAAATTACTTGCCTGGGGCCGGAGCCAGTGTTTCTACCGGTTCAGGTGCCGGATGGCTTTTCGGTGGGCCGAATTCGCCGATCTGGAACTGTACCGGACGCGAGCTATCACTTTGGCCATCGCCGCGCATCGCGCTGCCGGCCGGGTCATTCGGATAGGCGTAATACGTGGTGCGACCGGTCTGTACCTTCACTTCCGTTACGCGACCCTGGGATTTTTTCTCGGTAATTTTCTTTTGCGTATCAGGCTGGCGAATCGTCACCTCCGGTGCTGCGCCTTCTTCCAGGCGTTGCATTTGCGGTGGTGGCGGGGCCACGTCGTTGCCAGGTGCATTTTGTGCGTTGACAACCATAGGCGTAGCGAAGACTGCCGCTGTAATCGTGATGAGGGACCAGATTTTGGATGTGCGCATGATGTGTGTATGAGCCCGTCGTTGAAAGGAAATTAAGTAAGATGGTTCATTGTAACAAACAGGGATAAGCCTGCCGAAAATAGTTCATTTTGTTATGAAACGTTCCATAAACACAATTTGCCGTCGCAGCGCGCAGAATTTGCGCGGGCAAACTCTGCCATAATCGTAGCCGTTTGCCATCAGGGCTTAATCCTGTGGCCTGCTTTATATAGACAGCCTTGTTGTTGTCCCTGTTTCCCCTGACTGAATTCCTATGAATAAAACCCTGTTGTTAGTTGATGGTTCCAGCTATTTGTACCGCGCTTTCCACGCGATGCCGGATTTGCGCGGCCCGAATGGTGCGCCTACCGGAGCGATTTACGGGATGATCAATATGTTGCGCCGCCTGCGCAAGGATTATCCAGACGCGGATTACATGGCTTGCGTATTCGACGCCAAAGGTAAAACCTTCCGTGACGATTTGTATGCCGAATACAAGGCGCAACGCGCTTCGATGCCGGACGACCTGGTGAAACAGATAGAGCCTATCCATGAAGCGGTACGCGCGATGGGCTGGCCAATCCTAATGGTGGAGGGGATAGAGGCGGATGACGTCATCGGTACGCTGGCAGTGGAAGCCGTCAAGCACGGCATGGATACCGTGATCTCGACCGGCGACAAGGATCTGGCGCAACTGGTGAATGATCGCGTCATGCTGATCAATACGATGAGCAATGAAAAGCTGGACCGTGACGGTGTGATCGCCAAATTCGGTGTGCCGCCGGAACGCATCATCGACTACCTGACACTGATCGGCGATACCGTTGATAACGTGCCGGGCGTGGATAAGGTCGGACCAAAAACAGCCGTCAAATGGCTGACCCAATACGGCACGCTGGACGGCATCGTCGAGCATGCGGCGGAAATCAAGGGTGCGGTCGGCGACAACCTGCGCCGCGCACTGGATTGGTTGCCGCAAGCCAAAACACTGATCACGGTGAAGACGGATTGCGACCTGTCCGGGCATATGGACACGATTATCGAATCCCTGACGCAGCGCCCGGAAGACAAGGACGCGATGGTTGATTTTTTCACGCGCAACGGTTTCAAGACATGGTTGCGCGAGTTGACGGATAAGCCGGAAGCGGGCGAGAGCAGCAGCGCGCCGGTAAGTGACAGTGCGCCACAAGGCGCCTTGTTTGCCGACGATGCGCCGGAAGTGGAAAAGCATTATGAAACGATATTGACCGAAGCCGAACTGGAACGCTGGCTGCAGAAAATCGATAGCGCGGCACTGACCTCCATCGATACCGAAACAACTTCGTTGATCCCGATGCAGGCGCAACTGGTCGGTATCTCGCTGTGTTGCGAACCAGGCGTCGCTGCTTATATCCCGGTCGCGCATCATTACCAGGACGTACCGCAGCAACTGTCGCGCGAATTGGTATTGGCAAAACTGAAGCCCTGGCTGGAAGATGGGGGCAAGGCCAAGGTCGGACAAAACCTTAAATACGATAGCCATATCTTTGCGAACCATGGCGTCAATCTGCGCGGCATCGTGCACGATACCCTGCTCGAATCCTATGTCTTCGAATCGCATCGCAGCCATGACATGGATAGCCTGGCGCTGCGTCACCTGAATCGCAAGACGATTACATTCCAGGAAGTCTGTGGCAAGGGCGCGTCGCAAATCGGTTTCGACCAGGTCGAGATCGCCCGTGCCACCGAATATGCGGCGGAAGATGCGGACATCACCTTGCAACTGCATCAGCGCATGTGGCCGAACGTGGCGGAAGATAATGGCCTGACTTTTGTCTATGAAAAGATCGAACTGCCAACCGCAGTGGTATTGCAAAAGATAGAACGCAACGGCGTGTTGATCGATCCGGATTTATTGGCCAGGCAATCGAATGAACTGGGCAAGCGCATGCTGGAGATTGAACAAAATGCGTATGAACTCGCCGAGCAGCCTTTCAACCTGAATTCGCCGAAACAGATAGGTGAAATCTTCTTTGAAAAACTGAAGCTGCCGGTCGTCAAGAAAACGCCGTCAGGCTCGCCGTCGACCGATGAAGAAGTGCTGCAAAAACTGGCCGAGGATTATCCACTGCCGAAGGTCTTGCTTGAGTACCGTGGCTTGTCGAAGCTGAAGTCGACCTACACCGATAAATTGCCGAAGATGATAGACCCGACCACTGGCCGCGTGCATACCAATTATGCACAAGCGGTGGCCGTGACCGGACGCCTGGCATCGAATGATCCCAACCTGCAAAACATCCCTATCCGCAATGCCGAAGGCCGCCGCATACGCGAAGCCTTTATCGCCGCGCCGGGTAATGTGATTGTCTCTGCCGATTACTCGCAAATTGAATTGCGCATCATGGCGCATATTTCCGGTGACGAAAACATGTTGCAGGCTTTCGCCGATGGCGAGGATATCCACCGTGCGACCGCCGCCGAAATTTTCGGGGTGGAGCGTAGCGCTGTTGACAGTGAACAGCGTCGCTATGCGAAGGTGATTAACTTCGGCCTGATCTATGGCATGAGCGCCTTTGGCCTGGCCGGCAACCTGGGCATAGAACGCGCGGCGGCGCAAAGCTATATCGAACGCTACTTCCATCGTTTCGCCGGTGTGAAACGCTATATGGATGAGACCCGCCTCGAAGCCAAGGCGCGCGGTTATGTGCAAACGGTTTTCGGCCGTCGACTGTGGCTGCCTGAAATCAATTCACCTAACGGCCCGCGGCGCCAGGGCGCGGAGCGCGCCGCGATCAATGCCCCGATGCAGGGTACGGCAGCTGACCTGATCAAGCTGGCGATGATTGCGGTGCAGGGCTGGCTGGAAACGGAAAAACTGCAATCCAAAATGATCATGCAGGTACACGATGAATTGGTACTGGAAGTGCCGGAAACCGAATTGCCGCTGGTCCGTGAGAAACTGCCGGAACTGATGCGTCATGTGGCGCAACTGAAAGTGCCCTTGATTGCCGAGGTGGGGGTGGGCAAAAACTGGGATGAGGCACACTAAGATCCCGCAGGCTTTGCTGTATTGATTTCGCCGTTTTGCTGTCGCCGCTTTGTTGTTGGATTATCGGCAGCAAGTATTTTTCAATTGAGATGCAAGAACTATCTACTGGAGGATTGCAATGGATAATTTGAAAGAGGACTTCGATAGCCTGGTCGCGAAAACGCCTATCTCGGATGGCGTCGACAGACGCGGTTTTTTGAAGACGGCTTTGGGTAGCGGCTTTGCTGCGGCGGTGTTGCCGATTGCCGCGCACAGCGCAGTGACAACGGATAGCAAAGGCCTGACGGTAGGCGAGATCACGGTCAACGTGAATGGCCAGGCGGTACCGGTCTATCGTGCGCAACCGGCGGGCAAAACCAATCTGCCGGTCGTGCTGGTGATTTCCGAAATCTTTGGCGTGCATGAATACATTGCCGACGTCGCCCGTCGTTTCGCCAAGCTCGGTTATCTGGCGCTGGCGCCTGAGTTATTTGTACGCCAGGGTGATCCGGGTTCTTACGGCACCATCGCCGAATTGCAAAAAGAAATCATCTCCAAGGTGCCGGATGCACAGGTGATGACAGACCTCGACGCAGTCGTGGCCTGGGCCAAGGCGAATGGCGGCAATACCGACAAGCTGGGTATTACCGGTTTCTGTTGGGGCGGTCGCGTGACCTGGCTGTATTCCGCGCACAATCCGAAGGTCAAGGCCGGTGTCGCCTGGTACGGTCGTCTGGTCGGCAACAACAATGAATTGACGCCTAACAATCCGGTCGATATCGCCGCCAAACTGAAGACCCCGGTACTGGGTTTGTACGGTGCACAGGATGGCGGTATTCCGGTCACGACCGTCGTGCAAATGCAGGATGCGCTGGCCAAGGGCAAGAGCAAGTCGGAATTTGTCCTGTTCAAGAATTCCGGTCACGCCTTCCACGCCGACTATCGCTCCAGCTATGTAGAGGCGGATGCGAAGGAAGGCTGGCAGCGCTGCATCGACTGGTTTAAAACCCACGGCGTAAGCTAAAGCCAGGCCGCCAGGGCCGCAACCGGGGCGCGACGCTGTGGCAGATCCACACCGTCGCGTTTTTATTTGCTGAAATAGCCGGGATATGTTTTAATTTGCAACCTTGTTGCATTAAGCCCGGAGCCAAAAATTAATTCCACGCTCGTTTCCATCCTGTTGACCACCGCCATTTCCGGTGTCTTCAGCATTTCTGCCGCGGCTTTATTTTCATTTTCACTGCTGTCCAAGCTGGTAGACCGTATGGTCAGCCTGTCGGTCGGCATCCTGCTGGCGACTTCCTTGCTGCATGCCTTGCCGGAAGCGTTTGAGTCGGGCGCCGATACGCATGCCTTGTTTGCCTTGCTGCTGGCCGGTTTGCTGGGTTTCTTCCTGCTGGAAAAATTCGCGATCCTGCGTCATTCGCATCATCATGAAGACGACGGGCACGGACATGAACATGGGCATGATGCAAAAGAAGCGGGTGCTGCCGGCTGGATGATCCTGGTGGGCGACAGCCTGCACAATTTCACCGACGGCATCCTGATTGCGGCGGCCTTCCTGGCTGATCCCCACCTCGGCATCCTGACCGGCCTGGCCATTATTGCGCATGAAATCCCGCAGGAAATTGGCGACTTCATCGTGCTGCTGAATGCTGGTTTCAGCCGTAAACGTGCGTATGCCTACAACATCATCTCGGGTTTGACTGCAGTGGTCGGCGGCATTGTTGGCTACCTGATGCTGGACCAGTCGCAAGAGTGGATTCCGTATGTGCTGGTATTCGCTTCATCCGGATTTATTTACATTGCGGTCAGCGACCTGATGCCGCAAATGCAGCGCCGTGCGTCGCTGCGTGAAACTATCCCGCAAGTCCTGCTGATCGCACTGGGCGTCGGTATCGTGCTGTTCCTGACCGGACACGCGCACGCGCATTAAGCCGTGCGCGTTATAGGTGTCCGGTAAGCTGCCTCAGGCTACCGGACGTGCCGGATCGGCACACCATTCGCTCCATGAACCCGGGTACAGGGCGGCACCGCCCAAGCCGGCAATTTCCAGCGCCAGCAGGTTATGGCAGGCGGTCACGCCGGAGCCGCATTGCATGACGGCTTGCTTTGGATCGCTGAGCAATGCACTGAATTCACTGCGTAATTGTTCGGCCGATTTGAAATTGCCATCGACTTGCAGGTTCTCTTTGAAGAAGCGATTCTTCGCGCCGGGGATATGTCCGCCTACCGGATCTATCGTTTCATTTTCACCGCGATAGCGATCGGCTGAACGTGCGTCGACCACGGTCAGTTTTCCGGTTTCCAGATTATTCAGCAGATCATTGGCCGTGACGGTTGTCGTCAGTGCCGGGCGTTCGACTATCGTGCCGAGTACGCGTGGCGACATTTCGGTAGACAGCCACATGCCACTGGCCAGCCATGCCGGCAGGCCGCCATCCAGTACCGCGACGGCTTCATGGCCGACCCAGCGCAACATCCACCACAGGCGCGCGGCAAACATGCCGCCTTGCGCATCGTAGACCACGACTTGCGTATCCGGATTGATGCCCCAGGTCTGCAGCTTGCTAATGAAAGTTGCACGGTCCGGCAAAGGATGGCGACCGCGGAAGACTTTATCGGCACCGACTTTTTCGCCGGCCAGGTCTTGGTCCAGATGGGCAAATTGCGCATTCGGCAAATGGCCTTCGGTGAAGGCGCGCAGTCCGGCTTCCGTATTCATCAGGTCGTGGCGGCAGTCGAGGATGACCCAGCCCGGTTCGAAGATGTGTTTGGATAAATCAGCTGCTGAAATGAGGGTGGTGTAGGGAGCATGGGCCATATCTGTTTCCTGTCGCTGCAGTGCTGGTTTAAATTTCAGTCGCAATCGGATCGGCGGCTGTCACGGTTTTTACGGCTGCTGTATTGCGGATATTGTAGAACGTTGCCACGATGCCGCTGACCAGGATGATGGCAATACCCAGCCAGCTGTAAAAGCCGAGGATATCGCTCCAGATCAGCACACCCCAGATACTGGAAAATACGATGCCGGTGTATTGCAGGTTAGCCGTCACCAAAGTATTGCCGAGGCGATACGCACGTGTCATCGCCATCTGTGCGACAGCTGCAAACACACCGATGCTGAGCAGCAGCAAGATGCCGTTCGTCGAGTGTGAGCGTAACAGGCTAATCGATTCGCCGTGCAGGCCCGGGCCAAACAGGCAACCGGCGAGGCCGGCGATAAATCCGGTCGCGGAGAAATAAAACACCACGCGTGATTCCGGCTCACCCAATTGTCCGAGGTGGCGTACTTGCAGATAAGCGAGTGCCGACAGCGCACCCGAGCACAGGCCGAGGAAGCCGCCCAGCCATTGGTCGGCATGTATCGAAGGGCGCAGCAGCAAGGTCACGCCAACGAAGCTGGCCGTAATCGCCAGCACCAGCCCCCATTCGAAGCGGCGTTTGCCGGCGCGCCAGGCCGCCACGAACAGAATCCCCGAGATCCAGATCGGCGCCATGTAATTGAGCGTCATCGCCGTGGCCAGCGGCAGCAAGCCGATTGCGCAAAACCATAGCCACAAGGCAGTCACGCCAACCACGCAACGCCATAAGTGTTGCCAGATCAGATGCGTGCGCAGGCTGCCGCCTTGTTGCAGGATCAGGATGTAAATAAAGATCACGCCGATAAAGCCGCGATACATGATGATTTCCGCCACCGAATAGCTTTCGGAAGCGAGCTTGACGCACACGCCCATGATGGAAAACATCAGCGTTGCGACCAGCATCCAGAGTGATTGCATGAGTGAGAAGAGAAGTACTGCGGGTTGGTGCTGCAGGCAGCCAAATACGAGCTAAATGCGAGTCAAATGTTTGCTGCCGGGAGTGCAGGAACACACAATCCCGGCATGCGGTTTTACGGCTTCACTATCTGTTTAAACGTCCAGCTGACGGCGATACCATTCATGGAAGTGCTGCATGCCGTCTTCCATCGGTGACTGGTAAGGGCCGACTTCATTTTCGCCGCGATCGAGCAGGATCTTGCGGCCGGCATCCATGCGCAAGGCGATTTCATCATCCTCTTCACAGGTTTCCATATAAGCCGCACGTTCGGCTGCGACGAAATCGCGTTCGAACAGGACGATTTCTTCCGGGTAATAGAACTCGACCACATTACGTGTTTTTTGCGGGCCATTCGGCCACACCGTCGATACCACCAGCACGTGCGGATACCATTCGACCATGATGTTCGGATACAGCGTCAGCCAGATCGCGCCATAAGGCGGAGTCTCGCCGTTGCGGAATTGCAGGATCTGTTCCTGCCACTTTTGATATTTTTCCGAGCCGGATTTCGCCAGCGCATGGTGCACGCCTACGGTTTGCACGCTGTACTCATCGCCGAATTCCCATTTCAGGTCATCGCAGCTGACAAAGCTGCCGAGGCCGGGATGGAAGGGTTCGACGTGGTAATCCTCCAGATAGACTTCAATGAAAGTCTTCCAGTTGTAATCGCATTCGTGTACTTCGACGTGGTCCAGCATATAGCCGCTGAAATCCAGGTCTTTGGTGACGCCGAGTTTGCCCAGGATCTTGGCAACGTTGACGCCGTTTTGTTCAAACAGCAAACCGTTCCAGCTTTGCAATGGCGTATTCGACAGGTTCAGGCAAGGCGTTTCGCCGAAATGCGGCGCGCCTATCAATTCGCCTTTCAGGTCATAGGTCCAGCGATGCAGCGGGCAGACGATATTCTTCGCATGGCCGCGACCATTGAACATTTTCGCCTGGCGATGACGGCAGACGTTAGAAAGCAACTCTATTCCCTGCTGACTGCGGACCAGCATGCGGCCTTCGTTTTCCCACGCGAGCGTGGCAAAGTCGCCGACATTCGGCACCATCAGTTCATGCCCTGCATAACGCGGGCCTGCACGGAATAGTTGCTGGATTTCCTGCTTCAACAGCGCTTCGTCAAAATAGACGTTGACTGGAAGCTGCGCGTTAGAACGCGCGAGTTTGGCGAGATTAGCCAGATCGGACATCCCCACCCCCAAATTAATTTGCACCAACCTAAGAGGAAAGAATCCGCAAAAACCTAAATCAAACGAGATAAAGAGGCAATTTTGGACAGAACCGAGGATTATACCCCAGAGTTTTATACTGCGACGAGCCCGCAGACCAAGGTTCTGCGCCATCTTTCCAGGAATTAATAAAAAGAAAATATTTCAGCCCGTTGCGAGCTCGACAGTAGCAAAAATCCGCCGCATTGCGCGTATTTGCGCTTTTTTCGCTAAAAAACCAGATTTTCCGTATTGGAAACAGGCGGATATGCAGCCTTTATCCACCGGGCAGGGTGGTTTGCTCTAAAATAACGGGCTAAACCTTTTTCCTGCATTTATGTCAAAAAAATCTACCTCTGCCGCCTTGCCTTCATCGTTTGAAGAAGCGATGGCAGAACTCGAACAGCTGGTCGCGCGCATGGAGGCGGGCGAATTGCCGCTGGAAGCATCGGTTGCGGCCTACAAGCGCGGCTCCGAGCTGGTGAAGTATTGCGCCGCGCAACTCGAAAAAGTCGACAATCAGGTCAAGGTGCTGGAAGGCGATATGCTTAAACCATTCAACGCGGATCGTGCGATCGAGGCGGATGAATGACGACCATGCAATCGTTTGACGGCTGGATGAAATCAACGCAGGCGGAAATGGAATTGGCTCTGGTGCAGCATTTGCCGCCGGTCGCGCAAATACCGGCTCGCCTGCATGAAGCCATGCATTACGCAGTGCTGGATGGCGGCAAGCGGGTTCGTCCCTTGCTGGTCTATGCAGCAGGTGCCTTGTTCGATGCCGATGCGGCGGAACTGGCGCGCGCGGCGGCCGCGGTCGAAATGATCCACGCGTATTCGCTGGTGCATGACGATATGCCGTGCATGGATGACGACGCCTTGCGGCGTGGTAAACCGACCGTGCATGTGAAGTACGACGAAGCGTGTGCCTTGCTGGTAGGCGACGCCTTGCAATCGCAGGCATTCGAGGTATTGGCGGACGGCGGGCTGGACCCGGTGCGGCAACTCGCGATGGTGCGCCTGTTGGCGAAAGCTTCCGGTTCGCTCGGTATGTGCGGCGGACAGGCGATCGACCTGGCGAGCGTGGGCTTGAGTTTGTCCTTGCAGGAACTGGAACAGATGCACCGCTTGAAAACCGGTGCGCTGCTGCGGGTTTCGGTATTGCTCGGCGCACTCGCCGGCAAGGCACTGACGGCAGAAGAAACACAGGCGCTGGACACCTACGCGGCGGCGATCGGCCTCGCATTCCAGGTGGTCGATGATGTGCTGGATGCGACCGCGGATTCGGCCACGCTGGGTAAAACCGCTGGCAAGGATGCGGCAGACAACAAGCCGACCTATGTGTCGATACTCGGCCTCGAGCAATCGAAGGACCTGGCAGAAAAATTGCGCAACGATGCCCATCGTGCGCTGGAGCAGTTTGGAGAAAAAGCACGACGCTTGCGAGAGCTCGCGGATTTGATCGTGCAGCGGAAGGCTTAGTATGAATTTGCTTGAAACTATCAATGACCCGGCCGATGTACGGCAACTGACACGTCCGCAGCTCAAGCAGCTGGCGGATGAGTTGCGTGCTTTCGTGCTGGAATCCGTCTCGGCTACCGGCGGCCACCTGTCGTCCAATCTGGGTACGGTGGAACTGACGATTGCGCTGCACAATGTTTTCAATACACCGGAAGACCGCATCGTGTGGGACGTCGGTCACCAGACTTATCCACACAAGATACTGACCGGTCGTCGCGACCAGATGCACAGCCTGCGCCAGATCGACGGCATCTCGGGTTTCCCGCGGCGTGACGAAAGCCCTTACGATACTTTCGGCACCGCGCATTCATCGACTTCGATTTCCGCTGCCTTGGGCATGGCGCTGGCTGCGAAAACCAAAGGCGAAGACCGTCATGCAATCGCCGTGATCGGTGATGGTGCGATGACGGCCGGCATGGCGTTTGAAGCTATGAATAATGCCGGCATCCATGACGACATCAATTTGCTGGTGGTGCTGAACGATAACGATATGTCGATCTCGCCGCCGGTGGGCGCATTGAACCGTTATCTGGCGCGCCTGATGTCGGGGCAGTTTTATGCCGCGGCAAAGAATGTCGGCAAGACCGTCTTGCCTGCGCCCATGCGCGAACTGGCCAAGCGTTTTGAAGAACACGCGAAGGGCATGATAGTACCGGCCACGATGTTTGAAGAATTCGGTTTCAACTACATCGGTCCTATCGACGGCCACGACCTGGATTCATTGATCCCGACGCTGCAGAACCTGAAGAATCTGAAAGGCCCGCAATTCCTGCACGTGGTGACGCGCAAGGGGCAGGGCTACAAACTGGCGGAAGCCGATCCGGTGCTGTATCACGGCCCGGGCAAATTCAATCCGGCCGAAGGCATCAAGCCAAGCACCGCAAAGAAGGTCACTTACACCAGCGTGTTCGGCGACTGGCTGTGCGATATGGCCGCAGCGGACAAGCGTCTGGTCGGTATCACGCCGGCGATGCGTGAAGGTTCCGGCATGGTTGAATTCGAACGTCGCTTCCCGGATCGTTATTACGATGTCGGCATCGCGGAACAGCATGCAGTGACCTTTGCCGCCGGTATGGCATGTGAAGGTTTGAAACCGGTGGTGGCGATTTATTCGACCTTCCTGCAACGCGGTTACGATCAGTTGATCCACGACGTCGCCCTGCAAAACCTCGACGTGACTTTTGCGCTGGATCGTTCCGGCCTGGTCGGCGCCGATGGTGCGACCCACGCCGGTAATTACGACATCGCCTATCTGCGCTGCATCCCGAATATGGTGGTGATGGCGGCATCGGATGAAAATGAATGTCGTCAGATGTTATCAACCGGCTTCCAGTACCAAGGCCCGGCCGCGGTACGTTATCCGCGCGGCGGTGGTATCGGTGCCAAGGTCGGTACTGACCTTGCGACGATTCCGCTCGGTACCGGTGAAGTCAAACGCGAAGGCAAGGGCATCGCCATCCTCGCCTTTGGCACTATGGTTGCACCGAGCGTCAGCGCGGGTGAAGAGCTGGATGCGACGGTCGCCAATATGCGTTTCGTCAAACCGCTGGATGTGGAATTGCTCAAGCGCCTGGCGGCTACGCATGATGCATTGGTCACGGTGGAGGAAGGTTCCATCATGGGCGGTGCCGGTGCGGCGGTGGCGGAAGCGATGGCGGCGGCAGGTATCGTTAAGCCATTGTTGAATCTGGGTTTGCCGGATCAATTCATTGATCATGGGGATGCGGGTAAGTTGCTGGCTTTGTGCGGGCTGGATGCTGCCGGTATCGCGGCTTCGATTCGCCAGCGGTTTGGGAAGGATCAACCGCGCTTGGTGGTTAATCAGTAGGGTTTGGTTTTTGTTTGTTTAAGGATGCCGTTCAGTTTTTTGAGCGGCATTTTTTTTGGTTGTTTGGTTTTGGTTTGTTGGTTTTGATACTGTTCTTTCTCCGTGGAGAAGTGCGTTGCCGGGGGCGGCCCGGCAGCCGCTCACTTTTCTTGTCTCGCCAAGAAAAGTAAGCAAAAGAAGGCGACCGCGAAGCCGCAGCCCCTGCGGGGTTCCCGTTTGTGCAAGCCAAAAAATGGGAAGCGGACGAAACTCGCTACGCTCAAACAACGTCCACTTCTTTTTCCATTTTTAGCCTCGCACAAACGGCAGCGTCTAAGCGGAACACCAGCACAGCCTCTACGATTCGAGAGCGCTCCCTTTGCGCATCAAGGCTGTGCTTTTGACTTGCCCGCATTAGGCGTTGCCAAGGCGAGTGATTGTCAGACGGGTCCAACGGCGCAAACATGTTTGAGCGAAGCTTTAGCGTAGCGAGTTGGTTTGCGACGCCGGCTGGCGATCGCTTGGCTTGGGTACCCGCGTAGCGGGCGACGACTGTTGCGGTCGCCTTTCTTTGCTTACTTTCTTTGGCGAAGCAAAGAAAGTGAGCGGCTGCCGGGCCGCCCCCGGCAACGCACCTAACCACGGAGAAAGAACAGCATCACCAACAATAAACCGAAATAAAACAAAGGATCAGGAAAAGCAAAGAATCAGGATTCAATATCCCGAACCCTATCCTTCTCCCACAACACATCCCCACCCCCCGCATAACGATTCAAAACCCGCGACAACACAAACATCAAATCCGACAGCCGGTTCATATACTGCCGCGGATTGTCATTGATCTTTTCTGCCTTGCCGAGGCTGACGATAGTGCGTTCGGCACGCCGGCAAACAGTGCGGCAGATATGCGCCTGTGCTGCCGCGCGTGAACCTGCCGGCAGGATGAATTCCTTGAGCGGTGGCAAGGTGTTGTTGTACTTCGCCAGCAAGCCGTCCAGCCGGGCGACTTGTTCATCGTGGATCAGCGTATAGCCGGGTATGCAGATTTCGCCGCCCAGGTCGAATAAATCATGCTGTATCGAAATCAATTCTTCACGCAATGCCGCCGGCAAGTCTTCACACAGCAATAAGCCGATGTGCGAATTGAGTTCGTCCACATCGCCCATCGCGTGGACGCGCAACGCATCCTTGTCGACGCGGCTGCCATCGCCTAATCCGGTCGTGCCTTTGTCGCCGGTACGTGTGGCGATTTTTGAAAGTCGGTTGCCCATGAAATAAGAATCGAAAGTGAAGGGAAGCTGTGAGGATACGGTAAAAGCACGGGCCGGAAGCCGGATCCGGCACGAGTATCGGCCGTTTTGCAGTGCAAAAGAGGGTAATGTTGCAAAAGTATTACTTTTGTTGGGATTGAACTGCCTTAAAACAAGTACTTGCTCGATAAGAAGCCGGTGAAACCGGTAAAATCATGCCTTGATAACCGAAGATTGATTGACGTAATGGCAATAAGACTTCCACCAGTGCATGCCCTGTCCGCTTTTGAAGCCGCAGCACGTCATGGCTCGTTTGCGATTGCAGCAGAAGAGCTGTGTATTACGCCATCGGCGTTTTCCCATCGTATTCGCCTGCTGGAAGAATTTGTCGGCGAGCGCCTGTTCCTGCGCGATGGCCGCAGCGTCAGCCTGACCGAGTTTGGCCGCCGTTACCTGGATGTGGTGCGCGACGCGCTGCGTTCGCTGGCGGATTTCCCGTTGCCGCATCGCCATCCGCTGGCGCAGCCACGCGTCAAGATCACGGTGCCGCCGACCTTTGCGCGTTATCTCTTCCTGCCGCACCTGGCTGATTTCACCGCCTTGTACCCGGATATCACGATAGAGGTTTTCCTCTCGGTTCCGCTGTACGACATGGCCCTGTCGGAAACCGACCTCGAAATACGTTTCGGCGCCGGCAAATATCCGGATACCACCACCGAAAAGCTGTTTGAAGAGCCGGTATTCCCGGTTGTCAGCCCGGCTTACCTGGAAAAAATCGGCGGCCTGAAAACGCCAGCCGACCTGCAAAAAGCACAATTGCTGCGCTCGGCGCTGGAGCCGTGGCAGGCCTGGTTCGATGTGGCCGGCCTGGATTGGCCGGAGCCGGCGACCGGCTTGCGTATCGATGACCTCGGCCTGTTGCTGGAAGCGGTGCGCCATGGTTACGGCGTGGCGCTGACGCGCAAGCATTTTGCCGAGGAAATGATTGCCAACGGTGAAGTAGTGCCGCTGTTCGACATCCAGTTGACGACCCCGCAACATGCTTACTACATGGTCTATGAACAAAGTGTGCGCGAGCGCCCGGAAGTTGTATTGTTCATGAACTGGATGATGGAACGCTTTAATATGCAAAGCATGACCTAGTGAGCTGATTCACTGCGTTTTTTCACATCACTTGAATAATTTTCACCCTGGCGGCTAAAGCTTTCAGTCCAGCCGGGGCGTGGTTTCGTTACACTCTGATCAGACCCCATGCGTCTCTCATTTTGCTAACAGACGCGAAAATTGCAATCAGGATTGATGATGAATACAACTTCGGCACCTCCATTTACAGCGGCGTACCAGCGCACGGTAGTGGACGCATTGCGTGCCGTACTCCCGGAACGTTGCGTACTCTTCAATGAAGAAGATACGCGGCCTTACGAGTGCGACGGCCTGGCAGCCTATGCCCAGTTGCCCATGGTGGTGGTCCTGCCCGACACCGAAGCGCAGGTCATTGCCGCCCTCAAGGTGTGTAATGCATTGAAGGTGCCTATTGTGCCGCGCGGTGCCGGTACCGGTTTATCCGGTGGCGCCTTGCCGATCGCCGATGGCATCGTCCTCTCGACCGCACGCCTCAATAAAATCGTCAAAGTCGATGCCTATGCACGTACTGCCGTGGTGCAGCCGGGCGTACGCAATCTGGCTATCTCCGAAGCGGTGGCCCCGCTCGGCCTCTACTATGCACCCGATCCTTCGTCGCAAATCGCCTGCACCATAGGCGGCAACGTCGCGGAAAATTCCGGCGGTGTGCATTGCCTCAAATACGGCCTCACCGTGCACAACGTGATGCGCGTACGTGTGGTCACGATAGAAGGCGATGTGATCGAACTCGGTAACGCGGCACTGGATGCACCGGGCCTGGATTTGCTGTCGGTCTTCGTCGGTTCGGAAGGCATGCTCGGCATGGTGACCGAAGTGACGGTCAAGCTGATCCCGAAACCGAAGCTGGCGCGTGTGATCCTGGCGTCTTTCGATGACGTCGTCAAAGGCGGTAACGCTGTCGCCAGCGTGATTGCCGCCGGCATTATTCCGGCAGGGCTGGAAATGATGGATAAGACTTCATCGCGCATGGTCGAGCCTTTCGTCAAGGCGGGTTACGACATCGATGCCGAAGCGATCCTGCTGTGCGAATCGGATGGCATCCCGGAAGAAGTCGATGAAGAAATTGCACGCATGACTGAAGTGCTGAAGCATTCCGGCGCGACCGCGATTGCAGTGTCGCAAAATGAAGCAGAGCGCCTGCGCTTCTGGTCCGGTCGCAAGAATGCCTTCCCGGCCGCCGGTCGCATCTCCCCCGATTACTACTGTATCGACGGCACCATCCCGCGCCGTAGCCTGGCTGACGTCTTGCTCGGCATTGCGCAAATGGAAGTCAAATACGGCCTGCGTTGCGCCAATGTATTCCATGCCGGCGATGGCAATTTGCACCCGTTGATTCTGTTTGATGCCAACCAGGAAGGTGAATTCCACCGCGCCGAATTGTTCGGTGCTGAAATCCTTGAGATGTGCGTCGCAGTCGGCGGCACCATCACCGGTGAACACGGCGTGGGCCTGGAAAAGATCAACCAGATGTGCGTGCAGTTTTCGCGTGCCGAGATCGATGCCTTCCTCGCCGTCAAACGCGCGTTCGATCCGGTTTCCTTGCTCAATCCGACCAAGGCAATTCCAACGCTGCAGCGCTGTGCCGAGTACGGCAAGATGCACGTCAAACGCGGGATGCTGAAGTTTCCCGATTTGCCGCGTTTTTAATCGCGGTTTCAGATTTTCCAAGGCCAGAATGGAACAGGTAATCGAACAATTTAAAGAGCGCATCCTCGCGGCTGCCGCCAACAAGCAGCCTTTGCGCATACGTGGTGGCGGTACCAAGGATTGGTATGGCCAGACACCGAGCGGCGACTTGCTGGATACACGTGCTTACAGCGGCGTGGTGGCTTACGATCCGACCGAGCTGGTGATCACCGTGCGTAGCGGTACGCCATTGGCCGAAGTCGAAGCGATCCTCGCCGAACAAAACCAGATGCTGGCTTTCGAGCCGCCGCATTTTGGTCCGGGTGCGACCGTCGGCGGCATGGTTGCCAGCGGTTTGTCCGGTCCGGGCCGCGTCGCGGTCGGTGCCACGCGTGATTTCGTATTGGGTGTGGTGCTGATGGATGGCAAGGGCGAATCGCTGCACTTCGGCGGCCAGGTGATGAAGAACGTCGCCGGCTACGATGTATCGCGCATGCTGGCCGGCTCGCTCGGCACTTTGGGTTTGCTGCTGGAAGTATCGGTCAAGGTCTTGCCGAAGCCGTATGCGCAAACCAGCTTGCGCCTCGAAATGGATGAGAAAGACGCCATTCGCCGTTTGAATGAATGGGGTGGCCAGCCTTTGCCTATCTCCGCCAGCGCCTGGTGTGACGGTGCGCTGATGGTGCGTTTGTCCGGTGCGAAAGCGGCGCTGGCAGCGGCACAACAAATCATCGGCGGTGAAGAAGTCGATGGTGATGATTTCTGGATCGCGATGCGCGAACAGAGCAATGAATTCTTCACGCAAGCGGATGTGTTGTGGCGCTTGTCCGTGCCTTCGACGACTGCGCCTATCGCGCTGAACGGCCAGCAACTGATCGAATGGGGAGGCGCACAACGCTGGCTGCGCACCAATGAAAGCGCAGACACCATACGGACTGCCGCCGCACTGGCCGGCGGTCATGCGACGCTGTTCCGCGGTGGTGACAAGGAGGTGGGCGTATTCCATCCATTGCCAACGGCGCTGGGTCGCATCCACCAAAACATGAAAAACAATTTTGACCCTGACGGTATTTTCAATCCGGGTCGGATGTACACGCAGTATTAATTGCCGCTCATTCATTGCGGCTACCGCAGCAAGACTTTCAGAAGATTGTAGGAATCAATGCAAACCAACTTAGCCGATTTCATCAAAGATACCCGCGAAGGCCATGAGGCTGACGCGATTCTGCGCAGCTGTGTGCATTGCGGATTTTGTACCGCCACTTGCCCGACTTACCAGTTGCTGGGCGATGAACTGGACGGCCCGCGCGGACGTATCTATCTGATCAAGCAAGTATTGGAAGGCAAGAAGCCAACCGCGAAAACCCAGTTGCACCTGGATCGTTGCCTGACTTGCCGCAATTGCGAAACCACTTGTCCATCCGGCGTGAAGTATGGCCGTCTGATCGATATCGGTCGCAAGGTGGTGGAAGACCAGGTGCCGTATTCGTTCTCGCAAAAGCTGAAGCGCACGGCACTCAAAGAATTATTGCCACGTAAATGGCTGTTCACACCGGCGATGAAAACCGGCCAGCTGTTCCGTCCGCTCTTGCCGCAATCCTTGCAAAATAAAGTGCCACGTCGTGAAAACGCCGGCAGCTGGCCGACCGGCTCCCATGCACGCAAGATGCTCTTGCTTGACGGTTGTGTACAACCGGCGATGTCGCCCAACATCAATGCCGCCACTGCGCGCGTACTCGATGCGCTGGGCGTGCAATTGGTGGTGGCGCCGAAGGCCGGTTGCTGCGGCGCGATCCGTCATCACCTGAACGATCATGATGCCGCCCTGAATGATATGCGTCGCAATATCGATGCATGGTGGCCGCTGGTGCAAGCCGGGGCCGAGGCGATTGTGATGACTGCCTCCGGTTGCGGTGCGACGGTCAAGGATTATGGTCATCTGCTGGAAGCAGATCCGGCGTACGCAGAAAAAGCCGCGGTGATTTCCAGCCTGACCAAAGACCTGAGCGAAATCATGCCGGCCTTTGAAGCGGAACTGGAAGGCAAGCTGAACGGCAAGATCGCCAAGCGCGTGGCCTATCATCCGCCTTGCACCCTGCAACACGGGCAGCAGATACGCGGCAAGGTCGAGGGTGTGTTGCGCGCCGTCGGTGTGGATGTGCAGTTATGCGGTGATAGCCATCTGTGCTGCGGCTCGGCCGGAACCTATTCGGTGATGCAACCCGAGTTGTCGTATCAGTTGCGCGATAACAAACTGGCGAAGCTGGCCGAGACCAACGCAGAGATGATCGTTTCTGCCAACATCGGTTGCCTGACGCACCTGCAATCCGGCACCGATACCCCGGTCAAACACTGGATAGAATTGATCGACAGCGCGCTGACAGCTGCACACTAAGCCGAAATTACGCAATAAAAAACGCTGGCTACCTCACGGTATTGCCAGCGTTTTTGTTTGCTGCGGCAACTTATTCGGCCAGCAGCTTATTGATATCGTCTACCAGTTCTTCCGGTTTGGTTTGTGGCGCATAGCGTTTGAAGACCGTGCCATCCTTGCGCACCAGGAATTTGGTGAAATTCCATTTGATGGCTTCGCTGCCGAGCAAGCCGGGTGCTGCATGCTTCAGGTATTTGAAGAGTGGATCGGCATCGTCGCCGTTCACATTGATCTTGGCAAAGAGCGGGAAATTCACGCCGTAATTCTTTTCGCAGAAAGCACCTATGGTTTCAGCATCACCCGGTTCCTGGCCGCCGAACTGATTGCACGGGAAGCCCAGCACTTCCACGCCTTTATCGCGGAATTGCTGGTACACCGCTTCCAGCCCCTGGTACTGCGGTGTGAAACCGCATTTGCTGGCGGTATTGACGATCAGCATTACCTTGCCGCGATACTGCGCCAGGTCGACCGGCGCGCCGGCCAGGCTGTCAGCCTTGAAGTCATAGACATTACTCATACTATCCCCAGGTGTTCAGTGCCTTTGCTCAAATCGCGATTTTGCGCTTCCTTGCCATTGAGCTTGATGGACAGGCGCAAATCGTTGACGGAGTCTGCATTGCGCAAGGCGTCTTCATAAGAAATCTTGCCGGCCTCATACAAATCGAACAAGGCCTGGTCAAAAGTCTGCATGCCGAGTTCGCGCGACTTCTTCATGATTTCCTTGATTTCATGCACATCACCCTTGAAGATCAGGTCAGATACCAGTGGTGAGTTCAGCATGATCTCGACTGCGACACAGCGGCCCTTGGTATCTTTGAGCGGGATCAGGCGTTGTGAAATCATGGCTTTCAAATTCAGCGACAAGTCCATCAACAACTGTTGGCGCCGTTCTTCCGGGAAAAAGTTGACGATGCGATCCAGCGCCTGGTTTGAACTGTTGGCATGCATGGTTGCCAGGCACAGGTGGCCGGTTTCGGCAAAGGCGATTGCGTAATCCATGGTTTCACGGTCGCGAATCTCACCGATGAAAATAACGTCGGGTGCCTGGCGCAGGGTATTCTTCAGCGCCACGCCCCAGCCATCGGTATCGACGCCGATTTCACGTTGCGTGATGACGCAGTTTTTATGCGGATGCACGTATTCGACCGGATCTTCGATCGTGATGATGTGGCCGAAGCTGTGTTCATTGCGGTGACCTATCATCGCCGCCAGCGTGGTCGATTTGCCGGAACCGGTAGCGCCGACCATGATCACCAGGCCGCGCTTGGTCATCACGATATCCTTCAGTGTCTCCGGCACGCCCAATGCCTCTATGCTCGGGATCGCGGTCGTGATGGTACGCACCACCATGCCGACACGGCCCTGCTGGACGAAGGCGGAGACCCGGAAGCGGCCGATGCCGCCGGGGCTGATCGCGAAATTGCACTCCTTGGTCGCTTCAAACTCGGCCGCCTGCTTGTCGCTCATGATGGCGCGCGCCAGTTCTATCGTATGGGCGGCGGTCAGCGGCTGGTTCGAGACTTGCGTCATCTTGCCGTCGATCTTGAAGGCAGGCGGGAAGTCAGTGGTGATGAAAAGATCGGAGCCGTTCTTGCTCAGCATCAGGCGCAGCAAGTCGTACATGAATTTAGTGGCTTGATCGCGTTCCATAGTGCTTCTTCCTTTGTCTAATTCTTGCAGCCGTATCGCTTGTCAGGCATCCCCACCTTGCAGCTTGCAAGCTGCGCGGATTCAGACGGCGCAAAGCATGCTTTGCGCAAGTCCGTCTTCATCCCGGGAAATTATCCGGCGTCTTCGCGGCGGAGCGCGCAGCCGCGTTTGAAATCACATTGCGCTTGACCAGCTCGGTCAGGTTCGCGTCCAGCGTTTGCATGCCGACGTTCGAGCCGGTCTGGATCGCTGAATACATCTGCGCAATTTTTGCTTCGCGGATCAGGTTGCGGATTGCCGGTGTGCCCAGCATGATTTCATGCGCGGCAACGCGGCCGCTGCCGTCCTTGGTTTTGAGCAGGGTTTGCGAAATCACGGCTTGCAACGACTCGGACAGCATCGCGCGGACCATTTCCTTTTCATCGCCGGGGAAGACGTCGATGATACGGTCTATGGTTTTGGCGGCCGATGAAGTGTGTAGCGTGCCGAACACCAGATGGCCGGTTTCAGCTGCTGACAAAGCCAGGCGTATGGTTTCCAGGTCACGCAATTCACCGACCAGAACCACGTCCGGATCTTCACGCAGCGCCGAGCGCAGTGCGTTTTCGAAGGAGTGGGTATGCGGGCCGACTTCGCGCTGGTTGATCAGGCATTTCTTGGAATCGTGCACGAATTCGATCGGGTCTTCGATGGTCAGGATGTGCGCGTATTCGTTTTCATTGACGTGGTTGACCATCGCCGCCAGCGTCGTCGATTTGCCGGAACCGGTCGGGCCGGTCACCAGCACCAGGCCGCGCGGCTTCAATGCTAGGTCGGCGAAAATCTTTGGCGCATTCAAATCTTCCAGGCTCAGGATCTTGGACGGGATGGTGCGCAGTACTGCGGCGGCGCCACGGTCCTGGTTGAAGGCATTGACACGGAAGCGGGCGAGGCCGGGAATGGCAAAGGAAAAGTCGATTTCCAGCCGTTCTTCGTAGACCTTGCGCTGGCCGTCGTTCATGATGTCATAAATCATGCCGTGCACATCCTTGTGCTCCAGCGGCGGTAAATTGATGCGGCGGACGTCGCCGTGGACGCGGATCATCGGTGGCAGGCCGGCCGATAAATGCAGATCGGATGCTTTATTCTTGACGGAGAACGCGAGTAGTTCTGAAATGTCCATTTATAATCCCTGAGCCTGCACAAAAATACGAAACCAGGAGGCGAACCCGGGAGTGGGTCGCCCTGTACGCGTAGCGATGTTATCGTGACGCTACATTGATGCCTGAATTTACGCTGTAAAGAAGAACTTTGATTATGTCTGTAATACGCCAAAACTTGCAAGCTGTGCGTCAGAGGATCACCGACGCCGCGAACAGTGCCCGACGCGATGTCCACGGCGTCGAATTGCTGGCGGTATCCAAGACCTTTGGCGCGGATGCGGTCATTGCCGCGGCCGAGGCCGGGCAGGGTGCATTTGGCGAAAACTACCTGCAGGAAGCACTGGAGAAAATCGCCGAGGTCAGGGCGACACGCCCTGATTTGCAACTGGAATGGCATTTCATCGGCCCCATCCAGAGCAACAAGACCCGTCCCATCGCCGAGCACTTCGACTGGGTGCATTCGGTTGACCGGGTAAAGATCGCGCAACGCCTGTCCGAGCAGAGGCCGGCGCATTTGCCGCCACTGAACATTTGTTTGCAAGTGAATATCAGTGGCGAAGCCAGCAAAAGCGGCGTTTTACCGACTGAGGCGCTGGCTGTGGCACAGGAGATTTCAGCCTTACCGAATGTATGCCTGCGCGGCCTGATGGCGATTCCGGAAGCAGTCGGTGATGCAGAACAACAACGGGCACCGTTCAGGCAAATGCATGCTTTGCTTGATCAATTGCGTGCCGCGGGATTAAAACTGGATACATTATCCATGGGAATGTCGGGCGATATGGCGGCTGCCATCGCCGAAGGCGCAACGATAGTGCGGATAGGCTCCGCAATTTTTGGTACAAGGGAATATGCAAAATAATCTGAAAATCAGTTTCATTGGCGGCGGCAATATGGCGGCTGCCCTGATCGGCGGCCTTGCCGGAAAGTTAACGGCTGCGGGCAATATCCATGTGGTCGATATCAATGTCGATTCGCTGGCGAAATTGCAACAGCAGTTCGGCGTCAAGACTTCACCCGAGATCGATGCGACGCTGGCCGGCAGCGATGTCATCGTGCTGGCGGTCAAGCCGCAGCAGATGAAGGGTGTGGTCGCGCAACTGGTGCCGCATATCAAGGGCCAGCTGGTGCTGTCGATTGCCGCAGGTATCCGCGCGGTGGATTTGTCGCGCTGGCTGAAAGGACATAATGCGATTGTGCGCACAATGCCGAATACGCCGGCGCTGATCGGCAAGGGCATTACCGGCATGGTTGCCACTGACGGTGTCAGCAAGGAGCAGCGCGCCGCCGCCGATGCCATCATGCGCGCAGTGGGTGAGACGGTATGGCTGGATGATGAAAAGCTGATTGATCCGGTGACTGCGGTATCCGGGAGCGGACCGGCCTATGTGTTTTACTTTATCGAAGCAATGCAGCAGGCAGCGCAGGAAATGGGACTGACTGCGGAGCAGGGCAATGCACTCGCGATTTCGACCTTTGTCGGGGCTGCGCAACTGGCGTCACAAGCCAGCGATCCAGTGGCGGTGCTGCGCGAACGTGTGACGTCCAAGGGCGGCACGACCTATGCGGCATTGACCAGCATGGAAGCCAGCGGCGTCAAACAATCCATCATCAATGCCATGAAGGCAGCCGCTGCACGCGGCCAGGCGCTGGGTGAGGAATTCGGGCAGGATTAAGTCACATCAGTAGCGAATCCAGACGTACAGAGGCCGGATGTTTTTGTAAACATCCGGCCTCTTGTTTTGTCTGCCGCGTCAAACGCTGTAGCGCGGATTAATTGCCTAGGATGATTTGTGCGATTACACCGGTCGCAATTGCGATCAGTACATAGTCACCACCGGTTTGTACCCAGTTATAACCACGTGGCGGCGGCGTCAGGTGATGGCCGCGCCAGTCATTGACGACGTATTGGTGACCACGATATTCGCGTGGCAGATGACCGCCTTTATAGTAGCTGTGGTTTGGTCCGGCACCGCGTCCGTCATGATGGACGGGGCGACGATTGTCGTGCCTGCCGTCGTGCTTATTGCCGTGTTTGTTATCGTGTTTATCGCCATACTTATTGTTGCCGGGCTTGCCGTGGTCATTGCCTGGACCGCCCCTTTGCATTTGCTCGTTGCGGCCGCGATCACCGCCGCCGTTATAGCCTTGCGCGAATGCGGCGCTGCTGGCCAGCAGAGTCACTGTCATGATCGACGAAATAATTATTTTGCTGTTCATCTCTGCTCCTTGTAGTGGCGAATGTGCCGGGCGATATCCGATGCTGTATCAGCAAAGGCATGCCGTGTATTGATTACATAGGAAAAAGGCGTTTACAACCAGCAGTCTTTGGTAAGCCGTGTTACCAGATGTTTCCGCCTGCAGTGAAAGATTGCTACTAGGCTTGTGCTGTAAAGGCTGCGTGATAGCTCACCAGCCCCTGCGGTATTGTGGAGTGGAAAGGCAGCGCCATGAAATATTCGGCCGGCAAGCCAGGGAACAGCAGGGTTGCATGATGTCTGAAGCCAAAGCGCTGGTAATACGCGGGATCTCCTACGACTACGCAACCTTGTGCGGCAGCGGCGCGCAACAAGTCCAGTCCCTCGCTTATCAATGCAGTCCCTATCCCTTGCTTTTGTCGTGCCGGTAGTACCGCTACCGGGCCCAGGCCATACCAGCCTGGACTGCCGTCCGAAATGTTGACAGGAGAAAACGCGACGTGGGCGACGACTTCTCCTGCGATTTCCGCCACCAGGGATAGTGATAGCGCATCGGCTGCGCGTAAGGCGGCAATGATGAAGTGCTCGCATTGCTCGCTGTGTGGATGATCGGCGAATGCAGCACGCGTGACTGCATCAATGGCAGGAATGTCGGCAGCTTGTTCCGGACGGATATGCATGGCGTTCAAGTTTTCGTGATCAATGGCACACGCCTGAGTGACGATTCGGGAAATGGATATTCCATATGGCGTGCAGTTGCGCGCGCCACTTCTTCACCGCAATATCGCTGCACTACCGTCAATGCCATATCGATGCCGGCGGAAATGCCTGCCGAAGTCAGCACCTTGCCTTGTTCGACCACCTGCGAGACCGAATCCACCGTGACATTCGGAAAGAGTTCCTGCATCCAGTCCAGCGAACGCCAGTGGGTGGTGGCGCGCAAACCGTCCAGCAAGCCGGCATTGCCGAGGACCAGTGCGCCGGTACAGACCGAAGTCAGGGTTTCCACCTGGGCCGCCCGTTCTGTGACAAAGGACAGCAGCGCCGGATTATGCATTTCCTTGCGCGTGCCCCAGCCGCCGGGCACCAGCAGGATATCCAGCGGCGGACATTGCGCGAAAGTGGTGTCGGGCAGGACGCGCATGCCGCCGGTCGTGACGACGGTTTTGTCGTGTTCGGCGATCAGCACGACCTCGAAGGGCGACGGTTCTTCGCGCCGACGTTCGGTGTTGATGCGGGTGACGGAAAAGACTTCAAACGGTCCGCAAAAATCCAGTACTTCCACATCATCAAAGATAACGATGCCTACACGTTTGCGCTGCATAGCCTGCTCCTGATTAATCGTTGAATGAAATTTCTGCTTAAGTTGTCGTATGCGCCTTGCTGACACTTTCGCCATCGTTCGGTCGCAGCGTCCAGAAGGACAGCGAAGAGATGATGGTCAAGCCGCCCAGCGTCAGGAATGCATGATGCAAGGCATTGCCGACAGCGGCGCGATCCGATTGCGGCAGATCACCCAGGTACCAGGCAGCGATGATTGAACCAAAGGCGAGGCCGAAGCTCATCGACATCTGTTGCATCGAGCTGGCGATGGTGCTGGCCATGCTGGAGTCTTCCGGATTGATATCCGAGTAGGCCATCGAATTCATGCTGGAGAATTGCAGTGAATTGAAGAAGCCTTGCGCCAGTCCGAGCAGCAGGATCACGGCGATAGGCGTACCGGGCGTGATGATGGAAAACAGCGAAATCGTGATGCCTATCATCACGGTGTTGACGATCAGCACCTTGCGATAACCGAAATGACCGAGCACACGTACCGAAATCAGTTTCATGAGCATCGCTGCGGCTGCCGTCGGCATCATCATCAGGCCCGATTGCCAGGCCGGCAGGCCGAGCCCGAGTTGATACAGCAACGGCAGCAGGAAAGGCAGGCCGCCGACGCCCAGGCGCGTGATGAAACCGCCGACCACCGAGACGCGGAAGGTACGCGTTTTGAACAGCGCCAGTTGCAGCAAGGGATGCAAGGTGCGGCGTGCGTGCAGCACATAGGCACCGAGCAGCGCGAGCGAGATGATGAACAAGATGGTGGTGGATGTGGCGTCCAGATAATGTTCGCCAAAGATTTCCAGCAACCATGACAGCAAGGCGACACCGGAACCAAACAGCACGAGGCCGATGACATCCAGCGGGCGGGGGGACTCCGAGCGATAGTCCGGCATGTGTTTATGAATCATCCACTGCGCCGCCAGGCCTATTGGTACATTGACGAAGAAGATCGCCTGCCACGGCAACCAGTGCACGATCAGGCCGCCCACCGTTGGCCCGAGCAAGGGGCCGATCAGGGCCGGGATGATGACGAAGTTCATCGCTGCCAGCAATTCGGATTTCGGAAAAGTGCGTATCACGGTCAGGCGACCGACCGGCATCATCATCGCCGCGCTGAAGCCTTGCAGGATGCGCGCTGCCACCAGCATCGGGACGTTGACCGACAAGCCGCACAGGATGGACGAAAAGGTAAACAGGCCGACCGCCACGCTGAAGACGCGACGGGTACCAAAGCGATCCGCCATCCAGCCGCTGATAGGAATGGAAACCGCCAGCGCCAGGATGTAGGAGCTGACGACCGCCTTCAGGCTGAGCGGTGTGACATGCAGGCTGGCCGCCATCGACGGCACCGCGGTATTGATGATGGTTGAATCGAGCTGTTCCATGAACAGCGCAATCGCCACCACCCAGGGCAAATAGCGTTTGACTTTGGCTTCGTCGGTTTGATTTGCGTTGGGTGGGATGGCGGACATATGTGTGCTTTTGATCAGCGCAATAGATAGTCGAGCGCGACACCGCCGAAGATAGCGCCGCCCAGCCAATTATTGTGATTGAAGGCGGCAAAGCAGCCGGCCCGTTCGCGCTCGCGGATCAGGGTGTAGTGATAAACCGCGCAAACAGCTGCCAGCAACAGGCCGGCGACGAACCAGATGCGCAAACCGAATTGCCAGCCGACCACGCCTATGATGCTTAGTGTCATCGCATAGCAAAACATGATGATCGCCACATCGTAGCGACCAAAGGTAATGGCCGAAGTTTTCATGCCCAGCTTCAGGTCGTCTTCGCGATCCACCATCGCATACTCGGTGTCGTAGGCCACCGACCAAAAAACGTTTGCAAGCAGGAGCCACCACGCGGCGGCCGGCACTGTATTCTGCACGGCGGCAAAACCCATGGGGATACCGAAGCCGAATGCGATGCCAAGGTAAGCCTGCGGGATGGCAAAGAAGCGTTTGAAGTAGGGGTAGGTGGCAGCGATGATGACGGCTGCTATCGACAATTGTTTGGTCAGGGTATTCAGTGGCCAGATCAGGGCAAAGGCCAGCAGCGTCAAGACCAGTGCGACCAGCAAGGCTTCATAAGGTTTGATCTTGCCGCTGGTGATCGGCCGGTCCACTGTGCGTTGTACATATTTGTCGAAATCGCGATCGGCATAATCGTTGACGGCACATCCGGCCGAGCGCATCAGCACCGTACCCAGCGTAAAGATGACGAGCAAAGTCACATCCGGCTTCCCGTCGGAAGCCATCCACAAGGCCCACAGCGTGGGCCACAGCAGCAGCAAAATGCCGATTGGTTTATGCAGGCGGATCAGGCGGAAGTACAGTTGGAGGCGATTCATCTAACGGTGTTTCTTATACAGGAGGAAAAAGCAGCCGGATGCACATGCATCAGGCTTCGGACAATGGTTCATCAGGCAGCATGGTCACGCCATGCAGATCGCAGGACAGCAAGGCTTGCCGTACCGCTTCGATCGCCGCACCGCGGGTGAAGCTCTTGCGCCAGACCAGTACGACACGGCGCGATGGGCCCGGTTGCGTAAACGGGATGTAGCGCAGCATGCCATCCTTGGCTTGCATGTCCGGGATGGATGCCTGCGGCAGTACGGTAATGCCGATACCGGACGCCACCATATGGCGTATGGTTTCCAGCGATGAGCCTTCGAAAGTGCGGGCAATGCCGTCACCGGATGTCGAGAAGCGCGACATTTCAGGGCAGACTTCCAGCACCTGGTCACGGAAGCAATGGCCGTTGCCGAGCAGGAGCATGGTTTCCGATTTCAGGTCATCGGTACTGACACTGGCACGATTGGCCCAGGCGTGATGTTTGGGTACCGCAACCACAAAGGGTTCATCGTAGACCGGCTGCACCAGCAAGCCCTGATCCGGGAACGGCAGCGCAACGATGGCGGCATCCAGTTCACCCTGGCGCAATAGCTCCAGCAATTTGACGGTGAAATTTTCCTGCAGCACCAGCGGCATTTGCGGCACACGTTCGATGATGGTTTTGACCAGCGGCGGCAATAGATAAGGTGCAATCGTGTAAATAATGCCGAGGCGGAAAGGGCCGACCAGCGGATCCTTGTTTTGCTTTGCGATTTCCTTGATGGCGGCGGTTTGTTCCAGTACGCGTTCAGCTTGCGCGACGATTTGTGCGCCCAAAGGCGTCATCGAAATTTCGCTGCCGCCACGTTCAAACAAGGTCACGCCCAGCTCATCTTCCAGCTTCTTGATGGCTACGGATAAGGTCGGTTGCGCGACGAAGCAGGCTTCTGCCGCATGGCCGAAATGTTTTTCACGGGCGACGGCGACGATGTATTTGAGTTCGGTAAGCGTCATGATGGAGTCTTTGCCTTCGGGTCGATACGGTGCTGGCCAAGCTGGTGCTGAGCCGGATGGCCTTATTCTATACCTTCAGGTAGTCCTCACGTGCGCCGAGCCAGCGCGCCAGGTGCGCGTCGACAGTTGCCATGTCTTTGCGCAGCAGTGTTTGCGCCAGGTCGCGGGCACGATCTACCAGCCATTGATCGGTTTCCAGGTCGGCAAAACGCAGCATGGCCTGGCCGGATTGGCGCGCGCCGAGGAATTCGCCGGGGCCGCGTATTTCCAGGTCCTTGCGCGCAATTTCAAAGCCGTCGGTCGATTCGCGCATGATGCGCAGGCGCTGCTTGGCAATCATGCCGAGCGGTCCCTGGTACAGCAGCAGGCAGACGCTGGCTGCGGAGCCACGCCCGACGCGACCGCGCAGCTGATGCAATTGCGACAGGCCGAAACGTTCTGCATGTTCGATCACCATCAGCGACGCATTCGGCACATCGACGCCGACTTCAATCACGGTGGTGGCGACCAGCAAGTGAATCTCGCCGCGGGTGAAGGCATCCATCACTTGCTGTTTCTCGGCCGGCTTCATACGCCCGTGCACCAGCCCCACCTGCAAATCCGGCAATGCGTCGGCCAGTGTCTGATATGTATCGGTTGCGGTCTGCAATTGCAGTGCCTCGGATTCTTCGATCAGTGGACAGACCCAGTACACCTGGCGTCCTTCAAGCGCGGCGGCATGCACGCGTTCTATCACTTCATCGCGCCGGTTCTGGTCGATGACACGTGTCACGATAGGGGTGCGTCCCGGCGGCAATTCATCGATGACGGAGACTTCGAGGTCGGCGTAATAAGTCATCGCCAGCGTGCGCGGGATAGGTGTGGCGGACATCATCAATTGATGCGGGATGGTTTGCTGCTGCCCGCTTGCATTGCTGTCGACGCCCTTGTTGCGCAGCACCAGGCGCTGGCCGACGCCGAAGCGATGTTGTTCATCGACGATGACCAGCCCGAGTCTGGCAAACTGCACATCTTCCTGGATCAGCGCATGCGTGCCTATGATCAGTTGCGCGGTGCCGGACTCTATACGCTCCTTGGCTTCCAGCTTTTCCTTTTTCTTCAGGCTGCCGGTGAGCCATGCGACATTCACGCCCAGTGGCTCCATCCAGCCGGCGATCTTGCGGAAGTGCTGATCGGCCAGGATTTCGGTCGGCGCCATCAACACTGCCTGGAAGCCGCTGTCTATCGCTTGCGCGGCGGCCAGGGCGGCGACCACGGTTTTGCCGCTGCCGACGTCACCCTGCAATAGGCGCTGCATCGGGAAAGACTGCTTGAGGTCGGCGCGGATTTCTTCCAGCACGCGTTGTTGCGCAGCGGTCAGTGAAAACGGTAATTGCTTGAGGAAGGCCTTCGACAGCTTGCCTATGGTTGGCAGCACGGCCGCACCTTTGGCACGACGCGCCATCTGCGCGCGCTTCATCGACAATTGCTGCGCCAGCAATTCGTCGAATTTCATTCGCACCCAGGCCGCATGCGAGCGGTCCGCCAATGCGCTTTCATCAATATCCGGCGGTGGGTTATGCAGCAGGCGTACCGCCGGTTCGAAAGGCATCAGGTCGAGTTCGCCGCGCAATTTGTCACTCAGCGTATCGCGCCATTCGATGCGCGTCATCGCATCGATGATGGTCTTGCGCAGCACGGTTTGCGACAGGCCTTCGCCGGCCGGATAGACAGGTGTTAACGCGGCAGGTAGCGGAGCACCCTCGATTACCATCTTGTAGCTTGGGTGCACCATTTCCGCACCGAAGAAACCATGCCGCACTTCGCCGCGGGCGCGTACGCGATTGCCTTCGGCCATTTGCTTGACCTGGCTGCCGTAAAAATTCAGGAAGCGCATCACCAGCTGCCCGCTGTCATCCGCGATGGTCACCACCAGTTGGCGGCGCGGGCGGAAGGCGACTTCGCAGGAAGTCACGACACCTTCGACCTGCACCGCGCGGCCGAAAATCAGGCCGGCCTCGCTGATGCTCTTGATCTCGGTTTCATCTTCATAGCGCAGCGGCAGGTGCAGGACTTTGTCCATGTCCGAACGCAGGCCCAGCTTGAGCAGCTTGTCGTCGATTTTTTCAGCGCGCGTGGGAGCCGCCGACTTGGTCGATTTACTGGCTTTTTTGGCAACAGCGGCGGGCTTTTTCTTCAATACAGGCATATCAGGCCGAAAATGGGCGGCAGGGCGTAAAATAGCGGGTTTGCGATGAACTCATGCGAAGACTTCAGGTCTGGCGTATTGCATCACATGAAAATGCCGATCCGGCAAGCTTTGCAACCATAGCAGTTCTGCCGCGCGATTGCATGCGAACAAATTAAAACTGCCTAAATTTGTTTGTGTCACACCTCGGACAGTAAAACCGATGTCATCAACTTATATGTATTCACTTTCCGATTTCGATTTCGAATTGCCGCAAGATTTGATTGCGCAAACCCCGTTGGCCGAACGCAGCGCCTCGCGCCTGCTGCAGGTCCGTCCCGGCCAGATGGCTGATCGCAACTTTGCCGATATTGTTAGCCTGCTGGCACCTGGCGATTTGCTGGTATTCAATGACACGCGCGTGTTGAAGGCGCGCTTCTTTGGCGTCAAGGAAACCGGCGGCAAAGTCGAGGTGCTGGTCGAGCGCGTGATTGACCAGCGCAATGTACACGCACAGATCCGTGCTTCCAAGTCGCCAACGGTTGGCATGCGTATTCGCCTGGCCGATGCTTTCGACGTGATCGTCGGCGAGCGCGCCGGTGAATTTTACGAATTGCAATTCCCGGACGATGTCTTCGAGCTGATCGAAGCGCACGGCCGCCTGCCTTTGCCGCCGTATATCGAACATGCGGCCGATGCCTACGATGAAACGCGTTACCAGACCGTCTATGCAAAGACGCCGGGCGCGGTCGCGGCACCAACCGCCGGCTTGCACTTCGACCAGGCCTTGCTCGATGCACTGAGCGCGAAAGGTGTGAAGCTCGCCTATGTCACGCTGCACGTGGGCGCCGGAACCTTCCAGCCGGTGCGCAGTGAAAACCTGGCCGAACACAATATGCACAGCGAGTGGTACACCATCTCGCAGCAAACGGTGGATATGGTCAAGGCGACGCAGGCTGCAGGCGGCAATATCGTCGCCGTCGGCACCACCAGCATGCGCGCGCTGGAATCGGCGTCGCAGGGCGGCAGCCTGCAAGCCGGCAGTGCTGACACCCGTTTATTCATCACGCCGGGCTATACCTTCAAGACCGTCACGCGCCTGATTACCAATTTCCATTTGCCTAAATCGACGCTGCTGATGCTGGTGTCGGCCTTTGCCGGTTACGACACCATACGTGCCGCTTACCAACACGCCATTTCCCAACGTTATCGTTTCTTCAGCTACGGCGATGCGATGTTTTTGACCAGAATGCCCACATGCTAAATTTCAAATTACTCAAGACCGACGGCAATGCCCGTCGCGGCCAACTGACGCTGAACCACGGCGTGATTGAAACGCCTATCTTCATGCCGGTCGGCACCTATGGTTCGGTAAAGGCCATGTCGCCGCTGGAATTGAACGAGATCGATGCGCAAATCATTCTCGGCAATACCTTCCACCTGTGGCTGCGCCCGGGTAATGACATCATCGCCAAATTCGGCGGCCTGCACGAATTCATGGGCTGGGACAAACCTATCCTGACCGATTCCGGTGGTTTCCAGGTGTTCTCGCTGGGCGAGATGCGCAAGATTACCGAAGAGGGTGTGCATTTTTCCTCGCCTATCAACGGCGATAAATTATTCCTGTCGCCGGAAGTGTCGATGCAGATCCAGCGCGTACTGAATTCTGACATCGTGATGCAGTTCGACGAATGCACACCGTATGAAATCGACGGCCGCCCGGCCACCACCGAAGAAGCGGCCAAGTCGATGCGCATGTCCTTGCGCTGGGCGAAACGTTCGATGGATGAATTCAATCGCGAAGAAAATCCGAATGCCCTGTTCGGCATCGTGCAGGGCGGCATGTTTGAAAACCTGCGGGATGAATCGCTGGCCGGCCTGGAAGAATTGAATTTCCACGGCGTGGCGATAGGCGGTTTGTCGGTCGGCGAGCCGAAGGAAGACATGATGCGCGTACTGGAACACGTCGGTCCGCGCCTGCCGGCGAACAAGCCGCATTACCTGATGGGTGTCGGTACGCCGGAAGACCTGGTCGCCGGTGTGGCGAGCGGGATTGATATGTTCGATTGCGTGATGCCGACGCGCAATGCCCGTAACGGCTGGCTGTTTACCCGTTTTGGCGATATCAAAATCAAGAATGCGCGTTACAAGGATGACAAGAAACCGCTGGATGAAAGCTGTTCCTGCTATGCCTGCCGCAATTTTTCCCGCGCTTACTTGCATCATTTGCATCGTACCGGCGAAATTCTCGGGGCCAGACTGAATACGATACATAACTTGCACTACTATCTGGACCTGATGCGCGAGATGCGGGAAGCCATCAGCGAAGGGCGTTTCCAGCTCTTTGTGAGCCAATTCCATGCGGATCGCGCACGCGGAAGCTGATCTTTCCTTAATGAAAATCAGTCAGCACCGGAAAAGCGATTTTCCAGTGCTAAAATAACCGACCCATATTTATTCAACCTTATTACTACAACCTGGAGCATACCCGTGTTTATTTCCAACGCTTACGCTGCAACTGCCGCTGGCGGCGTCCTGGGCAATCTGACCCAATTCGTGCCTATCATCCTGATGTTCGTTGTGCTGTACTTCCTGATGATTCGTCCACAAATGAAACGTCAAAAAGAACACAAGGCAATGATCGAAGCCGTGACACGTGGCGATGAAGTCGTAACAGCAGGTGGTGTACTGGGCAAGATCACCAAGGTTTCCGATGTCTACCTGTCGCTGGAAGTGCAAGACGGTACCGAGATCGTGATTCAAAAAAGTGCAGTCACTACCTTGTTGCCTAAGGGTACGATCAAGTCGCTGTAATGGGTTAAACACCCCACCTCCGCCGGGCGGACGTGGGGTTGATTTTTGTCTGACGTTCCACCCCGAACCCTGAAACAATATGAATCGCTATCCCCTCTGGAAGTACATAATTATCGCTGTGACACTCCTGTTAGGTGTGTTGTATACCCTGCCGAACTTCTTCGGTGAGTCGCCGGCGGTACAAATCAGCAGTGCCAAAGCCACCGTCAAGGTGGACAGTTCCCTGATGAACCAGGTTGAGCAGGCGCTGAAAAAAGACGGTATCCAATACGATGGGATAGTCTATGAAACGATAGGTACGCAAGGTACCGTCCGTGTCCGTTTCCCGAATACCGATATCCAGTTCAAAGCCAAGGGCATACTGGAAAAAGACCTGAATACCGATCCGGAAGATCCGACCTATCTGGTCGCTTTCAATCTGTTGCCGAATACGCCGGGCTGGTTGCAAAGCCTGAATGCAGCGCCTATGTACCTGGGCCTCGATTTGCGCGGTGGTGTGCACTTCCTGATGCAGGTTGATACCAAGGCGGTGATGAACAAACGCGTACTCGGCTTGCAGGCGAGTGCACGCAGCATCCTGCGCGACAAGAATATCCGCCATGCCGGTATCTCGCGTAGTGGCGACAATGTTGAAATCCTGTTCCGTGATGCCGATACCCGCAACAAGGCGCGTACTGTATTGACCAATGAATTGCGTGAACTGGTGTTGACAGACGCCGGCAGCGGCGAAGACCTGAAACTGGTTGGAGCATTGAATCCGACTGCATTGAAGCAAACGGTAGAAGACGCAGTCCAGCAAAACATCACGACGCTGTCGAAGCGCGTCAATGAACTGGGCGTGACCGAGCCGCTGATCCAGCGCCAGGGTGCGGATCGTATCGTGGTGCAAATGCCGGGTGTGCAAGACGTATCGCGGGCGAAAGACATTATCGGTAAAACCGCAACCCTCGAAGTACGCCTGGTGGATGAAACTGTCACCCGTGGTACGGAAGAAACGGCAGCGATTCCATTTGGTTCGGAGTTGTTCAAGGTCGGCAAGAATGCTCCTGTCGTCTTGTACAAAGACCCGATCATTACCGGCGAATACATTTCCAGCGCTTCGGCCAGCTTCGACCAGAATCACCAGCCTTCAGTCAGTATTGACCTGAATGGCGATGGCGGTCGTCGCATGCGTGAAGCGACCCGTAGCCGCGTCGGCAAGGCAATGGCGATTGTCTTGTTTGAAAAGAACAAGGGTGAAGTGCTGACGGTTGCCACCATCCGCGACGAACTGGGTGCTCGCTTCCAGATCACCGGCATGGGTTCGGCCGAAGCCGCCAGCGACCTGGCCTTGCTGTTGCGCGCCGGTTCCCTGGCCGCGCCGATGGAAATCATCGAAGAACGCACAATCGGACCACAACTTGGTGCGGAAAACATCACCAAAGGCTTTGATGCAACGCTGTACGGTTTCATTGCGATTGCGATCTTCATGATTGTTTACTACCGCGCCTTCGGTTTCTTCAGCGTGTTTGCGCTGGCGGTCAACCTGATGCTGCTGATCGCTTTGCTGTCACTGTTGCAGGCCACCCTGACACTGCCGGGTATTGCCGCGATTGCGCTGACACTGGGTATGGCGATTGACGCCAACGTGCTGATTAACGAGCGCATACGCGAAGAGCTGCGCGCCGGGCATTCGCCGCAAACCGCAATTTCGATGGGTTTCGAGCGTGCATGGGCAACCATCCTTGACTCCAACGTCACCACCATGATCGCCGGCCTCGCGCTGCTGATCTTCGGTTCCGGTGCGGTGCGTGGTTTCGCCGTGGTGCATTGCCTGGGTATCCTGACTTCGATTTTCTCCGCCGTGTTCGTCTCACGTGGCGTCGTCAATCTCTGGTACGGCCGCAAGAAAAAACTGACAACGGTATCGATTGGCCAGGTCTGGAAACCGGCCGACTGATATTGAAATGTGAAGCACCGGATGGTGCTTCTGCTGTACCGATCGAATTGTATTTAGATAGACCGCCTGCCGACATAAGCGACAGGCGGTCGCACTGAGAGGGAAGTGATGGAGTTTTTCCGCATCAAAAAAGATATCCCGTTCATGCGCCATGCGTTGATCTTCAACGTTATTTCCGCGCTGACGTTTGTCGCTGCCGTATTCTTCCTGTTGCACCGGGGTTTGCATCTGTCGATTGAATTTACCGGTGGTACGGTAATGGAAGTCACTTATTCGCAACCGGCCGACATCGAGGGCGTGCGTGGCAAGCTGACCGACCTTGGCTATGTCGATATGCAGGTGCAAAGCTTCGGCACCGCGCAAGACGTATTGATCCGCTTGCCGGTACAGAAAAATGCCGACTCGGCGCAAATCAGCGAACGTGTGATTGGCGCGCTGAAGGCGCAGGACAGCACGGTGGAGCTGAAGCGTGTCGAGTTCGTCGGACCACAGGTTGGCGATGAGCTGACGCATGATGGCCTGATGGCACTGGGCATGCTGGTGATCGGCATCATGATCTACCTGGCGGTACGCTTCGAATGGAAATACGCGGTATCGGCGATCCTGGCGAACTTGCATGACGTGGTGATTATTCTCGGCTTCTTCGCCTTCTTCCAGTGGGAATTCTCGCTGACAGTATTGGCGGCGGTGCTGGCGGTACTCGGTTACTCGGTCAACGAATCGGTGGTTGTATTTGACCGTGTGCGTGAAACCTTCCGTGATCGTCGCTTCGGCAAAATGGAAACCTCGGACGTCCTGAACCATGCGATTACGCGGACCATTTCCCGTACCGTGATTACCCATGGTTCGACCCAGTTGATGGTTTTGTCGATGCTGTTCTTCGGCGGCCCGACCCTGCATTACTTCGCACTGGCGCTGACCATCGGTATCTGCTTCGGTATTTACTCTTCAGTCTTCGTGGCGGCAGCGCTGGCAATGTGGCTGGGTGTGAAGCGTGAAGACTTGCTGAAACCGGTCAAGGAAAAAGACGAACACGACGGTGCGGTGGTCTAAGCACTGTCCCCAGCAAAAAAGCCGGCATATGCCGGCTTTTTTATTGTTCGTGAGCGTGATGCTCAGTACTTCGGTTTCGGTTCCTGCCCGGTCAGGTTGGCATGCAGCTTGGTCAGCTCCCGATCCAGCGCATCGAAATCCTGTGCTTGGTAATTCACGAATGATTGCTTGCCAAAGGCGATTTGCTGGCTGAATACGCGTTTAAATTCAGCTTCACCGGCAGCGGTCAGTTTAACCAGGGTGCTGCGCCTGTCTTCGATCTGTGTGACGCGTGTCACCAAACCTTTTTCTTCCAGCCGGTCGATCACGCCGGTCAGCGTGCCCTTGGTGATCAGGGTTCTTTCGCCCAGTTCCTTGAAACTCATGCCGCAGGTATTTCCCAGCGTCGCAATGATATCGAATTGGGATGGCGTCAGCCCGGTGCGGCAGCGGATATTGGCACCCGACTGGCGTTCGAATGCGTGAAAGCATTCGGCCAGCAGACGGATACTGCGTAAATATCGTTCAGCCATAAAATCAGTTACTACCCATAAAATAAAAGCCGACGCAGTATAGGTCGGCTTTTATGGTTTCACAATCGCTTAGTCAGCTTTGACAGCTTCAACCTGGATCGCCAGTTTGACGTCAGGCGAGAAGCCATAGTTCAAGGCATAGTTCAGGCCGAAGTCGCTGCGCTTGAATTCGGCAGATGCATCAGCGCCGCACACTTCACGTTTCAGCATAGGGTGCTGGATACATTTGAATTTGTTGATGTTCAAGGTGACAGGTTTGCTTACGCCCATCAAGGTCAGCTCGCCATCAACAGCAACCGGTTTGTCGCCATCGAATTTGATTGATTTGCTTTTGTAGGTCGCGGTAGGGAATTTCTCTACGTTGAACAAATCTTTGCCTTTGGCATGCTCATTCATCTTGGCATGGCCGAAGTCGATCGAATTGGTATCGATCACGATTTCCAGCGAACCGGTTTTCGCTACACGATCCAGTACCACGGTGCCGCTGGTTTTTTCGAACTTGCCGCGCCATACCGAAATGCCCATGTGGTCAGCTTCAAAGCTAGGGTAGGTGTGGTTAGGATCAATCGTATAGGTTTGTGCAAAAGCGGAAGAGCTCGCGCCAGCGGCCAGCAAACAGATCAGTGCAAGTTTGGATTTCATTCAAATAACTCCTTGATAGTGGGACTCATTAATTACTTCTTATATTGGGTGCTACGGGAACTGCTATTGCGCCGTGACGACACGGAATTTGATCGTGACTTCATCAGCCACCATGCTGGTGTCTTTCCATTCACCTTCACCGATGTTGTAGGTCAGGCGTTTGATAGGTAATACACCTTCAAAGACCTGGTTGCTGCCTTCTTTTTTCACGGTCAGGGGGAAGCTGACATCGGTGGTTTTGCCTTTGATGGTGAGCTTGCCGGTGACATCGAGTTTGCCGGCAGCACCGGGTTTGATCTGGCTGGAAACGAAAGTCGCTTTCGGGAATTGAGCGGCGTTGAACCATTCCTTTTTCAGCACTTCGCGGTTGTATTCAGGATCGCCCAGATCGAAGCCATTGACGTCGATGTCTACCGTGGCTTTCGAGGTTTCCGGCTTGGCGGCGTCATAGCTGATTTGCGCATTGAATTTCTTGAAGCTCGCCTCAACCGGCACATTCAATTGCTTGAACACGATAGTGACTTTGCTTTTGGCAGTATCGGTCTTGAGTGCGGTGGCGGCAAGTGCCGGCAGGGCCAGGCAGATGCCTGCGATGGCGAGCCAGCGTGTGGTTTTGCCGGCGATGGAGCGAACGAACATGGGTAATCCTTTCGATAAAAATAAATTCACGGCAGCATGCGTTGCAGCGTGCGGTCGCGGTCTATGAGTTGATGCTTGATGACTGCCAATATATGCAGGAAAAAAACGATAAGCAGCGTGACATTGCAGGCGTAATGCACTTGCTTGAGCAAGGCCTTCAATTCCTGGTCAGGGCCGATAAAAACCGGCAACGGTATGACGCCCAGATAGACTACCGGCACACCGGCCGCCAGGCTATAGAAGTAGCCTGATAACGGTACTGCAAAGATCAGGATATACATCAGGCCATGCGAAACGCGCGCCGCTTTCTTTTGCCAGTCCGCCATGCTGGGCGGATGCGCAGGTGCAGGATGACCCAGGGCCCAGAGCAGGCGCAAGCAGGCAAGTCCGAAAACGGTGACGCCCAGCCATTTATGCCAGGAAAAGTATTTGAGTTTGGTCGGCGTGAGGCCGGGGATGTCGACCATCGTCAGGCCCAGCAGGAAGGCGGCGATGATCAGGATGGCCATGAGCCAATGCAGCGCGATTGCTGTCAGGGTGTAGCGACGCATAGATAGTGTTTTGCTTATTAGTTCAAGTTAGAACTAATATAGCAAAATAAGTTCAAGTCTGCTGGCCGCCCATTTTCATGGGCGCCGGCAGCTTGTACGACACTATTTAGATTTCTTGTGCGAGCTTGGTCGCGTAGCCGATGTAGTTTGCCGGCGTCATGGCCAGCAAATGATCTTTGGCTTCTTGCGGGATTGCCAGGGTGGCGATGAATTCCTGCAGCGCTTCTTTCGAAATGCCTTTGCCGCGGGTCAAATCCTTCAATTGCTCGTATGGATTCTCGATGCCGTAACGACGCATCACGGTTTGTACCGGCTCGGCCAATACTTCCCAGGTTTCATCCAGGTCTTGTGCGATGCGCACCGGATTGACTTCCAGCTTGTTCAGCCCGCGCAGGCAGCTGTCGTAAGCGAGCAGCGCATAACCGAAGCCGACACCGATATTGCGCAAGACGGTGGAGTCGGTCAGGTCACGCTGCCAGCGCGATACCGGCAGTTTCTCTGCCATGTGCTTCAGCACTGCATTTGCCATGCCGAGGTTGCCTTCGGAGTTTTCGAAATCGATCGGGTTGACCTTGTGCGGCATGGTCGAAGAACCGATTTCACCGGCCTTGGTCGATTGCTTGAAGTAGCCGAGGGAGATGTAGCCCCAGATATCGCGGTTCAGATCGAGCAGGATGGTGTTGGTGCGGGCGATCGCATCGAACAATTCCGCCATGTAGTCATGCGGTTCGATCTGGATCGTGTATGGATTGAAGGTCAGGCCCAGGCGCTTCTCGATTACTTCTTTCGAGAACGCTTGCCAGTCGGTGTTCGGGTAAGCCGACAAGTGCGCGTTGAAGTTGCCGACGGCGCCGTTCATTTTGCCGAGGATTTCGACTGCGGCGATGCGCTCGACCGCGCGCTTCAGGCGTGCCACCACGTTGGCCATTTCCTTGCCGAGGGTAGTCGGGCTGGCCGGCTGGCCGTGGGTGCGCGACATCATCGGCACGGCGGCATTATCGTGCGCCAGTTGTGTCAGCTTGCTGATCAGGCCTTGCAGCGCCGGTACCAGTACGGTGTCGCGCGCAGCCTTGAGCATCATGCCGTGCGACGTATTGTTGATATCTTCGGAAGTACAGGCGAAGTGAATGAATTCAGTGGCGGCGACCAGTTCCGGTACGTCCTTGACCTGTTCCTTCAGCCAGTATTCGACAGCCTTGACGTCGTGGTTGGTGACGGCTTCAATATCCTTGATGCGTTGTGCATCGGCTTCGGTGAAATCTGTCGTCAGTTTGTTCAGCAAGGCGTTGGCGCTGGCCGAAAACGGCTTGATTTCAGCGAAACCGGCGGCTGATAAAGCTTGCAGCCATGCAATTTCCACTTTCACGCGATGGTGCATGAAGCCGGATTCAGACAGAATCGGGCGCAATTTATCGGTTTTGCTGGCGTAACGGCCATCCAGTGGAGACAGGGCTGAGAGCGTGGAAAGAGGCATGATGATGGGCGACTAGCGCTATGACGTGATTGAAAAAGCTGCCGAAAATACAAAAAACGGCATAAATTGAGGAAGACGACATTCTACCACTTGAACGGCCGCAGCAGCCTGAAAGCGCCAGCTTGCGGGCCGGGGATGGCGGGTTTTAGCGGAGCCCCGATGTTATAATCGCCTTCCGATTTTAGAAGTAAAGCAACTATGAAACTGATTGGTTCTCTCGCCAGCCCTTACGTACGTAAAGTACGTGTTGTCATGTTGGAAAAAAAGATCGATTACGATTTCGTTCTGGAAAACGTGTGGGGTGCCGACACCACGATTCAGGAATCCAATCCGCTTGGCAAAGTGCCATGCCTGGTGATGGAAGATGGCGGCGCGATGTTTGATTCACGCGTGATCGTCGAATACCTGGATACGCTGACGCCGGTTGGCAAACTGATTCCGCCGAATGGCCGCGAACGCGCCGAAGTCAAATGCTGGGAAGCGCTGGCCGATGGCGTGGCTGACGCCGCAATGCTGTTGCGCCTGGAGCACACCCTGCGTCCGGCAGAGCAGCGCAGCCAGGCCTGGATAGATCGCCAGACCAGGAAAGTGCACGACGGTTTGAAGGCAATGTCGGTGGGCCTGAAGGACACCGCTTTTTGCGCCGGTAACCAGTACACGCTGGCCGATGTGGCAGTGGGTTGCGTGTTGGAATGGCTGTCTTTCCGCTTCCCGGAAATCACCTGGCGCAGCGAATATCCAAACCTGGAAAAGCTGCTGGAAAAACTGTCGGAGCGTCCTTCCTTCAAGGAAACGGTACCGACCAAATAAGCATGCTGTGAATTGAAAAAAGGGGCGCCAGGCGTCCCTTTTTTATTAAACAGCCGATTATCTGCTTATTCGTCGCTGGCCATCTGTACTTGCAGATAGTTCTGCAGGCCTATCGTTCCGATCAGGGAGAGCTGGGTTTCCAGCCAGTCGATATGCTCTTCGGTGTCGTCGAGGATGTAATGGAACAGTTCGCGTGATACATAATCGCCGCTGGTTTCCGATGCGGCTATGCCTTCCTTGACGGTCGCTTGTGCCAGCTTTTCCAGTTGCAGATCGCTTTCCAGCATTTCCTGGATGTTTTCGCCGATCAGCAGCTTATGCAATGCTTGCAGATTGGGCAGGCCATCCAGCATCAGGATGCGATCAATCAGTTTGTCGGCGTGTTTCATTTCACCGATGGATTCTTCAAACTCCTTCTTTGCGATTTTTTCAAAACCCCAGTGCTTGTACATGCGTGCATGCAGGAAGTACTGATTGATCGCCGTCAGTTCGTTGGTAAGCTGCGCATTGAGCAGCCGGATGATATTGCTGTCACCTTTCATTCAAACCTCAAAAAATAATAGTAGGGGAAGCTTGATCGACATTCGCTATTGCCTTGTCGACATACCCGTTTGGCAGGGGCGTCGATGATAGCGCGGGTAGCGAGCCTGGCGACGGTCCGGCGCGTGGGATAATTCTTGAAAAGAAAAAGGGACGCAGCAAGCGTCCCTTTTTTGCTGCCGATACAGGTATCGGCTGTATTGCTTTGTCGGCCAATTACTCGCTGATCATCTGCGCTTGCAGATAGTTCTGGATGCCGACTTTTTCGATCAGGTCGAGCTGAGTTTCCAGCCAGTCGATATGTTCTTCGGTATCGTCCAGGATGTACTGGAACAGTTCACGCGATACATAGTCACCGCTGGCTTCGCATGCTGCGATGCCTTCTTTCACGGTTTTTTGCGCCGCTTTTTCCAGTTTCAGATCGCAGCCAAGCATTTCCGGAGTGTTCTCGCCGATCATCAATTTATGCAGTGCTTGCAGGTTAGGCAAGCCATCCAGCATCAGGATGCGATCGATCAATTTATCGGCATGCTTCATTTCTCCGATCGACTCTTCATATTCTTTCTTTGCGATCTTTTCAAAACCCCAGTGCTTGTACATGCGTGCATGCAGGAAGTATTGGTTGATTGCGGTCAGTTCGTTTGTAAGCTGTGCATTGAGCAGCTTGATGATATTGCTGTCACCTTTCATGGCGGCCTCGAAAGTGATGTGGAAGACGGGCTGTTGCGCATCTGACGATCAGTTGTCAAAGCGCTTGGTCAGCAAAGAACGCACATGATAGCCCAGGATGTCCAATTTATGATCATTTTGCCTTCATTTTGCTAACTGGAATCATTCGTGTTTCGATTGCGAAAGCTAGTCTGGGCGCGGGTTTGCGGGGGGGTGGAGTGGTTTGCTTGCAGCGTGGAACCGGCAAAGAAAAAACGCGCTGCAGCATATGCTGAGCGCGTTCTTTTCAGGTCTGTCAGGGCAGGATTGGGACTGCCCGCAAACCACTACTGCTTACTTCGGTGCTTCGGTGACGAAGCCCATCTTGGTCAGTCCGCCTGACTGTGCTGCTGCCATGACTTGCGCGACTTTCTCGTAAGGTGTGAGACGGTCTGCGCGCAAATGCAATTCTGGTTGCGGCGTTACTTTGGCTGCATCGGCAATGCGTGACAGCATTTGCGATTGGTCCAGTACTTCATTGTTCCAGTAAACCTGGCCTGCGGCATCAATCGATACATTGATGGTTTCCGGTTTGACGTCGTTCGGCTGGTTCGCTGCGTGCGGCAGATCGAGCTTCACTGCATGATTCATCACCGGGATGGTCATGATGAAGATGATCAGCAATACCAGCATCACGTCGACTAGCGGCGTGGTGTTGATCTCTGGATTGAAGTCGTCTTCATCCGACAAGGATCCCATTGCCATCATGCACCTCCGACAGCAACCAGTTTGGCGCCGCTTGCACCTGGTGTATTGGTGTCATTGGCACGTGCGCCGGTGACGAACAATGCGTGCAGGTCGAAGCCGAATTTATTCAGCTTGGCGATGACGGTTTTGTTACCACGGACCAGCGCGTTGTAGCCGAAGGTGGCAGGGATCGCGACCGCCAGACCGAGTGCGGTCATGATCAGTGCTTCACCGACCGGGCCGGCTACTTTATCAATACTTGCCTGACCGGAAGTGCCGATGGCGACCAGCGCGTGGTAGATGCCCCATACGGTGCCGAACAGGCCGACGAACGGTGCGGTCGAACCAACCGATGCCAGCACGGCCATACCGCTTTGCAATTTGCCCGATGTTTCATCAATCGCCTGCCGCAGGGACAATGTGATCCAGTCGCTGACCGACAATTGATCGTGCAGGTGGCCCTTGTGCGCTTCGTGGTGACGCATCGCGGTAACGCCGGCTTCAGCGATGGAGGCAAATGGATTGCCGCTGCCGAGGGTAGCGGTGCCTTCCGACAGGCTGGTGGCATCCCAGAATTCATGACCGGCAGCACGTGCAGCGCGGCGATATTGCATCAATTGCAGTGCCTTGGTGGCGATGACGTACCACGATGCGATCGACATTGCGACCAGCAATATTGCGACGCCTTTGGTGACAAAGTCACCTTGCGACCACAGACTTTCTAAACCGTACGGGCTGACTTCCATGATGATTCCTTCTTATCTATTTAGCGTGAAATTAATTGGTACGATAGCGAAGGCAGGAGCTGGTCTCCCGTCTTCCAAATAAGGCTTGAATAATGCGCGCATCACGGCATCCCGTGCTGCATCGTCCATGCGCAATGAGCCTGAAGATTTTTGAACCTCAACCTTTTCAGCGCGACCTTTTTCATTGATCAGCACGCGCAATGTGACAGTGCCTTCATTACCCATGCGCGCATCGAGCGGCGGGTAAACCGGGCGCGGCGGATTGATGTAGGAAACGCCGGAAATCAATTTTGGTGTAGCAGGTACCGATGGCGCAGACGGTGCGGCAGGTGCAGGTGGTGCAGGCGGCTCATTCGATGGCGGTGACGGCGCGACGTTTTCGGTAATGGCTTGTGGTGATGGTGCTTCGGTCACGACCGGTTTTGGCGTTGGGCGGGTGACTTGCTTCTTCACGACCGGCACGGTTTTTGGTTCAGCTGGTTTGGGCGCAGGCGCTGGTGCCGGCTGCTCGGTGATGAAGTCTGCAAAGATTTCACGCGGCAGGACCTTAGCGACCTGGTGAACCAGGCCACTACGCAGCGCGTAAAACAAAGCGATGTGGATCGCAATGATAGCGATCAGAGGCCCGAATCGTCTGAGTTGCTGTGATATGTGAGGCGGTAAAAGCGGAGCTGACGACTGGGTTGTTATTGCGTTCATAAAGAAAATGCTTATGCGGCCAATGCGTTAGGGTGAAACATTATAGTTTGAGTTGGGCGAGCGTCGGCAAGGCATTCGCGCAGCACGCGTTTGGCACAGGAGTGGCATTTGCCACAGCAGGTGCCCAAATCCAGTTCATTGCGCAATTGCGACATCGAGGTCGTGCCGTTATCAACTGCCTGACGAATTTTCCGTTCGGAAATATTGCTGCAAACACAAACAATCATCGATGCCTCGTGTGACTTTCTTTGTAGGTTAAAAATACAAAAAACGACAGTGCTTTTAATGTGTTCAACGCCGGTTGCCCGGCGTTTTTTGCTTTTTAATTCACACGCGCTCCAGCTACAAGACGCGTAAACAACTTGAATTTCTCCGGTGGCGGCATTGCTCGCTCAACCACCATCGCCCATTGTTCGGATAACTGCTGGCAGGTCGCTCGTAACACTGGCGCCAGATCGGGCAACTCCGCCAGTACCTTCAAGTGTCGCTCTATAACCGAGGCCAGCTTGATGCACGAACTGCTTTCTTGATTATTCGCGGTGTAATGCGACATCAAATGTAGTACTGCTGAAACCAATAATTCCGGTTGTGCCGGTGCTGCGTTAGGCTCCTGTAGGGCCTGCTGCGCTTTTTCGATTGCCATCAAACTCTCCTTTTGGGTTGGTTTGGCTGGCTGGTGCAATCTTGCGCACGGGCTGGCTCAGTTGCAAATCGATGCTGCTTTTATGCCGTCAAAATCAATTTATTCAACTGCGTTAAACGGAGGCGGTAAATTCGCCCTTCGTGTGCTATTTCCACTTCACGCATTTGCCGGAACAAATCGCGACTGTTTATGCGAGTTATTGGCTGTTCCATTGCAGCGTTATTACGTAGAGCAGGATTGTTATCCAGTGCTTCACGTGGTGCCGAGATCGCCATGTTCAACCTTTTCATGTAAATGAGAACAATTCGTGTTTAGATTATTGGACATTTGGCGAGAGATTGCAAGTTTTTTCGCTTGGCTTTGGCTGACCGCGGTCAAGATAAATGGAATTTGTGGCGATCCAGGCGAAGAAAGTTGCCTGTCGGATATCGCGATAACAGAATTAAACGAATTCTTAACAGAGGGGAATGCTGCGGCAATGCGCTGGATTGCCGCAGATAAGGGGAGGGGTGTTAGTGGATAGGGCTGAAGGATTCGGCCTGCGCAATCGGCCAGTATTTGCCGAACACTTCCGGCAATTCACGTTCCGGATTTGCCTCACTCAATAATTGCCCGGCTTCCAGGTAAGGCAAGAGGGCCGAAGCGAGCTTGACCTGATTGGCCGAGACACGGCGCACCAGGTGATGCGGTTTCAGTTCGGATGGATGTTGCAGACCGGCGGCGGCAATCAATTCCGCCAGTGCTTTTAAAGTATTGCGATGGAAGTTGGCGACGCGCTCGGCTTTGTCTGGTACGACCAGCGCACGCTGGCGCAGATTGTCCTGGGTCGCGATGCCGGTCGGGCAGCGATCGGTATGGCAGCTTTGCGACTGTATGCAGCCCAGCGCAAACATGAAGCCGCGAGCGGAATTGCACCAGTCTGCGCCCAGTGCCAATGTGCGCACGATATCGAAGGCTGTGATGATCTTGCCGGATGCGCCTAGCTTGACCTTGTCGCGCAGTTTGGCGCCGACCAGTGTGTTGTGTGCGAGCAGCAGCGCTTCCTGCAGCGGTACGCCGACATGATCGGTGAATTCAACCGGCGCCGCGCCGGTGCCGCCTTCACCGCCGTCGATGACGATGAAGTCAGGCGTAATGCCGGTCGCAAGCATGGCCTTCACGATGCCGAAAAATTCCCATGGATGGCCAATCGCCAGTTTGAATCCTGTCGGTTTGCCGCCGGAGAGGGTGCGCAACTGTTCTATGAATTGCAGCAAGCCGATAGGCGAGTCGAACGCAGAATGAGAAGATGGCGATACGCAATCGACGCCGAGCGGTATGCCGCGCGCGGCCGCAATCTCCACCGATACCTTGGCACCGGGTAAAACGCCGCCATGCCCGGGTTTGGCGCCTTGCGACAACTTCACTTCTATCATTTTCACTTGCGGCAGTTGCGCATTGATCGCAAATTTTTCTGCCGAAAAACTGCCGTCGTCATTGCGACAGCCGAAGTAGCCCGAGCCGATTTCCCAGACCAGGTCGCCGCCGGCATCGTTTGGATTTTCCGGTTTGTGATGGCGGCTGATGCTGCCTTCGCCGGTGTCATGCATGAAGCCGCCTTTTTGTGCGCCTTGATTTAAGGCGCGGATGGCGTTCGCCGACAAGGCGCCGAAGCTCATTGCAGAGATATTGAAGATGCTGGCCGAATACGGTTGTGCGCGGTCCGCACCTATCGTGATGCGGAAGTCATGTGATCCGACCTTGGCTGGTGCAATCGAATGATTGATCCATTCATAGTCGCCTTGATAGACATCCATCTGTGTACCGAACGGACGCTTGTCGATCGCCTGCTTGGCGCGTTGATACACCAGCGAACGCTGGTTACGCGAAAAAGGATTCGGTGCCGCATCGTCCTCCAGGAAGTATTGGCGTATCTCCGGCCGCACCGATTCAAACATATAGCGGAAGTGCCCGAGGATGGGGTAGTTGCGCAGCACCGCACGCTTGGTTTGCAGCACATCGCTGATGCCGACCACGGTCAGGAAACCGAAGAGTGCCACCAGCCACCAGGCCATATCGTGTTGCGGTGTCAAGAACAGGGAAAGGATGAAGAGGAGCCCAGATGCTACCAGGGCAAGATAACCGATCGGAAACAAACGCATTTTTTCTCCAGACAGAATACCTGCTGCGGGGCAGATGAATAGCCGGACAGTGTACAACGTAGTGCAGACGGGCATCTATTACAGGAGTCGCGTGGTGATTGAAGCATATCTACTGAGGTGCCCGATTTTTGTCTATCCCATAAAAATGGCATTGCATTTAGGAAACTATTTGGCTACCCTTCGCTAGCAAAAAAATATGCAGGCGATTTAAATCGCTACTTATAAAAACAGGTTTGGCTATCAAAGGGAAAAGCATTTGTTCTACCTCCACATTTACTCAATACACAGCGGTGCAACGCTGTCCGTCGCATGACCCCGTACATTCGGGCACGCATTTCTCTTTCTTAAATTCTGGATTTTTTATGTCAATAAAATGGCTTTTGATGGCATCGCCGTTGTTTCTTGGCGCGTGCGCGGTGACATCCACTCCTACCCAGCCGGTCGAAGCGCCGGTCAGTCGCGCGCAGCAAATAGAAGCGCAAAAACAGGTGGCGGCACCGCAAGTGAAAACCTTGAAACGCAAGATTGCCATCGGCCGCTTCACCAATGAAACGCGCTATGGCAAGACCTTCCAGGTAGACAGCAATCTGGATCCATTGGGTAAACAGGCGTCCGATATGCTTAACAGCCGGCTGATCAGCTCGAACAAATTTTTGACCTTTGAGCGTTCCGACCTCGAAAAAATCAAAAATGAACAAGCTTTGCTCAAGGAAGGCAATTTGATCGGCGTGGATACCCTGATTCTTGGTTCGGTCACCGAGTTCGGGCGTAGCACCACCGGCAAATCCGGTTTCCTGAGTGCGACAAAAATTCAAACTGCACGCGCAAAAATTGAGATACGTCTGGTCGATGCACGTACCGGCTTCCTCTTCTTTACCGCTACCGGCACCGGTGAGGCCACCAGCGAATCAGGTGAAATCGCCGGATTCGGCAGCAAGGCCGACTACGACGGCACCCTGAATGACCGCGCCATCGGTGCTGCGATTTCGGATGTGCAAAACGCGCTGATTGCCAAGCTGGAAGAGCGTCCATGGCGCACAGACATCCTGAAGGTAAATGGCAAGCAAGTGTTCATCTCCGGTGGTGCACGCCAGGGCTTGAAGGTGGGCGATTCGCTGGCAGTGATGCAGCAAGGCGAAACCGTCAGCAGCAAGCAGACCGGCTTTGCCATTACCCTGCCGCCGACCAAGGTCGGCACCTTGCGCGTGACCGGCTTGTTCGGTGACAACGAGACAAACGAAGGTGCGATCGGTGAATTGATTTCCGGCAGCGCCAGCGCCGCCAAGGGTTCAACCATATTTGTTGCCGAGAACAAGGACTGATAAAAATGAAAACGTATATTTCAATTGCGCTCGCCCTCATGCTGAGTGCTTGTGCCTTGCCGGAAACGGCAGTTAAAACCGGTTCGCCGCGTCCCACCCTGATCGTCAAGGGTGCGCCGGCTGATTCGATTCTGGTGGTGGATGGACTGGTGATGGGACAGGCTGCGCAATTCAATGGCGCGCCGAATGAGTTGATCGTTGAAGAGGGTTTGCACCAGGTCGAAATCAAGCTGGGCAATGTGACCGTGCATGCGGAAAAGGCTGTCATCAGTAATGGTGAGTCCCGTACGATCAACGTCAATGCGGGAGCACGCTAATGCGACTTCGTTCACTCATGGTTTTATCGGCGGTTCTGGTGCTGACCGCATGTGCTGCGCCATCCAAATACAACTGGGGCAATTACGAAGGATCGCTCTATTCGTATTACAAAGACACTTCGAAAACGGCGGAGCATGCGGCTGAGCTGCAGCGCACGATTACGGATTCGGAAGCGACGGGGAAACTGGTTGCCCCTGGCTTGTATGCCGAATATGGCTTCCTGATGCTGCAAGAAGGCAAATCCAAGGACGCCATTGCGCAGTTTGAAAAGGAAAAGGCGAAGTGGCCGGAATCAACTTATCTCATGGATAACATGATTCGTATTGCTTCAAGTTCTTCCGCCAAATCTGCTACGAGCAAGGAGTAATCGGTATGTCACGAAATTTCAAAGCAATCTTGCTGAGCTTGTTCGTCCTGAGCCTGAGTGGTTGCGCTACGCAGCTGAGTAAAAAGGATTACACGGATTTGCGTACGGAAGCACCGCGTTCCATTTTGGTGGTGCCTGCGATCAACCGCAGTGTTGAGGTGAGTGCGCCGGATTACTTCCTGTCGACGATTTCCCGTCCTTTGGCGGAGCGCGGCTATTACGTGTTCCCGGTACATCTGGTCAAGCGCATGATGGAAGACGATGGCTTGAATGATGCCGATATGGTGCACGCCGGTGATCCGCAGAGACTGGGCAAGATGTTTGGTTCGGATGCGGTGATGTACATCACGATCGAGCGTTGGGATGCGCAATACATTGTGTTTTCAACGACGGTGACGGTTGAAATGAAGTATGTGTTGAAGAGCACGACCAGCGGCCAGACCTTGTGGAGCAATTCACAGAAATTGGTTTATCAGCCAAATGGCAATAATTCCGGCGGTGGTATTGGCGGTTTGATCGCGCAGGCTGTGGTAGCCGCAGTGGCGAAGGCTGCGCCCAATTATGTGCCTTTGGCGCAGCAAGCAAATATGCAGGCTGTCAGCACCAAAGGCCAGGGTTTGCCGGCAGGTCCGTACATCGATTTGTACCAGAAGGATCAGGCTGACTTTTAATGCAGCGGAGGCGGTATTAACTTAATACCGCCTTTTTTATATTTAAACCGGAACGGCGGAAGTATTGATGATGCCGCCACCCAGGCACACATCGCCCTGGTACAGCACCGCGGACTGGCCTGGCGTGACGGCCCATTGCGGGGTTGCGAAGGCAAGTGAAAAGCCGTCTGCATCGCTGTGCTGGCTGCAGGCGACGTCGGCCTGGCGGTAACGGGTTTTGGCCGATACCAGTTCTTCAGTCGGCGGGCTGCCGGCGACCCAGCTCATCTGGCCGGCGCTGAGTTCGGATGACAGCAGCCACGGATGATCGTGCCCTTGCACTATATAGAGTGTGTTGGTCGCGACATCCTTGCGCGCCACATACCAGGGCTCGCTATTGCCGTCGGTGTTTTTGTGCGACTTCATGCCGCCCAGGCCTATGCCCTTGCGCTGGCCCAGCGTATAAAAACTCAGGCCGACGTGTTCACCAACGATGACGCCGTCCGGTGTTTTCATCGGTCCCGGCTGATAAGACAGGTAGCGATTCAGGAATTCGCGGAACGGACGTTCGCCGATGAAGCAGATGCCGGTGGAATCCTTCTTCGTCGCATTCGGTAATTTCAACTGTTCTGCAATCTTGCGCACTTCCGTTTTGCGGATCTCGCCGAGCGGGAACAGGGTCTTGGCCAGTTGCGCCTGGTTCAGGCGGTGCAGGAAGTAGCTTTGATCCTTGCTGGCGTCGACCGCTTTCAATAATTCGACACGCCCTGCATCCGGGCCGGAACTTACTTCGCGTACGCGCGCATAGTGGCCGGTGGCGATCAGGTCGGCACCGAGCAGCATCGCGTGGTCGAGGAAGGCCTTGAATTTGATTTCGGCATTGCACAGCACGTCCGGGTTCGGCGTGCGGCCGGCCTGGTATTCGCGCAGGAATTCGGCAAAGACGCGGTCCTTGTATTCGGCGGCGAAATTGACCGCCTCGATATCAACACCGACCACGTCGGCGACGCTGGCTGCATCTATCCAGTCCTGGCGCGTCGAGCAATACTCGGAATCGTCATCGTCTTCCCAGTTCTTCATGAAGAGGCCGATGACTTCGTAACCTTGTTCTTTCAGGAGCCAGGCCGAAACAGACGAGTCAACACCGCCGGACATGCCGATGACGACGCGTTTTTTAGCCATTGTTCATTACCTCATAGACGGACGGGTGCGTGATCAGCAGCGACAGCGGCGCGCGCTTGCCGGCCAGATAGTCATCGACCCGTTGCAATACGGATGGACTGCGATGTTTTTCCCGCGTCGCGACCAGCTCGTCATAGCTCATCCAGACCGCGCGCAGGATGCCGACATCCAGCGGCTGGTCGTGTTTTGCGCCGACTTCGCCGCAAAAGGTAAAGCTTAAATAAGTGACATCATGTCCGGTGCGTGCCGAAACGTAGCGCGACATATACATGCCAACCAGGGCGGTCGGCGTGAAATCGTGCGCGGTTTCCTCCAGGGTTTCGCGCACGACCGCCTCTTCCAGCGATTCGTGCGGGTCCAGGTGGCCGGCCGGCTGGTTAAAGCGAATTCCCTCACTGGTCTCTTCTTCTACCAGCAGGAAGCGCCCATCACGTTCGATGATGGCGGCAACAGTAACAGATGGTTTCCAGATATCAGGCATATTGGCTCTCGGAATAACCCGCTATTTTAGCGCGCACCCGAGAAAGTTGCCTGCAATGTTTCCCCGGCAGAAAATATTGTAATAAAATGAGTCAGGTCAAGATTGCTCATCTTTTGTCTTTGCTATGGTGGGCATTTGGCCTTATGCTTATCAATTCGCTTCCTTGTAAAACCCCTACGGAAGTTGGCAGGAGCTAGCCCGACCCGGGCAATTACCCTGCTGCTGAGCGGAAATCCCGCTGCAGGAATGAATGGTTTACTGCCTCACATGAGTGGAAGCGCAGAGCCAAGAACTACATAATTTAATTGATTTGCCTTCGCCGGGCTTTGGCGTCGAGGCAAAGTTTTAAGTAACGAAACGGAATAAAAAATGCAACGTGTCATGCTCAGGTCGAAAATCCACCGTGTGACGGTGACTCAGGCCGACCTGCATTACGAGGGTTCGTGCGGTATTGACGAAGACCTGCTGACGGCAGCCGACATCCGTGTCGGCGAAAAAATTGAGCTGTACAACATCAATAACGGCAAGCGCTTCTCCACTTACGCCATCAAGGGCGCCAAGGGTAGCGGCGAAATCTCGCTCAACGGTGCCGCCGCACGCTGCGCGCAACTGGGCGATTTGCTGATCATTTGCACCTACGGTTCAATGACAGACGAAGAAGTCGAAACATATGTACCGAAGATTGTCTTCGTCGATGAAAAGAATAAATTCGCCGGATTGAAAAAATAGCGATAAGCAGTCGTAACAATTTAGAAACCCGGTCGCGCCGTTCAGGGCTGCTTGTGCCGGGTTTTTATCCGTTTGCTGGTCGCGGCGATACAGAATTTAAACAAACTATGAGAGATGCATTATGTCTTTAGTTATAGGGGTGCCACGGGAGTCATTCCCCGGGGAAAAACGGGTGGCGACTGTGCCAGAAGTCGTCGAAAAGCTCATCAAACTTGGCTTTTCCGTCAGTGTGGAATCCGGCGCTGGTGAAGACGCCAACTTCAGCGACGATACCTATCGCGCCGCCGGTGCACAGATCGTGCAAGGCGCTGCAAATTTGTGGTCCACGTCCGATATCATCTTTAAGGTGCGCGCTCCAAGTGCCGAGGAAGTCGGCCTGATTCGCGAAGGCAGCACCCTGATCGGCTTCATCTGGCCGGCACAGAATCCAGAATTGATGCAGCAGCTTGCCGCCAAGCGCGTCACCGTTTTGGCGATGGACTCGCTGCCGCGCACGCTTTCGCGCGCGCAGAAGATGGATGCCCTGACCTCGACCGCCGGTGTCAGCGGCTATCGCGCCGTCATCGAGGCTGCCAATGCTTTTGGTCGTTTCTTCAACGGCCAGATCACGGCTGCAGGCAAGGTTGCTCCGGCCAAGGTCTTTATCGCAGGTGCTGGTGTGGCCGGTTTGGCTGCGATCGGTACGGCTGCCAGCCTGGGCGCCATCGTGCGTGCCAACGACACCCGTGCCGAAGTGGCCGATCAAGTGGTATCGCTGGGCGGCGAATTCGTGAAGGTCGATTATGACGAGGAAGGTTCGGGCGGCGGCGGCTATGCCAAGGTCATGTCCGAAGGTTTTCAGGCTGCGCAGCGTGAGATGTACGCCCAGCAGGCCAAGGAATGCGACATCATCATCACCACCGCGCTGATCCCTGGCAAACCAGCTCCGAAACTGATAACCGCTGAAATGGTTCAGTCCATGAAACCCGGCAGCGTGATCGTCGATATGGCGGCTGAGCAGGGCGGTAACTGCGAACTGACCGAACCTGGCAAGGTTGTGGTGAAACATGGCGTGACTATCGTTGGTTACACCGACCTGCCGAGCCGTCTGCCTAAGCAGGCCAGTACGCTGTACTCAACCAACTTGCTGCGCCTGACTGAAGAGCTGTGCAAGGACGCTGAAGGTAAGAAGACGACTGACGGAATCATCAACGTCAATATGGAAGACGAAGCCATTCGTGGACTGACCGTCATCAAGGATGGCAACATAACCTGGCCGCCTCCGCCACCGAAACCAGTGGCTGCTCCTGCCGCCAAGCCAGCGCCGGTAGCTGCGCCTGCGCACGGCCATGGTCCAAGCACCACCGTTTCCTCGCCGAAGCGTGTAGTCACAATGTTTGTCTTCGCAACCTTGTTGTTTGCGTTGATTGGCATGGGTGCGCCTACTGCTTTCCTCGGTCACTTGACCGTATTTGTACTGGGTTGTTTCATTGGTTACATGGTGGTCTGGAATGTTACCCCGGCTTTGCATACGCCTCTGATGAGCGTGACCAACTCCATCTCGTCGATCATCGTGATCGGTGCGCTGGTGCAGGTTGCTCCTCCGTTGGCTGATGGCATGGCGCGTCCCGAGTTGCTGATTAAGTGCCTCGCCGCTGCTGCTATCGCTTTGACCGCAATCAACATGTTCGGTGGCTTCGCTGTCACCCGTCGCATGCTTGATATGTTCCGTAAGAATTAAGGAGACCACAATGTCTGCAAATCTGGCCACTGTCTCCTATATCGGAGCAACCATTCTCTTCATCCTCAGCCTGGGTGGCTTGTCGCATCCAGAAACATCGCGTCGCGGTAACCTCTACGGCATGATCGGTATGGGCATCGCGGTGCTCGCTACCATCTTTGGCCCACGTGTCACCGCTGACGGTTACGCATGGATCATCTTGGCCCTCGTGGTTGGTGGTGCCGTCGGCCTGTACGCTGCCAAAAAGGTCAAAATGACCGAAATGCCGGAACTGGTTGCTTTGATGCACAGCTTCGTCGGTCTGGCCGCAGCACTGGTTGGTTTCGCCAGCTATATCGATCCGTCCATCCATCTGGAAGGCGCCGAAAAAGCGATCCATCAAGTTGAAATCTACGTCGGTATCTTCATCGGTGCGGTAACGTTCTCGGGTTCCCTGATCGCGTTCGGTAAACTGAACGGCAAAATCGGCGGCAAACCTTTGCTCTTGCCGGCACGTCACGGTATCAACCTGGTTGGTTTGTTGCTCGTGATCTGGTTTGGTCGTGAGTTCATGAATGCACCTGACGTTGCCAGCGGCATGACACCGTTGATCATCATGACCATCATCGCCTTGCTGTTCGGCGTACATATGGTGATGGCAATTGGTGGTGCCGATATGCCGGTCGTGGTATCGATGCTCAACAGCTATTCCGGCTGGGCTGCTTCGGCAACCGGTTTCATGCTCGGCAACGATTTGCTGATCGTGACGGGTGCGCTGGTTGGTTCGTCCGGTGCGATTCTGTCGTACATCATGTGCCAGGCGATGAACCGCAACTTCTTCAGCGTGATCGCTGGTGGTTTCGGTGGTGGTGCGCCGAAGGCTGGTGGCGCTGTGAAAGAGCAGGTTGGTGAAGCGACCCCGGTCTCGGCACAGGAAACTGCAGAACTGCTGCGCGAAGCGAAAAGCGTGGTCATCGTGCCGGGTTACGGCATGGCGGTAGCGCAAGCACAGCACACCGTGAATGAAATCACCAAGCTGTTGCGTGCCAAAGGTACCAATGTGCGTTTCGCGATTCACCCGGTTGCAGGTCGTATGCCTGGTCATATGAACGTGTTGCTGGCTGAAGCGAAAGTGCCTTACGACATCGTGCTGGAAATGGATGAAATCAATGAAGATTTCCCGGATACCGACGTGGTCATGGTCATTGGCGCGAACGACATCGTGAACCCGGATGCGCAGGAAGATCCGGACAGCCCGATCGCCGGCATGCCGGTGCTGGAAGTCTGGAAAGCAGAAACATCGATCGTGATGAAACGTTCGATGGCTTCCGGTTACGCTGGTGTCGATAATCCGCTGTTCTACAAGGAAAACAACCGTATGTTGTTCGGTGATGCGAAGAAGATGCTGGACGAAGTCCTGGCTACCCTCAAAGCTTCATAAAAGTACGGATGTAGAAAAAAGCCCGCTGATGCGGGCTTTTTTTATTGCTGCTTGAAGGAGGGCGCTGGCCGGATGCAAAGTGAGTGAATACTTACCTGCTCCAGTAACCCGGCTGGCTGTACATGGCTTTCAGGTGCGAGATGAAGAGGCGGACTTTGGCTGGTACATTCCGCTGTTGCGGATAGACCGCCATGATGTCGTACTCGGGAATCGCATAATCATCCAGCACGGTTTCCAGCATGCCGCTTTCCAGCTGGCTCTGGATTTCCCATACCGAACGCCAGGCGATGCCCAGGCCTTCGGTCATCCAGCGATGCAGCAATTCACCGTCATTGCAGTCCAGGCTGCCCTGCGCGCGCACGGAGACGGTTTTGCCGCGGTAATTGAAATACCAGCCGCGCTGCTGTCCACCTTGAAGATTGAAGGACAGGCAATTATGATTAGCGAGATCGTCCAGCGTCTTGGGTTTGCCGTGTTTTTTGAAATATTCCCGCGTGCCGCACACCACACGTTTATTGGCGGCAAGTTTGATGGCGACGAAGTTGGGGTCGATATTGCCGCCAATCCGTATGCCCATGTCGTAACCCTCTTGCACCAGATCAACGACGCGATCGGTCAGGTTGAATGACATTTTGAGTCCGGGGTGCTGCTCCAGGAATTCCTGCGCATAGGGGGCGACGTGCTGGCGGCCAAAGGAAGCCGGGGCGGATACGATCAAATGCCCGGTGACCTTGTTATTGCCGGCCGACAGTGCGCTTTCCGCGTGTTCCAGCTCGCTCAGCATCTTGCGGCAGTGTTCAAGGTATACTGAGCCCTCTTCCGTCAGGGCCAGGCGCCGGGTGGAGCGATGCAGGAGGCGGACGCCGAGGCGTTTCTCCAGGGTATCGATGCGGCGCCCCACCATCACAGGCGTAACCTGCAAGGCCAGGGCCGCAGCGGCAAAGCTATTATGCTCGACCGCCATCACAAATGCTTCGATCTGTTTGAGCTTGTCCATTCGATACTTGAAGTATTTAATTGGTTAATTAATAGTCCTATTCTAAAAGTAATCCATATGAATTACTATGCAGCTTAGGAAAATTTCATTTCAATGGAGATTATGTAATGGCAAAGATGACAGCAGCCCAGGCAGCAGTTTGGGTAATGCAAAAAGAGGGTATTGATCAAGCCTTCGGCGTTCCAGGCGCAGCGATCAATCCGTTTTACTCCGCCATGCAAAAGCAAGGCACCATCAAACACATCCTGGCTCGCCACGTAGAAGGCGCGACCCACATGGCTGAGGGTTACACCCGCGCCAAGTCCGGCAATATCGGTGTCGCCCTCGCGACTTCGGGTCCTGGCGGCACAGACATGATCACCGGTCTGTACTCGGCAATCGCTGATTCGATTCCAATTTTGTGCGTTACTGGTCAGGCACCACGTGCACGTTTGCACAAAGAAGATTTCCAGGCTGTTGATATCGAAACAATCTCGAAGCCAGTAACCAAATGGTCGGTTATGGTTCGTGAGCCAGCACTGGTTCCACAAGTATTCCAACAAGCTTTCCACATCATGCGCTCCGGCCGTCCAGGCCCAGTGCTGATCGATTTGCCATTCGACGTGCAAGTTGCTGAAATCGAATTCGATCCAGACCTGTACGAACCATTGCCAGTGTATCGCCCAACCGCGAGCCGCAAGCAAATCGAAGCAGCGATCAATATGTTGAACGCTGCAGAGCGTCCATTGCTGATCTCCGGCGGCGGCGTGATCAACGCTAACGCCAGCGCGCTGATGCAAGAATTCGCTGAATTGGTTAACGTTCCTGTCGTTCCAACCCTGATGGGCTGGGGCACGGTACCTGACGATCATCCATTGATGGTCGGTATGGTTGGCCTGCAAACATCGCACCGTTACGGTAACGCGACCATGCTGGCTTCGGACTTCGCATTCGGCGTTGGTAACCGTTGGGCTAACCGTTTCACCGGTTCGATCGACGTTTTCACCAAAGATCGTAAATTCGTACACATCGATATCGAACCGACTCAAATCGGTCGCGTGTTCGGCCCGGACCTCGGTATTACTTCCGATGCTGGCGCAGCACTGAAATTGATGATCGAAGTAGCGAAAGAATTGAAAGCTGCCGGCAAACTGAAAAACCGTGATGCATGGCTGGCTGAGTGCCAACAACGCAAACGCACCATGTTGCGTAAAACGGATTTCGACGTTACCCCGATCAAGCCACAACGCGTTTACCAGGAAATGAACGCAGTGTTCGGCAAAACCGCACGTTACGTTTCGAACATTGGTCTGTCGCAAATCGCTGCCGGTCAATTCCTGCACGTGTACAAAGAGCGTAACTGGATCAACTGCGGTCAGGCAGGTCCATTGGGCTGGAGCGTTCCAGCAGCCCTGGGTGTCCGCGCTGCAGATCCAACCAGCGAAATCGTTGCTATCACCGGCGATTACGACTTCCAGTTCCTGATCGAAGAATTGGCAGTAGGCGCGCAATTCAACCTGCCATACATCCACGTGTTGGTGAACAACTCCTACCTGGGCCTGATCCGTCAAGCACAACGTATGTTCACGATGGATTACTGCGTATCGCTGGCATTTGACAACATCAACTCGACCGAAAACGCTTCGTACGGTGTTGATCACGTTAAAGTCACCGAAGGTTTGGGCTGCAAGGCAATTCGCGTCTACAACCCGGACGACATCGCTCCTGCACTGAAAAAAGCGCAAGAGTGGATCAAAGAATTCAAAGTGCCAGTCGTTGTTGAAATCATCCTCGAACGCGTAACCAACATCGCGATGGGTACCGAAATCAACGCGATCAACGAATTCGAAGAAATCCTCGACGTTAAGGAAGCTTAAGATGACGAAACTTGCTGCTAATCTGACGATGCTGTTCAACGAGGTTCCATTCATGGACCGCTTTGAACAAGCTGCAAAGAATGGCTTCAAAGGCGTTGAATTCCTGTTCCCATACGATTTTCCTGCGGCTGATGTCGCAGCGAAATTGAAAGAGAACAATCTGGAGATGGTGTTGCACAATCTGCCGGCCGGTAACTGGGCTGGTGGTGAGCGCGGTATCGCTTGCCATCCGGATCGCGTGGAAGAATTCAAGGCTGGCGTAGACAAAGCAATCGAATACGTCAAAGTACTCGGCACCAAACAGGTCAACATCCTGTCCGGTATCGTGCCTGCAGGCGTGACGCATGAGCAAGCGGAAGCAACCCTGGTTGCCAACCTGAAATATGCTGCTGCCAAGTTGAAAGCAGAAGGTATCCCTCTGTTGATCGAAGCGATCAACACATTCGATATTCCTGGCTTCTTCCTGACCGGCACGAAACAGACTCTGGACATCATCGCCAAAGTCGGTTCCGACAACCTGTTCTTCCAATACGACATCTATCACATGCAACGCATGGAAGGTGAGCTGGCGAACACGATGAAGAACAACCTCGCGGTTATTCCTCATCTGCAACTGGCAGACAATCCAGGCCGTTTTGAACCAGGCACAGGTGAAATCAACTACACCTTCCTGTTCAAATTCCTGGACGAAATCGGTTACAAGGGTTGGATCGGTTGTGAGTACAAGCCTAAGGCTGGTACGGTAGAAGGATTGGGCTGGCGCGCAGCGCACGGCCTATAATGTAGCGTCTCTAAGCATACTGAGCGGTCCGATATCGGGCCGCTTGGTATTTTTACTGAGTACGTAGTTCACACTTAAATATAATCAGGAGTCAGTCATGGCAAAAGTTGGATTTATTGGTTTGGGAATCATGGGCGCACCAATGGCGCTGAACCTGCAAAAGGGTGGTCACCAACTGTTTTTGCATGATCAAAAAGCACCGGCACAAGAATTGATCGACGGCGGCGCAACTGTTTGCAAATCGGGCGCTGAAGTTGCCAAGAGCGCAGACATCATCATCACCATGGTGCCTGATACCCCGCACGTAGATGCAGTATTGTTCGCTGAAAACGGCGTTGCAGCTGGTCTGGCCAAAGGCAAAATCGTGGTCGACATGAGCTCGATCTCGCCTATCGCTACCAAAGAATTCGCGAAAAAAATCAACGCACTGGGTTGCGAATACCTGGACGCGCCAGTATCCGGCGGTGAAGTCGGTGCTAAAGCAGCATCGCTGACCATCATGGTTGGTGGTTCGGAAGCGGCCTTCAACACAGTCAAGCCTTTGTTTGAACTGATGGGCAAAAACATTACTCTGGTTGGCGGTAACGGCGACGGTCAAACCACCAAAGTAGCGAACCAAATCATCGTTGCATTGAACATTCAAGCTGTTTCCGAAGCACTGTTGTTCGCTTCGAAAGCTGGCGCAGATCCTGCAAAAGTACGTCAGGCGCTGATGGGTGGTTTCGCTAACTCGCGCATCCTGGAAGTACACGGCGAGCGTATGGTGAAGCGTACCTTCAACCCAGGCTTCCGTATCGAATTGCACCAGAAGGATTTGAACCTGGCATTGCAAGGTGCGAAGGCAATGGGCGTGTCCTTGCCTAACACCGCAAACACCCAGGAACTGATGAACGCATGCGCAGCTAATGGCATGAGCGGTCTGGATCACTCGGCACTGTGCCGCGCGATCGAAATCATGTCGAACCACGAAATCGCCAAGGCGTAATTCGTTCGACTGATTTAAGTACTGCTGCCGGCATTGCATTCAGGTGCAATGCCGGTCTGATTCAAAATTTTTAAAAGTAGCTTGCCCCATGTCGATTGATCCACGTCAGTTTTTGAATGACCTGTATGCCACCGCAGTTGAGGCCGTGAGCGCACAGAAGTGCATGCCCGCCTATCTGCCCAAGCAATCTGCCAAGGGTCGTACCCTGGTGATCGGCGCCGGTAAAGGTGCCGCCGCAATGGCCAAGGTAGTTGAAGATACGTGGCCTGGCAAAGTGGAAGGCTTGATCGTGACACGTTATGGTCACGGCGCTGACTGCAAACAAATTGAAGTAGTAGAAGCGGCACATCCGGTACCGGACGAAGCTGGCCGTCAGGCGGCTGGCCGTATGCTGGAACTGGTCAAGGGTTTGACTGAAGACGATCTGGTCTTGTGCCTGATCACGGGCGGCGGCTCCGCCCTGCTGAGCTTGCCGGGTGAAGGCATCACGCTTGAGCAAAAACAAGCATTGAACAAGGCACTGCTGAAAAGCGGCGCCACGATTTCCGAAATGAATTGCGTGCGCAAGCACTTGTCCGCCATCAAAGGCGGTCGCCTGGCGCTGGCATGCGCTCCGGCGCGTGTAGTTACCTTGCTGATCTCCGATGTGCCGGGCGATGATCCTGGCGTGATTGCCAGCGGTCCGACCCTGCCTGATCCGACCACTTGCGCGGAATCCCTGGCGATCCTGAAAAAATACGGCATCGACATCCCGGAAAATATCCTGAAGCACCTGGAATCCGGCGCTGGTGAAACACCGAAGCCGGGCGATCCGCGTTTCGCACGTAATGAACATCACGTCATGGCCACCGCCCAGCATGCGCTGGAAGCGGCCGCTGCCAAGGCACGCGCTGCAGGCATCACTCCTTACATTCTCTCGAACGACCTCGAAGGTGAGTCGCGTGACGTGGGTATGGTGCACGCCGCATTGGCGAAGCAGGTGGCGAAGTATGGCCAGCCGTTTGCCAAGCCATGCGTCATCCTGTCCGGCGGTGAAACAACCGTCACCGTACGCGGCAAGGGTCGTGGCGGTCGCAACGCAGAATTCCTGCTGAGCCTCGCAGTGTCCCTGCAAGGTACGGCCGGCATCCATGCATTGGCTTGCGATACCGATGGCATTGACGGTTCCGAAGATAACGCCGGCGCCATCTACCAACCGGATTCATGGACCCGCGCAGCCGAGCAAGGCCTGAACGCGAAGGCCATGCTGGAGAACAATGATGGTTATGGTTTCTTCAGCGCACTCGGTGACCTGATTGTCAGCGGTCCGACACGTACCAACGTGAATGACTTCCGCGCCATCCTGATTTTGTAATTTATTTTTCGCTGTGTTTGCGATGCAGGCATAGCGATACCCATTTTTCATTTTTCATTTAAGAAGAAGATCTGTCATGAGACGTAATCGCAAAGCAAAAATCGTTGCTACCCTGGGCCCAGCAAGTGGTGATCTGGAAACCATCAGCGCATTGTTTGAAGCTGGTGTGGACATGTTCCGCTTCAACTTCAGCCATGGTTCGCACGAAGATCACCGCGCACGTCACGAAATCGTACGTAGCCTGGAAACCAAATACGGCCGTCCGGTTGCCATCCTCTGCGACCTGCAAGGTCCGAAAATTCGTCTGGGTACCTTCAATGGCGATTCCGCTGTGTTGACTGAAGGTTCGCAATTCGTGCTCGACCGCGATCAGACTCCAGGCGATGCAACACGCGTTTACCTGCCACATCCTGAGCTGTTCGAGGTTGTCAAAGCTGGTCAAAACCTGTTGTTCGATGACGGCAAAATTCGTGTTTCGATCGAAAGCAACTCGGGTGACCGCATCGTCACACGTGTGACCACAGGCGGCAAGATTTCGAACCGCAAAGGCGTCAACGTGCCAGACGCAATCCTGCCGATCCCTGCAATGACACCGAAAGATCTGGTGGATCTGGAATTTGCATTGTCGCTGGGTGTGGACTGGGTAGCTCTGTCGTTCGTGCAACAAGTTTCCGATATCGAAGACGCACGCAAGATCATCGGCGACCGCGCCCTGATTCAATCGAAGATCGAAAAACCGGCAGCAATGCTCGACATCGATGCAATCTGCAAAGCTTCTGACTCCGTCATGGTTGCTCGTGGTGATCTGGGTGTTGAACTGCCGATCTCGCAAGTGCCGCGCGCTCAGAAAGAAATCATCCGTGTATCGCGTAAATACGGCCGTCCAACCATCGTAGCAACACACATGTTGGAATCGATGACCGAATCGCCTATGCCAACCCGTGCAGAAGCATCGGACGTTGCCAACGCTATCTACGAAGGCGCAGATGCCGTGATGTTGTCCGCGGAATCGGCCAGCGGCAAGAACCCTGTTCGTGCCGTTCAAATGATGGACAGCATCATCAAGGAAGTGGAAAGCGATCCGGTCTACCGCACACTGCTCGATGCACAGCAAGTGGCACCACGTCCAACGCCGGAAGATGCAATCTGCAACGCCTTGCGTGACACCACGGCTGCGATCAAAGCTGCCGGTACTGTGACATACACCAAATCCGGCAGCACCAGCATGAGCGCTGCTCGTGTACGTCCGACCACGTCGATTCTGAGCATCACCCCGGAACTGAAGACCGCACGTCGTCTGGCATGGGTCTGGGGTATCCACTCGATCGTTGGCGGCAAGGATGTGCATTCCGTTGATGACATGGTCAGCGAAGCAATAGCGGCGGCCGTGCATGAAGGTTTTGCCAAGAAGGGTGATTACATCACTATCTCGGCTGGCTTGCCATTCGGTGAATCGGGTACAACCAACTTGTTGCACATCGCAACAGTTAAGTAATACCCGAGCTGTAACAGTTTCTGGAAAACAGCATGTTTGCGGTTTTCCAGAACTGACATGAATGGTTTGTTTCCCGGTAGGCAAGCAAGCCATTCATGTCAGATGTAAAAGTTTGACCCGGGTCAATTGACGTAGTCGTTTTATTGCATAGACTCGAGTTGTAGTTTGTTGCACCCGTTGTAGAAGTACCAAGCTAGGGGTCCTAGGCAGATGCATACCGCATCCCGCCGGGTGAGAAAAACCCTTGAACCTGATCTGGATAATGCCAGCGAAGGGAAGCTAACGAGAAACCGTATCGCCTCAAGAATTTGCATTGCATCGCTCCACGATGCCCTCCTTGAAACGAGCACTGTCCTCGAAACCTCCTGAGCTGGCTCCAAGCCAATTTGAAGTTAGCCAAGGAGCCAAAAATGAATGCCAATCCAAAATTCCTGTCAGCAACAGCGACAGTAGACGAAGCAGCAATCCAGCCGCTGCCGAATTCCCGCAAAATTTATATCGAAGGTTCGCGTCCTGATATCCGCGTACCCATGCGTGAGATTACGCAGTCCGATACGCCGGCCTCGTTCGGCTTTGAAAAGAATCCGCCGATTTATGTTTATGACACCTCCGGCCCTTATACCGATCCTGCCGCCAAGATCGATATCCGTTCGGGTCTCGACACGCCACGCCTGCCATGGATCCTGGAACGCCAGGACACAGAGGAATTGCCAGGCCCGACCTCGGAATACGGCATAGAGCGCCTGAACGATCCGAAGCTGGCTGAGCTGCGTTTCAACCTGCATCGCAAGCCACGTCGTGCGCTCGCAGGCAAGAATGTCTCGCAGATGCATTACGCGCGCCAGGGCATCATCACACCGGAAATGGAATTCGTCGCGATCCGTGAAAACATGAATCGCCGCGCCTATCTGGAAGAACTGAAGCAGTCGGGTCCGAAAGGTGAAAAGCTGGCCGAGCTGATGGGACGCCAGCATCCGGGGCAATCTTTCGGTGCTGCGATTCCGCAGGAAATTACCGCCGAATTTGTCCGCAGCGAAATCGCCCGCGGCCGCGCCATCATCCCGGCCAATATCAATCATCCTGAAATCGAACCTATGATCATAGGCCGTAATTTCCTGGTGAAGATCAATGCCAATATCGGCAACTCGGCAGTGACCTCTTCGATCGGTGAAGAAGTCGAAAAGATGACCTGGGCGATACGCTGGGGTGGTGACAATGTGATGGATTTGTCGACCGGCAAACACATCCATGAAACACGCGAATGGATCATCCGTAACTCGCCAGTCCCTATCGGTACCGTGCCGATTTACCAGGCGCTGGAAAAAGTAAACGGCAAGGCCGAAGACCTGACCTGGGAAATCTTCCGCGACACGCTGATCGAACAGGCAGAGCAGGGCGTCGATTACTTCACCATCCACGCCGGTGTCTTGCTGCGCTATGTACCGATGACGGCCAAGCGCATGACCGGTATCGTGTCACGCGGTGGTTCCATCATGGCCAAGTGGTGTCTCGCGCATCACAAGGAATCTTTCCTGTACGAGCATTTCGAAGACATCTGCGAAATCATGAAGGCCTATGACGTTTCATTCAGCCTCGGCGATGGCCTGCGTCCTGGTTCGATCTACGATGCGAATGATGAAGCACAACTCGGCGAATTGAAAACCCTGGGTGAGCTGACGCAGATCGCATGGAAGCATGATGTGCAAGTCATGATCGAAGGGCCGGGTCATGTGCCTATGCACCTGATCAAGGAAAACATGGACCTGCAACTGGAGCAATGCCATGAAGCGCCGTTCTATACGCTCGGACCTTTGACTACCGATATCGCACCGGGCTACGACCACATTACTTCGGGCATAGGTGCGGCACAGATCGGCTGGTACGGTACGGCGATGCTTTGTTATGTCACACCGAAAGAGCATCTCGGTTTGCCGAACAAGGTCGACGTCAAGGACGGCATCATCACTTACAAAATCGCCGCGCATGCCGCTGATCTGGCGAAAGGTCATATCGGTGCGCAGATACGTGACAACGCATTGTCAAAAGCGCGTTTTGAATTCCGCTGGGAAGACCAGTTCAATATCGGTCTTGATCCGGACAAGGCACGTGAATTCCACGATGAAACCCTGCCCAAGGATTCGGCCAAGGTCGCGCATTTCTGCTCCATGTGCGGACCGCATTTCTGCTCGATGAAAATCACACAGGAAGTGCGTGACTATGCCGCGAAGCAGGGCATCACGGAAATCCAGGCCTTGAAGGCCGGGATGGAAGTGAAGGCGATCGAGTTCGTGAAAAGCGGCGCCGAGATCTATCAAAAGCAATGATGATCACGCTACAGCTCAATGGCAGCGCCTACCAGGTCGAGGACGGCGCCACCGTGGCCGACCTGGTCGCATCCTTGTCACTGACCGGCAAGGCAATTGCCATCGCCATCAATCGCGAAGTGCTGTCGGATAGCCAGTGGTCGCAACGACGCTTGCTGTCGACAGATGCTATCGACATCGTGCGTGCCATTGGTGGCGGTTGATTAGTAAAGCAGGCAGAGCGTAAGCGCGAACGGCCTTCTGCCTGCTGTTTGGGTACTTCACAGGAGTTACATCATGAGTAGTCCGCATTTCGCCGACGAGCAACTGACAATCGCCGGCACCACTTATCGCTCCCGCCTCCTGGTTGGCAGCGGTAAATACAAAGACCTCGAACAAACACGCGCCGCCAGCGAAGCCAGCGGTGCACAAATCGTTACGGTCGCGATCCGTCGCGTCAATATCGGCCAGGATCCGAATGCACCGAGCCTGCTCGATGTCTTGCCGCCATCCGAATACACCTTGCTGCCAAATTCGGCCGGCTGCTATAACGCCGCCGATGCGGTTTATACCTTGCAACTGGGTCGTGAAATCCTCGGCGGCCACAAGCTGTGCAAGCTCGAAGTCCTGGGCGATGAAAAGACCCTGTTCCCGAATATGCCGGAAACCCTGAAAGCAGCCGAGACCCTGGTCAAGGATGGCTTTGATGTGATGGTCTATTGCAGCGATGATCCGATCCAGGCACGTATGCTGGAAGACATCGGCTGCGCCGCCATCATGCCATTGGCCTCATTGATCGGTTCCGGCATGGGCATCCTCAATCCATGGAACCTGTCGCTCATCATCGAGCAAAGCAAAGTGCCGGTCATCGTTGATGCCGGTGTGGGTACTGCTTCCGATGCCGCGATTGCCATGGAACTGGGTTGCGACGGCGTGCTGATGAATACCGCGATTGCCGGTGCGCAAGATCCGGTGCGCATGGCCCATGCGATGAAACTGGGCATAGAAGCCGGTCGCAATGCTTACCTGGCAGGTCGTATCGCCCGTAAATTCGCCGCTTCCCCATCGTCACCGATGGCCGGACGCGTGGTGTAAGGCGGAATTGCCCCGGCAGCGGGATTGGAGATCCTTTTGCAAGTGATTGGCAGATAAATCGATTATCGAATATCCTTGCTGCCTTCAACGTCTTCACAAATAAAGGATTTACCATGCGCGCGATTGAGATTACTCAGCCAGGTCCACCAGATGTATTGAAGCTCTGCGAGCGTCCTATGCCCGAGCCTAAGGCTGGCGAGGTGCTGATCAAGGTGCATGCGGCCGGTATCAACCGTCCCGACGTATTGCAACGGACCGGCAATTATCCGGTGCCCAAGGGCGCGTCGGATTTGCCTGGCCTGGAAGTCGCCGGTGAAATCGTCGGTGGCGACCTGGCAGGTAGCGGCTTCAAAATCGGCGACATGATTTGCGCGCTGGCGCAGGGTGGCGGTTACGCCGAGTACTGCACGGCACCGGTCGAGCAATGCCTGCCTATCCCGAAGGGCCTGGATGCAGTGGAAGCCGCCTCTTTGCCGGAAACCTTTTTCACCGTCTGGAGCAATGTCTTTGACCGCGTCGGTTTGACTGGCGACGAAACCTTGCTGGTGCAAGGCGGCACCTCCGGTATCGGCGTCACCGCAATCCAGATCGCCACTGCCTTGGGTCATCGCGTGTTTGCGACCGCCGGCAGCGACGACAAGTGCCGTGCCTGTGAAGTGATGGGTGCTGAGCGCGGCATCAACTACAAGACCGAAGACTTTGTGGAAGTGGTCAAGGCCGCGACCGGTGGCAAGGGCGTGGATGTGATCCTCGATATGGTTGGTGGTGATTATGTGTCGCGTGAAATCCGCTGCCTGGCCGATGATGGACGCCTGGTCTTTATCGCCTTATTGGGTGGTAACAAGGCGGAAGTCAGCCTGGGACAAATCCTGCTGCGTCGCCTGACGATTACCGGTTCGACCCTGCGTCCGCGTCCGGTTGCATTCAAGGCGGCGATTGCCAAACAGTTGCGTGAACGTGTGTGGCCATTGATTGAAGCGGGCAAGATCAAACCGGTGATCTATCAAACCTTCCCATTGGAAGAAGCGGCGCAAGCGCATGCATTGATGGAAAGCAGCACGCATATCGGCAAAATTATTCTGAAGCTGTAAGCTCCGGCGCAGCCCAATAAAAAGCCCGTCAGTCTGAACAGAGTGACGGGCTTTTTTAATGCGCTGACAGTTGTAAATTATTTTTTGGACTTGCCTGCGGGTTTGACCGGCAGGTTGCTCAATTGCTTGCCCGGTTTCGGGTTGTAGCGTATCAGGCGTTCGATCAGTTCCGGACCTTCATCCAGCAGGAAGTTTTTAAACGCTTGTGCGACGGGTGGCAGGCGCTTGTTTTTCCGGTGCACGATATACCAGTTCAGCATGACCGGGAAACCCTCGACGTCCAATACCGCCAGGCTGCCGGCTTGCAGCTCCAGACTGATAGTGTGTGCGGACAGGAAGCTCACACCCATGCCGGCGATCACCGCCTGCTTGATGGTTTCGGTACTGCGGATTTCCATCGCGACGTTGATGTCGTTGATACGCTCGCCGAAGCCGTCTTCCATCGAATGCCAGGTATCCGAGCCTTTTTCGCGCACGACGAAGGGCTCCTGCATGAGCCGGCTCATCGGGATATTTTTTTGCGCTACCAGCGGGTGGTCGGGGGCTGCCACGATGACATAGGGATGCGGTGCAAACGCTTCATTGATCGTATCCATATCGGTCGGCGGCCGCACCATAATCGCGATGTCGGTCAGGTTGCTGGTCATCTGGTTCAGCAAGCCTTCGCGGTTATGTACCGACAGGTTCAGCGTCACGCCCTGATGGCTGCGCGCAAATTCCACCAGCAGGCGCGGGAAGAAGTAATCGCCGGCGCTGATAACGGCCACGTTCAGTTTGCCGCCGGTGATGCCCTTGAACTGGGTCATCGCGTCTTCGGCTTCCTGGAACTGCTGGATGATGGTGCGGCTGTAGTGCAATAATTCGGAGCCGCCGGGCGTCAGGTAGATTTTCTTCCCCAATTGCTCGAACAGGGCGAGGCCGGCGTGCTCCTCAAGCTTTTTGACCTGGGTGGAAACCGCTGGTTGAGTCAGGTGCAGTTCTTCTGCAGCCCGCGAAAAGCTTAGATGGCGGGCAACCGTCTCAAAAACCTTCAATTGCCGGAGTGTCGCGTTCTTCATGGCAGGAATAGTCGATGTATAAGCTAAAAGGAATCATTATGATTAAATACTTTAACTATGCCTAATCATTTTTTGCCCCTAAGATGCATTTAAGTTTAGAAAACAACGCTAAATGAGTACCAAAATTTAGACAGGAGACTTACTATGTTCACAGCCGCGTTGGATCAATATTCTGCAGATGATGCAGCGGATCTACATCGTAACGCTTATAACGCAGCGTTTTACGAACTCGGCTTGAGCTGGTATTGGGATGCGAACACCGACGATGATCTTGCCGTCGCCGCAGGTGGTCGCAAGCGTCTTCAGCACTATCTGGAAACATGCCAAGCGCATCTCCTGAAAGTGTATGAAGCCGATTTCCTGATTGAAGCAATTCAAGCCGCCAAAGCACGCTGCTATGAAACCATGACTGCCTCTGGAACCCGCGTAACACGCTCGGTGAACTGGGCTGAGTTTCAACGGGGCGAAGTAGGCGTTTGAGCACGGTATCCTTGTGGATTGTGTCATGACCTGACGCAATCGCAGTGGGTGCAAGGCAATTTGACTGTGTACATCAATCTATCGGTTCGATGTTGCGCCGCGTCAAATTTGCAGCTCACTCCATTTGTTGTAACTGATAGCGAATTAATCTTCGCGCGATCGCCGTTTTTTTAATCGATTTTTGCATAAGTATCGTCGATTATGGGACGGCAAGTATCGAATCTTAACCGTGGTCAAGGATAACGGGATACTCTTCTCGGACAATCCACGTCACCGTTAATTTCGATATAGCAGCAGTTAAAATAGCAGCTTTTTTGCTGGGAGCATCGACGGTTTTTGCGTGGATTCAAGCAAAAGAAAATTTATCGCAGCGTAAAGCTGCCAAAAATTGATTATCAACAAGGACGATCATGAATATCCACGAGTATCAAGGAAAAGAAATACTGCGTAAGTACGGTGTTACGACACCAAAAGGTTTCCCCTGTTTTTCCGTAGATGAAGCTGTTCAGGCTGCAGAAAAACTCGGCGGTAAAGTTTGGGTTGTGAAGGCACAGATTCACGCAGGTGGCCGTGGCAAAGGCGGCGGTGTCAAGGTTGCAAAATCGCTGGACGAAGTTCGCAAATACGCAAACGACATCCTCGGCATGACGCTGGTAACACACCAGACCGGTCCTGAAGGCCGTCTGGTAAAGCGCTTGCTGATCGAAGAAGGCGCAGACATCAAAAAAGAACTGTACGTCGGCATGGTGGTCGATCGTGGTAGCCAACGCGTTGCCCTGATGGCATCCAGCGAAGGCGGCATGGACATCGAACACGTTGCTGAACACACTCCTGAGAAAATCCACAAGGTATTCATCGATCCAGTCAAAGGTTTGCTCGATAGCGAGGCTGACGACATCGCCCGCAAAATCGGCGTACCGGAAGGTTCGATCGGCCAGGCACGTGCATTCATGCAAGGCCTGTACAAAGCATTCGACGAAACCGATGCATCGCTGGCTGAAATCAATCCACTGATCGTGACCGGCGACGACCGTATCGTTGCACTCGACGCGAAATTCAATTTCGATTCGAACGCAATGTACCGTCATCCTGAAATCCAGGAAATGCGCGATCTGGACGAAGAAGATCCAGCTGAAATCGAAGCATCGAAATTTGACCTGACCTACATCTCGCTCGACGGCAACATCGGCTGCCTGGTTAACGGCGCAGGCCTGGCCATGGCAACCATGGACGTCATCAAATTGTACGGCGGTTCGCCAGCCAACTTCCTCGACGTCGGCGGCGGTGCTACGACTGAGAAAGTGACCGAAGCATTCAAGATCATGCTGAAAAACCCGGACATCAAAGCGATCCTGGTTAACATCTTCGGCGGCATCATGAAGTGCGACGTGATTGCGCAAGGCGTGATCGCTGCAGCGAAACAAGTTGATCTGACAGTTCCACTGGTCGTACGTATGGCTGGTACCAATGAAGAACTGGGCAAGAAGATTCTGGCTGAATCAGGTCTTCCTATCATCACGGCAAACAACATGGCTGAAGCGGCTGAAAAAGTCGTCAACGCAGCACAGGGGAAATAAGCATGTCAATCCTGATCAATAAAGACACAAAAGTTATCACCCAAGGTATCACTGGTAAAACCGGTCAGTTCCATACCAAGATGTGTATCGAGTACGCAAACGGTAAAAACTGTTTCGTCGCTGGTGTGAACCCGAAAAAAGCGGGCGAATCGTTCGAAGGCGTGCCTATCTACGGTTCCGTCGCTGAAGCAAAAGCAGAAACAGGCGCCACCGTTTCGGTTATCTATGTTCCGCCTCCGTTTGCCGCTGCAGCAATCGACGAAGCAGTTGATGCCGGCGTTGACCTGGTTATCTGCATCACCGAAGGTATTCCAGTACGCGACATGATCCGTACCAAGCAACGCATGGAAGGCAAGAAAACCCTGTTGCTCGGACCTAACTGCCCAGGCTTGATTACTCCTGATGAAATCAAGATCGGCATCATGCCAGGCCATATCCACAAGAAAGGCCGTATCGGCGTGGTTTCGCGTTCGGGCACATTGACCTATGAAGCAGCGGGTCAACTGGCTGAATTCGGCCTGGGTCAATCGACCGTGGTTGGTATCGGTGGTGATCCGGTCAGCGGCTTGAAGCACATCGACGTGCTGCGCATGTTCAATGACGATCCTGACACCGACGCAGTCATCATGGTTGGTGAAATCGGTGGCGACGCAGAAGAAACCTGCGCACGCTGGATCAAAGACAACATGAAAAAACCGGTCGTCGGCTTTATCGCTGGTGTTACCGCTCCTGCAGGCAAACGTATGGGCCACGCTGGTGCGATCATCTCCGGCGGCAAAGGTACGGCGCAGGAAAAACTGGCTGTGATGGAAGCGTGCGGCATCAAAGTAACGCGCAATCCAGCTGAAATGGGCCGTTTGCTGAAATCGGTTCTGTAATAAGTAGTGCTGACACTCCCCTGGCATGGGGAGTGTTATCCCTACAGCAAATACACAGTGTTTTCTGTAGAGATAGTTACACCATGCAAGTGCACCAGGGTGCACGCCGGAATGTGATCGCGTAGAGTCGCTGGTCTGCCGCTGGGTAACAGTACAAGTTTCGAAATCTTGAGAAAGCAAAAAATGTCACAACGTTGGGTACGCTTTAGTCACGCAGGTAACACACAATTCGGTACGCTTGAAGGCGATAACATTCAAGTCCATACCGGCGACATGTTCGCCAATCCGGTCAAAACCGACACGGTATTGAATATCAACGACGTCAAAGTTCTGATGCCGGCACAACCAACCAAGATCATCGCAATGTGGAACAACTTCCACGAACTGGCGAAGAAACTGAACCTGGCTGACCCTGCAGAACCGCTGTACCTGATCAAGGCACCAAATTCCTACCTGAACCCGGGTGAAACCATCCAGAAGCCGCCTACCGACGACAAAGTCGTATTCGAAGGCGAGCTCGGCATCGTGATCGGCAAAACTGCGAAGGCAGTGTCGGAAGCGGATGCAATGGATTATGTGTTTGGTTACACCGTTGCCAACGACGTTACCGTTGCAACCATCCTCAATCGTGATGAATCGTTCGCACAATGGGTGCGCGCAAAAGGCCTGGATACCTTCTGCCCATTCGGCCCGACGATTGCAACAGATCTGGATCCGACCACACTGGTAGTAAAAACTGTTCTGAACGGCGATGTTCGTCAAAACTATCCAATTAGCGATATGCGTTTCTCGACGCAGCAATTGGTCAGCATGATTTCCGCCGATATGACGCTGTTCCCAGGCGACATCATCCTGTGCGGCACCTCGGTAGGTGTCGGCTCGATGAAGCCGGGTAGCGTCGTGGAAGTTGAGATTGCCGGCATTGGCAAACTCACAAATGATTTTAAATAATAGTGGCGAGGTATTAAGTATGAAAATTGCAATTATTGGAGCAGGTGCTATTGGCGGTTACGTTGGCGTCAAGTTGGCCTTGGCTGGTGAAGATGTTACTTTCATCGTACGTGGCGCGAATCTGGAAGCCATCCGCAAAAACGGCGCCAAGCTGATCATGCACGACGGTTCCGAACACGTCGCAGCAAACGTCAAGGCAACCAACAACTACGACGAAGCTGGTCCGCAAGACATTATCGTCCTGGCAATGAAGGCACACCAACTCGAAGCGATCGCTGACGACCTGCCAAAACTGATCGGACCAGAGACCGTCATCGTTACGATGCAAAACGGTATTCCATTCTGGTACTTCCACAACCACGGTGGCAAACTGGCAGGCACACGCGTTGAAAGCGTGGACCCAACCGGCAAGATCACTGCGAAAATCCCTGCTGACCGCGTCCTCGGCTGCGTCGTGTACCCGGCATCGGAATTGATCGCTCCAGGCGTGATCAAGCACATCGAAGGCGATCGTTTCCCGATCGGCGAACTCGATGGCTCGACCAGCGAACGTGCAACCCGCGTTTCGGAATGCTTCACCAACGCCGGCTTCAAGTCGCCAGTGCTGGATAACATCCGTTCGGAAATCTGGCTGAAATTGTGGGGCAACCTGACTTTCAACCCGATCAGCGCACTGTCGCACTCGACCCTGCAAGACATCTGCCAATACCCGCTGTCGCGTGAATTGGCTGCGGCGATGATGACCGAAGCGCAAACCATCGCGCACAAGCTCGGCATCGAATTCCGCGTCACGCTGGAGAAGCGTATCGCTGGTGCAGAAAAAGTCGGCAAACACAAAACATCGATGTTGCAAGACGTTGAAGCCGGCCGTGATCCAGAGATCGACGCGCTGGTTGGCTCGGTGGCAGAACTCGGTCGCCTGACCGAAACACCGACCCCGCACATCGATACGGTATATGCATTGGTCAAATTGCTGGCCAAGACCATGAATGAAGAGACTGGGCAGGTCAAACTGCAAAAAGTCGCTTAATTCAGCGTTCTTGCCATCGATAAGATGACAAAGCCCATGAAGATCTATATATCTTCATGGGCTTTTTTCTTGTGTACAAGCGGTTTTGACGGCTGTAAGCGGCAGGGTGTGCACTCTGACGGCTCTTAATGCAATAAAAATGTTAATTCTTAACCGGCATCAAGGAAAGCTGGGCTGAGTTCTCGCAAACTCAAGAAAATGAAAAGGAATACGTATAAATACGTATATAAATTTTTCACCAACATATGCCCTAAGGATGGCACACTGATGCAAAGCGATGAATTGATGTCGCAATGCAATTAAAAATGCAGTGTTTGGATTTGAGTAAAGAAATATCGTTCGCTGATAGCCGTAAATAATATAGGCACGTTGAAAGATGGTTCTGGGTGGTGCAGATATGGTTAAAGGAGGCCGTATATGTATACCGGTAACCCGCAAGGGTGGCTCAGCTAGCAAACAAGTGGCGCGATCAAAGGAGGTCGCAGTCCCGGAAAATTGACCTAGGTCAAGAAGTTTTTGGAGGAATGGTCACACTATCCTCGGAAAACGAAAGTAACTTCAAGTTACGTAGAAGGCATCGTTGGCCGCACGGTGCTAGTGCTCACAAGGCACCCTGACGCGGCAAGTAGTACCGTAGTTAAAATTATTATTAACAGGAGACAAGCAATGATCAAGGATTTCATTTCGCATTCAAAAAGCGGCATGGCAATGGCAACCGCCGGTGCATTTGCCGCAGTAGCTCTCGCTGCAACTCCAGCATTCGCCGCTTGGGAACCAACCAAGCCAGTCGAATTCGTGGTTCCAGCCGGTACTGGTGGTGGCGCTGACCAAATGGCGCGTCTGATCCAAGGCGTTATCATCAAAAACAAATTGATGAAAGAACCGCTGATCGTCGTCAATAAATCGGGTGGTGCCGGTGCTGAAGGCTTCCTCGGCATTAAAAATGACAAAGGCGATCCGCACAAAATCATTATCACCTTGTCGAACCTGTTCACCACGCCTATGGCTACCGGTGTTCCGTTCAACTGGCGTGACATGACTCCAGTTGCGATGTTGGCGCTGGATCAATTCGTTCTGTGGACCAATGCAGAACAGCCATACAAATCCGCAAAAGAGTACATCGATGCGGTAAAAGCAGCCGGCCCTAACAAGTTCAAAATGGGCGGCACAGGCTCCAAACAGGAAGATCAGATCATTACTGTTGGCCTGGAAAAAGCAACCGGCACCAAGTTCATCTACATCCCATTCAAAGGCGGTGGTGAAGTTGCTGTGCAATTGGTTGGTAACCACTTGCAATCAACGGTTAACAATCCTATCGAAGCAGTTTCGCAATGGCGCGCAGGCAAGCTGAAAGCGCAATGCGTATTCGATCATGAGCGTATGCCGTACAAAACCAAGGTTACCGAAACTCAATCGTGGAACGACATCCCAACATGTAAAGAAGCCGGTATCCCTACCGACTACACCATGTTGCGCGGCATCTTTATGCCTGCAGGTGTAACTCCTGATCAGCTGGCATTCTATGTTGATCTGTTCAAGAAGGTGCGTGATACACCTGAATGGAAAGACTACATGGAAAAAGGCGCGTTCAACACGACCTTCAAAACTGGTAACGACTTCAAAGTCTGGCTCGAAGCAGCAGAGAAGCAACACGCTACTCTGATGCAAGAAGCAGGCTTCATGGCGAAGAAGTAATCAACATCGGGATATAGGCAGTAAGCAGCACTACCGGCTAACGGTAGTGCTGGCTTCTGCGCGCCTATCCCAACTACATTGCAAAAATTTTCAGGAGCATTCCTCATGGATCAGAATTCAGAATCCAGCGGTGGCGTTCGCACTGGCGTGGCCACTTATGTTGTCGAGGCAGTTGTAGCTGCTCTGCTGCTGTTGCTGGGTATTACAGTTGTTATTTCTAGCTGGGGCCTTGGCGCCGGTTGGACCTCAGACGGTCCAGGTTCGGGTTACTTCCCGTTCTACATCGGCATCGTTATTTGCATATCGGGTGCAGGCACACTTTTTCAAGCCTTGTTTGGCAAAGAAAAAAACACGGAAGTATTTGTCGATGGTGAGCAGCTGAAGCGCGTACTGCAAGTCTTGATCCCAGCAATTATTTATGTTGGCGCGATCCAGGTCTTCGGTATCTATGTTTCCTCCGCCGTCTACATCGCACTGTTCATGATTTTCCTCGGCAAGTTCTCGCCACTCAAGGCGATTATTGCTGCATTGGGAGTCAACACAGTCTTCTTCCTGATGTTTGAAGTGTGGTTCAAAGTGCCCCTGTACAAAGGGTCCATAGATCTTTTGAGCTTCCTCGGTTACTAGAGCTTGTGCGTGTCGATCACATCGACGTGCTAGCTAACGAGTTAGATTGGAATACAAGGAGTTTTAGGTAAAATGGAAGAAATCAATTCATTATTTCACGGGTTTGCGGTCATTATGACCCCCATGAATTTCTTGCTGATGGTCATCGGCATTGTATTGGGGGTTTTGATTGGCGTATTACCTGGTCTGGGTGGCGCAAACGGTGTAGCGATTCTGCTGCCGCTTACGTTCTCGATGTCTCCGACATCTGCAATTATCATGTTGTCCTGTATCTACTGGGGTGCATTGTTCGGCGGTGCGATTACATCCGTCCTGTTCAATATTCCCGGGGAGCCCTGGTCAGTCGCGACGACTTTCGACGGTTATCCAATGGCGCAACAGGGCCGTGCTGGTGAAGCGTTGACAGGTGCATTTACGTCTTCGTTCATCGGTGCGTTCGTTGCAGTTGTCATGATCACCTTCATGGCACCACTGGTCGCCAAGTTCGCATTGCGTTTCGGTCCTCCGGAATTCTTCTCGGTGTACCTGCTGACCTTCTGTAGCTTCGTTGGTATGGGTAAAGGTTCGCCGTTCAAGATTCTGGCTTCGATGGCACTCGGTTTCGCGTTGGCTTCGGTCGGCATGGATACCGTAACTGGCCAATTGCGTTTGACCTTCGGCTTCGAAGAATTCATGCGCGGCTTCGACTTCCTGATCGCTGTTATCGGTCTGTTCGGTATCGGTGAGATCCTGTTGTCGATGGAAGAAGGTCTGGCGTTCTCCGGTAAATCCGCGAAGATCGATCCAAAGATCGTGTTCCAGACATGGAAAAAACTGCCGGCATACTGGGTTACTTCGGTACGCAGCTCGCTGGTCGGTATCTGGATGGGTGTTACACCAGGCGGCGCGACTCCTGCATCGTTCATGGCTTACGGTCTGGCCAAGAAGATGTCGAAAAACGGCTCCAAGTTCGGTACCGGTGAACTCGAAGGCGTGGTTGCTCCTGAAACTGCAGCGCACGCTGCCGGTACAGCTGCATTGCTGCCTATGCTGGCACTGGGTATCCCAGGTTCGCCAACAGCAGCGGTTCTGCTCGGCGGCTTGCTGATCTGGGGTCTGCAACCTGGTCCATTGCTCTTCGTTGAGCAAAAAGACTTCGTGTGGGGCCTGATCGCCAGTATGTATCTGGGTAACCTGGTTGGTCTGCTGGTTGTGTTGACCACAGTGCCACTGTTTGCTTCGATCCTGCGTATTCCATTCTCGATCATCGCACCAGTGATTATCGTGATCTGCGCAATCGGTGCTTATACCGTTCACACAGCAATGTTTGATATCTGGCTGATGATCGTGTTCGGTGTGATCGGTTATCTGTTCAAGAAACTCGACTACCCACTGGCTCCGCTGGTCCTGGCTCTGGTTCTGGGCGACAAGGCTGAAGATTCCTTCCGTCAAGCGATGTTGACATCGCAAGGCGAAGTATCGGTCATGTTCTCCAACCCACTGGTTGGCACCATCACCGGCCTGGCATTGATCATGTTGTTCTGGCCACTGATCTCGCGTGTGATCGCAAAAGTTCGTCCACCAAAAGTTGACGAGTTTGCCAATGACCGTCCAGTAGATTGATTGACCTATGTAATATCTTTGATCCGGCATCCCGCAAAACGGGATGTCGCATGATCAGGCTTCCATGCTGATCTGATCCTGTATGCCCCACGCGGTGAAAAGCCTCGTGGGGCATCGTTGTTTTTGGGCCCGGGTTTTGATGGTATGGTTACCCTGCCTGATCGGGTAGCCGGCCGCAGCACAGTGTTTGTTGCATGGTACTTATTGTGTAGTACGTATTGATTTACGAGCACGTAATCCAACCATAACCAAGGAGATAGCTATGCCAGTGATCGCAATGACGCAGGAAATGGGTTCGCTTGCCAAGGACGTTGCACTACACCTTGCGCAGACACAGAATCTCGCAGTGATGCGCCATGAAGTAATTGAGCATCTTGCCGAGAAGATGGATATGAGCAAGAGCGTGATTCGTCGCTTGCGCGAAGGCAAGGCCGGTTTTGTCGATCGCCTGACGGCGGACGAAGAGGGTATGGCAATCTACACCGCCGAAGAAGTATTCGAACTGGCTAACAAGGGCAATGTAGTGTTGCGCGGTTGGGGTGCCACCTGTTTGCTGCGTTCAGTGCCGCATGTGGTGACGGTGCGGATTACACGTTCGATGAAGAAGCGTGTCGAATGGCTGATGGGACATCTGGAAACGGATGATGCCGATTTCGCCGAAGCGGAAATCCGGCGTAGCGATGCCGCTCATGCGGCGCGCATGCATCAGCAATTTGGTGTGACCTGGGGCGATCCGGTGCTTTACGATCTGGTGTTGAATACTGATCGTTTGTCGATTGAAAGTTGCGTGGCGCAAATCCTGAATTTGACGACGCGGCCGGAATTCAAGGAAACCAAGGCGTCGCAGGCTGCACTGCAAAACATGACGCTGGAAGCACATGTGCGGGCTGCTTTGCGTAGTGCGGTTGCCACCAGCGATGTCAGGGTGACCATCGAAGCGGATGCCGGACGTGTTGTATTAAGCGGGATAGTGCTGCATGCAGATGAGCATGTTGCGGCGGAGAAAGTTGCTGCCGGGGTGACAGGTGTAAAGAGTGTGGACAATCAGTTGCGCCTGATGGCTAACTCGAAATTGTATTCTTCCGGCAAGTATTGATTTTACGGCTTTGTAGTATAGAGTGACTGCTCTGACCTCATTTGAATATGAGGTCAGATTTTGCCTTGGTGCTTGAGTCGGCTCAGGGTTTCCGGTGAAAGATTCAGGTAAGAAGCCAACTCTTTCTTCGGAATGCGGTCAAACAGTTCCGGATGCTTGCGCACGAAGCGTTGTACGCGGCCTGGAGCGTCCAGCAAGTGCAGGGTGATGGTGTGGGCCATGATCTCGCTCATCAGGTGCATGACATCATGCTCGAACGCCTGCTTGATATGTTCGTGCTTATCGATGAAAGCGATCCATTGTAGTAAAGGCAACTTCACTACACGCGCTTTTGTCACGCAGATAATGCTGTAAGGAGTCGGGGTTTTTAGTCGCCACGCCGCATAACTTGTCTCCATGCTACGTTCATCGGCAAAACGCAGGATCATTTCCTTTGCTTGCTGATTTGTAACTACGCGCTTCAGGATGCCGTCCAGGATGAAATATTGTTCCATTTCATGAACGCCCTGATGCAACAGGAAGTCGCCTTTTGGACAATCTACGACGAGCAAATGCGGTTCCAGCTCCGCCCATTCGCTCTCAGTCATGTCTTTTAAGACAAGATTTTGCTTGAGCTGAACGCGAATGACATTTCGTTCTGGGTGGTTATCAACGGTCGGCATTTACAAGATATTCAGATATAAAAGACAGAAGGGTGGGCGGGGTCGATATCATGCGATGAAAATTGACCGGGGTCAATGATCGAAGCGCAGGCAGATCGATATGATACGCCCACTTGGATGGTCTATGCATAAAAGCGTTGACTGAAGGGTATCTCTAAAAACCAACCGGTCTGGTTTTTAGAGGTGCCTTACAAGTGTAACAACTAGCCGCGGCAAGAGCACGGTAACCACGGTATTGGGCAAGACTGCTCAACCTTTATTGAAATTAACGAAGAGAACATTTCATTATGAAAAACGACATTCAAGAAGTAGCAGAAGGCGTAGAGCTGACAGACGGCTTCCATCTGCTGATGGAAGCGCTGGAAATGAACGGCATCACCAACATCTATGGTCTGCTCGGCATCCCAGTTACCGAAATCGGTCGTATGTGGCAAGCCCGTGGTAACAAGTTCTTCAGCTTCCGTAACGAACAAAATGCGGGTTATGCAGCTTCGGTAGCTGGTTACCTGACCAAAAAACCAGGCGTTTGCGTGACTGTTTCCGCACCTGGCTTCCTGAACGGTTTGACCGCACTGGCTAACGCGACCACCAACTGCTTCCCAATGATTCTGATTTCCGGTTCTTCGGAACGTGAAATCGTCGACCTGCAACAAGGCGATTACGAAGAAATGGATCAGTTGAACATCGCTCGTCCACATTGCAAAGCTTCGTTCCGTATCAACCGTACCGAAGACATCGGCGTTGCAGTTGTTCGCGCAATCCGTACCGCTTTGTCGGGTCGTCCAGGCGGCGTATATCTGGACATCCCAGCACGTCTGTTCAGCACCACCATGAGCGCTGAAGAAGGCAAAAAATCCCTGTTCGTTCCAGTTGATCCAGCTCCAGCACAACTGCCAGCACCATCGGCTGTTTCGCGCGCTGTTGAATTGATCAAAGGCGCTAAAAAGCCATTGATCCTGCTCGGCAAAGGTGCTGCTTACGCTCAATGTGACGCAGAAATCAAAGCCCTGATCGAAGAAACAGGTATTCCTTTCACGCCTATGTCGATGGCTAAAGGTCTGGTTTCCGATACCCACCCACAATGCGCAGCTGCTGCACGTTCGATGGTTCTGCAAGAGTCCGACGTTGTCATCCTGATCGGTGCACGTTTGAACTGGTTGCTGGCACACGGCAAAGGCAAAACATGGGGCGGCGCGAAACAATTCGTGCAAATCGATATTCAAGCTAACGAAATCGACAGCAACGTACCTATCGCTGCACCGCTGGTTGGTGACATCGAATCCTGCGTCAACGCATTGCGCGCTGGCCTGAAAGGCGCAGCTAAGCCAACAGAATGGATGAACGCTATTGCTGAACGTGCTACCGGCACCAAAGCTAAACTGGCTACCAAACTGAGCACAGCTACCCCAGTCATGAACTACTTCAACTCGCTCGGCGCAATCCGTGACGTGTTGAAAAACTACCCAGACATCACCCTGGTCAACGAAGGTGCAAACACCCTCGACAACGCACGTATGGTCATCGACCAATACCTGCCACGCAAACGTGTGGATACAGGTACATGGGGCGTAATGGGTATCGGTATGGGTTCGGCTGTTGCAGCTGCAGTAGAAACCGGCAAGCCAGTCGTTGCAATTTGCGGCGACAGCGCATTCGGTTTCAGCGCAATGGAATACGAAACAATTACCCGTTACAACTTGCCAGTAACCGTCATCATCATGAACAACGGCGGTATCTACCGCGGTGACGAAGCAAACCCAGAACACCAAGTTTCGTGCATGATTTTCAATCCGAAAACCAAGTACGACCAATTCAGTGTTGCTCTGGGCGGTGAAGGCGTACGTGCTACCACTCCAGAAGAGTTGGCAAAAGCACTGGAAGCTTCGCTGAAATCGGGCAAGCCAACCATCATCGATGCAATTATCGATCCGGCAGCTGGTGTTGAATCCGGCCGTATCGGTAACCTGAACATCGTCAGCACGATCGGCAAGAAGAAGTAATACTGGGATAGGCCAAGGCGCAAGTCATGGCTTTGTGTGGCACGGTCAGGGTAGTACGGCCGTGCCATGCACTTGACACTGCTTGTGCCGCGGCACTAGACTAGAACGTTAAAGAACTCCAAGTAGTATTGGATTAAAGCCATGTAAATGGCGCGATTCCACTCAGAACTCTCTGAGTGGTTTTTCACTTCCTGAAAGTATTCTGATTTCAGGAATCAAGTTAAACGATTGATAAGGAAATCTACCAATCATGAGTCAAACATTACCATTAGCAGGCGTTAAGATCATCGATTTCACCCACGTACAAGCTGGTCCTGCATGTACACAGCTGTTGGCTTGGTTCGGTGCTGACGTTATCAAAGTAGAGCGTCCAGGTTCTGGCGACGTTACCCGTTCGCAATTGCGCGACATCCCAGGTAAAGATGCTCTGTACTTCACCATGCTGAACAGCAACAAGCGTTCGCTGACACTGGATACCAAAACTCAAGAAGGTAAAGAAGTTTTGGAAAAGCTGATCAAAGAATCCGACGTTATGGTTGAAAACTTTGGTCCAGGCGCTTTGGATCGTATGGGTTTCTCGTGGGAACGCGTGCAAGAACTGAACCCAGGCATGATCATGGCATCGGTTAAAGGCTTCAGCGATGGTCACCACTACGAAGACTTGAAAGTCTACGAAAACGTTGCTCAATGTGCTGGCGGCGCTGCTTCGACCACTGGTTTCTGGGACGGCCCACCAACTGTTTCGGCAGCTGCTTTGGGTGACTCCAACACCGGTATGCACCTGGCAATCGGTATCTTGACAGCTCTGATGGGCCGTCAAAAAACTGGCAAAGGCCAAAAAGTTGCTGTATCGATGCAAGATGCTGTTCTGAACCTGTGCCGCGTCAAACTGCGCGATCAACAACGTCTGGACAAAATCGGCTACCTGGAAGAGTACCCACAGTACCCACACGGCAAATTCACTGACGTAGTACCACGCGGCGGTAACGCTGGCGGTGGCGGTCAGCCAGGCTGGGTTCTGAAATGTAAAGGCTGGGAAACCGATCCTAACGCATACATCTACTTCACCATCCAAGGTCACGCTTGGGCACCAATCTGTAAAGCATTGGGTAAAGAAGAGTGGATTGCAGATCCTGCGTACAACACAGCAGAAGCTCGTCAAGACAAGATTTTCGATATCTTCGCAACAATCGAAGATTGGCTCAAAGACAAAACCAAATTTGAAGCTGTCGACATTCTGCGTAAGTACGACATCCCATGCGCACCAGTTCTGTCGATGAAAGAATTGGCTGCAGACAAATCGTTGCGCGAAAGCGGTTCGATCGTTGAAGTTGAGCACAAAGACCGCGGTGAAAAATACCTGACCGTTGGTAGCCCAATCAAATTCTCCGATATGAAACCAGAAATCACTGGTTCGCCATTGCTGGGTGAGCACACTGATGAAGTTCTGGCTCAACTGGGTTACTCCAAAGAGCAGATCGCTGCATTGCACGCTGCTAAAGCAGTTTAAGAATCCCTTAAACTCGTTTTAGTCAAAACGGCACCCGATTCGGGTGCCGTTTTTTTTCGTCCGCATAATCTGTGCGAGCTGGAATACAGATGGTAGCTCGTTATGTTGCGCTGCAAGAAGCCGGCGGTCATGATCGCGTATGTACGCTCAAACAATGCGCAGCAAGGCAGTGATTTTGTACGTTAATAAGATGACTAAAAGATGCTGCAAATCATTTGCTGCATGTGCTGAATCGGCCGTGAAAATTGGCCGGGGAAGAGAAGCGCGGGCGGGGCGAATATCATGCTGTGAAAATTGACCGGGGTCAATGATGGAAGCGCAAGCAGATCGATATGATACGGCCACTTGTATTAGCTATAGCTAATGCGGAGTTGTCAGGGTATCTCTAAAAGCCTATAGCACTGTCTTTTAAAGATGCCTTAAGCAGCATGCGGGAAATTGCACGGTCGTAGATGGATTCATCGCCGGACCAACCAGGAAAAACATGTCTTCAGTAACGACGGACACGTCGAACACGACAGCAGACGATACGCTCAGGGCCAAGCGCCGCGACAGCGGTGTCATCTCGGGCGGACACCTGGTAGCCAAGGCACTGAAGAATGAAGGCGTGGACACCATCTTTACGTTGTGTGGCGGCCATATCATCGACATCTATGATGGTTGTGTCGACGAAGGGATACGCATCGTCGATTTTCGCCATGAGCAGGTGGCGGCGCATGCAGCAGATGGTTATGCGCGCCAGACCGGCAAGCTGGGTGTAGTCGTGACAACTGCCGGCCCCGGCTGTACCAATGCAATGACTGGAATAGCCACGGCTTTCCGTTCGGAAAGCCCGGTCCTGCATATTGGCGGTCAAGGCGGCATCAGTCAGCACATGATGGGCTCCTTGCAGGATTTGCCGCATACCGAAATGATGCGGCCTATCACCAAGTTTTCAGAAGGCGTGCGTTCCACCGAACGCGTGGCGGATATGGTGTCGATGGCGATCCGCGCGTCGTTCGCCGGTGCTTACGGCCCGTCCTACCTGGAAATTCCGCGTGATGTACTGGATCGTGAAATTGATGTCAGCCGGGCAGTGATCCCGGCACCAAGCAGTTACCGTGCATCGTCGAAGTCGATAGGCGATCCGGCAGAGATTGAAAAGCTGGCCGATTTGCTGTTGAATGCAGAGCGTCCGGTGATGTTGTTCGGGAATCAGGTGTGGACCGCACGCGGTCACAAGGAAGCGGTAGCGCTGATTCGTGCGCTGGATATACCGGCTTACTTTAACGGCGCTGCGCGCGGCATATTGCCGCCGGGCGACCCGCATCATTTTGATCGTACGCGGCGTGAAGGTTTTGACAAGGCGGATGTGATTGTCATTGTCGGTACGCCGTTTGATTTCCGCATGGGTTATGGCAAGCGCCTGAGCCAGGATGCAAAGATAGTCCAGATCGATCAGGACTATCGTACTGTAGGAAAAAATCGCGACGTCAATTTGGGACTGGTTGGCGATCCGGGTGCTATCCTTGCGGCTACGCTGCAAGCGACATCGGGTCGTATCGACAAATCGGCGCAGGCAAAACGCAGAGTATGGATGAAAGCCCTGCTGGCAGCAGAAGCGGTGGCGACGGAGAAATTGATGCCGCTGTTCAAATCGAACAGCTCGCCGATACATCCATACCGCGTGGCGTATGAAATGAATGAATTCCTCGGCGAAGACACTATCTACATCGGTGATGGTGGTGATGTCGTGACGATCTCGGCACAAGCGGTTCGTCCACGCAATCCGGGGCAATGGATGGATCCGGGTGCCTTGGGCAGCCTGGGGGTTGGAACCGGTTTTGCAATTGCGGCCGGTTTGGCCAATCCGGAAAAAGAAGTATTGTGTTACTACGGTGATGGCGCGTTTTCAATGACCTCGTTCGACATTGAAACAGCGAATCGCTTCAACGTTCCATTTATTGCTGTGGTCGGGAACAACTCGGCCATGAATCAAATCCGTTTCGGTCAACTGGCCAAGTACGGGCATGAGCGAGGCAATGTCGGCAACCTGCTGTCTGATATCCCGTATAGCAGATTCGCTGAAATGTTGGGCGGTTATGGTGAGGAAGTGCGCGATCCGTCACGCATTGCAGGCGCTTTGCAGCGCGCCCGCGACGCAGTACAGAAAACACGTAAGTCTGCAGTCATCAATATCTGGGTAGATCCTGCTGTGTATGCCCCGGGTACGATGGCGCAAACGATGTATAAATAATTCGATTTATAAATATTTTTATTAGCCTAGGTACTGCGCGAGTCGGCATGATTTGCTCGCGTTTTTTTGTAAAAGATAGGAGTAGTTGATGAGTAAGGCATTAAGCGGCTATCGCATTCTTGATTTCACACACGTGCAATCAGGCCCGACATGTACCCAGTTGCTGGCATGGTTTGGCGCGGATGTTATCAAGGTTGAACGTGCAGGTGAAGGCGATGCCACACGCGGTCAATTGCGTGACATCCCTGAGGCAGACAGCCTCTACTTCACGATGCTCAACCATAACAAGCGTTCGATCACACTGGATACCAAAAACCCGAAAGGGAAAGCAGTCCTCGAAACACTGATCAAGGAATGCGACGTACTGGTGGAAAACTTCGCACCTGGCGCGTTGGATCGCATGGGTTTCACCTGGGAACGTATCAACGAACTCAACCCACGCATGATCGTGGCATCGGTCAAAGGCTTCGGTCCTGGCCCATACGAGCACTGCAAAGTGTACGAAAACGTCGCGCAATGCGCCGGCGGTTCGGCTTCCACCACCGGTTTCGATGACGGCCCGCCAATGGTAACCGGCGCGCAAATCGGTGACAGCGGTACCGGCTTGCACCTGGCGCTGGGTATCCTGGCAGCGCTGTTGCAACGTCACGCCAGCGGCCGTGGTCAAAAGGTCCTGGCACCTATGCAGGATGCAGTGTTGAACCTGTGCCGCGTCAAGCTGCGCGATCAGCAACGCCTGGAACGCACCGGCGTCATGAAAGAGTACCCGCAATATCCGGATACTCCGTTTGGCGATTCCGTACCACGCGCCGGCAATGCATCGGGCGGCGGCCAACCTGGCTCCATCCTGAAATGTAAAGGTTGGGAAACCGATCCTAACGCCTACATCTACTTCATCGCTCAAGGTGCAGTATGGGCGCCGATCTGCAAAGTGATCGGTAAAGAGGAATGGTTGACAGATCCGGAATACGCAACACCGGCATCGCGCTTGCCACACTTGAAAAACATCTTTGCAACAGTGGAAGAGTGGACCAAGACCATGACCAAGTTCGAAGCAATGGACATCCTCAACAAGTTCGACATCCCTTGCGGTCCGATCCTGTCGATGAAAGAAATCGCTGAAGAGCCATCGCTGCGCGAAACCGGCACTATCGTTGAAGTGGATCATCCAGTACGCGGCAAGTACCTGACAGTCGGTAACCCGATCAAACTGTCGGACAGCCCTACCGATGTGACACGTTCGCCATTGCTGGGCGAACACACAGAAGAAGTTCTGGGTCAGCTCGGCTACAGCGCGGAAGACATCGCCGCACTGCGCGCAGAACGCGTGATCTCGTAATTCAAATCCCAGGCGGTCCGCGAGGACCGTCTTTGCAAAAAAGCCTCTCCCTCACGGGAGGGGCTTTTTTTATTGGCCGGCGGTTTTGAGGTGCCTGATGCATATCGATGGCACTTGCAACTACGCCCTGCCGACTTACTATATGTTTATTTCAGCCGATGATGTGGTCTTCTGAAGGGCGCGGTATAATTTTGCTTCGCCAGCTCAAAAAGCAGCAAAAAAGGTGTCATTCAAATGAGAATGATTCCTTTTACGGTCGAAATAAGAGAAGAAGAGGGGGTTTTGGATTGTTTTTGCCGTTGGCAAGCGCATATGTACTCTAGATCATGTGAAAAATTGACCTTGGTCAATGCTGGGGGTGGGGGCGCATCGATAAGATACGCCCATCTGAAAAGTGCGTAGTTATGCTAAAAAAAGCATATATGTGACTTTTCAGGGATAAATGAATAGGCAGACCTGAGCATAAGCATCGTTGGCAAGTAAGTTTGCGAACGAAGGCGGAGGCCATGGTTTGCTTCTCGCGTTCCACTGATTCGCAGTTATTTGATTTGGATGGAATGCGAGCAGTAACGATCAATGAATGGAAGTGATCGTCGCGGGCAGATATTGATAGTGAAGTAGATGGCGAAAGTCGAGCGGTCTGAAGCAGAAAGACGGGCCTTCGCGATGCAGGAAAGCGTAGCAAAGAACGACACGATGAGAAGACCCTGATAACTGTCAGGGTATTTAAGCTGATTAGGAACAATCATGAACCACAAAGTCATTCCAATTGCAGTGCAAGAAGTAGTCAACACGAAGGAACGCAAGCGTCAGGCGCCAAAAGGCCGTCGGGTCGACCCTGCTGCATTGGCTGAAGTACGCGAACTGCTGGGCGACGAGTCGCGCCAGGCTGACCTGCTGATTGAGCATCTGCACAAAATCCAGGACAAATTCGGTCATCTGGCTTCCAGCCATTTGGCGGCGCTGGCGCAGGAAATGCGTCTGGCCCAAACCGAAGTCTATGAAGTGGCGAGCTTCTACCATCACTTCGATATCGTGAAAGAAGGCGGCATTGCACCGCAGGCATTGACCGTTCGCGTTTGCGACGGCTTGTCATGTGAAATGGCCGGCGCGAAAGACCTGCTGGCAAAACTGCCTAAGATCCTGGGCAAGGAAGTACGCGTCATTGCGGCACCTTGCGTTGGTCGTTGCGAACAGGCTCCGGTTGCTGTGGTCGGTCAGAATCCGGTCATCAACGCGACCTGCGAAGCGGTACAGACAGCGGTAGAGAAAAAAGAAATCGTGCAGGCAGAAGGCAGCATCACCGACTTCTCCGCATATCAAAATGAAGGCGGCTACGCGCTGCTGAAGAAATGTGTTTCCGGCGAACGCGATGTTGAATCCGTCATCAAGACGATGGAAGATTCCGGCTTGCGCGGCCTGGGCGGCGCAGGTTTCCCATCTGGTCGTAAATGGCGCATCGTGCGCGGCGAAAAAGGCCCGCGCCTGATGGCTGTGAATATCGATGAAGGCGAACCAGGCACATTCAAGGATCGCGTCTATCTGGAAAAAGATCCGCATCGTTTCCTTGAAGGCATGCTGATCGCTGCATGGGCGGTCGATATCCAGACCATCTATATTTACCTGCGTGATGAATACCACGGTTGCCGCACCATGCTGGAAGCCGAACTGGCAAAACTGAAGGCCAATCCGCCTATCGCCAACATGCCGGAAATCTTCCTGCGTCGTGGCGCTGGCGCTTACATCTGCGGTGAAGAATCCGCGATGATCGAATCGATTGAAGGCAAGCGCGGCATGCCGCGTCTGCGTCCACCTTATGTGGCGCAAGTCGGTTTGTTCGGCCGTCCGACACTGGAACATAACTTTGAAACCCTGTACTGGGTACGCGACATCCTGGAAAAAGGCGGCGAGTGGTTTACTTCGCACGGCCGTAACGGTCGTAAAGGCTTGCGTTCCTACTCGGTCTCGGGCCGCGTGAAAAACCCGGGCGTCAAGCTGGCTCCGGCTGGTATCACGATCCAGGAATTGATCGACGAACACTGCGGCGGTATGCTGGAAGGCCAGACCTTCTACGGCTACCTGCCAGGTGGTGCATCGGGCGGTATCTTGCCGGCATCGATGAACACGATTCCACTCGATTTCGATACCTTGCAACCATACGGCTGCTTTATCGGTTCGGCTGCGGTCATCGTCCTGTCGGATAAAGATACTGCGGTACAGGCAGCACGCAACATGATGGACTTCTTCAAACACGAATCCTGTGGTCAGTGCACACCATGCCGCGTTGGTACAGCCAAGGCAGCGGAACTGATCAAGAAGCCAAAGTGGGATGTCGGTTTGTTGGAAGATCTGTCGCAAGTGATGCGCGATTCGTCGATCTGCGGTTTGGGTCAGGCTGCGCCGAATCCTATCGACTGTGTCGTCAAGTACTTCCCGCATGAGTTGGCTTAAGCAAGTAGCCCCGGATTAAGGTGAATAGATAATGAACGCAATTACACGAAGCGAATTGGCACAACTCGAAGTGCCTACAGTTACGTTTGAGTTGAATGGTCGTGAAGTAACCGGCCGTGCAACCGATACGATCTTGACCGTCGCCAAGCGCGAAGGCATTGAAATCCCGCACCTCTGCTTCAAAGAAGGTATGGACACCGCAGGTAACTGCCGCGCATGCGTCGTTGAAATCAACGGCGAACGCGTACTGGCGCCTTCCTGCTGCCGTAACCCGACCAACGGTATGAAAGTAAATACCGAAAGCGAACGTGCAGTGAAATCGCAAAAGCTGGTGTTGGAACTGTTGCAGTCCGACATGCCGGAAGCTGATTACACCCGTCACAATGAAGTGGACGAGTGGGCTGCGAAAATGGAAGTCGGCAAGCCACGTTTTGAAGCACGTGCAAAAGTCGCTCCTGATTTCTCGCATCCTGCGATGACCGTCAATCTCGATGCATGTATCCAATGTACACGTTGCGTCCGCGCTTGCCGTGACGAACAAGAAAACGACGTGATCGGCCTCGCATTCCGCGGTGACCACGCGAAGATCGTGTTCGACATGGATGACCCGATGGGTGCCTCGACTTGCGTCGCTTGCGGCGAATGCGTACAGGCATGCCCGACCGGCGCCCTGATGCCGGCACGTGACGTTGCATTGAATGTCCCGGACAAGCAAGTTGATTCCGTCTGCCCATACTGCGGCGTCGGTTGCCAACTGACTTACAACATCAAAGACAACAAGATTCTCTACGTTGAAGGCCGTGATGGTCCTGCCAACCGTGAGCGTCTGTGCGTCAAGGGTCGTTACGGTTTCGATTATGCAAACCACCCGCACCGCCTGACCAAACCGCTGATCCGTCGTGCTGATGCGCCTAAACACGGCGACTTCATCATGGATCCTGATCGCGTGATGGAAGTATTCCGCGAAGCGACATGGGAAGAAGCATTGGAAGTTGCCGGTGGCAATTTCGCTAAAATCCGCGACACCCACGGCAAGAAATCGCTGGCTGGTTTCGGTTCGGCCAAAGGCAGTAACGAAGAAGCTTACCTGTTCCAGAAACTGGTACGTACCGGTTTCGGCAGCAACAACGTCGATCACTGCACACGCTTGTGCCATGCGTCTTCGGTTGTCGCTTTGCTTGAAGGTATCGGTTCGGGCGCAGTATCGAATCCGGTGATGGACGTGACCAAGGCAGAAGTGGTCATCATCATTGGTGCCAACCCGACCGTGAATCATCCGGTTGCAGCTACCTGGATCAAGAACGCAGTCAGCAACGGCACCAAGCTGATCGTCTGCGATCCACGTCGTACCGAGATGTCGCGTATTGCGCATCGCTTCATGCAATTCAAGGCCGATACCGACGTCGCCATGCTGAACGCGATGATGAACGTGATCGTCACTGAAGGCCTGGTCGATAAAGAATTTATCGAAAGCCGCACCATCGGTTACGAAGAGCTGCGCAAGAACGTTGAAGGTTACACACCTGAATTGATGGCGCCTATCTGCGGTATCGATGCAGAAACCCTGCGTTATGTCGCACGTCTGTACGCAACATCGAAAGCTTCGATGATCTTGTGGGGCATGGGCGTATCGCAGCATATCCACGGTACCGACAACGCACGCTGCCTGATCGCACTGGCATTGATGACCGGTCAGATCGGTCGTCCAGGTACAGGTCTGCACCCATTGCGCGGCCAAAACAACGTGCAAGGTGCGTCTGACGCCGGCCTGATCCCTATGGTGTATCCGGATTACCAGAGCGTAAGCGATCCTAAGATCCGTGCCAACTTCGCAAAAGCATGGAATATGTCGCCTGATTTGCTCGATCCTGAACCAGGCCTGACCGTGGTTGAGATCATGCACGCGATCACCGATGGCAAAATCCGCGGCCTGTATGTGCAAGGTGAAAACCCTGCGATGTCGGATCCGGATGCAAACCATGCACGTGAAGCATTGGCGGCGCTGGATCACCTGGTCGTACAGGATATCTTCCTGACCGAAACCGCGTATCTGGCTGACGTCATCTTGCCTGCAAGCGCATTCCCGGAAAAAACCGGTACCTTCACGAATACTGATCGTACGGTACAGATGGGTCGCCAGGCACTGAACCCACCGGGTGAAGCCAAGCAGGATCTGTGGATCATCCAGCAAATGGCAAATCGCCTTGGCCTGGATTGGCAGTACAAGCATGTGTCGGAAGTGTTCGACGAAATGCGCCACACCATGCCTAGCATCGCCGGTATCACATGGGACCGTCTGGAGCGTGAAGACTCCGTGACTTATCCATGCGAAAAAGAAGGTGATCCAGGCGAGCCAGTGGTGTTCGTTGACAGCTTCCCGCGTGAATCCGGTCGTGCACGCTTTGTTCCTGCAGATATCATTCCTGCAGCTGAGCGTCCGGATCCAGAGTATCCAATGGTCCTGATCACAGGTCGCCAACTGGAACACTGGCATACCGGTAGTATGACCCGTCGTGCGACCGTGCTGGATTCGATCGAACCGGATCCAATCGCCCTGATCCATCCTTTGGATCTGGCGAACATGGGCGGCAAGCCAGGCGACATCATCACGCTGCAATCGCGTCGCGGTGAAGTTTCCCTGTATGCCCGTGCTGATGACGGTTCGCCACGTGGTGCGGTATTCGTACCGTTCTGCTACTACGAAGCTGCGATTAACCGCCTGACGAATGCTGCGCTGGATCCGTTCGGCAAGATTCCAGAGTTTAAATACTGTGCAATCCGCATTACCCTGGGTGGTGAGGCGCCGGTACAAACCAGCTACGGTGGTGGTCAAGCCCTGGTCAACCTGACCAATAGCCTGGCAGTCAACTAAGACTGTTACGCCAGCTGCGCTAGGCGTAAAAAATAAACCGGCACTTGCTCTTGCAGCAAGTGCCGGTTTTTATTTGGCCGATCAGTTTTTACAGATGCAAACCCAATATGATGGCGCCGATCGTGATGAGCAGGCAGGACAGGATGCGGCGCATGCTTAATTTCTCGCCGAGGAAGAGCCAGCCTATCAAAGCGGCAAACAGTACCGAGGTTTCGCGCAAGGCCGATACCGTGCCCATAGGCGCCAGTGTCACGGCCCAGATCACGATGCCGTAGGCGAGCAGTGACATGAGGCCGCCACCCAATGCGACCCAGGTTTCCTTGCTCCCGAAGGCAATGGGCAGGCGTTTGTGAAGGCGCAGGTAGATCAGGACCAGCGGTATGCTGTCGAGTACAAACAGCCAGCCGCAATACGATAAGGCGCTGCCGGCTGCACGGGCACCGAGGCCATCGGTAATGGTATAGGCCGCGATGAATGCGCCGGTCGTGAAGGCGGCGACCGGCCCGGCAAGCTTGGCCCGGCTCCTGATATGCGCCAGGCTGATAATGCCGACCGAAATCAATATCACGCCCAGCAGCGTCATCCAGCTCATTTGTTCACCGACCAGCAGCGCGGCACCGAGCGTTACCAGTAGCGGTGATGAGCCGCGTGCTATCGGGTAGGACTGGCTGAAGTCACCGATGCGGTAAGCGCGTATCAGGAACAGGTTGTACGCCGTATGCAATACCGCTGACAGGACAATGTAGGGCCAGCTTGCCGGCAAGGGCAGCGGCAGATAAAAGATCAATGGCAGCGCCGCCAAGCCCGAGCCTATGGTCATTACAGCGAGCGCGCCCAGCGGGTCGGCACTGCTTTTCAACAAGGCGTTCCACGATGCGTGCAGCAGCGCGGCACATAGCACCAGGCTCAGTACAAATATGCTCATGCGGGATGATGGTTGGCAGGGTAGGGCATCAGGGATGTGCGCGTAAACTTGCCTTCATGATACCTGCAGTCACGGCTGCGTGTACTTATCGGGCGCTATAAGCGTACGGGAGCCCGCCAGTGATGAGATAATCGGGGTGTTCGTTTTATGTTTTTTCAGTGTATCCGTATCCTATGAGTGTGCGCCCAGTTTTATCCAATGCAGTCCGCAAGCTGACCCATGAAGTTGAAGTCATGGATGAACGCGGTCGCGTCTCGACCATTGCGATACCGGCCGAACAGCCGTTGACCATCTATGTCGACAAACGTGAACTGGTGACATTGATGACGCTGGGTGGGGCGCCGGAAGCCCTGACACTGGGATATCTGCGCAACCAGCGCTTCATCAGGAATATCGAAGATATCCTCTCAGTGCAGGTGGACTGGGACGTCGATGCGGCGGCAGTCGTTACGCGCAATGGCATAGACAATATCGAAGAGCGGACCGCCAGGCATACGGTCACCACCGGAAGTGGCGAGGGCACGGTGTTCGGCGGGTTGATGGATGAGATTGATTCGATTTCCTTGCCGTCCGATGCGCGCCTGATGCAATCCACGCTATACAAAATCATAGAGACAATCCGTGTCCATCGTTCCGTATATAAGCAGGCGGGATCGGTACACAGCTGCGCATTGTTTTCCGCACAAGGTGAGCTGATTCATTTTGTGGAAGATGTCGGACGCCACAATGCAGTCGATGCGATTGCCGGGAAAATGTGGTTTGATGATATGTCCGGGGCCGACAAGATTTTCTATACGACCGGCCGGCTGACGTCGGAGATGGTGATGAAGGGCGCGCAAATGGGGATTCCATTTTTGCTGTCGCGCTCAGGTGCCACGCAGATGGGACATATGGTTGCGGAGCGCCTGAATATGTCCTTGCTGGCACGTTGCAGCGGCAAGCATTTCCTCTTGCTCAGTGGTGCGGACAGAATCGTTTTTGACGATCTGGCCGTGGCGGAAAACGCCTGACCGCAAATTCGGGCGGGTTGGCTTAAGCGGCTTGCTGATCTTGTCCGGTCACCGTCACTGCGTGCGTATGCGGCTTGCGCGGCATCATGCCGGTGAACGCAAAATTCACTTCCGGATGCACGCCGGAAATAATATCGGCGATGGCCCGTCCCGATCCGCAACCCATGGTCCAGCCGAGTGAACCGTGGCCGGTATTCAAAAATAAATTACTGAATTTGGTCTTGCCGATATACGGCACATTCGATGGCGTTAACGGGCGCAAACCTGCCCAGTAAGCGGGATTTTCATAATCACATGCATCAGGGAACAGTTCGCGCGTCCTGCGCGTAATTGCTTCGCAGCGGGTTGCATTCAACTCGCGTGAGTAACCATTGAATTCACAGGTACCGGCCACACGCAGTTTATCGCCGAGGCGCGACAGCACCAGTTTGTAGCCGTCATCAATCAACGATACCGTTGGTGCCAGATCCGGATTCACAATCGGGTAGGTCGCGGAATAGCCTTTGCCCGGATAGATCATCAGGTCGATGCCCAGCGGTTTGAGCATGGGTACTGAAAAACTTCCCATCGCCATCACGAATGCATCTGCATGCAGCGTCATGTGGCGTCCTTCCGGATTGATGACTTCAACCCCGGTCACGCGTGCTGCAGCACCAGTTCCTTCGGTAATCAGGCGCGTGACTGTCGTGTTGAACTGGAAGTCGACGCCGCGCTCTTGTGCCTTGCGCGCCAGGCCGGTCGTGAATTTATAGATGTCGCCCGACTCATCCGTTTCGGTAAAGTCGGCACCGACTATCTGCCCGCGGATATGCGCCAGGGCGGGTTCCAGTTGTACCGCCTGCTCGACCGTCAATGGCTCGCGCGGACAACCGAGCTCGCGCATGACGCTGGCCGAGGCCAGTGATTCGTCAAAGTCTTTTTGCTGGGTGTAGAAGTGCAGGATGCCGCGCGTCAGGCAATCGTAATCAATCTCGACTTCCTGTCGTACCGCCTGCAGTGTCTGGCGGCTGTATTCGGCAATCGCAACAATCTGGTGGATGTTATGCACGGTGCGTTGCGGTGTGCATTCACGCAGGAAATTCATACCCCATTTCCATTGCAGCCATTCGGCGCGGAAACGATACAGCAGCGGTGCGTCTTCCTTGCCCAGCGCCTTCAGTATGGTCAGCGGTGCGCCTTTGTTGGCCCAGGGCGTGGCATGCGAGACCGAGATCTGGCAGCCATTGGCAAAGCTGGTTTCCTGTGCGGCGCCGGGTTGGCGTTCAATGACGGTGACGTCGTGGCCGGCTTTGTTCAAAAACCAGGCCGACGCTGTCCCTATGATGCCCGAACCCAAAACGATGACTTTCATGACGCGATCATTCCCGAGATATTGCTGTTGTATGCCTGCGAGCATGACTGCGACTGAAGTGTGCGGATTGCAGACCAGGCCGGTATTTGGCCAAGGCGTAACCATATCCTGCCTGCGCAAAATTTGCCTATGACTACTGTCAAGAATCGCCATAAAGCCGGAAATAGTCGATTTTCCGGCGTCCAAACCATAAGTATTAAGTAATGATTGTTATTAAATACTTTAACTATACCTAATCGTTTTTAGCGCTTACGATACGTTCGAAGTCTGCAAAAAGGTCAGCAGGCTAAGTTCCGCAGTGACGTGCACATACAGAAGGAGAAGTGCAATGATCAGTTCCGTACTTGAACAATGTCCGATTGGTGCAGCAGTTGAATGCCATCTCGCCGCTTACAATGCCGCTTTCTACGAGCTCGGTCTGAGCTGGCACTGGGATGATGAAACTTTCCATGCACTGCAGCGCATGGAATGCGAAAGAGATCGCATCAAGAAGTATATGGAAACGCATCAATCGCACTTGCTCAAAGCATACGACGCGGACTTCCTGATCGATGCAATCCAGACCACCAAGGCGCGTTGCTATGAAACCATGACCAATGGCGGTGCGAAAAAAGCATCGACGGTGAACTGGGCGGAATTCCAGCGCGCTGAAGTAGGCGTCTGATTCCTGCCATCTGATTTCGCATATCGGCTCATGCCGATTGCCGTTGTAAAAAAGCCCGCATCAGCGGGCTTTTTGTTTTCTGCGCAGGCAGCCTTAGGTATCCGGCTGCCAGATGTAATCGAACTGATCTATCGTATTCATCCACACGATGCCGTCGCCGACATGTTTGGTCGAAGCAACGCGCTTGATCGTTTCGTACACGGCTTTTGCGTACTGGTCGTCAATCACGATATCGATACGCACCTTCGGCGAGTAATCGAGCAGTTCTTCCTTGAAGTCATGCGGTTGATGGCGCGCAGGTGAGCTGCAGCCTTCCACATGGGTGATGGTCATGCCGGGAAAGCCGGCTACCTGTCCTAATGCTTCGCGTACATCGTCCAGGCGTACCGGGCGGATGATGGCTTTGATTTCTTTCATGCTTGACTCCTAGTGTTCGGTTGGGGACAACAGGCGTCACCTTCATTGGTGACGCCGTGGTCGGATGGCCGGTCAGGCTTCCCGTTCTTCTTCATCGAACCAGCGATACAGGGTAGGCAGTACCAGCAAGGTCAGCGCGGTACAGGTGATCAAGCCGCCGATCACCACGACTGCCAGCGGACGCTGTACTTCGGAACCCGGACCGGTCGCGAACAGGAAGGGTACGAGGCCCAGCATCGCCACCGTAGCCGTCATCATGACCGGACGGAAACGCATGGTCGCGCCTTGCACCACTGCATCCGCAATGCTCAAGCCTTCGGTACGCAGCTTCCTGATGTAAGACACCATCACCACACCGTTCAGCACCGCGATACCCCACAAGGCAATGAAGCCCACCGACGCCGGTACCGACAGGTATTCGCCGGTAACGAAGAGGCCGATGATGCCGCCAATCGAAGCGAAAGGCAGGACGGTAATGATCAGCGTTGCATAGCGCACCGATTTAAACAGCAGGAACAGCAGGAAGAAAATCGCTGCTACCGTCGCCGGGACGATGACTGCAAGGTGACCCAGTGCGCGTTCCATGTTCTGGAACTGGCCGCCCCATTCGAGGTAGTAACCCGGTGGCAACTGGATCTTGCCGCCCACCACCTGCTGCAACTCGGCTACAAAGCCACCGAGGTCGCGATCCTGCACGTTGATCGCCACCACGACACGGCGTTTGCCACCTTCACGGCTGACTTGCGCCGGGCCGTCACGCACTTCGATCTTGGCCAGGCTGTCCAGCGGTACGCGTGCACCGTTAGGTGTGGTCAACATGATTTGCTTGATCGCCTGCACATCGCCACGGAAGCTCTCGGGCAAACGGACTGCTGCCGAGAAACGACGTTCACCTTCGTAGATATCGGTCGCGGTTTTACCGGCGATCGCTACTTCGATCACATCATGTACATCCGACACATTCAGGCCATAACGCGCAATCGCTTGTCGGTCGATATTGATCGACAGATATTGCTGGCCGCTGACCCGGTCTACGCGGATGTCACGCGCGCCGGTTACGGTTTCCGCCACACGTGCAATTTCGTGGGCCTTCTCCAGCAAGCGATCGAGGTCTTCACCGAAGACCTTGACTGCGACGTCGGAACGCACACCTGTCACCATTTCATCGACGCGATCTGAAATCGGTTGCGCCATGATGATTTGCGCGCTTGGAATTACCTGCAGGCGCTTCTTGATTTCACTGGCGATCGTGTCCTGGGTCCAGCCGTCCGGCCACTCATCCTGCGGCTTCAGGCTGACGATAGGCGTCGATTCATTCTGTGCTTGCGGATCTGCCGGGCTTTCACCGCGACCGACACCCGAAATGGCAGACTTCACGCCAGGCACTTTCATGATGATGCCCATCGCCTGCTTCTCCAGCGCGATTGATTCTTCCAGCGAGATATTCGGCACACGATTGATACCCGGCACCAGCGAACCTTCCTTCATTTCCGGAATGAAGGCGGTACCCAGCATCGGCAACATGCCTACTGCCGCGACGAATGCCAGGACCGAGAACAGTACGGTTTTCTTCGCATTCGCCAATACCCAGTCGAGCATGCGCAGATAGTGTTTCTTCAGATAGCCGACCAGGCGGGTGTCATGTTCGGCACCGCCTTTGAGCAGATAGGAAGACAGCACCGGCGTCAGTGTCAGCGACAGCAATAGTGAAATCGCCAGCGCAATCGCAATCGTGAAGGCCAGCGGTGCAAACATCTTGCCTTCCATGCCCTTCAGCGTCATCAATGGCAGGAACACCAGGATGATGATGCCGATACCGAACACGACCGGCGTCGCTACTTCGACCACGGCTTTCAGGATGATGTGGACTTTGCGTTTGCCGTACTTATTGGGTCGGCCCAAATGTCCGAAGGCGTTTTCCACCACCACCACCGAGCCGTCGACCATCAGCCCGATTGCCACCGCCAAACCGCCGAGTGACATCAGGTTGGCCGAGATGCCGAACTGGTTCATGACGAAGAAGGTGAGTAGCGGCGTCAGTATCAAGGTCGCGACCACGATTACCGATGAGCGTATATCGCCGAGGAAGACCAGCAAGATGACAACCACCAGTGCCACGCCTTCCAGCAAGACCTTGGCGACGGTCCACAGCGCGGCATCAACCAGTTCGCTGCGATCGTAGTAAGGCACGATCTGCAAGCCATCCGGCAACATGCCGGCCTTGTTGATTTCGGCGACACGGTCCTTGATGCGCGATACGACTTCCTTCGCATTACCGCCACGCATCATCATGACGATACCGCCGACCGATTCGGTGACGCCATTTTTTACCAGCGCGCCATAACGTACATCGTGTCCCAGCGTGACTTGTGCGACGTCACGGATGTACACCGGCGTGCCGTTGGATTCGCTGAGGACGATGTTGCGGATGTCATCCAGGTTTTCAATCAGGCCCACACCACGGATCAGGTACTGCTCCGCATAGTGCGGCAAAATACCGCCGCCCGAGTTGGCATTATTGCGTGCCAGTCCTTCATACACTTGCTTGAGCGAGATACCGTAATGGCTCATGCGATCAGGATTGACCAAGACCTGGTACTGCTTGACGTAGCCACCTTGCGAATTGATCTCGGCGACTTGCGGGATCGAACGCAGCAGTGGCCGCACCATCCAGTCCTGCACGATACGACGCTCGGTCAATTCCTTCTGCGTCAATTCGCGGTCACCGTCATCGGGGCGGTCCAGCGTGTATTGATAGACCTCGCCGAGGCCGGTCGAGACCGGACCCAGTACCGGTGTCACTCCGGTTGGCATGCGTGAACTGATTTCGATCAAACGTTCCATCACCAGTTGCCGGGCGAAGTACACATCGGTGGCATCTGTAAACACCAGGGTGATCAGGGACAAGCCAGGCTTGTTGAGGGAACGCATTTCTTCCATGCCGGGCAGGCCGGTCATGGCGATTTCAATTGGTACGGTTACGAAGCGTTCCACTTCTTCAGGGGAACGGCCGGTTGCATCAGTGGCAATCTGGACCTGAACGTTGGTGACGTCAGGGAAGGCGTCGACCGATAACTTGCGCATGGCATCCAGCCCGACTACGAGGGCGATGGCTGCCAGGACGACAATGATCAGCCGCTGTGCCAGGGCACCGCGAACTATCTTCTCTAACATGGCATTACTCCTGTGCGATACCGGTACGCTGATTATTGAGATGGAACGCACCATCCACGGCGATACGGTCACCTGCCTTTAGTCCCGATGCCACCACCAGGGTGCCATTGTTCGATTGACCCAGCTTGACCTTGGTAGCGCGGAACTGGCCGGGCTTGTTTTCAACATAGACCAGGTCTTCGTTCTCGAAGCGCACGACGGCCGCAGCGGGAATCACCAGTTGCTCGGTAGGGCGGCTCGCGATCAGCATGGTGGCCAGCATCGCCGGTTTCAGGCGACCATCCTTATTGTCGATGGCAGTACGTACATGCACGGTACGGGTAGCAGGATCGACGATCTGTCCGACGTAAATGAGTTTGCCGGAAAGTTTGAGATGACCCAGCGCAGGGACTTCGATTTCCACTGTCTGGCCGACTGCGACCATGTCAGCCTGTTGCTCGGGTACTTCGGCAACCGCCCATACATGTGACAGGTCCGCCACGGTGAAGAGCGCGTCCGCTGGTTGCACCACCTGGCCCGGTGATACTTTGAGTTCAACCACGGAACCGTTCAGGGTGGAGGCGACCGGAGCATAGGAACTGATTTCGCCACTTTGCGCCATGCGTGAGATCGCTGCAGAGGACATGCCGAGTACCTTGAGCTGTTCGGCGGCGGCGCGGGATTCTGCCGCAGCGACTGCAGATTCGTTTTCACGTCTTTGCAATTCGGCTTTACCGATGACGTCGGCAGCGAACAATTGACGCGCACGTGTCTGGTTGTTTTGTTGCAGCTCGGCTTGCGCGCGCGCTTTCAGGTAAGCCAGTTGGGCGCTACCCAGCTCGGTGCTGTGCAGACGTGCCAGCACGTCGCCCGGCTTGACGCTTTGGCCGAGGTTGGCAGTGATGTCGGTGATACGACCCGTGACCGGCGCGCCGATACGGGCTACACGCTGGCGGTCAAAATCGATCAGGCCGGGGACACGCAAGACGTCGCTGAAAGGTGCGACGCCGACAGTGCCGATCTTGATGCGTTCGCGCAATGCTTCCGGTGCGATGACGACATTGGGATCGACCTTGGGCGCAGCTTCTTCTGCTGCTGCGGGTTTGGCTTTGTCACCACAAGCGGCAAGGGTAAGGCACAGCGCGATCAGTGCGGCGCTGGAAGGGATACGGGGCATCATGGTTTATTACCTGTAGAAGAATTGGCTAACAGTCGCTCGATTTCTATAGCGGCTACCTGCAGATCAAATTGGGCGGCAATGAGGTCATTACGCGCGGTGCGCAATGCACGCTGGGCATCGAGGTAATCGATGATGCCGCGTTCGCCATAACGGTAAGCGGCTTCCGCCACGCGCAGTGCACTTTCGGCCTGGCGTACGATGCCGGATTCCAGTGCTTCCACTTGGGACGCGGCAATCTGCGATTGCTGATAGGCGGAATCGAGTTGCTGCGTCAGTTCGAATTCGCGTGCTTCCAGCAGGTAACGCACACGCATCGCACTGGCGCTGGCTTCATTGATAGGGCCGCGATTTTGATCCCATAAAGGAATGCTCATCACGACACCGAATTGCGTGTCACGCACTTCCGGATCGCGATTGGAGATCGCCTTCAATGCGACCGAAGGCAGGCGCAGTGAGCGCTGATAATCAACCGCCACTGACGCACGTTGCAGTTCCAGCCGGTACTGCGCCAATTCCGGGTTATTGCTGAGCATGGTCTGGCGCAGCGTGTTCAGCGGCGGCAGGTGCGGCACGTTGCCCATGGAGCCGGCGATGGCAAAGCTGCTCGGCAAAATATCGCCCACGTGTTGGCGCAGGGTGGACTTGGCCTGGTTCGCCCGCAGCAATGAGCTGTGGCTGTTCTTTTGCGCATTCAGCAATTCGGTCGAAACGCGGATTGCTTCATAGCGCGGTGCTTCACCAACATCGACCCGGACTTGTGCGCGGTCGTACAACTGTTGGGTCAGGGCCAGGTCTTCCTGTGCGGCTTCGAATTCAGCCTGGCGACGCAATGTTTCGAAATAACCCAGCTTGACCTTGGCAACCAGTTCGGCTGCGTATACATCCTGGCCGGCGATGGTTGCGCTGACCGTTTTGCGCGCGACTTCCTGGCGCAGGAAACGTTGGCTAGGCAAATCCAGGCGCTGTGTGACGGATACCGTTTGACCGTTGCCGGTGGTGGCTCCGGGGACGCGTGCCGAGACGCGACCGCTGGTGTATTCGACTTCGGGGTTGGGGAAAGCGCCGGCCGTGGTGACGCCGGCACGTGCCGCTTCGACGCCGGCGGCGGCGGCTTGCACCCCTTTGTTTCCCTGCAAGGCCAGGGACAGCAATTGATCCAGTGTATAGGGCTGGGCAGCGATCGCGGGCGACCACATGCCAGCCAGCCACACCGACGTAATAAGTAGTGTGATAGGTTTCATGATTTTAGTTAAAGCGAGTACATGCCGCGGACGAAATGCCGCACGACATGCGGACGGCTGGAAGCCGTCCCGGAAAGGTTAACTTTTTAGGCCGTCAGGGTCGGCGGACGGTCGGCGCGGAAGACCGGCACCGGTAGAGGTGGATGCTGGGCAGCGACAAAAACGGTGTCGCCCAATACCAAACAAGCCAGGGATAGCGGCAAGGGCAGATCCGCTTCATACGGATCTGCGCTTTGCGCAGCAGAGTTGGGGTTATGGCTAGGAGGGCGGCAGGACAGGTTGTCTACCGTGTCGCCCCAATCAGGTGCAAGCATTTGCGCCGCACTGCCAAACTCACCTTCGACTTCGAACTCCCAGCGTGCCATTTCGCTTTCGATGGAAGGTTCTTCAATAAAGATGGATTGATGCAATTCCGGAACTTGCTTGCCGTGCGCCAGGGATTGCGCTTGTTCTGAACTGATTTTGTGCAGCGCACTACCGATTTGCGGTTTGGCGCTGGAGTGTACTGCAGACGCCGGTGCCTCGGTTCGACAAGCGACCGAATTTGCCCACACCCATTGGAGTGGCAAAGATACCAGGAGCAAAAGCACATAAATATGACGCATTTGCAGCATTTTAAGGAGAGAACGCACTTTTTGCAATTCGACTCGCATTTTGGAGATGGCCGCCTATGAGAATGACGATATCAACAATGCAAATTGTGTGCCCACAGGAAATCCAGCGAGCACGTTTGTTTATCGATTGACAACAAGAACATATTGTTCTTAAGCGCATTTATGCCTGTTTTTGGCGATTGGGCTCAAGGGCGCCGACCAAACATCATTTGTTCCGCCAGGAATTTCTTGGCCGGCCGGATTGCATCCACCAGGCCCAAGCCGACTCCGAGTAAATGTTGCGACACGATGCCGCGCGCATTGTCGGCGAAAACGCGCGCCATGAGGTCGGTCAAATGTATGGTGGCGTTGCGATCGGTACGGCGCTTTTCGGCAAACTTGCCGAGTGCTTCCGGCATTGCATGCGTGCTCAATAATTGGGCCAGTACTGCGGCATCGCGTAAGCCGAGGTTTAGCCCCTGGCCGGCAACCGGATGCAGGGTTTGTGCAGCATTGCCGATGGCGATCAGTCGCTCCGAGGTGTCCGGTTTTGCATTCAGTCCGAGCGGGAAGGCATTGCGTTTGCTGCAGGCGGTGAAGCTTCCGATGCGCGTGCCGAAGGCATGTCCCAGTTCCCGCAGGAATGCAGTTTCTGACAAAGCCAGCAGGTAATCCGCAGTTTTCGGGCGTACACACCAGACCAAGGCATAACCATCTTCTTGCGGCAGCAGTGCCAGCGGTCCTTCATCCGTGAAGCGTTCGAAGGCGCGATGCGGTATGGCGGCGCTGGCATTCACATGCGCGACGATCGCGGTTTGTTCATAGTCGCGATGCAGCTTCTTTTTACTTTGTTCGCTATAGATGCCGCCTTCGGCCTGCACCACGAGTTGTGCGGAGAGCGGCGCCCGGTCGGCGAAATTCAGCGTCACGATGCCGTCGTGTTCTGCGATGCCGGTCACGGTCTGCGGCCGGATCATGTTGACGCCTGTTGCAGAAACCTGTGCATGCAGGGCCGAGACGATGGCGCCGTAGCGTGTGACATGACCGAGCGCAGGCAGATCGTAGTCAGCCTTGTCTATCAGCGTACGGCCGAAATGAGCGCGGCGCGATACGTGGATCTGGTGGATGGCGGTGGCGGCAATCGGCCACGCAGCCAGGCGTTCCAGCAACTGCTGGCTGCCATAGGACAGCGCAATCGAACGCGGGTCTTGCGCGCTCTGTTCTATGGTTTTTGCATCGATCAGGGCGATGCGTTCGGCTTGCCTGCCCTGTTGGACCAGGAGCGCTGCAAGCGCCAGGCCGACCGGGCCGGCGCCGCAAATGGCAATGTCGAAATCAGTCTGCATGGTGATCGGATCAGTGCTTCATCAGGGCTTCAATATTGGCCACGGTTTTTGGTGCGGCTGCGCTCAGCACGTGCGAACCATTGGCGGTAACCAGTGCATCGTCTTCTATGCGGATGCCGATGTTCCAGTATTTTTCCGGTACGCCTTCGGCCGGACGTACATAGATGCCCGGCTCCACCGTGAGTACCATGCCTTCCTGCAAGGTGCGCCACGGTTTGTCTGCGCCCGTCGCCGCGGCGTCGCGATATTCACCGACGTCGTGCACATCCATACCCAGCCAGTGGCCGGTCCTGTGCATATAGAACTGGCTATAGGCGCGATTGGCAATCACGTCGTCGAGCGAGCCTACCTTGTTGCGATCGAGCAGGCCGGTGTCCAGCATCCCCTGCGCGAGGACTTTGACGGCGGCATCGTGGCCATCCATGAAGCGTTTGCCCGGACGTGTTTCCGCAAATGCCGCGTCTTGCGATGCGAGCACGATTTCATACAGTTCTTTTTGCGGGCCGCTGAATTTGCCGTTGGCCGGGAAGGTGCGCGTGATATCCGAAGCGTAGCTATCCAGTTCGCAACCGGCATCGATCAATACCAGGTCGCCATCCTTCAATTCCGCATCGCTGGCGCGATAGTGCAGCACGCAGGCATTGGCACCGGTGGCGACGATGGAACCGTAAGCGGGGAACTGCGAACCGTTGTTGCGGAACTCATGCAGGATTTCCGCTTCCAGATGATATTCGCGCAAGCCCGGACGTGAGATGCGCATTGCACGCCGGTGCGCGGCCGCGGCGATATCGGCCGAGCGCTGCATGATGGCGATTTCACTGGCATCCTTGATCAGGCGCATTTCATCCAGCAGTACGTGTATATCGTAGGCTGCGTTGGGCGGTGTCACACCGGCACGTGCTTGCGCGCGTACGCTTTGCAACCAGCCCTGGACCTGGGTGTCGAGCTTGCTGTCGCTGCCGAGTGCATAGAACAAGGCGGGAGCATTCGCCATCAGCCTGGGCAATTCCGTATCCAGTGCTTCTATCGGATAGGCTGCATCGAAACCGAAGGTAGTGCGCGCCACCTCGGGGCCATAGCGAAAGCCGTCCCAGATTTCACGCTCCATGTTTTTTTCGCGGCAGAACAGGATGGCCTGGTTCTTGGCGCCCGCGACCAGGACGATGACAGCTTCCGGTTCCGTGAAGCCGGACAAATAGTAGAAGTAGCTATCGTGTCGATACGGATAGTCTGCATCGCGATTGCGCATGACTTCCGGCGCAGTCGGGATGATGGCAATGCCGCCACCCTTGGCCTGCATTTGTGCAATCAGGGACGCACGTCTATCGCTATAGGGTTTCATTTGTAATGTCCTGTCAAAGGTGCATTCAGTTCTGCCAGTCGTTCCACCGTGCCTACATCAGTCCAGTCGCCGCGATACAGTTCACCACCAACCTGGCCGCGCGCTGCATACTCGCGCAGCAAGGTCACCAGTTTGGCAGATTCACCGGCGGTAATCGCATCGAACATCGATGGCCGATATACACCTATGCCGGAAAAAGTCAGCTTGGCTTCGCCTTCATTCGCCACGGAAAAACTATGCAGCGCAAAGTCGCCTTGCGGATGATGCACCGGATTTTTTACCAGGTACAGCCACGCCACATCGCGCTGGTCAACCGGATAGGGATTGCCCCAGACATCGGCGTCTTCCAGCACGTTTTTGACTTGCTCGAAATTAAAGTGGGGGCAGTAGATGTCTGCCGCAAGGGCGAGGAAAGGTTCGTCGCCCAGCAGGTGGCGTGCTTTCGCAACGCCGCCGGCGGTTTCCAGTGCCGTGCCCTCGGCCGAATAGCTGATGCGGGCGCCGAATTGCGTGCCGTCGCCCAGGGTTTCTTCTATCAGATTACCGAGGTGCGCGTGATTGATCACGATGTCGGTAATGCCGGCGCGTACCAGGTTCAGGATATGCCAGACGATCAACGGACGTCCGCGCACCGTGAGCAGGGGTTTGGGGCAGGTATCTGTGAGCGGGCGCATTCTTTCGCCACGCCCGGCTGCGAATATCATCGCTTTCATGGTGTTCGCATTTCGCTAATAGGTCTTGGATGCGGCCTGCGTCGCCAGAGGCTGGCGACGGGCCGGGAGTACGGGTTTACTGATGCTTGCCAACAGCTGTTTATTAGATATAAAAGCAGATGTTTTAGCAGACGTTTCAGTAGATATTAAAAGGTATAACCGACTTGCGGTGCCTTGTCTTCCAGCTCGTCCAGCAGCTTCACCAGCGGTGCCAGCTCTTTGTAGCGATAGGCGACCTTGCGTGTGTATTCCATCACCAGCGGCAGGTCTTTCAGGTAGGCGTCCTTGCCGTCACGGTGATACAGGCGGGCGAAGATGCCGAGTATTTTCAGGTGGCGCTGCAAGCCCATGAATTCGAAGTCGCGGTAGAAGGCATCGATATCCGGATTGACCGGCAGGCCCGCGCGTTTTGCCCGTTCCCAGTAACGGATGGCCCAGTCCAGCACGATTTCCTCATCCCACTGGATGTAGGCGTCGCGCAGCAGCGAGGCCAGATCGTAGGTGATGGGGCCGAACACCGCGTCCTGGAAATCCAGGATGCCGGGATTGCCTTGCGTCAGCACCATCAGGTTGCGCGAATGGTAGTCGCGGTGCACATAGACCTGTGCCTGCGCCAGGTTGTTCGCCAGCAGCAGCTCGAATACCTGGTTCAGCGCGGCGGTTTGCTTTTCGGTCATGGTCAGGCCGAGATGCTTGCCGACATACCATTCCGGGAACAGCATCAGCTCACGCAGCAGCAGGCTACGGTCATATTCGGGTAAAACGGCTGGCTTGCTATGGATTTGCAGGTGGACCAGCGCATCGATGGCGTCGATATACAACTTATGCGCATTATCCGGATTTAACAATTGTAAATACGTGGTGGAGCCGAGGTCGCTCAGCAGCAGGAAACCCTGCTCTATATCCTGTGCCAGAATGGCCGGCACCGACACGCCGGTCGCGCCGAAAACCCCGGCAACATGGATAAAGGGCCGCACATCTTCTTGCGGTGGCGGGGCATCCATCACGATAAAAGTCGCGCCGTCGGCGCCGTCTATACGGAAATAGCGGCGAAAACTTGCATCGGAGGAAGCCGGGCGTAGCGTATCGAGTTTCAGGGCTGGGGCTGGTAAGGAGGCGAGCCATTTGTTCAGTTCCGGCAGACGCAGGTCGTCAGCGGAAGCAGGTGTTGTATATAAAGACATGAAGCAAGCCTAGGTAATCCGGTTGATGGGCGGTGAGTTCCCATATAATAAGGGATTAAATTCGAAAAATCGCCAGCGATGGTACTCAAAACTATATTTTCATGACCTGGCCTTTCCCTTTACGCCGTCCTCAGCGCTTGTTCTCAACCGTGATCGCAGTGATAACGACGGCTTCCGTGCCGTCCTTCGCTGCGGCCCAAAGCAGTGACAAGCCAGCCAAAGCGGGAGATCGGGCGGAGGAAACGCGGATCAGCTCCGAGCAGATGACCGGGCGTCCGGATCGGGAACTGGTGCTGGAGCGCGATGTTGAAATTATCCGTGGCGAAACGACGGTCAATTCCGATCATGCGACCTATTGGGCGGCCGAGGATGAAGTTGAGCTGAGCGGCAATATCCGGATGAAGCGTTTTGGCGACCGTTATACCGGCGACAAGATGCGGCTGAAGATGGATTCGGGTGTCGGTTACGTCACGAACCCTACCTACCATATGCTGGAAAGCAATGGCCAGGGCAAGGCGGAACGGATTGATTTCGAATCGGAAGATATGGCGTTAGTGACGGACGGGACCTATAGCACTTGCGAAGGCCCGAATCCTGACTGGTACCTGAAGGCAAATACCTTGCGCCTGGATACCGGGCGTGAAGTCGGTAATGCAGAAGCCCCGATTATTTATTTCAAGGGCGTACCTATCATTGGTGCGCCATCGATGTCCTTCCCTTTATCCGGTGCACGTAAATCAGGTTTCCTCGCGCCGACGCAGGGGACGACCAGTACCGGTGGTCTGGAAGTTTCGGTGCCTTACTATTTCAATATTGCGCCGAATCGCGATTTGACCCTGACGCCAAGGTATATCGCCCGTCGCGGCATGATGCTGGGTGCGGATGCGCGTTATATGGACAGCACCTACGCGGGTGAGACCAAGGCGGAGTTCCTGCCTAACGATACGCAGACCAAGACCAATCGCTGGTCGGTCGCCTCGATACACGCGCAGAGATTCACTCCACAGACGACGTTGAACTGGAATATCAATGCGGCGTCGGATGATAATTACCCCAGCGATTTTTCGCGGAATTTGTCTATCAGTACGCAGCGTTTATTGCTGCGCGATTTGAATGTCACGCATGTCGGCAGCTTCTGGACCGCCACCGCACGTGCATCGAATTATCAAGTGCTGCAAGACCCGGCTTCGCCGATTACGCGTCCTTATGATCGCTTGCCGCAATTTACGCTGTCTGCCGCGCGGCAAGACGTCAATGGTTTCGATTGGACCGCCAATCTGGAAGCCACGCGTTTCTGGCATCCGGATATGGTGCGCGGCGAACGTTATGTGGTGAATCCAAGTATTTCTTATCCGGTGGTACGCCCGAGCTACTTTATTACGCCTAAAGTCTCGCTGAATGCGGCGACCTACAGCGTGCAGGATCCGAGCACCAATATCAGTTCAAAATACAATCGCGCCTTGCCCACCTTCTCGCTGGACAGCGGCCTGGTGTTTGAGCGCGATGCGAATTTCTTTGGTTCGGCGATGACCCAGACGCTGGAACCGCGTTTGTTTTATGTCAAGACGCCTTACCGCGATCAAAGCCAGTTCCCGGTTTTTGATAGCGCCGAAGCCGATCTGAGCTTCGCGCAGATCTTCAGCGAAAACCGTTTTATCGGTAATGACCGCATCAGTGATGCGAACCAGTTGACCGCTGCGATGGTCTCACGTTACATCGAAGAAAGTGGCACCGAACGTTTGCGTGTAGCGCTGGCGCAAAGGTTTTATTTTGATGATCAACGGGTAACACTGGGCACACCGACCGGGCAAAACAAGTCGGATATCCTGGCTTCCGGCGTATTGCAAATTTCGAACGCTTTGCGCACGGAAGGCAATCTGCAATACAGCTCGAGCCAAAAGACCGTCAGCCGCGGGAATGCGGGTTTGAGCTGGCGTCCTGAGCCGAAAAAGGTAGTGAACCTGACTTATCGCGTTGACGTACCGAATGCCTTGCGCCAGGTTGACGTATCCGGTCAATGGCCGATTGCGGACCGCTGGTATGGCGTGGGTCGTTTGAACTATTCCTTGCCGAATGACTATGCGAACCGGCCGGGCTTTACCGCGACTGCGGTGCCGCCGGCGCGTGGTTTGTCGGAAGGCTTGCTGGGTCTCGAATACAAGGCGGATTGCTGGATCTTCCGCGTGGTTGCACAACGTATCCCGACTGCTACCGGCAGATCGACGTCGACGCTCTTTTTCCAGCTTGAGTTGAGCGGTTTGACCAAGTTGGGCTCCGATCCATTGGAAGCGCTGCGTACCAGCATTCCAGGCTATCAAGTTTTGGGAACGACTCCCAACCGTAGCAATTACTAAGTTAAATCATGAGTCATATCCGTCCTATGTTTAATATTCAAAAATCGTTTCAATGTGCGAAGCATGCGTTGATTTTGCTGGGTCTGACTGGCGGCATGATGGCCCAGGTGCACGCGCAAGGCCAGGCGCCTACGGTGCAGCCACGCCTGGCGGACGCCATCATCGTCGTGGTGAACAATGAAGTGATTACGCGCTACGATTTCCTTGAACGTTACAAAATGATTGAAGCCCGCTTGCAAAGCCAGGGCGGCAATCTGCCACCGCGCGAACAATTGCAGCGTCAATTGCTGGAGCGGATGATTGTTGAGCGCGCGCAATTGCAGCAAGCGAAGGAAACCGGCATCAAGATCGACGACACCATGCTGGATCGGGCGATGGGACGTATCGCCGAGCAAAACAAATTGAGCATGCCGGAATTCCGCAAGCGCCTGGAAGAAGACGGCCTGGTGTATTCGAAATTCCGTAATGAAATTCGCGATGAGATGGCGATCCAGCGTCTGCGCGAACGCGAGGTAGATAACAAGGTACAAGTGTCGGATGCAGAGATCGATGCTTATATGGCAGCACACAATGCGCCTGCTGCCACCGCGCCGCAAGAATTGCACATTGCACAAATCCTGATCCGCGTGCCGGAAAATGCCACGTCCAAGCAATTGGCCGACAGCAAGCGCCGGGCGGATGAAGTGGTCGCGCAACTGGCGGCGGGTGCTGATTTCGCCAAGCTGGCAACTGCGTATTCCGATGGCACCGATGGCCTAACCGGCGGTGAATTGGGCTGGCGTAGCGCAGAGCGCCTGCCGCAGTTATTCGTTGATGCAACGGCGAACCTGCAGGATGGCCAGATTGCCCCTATCGTCAAAAGCGGTAATGGTTTCCATATCCTGAAGTTGCTGGGTCGTCGTACCCAGAGTGTATTGCGTGCAGATGGCGCCGGTGCTGCAGCGGCCGCGCCGGCTGCAGTCAAGCAAACCCATGCCAGCCATATCCTGATCAAGGTCAACCAGGTGGTGTCGGCGGCGGAAGCACGTCGCAAGCTGCTTGAGCTGAAACAGCGCCTGGATAACAAGGCGGCAACTTTCGAAGAATTGGCTAAACTGTATTCGAACGATTTCTCGGCTGCCAAGGGCGGCGACCTCGGCTGGATTTATCCTGGCGATACCGTGCCGGAATTTGAGCGTGCGATGGATGCATTGCCGATTGGCCAGGTCAGCGAACCGATAGAATCGCCGTTTGGTTACCATTTGATTTTGGTCACGGAACGCAAGAGCGATGACGTCTCGCAAGAGCGTCAACGCATGATTGCACGTCAGGCGATTCGTGAACAAAAAGTGGAAGAAGCAACGCAGGACTGGTTGCGCCAGGTGCGTGATCGCGCCTATGTCGAATATCGTATGGATGATCAATAACCATGTCAGCTTTGCTGTTCCCATGCTGTGAGTAAGCGACCGACCTTAGCCATCACCAGTGGCGAGCCTGCCGGTATCGGCCCTGAAATTTCAATCAGGGCTGCGTGGGAATTGCGTGCCGATGTAAAAAGCGTATTGATAGGTGATGCCGCATTCCTGGCAATGACCGCCGCCGCCATCAATCCTGCGATACGCCTGTCTGCACTGTCCTTGCAGGCAGTACGCAATAGCGGCATACCGGATTTTTCGCGCGACCAGATCGTCGTCATCGATTGCCCGCTCGCAGCGCATGTGGTGCCCGGCACGCTGGATGCGCAGAATGGCCGCTATGTGTTGCAGACGCTGGATATAGGAATCGAAGGTGCACAGCAGCGCTGGTTTGATGCGATCGTCACCGCACCACTGCAAAAAAGTACCATCAATGATGCCGGTGTACCCTTCACTGGCCATACCGAATACCTGGCTGATAAAACCGATACCGCACAAGTAGTCATGATGCTGGCCACCAATGCCACGCCGCAGCCTTTGCGCGTGGCGCTGGCGACCACACATCTGGCTTTGAAGGATGTGGCGGCTGCGATTACGATTGATAGCCTGGCCGGCATCCTCGATATCCTGCACGCCGATTTGCAGAATAAATTCGGCATCGCCAGGCCGCGCATCCTGGTGGCCGGCCTCAATCCGCATGCGGGCGAGGGTGGTTATCTGGGACGTGAAGAAATCGAAGTCATTACGCCGGTGCTGCAAGCTGCGCAAGCCAGGGGTTTTGATGTGCGTGGTCCGTATCCGGCGGATACGCTGTTCCAGCAAAAGTATCTGGAAGATGCGGATTGCGTGCTTGCGATGTACCACGACCAGGGTTTGCCGGTACTGAAGTACGCGAGCTTTGGCCTCGGCGTCAATATCACTTTGGGCTTGCCGCTGATACGCACTTCGGTCGATCACGGTACCGCACTTGATCTGGCGGCTGCCGGATTGGGGCAAGCTGATCATGGCAGCATGCTGGAAGCGATGCGCATTGCAGCCCAGATGGCGGCAGCATCACATTCGAAATCGCAGGCATCCTCCTGATAGAAATAACCGGCCGTTCCGATACGGCCAGAAGCGTTTAATTCATGAAACATATTCCCCGCAAGCGCTTTGGCCAGAATTTCCTGACCGACGACACCGTCCTCTACAACATCATCCGCGTGATTGATCCGCAGCCGGATGACACGATGGTTGAAATCGGTCCCGGCCTGGCGGCGATGACGCGCTTATTGCTGGAAGGCGTGCAGCAAATGCATGTGGTGGAACTGGATCGCGACCTGGTCGAACGGCTGAAGAAAAGCTTCGATCCGAAACGCCTGATCATTCATTCGGCAGACGCGCTGCAATTTGATTTCTCCACGATCCCGGTGCCAGCCGGCAGCAAATTGCGCGTGGTCGGTAATTTGCCGTACAACATTTCCAGCCCATTGCTATTTCACCTCGCCGAGATGGCGCCGCATGTGCAGGACCAGCATTTCATGCTGCAAAAGGAAGTGGTGGAACGCATGGTGGCGGAACCGGGCAGCAAGGCTTACGGTCGCCTGTCGGTCATGCTGCAATGGCGCTATCACATGGAGTTGATGTTCGTGGTGCCGCCCACCGCATTCGATCCACCGCCGCGCGTGGAGTCCGCCATCGTGCGCATGATTCCATTGGCGCAGCCCTTGCCCTGCGACCAGGCCAAGCTGGAACAGGTGGTATTGAAAGCCTTCTCGCAACGTCGCAAGGTCATACGCAACTGCCTGGCGGGAATGTTCACCGAAAGCGATTTACTGGAAGCCGGCATCGATCCGCAATTGCGTCCGGAAACAATTCCGCTGGCGCAATACGTGGCACTGGCTAATCGCCTGTAATCCTGCGCACGGTGCTGCGGGCAAACTCTGCCCGATAGGCATAAAATTGACCCTTCATTTTATTCATCCACGAGGAACCACATGCGCCTTCTTCATACCATGTTGCGCGTCGGCGATCTGCAACGTTCGATAGATTTTTATACCAAACTGCTCGGCATGAAATTGCTGCGCCAGGTGGAAAACACCGAGTACAAATATACCCTGGCCTATCTCGGTTACGGCAGCAATCCGGAACATGCGGAGCTGGAGCTGACCTACAACCACGGTCAGCATGAATATGAAATGGGTACCGCTTACGGTCATATCGCGATTGGCGTACCGGATGCCTACAAGGCATGTGACGAAGTCAAAGCTGGTGGCGGCAATGTGACGCGGGAAGCGGGTCCGGTGAAGGGCGGTAGTACCGTGATTGCTTTTGTCACCGATCCGGACGGCTACAAGGTCGAGCTGATCGAACGCAAGGAATGGGCAAGCACGGACAAGTTCTGAGGCAACGGCTTTAACAGCAACTCATGCATGTGCTTGCATGCATGGGTAACAAATAAAGCGGATCAGAAAATCGGCAGGGTTTCAGGGGCGTGGTCGCGCAAGGCTTTCTTCGCCGCGACAAATTCAGGGAATACCGATTGCACGGTCGCCCAGAAGCGCGGGCTGTGATTCATCTCACGCAAGTGCGACAGCTCATGCGCAATCACATAATCAATCAGTGGCAGTGCGAAGTGAATCAGGCGCCAGTTCAGGCGTATCTTGCCATCCGCAGTACAGGAACCCCACTGTGTCATCGCTGAAGACAGCGCAAAGGATTGGTAGCTGACGTTCAGCTTCTCTGCATAGACCGGCAGGCGCTCGGCAAAAATTCGTTTGGCTTCCAGTTGCAACCAGCCCTGGACGCGATCCTTCAATTGCCGTTCGGCGGCATCGCCGGGCAGGCAGACTGTCAGTTCCCTGGTATCCGCATTGTAGGCAATCCCGGCCGCCTGGGTGCCGAGGATGCGCAGGGTAATGTCATGTCCGAGGTAAGGCAGGGTAGCGCCATCGCGCCATTCCATTTGCGGCTGTAAGCGACGTGCGGAATGCTCGCGTCTTTCATTCAGCTTGGTAAAAATCCAGCGCTGCTTTTCGCAAATGGCATTTTCAATTTCGGTCAGCGTCACCCATTTAGGTGCGGTGATGCGCAAGCCATCGTCATCGATCATGAAGCCGATGGAGCGGCGCTTGGAACGAACCAGCGTGTAATCCAGGATGTGCTCGCCGACATGTACGCGACGCTTGCCATGCGGTATCGGCGCGTTCGCATCGCCATTCGACAGCGGCAAGCTCGGCAGCAACGACCCAGGCGTGCGCTCGGGTGCCGGATGATCTACTTTCGGTTGCGATGAAAAATCGGACGAAAAGAAATCAAGTTGCAGCGCAAGCTGTTGTGGATCCGGCGATGATTGACGTAGCAGCTTCAAGGATGGTCGGCCGTTATTGTGTGGATTCAGGTTTTTGTGTGCTGGTAGCAGGATAGTCGGCAGGCGAAATCACCCGCATTTCAGATTCTATCCAATTTTCGACTTGCTGCATCAAATCGACCGCTGTTAATCCTTCCGGCGACATCGGCTTGCCGATGGAAACAGTGACCAGGCCCGGTTTCTTGATGAAGGAATTCTTCGGCCAGCAGTGACCCGGATTGAGCGCGATCGGTACCACCACGGTATTGGTTTCCACCGCCAGGCGGGCGCCGCCGCCTTTGTAGCGACCACGTTCACCGACCGGAATGCGTGTGCCTTCCGGGAACATGATGATCCACTGCCCATCGGCCAAGCGTTTGCGGCCCTGCACCACGACCTGGGCGAAAGCGTCCTTGCCGTTGTTGCGGTCGATCGGGATCATGCGCAGCAGGCCCAGCGCCCAGCCAAAGAAAGGAACGTAGAGCAATTCCTTCTTGAACACGAAAACCAGCGGGCGCGACATATTGCACAAGAGGAAAATCGTTTCCCATGCCGATTGATGTTTGGACAGCAGGATCACCGGCTGATCCGGCAGGTTTTCAAAGCCCTTGATTTCATAGCGGATGCCGCACAGGACTTTCGCCAGCCAGATGATGAAAACATTCCAGCGTGAAGTGATGTAGTAGCGATTGTTATACGACAGTGGTGCGGCCAGGAAGCAGACCGGCGCCCAGATCAAAGTCGCTATCAACATAATCAGTGCAAACAGCAGGGAACGCAAAAACAAAATGGCGCGTGACATCAAGTCTCCAGATTTTTATAACAGCAATAGTTTAAACGGCGTAACTGAGCGCAGGCGCTTTCAGCAAATGATCGACCACGGCGGCGAGGCTGGGATAGCTGGTGGTGCCGGGCGGCAAGCCACCTTTCGCACGCGTCTTCTCGCCTTTGCCGGTGAGCACCAGGTAGGGCGCACAGCCAACCACGAAGCCGGCTTGCAGGTCGCGCAGGGAGTCGCCGATGAGTGGCAAACCTTTCAGGCTGACATCGTAGCGTTTGGCGATGGTGTGCAGCATGCCGGGTTTGGGTTTGCGGCAATCGCAGCTATCGTCCTGCGCATGCGGGCAAAAGAAAACGGCATCGATTTCCGCACCCACCGATTGTGCAGCGGCATGCATCTTTTGATGGATCGCATTCAACGCCATGATATTGAACATGCCGCGTGCGATGCCGGATTGATTGGTTGCCACCACGACGCGATAGTCGGCCTGGTTCAGGCGTGCAATCGCTTCCAGCGAACCGGGGATAGGAATCCATTCATCCGGTGTTTTGATAAAGGTGTCCGAGTCCTGATTGATGACACCATCACGATCGAGGATAACCAGTTTCATCGGATCACCTTTCAGAGTGGCTGGCATACAGCATCTCCAATAAGATGCTGCAATTTAGCGAAGCAGGCAAGTGGTTTCAATCAGGCGGCCAGTTTGGAAATATCAGCAACCTGGTTCATTGCCTGGTGCAGGGTAGCCAGCAAGCCCTGGCGATTATTACGCAGTGCGATATCTTCCGCATTCACCATGACGCCGTCAAAGAAGGCATCGACCGGATTTTTCAGGGCGGCCAACGCCTGCAATGAAGCGGTATAGTCGCCGCGCGCAAATGCTGCTTCGGCTTGCGGTTTGACTGTCGCCAGGGTCTGGTTCAGTGCGATTTCAGCCGGCTCTTTCAGCAAGGCGGTATCAACTTGCGCGGCCACCGTGCCTTCCACTTTCTTGAGGATATTGCCGACGCGCTTGTTGGCGGCAGCCAGGCTGGCGGCTTCCGGCAATGCGGCAAACGCGCGCACTGCGGCCAGGCGTTCGGCGACATCGGCCAGGCGCTGCGGTTGCAAGGCGAGCACGGCATCGATTTCCTGCGCGCTGTAACCCTGTTCGCGCAAGGCATTGGCGAGGCGGTCAAAAATAAAGGTCAGCAGCGCGTTGCGATGTTCTGCGCTCAAGCCATTGAATGGCTTTTCTGCGGCCGTGATCAAGTCGTTGATGCCGATGTCCAGTTTGCTTTCGATCAGCATGCGGATGATGCCGAGCGCGTGACGACGCAATGCGAACGGATCTTTATCGCCGGTAGGTACCTGTCCTATGCTGAACAGGCCGACCAGGGTTTCCAGCTTGTCCGCCAGTGCGACCACCATGCCAACCGGATTGCGCGGCAATTCATCACCGGCGAAGCGTGGCTTGTAGTGATCTTCGATGGCATCCGCGACTGCTGCCGGCAAGCCGTCATGCAATGCATAGTAACGACCCATGATGCCTTGCAGTTCCGGGAACTCACCAACCATATCGGTCAGCAAATCGGCCTTGGCCAATTGTGCGGCGGTATCCGCTTGCTGTGCATCCACGCCCAGCTTGCCTGCTATCGCTTGTGCAATGGCGCGTACGCGGGCGATACGTTCGCCCTGGGTGCCCAGCTTGTTGTGATAGACGACTTTATCCAGGCCGGCCACGCGTGAGGCCAATGTCTTTTTGCGATCCTGATCGAAGAAGAATTTCGCATCGGCCAGGCGTGGACGCACGACGCGTTCATTGCCGCCGATCACGGTGCTGGCATCGGCCGGACGGATGTTGGAAACGATCAGGAATTTATTGCTGAGGCCGCCTTTGCTGTCGAGCAGCGGGAAGTATTTCTGGTTTGCCTTCATCGTCAGGATCAGGCATTCCTGCGGTACTTCGAGGAAGGCTTCTTCGAACTGGCCGATCAATACATTCGGGCGCTCCACCAGGCCGGTGACTTCATCCAGCAATGCTTCATCTTCAATCGGTGTCAGATTGCTGCCGGCTTCAGCGGCGGCAGCTGCAAGCTGGCGTACGATTTCGGCACGACGTTCGGCAAAGCTCGCGATGACCGCGCCTTCGGTGGCGATTTGTTTTGCGTAGCTATCGGCATCACGGATGTATACCGGATCGATCCCGGCTTCAAAACGATGGCCATGCGTGGTGCAACCGGCGCGCAGGCCGAGTACCGAGATATTCAATACATCGGCGCCATACAGCGCGACCAGGCCATGTGCCGGGCGTACGAAGTTGACGGTTTCCCAGCCATCGGCCAATTGGTAGGCCATGACTTTCGGGATAGGCAGTTTGCCCAGCGTTTCTTCCAATGCTTTTTGCAAACCATCGCTCAGCATGACGCCGGTGACGACACTGTTGAAGTAGAGCACTTCGGCTTTGCCGTCGGATTCGCGTTTGAGGCCGGCGACGGCGGATTCATCCGCGCCCAGGGCCGACAATTTTTTCAGCAGTGCCGGTGTGGCTTTGCCATCGGCGCCGATGCCGACCGCAGCCGGCATCAGTTTTTGCATGACGGTTTTGTCGTCGGCTTGTTCCAGCACATTGGTGAGATGTACCCCGAGGCGACGCGGTGACGCGAAGGCGGTCAGTACGCTGTCAGCCGATAACAAACCTTGAGTTTGCAACGAGGCTTGCAGGGTTTGTGCAAATGCTTCGCCGATTTTCTTCAGCGCCTTGGGCGGCAGTTCTTCGACGAAGAGTTCGAGTAATAAATTTTTGGTGCTCATACTTATGCCGCTTCCTTCTCAATCTGGGCCAGCACTTCGGCGGCATGTTCCGGTTTTGCCATAGGGAAGCCGAGGCGCGCACGGCTGTCCAGGTAGCTGCGCGCGACACTGCGCGCCAGGTTGCGGATGCGGCCGATATAGGCAGCGCGTTCGGTTACCGAAATCGCGCCACGTGCATCCAGCAGGTTAAAGGTGTGTGCAGCTTTCAATACTTGCTCGTAAGCCGGCAGCGCCAGTTTGTTGTCGATCAGGTTGAGTGCCTGTTTTTCATGCGCACCGAAAGCGGTGAACAGGAAGTCGGCATCGCTGTGTTCGAAGTTGTAGGTCGATTGCTCGATTTCGTTTTGCTTGTAGACGTCGCCGTAGGACAGTTTGTCGGTCCAGCGCAAGTCGTACACATTGTCGACGCCCTGCAGGTACATCGCGAGGCGTTCCAGGCCGTAGGTGATTTCACCTGTAATCGGTTTGCAGTTGATGCCGCCGACTTGCTGGAAGTAAGTGAATTGCGTGACTTCCATGCCGTTGAGCCAGACTTCCCAGCCCAGGCCCCAGGCACCCAGCGTCGGGTTTTCCCAGTCATCTTCGACAAAGCGGATATCGTTGGCCTTCAGGTCGAAGCCCAGCGCTTCGAGCGAACCCAGATAGAGTTCGAGGATATTGGCCGGGGCCGGTTTCAGTACCACCTGATATTGGTAGTAGTGCTGCAGCCGGTTCGGGTTTTCGCCATAGCGGCCGTCTTTCGGGCGGCGCGATGGTTGCACATAGGCAGCGCGCCAGGGCTCAGGCCCGATTGCGCGCAGGAAAGTAGCGGTGTGGGAGGTGCCGGCGCCGACTTCCATATCGTATGGTTGTAACAGCGCGCAGCCTTGCGCATCCCAGTACTTCTGGAGCGTCAAAATGATTTGTTGAAATGTGAGCATCTTGTTTGAATTTTTGCATCACCCGGGGCGGGCGAGGGCAGAGTTGCCAAAACCCTAGATTTTACCGGGTTTTAGCGGCTACTAGGGGTTCTGCGCGCAAGATACCAGGCAGCCAGCAGCAGGGCCAGCGCCAGCAGGACGATGAAAGCATTGCCCATCGCGACATACGGGGTAATGCCGCGATAGCCCTGCACCGAAGCGGTCAGCACACCCCGCTCGAAAGGTTTGAGCTGGGCTTGCACCTTGCCGTCGGGCGTGATGATGGCAGTGGCGCCGGTATTGGTGGAGCGCAGCATCGGGCGGCCGGTCTCCAGCGCGCGCATTTGTGAAATTTGCAAGTGTTGCGGCAAGGCGATCGAATCGCCAAACCAGGCGATATTCGACACATTCAGCAGAAGTGACGCGACCGGGCTGCCTGCGGCGTCACTGGCACGCAACTGGCCGGCAATTTCTTCGCCAAACAAATCTTCATAGCAAATATTCGGCAATACCCACTGATCCTTGACGGAAAACGGCAGCTGCAAGGCATCGCCACGGCTGAAATCACCGAGCGGGATATGCATCATGTCGACGAACCAGCGGAAACCGAAAGGCACGAATTCGCCAAACGGCACCAGGTGGTGCTTGTCGTAGCGATAGAGCTTGGGCGTGGCGCGATTGGCCGGCGTCGGCGCGATGCCGATCACGCTGTTGGCATATTGTTGCGGGCCGTCGCTGATCGGGATGCCGATGGCAAGGTGGCTATTCGATGCGGTGGCGAATTCGGCCAGGCGTGGCAGGTAATCGACCGGCAACTGATGCGCCAGCAGCGGCAGCGCGGTTTCCGGCGTCGCGATCAGGTCGGCCGGCGCGGCGCGGATCAAGTCTTCGTACAGCGTCAGCGTGGCATTGGTTTGTTCGGCATCGAATTTGATTTCCTGCGGGACATTGCCTTGCAACAGGCGCACCGAAATGGCCTGGCCATTCGGCGTGGTCCAGCTGACCGATTTCAATCCCAGGCCGCTCAGCAGGATAGCGAGGAAGAGGCCGGCTGCGGCTTTGCGGCCCGGCAACAGCGCCAGGCAAGCGGCCAGCACGGCCGCCAGCCAGCCCAGTCCGTACACGCCTATCAGCGGCGCATAGCCGGTCAGCGGGCTATCGGTGTGTGCATAACCGGAGATCGCCCACGGGAAACCGGTCAGGACCCAGCCGCGCAGCCATTCGGAAAACATCCACAAGGCCGGCAATACCAGCAAGAGCATGATCCAGGCCGGAACGCTGCGGGCCAGCCGGAAGCGGGTGGCGAGACCGGTCGCCAGCGCCGGGAAGGCACCGAGCAGCAGCGCCAGCAAGGCCACGGCCAGCGCCGCCAGCGGTGCCGGCATGCCGCCATATTGATGCATGCTGATGTACAGCCAGTAGACGCATACCGCCGACCAGCCGAAACCGTATAGCCAGCCCAGCAGCACCCCGGCTTTGACCGATTGCGCCTGCAGGAGCAGATGGAACAAAAGCGCGAGCGCGAGGATTTGCAGCGGCCAGAAACCGAACGGGGCGAAGGCAAATACATTACAGGCACCTGCGAGCAGGGCTGCGATGGCGGCTGGGGCTGGTGTCAGGCGGAAGGAAGTCAATTGCGGCACACGGCAGGGCGCTGCTGCATGGTATGGTCGCGCGGCGGTAGCGGATCAGCTTTGGAATCAGCTATCAAGTGCATCCTCGCTCACCGCGGGTGGCAGTTTTTCCACCAGCAAGACATGGATATGCCGCGCATCGGCACGCAGGATTTCGAAGCGCAGATTATCTATATCGACGATTTCACCTTTATGCGGCATGCGACCCAGGTGGTCGGCGATGAGGCCGCCTATGGTATCGACATCCGGATTGGACAGCGAAGCACCGATTTCTTCATTGAATTGCGCAATCTCGGTCAGCGCCTTGACGCGCCAGCGCGCGCCGTGTTCGCCCGCCTTGATTGGCAATACATTGTCTTCATCATCGTCGAAATCGTATTCGTCCTCGATGTCGCCGACGATTTGCTCCAGTACATCTTCAATCGTGATGAGGCCGGCGACGCCGCCGTATTCATCGACCACGATCGCCATATGATTGTGCTTGGCGCGGAAATCGCCGAGCAGGACGTTCAGGCGTTTGGATTCCGGAATAAAGACCGCGGTGCGCAGCATGCGGCGGATATCGAAGGATTCTTCCGCGTAGTAACGCAGCAAATCCTTCGCCATCAGGATGCCGACCACCTTGTCGCGCTCACCATCGACCGCCGGAAAGCGCGAGTGGGCGGTGCTCAGGACCATCGGCAGCCATTCTTCGATTGGTTTGGTGATATCAACGACGTCCATCTGCGCGCGCGGCACCATGATGTCGCGGGCCGACAATTCTGATACCTGGAACACGCCTTCGATCATTGCCAGCGCGTCGGCATCGATCAGATTGCGCTCATGCGCATCGTGCAAGATGGTGAGTAACTCGGAGCGACTTTCGGGTTCGGGGGCGATCAGTGCGGTCAGGCGTTCAAACAAGGATCGATGCGGTTTGGCATCGCCGGATTTGCCGCTAGTGGGAATGTCTTGCATATGGCGGAGCGCCGTTGCGGGGGTAGTTGCGATGCATATTAGGATACAACAAATGCCGCGCACCGCCAAAAATAGGCCGGAAGGCGCGTGGAAGTTAGTGCTTGCCTACACGCAAGGCCAATAAAATCAAAGGTTGATGTAAGGATTGCGGAAACCAAGCTCGGCCAGGATTTCGATTTCCAGGGCTTCCATTTCTTCCGCTTCTTCGTCCGATTCGTGGTCATAACCCTGTGCATGCAGGACGCCGTGCACTACCAGATGGGCTGCATGTTCTTCCACGCTCTTTTCCTGTTCGGCCGCTTCCAGCTGCAGGACATCGGTGCAGAGGATGATATCGGCTTGCGTGGTGTCGCTGTCTTCGTGTTCGGTATAGGCGAAGGTCAGGACGTTGGTGGCGTAATCCTTGCCACGGTAATTGCGGTTCAGGTCCTTGCCTTCGGCGGCGTCAACGAAGCGCAAGGTGATTTGCGCCGGGGCCAGCAGGGCGGCCTTGACCCAGCTACGTAGTTTGGGACGGGTGACGATGTCTTGCAGGCGTTTGTCCGGATATTGCACCGACAGCGAAAGCTTATTTTTTTGCAGCATGTTTGGTCGCGGTTTTAGTGGCTACGGTTTTCTTGGCAGCGGGTTTGGCGAGTTGATTGGCTTCATCGTAGGCATCGACGATGCGCGCCACCAATGGATGGCGCACCACGTCGGCGCTGGAGAAGCGGGTAAAGGCGAGGCCGCGCACATCTTTCAGTACGTCGATGGCTTCCACCAGGCCACTCTTTTGATTGTGTTGCAAATCGATTTGCGTGATGTCGCCGGTGATCACCGCCTTGCTGCCAAAGCCGATACGCGTCAGGAACATCTTCATTTGTTCCGGCGTCGTGTTTTGCGCTTCGTCCAGGATCACGAAAGCGTGGTTCAGCGTGCGTCCGCGCATATAGGCGAGCGGCGCAATTTCAATCGCCTGCTTCTCGAACATTTTTTGCGTACGGTCAAAGCCCAGCAAATCATATAAGGCGTCGTACAGCGGGCGCAGGTATGGATCGATTTTTTGCGACAGGTCGCCGGGCAGGAAGCCGAGGCGTTCGCCGGCTTCGACTGCAGGGCGGGTCAGGACAATACGTTTGACGGCGTCACGTTCCAGCGCATCGACTGCGCAGGCGACGGCCAGATAGGTTTTGCCGGTACCGGCCGGACCGACACCGAAGGTGATGTCGTGATCCATGATGGCTTTGATGTACTGGATCTGATGCGGTGTGCGGCCGCGCAAATCATGGCGGCGGGTTTTCAGCACCGGCGCATCCGTTACCGACTCGACTGCTTTTTTCTTCGATGGCTTGGTGGCGGCAGGCAATACCAGTTCCGGTTCAGCCAGTGCGGCGCGCTGTTCCACCAATGCCAGTTGTACTTCTTCCAGCGATACGATCTTGTCGGCTTGCTGGTAAAACTGTTCCAGGATTTCTATCGCACGCGCGCCGTTGCTGCCGCTGACGATGAATTTTTCACCGCGGCGGAAAATAGTGACGTCGAGTGCGGCGGAAATCTGCCGCAGGTTTTCATCCATGGGGCCGCACAGGTGCGCGAGGCGCTTGTTGTCCAGCGGTTCAGGGACGAAATACAGTGGTTGGACGGCAGTTTTGGTTTTCAATTGGCTGATTGGTTTGAGTAAGCGTTAAGTGAAGTGAGCGCGGGTGCGATAAGAGTCAGGTTTGAGTTATTGCTTAACGATGATTTCACCACGCAGGGTATAGGCGTGGGATTGCACGATATTCACATCGACCATCTGGCCTATCAGGCGTGCCGCATTGGCACCGGCGGCGAAATTGACGACGCGGTTGTTCTCGGTGCGGCCTTGCAGTTCCTCCGGATCCTTTTTCGACGGACCTTCGACCAGGATGCGCTGCACGGTGCCGACCATTTCATCGCTATAGCGACGCGTGTTCTGGTCGATCACTGCCTGCAGCCGTTGCAGGCGCTGCAGTTTGACTTCATGCGGTGTGTCATCTTCGAGGTTGGCGGCAGGCGTACCCGGACGCGGACTGAAAATAAAGCTGAAGCTATTGTCGTAACCAATATCGTTAATCAGCTTCATCATCGCTTCAAAGTCGGCATCGGTTTCACCGGGGAAGCCGACGATGAAATCGGATGAGATCGAAATATTCGGCCGCACTTCACGCAGGCGACGCAGGATGGATTTGTATTCGAGCGAGGTATAGCCACGCTTCATTGCCGCCAGGATGCGGTCGGAACCATGTTGCGCCGGCAGGTAGAGGTGATTCACCAGCTTCGGTACCTTGGCATAGGCATCGATCAGGCGCTGCGTGAATTCCTTCGGATGGCTGGTGACGAAGCGGATGCGTTCTATGCCTTCGAGCTCCGCGATGTATTCGATCAGCAATGCAAAGTCGGCGATCTCGCCGTCGGCCATTTCACCGCGATAGGCATTCACGTTTTGTCCGAGCAGCGTAATTTCCTTCACGCCCTGCGCTTCGAGTCCGGCCACTTCAGCCAGCACATCTTCGAAGCGGCGCGACACTTCTTCACCACGGGTATAAGGGACGACGCAGTAACTGCAGTATTTGCTGCAACCTTCCATGATGGAAACGAAGGCAGTCGCGCCTTCGACTTTGGCCGGCGGCATGTGATCGAATTTTTCGATTTCCGGGAAGCTGATGTCGACTTGCGAGCGACCGGTCGAACGTCTTTGCTTCAGCATTTCCGGCAGGCGGTGCAGGGTTTGCGGGCCGAATACCAGGTCCACATAAGGCGCACGTTTGACGATGGCATCGCCTTCCTGTGATGCGACGCAGCCGCCGACGCCGATCACCAGGTCGGGATTGCTGAGCTTCAGTTCACGCAGGCGGCCGAGGTCGGAGAATACTTTTTCCTGTGCTTTTTCACGCACCGAGCAGGTATTGAGCAAGATCACATCGGCATCTTCCGGCGTGTCGGTTTTAATCAAACCTTCGGAGGCATTGAGGACGTCGGCCATCTTGTCCGAGTCGTACTCGTTCATCTGGCAACCGAAAGTTTTGATGTATATCTTCTTCTGCATGGTGTGGCTAATTTACTTGCTGATTTAAATGTTGAATTACTTGCTTACAGGTGTCGGCAAGGGTGCCGGTTTGACCACAGGCGGTGTGAGCGGCTGCAGCGGCAAAGTCTTTTTCGCTTCATCTGCGCTGAGGATCCAGACGCGGTCAATTTCACCGTTATCGTTTTCCGTGTAGTTCACCGCCATTTCGCTGCCGCGCAGCGCCGATGGCATCTCTATCATATTGTCCTGGTTCCAGATGCGCGCGCCGGCGGTCAGCGTGCGGGTCTTTTCATTGATGACAATCGCCGGATAGTTGGCAGGTGTCATCACGCCGCGCTTGACCGTATCCGGAAAGGGCCGGTCGAAGGCCTGGGCCGTGAGTGTCACAAGGGCCAGTGCGCAGCTAAGCAGGAAGGTTTGTATCCGCATGGCTAATTCCGTTCAGGGCTAGATGACGACGATCAGGTGAAAAGGTGAGATGCGATCTGGCTGGCAGAGGCGGATTCGTTTGTATCCTGTGCTGTGCAAGCACGTTTCCTGCGCATTTTTTCGAAGCGCAATGATACCACGGGCAAGAATCGGCTATTTGCCTGCCGTCACTGGAGATTGCGAGGAAAAATGGGCGGGAGCGACGGGCGCCGCTCCCGGGGTGGGACTGGCTGGTTTAGCGCAAAACCAGCACTGGCAGGCTGGTATGGGCGAGCACTTTCTGGGTTTCGCTGCCGATGAAGAGTTTGTTCAAGCCTTTGCGGCCGTGCGAAGCCATGAAAATGGCATCACATTTTTGCTCTTCGGCAACGCGCACGATTTCTTCATACGGGCTGAGGCCGACCGAGACCACGGTTTTGCAGCTGACGCCCTTGTCGCGCGTCGCTGCTTCGACCTTGTTCAGGTGCTGCTGCGCCAATTCCTTGACCTTGTCGTCATACATCACAGGATCGGTCGGGAACACGCCCGCGCCTTCCATCAGGCCCATATAGACATAAGGTTCGGCGACGGACAGCACGACCAGTTCGCTGCCCATCTTTTGCGCAAATTCGATTGCGGCATCAACCGCCTTGTCGGAGAGTGGCGAGCCGTCGGTAGGGATGAGGATTTTCTTGAACATGATGTACTCCTTGATTGAAGGGGACGCTGCTCGTTCTAATTCTATGGCGGCAGCAAAGCCGCTGTTTGATCCAGGTCAAAAGCATCTGATCCTGCGCGGGATGCACTGCCTATGCTAGTCCGATTGGCAATATCCGGATTGGTTCCGGAGCAGGCTTGTATTATTGTCAGCCTGATATGAAAAAAGCCCGCCCGGAAACCGGGCAGGCTTTGTTTACAGATGAAACTGCCGGGGAAACTGCAGCAAGGAAATTAATGCACGCGCAGCGAATCGGCCAGTACACGCGCCACATGCATCGCATTTTCCTGCGTGCCATCCGCTATCTGATGGCGGCAGCTGGTGCCGTCGGCGACGAATAGCGTGTTGTCTGCCGCGGCACGTATTGCAGGGAACAGCTTGAGCTCGCCCATTGCCTGCGATGCTTCATAGTGCTCCGCTTCATAGCCAAAGCTGCCGGCCATGCCGCAACAGGAAGATTCGATCACCGCCACATCCAGTTGCGGTATCCATTGCAATACGGTCTGCACCGGACGGAAGGCATTGAATGCCTTTTGATGGCAATGGCCGTGCACCATCGCCTTGCTGACGGCCAGTGGTTTCAGGTCCAGTTGCAATCTTCCTGCGGCTTTTTCATTGACGAGGAATTCTTCAAACAGCCAGGCCATGCTCGCCAGCTTTTTCGCTTCTTCACCGTAACCGTAGCTGAGGAATTCATCGCGCAAGGACAATAGGCAGGATGGCTCCAGGCCGACGATAGCGACGCCGCGATCGATATAGGGCTTCAACGCATCCAGCGTGCGGCGTGCTTCCTGTTTCGCTGCATCGACCAAACCGGCCGACAGATAAGTACGGCCGCAGCACAGCGGACGTTCGCCTTCCTTCACATTGAAATGCACGGTGTAGCCGGCCGCTTCCAGCACTGCTTGTGCGGCCCGCGCATTTTCCGGTTCCATGTAGTTGTTGAAGGTATCGACGAAGAGCAATACTTCCTTGTTGCCACCTGTTGACTTGCTGCGCGCACCCAGTTGTGACAGGAAGGACGTACGGAAGCGCGGGAAGGCGCGTTGCGGTGCCAGTCCCAGGCTCTTTTTCAGCCAGCCTGAAATCCACGGCAGTTTGTCGCCGATGGCCAGCACACCACCGATACGGCTGGCATAAGGTGCATAGCGTGGCATGAAGGCCACCATTTTTTCGCGCAAGGTACTGCCATGGCGGCTGTTCCAGGCCGCGCGTGCTTCGATCTTGACCTTGGCCATATCGACGCCGGTCGGGCAATCGCGTTTGCAACCCTTGCAGGAGACGCACAGGTCGAGCACTTCTTTTACCTCGGCACTGGCAAGGCCGTCATCGCCGAGCTGGCCTGAAATGGCCAGGCGCAAGGTATTGGCGCGACCGCGCGTGACATGGCGTTCATCCTTGGTGATGCGATAGCTCGGGCACATGGTGTCCGCATCGAATTTGCGGCAGTGACCATTGTTATTGCACATCTCGACCGCCTTGGCCAAGCCGCCGGTACGGTCGTCGCCGGTACCGGGTGCGGTTTCCACGCCCGTGGCCGGATCGCGCGTGACATCCCAGGCCGACCAATCCATTTGCGTTTTCAGCGGCAGTTCACGATAGCCGGGAGCAAAGCGGAAATTGCTTTTCTCATCCATCTTTGGCGGCCGTACGATCTTGTCCGGATTGAAGCGGTTGTCCGGATCGAACAAGTCCTTGATTTCGCTGAAGGCCTGATTGATCTTCGGACCGTATTGCCATGACACCCATTCGCCGCGGCACAAACCATCGCCATGCTCGCCGGAATATGCACCCTTGTATTCACGCACCAGGGCCGACGCTTCTTCCGCGATCTGGCGCATATCGGCCGCGCCGTTGCGCCGCATATCGAGGATAGGGCGTACATGCAGGGTACCGACGCTGGCGTGCGCGTACCAGGTGCCTTCGGTATGGTATTTGTGGAAGACTTCGGTCAGGCGGCTCGTGTATTCAGCCAGATGCACCAGCGGTACGGCGCAGTCTTCGATGAAGGAGACTGGTTTGCCGTCGCCCTTCATGCTCATCATGATATTCAGGCCGGCCTTGCGTACATCCCACAAGGATTTTTGTTCGTTCGCATCGACCATATCGACGACCGAACCGGGCAGGCTCAGGTCGCTCATCAGGTCGGACAGCGCAGACAGGCGTTCGACCAGCGCCGCTTTGTCGTCGCCGGAGAATTCCACCAGCAGGATGGCTTCAGGGGTGCCGACCAGCGCTTTTTCAATCACCGGACGGAAGGCTGAGTTATTCAGCGACAGCTTGATCATCGTGCTGTCGACCAGTTCTACCGCGGTTGGCAGCAACTTGACGATATGCTGTGCCGAATCCATCGCCTGGTAAAAGGTCGGGAAGTTGATGACACCGAGTACCTTGTGTTTGGGCAGCGGCGACAGTTTGAGTTTCAATTGGCGGCTGAATGCCAGCGTGCCTTCGGAACCGACCAGGATGTGTGCGAGGTTCGCACTGCCGTCGTCGGTATATGCACGCGGGTTCTGGCAATCGAAGAGGTCGATGTTGTAGCCGCCGACGCGACGCAATACCTTCGGTACGCGTTCCACGATCTCGTCTTGTTCGCGACTTGCGATGCGACGCAGGCCTTGCGTAATTTCCTGCAGGCGGGCATTGCTCGCCATCTTTTCCAATGTTTCGAAACGACCTTGCGTGCCGTCGGCGAGTACCGCATCGATGGCCAGCACGTTGTGCACCATATTGCCGTATTCGATCGAGCGCGAGCCGCAGGAATTATTGCCGGCCATGCCGCCTATCGTGCATTGCGCCGCAGTCGAGACATCGACCGGGAACCACAAGCCGTGCGGCTTGAGCCATGCATTCAAATGGTCGAGGACGATGCCGGGCTCAACGGTGATCGTGCGCTCTACCGGATCGAAGTCGATGACATTGTTGAGCCATTTGCTATTGTCGATGACCAGCGCTTCGCCTACCGTCTGGCCGCACTGGCTGGTGCCGCCGCCGCGCGCGAGGATAGGTGTTTTTTCCGAACGGGCAATGTCGAGGCAAAGCAGCAGGTCATCCTGGTCGCGCGGTACCACCACGCCTATCGGCATGATTTGATAGATTGATGCATCGGTAGCGTAGCGGCCGCGATCGGCCTTGCTGAACAATACGTCGCCTCGCAATTCCTTGCGCAAACGGCTGGCCAGCGGACTCGGACTACTGCCGCTTACAGGAACGAAGTGGATAGGCTTGACGAGCATGTTCGTGGTGTCCTTTTCTGGAGCAAATAAGTATTCAGCTAATGCAGCACAGCGGTGGCTGTGTCATATCTTTGAAGCCTGCCAGCGGAGAATTCCATGGCGAAAGGATGTGAGCTAAAGGGTTGGATACAGGCATACCCGCCTGGGTACACCTGTATCCGTAACGCTGCTTGCTAACGATCATATGTTGCGCAAGCATGGAAGCAGACCTGGTTCAGATAAAAATCAGGCTGCGATTTTCAGCGGCGGGATTTTTTGTTCAGCGAGGAAATCCATCGCTGCACCAACACCGCTGCCCGCCAGTTTGACGCCGGCGATCTTCAGGCCCATTTCACAACCGGCCAGGGTCGCCATCAGGCTCAGGTCGTTCGCTTCACCCAAGTGACCAATGCGGAACATGCGGCCTTTCATTTTGCCCAGTCCGGTACCCAGGGACATATTGAAGCGTTCGTAAATGATCTTGCGTATCGCATCCGCATCGAAACCTTCCGGTGTCATGACGCCGGTGAGGATAGGCGAGTAGACATCCGGATCCGCACATTGCACTTCCAGGCCCCAGGCTTTTACCGCCAGGCGGCAGGCAGCGGACAGGCGGTCGTGGCGTGCGAATACATTGTCCAGGCCTTCTTCCAGGATCATGTCCAGTGCTTCGTTCAAGCCATACAAAAGGTTGGTGTTCGGCGTGTATGGCCAGTAGCCGGTCTTGTTCATCTCGATAATTTCAGTCCAGCCCCAGAATGCGCGTGGCAGTTTGGCGGTTTTGCTGGCTTCGATCGCTTTCTTGGAGACGGCATTGAAGCTGATGCCTGGTGGCAGCATCAAACCTTTTTGCGAACCGGAAACGGTGACGTCGACGCCCCATTCATCGTGACGGTAGTCGGCAGCAGCCAGGCCGGAGATGGTGTCGACCAGCAGCAGCGCAGGGTGGCCGGCGGCATCGATGGCTTTGCGTACCGCTGCAATATTCGAGGTCACGCCGGTCGAGGTTTCGTTATGCACGACACACACCGCCTTGATGACATGGCCGGTATCTGCGCGCAGGCGTGCTTCGATCGCATCTGCCTGAACGCCGCGACGCCAGCCTTCAATGCCTGGCAAGCCGATGAATTCAGGCTTGAGGCCGAGTGCTTCAGCCATTTTTTTCCACAGCGTGGCGAAGTGGCCGGTTTCATACATCAGCACGGTGTCGCCAGGGCTGAGGGTATTGGTCAGCGCCGCTTCCCATGCGCCGGTACCGGATGCCGGATAGATCACGACAGGCTGGGTGGTTTTGAAAATCTTTTGAATGCCGGACAGAACTTGCAATCCCAGCGCGCCGAATTCAGGGCCGCGGTGGTCGATGGTTGGCAGGCTCATCGCACGCAGAATGCGGTCTGGCACCGGGCTAGGACCTGGAATTTGCAAGAAATGGCGGCCTGCTGGGTGGAAGTCTAACTTCAACATTTCATTCTCCTAAGGAAACTACGCGTCAATTGAATATTGCATACAAAATACTTTAGCAGACGGATTTTGTTTAGTAAAGCCTTTTGCATGGAAACGCGACGAATTTGCCAAAGGTGAGATTTATGTTGCCTAAATACCTATTCGGAAGGGCCCAGCGGAAGTTGTTCCAGCCTTTTCTGGTATTGGCTTTACCTCTGTATCGCGAAGATGTTGGATTTATTGCCTTGCCGTATGGCGCACTGCGTCACCGCCGACACAATTAGATTAAAATAGAGTTAAATTAATTTGGACTTCGTATGCAAAATACATTGATGAATGGTGATACCCCGATGACTAGTCCTGACTTGCCAAGGATGGAACGTCAGCGCCTGCACGATGCGGTGGTAGAGCATTTGCAGCGCCTGATCATTGAAGGTGTGCTGACGCCCGGCATGAAACTGAATGAGCGCGAAGTGTGTGAGCGCCTCGGTATTTCGCGCACGCCTTTGCGTGAAGCGATGAAGGTGCTGGCGTCGGAAGGCTTGATCGACATCGTGCCGAATCGCGGTGCCTTCGTGTCGAAAATGAATGACACCGAAATCTGGGAAGCGTTTGAAATGATGAGCGGCCTCGAAGCCCTGTCGGGCGAGCTGGCGGCGGAACGTATTTCGCCGGCCGAGATTGCCGATATCAAGGTCTTGCATCAGGCGATGCTGGTCTGCCGCGCGCAAAATGATTTGCCCGGTTATTACAGCCGTAACCAGACTATCCATAACAAGATCAATGAAGCGGCACGCAATTCGATGCTGCGCCAAATCTATTTGTCGGTGAACCGTCGCCTGCTGGCCTTGCGTTTCAAATCGAACTTCAAGGAAGAGAAGTGGGATCGTGCCATCCATGAACATGATGAAATGATCCAGGCACTGGAAGCACGCGATGGCAAACGCCTGGCCGGTATCTTGCGCCAGCATTTGCTCGACAAGCGTGATTCGGTGATGGCGGATCTGCGCGATGCGAGTGCACGCGCGGCGAATGGCAAGGCGGCCTGATAACAGCTGCCGGCAAGCCAGCCAATAAAGCGTCGATAAGAAAAAAGCCTGGAGATTACTCTCCAGGCTTTTTTGTTTTTGGACGGGAGCGGTAGCTCCCATCCGCTAAACCAATCAGGCAGGCTTTTGGCGTGTCTGACGCAGGTTATTGATTACACCGCTGATGATAGGCCAGACCAGGGCAATCACAGCCAGGGTCATCACGGTACCAACCAGGCCGCTACCCCAGAACACGCCGAGCGCGCCTTTCGAGCCAACCATGGTTTGACGGAATGCATCTTCTGCGCGATCGCCGAGCACCAGTGCCAACACCAGGGGTGCCAATGGGTACTGCAGCTTCTTGAAGATGTAGCCGATCACACCGAAGATCACCATCAGCCAGATATCAAACTCGGCACCGTGCACCGTGTAGGCACCGATTGCACAGATCACCATGATGGCCGGGGCAATGATGGAAAACGGAATGCGCAGGATGGCGGCGAACAGCGGTACCGTGCTCAACACCACCAGCAGGCCGACGATATTACCGAGGTACATACTGGCGATCAGGCTCCAGACAAAGTCCTTCTGTTCGACGAACAGCATAGGGCCAGGTTGCAAGCCCCAGATCATCAGGCCGCCGAGCAAGACCGCAGCGGTGGCGGAACCCGGGATGCCGAGCGCCAGCATCGGCAGCAGCGCGCTGGTGCCGGCAGCATGCGCTGCGGTTTCCGGTGCCAGTACGCCTTCAATATTGCCCTTGCCAAAAGATGCCGAATCACGCGACAGTTTCTTCGCCATGCCGTAGCCCATGAAGGATGCAGCCACCGCACCGCCTGGTGTGATGCCAAGCCAGCAACCGATGACCGACGAACGCAGCAGGGTCATCCAGTAGCGCGGCATCTGTGCCCAGGTCTTGAAGACCACCTTGAGGTCGATGGAGGCTTTCTTGCCCTTGAATGCGAGGCCTTCTTCCATCGTGATCAGGATTTCGCTGACGCCGAACAAGCCGATCACCGCGACCAGGAAGTCGAAGCCACGCAGCAGGTCAGGGATGTCATAGGTCATGCGCAACTGCCCGGACACCGTATCCATGCCAACAGCTGCCAACATGAAGCCGACGCACATCGAAATGATGATCTTCGCTTTTGGTTCCTTGCCCATGCCGATGAAGCTGCAGAAGGTCAGGAAGTAGACCGCGAAGAATTCCGGCGGACCGAAACGCAGCGCGAACTTGGCGACTACCGGTGCCAGGAAGGTGATGACGATGACGCCGAACAACGCACCTATGCAGGAGCCGGTAAAGGCAGACGTTAATGCCTGCCCGGCCTTGCCTTGTTGCGCCAGCGGATAGCCATCGAAGGTAGTGGCGACTGACCACGCCTCCCCGGGAATATTGAAGAGGATGGAGGTAATGGCACCACCGAACAATGCGCCCCAGTAAATACAGGACAGCAGGATGATGGCGGAGGTCGGGTTCATCGAAAAAGTCAGTGGCAGCAGGATGGCAACGCCATTCGGGCCGCCGAGACCGGGGAGTACGCCGACCACGATACCAAGCAGGATGCCGATGAACATCAGTGCGATATTGTGCCAGCTGAGGACGTGGCCGAAGCCCGTCATGAGTGAGTTAAGTTCTTCCATGTTTTTTCCTCAGAAGCCTAGCCAGTTTTCAATCGGACCCTTGGGCAGCGGCACCTTGAATTGAATCTCGAAAACAAAAAAGAACACCAGCATCAGGATGATCGATACGCTGGCCGCTTTCCACCACGGGAACTTGCCGAGGAAGAGCATGAAGGCGGCAATGAAGATGATGGATGCTACATAGATGCCGAGATAGGCGATGGCAAAAACAAAAATTACCAGCGGCACCAGGATGACGGCAACCAGGCGTGCCTGTGCAATCTCCAGGAAAGGCGTCTGGTCGTTATCGCGTATGGCGTGCACCAGGACGACGATGCTGGCCAGCAGGATGACGACGCCCAGGCGCAGCGGGAAGTAACCGGCATCGGGGCCGTAAGAACTCCAGCCTGCGCCGAGTTGATAGTTACTCCAGATGGTGATCAGGGATACAACGCCGAGTGTGATTGCAACCAGGATTTCGGCGTTACGGATGGTAATGACAGTGGGAGATGACTCTCTCTCTGCTTCGCTAGGAGTGTCTGAAGGATTCATATTCGTTTGTCCGTGATGTGGCGCAATGACGCGGCAGCGTATGCCGGTCATTGCGCCAGGGTGATGACGGTGAATTACTTGGTGAGGATGAAGCCGGCGTCTTTCATGATTTCGCGATGCAGCTGCTCATCCTTGGTCAGGAAGGCATTGAGCTGGGCACCCGTCACGAATTCCGGTTTGAGTGCGTTCTTTTCCAGATAGGTTTTCCACTCTGGTGTCGCGACGACTTTTTGCAGGAGGTCGACGTAGAACTGGGTTTGTTCCGGTTTGACACCGCCCGGCATCATGAAAATACGCAGCATTTCATAGCTGACATTCAAGCCTTGTTCCTTGCAGGTAGGAATGTCTGACCAGCCCTGGGTCACTGTGACTTTTGCCGTGTAGCTGATGCGTTTGTCCGAGAACACGCACAAAGCCTGGTGTTCGCCGGCACGCCATTGCGAAACCGATTCGGATGGATTGTTGGTATCGGAATTGATGTGATTGCCGGACAACTGGGTCGCCGCTTCGCCGCCGCCTTTATACGGGATGTAGAGGAATTTCGCGCCGGTCTGCTTTTCAATCATCATAGTGATCATGTGATCTTCACGCTTGGAGCTGGTGCCGCCCATCTTGAAGGTTTCCGGCTTTTTCTTTACATCGTCGATGTAAGCCATCGGCGTTTTATAACCGGCCTGGGTATTGGTCCACAGCACGAATGCGTCCTGCGCAATCATGGCGATCGGGGTCAGGTCTTTCCAGTTGAATGGCAGATTGGTTGCGAGCGGGGTGGTGTAAATCGACGAGGATGCGACGATGATTTTGTTTGGATCGCCTTTGGAGGCTTTCAGGTCCAGCAAGCCTTCCGCACCGCTGGCACCGGCCTTGTTTTGCACGATGATCGGCTGCTTCATCAGGTTGTGCTTGGTGATGATGCCCTGGATCGAGCGCGCCATCTGGTCGGAAGCACCGCCGGCACTGAAAGGTACGACCAGTTCGACCGGTTTGGTCGGTTCCCAGGCTGAAGCGCTGAGGGCACAGCACATCGTGGTGAGGAAGAGGCCGACTTTCATAGGCTGGCGAATGATATTTTTCTGCATGATGTTGTCTCCTGTATGTGGGTTGAAGCCCATTTTTTGACGATCTACTGCATCAGTAGCGCACAACGATGCCCGCATCTGAATTCGTTTTTCAGCTGAAATGCCGTGCGTCTGGCGCGCCTTTCTCATTTCAGCCGTACTAATTTGTCCCGAAAACACGGAAGCGCAAATTTTGCGATCTATGCATTTAGAATATTGAATACAATATACATTTGAGAAAAAATGTCAATTACTGGATGCCGGATCACCGAAATTTTTTTGGATTTTTTTGTTGAGGGCGGCAAAACCGGCATTTTGAGTACAAAACCCTTCCTTCCAGTCCAGGTGTTGACTGGTGGAAATTCAATGCATTATTTAAACCACTGATTATTTGGAGATCCGATGAAAGACGTATCAGCACTGAAGCCACCCCCCTTTGCCCGTATCGGCGACCCTCTTGCGCTGGTCAGCACACCGGCGCTGGTGCTCGACCTGGATGCCTTTGATGCCAATACGCATCACATGGCGGAACTGGCGCGACGCCACGGCGTGGCCTTGCGGCCGCATGCGAAAGCACATAAATCAACGGCGATTGCCTTGCGCCAGCTGGAGCTGGGTGCGGTCGGCGTGTGCTGCCAAAAGATGAGCGAGGCCTATCCTTTCGCGGCCAAGGGCGTGTTGAGCATCCATATCAGTAATGAATTCGTCGGTGCCGACAAGGTGGCGATGGCGGTGGAGCTGGCGAACTATGTGCGCCTCAGCGTCTGCGTTGACCATGTGGCGCAGGTCGATGCACTGGGCCAGGCCGCGACGCAGGCAGGCGTGTCGATTACCGTTTTACCGGAAGTGGATATCGGCCAGGGCCGTTGCGGCGTCAAGGGTAATGATGCGCTGGCGGCACTGGTGGATCGCATCGCCGCGTATAAAGGTTTGCGCTTTGGCGGCTTGCAGGCGTATCACGGTGGCATCCAGCACCTGGCAAGCTGGGAGCAGCGCCGCGAGGCGGCACAAAGTGCAGCACACGCGACTGCGCAATATGTACAATTCCTCGCCGCGCGCGGTATCACTTGCGAGGTGATTACCGGCGGTGGCACCGGCACTGCCGAGTTCGATGTAAGCAGTGGCGTATATACGGAAATCCAGCCCGGCTCATATGTATTCATGGACGGCGATTACGGTTCCAAGGATTGGCAGGGTGGCTGGAAGCCGGCGCATAGTTTATTTATTGCCAGCACCGTCATGAGCACCGGCAAGACGGGCATGGCGGTGTGCGACGTCGGACTCAAGGGCGTCGCCGTGGATTCGGGTTTGCCGGTCTTGCGCCCTGGTGATCATGGCGGTCAACTGCGATACAGGGCGGCCAATGATGAGCACGGGATACTGCAGATTGCGGATGGCGACACGCGTGATTATCTGGGCGAGCGCCTGTTCCTGATTCCCGGGCATTGTGATCCGACCGCCAATCTGTACCAGCAATACGTCGGCTACCGGCGCGATGTAGTCGAATGCATCTGGGAGATAGATGCCCGCGGCCTGAGCCAGTAAGGCGACGGGTAATGTTGTCAGGGCGCTGCATTTCCTGATAGGGCAGGCGGCCGGTCGCGGTATAGTACGGCTGCTGAACCGAAATGCAGTGCCGGCTTCAGCCCTCCCAACAAGTCAGATTAGTTGTAATGAAAATAAATCACTGGATCAAGCTGCTGTCCCTCTCCGCCATGCTCGCCAGCCTGCCGGCCTGCGGTACGCTGCGCGCTATCCATAATACGGAAGACGGCGCCGGCGCCGAAGCGATGCATGTCTGGGACCGCTGGGTCGAGTCGGATGGCGATATCGCTGCAGCCACCACCTGGGAGCGCAAGGTCAAGGATGGTGTGACGATTGCGGAAGTGGAGCAGGCTTTCACCAGTGTCGCCGCGGAAGACAATATCAAGGCAGTCGGCGAATTCCATCTGTCGAAAGAACTGTCGCTGCGTTCGGGCAAGCAGGAAAAATTCCTCAAGGTGTATTCCTACTGCAGCCCCATGATTGCGCGCCAGATGGTCGATTTCAGCCCGCATATGGCGGCCTATATGCCATGCCGCCTGACTGTCGTCGAACGGGATGACGGCCTGTGGATCTATGCGCTGAATATGGACATGCTGATCAAAATGGGGCGCAAGCTGCCGCCCGACTTGCGCAAGTCCGTGATGCAGGTGCGCAACACCATGTGGAAAATGATGGAGCGGGGCTCCCAGGGCGAGTTTTAAACAAGGCTGGGCGAATTCCGTTGGCTTTGGTAGTATTTGCGTATATAACTATATAATTAAATTGCGCATGCTTGATTGGCATCGCGGAGGAGATGATATGCAGGCTTTTCAGCAGAATTATCAGCGGAACTACTACCGGGTTTGCAACATGCTATTGCTGGCCCTGGCGCTATTCGGTGCGCGTACAGCGCTGGCCGCGGATGACATCAGCTTGCGTCCGATCAAGGTTTCCCCGCACGTGTATTACTTCCAGGGTAGCGCCGGCATGGCCACTGCCGCCAACAAGGGCTTCATGTCGAATGCCGGCTTTGTGGTAACGAAAGACGGTGTTGTTGTATTCGATGCATTGGCAACGCCGGTACTGGGCGGCGCGATGTTGAGGGCCATCAAAAAAATCACGCCGTTGCCGGTCAGGCGCGTCATCATCAGTCATTACCATGCGGACCATTTCTATGGCCTGCAGGCTTTCAAGGCGCAAGGTGCGGAAGTCTGGGCGCATGAAAATGGCCGGGCCGCACTCGGCTCCGACCTGACGCAGGAAAGACTGCAGCAGCGCCGCAAGGATCTGGCTCCATGGGTGAATGAAAACACGCAACTGGTACCGGCGGATCGCTGGCTGAATTTCAAGGATGGCAAGGTAATGCCATTTGAAATGGGTGGCATCCATTTCCGCATCATTGATTCCAGCGGCGCACATTCGCCGGAAGACATCATGTTGTATGTGGAAGAAGACAAGGTTTTGTTTGCCGGCGATCTGTTCTTTACCGGACGGATTCCATTTGTCGGCGAAGCCAACAGCAAGGTCTGGCTGGAAGCGCTGGACCGGATGCTGGAAGTCAAACCGGCACTGGTGATACCAGGCCATGGCAAGATGTCCAGCCAGCCGATGCAGGACATGCAGTTGACACGTGATTACCTGATTTTCCTGCGCAAGAAAATGGGTGAGGCGGTGGCTGATATGGTGCCGTTTGAAGAAGCCTACGCAAAAGTAGACTGGGCCGGATTTGCGAAGTATCCTGCATTTGAGCAGGCGAATCGCCTGAATGCCTACGGTACTTATATATTGATGGAAAAAGAAAGCCTGGAGAAGCCTTAAGGCGTGGCGGGCTGATAGCGGTATATAAAAGGAGACGATGATGAAAATGATACGTACAGCATTCCTGGTGCTTTTCTGCGCCACAGTCGGGCTGGCCTTTGCTGCCGACCGCGAAGAAAAAGTGGTGTATCACATCACCGACAGTGCAGTTGCAACCCAGGCCCTGAACAATATCCGCAATCACCTGAATGCCAGCCCCAAGGCTAAAATCGTGGTGGTGGCGCATGGTGCCGGCATCGATTTCCTGCTGGAAGGTGCAAAGAACAAGAACGGTAATCCGTATGACATCGCGGTGCAGGAATTGACCGACCGTGATCATGTGCAATTCCGCATCTGCAACAACACGCTGGAAACGCGCAAGATCGACAAGAAGCAGGTAATACCAGAAGCGACCATCGTGCCTTCCGGCGTGGCGGAAGTGGCGCGTTTGCAGATACAAGAAGGTTACGCGTATATCAAGCCTTAAGCCTGCAGGTTTAACAAACTATTCATCAATTAATTTATCGGAAGTGTGTCGTGGACAATAATTTCAACAAAGAAGAAATGAGTGAGCTATTCGAAGAAGTGGCGAATTACTTTTCTTTGCTGTGTGAACCGACACGCCTGAAGATTTTGTACGCAGTGTGCAATGGCGAGCGCTCGGTGGGCGACATCGTCAATGAAGTCGAATCAACGCAGGCAAATGTATCGCGCCAGATCAATATGCTGTACCGCGCAAAAATCCTCGCGCGCCGGAAAGAGGGCACGCAGGTTTACTACCGCGTGGATGACGAAAAGACGGTAGATTTGTGCAAGGCAGTATGTGGACGCGTGGCGGCACAGATAGGCGTGCAATCGCCGGTGGTGACGCTGCCGGTAGTGGCGCCGAAGCGACGCGTGGCAGCCAGATAAAAATAAAAAATAAAAAACGTTTCATATAATCCGTATATGCGCATATAGTTATATAGGCACATAATTAAACAAAACTGCCGTAGGAGACGACGGATGGCAAATGAGGCGACAAAAGCAGGCCGCATAGTACGCGCGCCTGAGAATTTCGTAGACCCGGTATTGGCGCAGGAAATTACCGCCAACGGTTTAAGCGAAGAACGCAGGGGCTTCCTGCGCAAAAGTTTTCTGGCAGCGAGCGCTGCCGTGGCAAGCGGGGTCAGCTTTGCAGGCGGGACCTCCGCTCTCGGTGACGGCGATCCAAACATACTGAATCTTCCCGAGCATTCAACCACCCTTGGTCAGGCGGTCGCGACCAATGGTTATGGCGTGCCCTCCAAATACGAAACCAATCTCTTGCGTCGCGAATCGCCGGGCCTGACACGTGTATCGGCAGCCTCGGTTTCATTCGCGCCGCTGCAAGGCCTGTTCGGCATCATCACGCCGAGTGGCTTGCATTTCGAGCGCCACCATCAGGGCTGGCACGATATCGATCCGAGCAAGCATCGCTTCATGATCAACGGCCTGGTCAAGAATCCGAAGGTCTACACGATGGATGACCTGATGCGCCTGCCTTCGGTCTCGCGCATGCACTTCATCGAATGCGGTGCCAATACCGCGATGGAGTGGGGCAATGTCGCCGTGCCTACCGTGCAGTATTCGCACGGCATGTTGAGTTGCTGTGAATTCACCGGCGTGCCTTTGTCCGTCTTGCTGGAAGACTGCGGTTACGACAAAAAGAACGGCAAATTCATCCTGGCGGAAGGCGCCGACGGTTCCAGCATGACGCGCACCATCAGCATGGATCGTGCGCTCGACGATGTGATCGTGGCATGGGGCATGAACGGCGAAATGCTGCGTCCGGAAAACGGTTATCCATTGCGCCTGGTCGTGCCGGGCGTGCAGGGCGTGTCCTGGGTCAAGTGGTTGCGTCGTATCGAAGTCGGCGACAAGGAATACGGTACCAAGGACGAAGCTATCCACTATATCGATTCGATGCCGGATGGCATGTACCGCCAGTACACATCGATCCAGGAATGCAAATCGGTCATCACCACGCCTTCCGCCGGCCAGATGCTGCTGGACAAAGGCTTCTACAACATCACCGGCCTGGCCTGGTCAGGCCGCGGCAAGATCAAGCGCGTTGATGTCTCCGTCGATGGTGGCCGCAACTGGCGTACCGCCAGACTGGAAGGTCCGATCAATACCAAGTGCCTGACGCGCTTCAACATCAACTGGGTATGGGATGGTTCGCCGGTCGTGCTGCAATCGCGCGCGATCGACGACACCGGTTACGTCCAGCCGAAGATCAATGAACTGCGCGCAGTGCGTGGTACGCGTTCCATCTATCACAACAACGCAATCCAGTCGTGGAAAGTGTCGGAATCAGGCGAGGTGTCGAATGTACAGGTTTACTAAAACTGTCGTCGCGCTGCTGCTGGCGACAAGCAGCACGATGGTATTGGCGCAGGCTTCCTATACGAATATCGGACGTCCGGCGACGGCAAAAGAAATCGCCGCATGGGATATCGATGTGCGTCCTGATTTCAAAGGTTTGCCACCGGGCTCCGGTACGGTCGCCAAAGGCATGGCGGTATGGGAAGGCAAGTGCGCCTCCTGTCACGGCACCTTCGGTGAATCGAATGAAGTCTTCACGCCTATCGTCGGTGGCACCACCAAGGAAGATATCAAAACCGGTCATGTCGCCGCCTTGTCGAACAACAAGCAGCCGCAACGCACCACCATCATGAAAGTGCCGACGGTATCGACCTTGTGGGATTACATCAATCGTGCGATGCCGTGGACCGCACCGAAATCGCTGACGACGGAAGAAGTCTATGCGGTCACCGCCTACATCCTGAACATGGCGGAAATCCTGCCCGATGACTTCACGCTGTCGGACAAGAATATCGCCGAAGTACAGCAGCTGATGCCGAACCGCAATGGCATGACGCGTAATCACGGCATGTGGGATATCAAGGGTAAGCCTGATGTGAAAAGCGTGGCCTGCATGAAGGATTGCAAAACCAGTACGGATTTGCGTTCGACCTTGCCGGAGCCGTCACGCAATGCGCACGGCAATATCCAGCTGCAAAACCGCAGCTTTGGTGAAGTGCGCGGCGTAGACACCACCAAGCCGGCATCGACCAAACCGATTTCGGCAATCTCCGCCGACCAGAAACTGGCCATGGCGGCGCCGGCCAAGCCGGCAGCACCGGCGCAAGTGGATGGCCTGGCACTGGCCAAGCAATACGCATGCGTCGCCTGCCACGGTGTGAACAACAAAATCATTGGCCCCGGCTTTAATGAAATCGGCGCCAAATACAAGGGCGACGCGGCAGCACCGGCGGCGCTGACAGCGAAGATCAAGAACGGCAGCAGCGGCGCATGGGGACCAATTCCGATGCCGGCGCAAGCACACGTCAAGGACGAAGACATCAAGACCCTGGTGAGCTGGATCGTCGGCGGCGCGAAATAAACCTAGCAAGAAAATCAGCAACAAAAGATTCGTAATACGAATGTGAATTAACCAAAACTAAAACGAGGAGATGTAAATGTACAAACTGGTAACCGCTATGACCCTGGCATTGTTTTCATTGAGCGTGTCGGCTGCCGAACATCAGGTGAAGATGGTCAATAACGGCAAGGACGGCATGATGTCATTCGAGCCTACCTTCCTTAAAGCTGAAAAAGGTGACACCGTAAAATTCATCAAGACTGATGCAGCGCACAACAGTGCATCCGTCCTCGTGCCTGCCGGCGCGAAGGAATGGAAAGGCAAGATGGATGAAGAAATTGTTGTGTCGCTCACGCAGGATGGCGTGTATGTTTATGTTTGCGATCCACATAAAACCATGGGCATGGCAGGTGTGATCCAGGTCGGCAAACCGACCAACCTGGATGCAGCAAAAGCCGAAGCTGACAAATTGTCGAAGAGCTTTGTCATGAACAAGGATCGCTTGAGCAAGGCACTGGCGCAAGTGAAGTAAGTGGTAGCTGTGCCATCTCGCGGTGGCATCAATTTTTCAAGAGGAGAATCTAATGAATCAGAAACGACGTGACGCGTTGCGTATTGCAACGGTACTCGGATTGGCGATTAGCGCCGGCATTTTGAAGCCTACGGATGTACTTGCAGCTGACTGGAAATCCAGCGGCTTCGATGCGAAATCGCTGCAGGAAGCATTGGCTGCACTGGGTGCGGACAAAGCCGCCATCAGCACGGACATCGCCGTCAATGGTCCTGACATCGCCGAAAACGGTGCAGTTGTTCCGGTCTCGGTTTCGAGCAATGTGCCGAACACCGAATTCATGGCCATCCTGGTGGAGAAAAACCCGACACCATTGTCCGCCACCATGACCCTGCCGGCCGGCACCGAAGCCAACGTGAGTACCCGCGTCAAGATGGGCGGTACCTCGAATGTGCACGCACTGGTCAAGGCAAACGGCAAGTGGCTGATCGCCAGCAAAGAGATCAAGGTCACGCTCGGCGGCTGCGGCGGTTAATTTATCTGAACTGCGTGATCTGAACTGGTGCTTGGTCATCAACAACAATTTTTGAGGGAATTATCATGGGAAATCCGATGCGCATACGCGCCAATGCAACTGGCGACGTCGTCGAAGTCAAAGTCCTGATGCGTCACGATATGGAAACCGGCCAGCGCAAAGATGCGTCCGGCAAAGCCGTACCGGCGCACTTCATCCAGACACTGACCGCCAAGTGCAATGACAAGGTCGTGCTCGATATGTTGATGGGTACGTCGATTTCGAAAGATCCGTTCTTGTCGTTCAAATTCAAGGGCGGCGCCAAAGGCGACAAGATCGCGATCACCTGGACCGACAACACCGGTGACAGCCGTACTGATGAAGCAGCAGTTTCCTAAAAGCTGGGTGTAAGTAAGCAAACTACGCAAGCAAACGGGAGAAGCAGGACCCGAGTGATACGAATGTGGCAGCAGACCGCATCCACTTAAATTTGAGGAGGGCGTAATGAGACAGAGAAGCTTGTATCTATTTGCAGCGATTGCGATCAGCGCAACTGCATCTGTAATGGCGCAATCAACTACAGATGAGATTGCCAAGTATCGCCAGCTGCTGGCTGACGGTAATCCCGCTGAGTTATGGGAAATGCGCGGCGAAGAGCTGTGGCGGACCAAAGCCGGACCGAAAAATGTCAGCCTGGAACAATGTGACCTGGGCAAGGGCGCGGGCGTCGTCAAGGGCGCTTATGCTGAATTGCCGCGCTACTTCAAGGACGTCAACAAGGTCATGGACCTGGAACAGCGGCTGATTTATTGCCGCATGAACCTGCAGGGTCTGACGCGCGAGCAAGCGGTGAAAATGCCGTTTGGTTCAGCCGGTAAACCGTCCGACATCGAACCGATGGTGGCTTACATCACTTCCGAATCGCGCGGCATGAAAATGTCGGTCTCGACTGCGCATCCGGAAGAAAAGCGTGCCTATGAAATCGGCAAGAAGATTTTCTTCTATCGTGCCGGTTCACATGACTTTGCCTGTGCCACCTGCCACGCGGTGGATAACCAGCGTATCCGCCTGCAGGACCTCCCCAACCTGCTGAACAAGAGCAATGCCCAGGCCGCCTACGGCACCTGGCCTGCTTATCGTGTATCGCAAGGCGAAGTGCGCACCATGCAGCATCGCCTTAACGACTGTTTCCGTCAGCAACGCTTCCCGGAACCGCTGTACGGCTCTGACGTGATTACGGCAGTGACGATGTTCCTGGCCAAGAGCGCAGACGGTGGAGTCTATAACGGCCCAGCGCTGAAACGATAGGGAGGCGATATGAAAAAAATAGGCATCATGATAGCGGCGGTCGCAACCATAGCCGGTTGCGCCACAGTGGCGGCGGATACCGACTATGGCAAGGAAACCATCGCCATGCTGAAGGCTGACTTCAAATCCAAGGGGCCGGCGACGATGGAGCGCATGCTGAACCAGGATGAAGCGCAGCAATTGTGCAGCGAGTATCCGAGCGACGTGCCAAAGGACAAGGCGGCGGCACTGGAAGCTTCGCAACTGAAGCAGGTCAAGTATCCGGCTGACGGCAAGTATCTGGGCGACTGGAAAGAAGGCGAAAAAATCGCGCAGAACGGTCGTGGCATGCAATCGTCGGATGCGGTTGGCAGCGTCAATGGCGGTAACTGCTACGCCTGTCACCAGATCAGCAAGGCGGAAATTTCGTTTGGCAATATCGGTCCTTCCCTTTATCAATACGGGAAAATCCGTGGCCAGAGCGAAGACATGCTGAAGTACACCTGGGCCAAGATTTATAACGCACAGGCTTTCACCGCATGTTCCAACATGCCGCGCTTCGGCCATAACGGCATCCTGCAAGAGAAGCAAATCAAGGATGTGATGGCCCTGTTGCTGGATCCGGCTTCGCCCGTCAATAAGTAAGCAATCCGGAGTTCGAAGCGCAGTGCTGCATGCTGCGCTTCGACCTTCTTCGCCTTGTCGCATGACTTGCCAACGCAGCAGCGGTGAGGTCGTCTACCGAAAGATCAGAGGAAAAAATGGGTTTGAATCGTCGTGAGTTCATTCAGGTCATGGGTATCGCAGCTGCTGGCGGTATGTTGCTGGATTCCAAAGGCGCGCTGGCTGCACCTTCCGCCGCCAAACTGTATGACGTGCCGCGTTTCGGCAATGTGCACTTCCTGCACTTCACCGATTGCCATGCACAGTTGAAACCGATTTATTTCCGCGAACCGAATGTCAACCTGGGCATCGGCGACGCGGTAGGCCGCATGCCGCATCTGGTCGGCGAAAAATTACTGAAGGAAATCGGCGTCAAACCGAATACGCCGGAAGCCTATGCCTTCACTTACCTGAATTTTGAAAAAGCCGCGCAAACCTATGGCAAGGTCGGCGGCTTTGCGCATTTGTCGACGCTCGTTAAACGCATGAAGGCCGGTCGTCCCGGCGCCTTGTTGCTGGATGGCGGCGATACCTGGCAGGGTTCGGCTACCGCCTTGTGGACCAATGGCCAGGATATGGTCGATGCCTGCCTGGAGCTGGGTGTCGACGTCATGACCGCGCACTGGGAAATGACGCTGGGCGACAAGCGCGTAAAAGAAATCGTCGAAAAAGACTTCAAGGGCAAGGTCGATTTCGTCGCGCAAAATATTAAGACCACGGACTTCGGCGATCCGGTATTCCCGCCGTATGTACTGAAGGAAATGAATGGCGTCCAGATCGCCATCATCGGCCAGGCTTTCCCTTATACGCCTATCGCGAATCCGCGCTACCTGGTGCCGGAATGGAGTTTCGGCATCCAGGAAGAGAATATGCAAAAGATGGTCGACGAAGCGCGCAGCAAAGGCGCGAAAGTCGTGGTCGTGCTGTCGCATAACGGCATGGACGTCGACCTGAAAATGGCTTCACGGGTACGCGGCATCGACGCCATCATGGGCGGCCATACGCATGACGGCATGCCGGCACCGGTGATCGTCAGCAATCCGGGTGGCAAGACACTGGTCACGAATGCCGGCAGCAACAGCAAATTCCTCGGCGTGCTCGACTTCGATGTGCGCGGCGGCAAAGTGCAGGGCTATAAATATCGGCTGCTGCCGGTGTTCTCGAACTTCCTGCCGGCCGACAAGAGCATGGATGCATTGATCACCAAAATACGTGCACCTTATGAATCGAAATTGAATGAACGCCTGGCGATGACCGAGGGTACCTTGTATCGTCGCGGTAACTTCAATGGCACTTTCGATCAGTTGATCGTCGATGCGCTGATGGACGTCAAAGGTGCGGATATCGCTTTCTCGCCAGGCTTCCGCTGGGGTACCTCACTGCTGCCGGACAGCCCTATCCTGATGGAACACCTGATGGACCAGACGGCGACCACATATTCATACAGCACGCTGACCGATATGAACGGCGCGACGATCAAAACGATCCTGGAAGACGTGGCCGACAATCTGTTCAACCCGGATCCGTATTACCAGCAAGGTGGCGACATGGTGCGCGTCGGCGGCATGAGTTACACCATCGCACCAAAAGAAAAAATGGGCGCGCGCATCCAGGACATGCGCCTGGACGGCAAGCTGATCGATGCGAGCAAGACTTACAAGGTTGCAGGTTGGGCGCCCGTCGCGGAAGGTGCATCCGGCGAACCGGTATGGGATGTGGTCGCGCAATGGTTGCGCACCAACAAGGTCGTCACGCCACGCAAACTGAATACACCACGCATCGTCGGCATGGATGGCAATCCCGGCATTGCGAATTGAGGTAAGCGGATATGAAGAAATTGATTGCAGCATTGCTGCTGGGTGCGGGCTGTTTCTCGGCGTTCGCCTTTGATGCGGCGCAGGTACCGGATATCAAGCAGACCAAGGCTGCGCTCTACCTGGATGCGAAAGAAGCATACGCGCTCAAGCAAAAGATGGCTGACAAGGCTTACTTTGTCGACGTCCGTACACGCGGGGAAATATCGTATGTCGGTATGCCGACCAGCGCCGATGCCAGCATTCCGTATGTCGAGCATCCGGATGATGCGCCGTGGGATGACAAGAACGGCCGCTTCAAGCTGGACGTCAATAGTGACTTCGGTCCGGAACTGGCGCGCCGCATGACGGCTGCCGGCCTCGGCAAGAACGACACCGTGATCCTGATTTGCCGTTCCGGTGATCGCAGTTCGCGTGCCGCCAATTTGCTGACTGACCTTGGTTATACCAAGGTATATACAGTGGTTGACGGCTTCGAAGGCGACCTGGCGAAGACGGGGCCGCAAGCAGGGCAACGTGTGGTGAATGGCTGGAAGAATGCCGGTTTGCCATGGAGTTACAAGCTGGACAAGAGTAAATTGTATTTCCCCAAGTACTGAGGCTGGTGTCGCGTGATTGCGCGACTCAGGCTGAAATCATTTTAGGTGAGCAGCATGTGTAAGCGCCTGATCCCGTTCTTATCGCGTGCCCTGTTATTGGCATGCATGGTCGTCGGTGCTTGGGCGCATGCGGCGGATGCCGGGCCGGCTATCAAGCCGGGTGATACACCGGTGCTGCCAGCCTTGACGACACTGGATGGCAAGAGCCTCAATCCGGCCAGCTGGCGCGGCAAGGTCGTGGTCATCAGTTACTTCGCTTCCTATTGTCCGTTCTGCGCGAATGAAGCGCCGAAATTGCAAAAGTTGTATAGCAAAAACATGGACAAGCTGATCGTCATCGGCGTCAATATCGAAACCAAAGATCCGCAGCAAAAAGACAAAGCACAGAAGTGGGTGCAGAAGTATCAATTGACCCATCCGGTCACGACGGATTACCTGGCATTGGAACGCGTGCTGGGTAAACGCCAGGGTTTGCCGGTCAACTATGTATTCGATAAGCGTGGCATGTTGCGGCGCGTTGATGTCGGTGAAATCTTCGATGAAGACTTTGACGATATCGCCAGGTTCGCGCAGCAGGATTGATGCATATGAAATCAGCCGTCATGTGGCTCTTGTGCCTGCTCCTGGTCGGCAATGCGATTGCGGATAACAAGCCGGTCAGTGTTCCTATGCTCAGCGACCTGGCCGCCGATGCGCTACAGGCACAAGCGGAAAGCAAGCCCATCGTGCTGTTCTTTTCGCTGCCGGGCTGTCCCTTCTGCCACGTAGTGCGGAATAATTATCTGCAGCCTTTACTGCGGGACAGCCAAGCGAAGCAGCGTCCTATCATCCGTGAAGTGGATATCAGCAGTACGCAAAGCCTGCGGAATTTTGATCGCACAGCGGGCAGTCCGCGCAGCGTCGCGCAACGGTATAAAGTCTTCGCTGCACCTACCGTCATCTTCGTGGATGCAGCCGGCTGCATGCTGGCACCGCCGATAGTTGGTGGCGATATCGCCGGCGTGTATGGCGGTTACCTCGATAATGCTTTTGAGATGTCCGCACGAAAAATTGCCGCTGCCGGGAAGGCGGGTAGTGCGATCGAAGGTACGGTAAAAGAATGTCCGCCATCATGACAGGTGACGCTTGTTAGCAAGGGCAGCCACGGGACTGGCTGCTTTATTTTTCTTTAATAATATATATAAATATATATTAAAATAATGCATATTGTTTTGTGTATGAAAGAGTGGCGTAAATGAGTGCAAGCGTCAGTACAGCAGACCGTGTCGATCTGGAAGCCTTGCAGAATGCGGCTTCCAGGGCATGTGGCTTGCTTAAGACTTTATCCAATCGGGATAGATTGCTATTGCTGTGCCAGTTGTGCGAGGGCGAATATTGCGTCAGTGAGTTGGAAGCGGCGACTGAAATCCGGCAGCCGACCTTGTCGCAGCAACTGACGGTCTTACGCGAAGAGCAGCTGGTGCATACACGACGCGATGGCAAGCAGATTTATTACAGCATGGCGAGCAAAGAAGCGATGGCGGTGATAGCAGTGCTGTATCAAGAATTCTGTGCCCCTGGCAAAAGGAAAAAATAATGACCATCGACTGGATGCACTTCACGCCTTGGCATGCGCTGGCCGGTGGCTTGCTGATCGGCCTCGCGGCGGCACTGTTCATATTGTTCAACGGGAAAATCGCCGGTATCAGCGGCATCCTTGGCGGCTTGTTGCGGCCGGTGAAGGGCGACCTGCTGTGGCGCATCGCTTTCCTGCTGGGCCTGATGGCGGCACCGCTGGTGTTTGTCTTGTTCCAGCCTTTGCCGGCGGTCACGATTGAGGCCAGCAATGTGACCCTGGTGGTCGCAGGTTTGCTAGTGGGACTGGGAACGCGCTATGGCGCAGGCTGCACCAGCGGCCATGGCGTATGCGGTTTGTCGCGTCTGTCGTTGCGCTCACTGGTGGCGACCATGTCCTTCATGGCGGCAGGTTTCCTGACTGTTTACATCGTGCGTCATTTGATCGCATAGGAGCATCACATGCAAATCCTCATGGCATTAGTGGCCGGCCTGGTTTTCGGTATCGGACTGATTATTTCCGGCATGGCCAATCCGGCCAAAGTTATTGGCTTCCTCGACCTGGGTGGCAAATGGGATCCGTCGCTGGCCTTCGTGATGGGTGGCGCGATCTTCGTTGGCCTGTTTGCATTCCGCATCGCCGCCAAACGCAGCAAGACGCTATTGGGTGATACCTTACGTTTGCCGCAGGCGAAGCATATAGATCGTCGCCTGGTACTCGGTGGCCTGGCTTTTGGTGTCGGTTGGGGTTTGGCCGGTTACTGCCCGGGCCCGGCACTGGCTTCGCTGGTCATCGGCCATAGCAAAACCATTATCTTCGTGACGGCGATGGTGCTGGGGATGGCGATATTTGAATTGCTGGAAACGTATATGCGCAAGCCGCAAGTGCAGGCGAAATAATAGAGGTAAAGATTTAGCCAACAAAAAACCCGCTTCGGCCTGGGCTGAAAGCGGGTTTTTGTATGTTCCGGGTTGCCCCGAAAACATGTTCTTGGTGGTGATAGGTGGATTTGAACCACCGACCCCAGCATTATGAGTGCTGTGCTCTAACCAACTGAGCTATATCACCAGATAGCCGAAAATTATCGCGTTTTTGGCCTCTGCTGTCAATATCCAAATCCTATTAGTTCTCAGATATTCGAAGAAATTCGTGCCGGCTCCGGGGTTTCCGGCCTGTAAAAAGCTTGTGGAATTTGCAATCAGGCGCGATTTTGCGCGATTTCTATTTGTTGCAGGATGGTGCCGGCTGCAGCGGGGGCCAGGCAATCGATGATGTGCCGGTCTTCCATCGAGCGCAGCCAGGTCAGTTGTCGTTTCGCCAGTTGCCGGGTGGCGGCGATACCGCGTTCGCGCAGTTCTGCCAGGCTGTAGGCACCGTCCAGATATTCCCAGCTCTGGCGATAACCGACGCAGCGCATGGACGGCAAGCCCAGGTGCAGGTCGCCGCGCGCGCGCAGGGCTTTGACTTCATCCAGCAGCGCGCCGCCTTTGAGCATCGCATCGAAACGCGTCGCGATGCGCGCATGCAGGACGCTGCGATCGGATGGTTCCAGCGCGATGGGCAATAGCGTGAAAGGCAGCTCTGTTTTCGGTGCCTGCGCCAGCAAGGCTGACATCGGCTGGCCGGTCAGCGCGATGATTTCCAGTGCGCGTTGTATGCGTTGCGAATCATTTGGCTTGAGTCGCTCTGCGGTAATCGGATCGAGTGCCGCCAGCTTCGCGTGCATGGCCGGATAGCCTATCGCCGCCGCTTCCGCATCCAGTTCCGCGCGCAATACGGCATCGGCCTGCGGCAATGCATCCAGTCCATCCTTCAAGCCCTTGAAGTACAACATGGTGCCACCGACCAGCAGCGGCAATTTGCCGCGCGCATTGATTTCCGCCGCCAGGCGTAGCGCATCCTGACGGAATTGCATGACGGAATACGAGTCGAGCGGATCGAGGATGTCGATCAGGTGATGCGGTACTTGTGCCAGTTCTTGTGCACTGGGTTTGGCCGTGCCTATATCCATTCCGCGATAGACGAGGGCGGAGTCGACGGAGATGATTTCGGCCGGGATTTTTTCCGCGATGGCGAGTGCAGCGGCAGTCTTGCCGGACGCAGTCGGCCCCATGATGGAGACGACCAGTGGTTTTGCCGGCATCTTAACGTCCGCGCTCGAAGAGTTTGTCGAGGTCGGACAAGCCCAGCTGTACCCAGGTCGGACGGCCATGATTGCATTGGTCGGCGCGTTCGGTGGCTTCCATCTGGCGCAGCAGTGCATTCATTTCCGGACCGGTCAGCATGCGATTCGCACGCACTGCGGTATGGCAGGCGAGGGTGCCGAGCAATTCATTGCGTCGTTCCAGCAGCACACGCGAGCCGCCGTATTCACGCACATCACGCAAGACGTCACGTGCCAGCGATTGCGCATCGGCATTCTTGAGCAGCGTTGGCACTGCGCGTATGGCCAGCGTGGTTGGCGACATGACGGCGATATCGAAGCCGAGCGAGAGCAGGGTTTCCTTGCTGTCTTCGGCGGTGCCGACTTCCACGTCGTCCGCGTAGAAGGTGATCGGGATCAGCAGCGGTTGCACCTGCATTGCATTGTCATCCAATGCGTTCTTCAATTGTTCGTAGAGTATGCGTTCGTGTGCTGCATGCATGTCGACCAGCACCAGGCCCTTGGTGTTTTGCGCGAGGATGAAGATGCCGTGCAACTGCGCCAACGCGAAGCCGAGCGGGAATTCATCATCAGACATGGTTTGCGTCGGGCTCTGTGCGAAGGCGGCGAAGGGTGTCGCTGCTTCGCTATTGCCGGCTGTCGCTACGCTATCGGTATTAAACAGGGCACCATAATTCGCCGTGGTTTGCGCGACGCCATATTGCTGATGGAATTGCGGTGCAAAAGTGCTCTGTTGCTGTTCACGCAGCCATGGCAAGGCGCCCGACGGAGCTGGCGTCGGTGAAGGTACCGCGCCGAAAGCGGTCGCCGAAGTCTGCGCCAAGGCGCGACTGACGGCATGAAATACAAATTGATGGACCGCGCGGCTGTCACGGAAACGTACTTCGATTTTCGATGGATGCACATTGACGTCCACCAGCGCCGGATCGAGGTCCAGGCTGATGACATAGGACGGATAGCGATCACCGTGCAAGACATCCTGATACGCGGAGCGTACTGCATGCGTCAGCAATTTGTCGCGTACGAAACGGCCGTTGACATAAAAGTATTGCGCGTCGCCACGAGCCTTCGAGGCGGTCGGCAAGCCGATGAAACCATGCAGGTGCAAGGGGCCGGCAGTTTCTTCTATCGGCAGGCGCGCACCGGAAAATTCACTGCCGAGGATATGCGCGCTGCGCTTGGCGATATCGTTGACGGCCCAGTGGTCGACGGTCTTGCCATTGTGCGATAGCGAGAAGGCCACGTCCGGACGCGACAGCGCGATGCGGCGCACGACTTCGGCGCAATGACCGAATTCGGTTTGCTCGGTTTTCAGGAACTTGCGGCGGGCCGGTGTATTGAAATACAGGTCCTGCACGTCGACGGTGGTGCCGGGCGCGCCGGACGAGGGCGCGACGGTATTCTTTTGATCGCTGCCTTGCACGCCGCAGATTTCCCACGCGTGCTGTGCATCCGCAGTGCGCGAAGTCAGCGTCAGTTGCGCCACCGATGCAATCGAAGCCAGTGCCTCACCGCGAAAACCCAGCGTCGCCACATTTTCCAGTTCGTTCAGCGAATTGATCTTGGATGTAGCGTGACGCGCCAGTGCCAGCGGTAATTGTTCCGGTGCAATGCCGCGTCCGTTATCGGTAATCGCGATGCGTTTCACACCGCCTTGTTCGAGGCGCACATTGATTTGCGTGGCACCGGCATCCAGCGCGTTTTCCAGCAATTCCTTGACGACGGCAGACGGGCGTTCGACTACCTCACCGGCGGCGATTTGCGAAATGAGTTGATCGGAGAGCGGCTGTATCGGCCGGAAAGGTTGGGTGGTTGCGTGCATGGACAGATTATAACGTCGCAGCGCGCCGAACTGCAGTGAACTGTCGGCGCGGCTTGCAGTCTTTCTACGGTGCCTGCCGCCCCGGCCGCTGGTGTATCATTCTGCCGCTACCAAGGAAAATTATGGATTTCATGCAGTTCTTCGACATGATTTTGCATGTCGACAAGTATCTAGGCACTTTTATCGCGCAATACGGCATGCTGATTTATGTCGTGCTGTTTGCGATTATCTTTAGCGAAACCGGTCTGGTCGTATTCCCCTTCCTGCCTGGCGACACCCTGCTGTTCATTGCCGGCGCATTCTGCGCTTCCGGCAGCATGAACCTGTGGCTGTTGCTGGGTTTGCTGATGGCGGCGGCTATCCTCGGCAATACCGTGAATTACTGGATAGGCCATGCGATAGGCGAGAAAGTGTTTACCCATGATTACCGCTGGCTGGATCGCGACGCTTTGCGCAAAACCCATACTTTCTATGAAAAACATGGCGGCAAGACGCTGATCCTCGCCCGTTTCATCCCGATTGCACGTACTTTTGCACCGTTTATTGCCGGTGTGTCGGAAATGACTTTCTTCCGTTTCCAGGTATTTAACTGTATTGGCGCGGTGCTGTGGGTGGGTTTGCTGGTGGTTGGCGGTTACCTGTTCGGCAACATTCCTATTATTCGCGATCATTTGAATACCATCGTGCTGATCGGTGTCGGTGCGGCGGCGGTGCCGGTGGCACTCGGCGCGCTGTGGAAAGTCTTGCAACGCTTCAAGAGCAAATAAATTAGAGCAAATAAATTAAAAAGGCGCTTCGGTTTTACCGCAAGCGCCTTTTTTCTTCGTACTTTCTAGTTACATCATCCGGCTTTTCGCCAGCGGTGGATTCTTCGCGAAGTATTTTTTGATACCTTGCGCCACCGCATCTGCCATCCGGTCCTGATAGGCATCGTCATTCAGCTTCGCTTCCTCTTCCGGATTGGAAATGAAAGCGGTTTCAATCAGGATGCTCGGGATATCCGGTGCTTTCAATACCGCAAAACCAGCTTGTTCCACCGCATTCTTGTGCAGGCGATTCACGCCGCCGATTTCATTCAACACCGCTTTACCGAGACGCAGGCTGTCATTGATCTGTGCGGTGGTCGACAGGTCGAGCAGGACGCTGGCAAGTTGCTTGTCGTGATTTTTGATATTCGTGCCGCCGATCAGATCGGCCGCATTTTCCTTGTTTGCGAGCCAGCGCGCAGCAGTCGAGCTGGCGCCTTTTTCCGACAAGGCAAAGACCGAGGAGCCGTTCGCTGTCGGTTGCACGAAGGCATCCGCGTGGATAGAGACAAATAAATCCGCCTGTACCTTGCGCGCTTTTTGTACGCGCACATGCAGCGGCACGAAGTAATCGCCATCACGTGTCAGCATCACGCGCATATTCGGATGCTGCTCCAGCTTGGCCTTGAGGCGCTTGGCGATGGATAGCACGATGTGTTTTTCATAGCTGCCGCCGCGTCCGACGGCACCCGGATCTTCGCCGCCATGGCCGGGATCGAGTGCGATGGTCAGCATGCGGCTGACTTGCGGGGCACGGTCGTTCTTGGGTTCGGCAAACGGCGGTTTGACTTCGGCCACCGGTGGCGGCATCGTCGGTTCGGTCGGTTTATCGAGCGACCACTGGCCTTTTTCTATCAGTGCGGCAATCGGGTCCGGCGGATTGACCGGATACAGATCAAACACCAGGCGGTGTTGATACTTGTCGACCGGCGCCAGGGTAAACACCTGTGGATTCACTTCTTCCTTCAGGTCGAATACGAGGCGCACCACGCCCGGCCGGTTCTGGCCGACGCGCACTTGCTTGATATACGGGTCGTTCGGCTGGATCTTGGCGATCAGGCTTTTCAGCGTCGGGTTCAGGTCGATGCCTTCGACATCCACCACCAGCCGTTCCGGATCCTTGATGATGAAGTGATTGGTCTTCAGGTTCGCATCGTTTTCCAGCGTGACGCGGGTGTAATCCTCGGATGGCCAGACGCGCACCGCAAGGATTTGCGACGCGAAAGCCGGCAATGGGGAAAACAGGGAGATCAGCAAAGTGCCGCCTGCCTTGAGGACAGTGCGGCGGACTTTTGCTTTCACAGGTTTGGAGCGAATTTCAGTCGATTCAGACATTCAACACCTTGATCGGACAACGCATGCAATTCTACATCACGCCCTTCGCCCGCAACTGCGAGCGAAATGCTGATATCGGGAGGCGGCAATACCGTTTCAGCCTTTTCCGGCCATTCGATAATGCAGATCGTTTGCTGATTGAAGTATTCACGGAAGCCGGCATCAAGGAATTCTTCCGCACTCGCCATCCGATATAAATCGAAATGGATCACATTGACGGCTTCGCCCTTGATGCTGACGGTATAAGGCTCGGCCAGCGTATAAGTCGGGCTCTTCACATGGCCGCTATGGCCCAGCGCATGCAGCATCGCACGTGTCAATGCTGTTTTCCCCGCGCCGAGGTCGCCATGCAGATAGATGGTCAGGCCCGGTTGCAGTGCATGCGCAAGCGATGCACCCAGTGCCAGGGTGCCGGCTTCTTCATGCAGATGGGCGGTGAAATTTTGCATTGAGTAAGAGTGTCCCTGAGGTTCTTTGCCGGATGCTGCGCTTCGCCGTGGTATTCAGCCTGCAGCTACGATGCAATTATGTGTCCTGAGTTCAATCTTTTTTCAGGCGTGCGTATTTTATCGCGCACTGCGATCCTGCATTGCGCAGAATTGTGCGCTGCGAGAAAAATTGTCGCTTATTGCAACAGTGCCAGCCACAGCGGCAGGGTCGCCATCGAAATCAGCGTGCCGGCGGAAATCAGGAAGGCGACAAAAGGACCGTTGCCGCCCATGCGCACCGCCAGCACATAGGCGCTGGAAGCGGTCGGCAATGCGGCAAACATCACCACCATCTGCAAATGGTCTTGCGACAGGCCGAGCCAGCGGCCGAGGCCATAGGTGACCACCGGTACGATGAACAGTTTGACGATGATGAAGTAGGCGGCAATTCCTTTTGATGCGTGCAAACCGGAGAGGCGCAGCCCGGCGCCGACCATGATCAGGCCGAGTGCAATCGACGCATTGCCGAGGCGCGAGAGGAAGGCGCCGGCCAGTTCCGGTACGTGGAAGCCGAGCAAATTGAAGATGACGCCGCCCACAGTGGCCATCAGCAGCGGGTTTTTCAATAATTCAAATAGCAGGCCGCCCTTGTTTTTAACCAGCGCATGGACTGCGGCCATATTGCACAAGGGGACGGCAAAGCCGATCACCAGGCCCATCAATGAGGTGCCTTCCGCGCCACCGAGGCGGCTGGCAATCGCCAGTGCGATATAGGAATTGAAGCGGAATGCGGTTTGCACGCCGGATTCAAAGACCATCGGTTCGGATTTGAAGAGCGGCTTGGCGAGCCAGCCGAAGACGATGCCGGTGACGCAGGCGGCGATCGCCACTTGCAGGAACTGGCCGGTGGCGGCGAAGTTGATCGGCGAGCGGGCAGTGGAATAAAACAGGAGTGCCGGGAACAGCACGTAGTAAATCAGTTTCTCCATCCCTATCCAGAATTCCGCATGCCATTTGGTGACGCGGAACAGGACTGCACCGAACAGGATCAGCATGAAGTCGGGCAGCAGGAGATTGACGATATGCATGACGATCAGCGTGGTACGCCGGAATGGAGGAGCTGTTTAGGAAAAGACTAAGTCCGCAAAGGCATGGGGCCTGCCTTTGCGCATACTGATTTTACTGTTGATTTTACTTTAAGAGGCGGGCCAGTTCGACCGCGGTCTTTACATTCATCTTGTCGAAGATATGCGCGCGGTGGACTTCAACCGTACGCATGCTGATGCCCAGCTTGTCGGCGATGACCTTGTTCATCTTGCCTTCGAGGATCAGGTCCAGCACTTCGCGTTCACGACCTGACAGTGCGGCCAGGCGGGTGTGGATGGCGACGCTGGCGGAGGCATGCTCGGAGGCGGCGAGTGCTTCCTGGATGCGGTCCATCAGCTTGTTGTCGTTGAATGGCTTTTCAAAGAAATCGAAAGCGCCGCGCTTGAGTGTATCCACCGCCATCGGCACATCGCCGTGGCCGGTCAGGAAAATGACCGGGAAAGTCTGGGTCAGGCCGCGTGCGGTCAGCAAGTCAAACAAGGCCACGCCGCTAACTTCCGGCATACGCACATCCAGCAGGATGCATTGTCCTTGCGGGCTGGTGGCGCGGGTCATGGTGTCGAGCGTGGTGAGGAAGGCCTTGCCGCTGTCATAGGCGGTGGCCGGGATGCCACGCGATTTGGCCAGCCACATGAGCGAGTCGCGGATTACTTCTTCGTCATCAATAATGTGCAGCATTAAATATCCTGTCGGTCTGCCGGGTGTTGCGTTGTATCTGCTCAGTTTTGCTCACTGACAGATAGATGTATCAAAATAAGGTGTCAAAAATATATCAAAAGGATATGTTTTTATCTTCGGTTTGCACGCATTGTCGTGTCGATCAATCTATTTTGCAATGTCGGAAGTGAAAAACGGAAGATGGTGCCGCCGCCCGGATTGTCCGCATGCGTCAGTGTACCGCCGTGGAATTCTATTGCGGTACGGCAAATACTCAAGCCCATGCCCATGCCGTCGGCCTTGGTCGAAAAGAATGGTGAATACAGGCGTTCCGCGACTTCCGGCGGAATGCCGTGGCCCTGGTCGCTGATCGAAACCACCACGTTCGGCGGCTCTGCGTTGTCCACCGCAGCAGCGATGCGCAGCACGCGTTTTTCCGGTGCGATGCTTTGCATCGATTCGATTGCGTTACGTGTCAGGTTGAGCAGCACCTGTTCCAGCAGGACATGGTCGGCCAGCACGGCCGGCAGGTTGTCCGGGATATCGATCTTGATGAAGACGAAGTATTTTTGCGCCTGCAATTCGACCAGCGGTGCGACGTTATCGATCAGCTCTTCTATCGTCACCGCGGTACGCATCGGTTCGCGTTTTTTCACGAAGGTATGCACGCTGCGGATGATCTGCCCGGCGCGTTGCGCCTGGGCCTGCGCTTTTTCCAGCGCATGCGTGAGCATATCGATATTGACTTCAGCCGCTTTCGATTTGTCGCGCTCCAGCATATTCAGTGCACCGGTGGTGTAGCTGGAGATGGCGGCCAGCGGCTGGTTCAGCTCATGCGCCAGCGTCGATGCGATTTCACCCATGGTGGCGAGGCGTGCGCTGGCTTGCAGTTTTTCTTCCTGCTGCCGGTTCAGGTCTTCGACGCGTTTGCGATCCGAAATATCGAGGATGGAACCCATCCAGCCGGTTTGTGCGCCGGTGTTATCCACCAGCGGCGATTCAAAAATCAGCACCGGTATGCGGCGGCCGTCCGAATGCTGGAATACGGTTTCGAAGCCTTGCGGGTTTGCCGTACCTGCCGCCACTTGCGAGAAATGCCGGTGATATTCGGTACGTGCTTCCGGCGCCCAGTAAGGCATCGGCGGCAGGTGGCCGACAATATCTTCGGCCGGCATCCCGACCATTTGCGAGAAGGCCGGATTGACATAGGTCACGCGGCCTTCGAGGTCACGCGCGCGCAAGCCGGTGATCAGGGAGTTTTCCATCGCGGTACGGAAGGCGATCTGTTCGCGCAATGCGGTTTCCGCCGCCAGTCGTCGATTGATATCGCGCCACAGTGCAATCAGGCTCCAGGCCAGGCCCAGCGAAAGCAGGATGACGGTATCGACCAGCAGGCTCGGCAAGAGTTTCGGCGCACTCTTGATGCTGTTGGTACTGAGCTTGAGCGAGAGGCCGGCGAGGTTGAGTGCGCGGCGATGCGTATAGACGCCGCGACCGGCACCGCCGGATGCGCGCTTGTGGATGATGACGTCGTTGATATCGGTCAGTGCAATTTCATTGTCCTGCGCAAACCACCACGGCACCATATCATCGAGTATGCTGGATGCCAGGTAGCTGGCGATGATGCTGCCTATGTATTTATTGCCGACAAAAAGCGGGACGTGATAATCGATCATCACCGGACCGCTGATGTCGGTGGCGGGCTGGCTATAGAGTGGGGTGCGGGTGGTGCGGGCGCGTTCGTTGGCACGTTTCGATGGCGCCGACAATTCATTGAAGGTAATCAGTGTTTCATCGGTCGAGGTCAGCAGCTTGCCGTCGGCATCGAGCTGGATGATGCGGTGGATTTCGTGATTGTTGCGGATCAGGCCTTCCATCCGGTCCAGCAGGCGCTTGCCGACCAGATAGCCGGATACAATCTCCGAACCCATCAGGCCCAGGCTTTCTTCATTGCGCTGTAACTGGAAGCGTATGGTTTGCTCAACCCACAGGGAGTCGGCAATCAGTTGTTCCTGGCGTTCGGCGGCTTCCTGCTGCTTTTCATGCAGCGGCAGCCAGATCAGCGTGGTCAGGAACAGCAGTGCGAGGAATAATGGGGCAAGCCAACGCCACGCTTGTTTGCGACTTGGAAAACCGAAGCTTGGTGAGCGGGTTTGATTTGGTATCATAAATAAAAAATAAAAAACCGGCTTTACAGCGGTAGTGGTGCGGCGCTGCTGGGGCTGCAGTAGTTGTGCCGATTTTTTGCTGGTTTATTCACAGCATTACATTCAAATTAAAAAATGCTGGTGTATTTCGAGAGCGCGCATAGCTTATTTATAGAGGGGAAGGATGTGGTTAACCACAGTTGTGACCCCTATAGTGACTGCGCATAGTATCAACCCGAATTTGAAATTTCCTGGTCGTGCGATGAAATTAGCAACAAAACTGCATTTGTTTATGCTTGGCTTGGCATTATCGCTGACCAGCGTAATTGTATCCGCGCAAACGACCACTGTAATTAAATTCAGCCACGTTTCTCCGGCTGACAGCCCGAAAGGCAAGGCCGCGCTGCGTTTCAAGGAATTGGTGGAGCGCAATAGCCAGCGCCGTATCCGCGTCGATGTCTACCCGAATAACCTGCTCTATAAAGAAAGCGACGAGTTGGAAGCGCTGCAATTGGGCGCAGTGCAGATGCTCGCGCCGTCGCTGGCCAAGCTGGCGCAATTCGGGGTGCAGGACTTTGAAGTATTTGATTTGCCGTTTGCCTTTACCGATCAGGAATCAGTGGCGCGCGTGACTGAAGGCCCGATCGGCAAAACCCTGCTGCGCAAGCTGGAATCCAAAGGCATGGTCGGCCTCGCCTATTGGGATAACGGTTTCAAGATCATGTCCGGCAATAAATTATTGCGCGTGCCGTCCGATTTTGCCGGGCTGGCGATGCGTATCCATTCATCCAAGGTACTGTCCTGGCAGATGGAGGCACTCGGTGCGATTCCCTTGATACTGGATGCCTATGAAGTGTATCCGGCGCTGCAGGGCGGGGTGGTCGACGGTGCGGAAACTTCACCTGTTAATTTTTACGCAAGAAAATGGTATGAGGTGCAGAGCAATGTGACCATCTCCAACCATGGTTATCTTGGCAGTGCGGTGGTGGTGAACAAGAAATTCTGGGACGGCCTGCCTTCCGATTTGCGCAATACGATAGACCTCGCGATGCGCGAAGCGACTGCCTACGGCAATAACCTGGCGGCGGAAGAAAATGCCGCAGCCTTGCAATTGATCAAGAAATCAAAAAAAGTGAAGGTATACACGCTGACCGCACAGGAAACCGAAGCCTGGCGGCAGGCGCTGCTGCCGGTGCATAAGGAACTGGAAGCGCGGATCGGCAAGGCACTTGTATACGGCGTGACGCGTGATGCCGATGTGCGTCGCGGCAGTACGCGTTAATACTGATCAGTAATAGATGTGTAATAGATATGTGTTAATGATTAATGCATTCGATATGCTTGTTTTGCCCTCGTAAACCGGCTTGCAATGTTAATTCTTGTTTCCCTGCGTATGTATATTAGTGATATGCGTAGTTACGGGTGTAAATTGCCTAGAATCTTTCTTGCAGGCAGTCTATAAAATCGTTTAGTCTTGTCCCCGCAAGTTTGGTGAAAGGTTTGGTCAGTATGATCAGCCCCCTAGATTAAAGTCGGGTGGCTTTTGCCCATTAGAACTTGAAACGATTTTTTAACTTCAAACGCTCTTTTATCTGGAACACTCATAATCCGCGTATCGCTTTATTTGCGATTTTGATAGGATGAAGAAACAACAGCAGGCTCAGTTGTAGCTTTTCCAATAATTATTAAATCAGGAGACACGTCACATGAAACATAAATTTCTGAAATCGGTTGCCGGCCTGGCCATGTTCGCAAGTGCATTTGCCTTTGCCCAGACACCATACCCAACCAAGCCGATCACCATGATCGTGCCGTTTGCTGCGGGTGGTCCGACCGATACAGTGGCGCGTCTGGTTGCGCAATCGATGACCAATACCCTGAAGCAGACAGTATTGGTTGAAAACGTCGGCGGCGCCGGCGGCACCATCGGTGCAGCACGCGTTGCGAAATCCGCACCGGACGGCTACACCCTGTTCCTGCACCACATCGGCCAATCGACTGCGCCTTCGCTGTATCGCAAGCTGAGCTACAACGCCATTGACGATTTCGAGCCTATCGGCCTGATCACCGACGTGCCTATGACTTTCATCGCACGCGGCGATTTCCCTGCGAAAGACCTGAAAGAATTGCTGGCATACGTTAAAGCCAACAAAACCAAAGTGACCTACGCTAACGCCGGTATCGGTTCGGCTTCCCATCTGTGCGGCATGTTGTTCATGACTGCAATCGATACAGAGCTGACCACCGTGCCTTACAAAGGTACCGGTCCTGCAATGAATGATTTGCTCGGCGGCCAGGTTGATTTCATGTGCGATCAGACCACCAACACCACCAGCCAGATCAAGGGCGGCAAAATCAAGGCTTACGCTGTTACCACAAAAACACGCGTACCTTCGTTGCCTAACCTGCCAACCATGAACGAAGCCGGCTTGCCTGGTTTTGAAGTTGCTGTCTGGCACGGCCTGTACGCTCCTAAGAGCACACCAAAGCCAATCATCGACAAGCTGGAACACGCTTTGCAAGTCGCCTTGAAAGATCCGACAGTCAAACAACGTTTTGCTGACCTGGGTACCGAGCCAGTTGCAGAAAACCGTGCGACACCGGAAGCACTGCGCGCGCACCTGAAGGCGGAGATCGCCAAGTGGGCGCCAATCATCAAGAAGGCTGGCGTTTACGCTGACTGATAAAAGCATGCAGTAAATTTAAAAAATGACGAGATACGCGCAGGTGTATCTCGTCATTTCAGTAAGTGGCCCGGTAAATGTGCACCCACCGGTTCACCGCAGGACAGAATGTTTATTGTTCGACGTTTGATGTTTGATATTTGATATTCAGCGTTGGGCCATCTGGTTTTTTGAGAAGGGGAGCAACTTGTTATCATTCATTCGACATCCCAAGGACTTTTGGACTGGGGTTATTTTTATTGTGATCGGCCTGGCTGCCGTCATCATCGGCCGCGATTACAACATGGGTACCGCAGGCAAGATGGGCCCAGCCTATTTCCCTACCATTCTCGGTGGCTTGCTGGCATTGATCGGCGTAGCTGCAATGGTGCGTGCCTTCTTCCATGATGGCGAGCCTGTCGGCAAATTCGCGATCAAGGAAACCATCCTGATCCTGACCGGCGTATTGCTGTTCGGCTTCCTGGTACGTGGTGCCGGCCTGGTTGTCGCGGTCTTTGCGATCATCATGTTCAGTGCTTACGCAAGTGCAAAATTCAAATGGATACCGGCGATTGCGCTGGCCATAGGGGCTGCCGTGTTTGCGGTAGTGGTGTTTGTCGAAGCGCTCGGCTTGCCGATCGCAATATTTGGCCCATGGTTCGGCGGTTAAAAAGGTACTCACATGGAATTATTCGCTAATTTGGCGCTGGGTTTTGATACTGCAATGTCCTTGCAGAATCTGGCGTACTGTCTGGCCGGGGTATTCCTCGGCACCGCTGTCGGCGTATTGCCTGGTCTGGGTCCTGTGGCCACGATCGCAATGTTGTTGCCGGCGACTTTTGCATTGCCTCCGATTTCCGCCCTGATCATGCTGGCCGGTATTTATTACGGTGCCCAGTACGGCGGTTCCACCACTGCGATTCTGGTCAACCTGCCCGGGGAGTCATCCTCGGTGGTGACTGCGATCGACGGTTACCAGATGGCGCGACAGGGACGAGCGGGCAAGGCGCTGGCAACAGCGGCGATCGGCTCCTTCTTTGCCGGTACCGTTGCCACCATCCTGCTGGCATTGTTTGCACCACCACTGGCTGACCTGGCATTGAAATTCGGCCCTGCCGAATATTTCTCGCTGATGGTGCTGGGCCTGGTTGCTTCGGTTGTTTTGGCCAGCGGTTCGCTGCTCAATGCAATCGGCATGGTGATCCTCGGCCTGTTGCTGGGCCTGGTTGGTTCCGACGTCAACTCCGGTGCGGCACGTTATACCTTTGATTTGCCGGAACTGGCAGACGGTATCAACTTCGTCATCGTGGCGATGGGTATGTTCGGTATCGGTGAAATCATTCGTAACCTCGAGCATGAAGAAACCCGCTCGCTGGTGATGAAGAAGGTGTCCGGCCTGATGCTGACCAAGGATGACTTCAAGCGCATCATCGCTCCTATCCTGCGCGGTACGGCACTCGGCTCGGCGCTGGGTATCCTGCCGGGCGGCGGTGCGATGCTGGCTTCTTTTGCAGCCTATTCGATCGAGAAGAAAGTATCGAAAAACTCGGCAGAATTCGGCAAGGGCGCAATCGAAGGCGTGGCTGCACCGGAATCCGCTAACAATGCGGGTGCACAGACTTCCTTCATCCCGATGCTGACCTTGGGTATTCCTTCGAATCCGGTGATGGCGCTGATGATCGGCGCGATGATCATCCAGGGTATCCAGCCAGGTCCTGCGGTGATGGTGGAACAGCCAACACTGTTCTGGGGTTTGATCGCTTCGATGTGGATTGGTAACTTCTTCCTCATCGTGCTGAACCTGCCGATGATCGGCTTGTGGGTGCGCATGATTACCGTGCCTTACCACCACCTGTTCCCGGCTATCCTGCTGTTCTGCGCGATCGGTGTCTTCAGCCTGAACAATAGCGACTTCGATATTTACCTGATGGCCTTGTTCGGCTTGTTTGGTTATATCTGCGCGAAGCTGGATGCAGAACCTGCACCTATGTTGCTGGGCTTTATCATCGGACCGATGATGGAAGAGTACCTGCGTCGTGCATTGCTGTTGTCGCGTAGCGATCCGATGGTTTTCCTGAATCGTCCGATCAGCGCAACCATGCTGGCAGTTGCTGTACTGGCGATGGCGGTCGTACTGTTGCCATCCCTGCGCAAGAAACGCGAAGAAGCATTCAAGGAAGACTAAAGACACGGCCGCTGCCTGCGTTTGCAGGCGGCAGGCTGGTAGGTCGAGGAGACCTGCGTTTTATGATGCTGTTGAGGTTTGTCAGTCACAGCCGGGAACGTAGAGCAAGATTCGGGGCGCATCGTCAGATGCGCCCTTTTTATTTGCCTGCGCGGCCGGACGGCCTACATTGGTGCCGGGTGCTTGTCAAAATTATTTAATGTAAACCTTGTTAAAGCGTTGTTAAAAATGCATAGCACGGGAGCTTTTCCTCGGCTATGATCCGTTTCAGATGAGTGCTTGATTTCTTCGGCATTGATTTTTATAATCAGCCCACTTTGGTGCACGCGGCTCAGCCCGGTACCAGCGCAAGACAGGATTAGCAGGAGGGGGCATATACACACACGGCATCGATGCCGGATAGCAGAGGAGACCTGTATCAATAAAAGCGGCGATAGCAATGCTATACGCGGCGAGGGTACAGTAGAGGTATTTGAGGGCGCATCGCGAGATGCGCCTTTTTTGTTTTATGCTTAGCCTGTCGCATTTAAATAAATCTCCTGCCATGCAACAGAATTCCGCCCAGTCCCTGTTTACCGCCATCGTCGAAGCTTCCTTCGGTGCCATCGGCATACGCAGCGAAGACGGGCATATACGCGAGCTGGTGTACCTGCCGGCCAGCTTCGATGAAAAGGCCGCGGTCGATGCGGTGTCGGAACGCGCGGCGCTGCAGGTCGAGCGTTACCTGGGCGATCCGGATTTTCGTTTTGACTTGCCGCTGGCACCAATCGGTACCGCCTTCCAGAATAAGGTATGGCAAGCAATCGCCGAGATCCCGCGCGGCGAGGTGCTGACCTATGGCGATATTGCGCGGCGGGTGAAATCGGCGCCGCGTGCGGTAGGCCAGGCTTGCGGCGCGAACTGGTACCCATTGGTAATTCCCTGCCATCGCGTGACTGCCGCGAACGGCCTCGGCGGCTTTTCGCATTACGATGATGAAACCAGTTTCCACGTCGGCGTAAAGCGCTGGCTGCTGGCGCATGAAAGGGTAGAAGGTTACCGATGAGCGCCGCAGCCTTGCTCAGTCAATCCGAGATCGACGAGTTTTGCGACACCTTGTGGCTGGAGGATGGCCTCGCAAAAAATTCACTGGAAGCATATCGCCGCGATCTGCGCCTGTTTGCCGTCTGGCTGCAAGAGGAACGCGGCAAATCCCTGCTGGCCGCACATACCGAAGACTTGAACGGCTACTTCTTCGCCAAGCATGCGACGACCAAGGCGACTTCGTCGAACCGGCGGCTGGCGGTGCTCAAGCGCTTCTATCAACTGGCGCTGCGGCAAAACAAAATCAAGGATGATCCCTGCCTGCGCCTGCGTTCAGCCAAGCAGCCGCCACGCATGCCCAAGACCTTATCGGAGGCGCAGGTGGAAGCCTTGCTGGCGGCGCCGGATGTAAATACACCTTTGGGTTTGCGTGACCGCACCATGCTGGAATTGATGTATGCCAGCGGCTTGCGTGTCACCGAGCTGGTCCTGCTGAAGTCGGTCGAAGTCGGCATGAATGAAGGCGTGCTGCGCGTCACCGGCAAGGGGGGCAAAACGCGCCTGATTCCATTCGGCGAAGAAGCACGCGCGTGGATCGAGCGTTACCTGAAGGAAGCGCGTGGCGTGATCCTGAATGGCCAGATGGACGATGCCTTGTTTGTGACGGCACGCGGCGGCGCGATGACGCGCCAGATGTTCTGGACGCTGATCAAGAAGCATGCCGCCGCGGCAGATATCAATGCGCCGCTGTCACCGCATACGCTGCGCCATGCCTTTGCCACCCACTTGCTGAACCACGGCGCCGATTTGCGCGTGGTGCAGTTGCTGCTCGGGCATTCAGATATTTCCACCACGCAAATTTATACGCACGTCGCGCGTGAACGCCTGAAACGCCTGCATCAGATGCACCACCCGCGCGGCTGAGCGCCGGTACGTGGAATTGGGCTGAATTTATCTTGTGCTGCAAAGAACGGGCAATGTCTGGTCTTGTCCATTTTTGACGGATGTTGGCAGATGTTTCGTTTAGGCAATATCGTTGCGGGGCGCTAGTTCGAAGACGCAAAGGGCGGCGGCATGCTAGCATTCGTCCCATTGATGGGCGTGATGGCAGTTGTGTTTGCGCCCGGCACCCCACCTTCAACAGAACATCCACTCAAAGAGCGACCACTTGGCTAAACCTAATTTCCAGTACGAAAAGCGTCAAAAAGAGTTGGAAAAGAAAAGAAAAAAAGAAGAGAAGCTGAAGCGCAAACAGGAAAAGGGCAACACTCCTGATGATGGCGCAGAAGCCGGTGCTGCAGATGATGCTGAAACCGATGCGGCCGAAGGTAGTGACGACGCTGCCGGCGCAGACAAATAATTCCCGTTGCGCCGCCTACTCAGGTAGCGGCTCCGCTTGCTCATGCAGCAGGATGCGCGCCAGTACCTGGCCGTGATCCGATGCATAAGCCTGCCTGAAGGTCATATGGTCATTCAGGTACATCACTTCGATGACCTCACCCAGCGCTCCCGGCGAACCCGGATTGAATTCTTCTGATACCAGGATGTGATCGATAGTCTCGTAGCTATTGTCGTGGATATGCGTATATCCGACATCGCGCAGGACATCGCGTCGCGACTGGATGCGGTAACTTTCAAATAGGCGGTCATCGACCCCGTTCAATGGATATTTGCCCAGGCCCATCACCATCTGGGTCGGGATCGCATCGGCGACGTCATTGAAATCGCCCATGACGACGATGGGCTTGCGTTGCACCTGTTTGATATCCGACAGCAAATGACGCAAGCCGAGCGCATCGGTGCCGCGGCGTATCAGCGAACGCAGCATCGCGATGCCGGTCTGGTCCGGCAACTCATCCTCGAGGTCATTGCGGTAATCCGGCAGCTTGGATTTCAGGTGGCAGACAAAGACATCAATCGCGAAACCGGGTGGGGCCTGGATCTGCGCATGCAGGATAGGGCGGGTGAAATGCGTGACCGGATGCGCGACGCCGGGCAGGGTGATCGATAAACGATGTGGCAATTCGCGGAACACCGTGGCTCCGGCGAGTACCGGCAGGCGTGAAATCAGCGCCACGCTCGGGGTCAGGTGGTCCGCGGCCGGATCGGGGTCGAAGCCCAATTGTTGCGCATTGCGATATTTCTGGGTTTTGGCCAGGACGTCCGTCAACGCCTGTTGCGAAAAAATCTCCTGCAAGCCGATGACGTCGGCATCCATGCGGTCCAGTTGTTGCGCAATCCAGCCAATCTTGGCATCGTATTCGTCAGCGGAATACGGAATCTGGTCTTCATAGTATTTCATGCCCGGCAATGCCAGATTGCAGACATTGAAGGTGGCAAAGCGGAGTTCTTGTTGCATAATGTGCTCCAAATTTTAAGATGAGCGTAACACGCATGGCCAAAAAAGAGCATATTTCCGAAACGCCTGCGACCCAATGGTTGCGTCGTCAGGGGATAAGTTTTTCCGAACACCCCTACGACTATGAAGAACACGGCGGCACCACGGTTTCGGCACAAAAACTGGGTGTCGATGAGCATCATGTGGTGAAAACACTGGTGATGCAGGATGAGGCGGCCAAGCCGCTGATCGTGCTGATGCATGGTGACCGCAAGGTATCGACCAAAAACCTGGCGCGCCAGATCGGCTGCAAGTCGGTCGAGCCGTGCAAGCCGGAAGTGGCAAACCGCCATTCGGGTTTCCTGATCGGCGGTACCTCGCCTTTCGGTACACGTAAACAGATGCCGGTCTACGTCGAGCAGAGTATCCTTGCGCTGGAGTATATTTATATCAATGGCGGCCGGCGCGGTTACCTGATCGGCATCGCGCCGCAGGTATTGACGGACAGCCTGGCGGCCACGCCGGTGCAGTGTGCGCTCGAGGAATAATGGCTGTTGCCGCCAGGCAGGCGGCGCAGCAATACTAAAAAGGTTGGTATGAATACAGTTTTATTTGCCCTGGGCGCTTATCTGATTGGTTCGATTTCATTTGCCGTCGTTGTCAGCAAATGTTTTCGCCTGGCCGATCCGCGCAGCTACGGCTCGAAGAATCCGGGCGCGACCAATGTCCTGCGCAGCGGGAATAAAAAAGCCGCGATCCTGACCTTGCTCGGCGACGGTGCCAAAGGCTTTGTCGCAGTGTGGCTGGTCAAGCATTTTGGCCCGGCTTACGGTGTGCATGAAAACGGCGTGGCGCTGGTCGCGATTGCCGTCTTCCTCGGTCACCTGTGGCCTGTCTTCTTCCGCTTTGTCGGTGGCAAGGGGGTGGCGACTGCGCTTGGCGTATTGCTGGCGTTGAATGGCTGGCTGGGCCTGGCGACGCTGATCACCTGGCTGGTGATTGCCTATGCTTTCCGTTACTCGTCACTGGCTGCGCTGATCGCCAGTATCTTTGCGCCGTTCTACTATGGCTTGCTGTTCGGGCCGGATGTGATTTTGCTGGCCGTGCTGGCGATGAGCATCCTGCTGGTCTACAGACACAGCAAAAATATCGGTAATTTATTGGCAGGAAAAGAAAGCCGCTTGGGTAGCAAGAAAGACGGCAAGAAAAATTAAGCAGGCAGGTATCCCGCTCGGGATACCTTTGATCATCAGATCAGATTTCGCGGATGCTATCCAGCGGCCAGCGCGGCTTCACATTGAAAGCGTAATCGCGTTTGGCTGCATCAGGATTGAGCTGCAAACGCATCGCCCCGGCGAATGCAATCATCGCACCATTGTCGGTGCAAAATTCCAGTTCCGGATAAAACACCTTGAAATGCTTCTTCGCCGCCGCTGCATTCAGCGATGCACGCAATTGCTGGTTGGCGCCGACGCCGCCGGCAATCACCAGGCGCTTGAGGCCGGTGTGTTTGAGTGCGGTCACGCATTTGGCCGTCAGTACTTCGACGATGGCATCAACAAAGGCGCGTGCAATATTGGCCTTGTCCTGTTCGCAGATATTCGTGGTTTGATTTTTGACGACCGTCAACACGGCGGTCTTCAAACCGGAGAAACTGAAATCCAGGTTTTTCGAATGCAGCATCGGACGCGGCAGCTTGTAAGCGGTCGGATCGCCGAACTCCGCCATACGTGAAATGGCCGGACCGCCCGGATAACCGAGGCCCAATAGCTTGGCCGATTTATCGAAGGCTTCACCGGCCGCATCATCCAGTGTTTCACCCAGCATCGTGTACTGACCCACGCCGTCGACACGCATTAACTGCGTATGACCGCCGGAGACCAGCAAGGCGATGAATGGGAATTCAGGTGGTTCACTGGCCAGCAAAGGTGACAGCAAATGGCCTTCCAGGTGATGGATGCCCAATACCGGTTTGTCCAGCGCCAGGCCAAGGCCGCAGGCGACCGATGCACCGACCAGCAAGGCGCCGGCCAGGCCGGGGCCCTGGGTGTAGGCAATCGCGTCTATCGCGTCATGCTTGACGCCGCTTTCGCTGAATACCTGATCCAATAGCGGCAAGGCGCGGCGGATATGGTCGCGCGATGCGAGTTCCGGTACGACGCCGCCGTACTCCTCATGCATTTTCACTTGTGAATAAAGGGCGTGCGCAAGCAAGCCGCGTTGTGTGTCATACAACGCCAGACCCGTTTCATCACAGGAGGATTCGATACCGAGAACAAGCATGGGGGATAAAGTTGCAAAAAAAATGCAGCATGTGGTGTGATTCTTGCGTGGATTGTAGCTTATTCTGCTCACCGACCGCAGGACTTGCTTTTGGAATGTTGTGATGATTGAAACTACACCACCCGATTTTCGCCCTGATTTGCGTTCCGACGTGCGTACTTTGCGCATTATCGTCGTCAATACCGTCATGCCGCCGGAAGGGGAGCAGGATGAAAACGCCTGGATGCAGGCCGAGCGTTCGCGCGCCTTGCGCATAGGTTTGCTGGAGGCCGGTTACAACATCATTGCGGTGTTCCCGGCTGATATGCATTTGCCTGATCGCGTCGCACAGTTACAGCCAGACATGATCATCATTGATGCCGAGTCCGATTCGCGCGATGTGCTGGAGCATGTGGTGATGGCTACCCGGGATGCGCGGCGTCCCATCGTATTGTTTACCGAAGATCATGCGACTTCCAGCATGGAAGCGGCCATGGCGGCAGGCGTCTCGGCCTATGTGGTGGCTGGTTTGCAGTCCGAACGGATCAAACCGGTGCTGGATGTGGCGCTGGCGCGCTTCAACGCCGAGCAAAAACTGCGTACTGAACTGTCCGATACCAAACTGAAGCTGGCCGAGCGCAAGACTATAGAGCGTGCCAAGGGTTTGCTGATGGAGCGGCATCGGATCTCCGAAGATGAAGCCTATTCCAAGCTGCGCCGTATGGCGATGGACAAGAACCTGAAACTGTCCGAGCTGGCGCAGCGCATCCTGGATGTCGCTGATTTGCTGGGCTGATGTTTGCACCTGTAATTGCACTAAATAAATGCTGCTGCACGAAAAAAGAGCAGGAAATATCGTTTGAGTGCGTCGTGTATTTGGCTAAGCCCATGATAAACGCTGGCATGCATATTGCTGAACTGTAGGCAGCACCAACGACGGTGCTAAGAATTAAAAACTGTGCTGACCAATGATGGCCGGTATGGTTCAGGACAAGGACGTCCGTGTCGCAAGAGCGCTGCTCTTGCTGACCGGGCGTCCTTTTTTTATTGCTGAAGACCTAGAGGAAAACCATGACAACGAACGACAGGAAATTCAATATGACACGGCGCACAGTCTTGAAAGCAGGCACAGCTATTTCGGTATCGGCCTTCAGCGGTTTGGCAAGCCAGGGTGTCTGGGCTGCAGGTTCAGACAAGCCGGAAAAAGAAGAAGTCAAAGTCGGCTTTATTCCTCTGACAGACTGCGCTTCAGTCGTCATGGCTTCCGTCATGGGATTCGATAAAAAATACGGCATCAAGATCGTGCCGACCAAGGAATCCTCGTGGGCCGGCGTACGCGACAAGATGGTGAATGGTGAACTGGATGCAGCGCATGTCTTGTATGGCCTGGTGTATGGCGTACATGAAGGCATAGGCGGTGCGAAGAAAGACATGGCGGTGTTGATGGGGCTGAACAATAACGGCCAGGCTATCACCCTGTCGAAGAAGCTGGCTGAGAGCGGCGCGATCGATGGCCCCGGCCTCGCCAAGCTGATGCAAATGGAAAAGCGCGAATACACCTTCGCACAAACTTTCCCTACTGGTACCCATGCGATGTGGTTGTACTACTGGCTGGCGACCTATGGCATCAATCCGATGAAAGACGCCAAGGTCATCACCGTGCCGCCACCGCAAATGGTGGCGAATATGCGTGTCGGCAATATGGACGGTTACTGCGTCGGTGAACCATGGAATCACCGTGCGATCGTGGATGGCATCGGCATTACCGCTGCAACCACCCAGGACATCTGGAAAGACCATCCGGAAAAAGTGCTCGGCACTACTTCCGAGTGGGTGGCGAAGAATCCAAACACGGCGCGTGCATTGACTGCTGCCGTACTCGAAGCAGGTCGCTGGATCGACTCTTCGCTGTCTAACAAAAACAAAATGGCAGAAATCATCGCCGCCAAATCCTATGTGAATACTTCAGTTGATGTCATCAACCAGCGCATCCTCGGCCGTTACCAAAACGGCCTGGGCAAAACCTGGGATGACCCTAACTACATGAAGTTCTACAACGACGGTCAGGCGAATTTCCCTTACCTGTCCGACGGCATGTGGTTCATGACGCAGCACAAGCGCTGGGGTTTGGCAAAGGGCGAACCGGATTATCTGGGCACAGCCAAATCGGTCAATCGTATCGACCTGTACAAGGAAGCCGCCACCTTGGCGAACGTCCCTGTGCCGAAGAGCCCTATGCGTTCTTCCAAGCTGATCGACGGCGTGGTGTGGGATGGCAAGAATCCAAAAGCTTACGCGGAATCATTCAAGATCAAAGCCTAAGGAAACATCATGAGTGCAATTATGCCTGCAGTAGAAAACGCGCCTGTCAGCGCGCCGGCCGATAACGGAAAAGCGGAGCAAGTCATGCAAAATGCGGCAGCACCGGCAAGCGTTGCCATCAAGTCCAAAGCGAAGGGCAGCAAATTATCTTTGCGGCCTTTTTTCCTGACGGTGTTGCCGCCTGTCCTCGGCCTGGTCTTCCTGGTGCTGGTATGGGAAATCATCGCCGTAAAAAACAGCGGCATTCCGTCGCCATCACTGACGCTGAAATCGGCTATCGACTTGTTCTCCGATCCGTTTTACAGCAACGGTCCGAATGACCAGGGCATAGGCTGGAATATCCTGGCGTCGCTCAAGCGTGTCGGTGTCGGTTTCGGTCTTGCGGCTTTGGTAGGTATTCCGCTGGGCTTCATGATAGGTCGTTTCTCTTTCCTGTCGGGCATGTTCAATCCCATCATCAGCTTGCTCAAACCGGTGTCGCCGCTGGCATGGTTGCCTATCGGCCTTCTGGTATTCAAGGCAGCGGATCCTGCCGCGATTTGGTCCATCTTCATCTGCTCTATCTGGCCGATGATTATCAATACCGCAGTCGGTGTGCAGCGCGTACCGCAAGACTATATGAACGTGGCCAAGGTGCTGAACTTGTCCGAGTGGAAGATCATCACCAAGATTCTGTTTCCATCGGTATTGCCCTACATGCTGACAGGTGTACGCTTGGCGATAGGTACTGCATGGCTGGTCATTGTTGCGGCTGAAATGCTGACTGGTGGCGTCGGTATCGGCTTCTGGGTGTGGGATGAGTGGAACAACCTGAACGTGGCACACATCATTATCGCCATCGTGGTCATAGGCATAGTCGGCCTGATACTGGAACAGATCCTGGTCGGTATCGCCAAATTCTTTAGCTACGAAGATGTGAAGAATTAACGCCGGTTGCAAGCGATCTCAACGAATAGGAAAGTACCATCATGGATAACATACATAGCAAGTTCATCGATATACAGCATGCGGAAATGTCCTTTCATACCAAGAAGGGTGTCTTCAATGCGCTGAACGATATTAATCTGACCGTTGCGAAAGGCGAGTTCATCACCCTGATCGGGCACTCCGGTTGCGGCAAATCGACCCTGCTCAATCTGATTGCAGGTCTGACGCATGCGACCAGCGGCATGCTGCTGTGTGCCAATCGTGAGATAGCCGGGCCGTCGCCGGAGCGTGCCGTAGTGTTCCAGAATCATTCGCTGCTGCCGTGGCTGACCTGCTATGAAAATGTATATCTGGCAGTGGAACGTGTATTCGGTAGTACCGAAGCCAAAAGCAAATTGCGTGAACGTACCAAGGCAGCGCTGGCCCTGGTCGGCCTGACGCATGCAGAGCAAAAACGTCCGAATGAAATTTCCGGTGGGATGAAGCAACGGGTCGGTATTGCGCGTGCCTTGTCGATGGAGCCCAAGGTATTGTTGATGGATGAGCCGTTCGGTGCGCTTGATGCGTTGACACGCGCCCATTTGCAGGATGAGTTGCTGAAGATCGTGGCTGCAACCGGTTCTACCGTGGTGATGGTGACGCATGACGTCGATGAAGCCGTACTCTTGTCTGACAAGATCGTCATGCTGACCAATGGTCCGTCAGCCACGATAGGAGAAATACTGGAAGTGAAACTGGCACGTCCGCGCGAACGGGTTGCCCTGGCGCAGGATCCTTTGTACTCGCAATACCGGACTGCCGTGCTGGAGTTCCTGTATCACCGTCAGTCGCACCCATCCAGGGAAGCGGCCTGATAAACATGGCTTTGCGGGTACATGTCTCCGCAAAGCCATGCCCCTGCGCATGTTGGCGTTAGCGCACGACCAGCAAATACAGCAACAGCAAATTCAATACGATGGAGACTGCTGCCACCGCGCGCCATAGCGAAGCAGGATCGCGCTCAGCCAGCGGCTTGGGCGCAAGTGCTGGAAGGGGCCGGCTCGCACCCCGTTCCAGCGCGAGCAAAAACTCTTCCGCAGTTTCGAAGCGATCAGCCGGGTCGCGTGCGACTGCCTTGAGCAATACATTCTCCAGCCATAAAGGTAAATCAGGTCGGTAACGGCTGGGTGGTACGGCCTCGCCAAAGCGTGGTGTCTGGAACGGTTCGATCTCGCCGTAAGGGAAATGTCGCGTCAGCAATAAATACAGCGTGACACCGCTTGAGTACAAATCGGTTTGTTGCGAAGCAGGCGCATTATTGAATTGTTCCGGCGCGAGGAAGGAGGGCGTACCGGCCCGTGGCGCACGCACTTCATCTTCGGCTTCCATGCCGGATTGCGCGACACCCAGATCGAGTATGCGTAACTCACCATCCTTGCCCAGATGGATATTGCCCGGCTTGATATCGCGATGGATGATGCTACGTCGGTGCAGTGCACCTATCGCACGTACCAGCTTGGTGCCGTGCGCAATCACATCCGGTATCGTGAAATGTTCGCCGGCATCCAGATGTTGTTGCAGCGTATTCCCGTCATGCCAGGTCGTGAGGTAGTACAGGTAGCTCTTATTTTCCGGCGTAATGATTTGCGGGAAGAAGCGCGCGACGACGCGCTTGGCCAACCATTCTTCATGTGCAAATGCCGAACGTTCATGCACATCCTGCGCGCGATCCGGATGCAAGGTTTTCAGAACCAGGTAGCGCGGCGTCTGATTGGTGGCGCGCGCTTCGGATACGCGATAGAGCAGGGTCGTGTTGGATGCGTGTATTTGTTCCTCGACGGTATAGCCATCTATCTGCTGACCGATTTTGAGTTTGGGTGGCACCGGGAATTGCTGTGAGCCGGACAGCGCATCGCGCAGATTCGTTTCCGGCAATGCATCGACGCGAACCACCAGCGCGCTGACATTGTCTTGCGCACCAGCTTCGAGAGCTTGGTCTATCAGCGTATGCGCTATGATTTCTGTTTCCTGTTGCCTGCCTGCCAGTTGCAGCAATTGTTGTTTCAAATCGTATTCCGGCACCGAAGCCCATACACCATCCGTGGCCAGCAAAAATGCATCGCCTTCGTGCAGCTCACCCATGCCATGATCGATCGCCAGTTGCGAGTCCAGTCCGATAGCACGTGTCAGCACATGCTGCATTTCCGGACGGTCCCACACATGGTCAGCAGTCAGGCGCGTCAACACACCGCCGCGCAACAGATACAGGCGGGTGTCACCGACGTGCGCGAAATAATAGAAATTGCCGCGCAACACCAGTGCCGTCAGCGTCGTCGCCATACCGGCCAGCTCGGCACGTATCGAACCTTGATGCTGCACCCAGCTATTGATGGCCTTGAGCACGCGATCCAGTGATTGCGTAACCGGCCAGGTGTCGGAAGTCGCGTAGTAATCACTGAGCAGCCCACGGATGGTGTACTCGGATGCTTCCCGTCCACCGTCATTACCCGATACACCATCGGCGATCGCCGCGATCATGCCCTTGCTCGACAGTTCGGGTTCGTCCGGCATGACCATGCCGACAAAATCCTCATTGTGCGGACGCAACCCGGCGCGCGTGGAATAAGCGGCGGTGAGTTTCAGTGGCATGGTAACAAGCGTATACGCATGATCATGATATGGGCCGTAGGGTAGGCATGCCTGGTTCAGATTTTTGCATTTGTCATGGCAGCGCTGCCCCAGGTTGTGCGCCAGCGATTTTTCACCGCCGACAAACCTAGCAGGGCGACGATGGCCAGTGCAGCAAAGACGATCAGACCACCCTGGTAGCTTCCCGTCAATTGTTTGGAGTAACCGAGACTGGACGCCAGATAGAAACCGCCGATACCGCCTGCCATGCCGACCAGCCCGGTCATGACGCCGATTTCCTTGCGGAAGCGCTGTGGCACCAATTGGAATACTGCGCCATTACCGACGCCGAGTGCCAGCATTGCCAATACAAAGATCGCGACTGCAGCCATGGCCGACGACAAGCCGAAGCTGGCGATCAGCATGAAGCTGGCTGCCAGCATATACATCATCGATAAAGTCTTGATGCCGCCGATGCGGTCAGCCAGGCGACCACCCAAAGGACGCACGGCGGAACCGGCAAATACGCATGCCGCGGTGAAATAGCCTGCGGTCACTGGCGACAAGCCATACTGGCCATTGAAGTAAATTGTCAGCGACGAAGCCAGGCCGGAGAAGCCGCCGAAGGTCACGCTATAGAAGAACATAAACCACCAGGCATCCTTATCCTTGAGCACATGCAGGTATTCGACCAGTGATTTAGGCGGCGGTGCAGAAGGTGCATCTTTGGTAAAGACCAGATAGACCACGAATGCGATGCTAAGCGGAATCAGGCACAGGCCGAATACATTTTGCCAGCCGAACAGGATAGCCAGTGTCGGTGCAAAGAGGGCGGCGAAGGCCGTACCCGAATTGCCGGCACCGGCAATGCCGAGCGCAGTGCCTTGGTGCTCTGGCGGATACCAGCGCGAAGCCAATGGCAGGGCGACGGCAAAAGCAGCACCCGCGAAACCGAGGATGACGCCAAAGCTTAGCATCGTGTGATAGCTGCTGAGCTCACCCAGCCATGCCCACAACAAACCACTCATGACGATGACCTGGCCGATGATGCCTGCCTTCTTCGGTTTCAGGTGATCGACCAATACGCCCATCACGATACGCAGCAAGGCACCGGCCAATAGCGGGGTGGCGACCATTAAACCTTTCTGCGCCGGGGTCAGGCCGAGGTCGCCGGAGATTTGGACGGCCAGCGGGCCGAGGATGACCCAGACCATAAAACTCAGGTCGAAGTAAAAGAAGGAAGCCAGCAGGGTCGGTGTGTGACCCGCTTTCCAGAATGACGTTTTTTGCATGAGAGCTCGCAGAGTTAGACAGGGTTGCATCTAAATATGCAAGGGCTATGCCACTTTAGTGCGGACGTGATCCACGAATGGGCGCGCACTTTTCGCGTGTTGACGAATATGGGTGGCTGCACCAAATAAACCGGCTACCGCACTTGTTGAGTGCGAAATGCAACTTTAAATGGTGCGGAAACAGTAATCCCTTACGGAAAGTGCACTAAAAGTAAAACTGGCATTTGTTTTGCTTATTTAAATTTGCGAACAACAAATCTGTGGGATGCAGCGATGAAAAAAATGAAACTGGTCATGGTTGGTAACGGTATGGCAGGCGTGCGTACTCTGGAAGAATTGCGCAAGATCGCTCCTGACTTATATGACATCACGGTATTTGGCGCGGAAGCGTATGCCAACTACAACCGTATTCTGCTGTCGCCCGTACTGGCGGGTGAGCAAACCATCAAGGACATCATGCTCAATGATGTCGACTGGTATGCAGAGAATGACATCACCCTGCATTTGGGGAAAAAGATCGTCGAGATCGACCGCATCAAACGCGTGGTAATCGCCGATGACGGTACCGTCGCACCGTATGACCGCCTGCTGATGGCAACCGGCTCCAATCCTTTCATGTTGCCGATACCGGGCAAGGATCTGGAAGGCGTGATCTCCTATCGCGATATCCAGGACACCAACGCGATGATAGATGCGGCCAAGGTGCACAAACAAGCCATCGTCATCGGCGGCGGCCTGCTGGGGCTGGAAGCGGCGAACGGCCTGAAGCTGCGCGGCATGGATGTGACAGTGGTGCATTTGCCGGCGACCTTGATGGAGCGTCAGCTCGATGAAGCTGCAGGCAAGATGTTGCAGAAGTCACTGGAAGATAGGGGCCTGAATTTCCTGCTGGGTAAAAATTCACAGGAAATCATTAGCGATGCCAACGGCCGTGTACAGGCATTGCGTTTCACGGATGGCACCGAAGTCCCGGCGCAACTGATAGTAATGGCAGTCGGCATCCGTCCGAACACGGCACTGGCTGAATCCGCGGGTCTGTATTGCAATCGCGGCATCGTCGTCAACGACACCATGCAAACCTATGATCCACGCGTCTATGCAGTCGGCGAATGCGTCAATCACCGCGGCACGGCTTATGGCCTGGTCGCACCTTTGTTTGAAATGGCCAGGGTGTGCGCGAATCACCTGGCGAACTTCGGCATCGGTCGTTACCAGGGTTCGGTCACATCGACCAAGCTGAAGGTAACCGGCATTGATTTGTTCTCGGCCGGTGAATTCCTCGGTGGTGAAGGCACCGAAGAAATCCTGTTGTCCGATCCTATCGGCGGCGTCTACAAGAAGCTGGTATTGAAAGACGACAAGCTGATCGGCGCCTGCCTGTATGGCGATACGGTAGACGGCAGCTGGTACTTCAACCTGCTGCGCGAAGGCAAAAACATCAGCGAGATCCGCGACACCCTGATGTTCGGCGAAGCCAATACCGGCCGTCCCGGCGATGTCGGCCATGAAGGTTTCAGCAAGGCCGCGGCAATGCCGGATACCGCCGAAGTGTGCGGCTGTAATGGTGTGTGCAAAGGCACCATCGTTAAGGCGATCAAGGAAAAAGGCTTGTTCACGATAGAAGACGTGCGCAAACACACCAAGGCTTCTGCATCCTGCGGTTCCTGTACCGGCCTGGTGGAGCAAATCATCATGGCGACCGCCGGTGGCGATTACTCCGCATCAAACAAAGCGAAACCGATGTGCGGCTGCACCGACCATACCCATCAGGAGGTGCGTGATGCGATCAAGGCCGAGAAGTTGTTGACGGTTGCCGGCGTAATGGCGCATATGAACTGGCGTACGCCAAACGGCTGCTCCAGCTGCCGTCCCGGTATTAACTATTACCTGATCTCGACCTGGCCGCAGGAAGCCAAGGACGATCCGCAATCGCGCTTCATCAACGAACGCGCACACGCGAATATTCAGAAGGACGGCACTTTCTCGGTCATCCCGCGCATGTGGGGCGGAGAAACCAATTCTTCGGAATTGCGCCGGATTGCAGACGTAGTCGACAAGTTCAAGATTCCTACCGTCAAGGTTACAGGCGGCCAGCGTATCGATTTGCTGGGTGTGAAGAAAGAAGACCTGCGCGCGGTATGGCAAGACCTCGGCATGCCGTCCGGCCTCGGTTACGCGAAGGGTTTGCGTACCGTGAAAACCTGCGTCGGTTCCGAATGGTGCCGTTTCGGCACCCAGGACTCAACCAAAATGGGGCAGCAACTCGAACATCAGTTGGCGCGCATGTATGCACCGCACAAGGTCAAGCTTGCAGTCTCGGGCTGCCCGCGTAACTGTGCCGAAGCCGGTATCAAGGACGTCGGCGTGATCGGTGTTGATTCGGGCTGGGAAATCTATGTCGGCGGTAACGGCGGTATCAAGACCGAGGTCGCTGAATTCTTCGTCAAACTCAAAACGCATGAAGAAGTACTGGAGTACGCCGGTGCCTTCCTGCAACTGTATCGCGAAGAAGGCTGGTACCTGGAACGAACCGTGCATTACCTGGCTCGTGTAGGTCTGGACCATGCGAAGCAAAAAGTGCTGGAAGACGAAGCCAACCGCAAAGCGCTGTATCAACGCCTGCTGTTCTCGCTGGAGGGTGAGTCCGATCCATGGCATGAACCGGAAAAAGCGATGGTCGATACGCGTCAGTTCGAACCATTGTCGATCTGATCGGGCGGATGTCCGTGCCCGGCGCGCGGACATCGGCAAGTACACAGCGCATTTGTTTATAACAACCCATCACAATTTTTATCAAGGCCACATATGTCTAATCAATGGAAAGTCATCTGCAAGGTAAGCGACATTCCTGTACTCGGTTCCCGCGTCGTCAATCGCGCAGACAAGCCGAATGTCGCCATCTTTCGTAACAGCGAAGACAAAGTCTTTGCCTTGCTCGACCGTTGTCCGCACAAGGGCGGCCCCTTGTCGCAGGGTATCGTGTTCGGTGAGCGTGTCGCATGCCCTTTGCATAACTGGAGCATAGGCATGAATGACGGTTGCGCGGCCGCACCGGATGAAGGATGTACCCAGACCTTTTCCGTCAAAATCGAGAGCGGCGAGGTCTACCTGGATGTCGTCGAATTGAACGCACCGGTCAGCGAGGCTGCCGCTGCATGAATGCATCCTTGCTTTCTACTGCCCGGCTTGAACCTTCTGCGAGCGCTGCGATATCGACAGAAACCAAAGCCACCTGCTGTTACTGCGGGGTGGGCTGCGGCGTCCTGATAGAAAGCGACGGAGAAAAAATCATCGGGGTACGTGGTGATCCTGATCATCCGGCTAACTTCGGTCGTTTGTGCACCAAGGGCAGTACGCTGCACCTGACTGCGCGTCCGGCCTTGCAACAGCAATCGCGTGCACTGTATCCGGAAATGCGCCTGGCACGCAGCGATCAACGCGAGCGTACATCGTGGGCAACCACGATGGATTTCATCGTCAGCAAGTTCGCTGCAACCATACGTGACCACGGTGCGGATAGCGTCGGCTTCTACCTTTCCGGGCAACTGCTGACCGAGGATTACTACGTCTTCAACAAACTGGCCAAGGGTTTGATTGGCACCAATAACGTCGATACCAACTCTCGCCTGTGTATGTCGAGTGCGGTCGCCGGTTACAAGCAAACGCTGGGTGCAGATGCGCCGCCACCGTGCTACGAAGATATCGATCACGCGCAAGTCATCTTTATCGTCGGTTCGAACACTGCGTATGCGCATCCCATCATCTATCGCCGGATAGAGGATGCACGCAAGGCCAATCCCTTACTGAAGGTCATCGTCGCGGATCCGCGTCGTACCGATACCGCACGTGAAGCGGATCTGTTTTTGCCGATACTGCCGGGCACTGATGTGGCGCTTTTTAACGGCATGCTGCACATCTGCCTGTGGGAAGACCTGGTAGATCTTGATTACATCGCTGAACATACGGAAGGCTTTGCCGAGCTGAAACAAACCGTGCGTGATTACACGCCGAAGTTCGTGGCGGACATTTGCGGCATCAAGGAAGAAGACCTGATGCAAGCCGCGCGAATGTTTGGCAAGTCCAGGGCATCCTTGTCCATGTATTGCCAGGGCTTGAATCAATCGTCATCCGGTACCGCCAAGAATGCGGCATTGATCAACCTGCACCTGGCCACCCATCAAATCGGCAAGCCGGGCGCTGGTCCTCTGTCCCTGACGGGGCAGCCGAATGCGATGGGTGGCCGCGAAGTTGGTGGCTTGTCCACCATGCTGTCTGCTCATCGTGACCTGGCGAATCCTGAACACCGGGCCGAGATCGCAAAGTTGTGGGGTGTGCCCGATGTGCCCGCGACTCCAGGTAAAAGCGCGGTGGAAATGTTCGAGGCTGTACGCACCGGTGAGATCAAGATCATCTGGATCGTTTGTACCAATCCGGCGCAATCCATGCCTGAGCAGGCGATGATACGGGAAGCCTTGCGCAACGCAGAACTGGTGATAGTGCAGGAGGCTTACAAGACCACCGCCAGTTGTGATTACGCTGACGTCTTGCTGCCGGCATCAACCTGGAGTGAGAAAGAAGGCACGGTCACCAATTCAGAACGTCGCATCACGCGCTTCAAATCAGTACTGCCCAAGTTGGGTGAAAGCAAACATGATTGGGAAATCGCTATTGATTTCGCACGCAAGCTGGAAACTGCACTTGGCAAGACATTTTCCCTCTTCCCGTTTGCGAATACCGAAGAAATCTGGAATGAGCATAGGGAATCGACGCGTGGTCGTGATCTCGACATCACTGGCCTGAGTTTCAAATTGCTGGAAGAGCAGGGGCCGCAACAATGGCCGTATCCGGAAGGCGCGAGCAGCGGCAAGAAGCGTCTGTATGAGGACGGTATCTTCCCCACTGCCAACGGCCGTGCGAAATTTGTGAATACGCAGTACCAGCCGCTGGCGGAACAGGTTGACGCGCGTTATCCCTTCCACCTGACGACAGGCCGTTTGCGCGATCAGTGGCATGGCATGAGCCGTACCGGTACGGTAGCGCAATTGTTTTCGCATGCAGCGGAACCGTCTATCGTCTTGTCCAAAGTTGATATGGAGCGTCGCTTGCTCAATGTCGGTGATCTGGTGCATGTCACCAGCAAGCGTGGTTCGCAGATCTTCCCGGTGGCGGTCGGTGACGATATGCGTGCCGGGCAAGCCTTCATCGGTATGCACTGGGGCGAAGAATATGTCTCCGGTCGTGGTCGTGACGGGGAGGCTAGCTATGGTGTGAATGCACTGACGACGCCGGCTTTTGATTGCAGCTCCAAGCAACCGGAACTCAAGCATGCTGCGGTCAAGATACTGAAAGCGGAGTTCCCGTGGCGCTTTATTGTGTTTGGCTGGATCGATGAAGCGAAGTTGCTTGATTTGCAGTCTGCGTTGCGGCCGGCGATGCGCAAGTTTGCCTATGCTTCATGCACCTTGTTCGGACGCGATAAAGTAGGCGTGCTGTTCCGTGCCGCGGATGACTATGCAGCCGACCCGGCGCTGACGGCGGAGATAGAAGGCAAATTCAACATCACCGGCGGCCAGGTGCTGCGCTATGACGATACCAAGCGGGGCAATTCACGCCGTATCCTGATCGGTGACGGCAAATTGCAGGCGGTGGCGTTGGCAGGTGATATCTCGGCCGAAGTTTGGCTCAAGGAATATCTGGAGAGCGAGCAGTCGGTTGCCGCGCTGGGCCGTCTGTTGCTGATGCCTTCGAACAAGCCGCCGCAAAACTTCAAGTCACGTGGCCGTATCGTTTGCAACTGTTTCAATGTATCTGAAACTGAAATCAACGATGGCCTGGCCGGAATGCATGGTGATGCGGATGCGAAGCTGGCTGTTTTGCAGCAAGGCCTGAAGTGCGGCACCAACTGCGGATCATGCGTGCCGGAGCTGAAGAAAATCATATCCAGCCAGATCATGCCAGCCAAGGCGGCCTGAGTTGCCGACCTATTCTTTGTAATTTTTAAAACAGCCAGGCCCGCTTCCACCCTTTCGGAGAAGCGGGCTTCGGTGTACCCTCTGCAGCATGCAAAATCCTTCCAATATTGAACCCTTCGCCACTGCCCGTTTCATCAAGGAAATCGGACGTGGCGTCAAAGGTGCGCGCAGTTTGTCGCGCGACGATGCTTATCAACTATATGCCGCGATGCTGGATGGCCGTGTTTCTGATCTGGAGATGGGCGGCATCATGCTGGCGATGCGCATCAAGGGCGAATCGGTCGATGAGATCGCCGGTTTCATCGATGCGGCTGAAGCCTCGTTTGAGCCTTTGCCTGCGCCTGCAGGCGAGTACGCACCCATCGTGATCCCGAGCTATAACGGCGCGCGTCAGATGCCTAACCTGTTGCCCTTGATGGCCTTGTTGCTGGCGCGTGCCGGTGCGCCGGTCTTTATTCATGGCGTGACCAGTGACCCCGGTCGCGTGACCACTGCAGAAATCCTGCACGAGATGGGCTACCCGCTATCGCATACCGTAGCGCAAGCCGCGGCGCAATTTGCGCGACACGCACCGGTACTGATGCCGATCGGTGACCTGGCGCCGCGCCTCGAGCGTTTACTGGCGATGCGTCGCATCCTCGGTGTGCGTAATTCCACCCATACCCTGGTCAAAATCATGCAGCCGTTTGCAGGTCCGGCCTTGCGCCTGACTTCGTACACGCACCCCGAGTACCTGACCATGCTGACTACTTACTTCACTACCGCTGCACCATCCGAGCGCGGTGAAGCTTTCCTGATGCGCGGTACCGAGGGAGAAACAGTTGCCAACGCCAAACGTGCGCAACAAATAAGCTGGATGCACGACGGTGAGTGCACGATTCTGGTGCAAAAGCAGGAGCCGGTTGACGATATGCCGCCTTTGCCTGCCGAACGCGACGCCGTTACGACGGCAAGATGGATAGAAGCCGCGTTGCGCGGCGAGCAGCCGATACCGGTGTCCATTTCGGAGCAGGTGGAACAGTGTTTGCTTGTATCCAGGAACTTAAAAAGCAAACAAGGTGTGCAAGATGGAGCAGCAAAAACAGCAAGTAGCAGCTAAGGTCTATCTGGTCGGCGCAGGTCCCGGTGATCCGGACCTGCTCACGATGAAGGCGGTCAAGGCCATCGGATGTGCCGACGTCATCCTGATCGACGATCTGGTCAATCCGGAAGTATTGCAATATGCGCCGGCCACTGCGCGCATCGTCAACGTCGGTAAACGCGGCGGCTGCCAGCAAACCCCGCAAGAATTCATAGAACGCCTGATGTTGTCCGAGGCGCAAGCCGGGCACTGCGTGGTGCGCCTGAAAGGCGGCGATCCTTTTATCTTCGGACGCGGTGGCGAAGAGCGCGAGCATTTGCAGGCGGCGGGCATTGCGGTTGAAGTCATCAACGGCATCAGCAGCGGCCTGGCGGCACCGGCGTCGATAGGCGTGCCGCTCACGCACCGGGACTGGAGCCAGGGCGCGATCTTCATCACCGGTCACGGCAAGAATGCGGAATCGAATCCGGATTGGACAACGCTCGCCAAGCTGAACCTGACGCTGGTGATTTACATGGGCATTGCGCGCTGCGCGGAAATCCAGGCAGCGCTGCTGGCCGGCGGCAAGGATGGCGCCACTCCGGTGGCGGTGATCCAGTCGGCCACCGGCATGGCGCAAGCGCAACTGATCACGACCTTGTCGGCCTTGCCGCAAGCGCTGGCGGAATCCGGCATAGGCAGCCCGGCCATCATCGTCATCGGCGATGTGGTGCGCTGTGCGACGGTGGCGACTGAAGCCGGTGCGCGCACACTGCGTGACGAGGTTCTTGCACAACTGACAGCATAGAATTGAAAACAGCCGGCTGCCCCGGGCCGGCTGCGCTTACAATCACGGCTTATTTCCATTTGTAGTAAGCCATGACAAAACAGTTTGACGTAGCCGTAATCGGCGCCGGCGCCGCGGGCATGATGTGCGCATCCGTTGCAGGCCAGCGCGGCAAAAGTGTGGTGCTGATCGATCACGCCGCCAAACTCGCCGAAAAGATCCGCATCTCCGGTGGCGGTCGCTGCAACTTCACCAATATCGACGCGACCCCGCAAAACTTCCTGTCGCAAAATCCGCATTTCTGCAAAAGCGCCTTGTCGCGTTACACGCCGCAAGACTTCCTGGCATTGATGAAGCGTTACCGCATCGCATATCACGAGAAGCATAAAGGCCAATTGTTTTGCGATAACTCGGCGGAAGACATCATCAGTATGCTGAAGGCGGAATGCGCGCTCGGCAATGTCTCGTGGCGCATGCCTTGCACGGTGGCATCGATCAGCAAAAGCGGCGAGCAATTCAGGATAGAAACGAATACCGGCGACATCCTCGCCAACAGCCTGATGATTGCGACCGGCGGCTTGTCGATCCCGAAAATAGGCGCGACTGACTTTGCCTATCGCATCGCCAGGCAATTCGATTTGAAAATGGTCGAACCGCGCCCGGGCCTGGTGCCGCTGACTTTCGATGCGAACGCGTGGCAACCCTTTGTGCCGCTATCCGGTATCGCCTTGCCGGTCGAAGTGGAAACCGGTGCGAAGAAAACGCGCGGCTACTTCAAGGAAGATTTGCTCTTCACGCACAGGGGCTTGTCCGGTCCGGCCATCCTGCAGATATCCAGCTTCTGGCAGCCGGGAACGCCGCTGACCATCAACCTGGTACCGGAAACCGATATTGCCGAAGCCTTGATAGAATGCAAATCAAGCAGCAAGAAAAACCTCGGCAACCAGTTGGCGCAATGGCTGCCGTCGCGCCTGGCCGATGAATGGCTGGCGGTCAACGGTTTCAAGGCTGATGCGCGGGTCGCGGATATGCAGGACAAGCAATTGCGCAGCCTGGGTGCGTCGCTCAACCAGTGGAGCATTATCCCGAACGGCTCTGAAGGCTACCGCAAGGCCGAAGTGACGTTGGGCGGTGTCGACACGCGGGAACTGTCGCAGCAAACGATGATGGTGAACAAGGTACCGGGTTTGCACTTCATCGGCGAATCGGTCGATGTGACCGGCTGGCTCGGTGGTTATAACTTCCAGTGGGCCTGGGCTTCCGGCGTTGCTGCCGGGCAAGCAGTTTAAGGCCGGGCGGGGCGATAATGCGGGACTACTGACATCTATTGTCAGTAGGGCAAGCTATGCTGACGGCTGTTTACTAACTAATCAGCCAACAGGAGCGACGGTATGAGCAGCGAGAATCCCAGCATCATTTCCCATGTATCGATAGGCACCAACCAGTACGAAAAGGCGCGGGCCTTTTACGATGTCGTGCTGGCGACACTGGATATCAAGGTCATCATGGAGCACCCCGGAGCGACGGCCTATGGCCGCCAATATCCGGAATTCTGGGTGCAGACGCCGCATGACGGCAAGCCGGCGAACGTCGGCAATGGTTTCCATATGGGCTTTATCGCCACCAGCAAGGAGCAGGTGCATGCGTTTTATGACGCGGCGCTGGCGGCCGGTGCCACCGATGACGGGGCGCCGGGCCCGCGCCCGCTGTATGGCGATCCGTATTACGGCTGCTTCGTGCGTGATCCGGAAGGGCACAAAATAGAGGCCGCCTACTGGGATGCCGAATTGAGCCTGAAACTGTACGGCCACTAAGGCTGGCCAGGCCGGGCCGGGCGCCGCAGGTGTGGCGTTTTGTCCCGTATCCGCTTTGTGGTCAATAAAGAGCCTTCCCTTTGTGGAACAAGGCTGCTATAATCTTCGACTCACTACCCAACATTGGTTTACATTTACATGACCACTATCCGCCTTAAAGAAAACGAGCCGTTCGAAGTCGCTATGCGTCGCTTCAAGCGCACCATTGAAAAAACTGGTTTGCTGACCGATTTGCGTGCGCGCGAGTTTTACGAGAAGCCAACTGCTGAACGCAAGCGCAAGCTCGCTGCAGCTGTGAAACGCCACTACAAGCGTATCCGCAGCCAGCAATTGCCTAAGAAGCTGTACTAATTTCTACAGGGCTGCGCGCCGGATGTGCGTGCGGTTCGGGAAATTAGTTGCAAACCCGCTCCGGTGTTGGTCCGCAGCGGGTTTTGGCGTTTTTAATGATCGCTTGATTAATCAGATATCGGAGTGCGTATGAGCCTGAAAGAACAGATCACGGAAGATATGAAAGCGGCGATGCGCGCCAAAGAAGCGGGCAAGCTGGGCACGATTCGCCTGATTACCGCTGCCATCAAGCAAAAAGAAGTCGATGAGCGCATAGAACTTGATGATGCGCAAGTGCAGGCCATCATTGAAAAAATGATCAAGCAGCGCAAGGATTCAATTTCGCAATTCCAGGCCGGCGGTCGCCAGGACCTGGTTGATATCGAGCAAGCCGAGCTGGCCGTGCTGGTGACGTATATGCCGAGTGCATTGTCGGATGCCGAAGTGCAGGCCGAAGTTGCCGCTGCGGTGGCCGCTTCCGGTGCCGCCGGTCCGCAGGACATGGGTAAAGTCATGGCCATCCTCAAGCCCAAGCTTGCTGGTCGTGCCGACATGACGGCCGTGTCCGGTTTGGTAAAAGCTGCGCTGACCAAAGCCTGATCGTCCCCAGCATTCAGCTGCCGGCGTGATACCACAGTCGTTTATCCAGGATCTCCTCAACCGCGTCGATATCGTCGACGTGGTGGGGCGTTACGTGCAGTTGAAAAAAGGCGGCGCGAATTTCATGGGACTGTGTCCCTTCCATAACGAAAAATCCCCCAGTTTTACCGTCAGTCCGACCAAGCAGTTTTATCACTGCTTCGGTTGCGGTGCGCATGGCACCGCGATTGGTTTCTTGATCGAGTATTCGGGCATGGGTTTTGTGGAAGCGGTGAAAGACCTCGCGCAAAACGTCGGCATGATCGTGCCGGAAGCGGAAGACCGTTTGCCGCCGGCACAGCGTGCCGAGCATCAGGCAAAAAGCCTGGCGCTGTCGGAAGCAATGACGCAGGCCTGCGATTACTACCGCCAGCAATTGCGCCATGCCGAACGGGCAAAAAACTACCTGATAGGCCGTGGTCTGACCGGCGAAATTGCCGCGCGTTACGGCATGGGTTATGCGCCTGACGGCTGGGATGGCTTGCGTTCGGTATTCCCCGACTACGAAGTCGAAGCCCTGGTCGAATCCGGCCTCGTCATCGACAAGGCCGAAGAAGAAGGTGCGAACCGCAAACGCTATGACCGTTTCCGTGATCGCATCATGTTCCCGATCCGCAACTCCAAGGGACAGGTCATCGGTTTTGGCGGTCGCGTGCTGGACAACGGCGAGCCGAAATACTTGAATTCGCCCGAGACGCCCCTATTTCAAAAGGGTAGCGAGCTATATGGCTTGTTCGAGGCGCGCCAGGCTATCCGCGAAGCCGGTTATGCACTGGTGACGGAAGGTTATATGGACGTGGTGGCGCTGGCCCAGCTTGGTTTCCCGCAAGTAGTGGCGACGCTGGGTACCGCTTGTACGCCTATCCATGTACAGAAATTATTGCGCCAGACCGACCAGGTCATCTTCAGTTTCGATGGTGACAAGGCCGGACGCCGCGCCGCCCGCCGCGCGCTGGAAGCCAGCTTGCCGCATGCGAGTGATAACAAAGTCATCAAATTCCTGTTCCTGCCGAGTGAACATGATCCGGATAGTTACATCCGTGAACTGGGCACCGAGGCATTCGAAAAACAGGTGCAGGATGCGATGCCACTATCGCAGTTTTTATTGAAGGAAGCGGTCGGCGACAACGACCTCGGTACGCCGGAAGGGCGCGCCCGCGCGCAGTTCGACGCCAAGCCGCTGTTGCAGGCATTGCCGCCTTCATCCTTGCGTTTGCAGATAGTGCGCAGCCTGGCGCAAATAACCGAAAGTACGCCAGCTGAAATCGAAGCGCTGTTTGAACTGGCGCAGCCGATTTCCCGCGTCCGGGCGGCACCACCGCGCACCAAGCGCGCCGCGCCGCAAGGACTGGAGCGCCAGATCATGCGCCTGCTGGTCGCGCATCCGGTACTGGCGGCGGAAATGGACCAGGCGGCGCTCGATATTGCCGCGCATTTTGCGCCGGAACGGGCGGAAATGCTGGTGCAACTGGTCACCATGAGTCGCGAGATGGGCGCCCAGGCGAACTTCGCGATCCTGGCGGAATTATTGCGTTCCAGCGGTTCCGATTTTGAGCCGCTGATTGCCGAAATTGCCGCCGAACCGGAGTCGGATGTGGCGCTGGCCCGGCTGGAACTGGCGGGTGCGATACGGCAGACCAAAATGCAGGCTTTGCGTGACGAACTGGACCAGTTGGTCGCCACCGGGCTGGTTGGAGAGCAAGCACAGGCGCGCTTCCGCGAATTGACCTTGCAGCAAGACCAGTTACGTCGCCAGGCACAGGCGGAAATGATGCAAAGAGGCTAATTTTGCTCTCGTAGCGAGGGGAAATGTTCGCTCCTATGTTATAATTAAAGGCTTTCGATTCAAGCCCTTAGACTTGGTGGTAATAAAGTAATCGGAAAGAAAATCAATAAACTTGCGCGGGCGTAAGCCGGAATTGAATGCGCAAATCAGCTCGTCGAGCGCAAGCTTAACCGCGCTTCAAGAGCATAACCTTGGTAGTTGATCCAATGGCGAATGCAATGAAGAAACCCGCGAAAACCCAAACGCTCACCGCGAGCAAAGCCAAATCGGCCGCTGCGGTGAAGTCGAGTAAAACTGTTGAGAAGAAAGTAGTCGCTGCAAAGTCGGCGGGTCAGGCAAAAGCCGTGGCTGCCAAGACCAAAGTAACAAGCTCGCCGAGCAAAGCGGCGGCGAAAACGCCTGCAGCCAAACTTTCACCAAAAGTTGCTGCAAAGCCGGTATCAGTGCAATCGAAAGCCCCTGTGACAAATAAGAAATCTGAAGTTAAGTCTGCTAGCAAGTCAGCAAAAGTCGAGCCAAAAGTCGAGTCGCGTCCTGGCGTAAACGTCATGATCACGGCGACCGTCAGCCAGACTACCGACGCCGCCACCCTGGCTGCGATCGACACCTCGGGTTACATCCTGCCGTCGATCAAAGTGCCGGGCCGTCGCGGCCGTAAGCCAAAAGAATTCCAGCCTGAGAACGATGAAATCGCGGCATTGAATGCGGTCGAACGCGCAGAACTGAAAGCCGTCGACAAAGCGAAAGCCAAAGATCGCAAGGCCAAAGAAAAAGCATTGTTGAAAGACGCATTCTCGTCCGATACAGAAGCCAGCGAAGAAGAACTCGAAGCGCGTCGCCAGAAACTCAAGACGCTGATCAAGTTCGGTAAGGAACGCGGCTTCCTGACCTACGCAGAAATCAACGATCACCTGCCGGAAAACATCATCGATCCGGAAGCGATCGAAGGCATCATCGGTACCTTCAATGACATGGGTATCGCGGTCTACGAACAGGCACCGGATGCAGAAACCCTGCTGCTGTCCGACAACGTCGCGACCGTTGCCAGCGATGATGAAGCCGAAGCTGCTGCAGAAGCGGCACTGTCGACCGTCGACTCCGATTTCGGCCGTACCACCGATCCTGTGCGTATGTACATGCGCGAAATGGGTTCGGTTGAACTGTTGACACGCGAAGGCGAAATCGACATCGCAAAACGTATTGAAGACGGCCTGCGCGACATGATCCAGGCGATCTCCGCATGCCCGACCACGATTGCAGAAATCATTGCTGCTGCTGAACGTATCTCGAAAGACGAAGCCAAGATCGACGAAATCGTCGACGGCCTGGTCGATATGGATGCGGCAGAACCTGTAGTCGCCGCTCCTGCTCCTGCCGCTTCTTCGGATGACGAAGAAGACGAAGAAGAGGAAGAGGAAGAAGAAGAGGAAGAAGAAGAAACCACCGCCGCTTCCGGCGCCGCGGGTTTCTCGAGCGAACAGCTGGAACAATTGAAGCGTGATTCGCTCGCCAAATTCTCGACCATCGCCCAGCAATTCGACAAGATGCGCAAAGCGTTCGAGAAAGAGGGCTACAACTCGAAACCATACGTCAAGGCACAAGAGATCATTTCGAATGAGCTGCTGAGCATCCGCTTCACCGCAAAAGTCGTCGAGAAATTGTGCGACACGCTGCGCGGCCAGGTGGATGAAGTGCGCCACATCGAAAAGCAAATCCTTGATGTTGCAGTCAATCGTTGCGGCATGCCGCGCGGCCACTTCATCAAAGTCTTCCCGGGCAATGAAACCAATCTGGACTGGGTTGACGGCGAAGTGAACGGCAAGCATGCATACAGCGTCGTGTTGGCACGTAACGTCCCGACCGTCAAAGAACTGCAGCAAAAACTGATTGACCTGCAAGCACGTGTTGTCTTGCCTTTGCCTGACCTGCGCGCCATCAACAAAAAGATGGCTGCCGGTGAAATGAAGGCACGCAAGGCAAAACGCGAAATGACCGAAGCCAACTTGCGTCTGGTTATTTCGATTGCGAAAAAGTATACTAACCGCGGTTTGCAATTCCTCGACTTGATCCAGGAAGGCAATATCGGTTTGATGAAGGCGGTCGACAAGTTTGAATATCGTCGCGGCTTCAAATTCTCGACGTATGCAACCTGGTGGATTCGTCAGGCCATCACCCGTTCGATCGCCGATCAGGCGCGCACCATCCGTATTCCGGTGCACATGATCGAAACGATCAACAAGATGAATCGCATCTCGCGTCAGATCCTGCAGGAAACCGGTGCAGAACCGGATCCGGCAACCCTGGCGATCAAGATGGAAATGCCGGAAGACAAAATCCGCAAGATCATGAAGATCGCGAAAGAGCCTATTTCGATGGAAACACCGATAGGCGACGACGACGATTCGCACCTGGGCGACTTTATCGAAGACAACAACACATTGGCTCCGGCCGATGCAGCGTTGCATGCTTCGATGCGCGGCGTCGTCAAGGACGTACTCGATTCCCTGACGCCACGCGAAGCCAAAGTCTTGCGTATGCGTTTTGGTATCGAAATGTCGACCGATCACACGCTGGAAGAAGTGGGCAAGCAATTCGACGTTACACGTGAGCGTATTCGCCAAATAGAAGCAAAGGCATTGCGCAAACTGCGTCACCCATCGCGGTCAGATAAATTGAAGAGCTTCCTCGAAGGTAATTAAGCTCTGATCAAGTTGTCGGGCCTCTAGCTCATGCTTGGTTAGAGCAGCGGACTCATAATCCGTTGGTGCCGTGTTCGACTCACGGGAGGCCCACCATAAAACAGAAGGGGTTACGATTATTCGTAACCCCTTTTTCTTTTGGCCTTTTGCTCAGGCTATCCTCGAACGAAGTGAAGATCACCTTCAAATTTTGCTGCCACGTTCAATATCAGATTAAGTAAAAAAGATATGGTTTTGAATTTGGAAAGCCACGAGGCTTTTGGGAGAAGTGCATAAAAAGTGCATATAAATCTCGTCAAACAACACAGATTCATTATGTTTTCTCAACATGGGCAGGCGGCTATAAGATTGATTTCTGCTTATCCCATCTCAAAGAATGAGAAGCTTCTTAACAAGATAGGAAAAGCATTTACCAACAGGGCAGGGCGGGCGTAAACAATCAGGACCCGCGAACCCGCCAGAGTTCCGGATTGTGTGTGCGGGCGCAGCTTGTCAGGGCCTCGACCAGTGCCGGCTTCCCGGCCTTTTCAAAGTGGCTTGCCATGGCGATCTGCGCTAGCGGGTCACCGAGTTGGGCGGCGCGCCAGCGCAAGGACAGTACCAGGGACTGGTTCGATGAATTCATCTGACCATCTTCGTAGCGGCTGATGAGCGCGTGCAGGTCCGCCAGTTTGTTATAGCCGGCGGGGACCTTGTGCTTGAGCAGCCACGCAATGACCATGCTTGCAGATGCCCATTCCTCATCTTCGAGCATGACACTGGCCAGACGTGCCGCAGCCCTCCAGTGACCCAGTTGCGCGGCTTCGATATAGGCGCGGCGCGCACTATTCCTCTGCCCCTGGAGTATGCCGCGTGCCTTCTCGAATGCAGCTTCGGCCGCCGCCGAGGGGATCGGTACAAGCGGTGGACGACAACTGAAATCAGTTACATTGAGGCCCGCTGCAGGAGTCTTGCGCCACTTGTTCTGATCCTCCAGCGTGTCGTGCAAAAGTTCCAGCGCCCTGGGCACCGACAGGGTTTTGTTTACCCAGGCCACGCCATCCTCCCTGAGCTGGACGCTCTCTTCGTGCCGGCGACGTTCCGCCTGTTTCCACCCATGTTGCTGCGCCGTCTCTTCAACCGGGCTGATCCTTACACAATGCTGGAATTGTGCCGGTGCCTTGCTCCAACATGCGGGTGGCACATGCACCGGGAATTTGCCCCACAGCATTTCCAGTACATAGTCTTGCCGTCCCGCTCGCGGCACCAATGCGACCCGGCCACGGGCATCGCTCAGCCCTTCGATCAACACTTCGCCGTCGCTGAGACGCCAGGTATAGGGTTCGTTTGCCGGATCTATTAACAGATAGACTGCATCACCCGTTACCTGCTGCGGCGCTTCCTTGGCGTGGCTCTGACTATTCGGGGCCAGGGTGGCAAAGGCCGCGCTTAATAACAGGCGCGGCAGGGTGTCGGTGAATGAGGCTTTGCTCATTGCCTGCTGAGGCGGGAAGTTGGTCGATCTTTCTGTGAATTGCATGGCGGGTGCTCCTTGTGCTTGTGGCGCAGTTGCGAAGCCCGCGATGTTAGCCGACATATTTGCGAAGGACGAGGGGGGCGGAGCCTGGATCGCTGTCCAGGCGATTGCAGGCAGAAGTGTTTTTTCTCCAGATAAATGCATATATAAAAAGACATATGTAAAGACCGGATATGCACTTTCCGTGTGGCTGGAACATGGTTTAGGTTTTACTCAATGCCATCTCGTGATGCCGGGCCGGATTGATAGCGTCGCGGCCGGTACTTGCTGAATAACTACTATTCGCCGAACAATAATTTGTACGCCTCCGTACAAGATTCCGGCACCTCCTCGCTCATATGATCTCTCCAAACCACAATCAGGTGGTGTGTCAAAGAGATCAGGAGATGTATGCGAGACCATATTTGCAGTACCGGATGTAATCACTTTTCCCATTTGAACGATCCCGATTTGCAGGGCGAGTTCAAGGAAGCCCGTCAAAGCCTGCGCGCCGCTATCGGCGGCAAGCCAACTGCAGGAGCCGCCGGCCTGGCCGGCGTTACCGAGCGTGCGCTGCCTTCGAAGCAGGCTGGCGAGCAGGTTAGTCACTATTACGTGCCAGCCAATAACAAGACCATCCACTGGGGCTACTTCAGCAAGACCATGGAGCCTTTGCTGAAGCTGGAGTCGGGCGACTACGCGACGATAGAAACAATTACGCACCACTCCAACGACGATATCGACCGTATGGTCAAGGGTGATCCGGGCGCGGAAAGCATTTTTCAGTGGGATGCCAACAGCAAGGCAGTGGATCGCCGTGGCGCAGGTCCTATGGATGATCCATTGGGTGCCGGCGGCGGCCTCGGGGTACACGTATGTACCGGTCCGATCTACGTCAACGGCGCGGAGCCGGGCGACGTATTGGAAGTGCGCATTGTCGACACCATGCAGCGTCCATCGGGCAATCCTGACTATCGCGGCAAAACCTTTGGTTCGAATGTCGCCAGTAACTGGGGCTTCCATTACAACAACCTGATCACTGAGCCAAAAGGCCGTGAAGTCATCACCATTTATGAAGTGGATGCAAAGGGTGAGCAGACCTGGGCCAAGGCAGTCTATAACTATCGCTGGACACCGCAAACCGATCCGTTTGGCACCGTGCATCCGATCATCGACTATCCGGGCGTGCCGGTCGACAAGAGCAGCATCAAGCCAAACTACGATGTGCTGAAGGGTTATGAAATCCCTGTGCGTCCGCACTTCGGCATGATCGGTGTGGCTCCGGTCGAAGCGGATATGGTTTCGTCCATCATCCCTAGCTATAGCGGCGGCAACTTCGATAACTGGCGCATGGGCAAGGGCGCGACTGCATTCTTCCCGGTCGTGGTGCCAGGCGCGATGTTCTCGGTCGGTGATCCGCATGCGTCGCAAGGCGATGCTGAACTGTGCGGTACTGCGATTGAATGTTCGCTGACCGGTTTGTTCCAGTTCATCCTGCACAAGAAAGCAGACCTGCCGGGCACCAAGCTGTACGGCCTCGACTACCCATTGCTGGAAACCGAAAGCGAGCTGATCGTGCACGGCTTCAGCAGCGCGAATTACCTGAAGGAATTCGGTGCGGACAACCCATCCGAAATCTTCAAGAAATCGTCGCTCGACAGTGCAATGACCGACGCTTTCAACAAGACCCGTCGCTTCTTCATGGATACCCGCAACTTGACCGAAGATGAAGCAATCTCGCTGATCTCGGTATCGGTCGACTTTGGTATTACGCAAGTCGTCGATGGCAACTGGGGCGTCCACGCCATCATCAAGAAGGCTGTCTTCCCTAAGTAATCTGAAGTAGTTGGTGCTGGCGGAGTGCATCCGCCAGCACTGTGTCGTGACGCACGCAGTACCAGGTATCAAAAGGAGTGGTGAGACAAGGTAGTGAAACAAGCAGTAAATAAAAGAAAACAAAGAAAACAAATTTCTTTACACGTATAAAAACGAGGAGACAAAAATGGGTGCAGGAAAAAATACACTGCGCAAGCTGCAGTGCGCCGCAGTATTGGGCGCAGCATGTGCATTGCCGGCAATGGCGCAAACCTCGGTGCAGGTCACCGGCCTGGTCGATAATTTTGCCGGTTCGATGAAGTATAGCGGCGATGCCGGACGCACCAATGGTGTGAATAGCGGCGGTATGACGACTTCATGGTTTGGCTTCAAGGGTAGCGAAGACCTGGGTGGCGGACTCAAGGCCAAATTCAACCTGACTTCTTTCTTCCGTGCGGATACCGGCGGTGCCGGCCGCTTCGACGGCAATGAAACCTTTTTCTCGCGCGATGCGAATGTGGGCCTGGTCGGAAAGTTTGGTGAAATTTCGCTGGGCCGCGACCTGGCGCCGCATTTCCTGCCGTCCATCCTCTTCAATCCATTTGGTGATTCCTTCCAGTTGTCGCCTTTGATGCTGCATGCAGACGTGCCGCTGTTCAATGGTTCGCGCTGGAGCAACTCGGTTGCGGCTGATACCGGCTGGAGCAATGAGATCGTCTATACCACGCCGGACATGGCGGGACTGAAAGCCAATATCCATTACCAATTCGGTGAAGTGGCAGGCCAGACCGGCAAGAACAATGTCGGCATGAATCTGCTGTATTCGAATGGCCCATTGGGATTGGCTGCGTATTACCAGAGAATACAAGTGAACAATCCGTTGGAACAGACCCCGGGCAATGTGTTGCCGGCGGTTGGTTTGCCGAGTGGTTTGACGCCGGCGCGGCAGACCGGATGGTTTGTCGGTGGTTCGTATGACTTCGCGGTGGCCAAGTTGTTCGCAACCTATAACCAGACCAGTCACGATATCGATATGAAAGACAGGACCCTGCAACTCGGCACCAGTATTCCACTGGGCCAGGGTGCGATCCTGGCGTCATGGGCGAATACCAAACGTGATGGTGCTGCGATAGGACAGGATTTGAAACGGGATACAGCATCGTTTGGTTATGACTACAACATATCCAAACGTACTGATCTCTATGCGGTTTATATGTACGACAAGGTGAGCCAGCAAAGTACCGGCAACAGCCTGGCGCTGGGCATACGTCACCGCTTTTGATCAATATGCTTTGACCAACATGGCCGGGCGGGGTGTCCGCCCGGCCTTATCGCTTCTCCGATGCTCAAGAAGTTGAGTGCGATTCGGCGAGCATGGAAACATGCTCGCTTTTTTTATTGCTCCACCAGACGACGCCTGATGTCAGGAACAGCAGGAAGGTCGCGGCCGCAATGACAGCTGTGAACGCCACGTCAAATGATGCTTTGCCCGCATCAATGACGATTTGTGCGGTAGCCGGAGCCAGGTCGCGACTGACGATGAGTGCTTCGTCCAGGCTATCCCACACGATGGCGGGCAGGTTCATATCGGCAGGCAGGTTCAGTGTGCTTGCATATGCCAGCGACAGGATGCTGCCCATCAGCGTCACACCGAAGACGCTGCCCAGTTCGTAGGAAACTTCCTCGACGGAAGCCGCCATACCCGCACGGTCAGCCGGCGCGCTTTGCATGATGGTGCCGGACGCGGCCGTCATGGCCGCACCGATACCGGCACCGAGCATCAGCAGGCAAATGATTTGTATCCATGTTGCCGCGTCATACAGGAACAGGTAGGCACCCATGCCGAGTCCGGAGATAAATAAGGACAGCGACAATACAAAGGCGCTGCCCAGTCGTGGCAATACGCGCCCGGTCAGGGGGCCGGAGGCAAACGCGGCCAGCGATAAAGGTAGGATGAAAACGCCGGCCTGTAGTGGTGTCATATCCATTACCAGTTGCAAACGCTGGGTGAATACCAGTTCCATACCCAGCAGGGCGGCGGCAGAAACGATAGCGGCAGCAACGGATGAAGAAAAAATCGTGTTCCTGAACAGCGAAAAATCGATCATCGGATGTGCGCTACGTTGCTGGCGTCGCGCAAATACTGCGAGGAAGAAGAGTCCTGCCAGCAGCACCAGGAATGCAATGCCCCAGGCCGGGTCACGCTTGCCTGCTTCCTTCAGTGCGTAAGTCACACCGACCAGACCCGCCATGATTTGCAGCGAGCCGATCAAGTCCCACGGACGTGTTTTATTGGCCTGGCCTTTCGGTATGTATGCGAGCGCGATGGGTAAGGCGACCAGCACGATAGGCACGTTGATCAGGAATACCGAACCCCACCAGAAGTATTCCAGCAGCAGTCCGCCGACTACCGGGCCCAGCGCGGCGCCACCGAAGGCGACCGAGGCCCAGATGCCGATCGCGACTGCACGTTCGTTTTCATCTGTAAATGCCAGGCGAATTATGGATAGCGTGGCCGGCATCATCATGGCGGCACCTACCGCCAGCAAGGCGCGCGATGCAATCAGCGCCGCCGGGCTTGGTGAATAGGCGGCACATAAGGATGCGATCCCAAAGACCACGAGTCCGGCGATAAACAGGGATTTGTGTCCGAGCCTGTCGCCCAATGTACCCATGCCGAGCAAAAGTCCGGAGACGATCAGGGCATAGATATTGACGATCCACAGCTTGGCGGAAGCTGACGCGCTCAGGTCTGCCGTCAGGCGCGGCAATGCCGCGTACAGCACCGTCATGTCGACGACGATCAGCAGCAAGGCGACCGAGACGATGGTCAGTACCAGCCAGCGGCTGGATGATGACAGTGTCGATGTCTGATTCAGGAGCGGCTTATTCATGATGGAGCTCCTTCATCATCACGACCGACACCGGCTGGAAACCCTGCGCCTGGAAAAAGCGATGGGCATCGTGATTGCCTTCCCCGCTTTCGAGGAAGAGGCGTGTGATGCCACGTGCCAGCATTTGCTGTTCCAGCCATGCTATCAACTGACGGCCGATACCCGCACCGCGATAGTCGGGGTGCACGATCAGGTCGTCCAGCGATGCATAAGGCGTGGCTACATCCGGATCGTTGCCGATAGAAAGCAGCGCCATGCCGGCGACAACGCCATCGATGCTGGCCAGTGCGATCAAATGACCTGCATTGGCCGGATCTTGCGCCAGCGTCGCCTTGACTTCCTTGTGCAGGTTTGCCGCCAGATCACTACGCCAGCGCGTGGGTGTTTCTGCGCGTGCGCCTTGCAATTCGGAATGGGAAATATATTGGGTGTGCGCATGCATGACGAAGAACTGGGTAAGTGCTTCGCTTTGTGCGACGTCCGTGCACCAGTTTATGGTGACGGTTTTTGGAGAAATGGATTTTTGATTCATGACTTATTTGGCCCAAAAAGAGCCGATTTGTTGTGTAAGCTCGCCTATCATCCATCAATATTAGATTTGGACAAAGTTAAGTACCATCTATAAAATAGATGGATGGAATGGACTATCGATCGCATGAAGCAGTTTGTCGTGACCGCAGAGGCAGGTTCTATCTCTGCGGCTGCGCGTCGTCTGGGCAAGGCGCAGTCGGCTGTCAGTACGGCAATTGCCTTGCTGGAAGCCGATCTGGGCTTTGATTTATTTGATCGTTCGCGGCGCAATGTGCAATTGACACCGGCGGGTGAGGTAATGCTGCTGGAAGCGCGGGAATTATTGCGCCAGGCGGAGGGGCTGGACCAGCGCGCGCAATCATTCGCGGCGGGTCAGCAGCCGAAGCTGACACTGGCTTTGGATGAGGCTTTGCCGTATCTGGCGGTAGGGGCGCTGGTGAAGGAAATTTCGGAACGCTTTCCGTCGCTGGAGCTGACCCAATTGAACGGTACCGCGACCGAGGTTGCCGAGTATGTGGAAAAACAGCGCGCCAGCGTCGCCTTCCATTTCGATCGCGGACCATGCTCGCTGTCATTTGCACAAAAGCATATCGGCAGCGTGGCACAGGGCATCTTCGTCGGACGTGGACACCCGTTAACAAAGATCAAAAAGATCACGCAAAGGGATCTCGCCAAGCATAGGCAATTGCTGATGCATATGGATGACTTTGCCGATCCGGCGCTCAGTCCTTCGGTCTGGCGCTCGGATAGTTTTTACAGTATTGCCGGGATGGTGGCGGACGGCATAGGGTGGGCGATACTGCCGCTGAATATTGCCGAGTATGAGGAATACCGTTTGCATTTGCAGGAATTGCCGTGCGACGAGTTCACCTTGCCGGTGCTGTCGGTGCGCATGCTCTGGCTACAGGGGCATCAACCCGATGCGACTACCCAGTGGGTGCAGAAGCGCCTGGCAGAATTGCTGCACACCATTCCTTTAAGCCTGTAAGCCGGACAGCTATCCGAAGACAGCTGCCCGCGTGCAATGATCAGATCCAGGCAGTGCGCTGATGGACGCATGCTCCAGCCGAGTAGGTCGCAGTAATCACGCGATCATCACCCAGCAGTGCCAGTGCAAACAACTGTTCTTCGAGGCTGTCTGTCGTCGTACTACGACGTGAGAGCAGGGGCGTCGCTTGCGGATCAAGCACGATAAAGTCTGCATCGCAACCGACCGCAAAATTACCTATCGTTCCTTCCAGCTGCAGTGCGCGTGCGCCGCCGAGTGTCGCCATGTAAAACATGCGGTGCGCATCAAGGTGGGTGCCGCCCATGCGCCCGACTTTGTGCAATTCATTCATGGTTTGCAACATCGAGAAGCTGGTGCCGCCGCCGACATCGGTTGCCAGCGACATCGGCATGCGCAATTTATCGGCATTGGCAAAGTCAAACAAGCCGCTGCCGAGGAAGAGATTGGAAGTCGGGCAGACGGTCGCCACCGATTCCGTTGCGGCCATGCGGGCACGGTCATCGTCATCCAGCCAGATACAGTGTGCATACAAGGCGCGTTTGCGCATCAGGCCACGCTGATCATAGACGTCCAGATAGCTGCGCGCATCCGGGAACAATTCCTTCACCCATTTGATTTCGTCGGTATTTTCGGCGACATGGGTTTGTATATAGGTGTCCGGATATTGCGCTGCCAGTTCACCCGCCAGCCTTAATTGTTCGTCCGTCGAGGTAGGCGCAAAACGCGGTGTGATGGCGTAGTGCTGGCGGCCTTTCTTGTGCCAGCGTTTGATCAGCGCTTCAGTATCCCGTGCGCTGCTGTCGGCGGTATCCAGCAGGAAGTCGGGCGCATTCCTGTCCATCATTACCTTGCCGGCGACCATGCGCAGGTTGAGGGCATGGCTGCGCTCGAAGAATGAATCGACCGATTGCGGATGCACGGTGCAATACACCGCAGCGGTGGTGGTGCCGTTGCGCAGCAATTCCGCCAGGAAGAAATCGGCTACTTCGGTCGCATGTGCGGAATTCCCGAACCGTCCTTCGGTCGGGAAGGTATAGGTATTGAGCCAGGGCAGCAAGCCGGGGGCGGGTGAGCCGATGATATCGGTTTGCGGATAGTGCACATGGGTGTCGATAAAGCCGGGCGTGATGATCTTGCCGCGCCAGTCATTGACCATGGTGTCAGCGGGGAGGCTGGCGTGCAAACTAGCGTAATCACCGGCCGCCACTACCTTGCCGTTCGCAATGACGAGCAAACCATCGCTATGCCACAGCGTGGCATTTTCATCGAAGGCTGGATCATTGCAAAAGTGCAGCAGGCTGGCGCGGTACGCTTGTACGTTAGAAGTCATGAGGCAACAATAAAAAATGAATGATGAAGAAAAACCTGTTTCAGGTTTGAGGAGTGAGTGTCACCACCGGACTGCTTTTATGATTCTGCGCGCGCAATTCCCATAGCTGCATGAGTTGTGCGACGACGGCCACAGCGATACTGGCGGGTTCCTTGCTATAAATGCCAGGGATGCCGATAGGGCAAGTCATCCTGTTCAATTGCGCGGCAGTGATGCCGCGATCCTGCAGGCGATGTTCGAATTGCTTGCGCTTGGTATAAGAACCGATGAGACCGAACCATGCCACGTCTTCGCGGCGCAAAATCTGTTCGCTCAGTTGCTGGTCCAGCGAATGGCTGTGTGTCATGACCAGGAAATAGGCGCCCGGCTCAGCCTTGGCCACCACTGCATTCGGTACATCGGTTGCGTCTATCGTGACCTGTGCCGGCAAATCGGTCGGGAACATATCTTCGCGTTCATCGACCCACAAGATGCGGCAGGGCAGCATGCTCAGCATGCGCACCAGCGCCGTGCCTACATGGCCGGCACCGAAGAGCACCACTTGCGGCAAACGGGCGCTGCATAGATCAAGCAGCCACCGTCGGCCCTGCGCATCCCGCGCAATATGGGTTTTGTTTGCGACGCGGAACATGCCTGCGTGCAAACCGCTATCCACTGTATTAGGTTCACAGCTGCCAACAGCGACGTCGTACAACCGCGCCGGCCCGGATGATTCCAGCGGCACGGCGCGCCAGATGTTCACACCATCCTTGTGACCACGTGCCAGCCCGGCCAGCATACTGGCGGCACTTTCATCGATGATTTCAAAAGCAAGGAATACGACACCGCCGCAACATTGACCCAGGCTTGGGCCGAGCGCAATGCGTTCCAGCTGTGCCGGCCGCCGCTTGTGATCGCTGTCAGCCAGTATCTTGCGTGCGGTCTCGGCAGCGCGCCATTCTAGGTGGCCACCGCCGATGGTGTCGAATTGCTGCGTGGCCGTGAATACCATGCGCGCACCTTCTTCGCGTGGCGTTGAACCCTGGATGCCGGCGACCGTCACCAGCACGCAGCTTTCTTTCCGCGCTGCCGCTGTTTGCAAAGCTTCTAGCCAGCTAGACATGACATGTCCTTTCCTTAATGGATGGCGGCACGAACTGCATCGACCGCATCGAGGATGGCTTCGCTGGTGGCCGGAGCACGCAAAGGCGGATTGATGCGTTTATTGCCTACTGCTGCAATCGCATCGCGAATCGCGAAGAAGACCGAGAACGGTAATAGCAGCGGCGGTTCACCGACCGCTTTCGAGCGGTGGATGCTGTCCTGTACGTTGCTGTTCTTGAACAGCTTGACGCGGAAGTCCGGCGGACAATCCGAGATGGCCGGGATCTTGTAGGTGGAAGGCGCATGCGTCATCAGCTTGCCATCCTTGTTCCACCACAGTTCTTCAGTCGTGAGCCAACCCATGCCCTGGATGAAGCCGCCTTCAACCTGCCCGGCATCGATGGCCGGATTCAGTGCTTCGCCGGCATCGTAAAGGGCATCTGCGCGTAGCAGCTTCCATTCGCCGGTGAGTGTATCGATGACGACTTCCGCCACGGCTGCGCCGTATGCGTAGTAATAGAACGGATGACCGTTCATGGTCTTCGCATTCCAGTGTACGCGCGGCGTTGAATAGAAACCGTCGGACCAGAGCTGGATGCGGGCGAGATAGCCTTGCATGACCAATTCCTGGAAAGCTATCGATTGTTCTCCCGAACTTACTTTGCCATCTGCGAAGCTGATAGTTGCGACGTCAACGCCAAAGCGTTGTGCCGCGAGGTTGGCGAGGCGATCACGGATTTGCAATGCCGCATGTTGTGCCGCCTTGCCGTTGAGATCGGTACCGGTCGATGCCGCAGTCGCCGAGGTATTCGCGATCTTGCTGGTATCGGTGGCGGTACAGCGGACCTGGCTCAGATCGAGGCCGAAGGCATTTGCGACCACCTGCGCGACCTTGGTGTTCAGGCCTTGGCCCATTTCAGTGCCGCCATGATTCACCAGGATGGAGCCATCGGTATAGATATGTACCAATGCACCGGCCTGGTTCAGGTGCGGTACGTTGAAGGAGATACCGAATTTGACAGGTGTCAGCGCCAGGCCTTTTTTCAGGATCGGGCTGCTCGCATTGAATGCGTCGATGGCGGCACGGCGCGCCTGGTATTCACTGCTGGCTTCCAGTTCGTCGACCAGTGCATGAATAATATTGTCTTCAACCTTTTGTCCGTAATGCGTCACGTTGCGCGCATCAGGGCCGTCCGCGTCACTGCTGCCATAGAAATTCAGGCGACGGACTTCGAGTGCATCCTTGCCGAGGTTGCGGGCGATTTCATCGATGATGTATTCAATTGCAATCGCGCCTTGCGGGCCGCCGAAGCCGCGGAATGCGGTGTTCGACTGGGTATTGGTTTTGCCGCACATCGCATGGATTTCGACATCCGACAGATAGTAGGCATTGTCGAAATGGCAGACGGCGCGGGTTGCAACGGGGCCTGACAAATCGGCGGAGAAGCCGGCGCGCGAAATCATGTCTATCTTCGCGGCCAGGATGCGTCCATTGTCGTCATAGCCAATTTCATAATCATAGGCAAAGCAATGGCGTTTGCCGGTCACTATCATGTCGTCGTCGCGATCGGCACGCAGCTTGACCGGACGGCGCAGACGCGCAGCGGCAAAAGCTGCGACGCAGGCCCACAGCGCGGATTGCGATTCCTTGCCGCCGAAACCGCCACCCATGCGACGGCATTCCACCAGTACATCGTGCGAAGCGATATTCAACACGTGCGCGATGTGATGCTGCATTTCACTTGGGTGCTGGGTCGAGCAATGCACATGCATGCCGCCACCTTCTTTTGGAATGGCGTAGGAGATCTGGCCTTCCAGGTAAAACTGCTCCTGGCCGCCGACATCGAATTGGCCTTGCAGTTTATGCGGTGCTGCGGCAAAGGCAGTGGCGGCGTCGCCACGTTTCAGGTGCATGGGCGGCAAGACATAGGATTGCGCGGCATGTGCTGCGCGTGGCGTCAGTATCGGTGCCAGCTCGCTGTACTCGATGACGCCGAGGCGCGCCGCACGCCGTGCCGCATCGTGGCTGTCGGCGATGACGACAAAGATCGGTTGCCCGATGTATTGCACCAGCCCTTCGGCCAGTACCGGATCATCGTGGATAATCGCGCCGCATTCGTTTTCACCTGGAATGTCAGCAGCAGTCAACACGGCGATGACGCCGGGTGCCGCTTTGACTTTGCTCAGGTCCATCGAGCTTATGTTGGCGTGGGCTTTCTGCGACAGGCCGAGCGCCGCGTGCAGGGTGCCATGCAGTTCAACGATGTCATCGGTATAGGTCGCTTCGCCGGTGACGTGCAGGTAAGCGGATTCATGCGGATATGCAGTGCCTACCGCCTTGATGCCTTGCAGGGCAGTGTCAGACATGAATACTTCGGTTTGCTTGTTCATCATATTCTCCCGTTTATCCTCAAGCCGTCTGTGCGGTGGCGGCGTTGATCGTAAAGGCGCGTAAGGAGCTTGGCGGCATCGGTGCGTCGGCCCGTGTTTCCAGCCAATAGCGGTACAAAAGGTTCTGTGCGGTCTTCATGCGGTAGGCCGAGGACGCACGCATATCCGATAGCGGTGCATAGTCCTGTGCCAGCAAAGCAATGGCGGCGCGCACGTTTTCTTCGTTCCATGCCTTGCCCTTGAGTGCGGCTTCGGCCAATGCCGCGCGCTTTGGCGTGGCGGCCATGCCGCCGTAACCGATGCGGGCCTCACGCACCTGGCCGTCGACCAGTTCAAAGGCGAAGGCGGCGCAGACGGCCGAGATATCCTGGTCGAAGCGCTTGGATAATTTATATGTACGGAAAACTACGTTCTGGCGCGGCAATGGGATGCGCACGGCTTGCACGAATTCGTTCGGTAGCAAAGCCGATTTTTGATATGCGAGATAGAAATCTTCCAGCGGCATATCGCGTTCGCCGGCCACGCTGCGCAGGACGATGTGCGTACCGAGCGCGATCAGCCACGGCATCGAGTCACCGATAGGTGAACCGTTGGCGACGTTGCCGCCCAGGGTTCCGGCATTGCGTACCGGCAGCGACGCAAAGCGTTGCCACAGTTCCGACAGTTCTTGCGGATAGTGCTGGTGCGCGGCGGCGTAAGCTTTTTCCAGTGTGACGCCGGCACCGATTTCGAGCCAGCCGTTTTTTTCCTTGATGCTCTTCAGTGCATCCACCTGGCCGATGTAAATGATATCGCCCAGGTCGCGCATATGTTTGATGACCCACAGGCCGACATCGGTAGAGCCTGCCAGGATACGTGCCTTGGGCAGGTCGGCACGTAATGCCGCCAGTTGCGCAATGGTACGCGGCGCATGGAAAGTCTGGCCCGCATGGCTGATGCTCAGTACTTCATGCCGCTGCATTTCACGCAAGGCGTCCATTACCGGCGCGCGGTCAAACTCGACTGCCGGCAATTCACCCATGCGACGCGCGGCGTCGATGATAGGACGGTAGCCGGTGCAGCGACACAGGTTGCCGGATAGCGCATCATCGATTTGGCGTGTGCTAGGCGGCGTATCGGCATCTTCATTACGCAGGTACAAATTCCACAGCGACATCACGAAACCGGGTGTGCAAAAGCCGCATTGCGAACCGTGGCATTCGACCATCGCCTGTTGTACCGGATGCAGGCAACCATCGTTTTGCTTCAAGTCTTCAACCGTGAACAATGCCTTGCCATCCAGCGTCGGTAAGAACTGGATGCAGGAGTTGACGGTATTGAGTTCCAGTCGATCCCCGTGCAATTCCCCGACGACCACGGTACAGGCGCCACAGTCACCTTCGGCACAACCTTCCTTGGTGCCGGTGCAATGCATGTCTTCGCGCAAATGCTGCAAGACGGTACGTGTATTGGGGAGTCCGCTCACTTCGTGAGTCGTGCCGCGGAAGTAGAAACGAATCGGTTCGGACATGGTGTTTACCTTCTTGTATTGCTAAATAGCGATGCTAAAAATCGAATCCCGAAGTTGCTGGCAGGTGTTGCGCACCGTTGATGGCCGCAACACCTATTATCTGCCTGCCTAGCCCAGATAGGTCAGCTTGAACAAGAACAGTGCGGCAATGATCCAGATCATGTACGACACTTCCTTGGCGCGACCGGTCAGCAATTTCAGTGCGGCATAAGTGATGAAGCCCAGTGCCATGCCGTTTGCCACCGAATAGGTGAAAGGCATGATGACGGTGGTGATTACGGCCGGGATGCATTCGGTCGTATCTTCCCAATCGATATCGCGCAATTCACGCAGCATCAGGCAGGCGACGAAGAACAGCGCAGGTGCCGTGGCGTATGCCGGAACCACACCCGCCAGCGGTGCGATGAACAGTGCCAGCAGGAACAGGATGGCGATGGTGACCGCAGTCAGGCCGGTACGGCCGCCAGCTTGTACGCCGGCTGCACTTTCAATATAGGCGGTGGTGCTGGAAGTGCCAAGCATGGAGCCGGCAATGATGGCGCCGCTATCCGCCAGCAAGGCCTTGTTCAGGCGTTCAATCTTGCCGTTTTTGACCAAACCTGCACGTTGCGCCACGCCCATCAGGGTGCCGGTCGCATCGAACAGTTCAACCAGGAAAAACACCAGGACCACGTTGATCAGGCCCATGCCCAATGCACCCGGGATATCCAGTGCAAACAGCGTAGGCGATACCGACGGCGGGGCGGAGAAGATGCCGGCGAAATGGTTGCCGGCAAAGAAGAAACTCAATACCGTCACGGCCAGGATGCCGATCAGCATTGCACCGCGGACTTTGAGGCGGTCCAGCGCGACAATCACGATGAAGCCGATGATGGCGAGCACAGCCGGCGGCTGATGCAGGTCACCGAGGGTAATCAGCGTGTTTGGGTTGCCCACCACGATGCCGGCATTTTTCAGTGCGATCAGGCCGAGGAACAGGCCGATACCGGCGGGTATCGCCGTTCGCAGTGAAACCGGGATGCTGTTGATGATCAGCTCGCGGATCTTGAACAGGCTGACCAGCATGAACAGACAGCCCGAAATAAAGACCGCACCCAGCGCCGCCTGCCACGAATAACCCATACCGATTACGACTGCGTACGAGAAGTAGGCGTTCAGGCCCATGCCGGGAGCCAGCCCGATCGGGTAGTTGGCGTACAGGCCCATGATCAGGGTACCGATGGCGGCGGCCACGCAAGTGGCGACGAATACGGAATCCTTGGGCATTCCCGCGTCACCCAGGATGGCCGGGTTGACGAAGATAATGTAGGCCATTGTGAGGAAGGTGGTCAGCCCTGCCACGAGCTCTGTGCGCACGGTGGTGCCGTGCTCATTGAGCTTGAAAAACTTTTCCAAAAAAGTCATCTGCTTGTCTCCGAATTATTATGTTTTAGCTTGTACGCCAGCCATCTAATGTGGATAGTCGTTCAGCGCATCTAATGTCGTCTAATTTTGCTTACGCGATGTAACGCAGATGGAATATCGGTTATAAGGCTGCAGCTATAAAGTTTTCCTTGTATTTGACCGGATCCCTGCCTCTTCAGCGTGCGGCTTCAGCCAGTGTGTATGCCAGGGTATTGTGGCGCTCAATTACTTGCCCCAGATCAATGGTGGTGAGACGGCCGTCACGGATCACGACGCGGCCGTTAATGATGCTGCAGGCAACATTCGGCGGTGTGCAAAACACCAATGCCGCGACCGGATCGTGCAAGGCGCCGGCGAAACCGATTTGCCGGGTATCGAACATCACGATATCGGCCGACATGCCGGGTTTGAGTGCGCCTATATCGTCACGATTCAAGACCTTGGCACCGCCCAGTGTGGCGATTTCCAGTGCTTGCCTGGCGGTCATTGCATCCGGCCCGAAACCGACCCTTTGCAATAGCATCGCCTGCCTGACTTCGGCCATCATGTGGCCGGAATCATTGGAGGCGCAACCGTCGACGCCGAGGCCGATGGAAACACCGGCGTCGAGCATCTTGCGTATTGGTGCGATGCCGGAAGCCAGGCGCATATTCGAGCAGGGGCAGTGCGCGATACCGGTATGCGTATGGGCGAACAGATTGATGCCGGCATCATCCAGTTGTACGCAGTGCGCATGCCATACGTCATGACCGACCCAGCCGCAGTCTTCCGCGTATTCGGCCGGCGTCATATTGAATTTTTCGCGGCTGTAGGCGATGTCGTTGATGTTTTCCGCCAGGTGCGTATGCAGCGATACCTTGAAACTGCGCGCCATATTGGCCGACTCGCGCATCAGGTCGCGTGATACCGAGAATGGCGAGCAGGGGGCGACCACGATGCGTTGCATCGCATGCCGTTCGGCATCATGGTAAGTCTCGATCAGGCGCTGGGTGTCGCGCAGGATATCCGCTTCCTGTTCCACTACACGGTCCGGCGGCAAGCCGCCTTTCGACTGTCCTACGCTCATGGAGCCGCGCGCAGCATGGAAGCGCATGCCTATCTGCTGCGTCGCTTCCAGGCTGTCATCGAGGCGGCAGCCATTCGGGTAAATGTAGAGGTGATCGCTGCTGGTAGTGCAGCCGGACAACATCAGTTCCGCCATCGCGGTTTGCGTCGAGACCTGGATCATTTCCGGCGTGAGGTTGGCCCAGATCGGGTACAGATTCGTCAGCCAGTTGAACAGTTCGCCATTCTGCGCCGCAGGTACTGCCCGCGTCAGGCTTTGGTACATATGGTGGTGGGTGTTGATCAGGCCCGGCAGCACGACATGATGGCTGGCATCAATGATTTCGTCTGCGGTGGCCGGCAGCGCATGGCTGGGCCCGACTTGTTCAATCACGTTGTCGCGGATGAAAACCGCGCCATTGCTGATTTCTTCACGTTGCTCGTTCATGGTGACGAGCACGTTCGCATTCTTGATGAGAAGTGTTTTCGACATGAGGTGTCCTGCCTGTTCAAAGACTCAATTTGCACGGCGGCCATTGCTGGACGACACCGCGGACATTACCGGTGGTGGACCGGTTGCCAGTTACCTTTTTTGTGTCGCCAAAAAAAGGTAACCCAAAAAGGGTTACGGCAGGTGTTGCGCACTGCGGCGGCAGTGACGATGCAATCGCAGGCTGGCATCTGGCTGCCGTCCGGATCTGATCGTGAAACACATGTATAGATTAAGGCATGTCAGCAGGTTTTTTCAATGACTTTTAACGTCTGCCTGTTTGTATCAATTCAACATCAGCTTTATGCCGGCAGCAATGCTGTCGATGTGGTAACAAGCTGCAGCTTTCCGCTAGTTGGCGCAGCAGATGCCGCCACGCCTTGCCGGTCCAGTTTGAAGATGCTGACAAGCTGCATCAGTTGATCGGCCTGCTCCCGCAAGGATTCGGCTGCGGCGGCGGATTGCTCTACCAGCGCGGCATTCTGCTGGGTGCCTTCATCGATCTGTACGATGGCTTGTCCGACTTGCTCTATTCCCGCGCTTTGTTCCTGGCTGGCATTGCTGATGGCGGCAACGATGCCGCTGAGGCTGCCGACGCTGGCAACCACTTCATCCATGGTCAGGCCGGCTTGCTGCACCAGTTGACTGCCGTTATCAACTTTCGCGACTGAATCCTCGATCAGTGACTTGATTTCCATCGCTGCGGTCGCACTGCGTTGCGCCAGGTTGCGCACTTCGGATGCGACCACCGCAAAACCACGGCCCTGCTCGCCGGCCCGTGCCGCTTCGACGGCGGCATTCAGTGCCAGGATATTGGTCTGGAAAGCGATACTGTCTATCACGCCGGTAATGTCTGCGATTTTTTTCGATGAAGTGTTGATTGCCGCCATGGTGTCTATGACTTCATGCACCACGCTGCCACCTTGCTGCGCCACGCTGGTGGTGGAGGCAGCGAGCTGCTTGGCCTGGTGTGCGTGATCGGCATTTTCCTTCACGGTAGAAGTCAGCTCCTCCATTGCGGACGCGGTTTCTTCCAGCGAACTGGCTTGCTGCTCGGTGCGTGAAGACAGGTCGATATTGCCGCGTGCGATTTCGCCAGAAGCGTTGGCGATGGTTGCGGTGCCGTTGCGTACCTGGGTGACGATGTGATGCAGATTGTCGTTCATGGTTTTCAGCGCAGCCATCAACTGACCCACTTCATTCGTGGTCTTGACGTAGACCGGGCCGCTGAGGTCACCCTGGGCGACGCGCCGGGCGACCGCGACCGCCGTATTGATCGGGCGCGTGATACTGCGCGTGACCCACCAGCCGACTGCAATCGACAGCAGCAGGCTGATGCCGGCCAATATATTGATGATGGTGCGTGCCTGCACCGAGGCGGTGCTGGCGGCATCGCCGGCGACATTCATCAGGCTGCCCTGATAGTCAAACATCGCATCCAGCGCAATGAAATACTGAACCTGCACCGGCATGAAGACCTGCTCCAGATAAATTTTTGCTTCCTCGGTCTTGCCGTCCTGCGCCAGTTGCAGCAAGGCGTCGCGCGCCGGCACATACTGATCGCGCGCCTTGATGGCGGCGCTGACATAGCGGCTGTCTTCTTCGGTTTGCGCAACGGCGCTGAGCTGCTCCAGCCCCTCATTCATTTTCCGGTCCGATGCCTGCGCGTCGGCGACCAGCTTTTTTACTTTGGCCGGATCGTTGCTGAGCATGATGTCGCGCAGATTCAAGGCGATCTTGTTGACTTCAATCTGGACCGAATTGGCCAGTATCGTTTTCGGATAGCGGTCCTTGCTGATGAGCCTGATGCTGTTGTTCAGTTGCCCCAGCTGGATGTTGCTGAGCAGGGTAATGACGACCAGTAATGCAAACACGATGCCGAAACTGAGGCTCAGTTTCTGGCGGATTTTCATGTTGGCTATCATCTTCATGGTTTGACCTTTGACAAGAGGCGCGCGCGGCTCACGGCAACAATGGTCGTACCATTGCTGCCGTGTACCGCACTGCTTTTTCTTATGGTTTTTCTTTGAAGTTACGCAAGAAATCGAGCAGGATTTGCGCCGATACTTCGGTGTCGTCCGCAGTCATGATTTCCAGCGGATTATGGCTGATGCCGCCATTGCCGCAACGCGTGAAGAGCATTGCCACGTCGGTCATTTTGGCAATCATCATCGCATCATGCCCGGCACCGGAAGCGAGCTCGAACGGGCGTACGCCGGCGCGTTCGGTGGCCGCGGACAATTGCTTCATCAGCCACGGTGCACATGGTGCCGCCGGTGCGGATACGCTGAGTTCGGCCTTGTATTCGATGTTGCGGCGCGCGCAGACATCGGCAATGTGCTGCAGGATATCGGCGACAGCTGCTTCACGTACCGTATCCGCGGCGGCACGGATATCCAGCGAAAATACGCAACGTCCCGGAATGACATTGGTGGAGCCGCTTGGCACCTGTAACTGGCCCACTGTGCCGACCAGCGAAGCGTGCTGGTCTTGCGCACAACGCTGTTCAACGTAGAGGATGATTTCCGCTGCAGCAGCGGCAGCGTCCTTGCGCATCGACATTGGCGTGGTACCGGAATGGCTGGCAACGCCACGGAACTCGACCTGGTAACGCGAGCTACCGGCGATGGAAGTGACGATGCCGACCGGCAGGTCGTGTTGCAACAGGACCGGGCCTTGTTCGATATGCACTTCAACATAGCCGAGCACGTCGGCCGGGTTGCGCGCGATCTGTGGAATCGCGTTGACCTCGTGGCCGGCCTGCGTGATTGCTTCGCGCATGCTGATGCCGTCACGGTCGGTGATGTCCAGCAATTCCATATTGAATTGGCCGATGACGGCACTGCTGCCGAGGAAGGTGCTTTTGAAACGCACGCCTTCTTCTTCGGCAAAGGCGATGACTTCAAAGTGGAAGGGCAGGGTTTCGCCGCGCTCATGCAGATGTTTGACCACTGCAATCGCCAGCAGGATGCCTTCGCGGCCATCGTATTTGCCGCCATTGCGCACGGTGTCATAGTGCGAACCGGTGATCAGGGTCTTGGCGCGCGGATCGGTCGCCAGGTAGCGTCCGACGACGTTGCCGACCGCGTCTATGTGCGCATGCATGCCCGCGGCACGCATCCAGTCGAAGATCTGGTTGGCGGTACGACGGTGGGCATCGCTCATATAGGTGCAGGTCAGTGCACCTTCGTCTTCGCTCCACGCGCCGATTTCTTCGGCCCATTCCATGACGGTGGCACCGATCGCCGGTGTGTAGCCGAGCAGGTCGTTGATGCGCATTTCAGCGATACGACCGATTTGGCGCAAGGCCTCGCGCAATTCATCTTCGACCTGGTTGCGCAGGCGACGGCTGAAAGTCGCAATGATTTCCTGGCGCGTCAGACCTTTGCCGGTAGCGCCTTTGACCGCGAGGATGAAAGGGAAGCCGAATTTGCTGTTGTAATCGCTGTTGAGGTTTTGCAGCGTGGCAAATTCATCCGGCGTGCACAGGTTGAGACCGGCCTTGGCTTGCTCGCCGGTGGACTCCACCGTCAGTTCGCCGGCGATAGCGGCCTTGCCTGCCAACTCCGGGTGGGCACGAATGAGCTGCAATTGTTCGGCGCGCTCGGCTGCAGCCACCACTCCTTGCAGCGCCTGCTTGAGGGCGGTGATGGTGGGGAAAGGCGCAAGCTTTGCCGCCCGTGCGGGTATCCACGGCGAATGCTCATAGATCCCGCGCAGGGTATCGACAAAAGCCGGCACGTCCTGTGCGGCCAAACGGTTCAATTGTTCTAGTGTGCTCATGTTGTTACCTGTCATCTGCGGTTGCTGCCGGATGGTCCCACCATCCGGCCTGCCTGTTGCATCGATTCCTTGCGAGTGGGACTCGCTGCGGTGTTGCTAGTGTTCTGAATTTTGCGCTGCCGCCATTGCAAATGCTTCGATTTCCTTATCGCTGCCGCTGCCATTGAAGTAGAGGTTCAGCACCACAGCGGTCGTAGTCGCCAGCAAGATGCCGCTATGCAGGATGGTCGACAGGAAGTCCGGCAATTGGTTAAAGAAAGTCGGTGCAACAGTCGGGATCATGCCGACACCGATGCTGATGGCGACGATGAAGACATTGTGGCGATTACCGTTGAAGTCAACCTTGCCGAGGATCTTGATACCGGTCGCGGCGACGATGCCGAACATCACGATACCCGCGCCGCCCAGGACGAATTGCGGGATGGATGCAGCGACGTGCGCCATTTTCGGAAACAGGCCGAAGGCCACCAGGATTAGGCCGGCTGCCACGCAGACATAGCGGCTGCGGATGCCGGTGATGCCGACCAGGCCGACGTTTTGCGAAAAGGATGTGTAGGGAAAGGTATTGAATATCCCGCCTATCAGTGTACCCAGGCCGTCGACGCGCAGGCCGCGGCGCAGGGTTTTGTCGTCGACATCTTTTTTGATGATGTCGCCAAGGGCGATGAACATGCCGGTCGATTCAATCATAGACACTATCATCACCAGCGACATGCTGATGATGGAGCTGAGGTCGAATTTCGGCCAGCCATAGTGGAAGGGCAGGATCAGTGCGAACCAGTCGGAGTCACCGAGGCCGTCAAAGCTGACCTTGCCGAGTGCGAGCGCAATGACGAAGCCGATCACCATGCCCATCAGTACGGAAATATTGGCGATAAAACCTTTCACATACTTGGTGATGAGCAGGATGGAGACCAGGACGATGGCGGCAATCGTGAGATTGAGCGGCGAACCGTAGTCGGGATTAGGCATGGTCACCAGCGCACCTTCGACCATCTTGTGGATCACGGGTTGGCCGCCGGCGGCCCAGTTGATGCCGACGCCCATCAGCGACAGCCCGATTACCGTGATCACGGTGCCGGTGACGACCGGCGGGAAGTAGCGTATGAGCTTGCACATATAGTTCGCCGCCACCATGCAGAAAATCCCTGACACGATGACCGCCCCGTAGATGTGCAGTATCGTCAGTGACGGATTGCCGGCCATCGCAACCATCGGGCCGACAGCGGCAAAGGTGACGCCCATCATGACCGGCATGCGGATGCCGAATTTCCAGATGCCGAGGCTTTGGATGATGGTGATCAGGCCGCAACAAAACAAATCGGCGCTGATCAGGAATGCGATATCAGATTTGGGAAGATTGAGTGCACCGCCGACGATGAGTGGTACGGCGATCGCGCCTGCATACATCACGAGTACGTGTTGTATGCCGAGCGCGGCGAGCTTTGGTACAGGTAGAATTTCATCTACCGGATGGCTAGTGCTTGTCATGGCTGTCTCCGTTTTTTTATATGGAGGCCGCTGCAAGATGAATGTATTTTTCGCCTGCCAGCTTTATTCTGCAACGGCCCCTGAGTGAGTCCTTGTGCAGAAGGGGCCGATGCTTGGCGACATCTTCGGTACAGGCTCGAAGGCCGATACTAAAGTAAATAAAGCAGGCCAATATACGGGCCAGCCTATACCCGGTCTAGTTATGCGGATATAAGCGCAATGCCATAAATATGTATATCCGTTATTGATCGGAAAGTACTTTTGCCGCAGCACAAACCTGTGCGCGCAACCACTTGTGTTCGGTCGCCTGGTGCACGCGTTCATGCCACAACTGATAGAAGCGCAGCGGCGGGAATTTGATTGGCACGCTATAGCTTTTCAGCGATAAAGTCTTTTCATAGAAGCTGGTGAATTGCTGGCCGGCGGTCAATACCAGATCGGTTTTTTCCACCATATACGGCAGCATGCGGAAATGCGCCGACTCGACCACGATATTGCGTCGCAGGTTTTGCTTTTCGAGGAAGGTATCGATAGTGCCGTGGTAACCCGGCAGGATTTGCGACGGCGCGGCATGCGGCAGGCTGAGGTAATCCTCTATCGTCATCGCATCCCTGGCGGTGCGTTTCGCATAGGCGCAGTCGGAGCGCATCAGGCAGACGATAGGGTCGTCGAACAGCTTGGACATATGCAGGTGCTCAGGCATTTCATCCCAGTTTGCGATCACCAGGTCCAGCTCGCCATCCGATAAGAGGCGCACATAATCCGTTTCCGGCCCGAGCGCATGGATGACGATGTGGCTTTTTGGCGACTCGCGCCGCAGTCGTGCAATCACTTCGGTAAAGAATTGCGTATTCATATAATCCGGCGCCGCGATATGGAAGGTGCGTGCTTCTTCCTGCGGTACGAAAGCCGTCTTTGGAATGAATAGATGTTCCGCTTCGTCGAGGATGCGCTTGGCCGACTTCATCAGGCTCTCGCCATGCTGGGTCGGCACCATGCCGCGCGCGCCGCGCACCAATAGCGGGTCGCCGGTCAGCTCACGCAATTTGCGCAAGGACGCAGAGATAGACGGTTGCGGACGATTCAATTTCAATGCCACGCGCGAAACATTTTTTTCGCACAGGAGCAGATAAAGAATACGTATCAGATGAATATCAAGATGATCGGGCAGCCTGGACATGATTTGTCTCCGTTATTTTTTGCTTATCGCAGGCAAGCATTCGGAATAGCGATGTTGTGCACCGAATGTCTCATATAACGAGTTCATTGTTGTATATCAAATTTGATATGTCAAATATAAGGCGCACGCAATGTTTTAAATGCCTCGGGCGTTTATCGTTCCACCAATCTGGTCGTACGCTTGAACAAAAAGAGCAGGGCCGGATGGAATCAAAATCATAAGGTCGGAGCGGCATGTCCGGTGGCAAAACGAGGTTTTTACCCGTTCTGCTGCAGGCAAAGACGGCCAAAAACAGGACATATAGTCCTGCTCATCTGCAGAGCGCGCAGTGGCGGATGGGGATCAAACGTGGGGAAGACATGGAAGCATTATTCGGATCGTACGGCGTTGAGTGGCTCAACCTGCTGGTGCGCTGGCTGCATTTGATTACCGGGATCGCCTGGATCGGCGCATCCTTTTATTTCGTCTGGCTCGACAATTCGATCCGTCCGCCGAAGCCGGGTAGTGAACTGGCTGAAAAAGGCGTGTCAGGGGAATTGTGGGCGGTGCACGGCGGCGGTTTCTATAATCCGCAAAAATACCTGGTAGCACCGAAAGAATTGCCCCCCGAATTGCATTGGTTCAAATGGGAAGCCTATGCCACCTGGCTGAGCGGCTTTGCCATGCTGTTCATCGTTTATTACTTCAATGCATCAGCCATGATGATAGATAAATCCGTTGCGGATTTGTCGTCGTGGGAAGCAATAGGCGTCGGCCTCGGTACATTGGTGGTCGGCTGGATAGTGTATGACTTGCTGTGCCGTTCACCATTGGGCAAGCGCGAAGGCTTGCTTGGTCTGGTCATGTTTGTGTTCATTGTTGCCGCCAGCTATGCATTGACGCATTTGCTCAGCGGTCGTGCCGCATACATCCATGTTGGTGCAATGATAGGCACGATGATGGTCGGCAATGTGCTGATGGTGATCATTCCCGGTCAGCGCAAGCTGGTGGAAGCGATGAAGATCGGCAAGTCACCTGATCCGGTGTATGGCAAGCGGGCGAAGCAGCGCAGTGTACACAATAACTATTTCACCTTGCCGGTGCTGTTCATCATGATCAGCAACCACTATGCGATGACCTACACACATGCGTATAGCTGGCTGGTGCTGGCTGCGATCATGGCGGCCGGGGTCTTGATCCGTCACTTCTTCAACCTGCGTCATGCCGGTCGCGTGTCGGTTGCGTATCCGATTGCCGGTGTCGCTTTATTGCTGGCTGTTGCAATTGCGATTGCGCCGCGTCCGCTGCCGAAGCCGGCCGCCGGACCTGGTGCGGGCGCTGATACCGCCACTTTATCGGCGGCTGACTTTGCCAAAGTGCAAGAGGTGATTACACAACGTTGTGTCAGTTGTCACGCCGCCAAGCCTACTTTCGATGGCTTTGCCACGGCACCGGCCGGCATGATGTTGCAGACCCCGGAATTGATCCGGCAACACGCGGCGCGGGTATATCAGCGCACCGTGCAAACCAAGGATATGCCGCTGGGCAACCTGACCCATATGACGGATGAAGAACGCAAACTGGTGGGTGCCTGGTTTGAAGCCGGCGCAAAATAATTTGTATCGTCATCAGATACTGAATAAAAAATATAAAGAGGAAACACAATGAATAAGATCACCATCGACGGCTTCACCCTGACGGCGCAGCAAGTAATGGCCGTTGCACGGGCGCCGCATTTGCCGGTAGTCCTGGCCGATTCTTCGCGTGCTGCGCTGAAAGAAAGCCGCGACTATATCGAGGCGACCTGGATGCACGATGAAGCACCGATGATGTATAGCTTCAACACCGGCGTGGGTTTGCTGAAAGATACCCGTATCAAGGTCGAGCATATTGAATTGTTCCAGACCCAGATGATCAAGGCGCATTGCGCCGGCATGGGTGAGCCGTTCTCGGAAGAAGTCAGCCGCGCGACCATGCTCTTGCGTGCGAACGCTTTCGCCAGCAATTACTCGGCACCGCGCGTTGAAGTGGTGGACCGCCTGCTGGCTTTCCTGAATGCGGGCATACACCCGATCATGCCGCAAAAGGGTTCGGTCGGCGCTTCCGGTGACCTGGCGCCGCTGTCTTACCTCGCGGCTGCGATTGCCGGTTTCGACGAAGCGGAAGTGATGTACCAGGGCCAGCGCATGAGCGCGCCGCAGGCAATTACCAAGGCCGGCATTGGTCCGGTCCAGTTCGACCTGAAAGCCAAGGATGCATCGGCGCTGATCAACGGCTGTACCGCTTCGCTGGCGGTTGCGGTATTGGTCGCGCACGATGCCCGCAATCTCCTGACTGACGCCTGCCTGTCGCTGGGCCTGACGCTGGAAGCGATGCGTGCGGAGATGGCTGCTTTCGACGCCCGTATCCAGCAAGCACGTCCGCATGCCGGGCAGATCAAGACTGCTGCGGTGATTCGCAAGTTGTTGTCTGGCTCGACCCGTACCACGCATGAAGCACGTGCGGTGCAGTTCCCGGAAGAATTACGTCGTACCGATATTCCTTACACTGCGCGTATTCAGGATGTGTATTCTCTGCGTTGTTCGCCGCAAGTCTATGGACCGGTATTCGATGCGCTCGACTATATCGATAACATCGTCGACAAGGAAATCAACTCCGCGACTGACAATCCGCTGATTTTTGACAAACAGGGTGGCGGCTTTGAAATCATCTCGGGTGGTAATTTCCACGGCCAATACCTGGCGCAGACAATGGATTTGCTGGCGATGGCGATTACCGACCTCGGCAGCATTTGCGAACGCCGGGTCGCGCGCCTGATTGATCCGACCTTGTCATGGGGCTTGCCGCGTAACCTGATGAGTGGCGTACGTGGTGTGAATACCGGTTATCCGGTTGTGCAGTGCTCACTTAGCTCGCTGGTGATGGAAAACCGCACGCTGTGCATGCCGGGTAGCGTCGACAGCATTCCGGCCAAGGGCAATAGCGAAGACCACGTCTCCAACTCGACCTGGTGCGCACGCAAGGCCGCAACCGTGGTCGCCAATACGCAATACATCATTGGTGTGGAAATGCTGCTGGCGGCGCAGGCGCTGACCATGACGGAAAGCCTGTTGCCGGGCTTTGTACTGGGGCAGGGTACACAGGCTGCATATCAGGAAATCCGTCGCCAGATCCCGGCTTGCCTGGAAGGTGATCGCTGGTTCCATAACGATATCGCAGTGGCGCAATCGTTTGTGGTCAGCGGTTCGGTGCGCGATGCAGTCGTCAAGAAGATAGGCGAATTCGTCTAAAGAAGTTTGGACAGGGAAGGAACGTTACGTCCTCCCTGTTTGTATATAAAAAAAGAGTCACGTTTTCGTGACTCTTTTTTATTGGCACTTGCCTTCGCAAGTTAGTCAGGCATCAGAAGCGATGGCGGATACCAAGGGCGAAGCTATTGCCGGTCGTCTGCTGCGTGATCTTGTCGTACATGTAGACGGTGTAAATATCAGTACGCTTGGACAGATTGTAGTCATAACCAAGTGAAGCGGTATTGCGCTTCAACTCTGTACCAACTGCAGCGCCATCACGCTTGGTGTTGGCCCAGGATGCCAGGATGGCGCCTGATCCGAGCGGGATACTGGTGCCGAGCTGGAAGGTCTTGTCCTTCAAATCAATATCATGCGTCGACTGGTTGTAGCTGGCGAACAGCTTGGCTACTTCAAAGTTGTAAGAGCCGCCGACAAACCATGCAGTTTGCTCGGCTGCAGTCATACCGCTGGCGAATGGAATATTGGTAGCCGGTTGCACATTATTTGGCGACAGTTCCAGCGGATTGTTGACCTTCACCTTTTGATAGTAGGCAGTCAGTGCCAGTGGACCCCTGAAGTAGATGAGGTTACCGCCGACGTTATTTTTTCCGTTTTGGCCAGCCACTTCGCCAAACTGATAATGAACACTGGCTTTCAGACCCGCAAGATCCGGTGTGGTGTAAATGATTTCATTACTCCAGCCGGTATCGCCGGCCACCGAGTTGGTCCAGCCCGACGCATTGAACCAAGGCACGTTCATATGCAGGATCAGCGGTGATAGCTGGAAGGAGTCGCCGAATGGATTGGAAATAACGGATGGCACGAAGTTTGGTGCGAGGCCGCGTCCCAGGGTGACCGCACCAAAGCTTCCGGACAATCCCACATTCGCATCCCGCGAAAAGAAGGTTTCATTGCCGTTGAAACGGCCTGATGCGCCGGTATCAGTGCGCAAGAATGAGGTCAGGTTAAAAGTGGCCTTGAGTCCTCCGCCCAGATCTTCCGTCCCTTTGAAACCAAGCCATGAGGTGGTCATGCCGCCGCTGTTGACTGAGCTTGTGCGGCCTGCATCACCGGCCCGTTCCATCGAACCGAAGTAGTTATCGACTACACCGGTAACCTGCACTGAGGATTGCGCCATGGCTGGCAGTGCGAACGCCGAACTTAATGCAATAACGAGTTGTAGCTTTTTTAGTTTTAACTGGTGCATCTCTGTCTCCTGATTTTTTATATTTTGAAAAAATTACTGCCACTCCCTATGCTTCGCCGGACATCGTTTGGTGTCTGGACGTATCTCCGTGGAACCGCCACGGCCGGTCATACCTTGTGAATCAGTTGGAGAACGGATGCGTCGCGCGCCAGTGATTGGCGATGTCTATGCGACGCGTGATCCAGACTTGCTCGTGGTTTTGTACATAGTCGAGGAAGCGTGCCAGCGCGGCGGCGCGGCCGGGGCGACCGATCAGGCGGCAATGCAAGCCGACTGACAGCATCTTCGGCTGGTTCAAGCCTTGCGGATCACCTTCGCAGTACAGGACATCGAAGGCGTCTTTCAGATAATCGAAAAACTGTGTGCCGGAGTTGAAGCCTTGCATGGCGGCGAAACGCATGTCATTGCTATCGAGGGTGTAGGGCACGATCAGTTGCGGTGTTGTCAGCTGTTTACCGTTTGCATCTCGGTGCGCAACCTCCTCCCAGTAGGGCAGGTCATCGGCGTAGCTGTCGGCATCGTAGACAAAGCCGCCTTGCTCGATGACCAGGCGGCGGGTATTGGGTGAGTCGCGGCCGGTGTACCAGCCGAGTGGCGCGCTGCCGGTCAGTTCGCGGATGATGCTGACGGCTTCCGCAATATGTTTGCGTTCGGTTTCTTCGTCGATATTTTGATAGCTGATCCAGCGCAAGCCATGACAGGCGATTTCATGCCCGAGTTCACGGAAAGCGGCGACCGCATCAGGATTGCGCTGCAAGGCACGCGCGACACCGAAAATCGTTAGCGGAATCTTGCGTTCTTCGAACATGCGCAGCAGGCGCCACAGGCCGGCACGCGAGCCATATTCATAGATGGATTCCATGCTCATATGACGCGCCGGAAAACTCTGCGCACCAATGATTTCGGAGAGGAAGGTTTCGGAGCCGGCATCACCGTCGAGCACGCAGTTTTCTGCGCCTTCTTCGTAGTTCAACACGAATTGCAAAGCGATACGTGCCCGTCCCGGCCATTGTGCGTGCGGCGGTGTGCGACCGTAACCGGTCATATTGCGAGGGTAGTTGTGCTTGCTCATGTCTGCCGCCTCTTTTAGTGTTGACTTGTAATTCGGCTTTACCGGTGTCGGCACTGAATTATGTCCGCTGAATGAATGGCTGATATAAGGAGAGACGTATATGGATTAGAGGCTGGCGGTATATGATCGGAGCCGGTTGGCAGGGTAAATTTCGTACTAAATAAATAGAGGGGAAATCATGGGTAAGCTGAGTACGCACGTGCTGGATATTACGAAGGGAAAACCGGGGGCAGGTGTGAAAGTGGCACTGTATGCGGTCGATGCTTCCGGCGCTAAAAAATTGCTCAAAAGCACAGTGACCAATGATGATGGACGCTGCGACTCGCCCTTGCTGCAAGGGGCGGACATGCAGGCGGGTAAATATGAACTGGTGTTTGCCGCCGGTGATTATTTCGCGGCGCAGGGTGTGGATTTACCATCGCCGCGCTTTGTCGATGAGGTCGTCATCGCGTTCGGCATTGCGGATGCGGCGCAGAATTATCATGTGCCGCTGGTGGTTTCACCGTGGGCATATTCGACTTATCGCGGCAGTTAAGTACCGACTTCCTGGCAGTATTTATCCGATATTCGATGCATATATCGGCACGGCCATTTAATCGGCTTCATTGAATCTGTTTGGCTGCTGCTTGCTGTTTCCATGGCAGCTTATACAAGGCGAATTTTTCTACATCGGAGTACGACTCCTATCGCAACAAGGGCTGACGTGCAAACGCCAGCCCTTGTTTGTTTCAGCTGTCGCCAGGCACTATGGCCCGGCGCAAGTTATCACTTCAAATACGGCTATAGACGCTATTGCTATCGCTGATTTTGAAGGTGCCGTCGCTTTGTGGCTGTGCGATGCGGTCGGTGTACTTGACGCGATAGCCCTGGAAATCGCGTGGCAAATGCGTCATGCCGAAATCCAGATAGCTGATGCCCGTAGTGAGGTTTTGCAGGATAACGGTATGACCGGATGCATCTTTCACCTTGAATTCTTCTTTGACTACCATGATAAAACCTCCTGTTTAAATAAAACAACTTGAAAGGTCGAAGGAGGTACCGCATCCTCCGGCCCAACGATGACCGGCATTTCAGCTGGTCGGTACATCAAAAAACCGTATGTGTTCATCTGGCAAACTGGCCGCATGAATGGGTAAGCATGCGACGCCCGTCAAATGCGCGAACGGCGATAACCATCACGCACTCCTTCTTTCGATAACACCCATTGCCATAGCTGAATGTCGCGGGCGCGGAATGCACCGGCGCAAGACAGCAGGTAATAGCGCCACATACGGTAAAAACGTTTGCCCAAAGTCGCTTCAAACCGCGGCCAGGCCTGACTGAAATTTTGGTACCAGGCCATCAGCGTTTTGTCGTAATCAGCGCCGAAGTTGTGCAGGTCTTCGACCACGAACAAGTTGTCGACTGCGTCGCCGATCTGGCCGATCGAGGGCAGGTCGCCATTCGGGAAAATGTATTTGTCTATCCATGGATCGGGCGCCGATTTGCGCAGGTTCTTGCCTATGGTGTGCAGCAGGAAGAGGCCGTTCTTGTCCAGGCAGCGATGCGCGACTTCCATATAAGTGCGGTAATTCTTGCGGCCTACATGTTCAAACATGCCGACGCTGGCAATCGCATCAAAGGGCTCGTTCAGTTCGCGGTAGTCCTGCAGGCGGAATTCCAGCGGCAGGTGCGCATAGCGTTGCTGTGCCCACGCCACTTGTTCTTTCGAAATGCTGACGCCCACGCATTGCACGCCGTAGTTTTCAGCTGCATACGACATGAAGCTGCCCCAGCCGCAACCGATGTCCAGCACGCGCATGCCGGGTTTGAGCTGCAATTTGCGGCAAATCATTTCCAGCTTGGCTTGCTGCGCTTGCTCAAGGTTGCTTGCGTGTTCCCAATAGCCGCAGGTATAGGTGAGGCGGCTATCCAGCATCGCCGCGTAAAAATCATTGCCGAGGTCGTAGTGCACTTCGCCGACCTGGCGGGCGCGCTTCATGTCTTGCCGGTTCAGCAGTCTGGCGGCCAATACATGGCCGAGCAGGCGCAGCGGCTGGATCTGGTCAGTCATGCGTGTGCTCAGCAGGCGCGCAAAGAATTCATCCAGCTCTTCCGCTTCCCATGCGCCGTCCATATACGCTTCGCCCAAACCGAGGTTGCCTTTGGCAAACGCACGCTCCGGCACGCCCGGTGCCTTCAGTTGCATATCCCAAGGCCGCGGGCCATTGATCTTGATGGCGGCCCTGGCGAGCAAGTCGGCGGTTGCGCGGTGCAGGCGCGAATTGTCGGGAATGAAGGACGCGGCTTCCGGGCTAAACATTTGCGACGACATGTACAAAGCTCCTTTCCATCATGAGCAACAGCTCGTTGTATGAGTCAGCGGTCAGGCGAGGCACAAGTTTTCAAAGTTTTGAATGCTTGGCGTTAAAATATGTATAAATTATGCATATTTAAACCGGGCATTAAAAATGAAATTTAATGCGATTTATTATCAAAAATATTGCAGTAAAGGCCGGCCATGGACATAGAACTCGCGCGCACCTTCCTTTACATCGTGCGTTCCGGCAGCTTTATCGCCGCCGCCACGCGCCTGCATGTGACGCAAACCACGGTCACGGCGCGGGTGCAAAACCTGGAGTCGCAACTTGGTTGTTCGCTCTTCGTGCGCAATCGCGCCGGTGCCAGGCTGACTGACGATGGCGAGCGCTTTGTCGGCTATGCCAGCCAGCTGGTACAAACCTGGGATGCGGCGCGGCGCGATCTGCCTTTACCGGACGGGTACGGTGATTCGCTGGCGCTGGGCAGCGAAGTGAGTTTGTGCAATCCCTTGATGTTGCAATGGACGCTGCAATTGCGACGCGAGCTGCCGTCCCATGCGATACGCGTCGAAGTCGGCGATGGCGCCATCCTGCAATCGAAGCTGGAGCGCGGCTTACTGGATGCGGCGCTGGTATATCGCCCCGAATACTGGACCGGCATGCAGGTCGAGCAATTGCTGGAAGAGAAGCTGGTACAGGTTTCCTCCACCCGTAATCCCGAGCCTTATGTCTATGTTGATTGGGGGCCGGATTTCCGCAAGCAGCACGATGCGGCCTTGCCGGACAAGGCAAAGAATGTGCTGTCCTTCAACCTCGGGCCGCTGGCCTTGCAATACCTGCTGCAATGTGGCGGCACCGGTTATTTCCGGACCCGCGTCGTGCGCCGCGCCCTTGCGGAAAATTTCCTGGAGCTGGTAAAAAGTGCGCCAGAGTTCTCATATCCGGTTTATCTGGTCTATTCGCGGGAGAAGCAGACAGAAGTCATGCAAAAGGCCTTTGATATGCTCAGAAGCGTGGTTAAGGAAGAGGCTGACTGGTCCGGCCACTGGGATTTTGTTCCCTGAATTTGCACTGAATTGATGCAAAATTTGATCTAACGCAAGAAAAATATTCCCTACGGGAATATAGTTGCTGCGAAGTATCATTTTGTATTCATTCTTGTGACTGGTGTTTCCAGTCACCGCTACGTTCAATTCATTCCCAGCCGGAGATGTACTATGCGCACCAATTTGCCTGTCACGAGTAAGGAATACTTCCTGCAGGATGGAAGCTCGCTGGTCTCGAAAACAGATACCAAAGGCCGTATCACTTATGTGAATCCCGCTTTCATGGAGGCCAGCGGTTTCCAGGAAGAGGAATTGATCGGCAAGCCGCATAACCTGATCCGCCATCCCGACATGCCGGAAGAAGCCTTTGGTGATATGTGGCAGACCCTGAAGGCAGGTTTGCCATGGACCGGCATGGTGAAGAACCGCCGCAAGAACGGTGACTTTTACTGGGTGAATGCGAACGTCACGCCAGTCCGTGAAAACAATGAAATCGTCGCTTTCATGTCGGTGCGCAGCAAGCCCAGCCGTGAGCAGGTAGAAGGCGCGGGCGCGATCTATGCACGCTTCAAGGCGGATCAGGCCAAGGGCCTGGCAATCAAACGTGGCGCGGTCGTCAGCACCGGCATCTTTGGCAAGCTGGCGGCCTTGCGCGACATCGGTCTCGGCACCAGGATCGGCCTCGGCATGCTGACGCTGATCGCGCTGATTGCGGCTCTCGGTTTCGTCGCTACCACTGCAGTCGAGAACGCGGCACGGATGGGCTGGTATGCCGGCGCAACGTTTGCAGGCGTTTGCATTGCCTTATTGCTGTGGGCCAGCCTGCATGCATCGGTGGTGCGACCTCTGCGTACGCTGATTGCCGAAACCCGCGTGATTGCCGGCGGTGACCTGACTTTCGATTTCGCGGTCGACCGGCATGACGATATGGGTCAATTGCAGCAAGCGCTGCAGCAAATGAATGTGAACCTGCGTTCGGTCATGGGCGATATCCGGACCAATGTGGATTCGATCACCATTGCCACGCGTGAAATCGCTGCCGGCAATATGGACTTGTCCGGTCGTACGGAATCGCAGGCTTCCAGCCTCGAAGAAACCGCCTCCAGCATGGAACAGTTTGCGTCGACCGTGAAGCAGAATGCAGACAGCGCGAGCCAGGCCAATGAGCTGGTGCAATCGGCATCGGAAGTGGCGGGCAAGGGCGGTGCGGTAGTCGAGAAAGTCGGCGCGACGATGGATGAAATCAGCGCATCGGCGAAGAAAATCGTCGACATCATCAGCCTGATCGACGGCATTGCCTTCCAGACCAATATCCTCGCCTTGAATGCCGCAGTGGAAGCCGCGCGTGCCGGTGAGCAGGGCAAGGGCTTTGCGGTGGTGGCGGCGGAAGTGCGCAGCCTGGCGCAACGTTCGGCCAGCGCCGCAAAGGAAATCAAGGGTTTGATCGATGACTCGGTGGAGAAGGTTGATGCCGGTAATCGCCTGGTCAGTGATGCGATGACGACGATGGACGATATCGTGAGTTCGGTACAGCGCGTGACCGGCATCATGAATGAAATCACTGTTGCCAGCCGTGAACAAAGCAATGGTATCGATCAGGTCAATCTGGCAATTGCGCAGATGGACGAAGTCACCCAGCAAAATGCGGCGCTGGTGGAAGAGGCTGCTGCCGCAGCAGCGAGCCTGGAAGAGCAAACCCTGCATCTGACGCAATCGATCTCGGTCTTCCGTACCGGGCGCAGCGTCAGCCCGCATGCGGCACGCAGCGTCTCACCGTCACAACAGCTGTCCCCGCAGCGTTTGCCGGCGAATCACGAGGCTTTGCGCCTGACCGCGTAAGACGCATCAGGTCTGCCACGGGCTGGGTCCTGCAAACCAGCCCGTTCGGTAAGACGCGAAGCAGGTAAAGCCAGGTGCAATGCCTGGCTGAACATCTACTAGTCATTCCCCTTTGTATTTGAGCCTTGTTGACGGCGCAGTTCTGCGTGAGTGATCGCTGATTTTCGACGCCGATCTATTGCAGGTCGGTGTCTTGTATCGGCTCGTACCAAGCGCTACCTTGCATCAAAAAACCAATTCGTTTCCAGCACCATGCACATCAGGTTTGTGAGCGCCATCCATGGACCCGAAGCCTGAATCGGTCGCTACTTGAGATTGATCTGGATGGTGTGGAATCCGCATCGGAAAATTGCAGCCTGATGATAAGGTGGCCGACAAATTCAAAAAGTGCAAAGGCCTTACTCGTGGCTCCAATCGTCAATTTCATGACGACAAGGTATGTGGGAATGCAAATTGAAGTTTCGGTTTTTCTTTTTATTGTTGATCGCTTATGTGCAAATCGGTGAGGCCAGGATGATGGATCCGGGTACTATCGATTGGAAGTCCTTGCAGTTCACCTGCACCAAAGAACAGAACCCGGAATTCGACGCCGAGTCCGATGCCTGGTTCCAGCGCGCCAGGGCACTGGAGAAGGCGAACAAGGAAGCCAATGATGCCGAGATGATTCGTCTCTATCAACAAGCCGCCGAACGCGGCCACTATAAGGCAATGCTGAACCTGTCCATCATCTACGCGCATGGCAGAGGCGTTGCAGTTGATAGAAGGAAGGCGCTGAAACTGGTGGAAAAAGCGATGAAGATGCAGTCTGCGCATGCCTACTACCTGATGGGAATCATGCTGGAACAAGGGGTGGGCGTCAGGATGGATGCGAAGGCTGCGCTCAGCTACTTTAGGAAGTCGGCGGATATGGGCAATCGCTATGGCCAGGCCGCAGTGGGAGAGAGCCTGATGCGCGCATTTCAACAGCAAGCGGAACCAGCCAGAAGCCGTGGCAAGGCGATCGGACGGCAAGTACTGGATTGCGCGATTGCACAAGGGTCGGCTGAGTCGGCCTACTCCCTCGGACTGGACTATATGATAGTCGAGCGGGATCCTCTTGCAGGCTTGGCGTACTTTCAAAAGGCGGCATCGCTTGGTAGCAAAGAGAGTATGTGGATGCTTTATGAAATATATGATCAGGGGCGAGATGGCATCGTCAGGGATCCTAAACGCGCTGCATGTTATTACGCATTGTTCGACCAACTCCGGCATGAGCCAAATAAACTCTTTCCGGATATAGACCGCTTCTGCACACTATCGCCGCCTGCCCCAATCATGGACCTTGTTGATTAGCCGTCTTCTGCTGAAGCCGCTTGCATTTTATTGGTGACTCTCCGAATGAATAAAACCGTTTTGCCATGGTTGTTGCCTGGCGTGGTCGTGTTGATTGTTGTCTTGGCACTTATCTGGCGTAGCTCGGGGCTGGCGCAGATGTGGCAATTGATGTTCGACGTTCAAGAAGAGCCGGCATCCGTAGCAATCGTCCTGGCCAACTTCGAGCAGTATGAAAAGCGCCGTATCTGTTTCGACGGACGTGTGACGGATATCCTGCCGTACCCGGCGGCCAGTGAGGATGATCCGATGTCCCTGATCATGGATGGTATTGCCGGTCAGCTCACTATCCTGACAAGGGATGGCGCTTCATTGCATGTGTGGGTATTGCAGCAGGGTACGGACTCGTCTGCACGCCTGGACTTTGCTGCGGTCAGGCTGGATGCTGCAGTTCGTGCCTGTGGTTTTCCGAGTTTGTCTCCGACATTCAATGCCGATGAAGCGGAAAGTCTGCTGATCATCGGCGACGTGTCTGCTCCGCGTGAACCGCATTGATCTGTCAGGCTGACCGGAACTGGCGATGGGGCAGGCAAAGTGAAGCCTGGGATCGCGGAGGCAAATCAAGAAATCAGGGAAGGTAAATAAAGGCTGTGAAAAAGACTGCGAAGCTCTCGCATGTTTGCTTGTTCTGGGGAGTCATGGACCTATTCTTCATTGGCCGTTTTCTCTGGGGCAGTATGAAGCAGGGGCGCATCCCGATTTACTCGGACTTCAGCGCCTTGTCCCAGTTAGGTGAGCACGGCTGGTATGCCTATACCTTCTTTTCTCTGTCGCTTTTGCTATTTCTATCGATAGTTTTATCTGCTTATTTCTTCTTGAGCGCTAATCGATACGCGCGGATTTTTGCCTATATACAAACGCCGTTTCGCATCATCATGGCCGAGCCCTCGCTCGCTATCATCCCCTGGCTTCTAAGCCTTGTTGACAGTCGTAGTTTTGTGCTCAAGTTGCTGCTGATCCTCGGCTCCGAGCTATTGAAGCTTTACACCTTGCAGCGCTATGGACAAGCACCAGGGCACCTTGGCAAGAAATACCACAGCTGCCGTTGATACCGCCAAGGCACATAAAGTTATCGCAGCTTGGGAAGGAGTCGTCCAAGCGGTAGTAATCCGCCGGGGCCGTAAATCGACGGGCTATCCATCTGACGGTATAAAGGCGCAGCAAGCTTTTCCAGGAGAGGAATTGCCAATATGCAATTCTTTATGCCCGTCGCCGGATTGTTGGCCAGGTCGTCGGAATCCGTGGTTTTAGCGCCAACATCTTGATAAATCACGGGATATTCGCGTCAGGCGTATAATGCACGCTGTCCTGTCGAGCTGGTGAAGGCGGTCGAGGTGGTCCCGGTTTTCAAGAGTGGCCTGCGTCCGCAAGCACTTCTCGTTTCATCACCACAGAAATATTTTCAAATTTATCGAAAGAGCCAGGTCTTTTTCGGATTCGTTGTGCGGTTTTATTATCCACATCGACATCGATCATGTCGCCTTAGAAGAGGCAAGACCTGCTAAAAATCATGTCTGATAGTCAGCCTGTAATCCAGCCAACAACTTCGCCCGCCGTTGCGGCCGATGCCCACCCAGCTGTTCGTTTTGAAGATTTCGGCCTGGCGCCGGAAATCCTGCGTGCCCTGAGCGATCAGGGTTATGTGCATCCGACGCCGATCCAGACGGAAGCCATCCCGGTCGTGCTGCAAGGCATAGACGTGATGGGTGCGGCACAGACCGGTACCGGTAAAACCGCCGGTTTCTCCCTGCCTATCATCCAGTTGCTGATGGCGCATGCGAACAGCAGCGCGTCGCCGGCACGTCATCCGGTGCGGGCATTGATCCTGACGCCGACGCGTGAGCTGGCCGACCAGGTGGCGGATAACGTCAAAGCCTATTCGCGCCACACGCCTTTGCGCTCGGTGGTGGTGTTTGGCGGTGTCGATATGGCGCCGCAAACAGCAGCCTTGCGTTCCGGTGTCGAGATCGTGATCGCAACGCCGGGTCGCTTGCTCGATCACATCCAGCAAAAAACACTGAACCTGTCGCAGACGCAAATCCTCGTCATGGATGAGGCTGACCGCATGCTGGACATGGGCTTTTTGCCGGACCTGCAACGCATCATCAACCTCTTGCCAAAGCAGCGCCAGAACCTGATGTTCTCCGCGACCTTCTCGCCGGAAATCAAGAAGCTGGCAGCGACCTTCCTGAAAGATCCGGTCACCATCGAAGTGGCGCGCAGCAATGCCACCGCCGAAAACGTGACGCAAATCGTCTATAAGGTGGAAGAAGGCGACAAGGGCGATGCAGTGTCTTACATCATTCGCGAACGCGGCCTGAAGCAAGTCATCGTTTTTTCAAATACCAAAATTGGTGCCTCGCGCCTCGCACGCCAACTGGAAAACGAAGGCGTGAAAGCGTCGGCTATCCATGGCGACAAATCGCAAGCCGAACGGATGGCGGCGCTGGAAGCATTCAAGAACGGCACGATAGAAGTACTGGTCGCAACCGACGTTGCAGCGCGCGGACTGGATATTGCCGAACTGCCGTGCGTGATCAATTACGACTTGCCATACAACGCGGAAGATTATGTACACCGCATCGGCCGTACCGGTCGCGCCGGTGCTTCCGGTGATGCGATTTCGCTGTATTCGGATAAGGATGCACGTTTGCTGGTTGATATTGAAAAGATGATCAAGCACAAGTTCGTACCAGCACAACTGGCCGGCTTCGTCCCTGCTGCCAACCGTGCCAGCGAACGCAAGGAACGCAGCCCGCGTCGTGATGAATCCGAATCGCGCGGCCGTCATTCCGAGCGTCGCGAATCCGCGCCGCGTGAAACCTCGGGTGGCCGTGATCCTGCCAGCCGTAGCGCCTATGCAGCGCCACGTAAGGAAAAGATCGATCCATTCTTTACCAAGCCATATGAGCCGGCACCATCGACTATCAGTGAAGCCAAACCGGTAGAGCAGGCACCTGCGAAACCGCCTAAGCACAAGATGGCGGCTTTGTTGGGTGGAGCGCCTAAGCGTTAATTTGTTTTGCTGAGGTGAAGAGGGCGCAGATTGCGCCCTTTTTTATTGTTTGGTTTGTTGTTGGTGATGTTGTTCTTTCTCCGTGGAGAAGTGCGTTGCCGGGGGCGGCCCGGCAGCCGCTTACTTTTCTTGTCTCGCCAAGAAAAGTAAGCAAAAGAAGGCGACCGCGAAGCCACTGCCCCTGCGGGGTTCCCGTTTGTGCAAGCCAAAAAATGGGAAGCGGACGAAACTCGCTACGCTCAGACAACGTCCACTTCTTTTTCCATTTTTTGGCTTGCACAAACGGCAGCGTCTAAGCGGAACACCAACACAGCCTCTTTGCTTTACAGAAGCAGCGCACTGCCGTGAAATTGGCAAGGCTGTTGCCGTTGCTTTTGACTTGCCCGCATTAGGCGTTGCGATGGCAAGTGATTGTCAGACGGGTCCAACGGCGCAAATATGTTTGAGGTGAAGCAGGGAATTCGCGGAACACTGTTCCGCGCCTGCGTAACGGTATCCGCTTGCAAGCGGATATGCGCCCTGCAAGGGGAGCGAGTTATTTACACCAAGGGCGACGACTGTTGCGGTCGCCTTTCTTTGCTTACTTTCTTTGGCGAAGCAAAGAAAGTGAGCGGCTGCCGGGCCGCCCCCGGCAAACCAACTCTCCACGGAGAGAGAACAGCATCACACCCTAAAAAATCCCTCTTACCTACTCACCAAAACGCTGCCCCCAAGCAGCCGTAGCAAACTGCCAGAATTCCTCAATCGATTGAGCCGGCGCTAGCGACAACTCCAGAAAGCGCGCCGCCTTCATCAATTCATCCATAGGATGTTCGAGGTCCAGCGCCAACGCACCGGTTTGCTTCGATAGTTTTTCACCGACATCATTCAATACCACCGGCACATGCATATAGTGCGGCGTCGGGAAGCCCAGCATGCGTTGCAGATAGATTTGTCGTCCCGTTGATTCGAGCAAGTCAGTGCCACGCACGATATGCGTGACGCCCTGCTCGGCATCATCGACCACCACTGCGAGTTGATAGGCCCAGAAACCATCCGCCCGTTTCAACACAAAATCACCAACCTCAGTTGCCAGATGCTGCGTCAGTGGGCCCAGCCAGCGGTCATTGAAGCTGATGGTTTCATTCGCTTGATTGACGTCCGGTACACGTAGACGCCAGGTGCGTGCGCTTTTGCCGGGAGCGACGCCGTGGCGGCAGGTACCCGGATAAATCGCGGCACCGTCGGCGGCCACGCCCAAACGTGAATCGGCAATTTCGCGGCGGGTGCAGCCGCATGGATAAACCAGTCCGTTCAAGCGTTCGAATGCGGCCTGGTATAAATCCTTGCGCTCGCTTTGCACCACGACTTCTCCATCATGCTGCATGCCGAACACGGTCAGCGCATTCATGATGGCCGCAGTGGCATCGGGGACGGTGCGGGTTTCATCGATGTCTTCTATGCGCACCAGCCACTGACCGTGATGTGCTTTGGCATCCAGATAGCTGGCCATCGCTGCGACCAGGGAGCCGGCATGCAAAGGGCCACTGGGGGATGGTGCAAAGCGGCCTATGTATTGATTCGAGTTATTCGTCATGCCTTACTCCGCCAGCAGTGCGCGTTGCACATCGGGGTCTGCCAGTTTGTTGAGGAACCACTTCAGGCATTTGCCACGCGATGACGTACGCCATGCGTATTGCGGTAAGCCTGTGGGTTTGATTTCTACCGTTTGTTTTTCTATCAGTTGGCCGGATGCCAGATAAGGTGCCGCCGATTTGCGCGGCAGGTGGCCGCAGCCGAGTCCGGCCAACTGCGCTTTCAGTTTTTCATGGATGTCCGGAACGGTCAGCGTGGGCTGGCCGGTCAGCAAGCCTGCGTTGACGCTGGGCAGGAAGCGTCCGCTATCACCGGCGACCACGGCGCGATATTGTTGTACCAGTTGCGGTGCGAGCGGATCCGGCATGGCGGCGAGCGGATGACCCGGTGCCACCGCAAAGACCCAATCGATTTCACCGAGGGGGCGGACGCGGAAGTCACCGCTGCCGCGTACGATTTCCGGACCATCGGATGAAACCCCAATCGCGAGATCGGCCGCGCCGCTGGTCAGGGTTTCCCAGACGCCGGACAGCACTTCAGTGGAAAAGCGCAATTGTGTGCCGGAGCCTTCTGCATCGAATTCGCGTATCAGCGGCAGCATTTTTTCAAAAGGAATGATGCTGTCGAGCACGATGCGTAATTCGACTTCCCAACCGCTGGCCGTCCGCTTGACCCTTTGCTCCAGCTCATCGGCGGCACGCAGCAAATGGCGTCCCTCGGTCAGTAATTCCTGCCCCGCCGCAGTCAGCTTGGCGCGATGGCCGCGGCGGTCGAACAGCAATACATCGAGGTCTTCTTCCAGTTTGCGTACGCTATAGGTCAGTGCCGACGGCACGCGATCGAGCGCCACCGCAGCTGCGGCAAAGCTGCCTTTGCGGTCTATGGTGTCGAGTATGCGTATGGCTTCCAGCGTCAGATTCATGTTGATTTTCTATTATTCAAAATAATTGAATGACTTGTGCTGAATTATGCCCTTATTTAATGCCTTTTGAACGTCTATAGTGACACTCAGTTAAACAATAAAACTCACCGAAAGGAAAAAATCATGCTTGAAATTCGCAAAAGTGAAGACCGGGGCCACGCCAATCACGGTTGGCTGGATTCGCACCATACCTTTTCCTTCGCTGATTACTATGACGAAAAACACATGGGTTTCGGCCCGCTGCGCGTGATCAATGAAGACCGCGTCAATGCGGGTGCCGGCTTTGGTACCCATGGTCATCGCGATATGGAAATCATCAGCTATGTGCTGGAAGGCGAGCTGGCGCACAAGGACAGCATGGGTACCGGCAGCGTGATTCGTCCGGGTGATGTGCAGCGCATGAGTGCAGGTAGCGGCGTACGCCATTCGGAGTTCAATCATGCAAAAGACCAGACCACGCATTTCCTGCAAATCTGGATCCAGCCGAATGTGAATGGCATTCCGCCCAGCTATGAAGAGAAGCATTTTGCGCCAGAGGAAAAACGCGGCCGCCTGCGTCTGATCGCTAGTCCGGATGGTGCTGACGGTTCGGTACTGATACATCAGGATGCAAAATTGTATGCGGGTTTGTTTGATGGCGCCGAAACAGCAGAAGTCGCACTGGCACCAGGACGTCGCGCTTTCGTGCATATCGCCCGTGGCTCGGTAACGGTGAATGGTGTGGCGCTGAATACCGGCGATGCGCTGAAAGTGACGGATGTAAATAGCCTGAAAATCAGCGATGGTCAGCAAGCTGAGGTCCTGGTGTTTGACCTGGAGTAAGGTTGTGTTGACAGATAAAAAAGGGGAGCCACGGCTCCCCTTTTTTAATGCGGGCAGGTCTTAGGCTTCGATATCCAGTGGTGCAAACGATTTCACCAGATCATCCAGCTGCTTCAGCTGCGACAGGAAGGGTTCCAGTTTGTCCAGTGGCAATGCGCTTGGGCCATCGCACTTTGCCGTTTTTGGATCAGGATGCGCTTCGAGGAATAAACCTGCGAGGCCGACGCCCATGCCGGCACGTGCCAGGTCGGCGACTTGTTCGCGGCGTCCGCCGGAGGCGGTTCCCAGTGAATCACGTTGCTGTAATGCATGGGTGACGTCAAAGATGATAGGCAGATTGTTCGTCACTTTTTTCATGACGCCAAAACCCAGCATATCGACGACCAGGTTGTCATAGCCGAAGCAGGTGCCGCGATCACACAGGATGAGCTTGTCGTTACCGGCTTCGCGGAATTTTTCGACGATGTTCAGCATTTGTGGTGGGCTGAGGAATTGCGGTTTCTTGATGTTGATGACGCGACCGGTTTGCGCCAGCGCGACCACCAGGTCAGTTTGGCGTGCAAGGAAGGCCGGCAGTTGCAGGACGTCGATGACTTCCGCCGCGATCTTGGCTTGATACGGCTCATGCACATCGGTAATCAGCGGTACGCCGAAGGTCTTCTTCACATCTTCAAAAATCCGCAAGCCTTCTTCCAGGCCGGGACCGCGATACGAATGTATCGATGAGCGGTTCGCCTTGTCGAAGGAAGCCTTGAAGACATATGGAATGCCCAGCTTGCCGGTGACGCGCACGTATTCTTCGCAGGAGCGCATGGCGAGATCGCGCGATTCGAGCACATTGATGCCGCCGAACAGGACGAAGGGGGCTGCGTTGTCGACCTTGATTTCACCGTTGATATTGATCATTTTATTTGGCATTAAAAGCACATTAGGTTAAACAGCGTGGTCCCGCGGCACATGGCGACAGGTTCCGAAAAAATTATTTTGCGCAATGCGGGCAGGAATTGCCTTCGACAAATTCCGGTGCCAGTTGCTCACGCGGCGATACGGTTGCATCGCAGGCCGGGCATGTGGTCGGCAGGCTCGGCTCCAGGCGCGGATTCAGCGCAGTGCGGTGATCGAAGACAAAACAATCGCCGCTGTAATGAGCGCCGCCGACTTCTTCAAAATACTTGAGGATGCCGCCGTCGAGCTGGTACACGCTGTCGAAGCCGACGTTCTTCATATGGATGGCGGCTTTTTCGCAGCGGATGCCGCCGGTACAGAAGGTGACGATGGTTTTGTCCGCCAGCTCATCCTTGTGCTGCGCCACGATATCAGGGAATTCGCTGAATTTGTCGATGCGGTAATCGATGGTGTGATCGAAAGTGCCGACATCGACTTCAAAGGCATTGCGGGTATCCATCATCACCACCGGTTTGCCTGCGTCATCATGGCCCTGGTCCAGCCAGCGCTTGAGCGTGCCTGGCAGCACCGCCGGTGCGCGACCTTCTTCCGGCTTGATCAGCGGATGTTTCATCGTGATGATTTCACGCTTGAGCTTGACCAGCATGTATTTGAACGGTTGGTCGTCGGAAAAGCTTTCCTTTACTTCCAGGTCCGCAAAGCGCACATCGGCCTTGACCCAGGCTAGGAAGCTGTCGATGTCGGCACGGGTGCCGGCCAAAAACAGGTTGATGCCTTCCGGGCTGAGCAGGATGGTGCCTTTTAGCGACAGTTCATTGCATTTGGCGAGGAATTCCGGGCGTTTCTCGGCCGTATCGTCAAAAGTGATGAACTTGTAGGCGGCGATGTTAACGAATGTTGATGTGGCTTGCATGCTGATGTATTTCTTTACGGTGATTGCTCTTGTGAATTGAGCAATGTTTTGCGGCTGCTGCCTTGTACGCTGCACCAGGTCTGGCGATGACGAATCGACGGCGACGGGATGCGCTTCGGCAGGAACAAGCCGACATTATAAACTTCGCGTTTGGGAATGCGGAAATGTCTGCTCAAAGGGGTGGTCGCGGTAGAATACGGCCATGATTTCTCCGCAATTTATCCATCTTCGTCTCCATTCCGAATATTCGATCGTTGATGGCCTGATTCGCATCGATGATGTGATCCAGGCCGCCGCCGCCGATATGCAGCCGGCGCTCGCGATTTCCGACCTGGCCAATCTGTTTGGCATGGTCAAATTCTATAAAGAAGCCCGTGCCAATGGCATCAAGCCCATCGTCGGCTGCGATGTCTGGATCAGTAATGACAACGATCGCGACAAGCCGTCGCGCCTCTTGCTATTGGTCAAGAACAAGGACGGTTACCTGCAATTGTGCGATTTGCTGTCTAGGGCCTGGCTGACCAATTTGCACCGCGGCCGCGCCGAAATCCGGCCCGAATGGCTGGAGCAGGTGGCGGCGGAGGGCAAGCATGGTTTGATCGTCTTGTCCGGCGCGCATTTTGGTGATGTCGGGATTGCCATCGATAACGGCAACCTGGCGGCGGCCGAACGTTGCGCGCAGCGTTGGGCGGAATTATTTCCCGGGCATTTTTATATCGAAGTGCAGCGCGCCGGCCAGCCGAATATGGATGGCCATGTGCGCCAGGCTTCGGTGCTGGCGGCACGGCTGAACCTGCCTTTGGTGGCGACGCATCCGGTGCAATTCCTTGCGCCGGAAGAATTTACCGCGCATGAAGCGCGTACCTGTATTTCCGAAGGTGAAATCCTCGCCAACCCGCGCCGCATCAAACGCTTTAATGAGCAGCAAGGCTTCAAGACGCAGGCGGAAATGGCCGAGCTCTTCGCCGATATGCCGAATGCCCTGCAAAACTCGGTGGAAATCGCCAAGCGCTGCAACCTGGTGCTGGAACTGGGCAAGCCCAAGCTGCCGAATTTCCCGACGCCCGACGGTTCATCGATTGATGAATTCCTGGTCAAGGAAGCGCAGCGCGGGCTGGATCAGCGCCTCGAACATTTGTATCCGGATCCGGCAGTGCGCGAAAAACACCGGGAACGTTATCAGGCGCGCCTGAAGTTCGAGACCGACACCATTATCAAGATGGGTTTCCCCGGTTACTTTCTGATCGTGGCCGACTTTATCAAGTGGGCCAAGAACAATGGCGTGCCGGTCGGACCGGGCCGCGGTTCGGGTGCGGGTTCGCTGGTGGCGTATTCCTTGCTGATTACGGATCTGGATCCGCTGCAATACAACTTGCTGTTCGAACGTTTCCTGAATCCTGAGCGGGTATCGATGCCCGATTTCGATATTGACTTTTGTCAGGAAGGGCGCGATCGCGTCATTCAATACGTGAAGGATCAGTACGGCAAGGATGCGGTATCGCAGATTGCGACCTTCGGTACCATGGCGGCCAAGGGCGCGGTGCGTGACGTCGGTCGGGTACTGGATTTTGGCTATAACTTCTGTGACGGCATCTCCAAGCTGATCCCGTTCAAGCCGGGCAAGCTGGTCACGATTTCCGATGCGATCAAGGAAGAACCGCTGCTGGCGGAGCGCCTGGAGAATGAAGAAGAGGTCAAGCAGTTGCTGGACCTCGCGCAACAGGTTGAAGGCATTGCCCGTAACATCGGTATGCATGCCGGTGGTGTATTGATTGCACCTGGCAAGCTGACGGATTTCTGCCCGCTGTATACGCAGGGTGGTGATGCCGGCGTAGTCTCGCAATACGATAAGGATGACGTGGAGGCGGTCGGCCTGGTGAAGTTCGACTTCTTGGGTTTGACCACGCTGACCATCCTTGATCGTGCGGTGCGCTATATCAAGGATCTCGATCCGGCGATGGCCGATTTCGCGCTGGAGAAGTTGCCGCTCAATGACCGGCCTTCGTATGAATTACTGACCAAAGCGAAAACGGTCGCTGTGTTCCAGCTGGAAAGCCGCGGCATGCAAGGCATGCTCAAGGATGCACGGCCGGATCGCTTTGAAGACATTATTGCGCTGGTGGCTTTGTACCGTCCGGGTCCGATGGACCTGATCCCGGATTTCTGTCGACGCAAGCACGGTGAACGTTTCGAATATCCTGATCCGCGTACCGAGTCCATCCTGTCCGAAACCTACGGCATCATGGTGTATCAGGAACAGGTTATGCAGATGGCGCAGGTCATCGGTGGCTACTCGCTGGGCGGCGCGGATTTGCTGCGGCGTGCGATGGGTAAGAAAAAAGCCGAAGAGATGGCGCAGCATCGCGAACTGTTCCGTGCCGGTGCCGCGAAGAATGATTTGTCCGCTGAAAAAGCCGATGAAATCTTCGACTTGATGGAAAAATTCGCCGGCTACGGTTTCAACAAATCGCATGCCGCCGCTTACGCCTTACTGTCGTACCACACCGCCTACCTGAAGGCACATCACCCCGCCGCGTTCATGGCAGCCAACTTGTCGCTGGCGATGGATGACACCGACAAGATCAAGATCCTGGTCGAAGATGCGATTGATATCTGCGGCTTGAGCCTGCTGCCGCCGGATATCAATCAATCCGACTATCGGTTTACACCTGTCGGCGTGCCGAGCAAGAAGGCAACGCAGATACGGTATGGCCTGGGCGCAGTCAAGGGTTCCGGCAAAGGTGCGATTGATGCCGTGATCGAAGCGCGCAAGGAAAGGCCATTCACCGATCTGTTTGACTTTGCCAAGCGGGTCGATAAACGCCAGATCAATCGTCGCACGATCGATTCGCTGATCCGCGCCGGTGCTTTCGATTGCTTCAATGTTGACCGCGCGATTTTGCTGGCCTCGGTTGCTTTCGCGATGGAATGCGCAGAGCAGGCGGAAGCCGCGGCGAACCAGGTCAGTCTGTTTGGCGGTGATGACAGCGACCTGGAAACGCCACCCGAATATGTAAAAGTATCGCCGTGGAGCGACAAGCAAAAGCTCACTGAAGAAAAAGCCGCGCTCGGTTTTTATCTGTCCGGTCATTTGTTCAATGCCTATGCAGAAGAGGCACGTCGCTTTGCGCGCGCCAAGCTGAGCAGCCTGGAACCGTCACGCGAACCGCGCACGATTGCAGGTGTCATTTCCGGTTTGCGTACACAGATGACACAGCGTGGCCGTATCACTATCGTCACGCTGGATGATGGCAGTGCAACGGTGGATGTGACGGTTTACAACGAACTGTATGATGCCAACCGCCATATGTTCAAGGAAGATGAATTCCTCGCCGTGACCGGCAAGGTGTCGGAAGACCGCTTCTCCGGCGGCTTGCGGATTACGGCAGAGAAGGTGATGGATATTGCCGGAGTGCGCATCCAGTATGCAAATTGCGTACGCCTGTCGCTGCCGGCCTCGACCGATATCAATGTGCTGAAAGCGACGCTGCAACCGGCGGCACGCGCAGACGGCAGTCCGGTCGTGATCCAGTATCAGAATCCCAAGGGTGTATCGGAATTGTGCTTCGCCGAGCAATGGCGTATTAATCCGGACGACAACATAAAACAAAAACTAATCGATTTATATTCGGACAAAAATGTACAGATCGCCTATGACTGATTGTTCTAACTTGCTGACTTCGACTGATGGAGATATGGCGCAATGATAGTTTCTCCACATTTGAAGCGCCTGTACGGCATGCTGGCGCCCTACAAGAAGCGCCTGGCCGTGGCTTTCCTCGGCATGATCATGACAGCCCTGACCGAGCCTATGTTCCCGGCCGTGATGCGGGTGCTGCTGGATAAGGGTTTTGGCGGCAAGCCGACTTTCTCCCTGTGGCTGGTGCCGGTCGCCATCGTGGGTATTTTTGTCTTGCGTGGTATCTCCACATTTACCACGACTTACATGATGACCTGGGTTTCATCGCGCCTGCTCACCAATTTGCGCAAGCAGATGTTCGAACGCATGCTGGATGTGCCCCTGGGATTTTATGCGACGCATTCGGTAGGGCGCGTCATCAATTCGATGATGTTTGAAGTGCAGCAAATCGTTGAAATGATCACCAAGGTTTATACCTCCATCATTCGCGATTCCCTGACCGTTATCGTGCTCCTGTCTTTCCTGTTTTGGCTGAACTGGCGTTTAACCCTGGTCGCCCTGATATTGCTGCCTCTGATTGCCATCGTGGTGCGCGCTACCGGCCGGCGCCTGCGCCGATTGACGCGTGAATACCAGACGGTCAATGGCGAGATGACGCAAGTCATAGAAGAAACCACGCGCGCCAATCAGGTCATCAAAATTTTTGGCGGTCACCGGTACGAAGAAGAGCGATTCGAAGTACGTGCGGATAAATTGCGTGGCTACACGATGCGCATGGCGACGGCAATGGCGGCAACCACGCCAGTGACCCAGGTCATGGCTTCCACCGCAGTTGCAATTGTGATTGTGATTGCCCTGATCCAGTCCGGGCAAAACCAGACCACGGTAGGCGGCTTCGTCTCCTTTATTACCGCGATGCTGATGCTGCTGACGCCGCTGAAGAATATCGCTGAAGTGAATGGTCCCTTGCAACGCGGCCTGACGGCGGCGGAGGCGGTATTCAAACTGATAGATGCTGAACCTGAACGCACCAGCGGCAAGGACCTGGCCGGACGCGCAGCGGGCCGTCTCGATTTCGTCCAGTTAGGCTTCACTTATCCCGGCCAGCAAAGCATGGCCTTGCAGGATATTAATCTGAGCGTGCAGCCGGGTGAGACCATCGCTTTCGTTGGTATGTCCGGTGGCGGCAAGTCGACGCTGGTCAATCTGGTTCCGGGATTTTATTCGGCGACTGCCGGCGAGATCCAGCTTGATGGCGTGTCGATAGAAGACATTTCACTGAGCAGTTTGCGCAAGCAAATTGCAATGGTGAGCCAGCATGTGGTTCTGTTTGATGACACCATCGCGGCGAATATCGCCTATGGCGATGCGCAGCCGGATCAGGCACGCATCCTGGCCGCAGCCCATGCGGCACATCTGGATGAAGTGATTGCCGGCCTGCCGCAAGGCCTGCAGACGATGATAGGCGATAATGGCTCGCGTTTGTCCGGCGGTCAGCGCCAGCGCCTGGCAATTGCGCGTGCGATTTACAAGGATGCGCCTATCCTGATCCTGGATGAAGCGACTTCGGCACTGGATTCGGAATCCGAGCGTGCAGTACAGGCGGCCCTCGATGAATTGATGAAAGGCCGGACCACACTGGTGATTGCGCATCGTTTGTCGACCATCGAACGTGCGGACCGTATCGCAGTCCTGGCTGAGGGCCATATTGTTGAACTGGGTTCGCATCAGGAATTGCTGGACAAGAACGGCGTGTACGCGAATCTGTATCACCTGCAATTTGCCAAAGATGTATTTTGAACTGACGCAGTGTGATGTATGTTGAGTAAAATTTTTTATCAAGCCCTGGGTGCTGGAGAAAACGTATGACAGAGAAGGCCAATATCGGCAATGCAGCAGCGGGCGATGAACGCGTCATCCTGTGCATGAAGTGGGGCACCAAATATGGCCCTGAATATGTGAATCGCCTGTATGCGATGGTACGTCGCAACCTGACTGGTGATTTCCGTTTCGTTTGCCTGACCGATGACGGCACCGGTATCCGTTCCGAAGTCGAATGCTTTCCTATCCCTGACCTGAAGCTGCCGGATGGTTTGCCGGAGCGCGGCTGGAAGAAGCTGACCACTTTTGAAGCCGACCTGCACGGCTTGACCGGCACCGCTTTATTCCTCGATGTCGACGTTGTGATCACCGATAAGATCGATGCCTTCTTTGAGCAGCCGGGTGAATTTCTGATTATTCATGACTGGAAGCGGCCATGGCGCGTGACCGGCAATTCATCGGTGTATCGCTTCAAGCTGGGCGCGCATGCAGACGTGCTGGAACAATTCCGTACGACGCAGGCGGATGCACGCAGCGCCTTCCGTAATGAGCAGGCTTTCCTGTCCGATGTCTTGCATAAGCAGGGCAAGCTGAGTTACTGGCCGGCTTCATGGTGCTGCAGCTATAAATACCATTGCATTCCGACCTGGCCTACCAATTACTGGCGTGAGCCGTTCGTGCCTGAAGGTACCAAGATCGTGATTTTCCATGGCGAAGTGAATCCGCCGGATGCGCTGGAAGGACGACGCAACCGTGCTTTGCGTTTTGTGCGTAAGGCCCCCTGGATTGCCGATTACTGGAAAGAATAAGCGAAGCGCCGCTGCAAATAAAAACGGAGTCATGTGTGTACATGACTCCGTTTTTTATGATCGCGCGCGAAGGCCGCTTACATCAGGATGACGTCGTACTGTTCCTGGTGATACACGGTTTCCACCTGCAATGAAATCGGCTTGCCGAGGAAGTCGCCCAGCATTGCCAGATGTTGCGATTCTTCTTCGAGGAACATATCGATCACGACTTGCGACGCCAGGATGCGGAATTCACGCGGGTTGAACTGTTTCGCTTCACGCGTCAGTTCACGCAGGATTTCATAGCAAATGGTACGTGCCGTCTTGACCTGTCCCTTGCCGCTACAGGCGGGGCAGGGTTCACACAAGATATGCGCAAGGGATTCGCGCGTACGCTTGCGCGTCATTTCGACCAGGCCCAGTGCGGAGAAGCCGGAAACCGAAACCTTGGTGCGATCACGCGAGAGTGCACGGTTCAATTCATTCAGCACCGCGCTTTTGTGCTCAGGATTTTCCATGTCGATGAAATCAAGGATCATGATGCCACCGAGGTTACGCAAGCGCAGCTGGCGTGCGATCGCGTGCGACGCTTCCAGATTGGTTTTGAAAATCGTATCGTCGAAATTACGACCGTTGACGAAGCTGCCGGTATTCACATCGATCGTCGTCATGGCTTCGGTCTGGTCGACGATCAGGTAACCACCGGATTTCAAATCAACGCGACGACCCAGTGCGCGCTGGATTTCTTCTTCGACGCCGTAGAGGTCGAAGAGCGGGCGTTCACCCGGATAGTGTGCGAGTTTCGACAGGACCGATGGCGTATACAGTTCGCCGAACTGCAACAGCTTTTGATAGTTCTCGCGCGAGTCGACCTGGATGCTGGCGGTTTCGTCATTGACGAAATCGCGCATCACACGCTGCGCCAGATCGAGATCCTGGTACAGCAGGGTAGGGGCCGGCTTGGTTTTTGCCTGTTGCGTGATATTTGCCCAGGTCTTGCGCAGGTATTCAACGTCGGCTTGCAGGTCGCCGTCGGATGCATCCTCGGCCATGGTACGGATGATGAAACCGCCTTTTTCTTCCGGCAGGATCAGTTTCTGTACTTTTTCACGCAGGATTTCGCGTTCGACTTCATTTTCAATGCGCTGCGAAATACCGATATGCGATTCTTGCGGCAGGTAGACCAGCATACGCCCGGCAATCGAAATCTGTGTCGACAGGCGTGCACCCTTGGTTCCTATCGGATCCTTGATGACCTGCACCGTGACAGCCTGGCCGTCGTACAGCACACGCTCAATCGGGGTTGGCGAACTGGGCGGCCCCTCATGCGAGCGCGCGTCCCAGATGTCGGCGACGTGCAGGAAGGCAGCGCGTTCCAGGCCGATGTCGACGAAGGCGGATTGCATGCCCGGCAGTACACGTACGACTTTGCCGAGGTAAATATTGCCGGCCATGCCGCGTGACAGCGTCCGTTCGACATGCAGTTCCTGCACCGCACCTTGCAAAACCAGGGCGACGCGGGTTTCCTGCGGCGTCACGTTGACGAGAATATCTTCACTCATAGAATGTGGATCCCTGCCTGTTCCAATAATTTTCCGGTTTCAAAGATGGGCAGACCCATAATGCCTGAATAACTGCCGGCGATGTCTTGAATGAAGAGTGCGGCCTGGCCCTGGATGCCATAGCCGCCTGCCTTGTCGTAGGGTTCGCTGGTCGCGCAATAGGCGCGTATGACCTGGTCCGGCAAGGCGGCAAACGCAACGTCGGAGCGCTGCGTCAGCTGGAAAGTTTTATCGTCATGCAGCACGGCGACATGTGTCAACACCTGGTGGGTACGGCCTGACAGCGCACGCAGCATGTCTATCGCTTCCGCTTCATTTGCAGGTTTGCCGAGGATGCGGCCATCGAGCACGACGGTGGTATCGGCGGCGAGTATCGGTCGCACCGGCAGCTTGCGCCACCACATGGTTTTTTGTGCGAACTCGGCTTTTTCCAAAGTGACGCGGGCGACGTAATCTTCAGCGCGTTCATTTGGCAATACGATTTCGCTGACTTCGGGGCCGCGCGGGGTTTGGTCGCGCAGCAGCAGCAATTCGAACTCTATGCCCATTTGCCGCAGCAATTCGCGGCGGCGCGGACTTTTGGAGGCAAGGTAGATTTTCTTTGGCAGCGGTTTCATACGACCCTTATACCCGATGATAAGGATGGTTTTGCGTGATCGACCAGGCGCGGTAGAGCTGCTCGGCCAGCATCACACGCACCATGCCGTGCGGCAGCGTCATGCTGGAGATGCGGATCAGCATGTCGGCATTCTTCTTGAATTCGGCATCGAGGCCATCGGCGCCGCCTATGATGAAGGCGACATCACGACCATCCTGCTGCCATTGGGTCAGCAGTTGCGCCAGTTGTACCGAAGTCAGGTCCTTGCCGTGCTCATCCAGCGCAATGATGCGCGCACCTTTCGGTAGCGCCGCTTCGATCTTGGCCCGTTCGAGGGCCATCGCGGTCTCGGCAGTTTTACTGCCGGAGCGTTCTACCGGTTTGATTTCTTTGAGGTGAACGCGGCAATCGGAGGGCATGCGTTTCGCATACTCGCCGAAGCCGCTTTCTATCCAGGCAGGCATCTTGTGCCCAACCGCAGCGATGACGAGCTGCATAGGCGGGTCCGCTTACTCGGCTGTTTTGGCTTTTGGCTTGGCAGGTGCGCGCGTTTTGCTCGCTACCTTTTTGGCCGGGGCTTTCTTGGCTGGAGCCTTTTCCTTTTTATAGGCTTCGGCAGTTTTGGTGGCTTTGACCTTGATGGTTTTGCCTACCGCTTTTTTGGCCGGGGTTTTTTTCGCTGCAGTTTTGCTTGCAGTGGTTTTACCGGCAGCGGTTTTGCGTGCCGGCTTTTTCGCGTCGTCATCGTCCAGCGTGGTCTGGCTTGCGCTCAGATGGCGGCCGACCGCTTTCTTCGGCGCTTCGTCATCTTCTGCGCTGCGTTTTGAGGTGCGTTTGGCGGCACCGAATTTGACTTCCTTCTCGCCCCAGATTTCTTCCAGGCGGTAGTAGGCGCGGATCGCCGGTTGCATGATGTGGACGATCATATCGCCCAGATCGACCAGTACCCATTCGCCGGTGTCTTCGCCTTCGATGCTGACGATGTTGCCGCCGGCGGCCTTGACCTTGTCGCGCACCGAAGCTGCCAGCGCCTTGGTTTGGCGGTTGGAGGTACCGGATGCAACGGCGATGCGGTCAAACAGGCTGGTCAGGTGTACGGTATCGAACACCTTGATATCCTGTGCTTTGACGTCTTCCAGTGCGTCGATTACCAGGGCTTGCAGTTTTTTGATGTCCATTAGCTTTTATATAGGTGATGTTGTTCAATATAGTCTAGCACCCCGGGAGGCACCAGCGAAATCGGTCGTTCACCGCGTTGCAATGCTGCGCGGATTCCAGTGGCAGAAATATCGACTGCCAAATTCGGTGCAAGATAGGCCAGGCCTTGCGTGCTCGTGCGTATTTGTTCCGGTGTTGCGGCGCGACGCGTGAATTCCTGTGCCACTTCAGCCGGTATATGTGCGGCGTCCATTGCAAAACCCGGGCGCGAAGCAGCACATATATGCGCATAGTCAAACATGTGTTGCCATTCCTGCCATGTATTCAGGTGTTGCAATTGGTCGGCGCCCATCAGGAAAATGATGGAAACCTGTGGCCCCAATTCTGCACGCAGGGCACGCAGGGTATCTATCGTATAGGTTGCGCTGTCACGCAGGATTTCTTGCTGATCGATACTGACTGCGGTTTTTTGTGCGCTGAATGCGCTGCGTACCATCGCTACCCGGTCCTGGCCTGAAGCCTGCAAACCGTGCTTTTGCCACGGATTACCGGCAGGAATGACGCGCAACTCATCCGGTTTCAGCAAGTCGACGAAATAATTCGCCAGGGCAACATGGCCGTTATGCACCGGATCGAAACTGCCGCCGAGTATGGCTACGCAACGCGTAGCGGCTTGTGCCGTGGTCTTCACTTCAGACCCAATCGCGGTGAATCAGGAAGTCGGAATACAGTTTGGCTTCCGGGCTGCCTGCTTCCGGTTGCCAATTGTAGCGCCATGTTACCACTGGTGGCATCGACATCAGGATAGATTCGGTGCGACCGCCCGATTGCAGGCCAAATAAGGTGCCGCGATCGAACACCAGGTTGAATTCGACATAGCGGCCACGGCGGTAAGTCTGGAAGTCGCGTTCGCGTTCGCCATAAGGCGTATCCATGCGTTTTTGCAGGATAGGCAGGTAGGCTGCGATGAAATGGTCGCCGACGCTTTGTTGCAGCGCAAAGCACTGCGCAAAATCGGGCGTATTCAAATCATCAAAGAAGATCCCGCCGACGCCGCGCGGTTCCTGCCGGTGTTTCAGGTAAAAATAATCGTCGCACCATTTCTTGTAGCGCGGATGCACGTCGTCGCCGAAAGCCTGCAGTGCGTCGCGGCAGGTCTGGTGAAAGTGGCTGGCATCTTCTGCAAAGCCGTAATACGGTGTCAGGTCCATGCCGCCGCCAAACCACCAGATTGCTGGCTGGCCTTCCGCGGTCGCGGTAAAGAAGCGCACATTCATGTGCACGGTAGGGGCGTAGGGATTGCGTGGATGCAGTACCAGCGACACGCCCATCGCTTCCCAATTGCGGCCGGCGAGTTCCGGGCGATTCGCCGCAGCCGAGGGCGGCAGGTTCTTGCCCATCACATGTGAAAAGCCGACGCCGCCGCGTTCGAAGACATTGCCGTTTTCGATGATGCGCGAAATGCCGCCACCGCCTTCCGGCCGTTTCCAGCTATCGGTACCGAAGGCTTTGCCGTCGACTGTTTCCAGCGCCGCGACGATGCGCGCTTGCAGGCCCAGCAGGTATTCTTTGACGGCGACGGGCGAAGGAAGGGATGGAGTCACTATATAAAGGCTAAAAAGGTGTAGGGCGGATTGTACCTTGTGCGCGGCCAATGCCGGAATACAGCGCCCTGAATGCAGCAAGGTCATTCCAGCCGGCGCCGGAATGACCTTGCTTGCAGTACTTCAGGTTCAGGAACGCTTCAGGGCGCGCCAGCCGATATCGCGGCGGAATTGTGCGCCGTCGAAATGGATCTGGTCGAGCACCTGGTAAGCCTGCTTTTGCGCGACCTTGACGCTATCGCCGAGGCCGACCACGCACAATACGCGACCGCCGGTGGTGCTCAGCTGATCGTTATTCAGAGCGGTGCCGGCGTGGAAGGTGACGCTGTCTGCATTCTCGGCCGGGATGCCGGTGATGACATCGCCTTTGCGTGGTGCATCCGGATAACCGGCCGCCGCCATCACAACGCCGAGTGCAGTGCGACGGTCCCATTCCAGTTCTATTGTATCCAGCGTGCCGTTGACCGCGTGTTCCATCACACCGACCAGGTCGGTTTTCAGGCGCGCCATGATAGGCTGGGTTTCCGGATCGCCCATGCGGCAGTTGAATTCCAGGGTTTTCGGATTGCCCTTGTCATCGATCATCAGGCCCGCATACAGGAAGCCGGAGAATGGAATGCCATCCTTGGCCATGCCTTGCACGGTAGGCTGGATGATTTCACGCATGACGCGCGCATGCAGTGCCGGGGTGACGATAGGGGCAGGCGAGTAAGCACCCATGCCGCCGGTGTTCGGACCTTCGTCATTGTCTTGCAGGCGCTTGTGATCCTGGCTGGTCGCCAGCGGCAAAATGTTTTTGCCATCGACCATGACGATGAAGCTGGCTTCTTCGCCGGCGAGGAATTCTTCAATCACGACGCGCGCACCGGCATCGCCGAGCTTGTTATCGGACAGCATCATGTCGACCGCCTGATGCGCTTCATCCAGCGACATCGCAACGACCACGCCTTTACCGGCAGCCAGGCCATCGGCCTTGATGACGATAGGTGCGCCTTTTTGATTGATGTAATCGTGTGCTGCATTTACTTCGGAAAAAGTCTGGTATTCCGCAGTCGGGATCGCATGGCGCTGCATGAAGGACTTGGCAAAGTCTTTCGAGCTTTCCAGTTGTGCGGCTTCCTTGGTCGGGCCAAAGATCTTCAGGCCCTGGTTACGGAAAATATTCACGATGCCGGCCGCCAGCGGGGTTTCCGGGCCGACCACGGTCAGCGCGATGTGTTCCTGCACGGCGAATTGAGCAAGTTCCTGCGGATCGGTGATCGCAATATTCTTCAATCTGTCATCCAGCGCGGTGCCGCCGTTGCCGGGTGCGACGTAAACGGTTTGGATACGTTCGGATTGGGCCAACTTCCAAGCCAGTGCGTGTTCGCGGCCGCCTGAGCCGACTACCAGAATTTTCATGTGATTACTTTTCAAAATTGCGGCATCGCTGTGTTGCGCTGCCGCTGGTTACTTGCTTATTCTTGTGCCTTGCTGTGTATGAGCTCATAGCCGCATTAAAAAAAGCGGAGTGGGTCCGCTTTTTTCAACCTGTGGCTTAGCCTTCGATCACTGCGTTGGTATAAATCTCCTGGACGTCGTCGAGGTTTTCCAATGCATCCAGCAATTTTTGCATCTTGATCGCGTCATCGCCCTGGAACACGGTTTCAGTCGCCGGTTTCATTACGACTTCCGCCAGTTCGGCCTTGAAGCCGGCGGCTGCCAGTACATCCTTGACCGCGGAAAAATCATGCGGCGGGCAAATCACTTCGATACCGCCTTCTTCATCGGTGGTGACATCGTCGGCACCGGCTTCCAGCGCCGCTTCCATCAATTTGTCTTCATCGGTGCCGGGCGCAAAGAAAAACTGGCCGCAATGCTTGAACATGAATGCGACCGAACCTTCGGCACCCATATTGCCGCCGAATTTGGCGAAGGCATGGCGTACTTCAGCCACCGTGCGGACGCGGTTGTCGGTCATGCAGTCGACCAGCACCGCGGCACCGTTGATGCCGTAACCTTCGTAGCGGATTTCTTCGTAGTTGACGCCTTCCAGGCCGCCGCTGCCGCGCTGGATGGCGCGGGTGACGTTGTCCTTCGGCATATTCGCGTCAGCCGCCTTGTCGACTGCCAGGCGCAAACGCGGGTTGGCTGCGACGTCGCCGCCGCCCATACGTGCCGCGACCGTGATCTCTTTGATCAGGCGGGTCCAGATTTTGCCTCGTCTTTCGTCCTGACGGCCCTTACGATGCTGAATATTGGCCCATTTACTATGTCCTGCCATGACGAATCTTTCCCGATGAGTTAGCTATAATGAAGCGCGGATTTTACCATATCGCCCCCGCTGCAAGCCCACCCACCTTTGGACAAGAACATGCCAAATCCTCTGCTGATTGCTAAAAACAAAGACCATGAATTAAGTTTGCTGCCTGAGCTTGCCAACCGGCATGGTTGCATTACCGGTGCCACCGGCACGGGGAAAACCGTCACGCTGCAGACTTTGGCGCAGGCTTTGTCGGATATCGGTGTACCGGTTTTCATGGCGGACGTGAAGGGCGATTTGTCGGGTATCGCCAAGCCCGGCTCGGCCACCGGCAAGATCAAGGAGCGCTTCGAAATGCTGGGCCTGGAGCAACCGGCATGGGCCGGCGCACCGGTCACTTTCTGGGATGTGTACGGCGAAAAAGGCCATCCGGTGCGCGCCACCATTTCCGACCTCGGCCCGCTGTTGCTGGCGCGCATGCTGAACCTGAACGACACGCAACAAGGCGTGCTGCAGCTGGTATTCAAGATCGCCGACGATAACGGCATGTTGCTGCTTGATACCAAGGATTTGCGCGCGATGCTGCAATACGTCGGTGACAACTCGGCGACCTTCCAGACTGAATACGGCAATATTTCCAGTGCCAGCATAGGCGCAATCCAGCGCGGCCTGATCGGCATCGATGAACAGGGTGGCGACCAGTTCTTCGGCGAACCTATGCTGAATATCGAAGACCTGATGCAAACCGATGCCAGGGGCAAGGGCGTCATCAATATCCTGGCCGCCGACAAATTAATGAATTCGCCGCGCCTGTATTCGACCTTCCTGCTGTGGATGCTGTCGGAGCTGTTTGAGCATTTGCCGGAAGTCGGTGATATGGATAAGCCGAAACTGGCTTTCTTCTTCGATGAAGCGCATTTGCTGTTCAGCGAAGCGCCGAAACCGCTGTTGCAAAAAATTGAACAAGTGGTGCGCCTGATCCGCTCGAAAGGCGTGGGTGTCTACTTCGTGACGCAAAATCCACTGGATATCCCGGATACCGTCCTCGGCCAGCTTGGCAATCGCGTGCAGCATGCCTTGCGCGCCTATACGCCGCGCGACCAGAAAGCGGTGCAGGCGGCGGCACAAACCTTCCGCCCGAATCCTGAGCTGGACGTGGTGCAAGTGATTACCGAACTGGGCGTCGGCGAAGCGCTGGTGTCCTTCCTCGATGAAAAAGGTCGTCCGACCATCGTCGAGCGTGGTTTTGTCTTGCCGCCGCCATCGCAAATCGGCCCGATTACCGATGCGGAACGCAGCGCCCTGATCAATTCATCGGTGGTTGCAGGTGTTTACGAAAAGGCGGTCGATCGCGAATCGGCCTACGAGAAGCTCAAGGAAAGAGCGAGCCAGGGCAAGGAAGCGGCGGCGAAGGAAGAGGAAAGCGAAGGCGGTTTCGGCGACATGCTGGGCGGCATATTCGGTGGCGGCTCCAGCGGTGGCAAGAAAACCAGCGGCCGGCGCAGCGATACCGTGGTGGAAGCAATGCTGAAATCCGCAGTGCGCACCATGGGTTCCACCGCCGGGCGTGAAATCATCCGTGGCGTACTCGGTTCGCTGATGAAGAGAAAGTAAGCCAGGCCTGCCTGCCGTCCTTGCAGGATGGCAGGCGCAGTTTTATTCTTCCGGCGGATGATCGACGAAGTACTGCATCAGCCAGCGACCGGCCACACCGGGCGCTTCATCGACGCGGTTAATCATATGCAGCGAATACTGGCCGCTCACCATATGCGCCAGTTGCAGGTGCACCAGGCGTCCGCTTTCCAGGTCAGCCTTGATCATTTCTTCCGGCATCGAGCCCCAGCCCAGGCCATTGAGCAGCAACATATGCTTGGCACCGAGGTCGCCGAGACGCCAGTCGCGCAGTGCGATCACGCCGAAATTCTGGCCGGCAGTCAATTGACTGCGATCTGTTAACACCAGTTGAATGTGATCCCGCGCGACTTCGGTCGGGATGATGCCGGCCATTTTTCCCAGCGGATGATCCGGCGACGCTACCGGCACCATGGTGATATGGCCGAGTTGCTGGTGCTGGAAAGTATCTGCGAAATCCAGCATCGGGCCGGTAATACCGATCTGGCATATGCGTTCACCGACCAGATGCATCACCGCACCCAGCGCCTCAATACGCAGGCGCAGGCCCACTGTCGGGAATTCCTGCTGGAAGGCTTTCAGCGCCTGTACCAGGCGGCAATTCGGGAACATCACATCGACGGCCAACGAGACTTCGGCTTCCAGGCCTTGCGCCAGGGTCTTGGCGCGCGCCCGCATCGCATCCACCTTCATGCCGACAGTACGCGCATCCGCCAACAAGGCTTTGCCGGCTTCGGTCAGGGTTGGTTTGCGCTTACTACGATCGAACAGCTCTACATTCAGCTGTGCTTCCAGATTGGCAATGGTGTAGCTGACCACCGATTGGGTGCGGTGCAACTCGCGTGCGGCACGGGAAAAACTGCCGCAATCAATGACAGCGACAAAGACGCGCAACTGGTCGAGGGTGGGAAGGCCGGGTTCTCTCATATCGATAATATCGATTCTAATCAGTTAAACAATATGGGTTTTCTTGATGCTAATCCTGTTCTACGATGGTTGCAAGAAATCAGTCATCACTGATTTGGCAAAAAACACGTCGAAAAGCAGCTCTGGGGTTCATTCCGATATGTGCGCTAACGACTCAACCTGAATAGAAAGCGAGTTTTATCATGACCAAGATCCTCAACATTAACAGCAGCGTACGTAACGGCGATTCGATTTCCCGCAAGGCAACTGCGGAATTCATTAATAAATGGAAAGCCAGGGAGCCAAACGCAGTCGTCGTCGAACGCGACGTCGCGGCCCAGCCTTTGCCACATATTGACGGCCAGACCCTGGGTGCTTTCTTCACCCCGGCGGAAAACCGTACCGCAGAACAGGCGCAAATCGCCAAGCTGTCGGAAACCCTGGTACAGGAGCTATTTGATGCAGATGTGATCGTCATCGGCGCTCCAATGTACAATTTCTCTATTACATCGGGTTTGAAAGCCTGGATTGACCACGTTGCACGTGCCGGCGTTACCTTCAAATACACGGAACAAGGCCCGGTTGGCCTGTTGACCGGTAAAAAAGTCTATATCTTTACCGCCAGCGGTGGTGTTTATAGCGAAGGTCCGGCGCAGGTGATGGACTTTAACAGTACCTATTTGCGTGCGGTGCTGGGCTTTATCGGTCTGACCGATGTGACCTTTATTCAGAGCGAAGGAATCGCAATGGGCGCGGAAGGCGTGCAAAAAGCACAAGCCAAAACCAGCGATGCAATAAACGAATTGCTCGCAGCCTGATATCCTTCGTCTTCTGAGCATTTAATGCAGTAAATGCCGATGGTCGGTATTTACTGCATTTGCTGGTTGATTGAATCCCTTACTCATGAATACAAGTCTCACCCCTAATGCCGCGATTGAAGCGGCGGTTTCGTCTGAAGTCGAGCTGGACTACGCTGCGTCGTGCGAATTGCCGACGCCGTGGGCGACCTTTCGCCTGCATGCTTTTGTTGAGCCTGCCACCGGCAAGGAACATGTTGCCATTACGCTGGGCGACGTCGCCGATGGCGAGCCGGTGCTGGCGCGCATCCATTCCGAATGCCTGACGGGCGACGGTTTGTTCAGCCTGCGCTGCGATTGCGGCCCGCAACTGGAAGCCGCCTTGCAGAAAATCGCCGAAGAGGGGCGGGGGGCCTTGTTTTATCTGCGGCAGGAAGGACGTGGCATCGGCCTCGTCAATAAAATCCGTGCCTACCAATTGCAGGATGCCGGTGCCGATACGGTGGAAGCGAATGAAGCGCTCGGTTTCAAACCGGATCAGCGCAATTACAAGCTGTGCCAGCCGATGCTGCGCCACTTGCAGATTTCGACGCTGCGCCTGATGACCAATAATCCGCGCAAGATCAAGGCGATGGAGCAACTCGGCGTCAAAGTGGTGGAACGCGTGCCGCTGGTCATTACGCGCAATCCTTTCAATGAGCGCTATCTGACCACCAAGGCGGCCAAGCTCGGCCACCTGTTTTAGTCAGAAAATTAGTCAGAAAGATTCCGGGTCGCGCCGTTTTGACGGGCGACCACGCGAAATCCGTCAAGCCTTTACAATCATGGCATGGCAGATTCCGCATCCACCGAACGCAAACAATTCCTGATTGGTCTGACGATCGCGCTGCTGGGCGCGATTTTGTTTTCCACCAAGGCAATTGTGGCCAAGCTGATTTACCGCTATGGCGTGGATGCCGTGACGCTGATTGCCTTCCGCATGATGTTTTCCCTGCCCTTCTTTATCGCCATCGGCGTGTGGAAGGCACGTACTGCAATTCCGCTGACACGTTCGGAAAAAGGGCAGATCGTCATCCTGGGTTTGCTCGGTTACTACCTTTCCAGTTTCCTCGACTTCCTCGGCCTGCAATATATTTCAGTCGGGCTGGAGCGCCTGATCCTCTTCCTCACGCCTTCTTTCGTACTGCTGATTTCGATCTTCGTCATGAAGCGCAAAATCACCTTGCTGGAATGGGCTGCGCTCGGCATTTCCTATCTCGGCACGGTGCTGGTATTCGTGCATGACGCCCGCATCGGCGGCTCCAATGTTGCGCTCGGCAGCTTGCTGGTATTGGGCAGTGCAATTTCATATGCAATTTATTTGCTGGGTTCGGGCGAACTGGTGAAACGTGTCGGTGCCTTGCGCCTGGTCGCGTATGCGATGTGCGTTTCCAGCGTGGCCTGCATTGCGCAATTTTTTATCTTGCGACCGGCTTCGATGCTGATACAGCCGATGGCGGTGTATGGTTTGTCGATGATCAATGGTTTCTTCTGTACAGTAATGCCGGTGTTCCTGACCATGATTGCGGTGGATCGCATCGGTGCGGCGACCGCATCGCAGGCGGGCATGATAGGGCCGGTCTCCATCCTGTTCCTGGCGGCGCTGATACTGGACGAGCCGATTACCGGCATACAGCTGGCAGGCACTGCGCTGGTATTGTGCGGTATTTATCTCTTATCTAAAAAACGGGTTTAAGGTGCAACAATGGATTTAGGCATACGGGGAAAATCGGCATTGGTATGCGGCGCCAGTCGCGGCCTGGGCCGCGGTTGTGCGGAAGCGCTGGCGGCCGAAGGTGTGAACGTCACTCTGGTGGCGCGCAATCTTGAAGTGTTGCAAGCCAGCGCGACCGAAATCCGCGCGGTATCGGACAGCATGATCACCATCGTGGCTTGCGATATCACGACCGCTGAAGGTCGTGCACAGGCGCTGGCGGTGTGCCCGCAGCCCGATATTTTGGTGACAAATGCAAGCGGCCCGCCTACCGGCGACTTCCGTGACTGGAGTCGTGACGACTGGATCGCGGCGCTGGATGCCAATATGCTGACACCGATAGAGCTGATCAAGGCAACGGTGGATGGCATGATGGCGCGCGGTTTTGGTCGCATCATCAACATCACATCGAGTGCCGTCAAGGCACCGATAGACAGCCTGGGTTTATCCAATGGCGCACGTTCCGGCCTGACCGGTTTCGTCGCCGGGCTGGCGCGCAAGACAGTTGCACGCAATGTGACGATCAATAATTTATTGCCGGGACCGTTCGAAACGGATCGCCTGGCGGCAATCTTCTCCGCTGCGGCAGAAGCCAGCGGTCGCACGGTGGAAGAAGTCAGCGCCGCACGGCGCGCGGCCAATCCGGCCCGGCGCTTTGGTACGCGCCAGGAGTTTGGCGCGACCTGTGCATTCTTATGCAGCGAACATGCGGGTTACATCAACGGGCAAAATATCCTGCTCGATGGTGGCGGCTATCCCGGCACGTTTTAATCCTACCCACCCTTCACCTTAAAGCGAGTTGCGCATGACAAAAGCGATCAGAATTTCTTCCGTTGGCGGTCCCGAGGTCATGGAATATGTTGATGTGGATCTGCCTGCACCGGGCCCTGGTGAAGCCTTGATCCGGCAGCATGCTTGCGGTTTGAATTACATCGATGTGTATTTCCGCATGGGCACTTATCCGCAGCAATTGCCGGCCGGGCTCGGCATGGAAGGTGCCGGTGTGGTGGAAGCGGTGGGTGCAGGCGTCACGCACATCAGGCCGGGTGACCGTGTCGCGTATGCCGGTCGCCCGCCGGGTGCGTACGCGGAAGCGCGCGTATTGCCGGCGGATGTATTGGTTAAATTGCCGCAGGCAATCAGCTATGAAACTGCTGCCGCGATGATGCTGCAGGGTTTGACGGTGCAATATTTATTCCGTCGCACCTTCCGTCTGCAGGGTGGCGAAACCATCCTGTTCCACGCCGCAGCCGGTGGCGTCGGCCTCATTGCCTGCCAATGGGCGCGCGCGCTGGGCGTGACGATGATAGGCACCGTCGGTTCGGATGAGAAGGCGGAACTGGCAAAAGCACATGGTTGTGTACATACAATTAACTACAACAAGGAAAACTTTGTTGAGCGCGTCAAGGAAATCACCGGCGGCAAAGGTGTGCCGGTAGTCTATGATTCGATAGGCAAGGATACTTTCACCGGTTCCCTCGATTGCCTGTCGCCACTTGGCATGCTGGTCAGTTTCGGTGGTGCATCGGGTCCGGTTCCGCCATTCAGCCTGAATGAATTGGCCTCGCGCGGTTCGCTGTTCGTGACCCGGCCTTCGCTTTTCAACTATATTGCCAGGCGTGATGACCTGGAAACGATGGCGGCCGAGCTATTCGGCATGGTGGAAAGCGGCAAGATCAAGATAGGCATCAACCAGCGCTATGCGCTCAAGGATGTGGCGCAAGCGCATCGTGACCTGGAATCCCGGAAAACCACCGGCTCTACAATTTTGCTTCCTTAAGGATGTGGCAATGCAAGAATCAGATAACAATCCGATGCAACATCCGGACGAGCAACCCGCCGGTGCGGATGGCAATCCAAAGTTTGGCCGCTTATTGATCGTACTGGCCTTTGGCGTATTGATCGTGGTGGGACTGACTTTCGGCTCGCTGGCGTATTACACCTCCTAAGCCTTTGTAATCCCACAAATAAAAATGGCGACTGATGAAGTCGCCATTTTTGTCAGTGGAGCAGTTTATTCCTTGATTTCCAGGTCTATGCGTTTAGGTACGCCATTCTTGCCGGGGAAATCGGTGAAGGCGGCGCGCACCATATACGGCATCGCAAAAGCCAGGGAACCGTTGCCGCCGCTGCTATGCACGGTGACATCGTAGAGTTTCTTGCCATCCCGGATATTGGTAATCAAGACATTCAGCTGACGCTGGAAGACCTGGTACTGCACTTCACGATACTGGGTGACCGGGCCCGGATACCAGAAGGGATCGTAGTAAGGGCCATAACGCCAGCCGGGGCCGTAGTAAGGGCCGTACCAGTATGGATCGACGACATACGGTTGTACGGTGCGGACATCGCGCGAATCGATTTTATAGTTCAGTGCCACTTTGAGGTTGGCGGCGGAAGGAGCTGCGGCTTCGGTAAAGCCAAGGCGGGTCAGCTCATTCCGGACCAGGCCTTCGTAGCTTTTTTCTTCCAGGTTGTTGTCCTGTCCGGCTTTGCGCTCGAATACATAGCTTTTATTCTGCAAATCGGCCGGCCACTCATGGAAGGCAATCACATCCGTCCTGATGACTGATGCACAGCCACTCAATAGCAGGCTCGACAATGCGATACCCATCAATAACCAGCGTTTCATTTTTCTTCTCCTTAAGCGATACGTATAGCATAGCGATAATGGGCAAAACAGCCGTTACATTTTGTAACTGGGCAATGCTTCTTATGCGCAATACAGATAAGGATTGTTATCCATATTTGAAATCAGCGTTTGGCGCGGCATTTTTTGCCTTCCACCCACGTTCAGACAAGCAGATTCCATTTTCAATCCCATGATTGGTAAAATGGTATTTTGCTTTACTCCCACCTATACCGACTCCTATGCGCACCGACACTTCTCCCGCGATTTATCGCAAAGACTACACACCACCAAGCTACTGGGTTCGTACCGTCGAGATGGGTTTTGACCTCGATCCGTCGGCAACCCGTGTTGCGACCCGCATGACACTGGCGCGCAATCCGGCGAGTTCGGAGCAGGCGGTGGTGCTGCATGGTGAGGAACTGGAACTGGTGCAAATCCGCCTGAACGGCAAAAACCTGGGCAAGCGCGATTACAAACTGGTGGATGGCTTGCTGCGTATCCCGACCAAGGTGGAAGAGATTACGCTGGAAATCGAAACGCTGGTCCGCCCCGACGAAAATACCTCGCTGATGGGTTTGTACGTCTCCAACGGCAATTTCTTCACGCAATGCGAAGCCGAAGGTTTCCGCAAAATTACCTATTTCCCGGATCGTCCTGACGTGATGGCGCAATACACCGTCATGCTGCGCGGGGATAAAAAGAAATACCCGGTCCTGCTATCGAACGGCAACCTGATCGAGCAGGGCGATCTTGGTGACGGCCGTCACTATGCGCTGTGGGAAGACCCGTTCAAGAAGCCGTCCTATCTGTTTGCGCTGGTCGCCGGTCAATTGGTTTGCCAGGAACAGACGGTCAAACTCAAGTCCGGGCGCGAAGCGCTGCTGCAGGTCTGGGTCGAGGAAGGCAATCTGGACAAGACCCAGCACGCGATGGATTCGCTGGTAAACAGCATCCACTGGGACGAAGAACGCTACGGCCTGGAACTGGACCTGGATCGCTTCATGATCGTCGCGGTGGGCGACTTCAATATGGGCGCGATGGAAAACAAGGGTTTGAATATTTTCAATACCAAGTTCGTGCTGGCCAATCCGCGCATCGCTACCGATACCGACTATGCAAACATCGAAGCCGTGGTCGGCCATGAATACTTCCATAACTGGACCGGCAACCGCGTGACTTGCCGCGACTGGTTCCAGTTGTCACTGAAAGAAGGCTTGACCGTATTCCGCGACCAGGAGTTTTCGGCCGACATGATAGGCACCGACAGCGGTCGTGCCGTCAAGCGCATCGATGACGTGCGTGTGCTGCGCCAGGCGCAGTTCCCGGAAGATGCAGGCCCGATGGCGCATCCGGTACGTCCCGATTCTTTCGTTGAAATCAGCAACTTCTATACCGTCACTATTTACGAGAAGGGCGCAGAAGTCGTGCGCATGTACCAAACCTTGCTGGGCCGCGATGGTTTCCGCAAAGGGATGGACCTGTATTTCGAACGTCATGACGGCCGCGCCGTCGAATGCGATGACTTCCGCGCCGCGATGATGGATGCCAATGGTCGCGACCTGACGCAATTCGAACGCTGGTACAGCCAGGCCGGTACGCCGCGCGTAAAGGTTACGACTTCGTATGATGCGGATAAAAAGACTTATGACATCACGTTGGCGCAATCCTGCCCGCCAACCCCGGGGCAGGCCAAGAAACAGCCTTTCCATATTCCGGTAGCGATCGGCTTGCTGGATGGCAAAGGCAAGGATATGCCTTTGTCCCTGAAAGGCCATGACGGCCAGCCGACCACCCTGGTGCTGGAATTGACGGCGAGCCAGCAAACCTTCCACTTCACTGATGTGGCGGAACTGCCGGTGCCATCGCTGTTGCGCAACTTCTCGGCGCCGGTAGTGCTGGAGTATGACTACAGCGATGCTGACCTGGCTTTCCTGATGGCGCATGACAGCGATGCCTTCAATCGCTGGGAAGCCGGTCAACGCCTGGCAACACGTCGTTTGCTGGCGTTAACAGAAGCGGCGCAGAAAGATGGCAGTGCGTTGAGCGTCGACGTCGCATTGAGCGATAGTCTGCGCGCCAGCCTGAACGACCTGACACTGGATCCGGCGTTCCGTGACACGGTGCTGACCTTGCCGGCGGAAACCGTCATTGCCGAACAAATGGAAGTGATTGATCCGCAAGCCATCCATACGGCGCGTCGTTTCCTGCGCCTGTCGCTGGCGCAGGACCTGCGTAAGGATTTCAGCCGTGTATATGCAGCAAACCAGACCGACGGTCCATATAGCCCGGACGCCGCTTCATCCGGCAAGCGCGCGCTGAAAAACCTCGCGCTGTCCTATCTGGCCGAGCTCGACGATGCCGATGCGCACGCTTTGGCGCAAGCGCAATACGACGCGGCGAACAATATGACGGATAGAATGGCGGCTTTGGCAGCATTGGCAAATAGCCAGGCGCCGGGCCGCGCGGCGGCACTGGCCAAGTTCTACAGCGACTTTGAGCAGGAACCACTGGTAATCGATAAATGGTTCAGCCTGCAGGCAATGGCGCGCACCACGGATGTGGCGGCGGTACGTACCTTGATGAAGCACCCGGCATTCTCGATCAAGAACCCGAACCGGGCGCGCAGCCTGATCTTCAGCTTCTGCAATGGCAACCCTTCGCGCTTCCATGCGGCGGATGGCAGCGGCTATGCATTCTGGGCGGAACAAGTGATTGCACTCGATGCGATCAACCCGCAAGTGGCGGCACGCCTGGCGCGCAGCCTGGATCGCTGGCGCAAATACGCACCGGCCCTGCAGGAAAAAATGCGCGCCGCGCTGCAGCAGGTGGCCGATACGGCCAAGCTGTCGAAAGACACGCGCGAAGTGGTGACCAAGTCGCTGGCTGCCAGCTGACCGATAATAGACAGCTATAGATATATAAAGCTTGCCGGTTTGATATGACAGAGCCGGCAATTACAGAATCAACCAAAGAGTAAAAGGACCACATGAAACGTATCAGTCTCACGCAATACCTGATTGAAGAGCAGCGTCTGCACAACACCATCCCGGCAGAATTGCGTTTGCTGCTCGAGGTCGTTGCCCGTGCCTGCAAAACGATCAGCCATGCGGTCGGCAAGGGCGCGCTCGGCGAAGTGCTGGGCACCGCGCAAAGCGAAAACGTACAGGGTGAAGTGCAGAAGAAGCTGGACATCATCTCCAATGACATCTTGCTGGAAGCCAATGAATGGGGCGGCCACCTGGCGGCGATGGCATCGGAAGAGATGGAAACCATCCATCCGATCCCGAATCGCTACCCTATGGGCGAATACCTGTTGCTGTTCGATCCGCTCGACGGCTCCAGCAATATTGATGTCAATGTATCTATAGGTACCATTTTCTCGGTCCTGAAAGCCGCCGATGGCATGCAGTCGCCGACCGAAGCCGACTTCCTGCAACCAGGCAGCAAGCAAGTGGTGGCCGGTTACGCGGTATATGGTCCGCAGACAGTATTAGTACTGACTACCGGCAACGGCGTGCAGTGCTTTACGCTGGATCGCGAAATGGGTTCATGGGTCATGACCCAGCGCAATATGCAAATCCCGACCGATACCAAGGAATTTGCCATAAATGCATCGAATGCGCGCCACTGGCATCCGCCGGTCAAGCGCTATGTCGACGAAATGCTGGCCGGCACCACCGGTCCGCGTGCGAAAGACTTCAATATGCGCTGGATCGCTTCGATGGTGGCGGATGTGCATCGCATCCTTAACCGTGGCGGCATCTTTATGTATCCGGCTGATGCGCGTGAACCGGACAAGCCGGGCAAGCTGCGTCTGATGTATGAAGCCAACCCGATGGCCTTCATCGTCGAGCAGGCCGGCGGCGCCGCAACGGATGGCCAGCAGCGCATCCTCGATATCCAGCCGCAAAAGCTGCACCAGCGGGTCCCGGTCTTCCTCGGATCGAAGAATGAAGTAGAACTGGTCACCAGTTATCACAAGGCTAAATAAGCCTGCTCTATATAGGGGAGTTCTGTTGGTAAAAGCACTTTTGAAAAAGATTTAAAGTAATTTCTCAAAAGCGCTTGCCAAGTTCAAAGAAGCTTTGCTATAGTTCGGCTCCCGTCGCAGAACACGCAGCGAAACGCGCAGGTAGCGAGCTGAAATGTGAGTGTGATGGGGGTGAAGAAGTGGTGGTAGAAGTAGAGGTTTTGGTCATGTCGTTTTGAAGGAATTTAAAACGAATCTTTTTAAAAAGTTTCTTAAAAAGATGT
>RCUH01000030.1_pt1 | contig 272123 bp, 223 predicted proteins | sample 2166191 | NCBI WGS metagenome assembly RCUH01 (sample SAMN09932848, study PRJNA488358) | compost metagenome | feature: garden; material: soil; isolation source: compost soil in an enriched community after 214 h of incubation | place: Germany: Experimental Botanical Garden Goettingen | collected...
AATTACAATACAGCCCCGGCAGCAATAAACATAGATTTTAAACAGATTGGCCTGGAGCCAAATACAACCTATAATGCGGTGGAACTGTTTGAAAAAACAGCGCAGGAATTTACTGCTAAAAATCCCATTGCCTTTGAGCAAGCAGGAGCAAAATTGCTTAAGATTGCTCTTTAGTTAATAATATTATATGAAGATAACCAAAGAAGAACAGTTTAAGGCGTTGATCGATCGGATCAAACGATTGGAAGCTTTAAATGGGCTTTCGAAACATGAATGCATTGTGCAGGGCGTATTGGATGCCATTGATGCCAATGAATTGGAGGTACATTCCAGTTTGCCATCCGTCAATAACCTGATTGAATACCTCGGCTATGCTCGGGAAACCTTTGCCAAAGCTTACCGTGACCTGATTGCCCATGGCGTGGTGGAATCCAAAAATAGAAAAGGATATTTTGTAGTCAGCAACAACACGCAGTTGAAACAGAAAGTTGCCGTGTTGTTATATGCTTACGATACTTTTCAGGATACCTTAGTATCCGAATTGCGGGCCAATCTTCCGGAGGAAGTGACGGTCGATCTTTTTTTCCATCACAACAATATGGAAACCTTTGAGGATATCTTTAACCGTATTCAAGGCCGTTATACGGTATATATTGTCGCACCGATAGAAAATGCCGATTCTGAGCGTTTGTTGCGCAATATTCCGGTATCAAAACTATTGATTATCGATCGGCTGATGGATCTGGGTGCGGAATATTCTTATGTTTCTCAGGAATTTGAAGCAGCCACCTATGCTGTATTCCAGCAACTACAACCAAAGATCAAAAAGTATAAAGAAGTGATCTTCTATTTTAGGGAAAATACTGCCGAACCCAATGAAATCAAAAATGCTTTCTTACGCTTTTTGAAAGACTATAAGATAAAGGGACGTATCGAAAAGCAATACCATGTGGGCGACCTAAAAAAGGGAAAACTGTATTTTACCATACATAATCCGGAGCTCTATCAGATGCTAAAAGAGGTGCTGCAAAAGGGCTGGACCCTGGGCGAGGATCTGGGGATTTTATCCCATAATGATGATGTCATTAAAGAGATTATCAGCGGCGGTATTACCACCTTTTCGACAAGTTTTGCACGTATCGGTTCGGAAGCGGCCAAGTTTGTGCTCGAAAGAACATTGATCCGGGAAGTGGTGCCGACAACGTTGGCAGATCGCGGCTCTGTATAAAAAAGGAAGTTTTACGATGATAATTTTTAGTTTTTGTCTTTTTACCGGCTTGGTTGCATTATGGTCCTTATGGAAATTTAAGACCACCTATTCCTCCACGCTCAACGGTTTCTTTCTGGCCGGAAAGAGCAATAGCTTTTGGATGGTGGGTTCGGCCTTACTGTTGACAAACTTGAGCGCCAACCAGTTTATAGGTGAAAACGAATCGGTTTATATCAATAATCTTTCGGTCATCGGCTGGGGCGTTAGTTCGGTTGTGGCTATGCTTTTGGTGTCGGAATTTCTGCTACCTATTTATTTTAAGCATGGCTTTCGGACGGTTCCGGATTTCTTGGCTTTGCGATTTGACGCTAAAACAAAAATGCTGGTCTCAGTCCTCATCTTGATTGGATACATCGTCAATTTACTGCCACCTGTATTGTATGGTGGAGCATTGAGCCTGGCGACCATGTTTGATGTCCCAGCGCTATTGCATATTACCTACTGGCAGAGCATCTGGTTGCTGGTATGGGCTTTAGGCGTGATTGGTAGTTTGTACAGTATTTTGGGTGGTCTCAAGCTGATCTCCTTATCGGATTTAAGTTTAGGCTTATGTCTGTTTTTACTTGCGGTGCTCATTCCTATCTTTGCGCTCTGGCACCTTGGAGGTGGGGATGTTTGGTCTGGCCTGGCGCAGTTACTGCATGAGAAAAAAGAACACCTCAATGCGGTTGGCGGAAAGCACGATGCGGTGCCATTTTCGACCTTATTTACCGGCATGCTGCTGATCAATTTCTATTACTGGGGGATGGAACCCTATATTGCACAACAGGCCTTGAGTGCCAGGGATTTAAAGGAGGCTCAAAAGGGGATGACCTTGGCTGCTGGTGGTAAGCTCCTGATGCCCTTACTGATCAATCTGCCCGGGCTTTTGGCCGTGCATCTGTTGCCCCATGTGCAGCCTACGGCTTCTGTCTTTCCGAAACTTATTGTTTTAATTTTCCCCGATATCCTGATCGGTTTTTCCTTGGCCTTGGTCTTTGGTGCAGCGATGACAACATACACTGCAGGGCTGCAAAGCTGCGGCAGTTTATTTATTTTTAATATTTACAAACCCTATCTAGTCTATAAAAAAAGGACTCATACTGAAAAGGAACTGGTGCGAAAAGGGAAATTGTTCGAATTGATTATTTCAATTTCAGCGATGTTTATAGCGCCTTTTATCCTTTTTGCCCACGATGGATTTTATACCTATTTGCAGACCGTATCGGGATTGTTCAATATGCCCATTTTCACTATTATGATCTTAGGGATTCTATCTCGTCGTATAACACCTCGTATGGCGCAGATTGGACTGTTTTTGTACATGTTCAGTTATTTTTTTCTGGTGTTTGTCTGGAAAACAGAACTACACTATCTACACCTGTTCGCGCTGTTGTTTATTGCTGTGGCCCTGGTCATCTGGGGGGGAAGTAAACTGAGTCAGCCAAACTATCTATCGGATTATCAATTTGAGTTTTCGGGCCAGGATAAAGAAGCTTATTGGAAAGGCCGCTATGGTGTGGGCGCAATTTTGATTGTCCTGATGATTGCCCTATATCTTATTTTTTCACCCTTGGGCATTGCTCAATAAAATTGTATAAACCGCTATGTTGATGCACGCAAAAATGAAATACGTTCTCTTAACACTCTTGATTATTTGTTTTGGCACTTCCCAGGCCCAACGGTATTATCTCTGGCATGATCGACCTGCTAAAGATTGGATGACCGAAGCTTATCCGATAGGAAATGGACGAATAGGAGCCATGATCTTTGGCGATGTACAGCAAGAACATATTCAATTTAATGAAAATAGCCTCTGGACAGGTGATGAACAGGAAACAGGTGCCTATCAGGCTTTTGGTGATCTTTTTGTTCGGTTTGACTCCGATGGTAATAGATCCTTTACCGGCTATAGCCGGAAATTGAATTTGGATAAGGGCTTACATGAAATAGCCTATCAGCAGGATGGACAGCAAATCAACCGTCGGTATTTTGCCAGCCAGCCCGATCAGGTTATGGTATTTGAGTATACAAACAGTAAAAAAGGGAAACTCAATGCCCAGATTGCACTTCAGGATGCACATGGGCAGACGGTGCAGGCAGAAGATGGTCAACTGTGGTTTCAGGGAACGCTCGACAATGGTATGCGGTATGCCGCACAGGTACGCGTGCAGGTCGTCGGTGGTTCATTTTCCAAAACGACAGATAAAAAAGGACAGGCTGTGCTTACCGTAAAATCTGCCGATCGGATTGTTCTGCTACTGAGTGCCGCAACAGATTATGCCAATACACGGGCGACCAAATGGAAGTCGGCCGAAGAACCGATGAAGATCAATGAACGTTATCTGCAGCAAGCGGAAAAATATGGCGTAAATAAGCTCCTGGCACGGCACGTTGCAGATTATACAGCGCTGTTCAACCGCGTTGAGCTTGATCTCGACCATAGCCAGCTGGACGCCAAGCAAACAACAAAAGCGCTGTTGGAAGCGTATAAAAAACAGCCGATCCCGGCTTTGGAAGCATTGGTATACCAATATGGACGTTATCTGCTGATCAGTTCCTCACGGAAAGGCGGTTTGCCTGCAAATCTACAGGGACTCTGGAACAACAGTAACAATCCACCATGGCGCTCAGATTACCATTCCAATATCAATGTACAGATGAACTATTGGCCTGCAGAAGTCGCTAATCTGCATGAATCGGCCTGGCCTTACCTCGATTATATCAATAGCATGCGTGAGGTGAAAAAAATAAATACACAAAAGGAATTTCCGGGCGTAAGGGGCTGGACCGTAAAGACCGAAAATAATATCTTCGGTGGGGAGAGCTTCCTTTGGAATACCCCCGGAAGTGCCTGGTATGCACAGGCGCTCTGGGAGCATTATGCCTTTAACAAGGACGAGAAATACCTACGCGAATTTGCGTATCCGATTTTAAAAGAAATAAGTAAGTTTTGGGATGATCGTCTGGTTCGAAGAGCAGACGGAACTGTGGTGGCGCCAAAGGGCTGGTCGCCGGAACATGGCCCTACAGAGGATGCCGTGAGCTATGACCATCAGATTATTTACGATCTTTTTAGCAACTACATCCAGGCGAGTACAATTCTGAAGTTGGACGACGATTACCGTAAGCATATCACGGCACTTCGCGATGCGCTGCTCAAACCCAAGATCGGTAAATGGGGACAGCTGCAGGAGTGGGAAACGGATCGTGATGATCCACAGGACAAGCACCGCCATGTCTCGCATCTGTTTGGTCTGTACCCCGGTAACCAATTCTCTGTTTTAAAAACACCGGAACTGGCCAAAGCTGCACGAGTTACCCTCACCGCGCGTGGCGACGAATCGACCGGTTGGTCCATGGCCTGGAAGGTGGCTTTTTGGGCCCGCTTGCAGGATGGGAATCACGCCTATAAAATCTTGACGAATTTCATTAACCTCGTTGGCGGCGATGGTATTGATTACAACAATGGCGGTGGCGTTTACGCCAACTTGCTCTGCGCACATCCACCCTTTCAAATTGATGGCAACCTGGGTTATGTGGCTGCGGTGAGTGAAATGTTGCTGCAGTCGCAGACGGATGTGCTGGAATTACTTCCTGCACTGCCTGATCGCTGGTCGGCCGGAACGGTCAAAGGACTCAAAGCCCGTAGCAATGTACACATCGACAAGATGGAATGGAACAACAGCAGCATTACGCAGCTTATTCTTTCATCGCCGCAAGATCAAACGATTCAGGTATTGAGCCCTTCCCAATTGGCAGGTTTAAGTCCACAGCAGGAAATCAATGGTAAATACCTTTACAAGATTCAATTGAAAGCAAACAAAATAGTCAAGTTCGTTAACAAATCCTAAATCTATTTATATATGCCAACCCATCATTTTAAACATGTTGTACTCGGGCTTTTGATGACCCAGGGGCTTGTCCATCTGGAGGCACAGGCGCAGTCCAAACAGATTCCTATTGAAACCAGATCGAATGCCCTAGTGTTGGAGTACGATTCCACGAAGACACTGAAAATGCTCTATTACGGGGAAAAATTGAGTGATTCTAAAGAGTACTCGACCATTGCAAGCGGTTATACGCAATTGACAGATTATAGTGGCCTCTCCAATGCGGCGTATACCCCCTCAGGTTCGAAAAACCTATTGGAACCGGCCATCAGCGTTGTTCATGCCGATGGTAACCGTTCCCTGGACCTGCGCTATGAAAAGCATGAGGTTAAAAACCTAGATGCCAATGTCAAGCAGCTTGATATCACCTTAAAAGATCCGGTATACGATATTTATGTCGTTTTACACTACAAATCGTTTTTGAATGAAGATATCATTGAGCAGTGGGCAACGATCCAGAATAAGGAGAAGAAAGTCGTCACGCTGGAAAAATTTGCTTCGGCCAATCTGACCCTGCGCTCCAACGCGTATTGGCTACGGCAGTACCATGGCGACTGGGCAAAAGAAATGCAGGTGGACGAGGCTCCGTTAACACATGGCATTAAAGTGCTGGACAGTAAGCTCGGAACACGCGCGAATTTATTCCAGCCACCTTCCTTTATGGTGTCACTGGGCAAGGCGGCATCCGAAGATGAAGGGACAGTACTAATGGCAAGCCTTGGGTATAGTGGAAATTTTAAGGTGGATTTTGAAGTGGATTACCTCAATAACCTACGTATTATTGCCGGAATAAATAACTATGCTTCCAATGTAAAATTAGCCAGCAACCAGGAGTTTACAACACCCAAATTGATCTATACCTTATCGACGAAGGGAAAAGGCACCGCCTCCCGAAATCTGCACAATTGGGCCCGTAAATATCAGCTGCTGGATGGAAATGGCGAACGCCTGACGCTACTCAACAATTGGGAGGCGACCTACTTTGATTTTAATGAACAAAAATTAAAAGGTTTACTCCAGGATACCAAAAAACTAGGGGTAGATCTATTTTTATTGGATGATGGCTGGTTTGGAAATAAATATCCGCGTAACAGCGATCACTCCAGTCTAGGAGATTGGCAACCGAACCGAACAAAACTGCCCAATGGTATCGCAACACTTGTCGAAGAAGCGACCAAGCAGGGCGTTAAATTCGGTATCTGGGTAGAACCCGAAATGGTAAGCCCCAAATCCGAACTCTACGAACAACATCCGGATTGGGTCGTCAAACAACCACAACGGGAAGAACATTACTTCCGTAATCAGTTGATCCTGGATCTGACAAATCCCAAGGTGCAGGATTTTGTTTTCCAGATTCTGGACGATCTGTTTACTAAAAATCCGGCATTGGCTTATATCAAGTGGGATTGTAATGCGGTCATTTACAATGCGCATTCCGCATTTCTAAAAGACCAGGGTGCTTTCTATATTTCTTATGTGGAAGGCCTTTATAAAGTGCTGGAGCGCATTCGTTCGAAGTATCCGAAAGTGCCGATGATGTTATGTTCGGGCGGTGGTGGTCGTGTGGACTATGCGGCACTTCGGTACTTTACCGAATTTTGGCCTTCGGACAATACAGACCCTTTGGAGCGTATTTTTATGCAGTACGAGTATTCGTACTTTTTCCCAGCAATCAGCACCTCAAACCATGTGACAGACTGGGGAAAACAGTCCCTCAAATTCCGTACGGATGTAGCCATGATGGGTAAACTGGGTTTTGATATTGTGGTGAGCCACCTGAAAGAACAGGATCTGTTATTCTGCCAGCAGGCGGTAAAGAATTACGACGCGCTTAAAGGAACAATCTGGCATGGGGAGCAGTATCGTTTGGCCGATCCACGTGAAGGTGACTTTGCCGCCCTCAGCTACGTAAATAGTCAAAAAACCGAGGCTGTCATCTTCAACTACCTGGTCAATAACCGCTATGGTATCGGCACAACCGATCCTGTCCGTTTAAAAGGACTGGATGCCCAAAAGCAATATCGGGTGGAGGAGATCAACTTGTATCCTGGAACCAAGTCGAGCTTAGGCCAGGGACAAACCTATTCGGGCGACTACCTGATGAAAGTTGGCGTAAATCCAGACCTGAATAGCAACCGTCCCAGTGTTTTATTAAAAATATCGGCACTTTAAAAGAATAACTGTGGCACATCCGAAGCTCCGACTCCAACAGTTAAGACTTCGGATGCGCCAAATGTATAAATCCAATTGAGCAACAAACTCAAAAATCATGATAAAACCTAAACAGTATAAACGGACTTTGTTGGCTCTGCTACTCAGCGTTGCCAGTGGATTTTCTGCCCTACAGGCCAAAGTACAGCTGCCGGCTTTTATTGGCGACAATATGGTGCTGCAGCAGAAAGAAAAGGTCAAGATCTGGGGAACCAGTACCGCAGTCGGCAAGGAACTTAGCGTAAACACCAGCTGGAACAACAAAAGCTATCAGGTTGAGCTCGATCAGCAGGGAGGCTGGCAAGTCTATCTGGAGACACCGAAATACGGTGGACCCTACCAAATTACCATCAATGATGGTGATCAATTGATCCTAAAAAATATTCTGATCGGTGAAGTCTGGTTTTGTTCAGGACAGTCAAATATGGAAATGCCCCTGGCGGGCTGGGGTAAGATCAATAACTTTGAGCAGGAAATCAAAGCAGCTAACTTTCCCAATATTCGTATTTTGCAGATTCCAAAAGCAACGGCCAATCAACCTACCACAGCAGTGAAGGTGGAGTCCGGTGGATGGAATCCGGTCACGCCACAAAGTATTCCGGAGTTTTCGGCGACAGCCTATTTTTTTGCACGTGAGATCTACGAGAAAACAGGCATTCCCATTGGCCTGATCCATTCCTCCTGGGGCGGAACAATCATTGAAGCATGGATGAGTCGGGAGGCACTTTCGCCTTTTTCAACCTATACAGCTGCCATTGAAAAAATCCAACGTCCGGATGCACAGGAAATCTATGCGAAAGATCTGGCCGAATGGAATCGCGTCGCCGAACAGCAGGATCAGGTGAAGAACGCAACGCAGGGCGAGTGGTTTGCGCCACAATTGGATAAAAGCAGCTGGTCTACGATTACTATTCCGAGCTTTTTTGACAAGAACCTGTTTCCGGGAATGGATGGCGTCGTTTATTTTGGCAAAGACGTTGAACTACCGGCACATTGGCAAGGTAAACCCCTCAAGTTGATTTTGGGAGCGATTGATGACAACGACATCACCTATGTCAATAGCACAAAAGTGGGCGAAACTGTCGGTTACGACCAGATTCGGAAGTATACTGTTCCTGCGACGGCCAACAACGGTAGCCTATTGCATATCGCCGTTCGCGTATTTGATGGAGCTGGCGATGGCGGGATATATGGCGGAACAGAACAGCCACGACTGGAAGGACCAAATGGTGAACAGCTATCTCTGGTTGGAGACTGGAAATGCAAAGTAGGTTATGATCTGGCGAAGCTGCCCGCAAAACCTAATGCGATGGAGGGACCCAACAGACCTACTGTGCTTTACAATGCCATGGTTAAGCCTTTTGTGGATTTTAAAATAAAAGGCGCTATTTGGTACCAGGGTGAAAGTAACGCGGATTCAAAAGACGCTCCTTATCAGCAACTGCTGCCCGCACTGATTCAGGACTGGCGCCAGCAGTGGAACAATGAAAAGATGCCTTTTTATTTTGTTCAACTGGCCAACTTTAAAGCGAAAAGTGTAACACCGCAGCCTTCTTCTTGGGCGAGATTACGGGAAGCGCAGCGCCAAACACTCAAATTGCCTTATACAGGTATGGCTGTTATAACGGATATCGGCGACGCACAGGATATCCATCCGAAAAATAAGCAGGATGTCGGTAGAAGGCTTGGCTGGATCGCAACAAATCAACTTTATGGCAAGAAGATCCCTTATTCGGGTCCTGTCCTTCAGCATTGGACGACAAAAGGAACAGAAATGGAGCTTAACTTTAACCCCATGGGTAAAAAGCTTGTGCTGAGCAGGGCGGATAACCGCAACGGTAGTTTTACAATTGCTGGTGTCGATCAGGTTTTTTATCCAGCAGAAGTCAAACAGGTCGGAAATAAGCTGATCGTATCTGCCAAAGAAGTACCGTCGCCCGTCGCAGTGCGCTACGGCTGGGCCGATAACCCGGATCTGACTTTATACAACGAAGCCGGGATACCCGGATCTCCCTTCCGAACCGATGACTGGACAAAAAATTAAAACCACATGAATAGATCATCAAAAATAAATCTTCGGAAAGGTCAGTTACTTTGCACGCTTGTGGTTTTCTTTTTTTCGGGCAACTTATTTGGGCAAGTGCAGGGCGGCAAACTTTGGTATCGGCAGCCGGCAAAACAATGGGAGGAGACCCTACCCCTGGGCAATGGAAAAATTGGTATGATGCCCGATGGTGGATTGAAGAATGACCATATTGTGCTCAATGATATCACCCTATGGTCGGGAAGCCCTCAGGATGCCAATAATTATGAGGCCAGCAGGTATTTGGATAGTATTCGAAATCTGATCAAAAGCGGAAAAAACGACCTTGCTCAGCGTCTGATAGACCAGCATTTTATCTGCAAAGGCCCCGGATCGGGCGGCAAGCAATGGGGCTGTTATCAAGTGCTCGGCAATCTGATGCTTGCCTTTGACGGACAAACGGATCTCAACGCAGTGCAGAACTATCGCCGGGAATTGGACCTCGATAAGGCGATGGCAAAAACAAGCTATGAGCTCAAAGGTGTCAGGTATAGCCGCGAATATTGGACAAGCTTTGCTGACGACCTGGGTGTTATTCGTTTACAGAGTAGCAAAAAAGGACAGATTAGCTTGGAAATAAAGATTGACCGTCCCGAAAGGGCTACTGCCAAGACCGAGGATGGCGAGCTTGTTTTGGTAGGACAATTGGACAATGGTGTGGACGGTAAAGGAATGCAGTTTAAAACACGTGTCCGCGCGCAGATAAAAGGAGGGAAACAGCTTGTAAAAGGACAATCTATTGTCATCCAACAGGCTGACGAAGTGCTGATTTACGTGGCAACAGATACTGATTTTAAAGGTAAGGATTTTGAGCGTACGACAACTGAAACGTTAGCAAAGGCTTTGAAAAAATCCTATAGCCAGCAGTATGCCGAACACTTACGAAACTATTTGGCAAAGTTCAACCGTTTGTCGCTCCGATTGGGTCAGTCAAAAGATGAGTTGCCGACCGATGAGCGTTTGGTGGTTTTTGGTAAAGAACCGGATCAGGATCCAGGATTAGCAGCTCTATTCTATCAGTATAGTCGCTACCTTAGTATCAGCAGTACGCGCTTAGGCTTGCTACCACCAAACTTACAGGGCTTATGGGCAAATCAGATTCAGACACCCTGGAATGGGGACTACCACCTGGATATCAATGTGCAGATGAACCATTGGCACCTCGGGGCGGCCAATCTGGGCGAGCTCAATGAACCCTTGGTGGGGCTTGTGGAAGGTCTTATGGCCCCAGGGGCAAAAACCGCGAAAGCGTATTATAACGCACCGGGCTGGGTAGCCCATGTGATCACCAATGTGTGGGGCTATACCGAACCCGGAGAGTCTGCTTCTTGGGGCATTGCCAATGCGGGCTCAGGCTGGCTCTGCAATAACCTTTGGGAACATTACCTCTATACCGAAGATATGGACTATCTACGGCGGATATACCCGATTCTCTATGGAGCAGCACAGTTTTACTCCAGTGCCCTGACCGAACATCCAACCAAGGGCTGGTTGTTGACTTCGCCCTCTGTATCTCCCGAAAATTCCTTCAAGCTCCCGAATGGGCAGCAGGCAAATGTCACGATGGGACCAACGATAGATAATCAGATCGTACGTGAATTATTTGAAAATATTACCTATGCAGCGGGATTATTGGGCAAACAATCGGATCCTTTTTTAACGCAGGTTGCGGCGCAACTGAAACGTTTAGCACCAGCTGTGCAACTAGCCAAAGATGGCCGCATTATGGAATGGATCGAAGATTATGAAGAGGTGGATCCACAGCATCGGCATATCTCGCATCTGTACGGTTTGTATCCGGGCTATCTGATTCGTTATGATGAACATCCAGACTGGCAGCTTGCCGCTAAAAAAAGCTTAGATGTGCGGGGGGATGATGGACCGAGTTGGGCCATTGCCCATAAATTACTCTTTTGGACCAGACTGCATGAAGGCGAACGGGCTTATAAATTATTTCGGCAACTCATGACCCCACGTGTCGATACACATATCAATTATGGCGCCGGTGGTGGTGTTTACGCCAATTTGCTAACAGCAGGCCCTCCATTTCAGATCGATGGTAATTTTGGTGGAGCAGCTGGCATTGCCGAGATGCTGGTGCAGTCCCATAAGGATACGGTGTATCTTCTACCGGCGGTTCCTCAGGCCTGGAAAAAAGAAGGCCGGGTAAGGGGCATGCGCATCAAGGGAAATCACACACTAGATATGGAATGGAAAGATGGTAAGATACTGAACTATCAGATTTATTCACCCAAATCACAACAACTTAACGTATGTATAGATCATAACTGGATCGCCTATCGTACAAAAGAAAAATAACAATACATAGCGTCCTCAACCGAATTGGATCATGCAATTTTTTGCATGATAGGGGATGCTTTGTGTCAAAAATTTCAAGATAAAAGCACCTTATAAACAAAAAAAGTAAATATGAAAACAGAAAAGACAAGACAATGGCCTTTGATCAAGGGCCTGTCCTTCGGTCCTGAGGCCAGTATAATGGCACTCTGTCTTTCGATTGCTGTACCCTACACGGGCTCAGCAGCATCACTAAGGACGACAGACCGTCGTTTTGCCCCAACAGAAAAAGCCCCTTCCGCCGTCCTCGATGGGATAGGTCAACAGCGTACAATAAAAGGAAAAGTGCTGGACAATACAGGGCGCCCGCTACCCGGTGTGACAGTACGGGTCAAAAATACAACGCAGGAAACACAAACGGATCAGCAGGGGCAATTCGAGCTCAGCCTGACGGGTGGAACTGCCGTACTGACGTTCTCTTCACTGGGATTTGAAACCAGGGAAATGGCTGTTGCTGCCAATGAGGGAACCGTGGATGTGCAGCTGAACGACGCTTCGTCGAGTTTGGAAGAGGTTGTTGTGGTCGGTTACGGTACGCAAAAGAAAGTAAACCTAACCGGTGCCGTGGCTACAGTGAGTGGCAAAGATATGATCAAACGACCCGTTGTCAATACAGCTTCCATGCTGCAGGGGGCAATCCCGGGTGTACAAATCAATCAAGGGTCGGGAGAACCGGGCAATGAAGGTGTATCCATCCGCATTCGTGGTAAGGGCACCTTTAGCGGCGCGGGATCGGATCCCCTGGTGCTGATTGATGGTGTGCAGGGAAAATTCTCCGACGTCAATCCCAATGATATCGAAAATGTCAGTGTGCTAAAAGATGCAGCCTCCGCAGCAATCTACGGCTCGCGTGCAGCCAATGGCGTTATTCTGATCACGACAAAACAAGGGAAATCGGGAAAAACAACCGTCCAGTATGACGGAAATGTAGGTATCTATAAGCCTACGAAAATGTTTGATCTGATCACCAACTCGGCGCAGTATATGGAACTGTACAACGAAGCGCGTAAGAATTCCAATCTCAACGATGGTCTATATCCCGCCGATGTGATCGCTGCCTATCGCAACAGCAACGATCCTGTAAAATACCCAAATACGGACTGGCTGGGGCTTATTTTCCAAACTAAACCGACTTATACCCATAATCTTGGTATCCAGGGCGGAAACGAGAAGACAACTTTTAATGTTGGTTTGGGTTACGTCAATCAGGATGGAATGATCAAAGGTTTTAACTACGACCGTTATTCCGCCCGCCTCAATCTGACGACCAAAATCTCGGAAGGTATTAAATTCGGAACAAATATCTTGCTCAAAACAGGACATACCGAATCTATTCCAGGGGGATCCAAAGACCTCTTCCTGTCGGCCATGTCGCAGGCACCAACTTATGGCCCATTTTTGCCGGATGGTAGCGGACGGTACACGTACAAAGCTTACGACTGGGAGTACAACAATAAAAATCCTATGGCGGTATTGGATCGGAAATTCACCTACAATACCGATGACTATGCCGCCAATTTACAGGCTTGGATGGAGGTACAGCTGTTTAAAGGTCTTTCCTGGTACACCAAAGGTGCCTATAATTTCAATATGGACAAGTACAAGGATTATAAATCAACGTTGGATGAATATTACTACCATACGGGCACGCTCGGAACAACTCTGGATCTGGGAAAAGGCCTTACGGATCAGGATCAGCAAACGATATACACCAATTTATTTACTTACCTGAACTATGATCGCGCGTTTGGGGCACACCACCTCAAAGCTCAGGCCGGATATAGCATTGAAAAAAGTAAGTATACCTACCTCCAGGGCTTCAGACAGAATTTTGTCGACGATACACTAACGGAATTAAATGCGGGAGGATCGGATATTCAACGGGCAAACGGAACGGCCAACCAATGGGCGCTGATCTCTTATTTCGGCCGACTGAACTATGATTATCAAGGGAAATACCTCTTGGAAGCCAATATGCGTTACGACGGTAGTTCCAAGTTTTACGGTAAAAACCGTTGGGCAGCGTTTCCTTCTTTCTCTGCAGGCTGGCGTGTATCGGAAGAATCTTTTGTCAAGGAATTCGCTTCCGGTTGGTTGGATAATTTGAAGATCCGTGGATCCTGGGGCCAACTCGGAAATCAGAATACCGGCAACTATCCGTATCAGCCCGTATTGGGACTTACCGGAAATTATTCTTTTGACAATAGTACGCTAAATTCAGGTGTTGCTCAACAGGGATTAAACAACCCGATTATTAAATGGGAAACAACGACGATGACCGATGTGGGATTGGACTTGAGTCTGTTTAAAAATTTAGATATCACTTTTGACTGGTATAAAAAGAGAACGACCGATATTCTAAGACAGTCACAGATTACTGCAATCGTTGGTTTGGGAGCTCCTTATGTAAATGATGGAATTGTCGAGAATAAAGGTGTTGAATTGGGAATTACTTATCGTAATCAGATTACTACGGGAGCATTGGAAGGTTTACGTTATCAGCTAGGTGCAAACCTCGATCGTTTCAAAAACAAGCTGGTCAAATTTGGTGAGCCTGAAATCGGCGGCTATACGATCAAAAAAAATGGCTATGCGATGGACAGCTTTTATACCTACGAAGTCATCGGCATATTTCAATCCGATGCCGAAGTAGCGGGGTCGCCTAAGCAGTTTAATGATAATACACTGGCAGGAGATCTTAAGTATCGTGATGTCAATGGGGACGGAAAAATAGATGCGAACGACAGAACAATTATTTCTGGTGTAGATCCAAAGCTGAACTATAGTTTTAATCTAAGTGCAAGTTTTAAGGGCTTTGACTTTTCGGCTCTATTGCAAGGCGTATATGGCGTCAAATCCTATGTTTCGGGCTGGGGAGTAACCCCATTTGTACAGGGTAGCCCGCCGACAAAAGATTGGTTAGACCGTTGGACACCTGAAAACCCCTCGACAACGATGCCCCGTATTTATTGGGGTTGGAGTGCTCCGGAGAAATTCAGCCGTGCTTCCAGCTATTTTATACAGGACGCTTCATACTTCAGGTTGAAAAATCTTGTGTTCGGATACACTTTACCTGAAGGACTGTTGAAAAAATATAAAATTGACCGCCTACGGGTTTATTTTTCGGGTGATAACCTCCTTACTGCGACCAAATTTAAAGGCTTGGACCCTGAACGCTATGGAAATGGTGATCTGGTGCAGTATCCACAAAACAAGATTTATTCATTTGGTGTACAAGTTAACTTCTAAGTGCTATGAAAAAGAAATTTATAACAGCGTTGATGCTATCCGGACTATTTTTGGGTTCCTGTAACAGTGCCTTGGACCTCAATCCTTTGGATCAGATCGCTTCGGACAACTATTTTAGCAAAAAATCGGATTTTGATAATGCATTGGCCGGTGTATATGCCTCGTTGCAGAGTGAGACTTTCTCCTATGGGATGCCTTTCCGGGACTGTTTGACCGACAATGGCTACAATCAGTTCAACTCAGGTAGCGTCAATGAAATCGTAGGTGGGAATTTAAATCCGACCACAGGGGGCTATGAAACCGGAATTTATAACGATGCCTATGTGGGAATAGGACGTGCCAATCGCCTGATCGAGAAGCTTCAGGGCTATAACGGCTCCGATATGAATGATGGGGAGAAGAAAAATATGGAAGCCGAAGCCCGCTTTATCCGTGCTTTTGTTTATTTCCAATTGTATAGTATTTATGGTGAGATGCCGCTTGTGCTGACTTCCCTCAGTCTGGAGAATCAGCGTCAGCCAAAGGAAAGTGCGGAGAATATCCTAAAACAGATTCGCGCTGATCTGGATTTTGGGATCGCTAACTTAGCGGCTAAACCTTATTTCAATAATGGGGGGCATGCGACCGCAAGTTCAGCAAAAGCCTTGAAAGCACGGGTTTTATTGTTTGCGGCTTACGGTGATAAAGGGGTGCCCGATTTAGCAATTTTGAAAGAGGTAAAAGACTTATGCACCGATGTCATGAAAGAGTATACCCTGAGTACGGCTTTTGAAAATGTCTTTCGTGATGCAACACAGAAGAACAATACCGAGATTATCTTTTCGGTCAATTTTCTGGCACCGAATAATACAGCCCCTTGGGACATGTACCTAGGCGATTGGATCGCTGCTTCACCTTTACAAAACCTCGTAGATACCTATGAATGCAAAGATGGTTTGCCTTATGGTGAATCACCCTTGACTGACCGAGCCAATCCCTTCAAAGATAGGGATCCGCGCTTGAGCAAAACAATTTTTGTGGATCATCCCGACTTTGGCGGCGGTAAGATCCATACACCGTCCAATCCGCGGCCTACAGGTTATGGGGTGCTGAAATTTTTGGATCCGGCCAACTTACCTTTTGGCTTTTCAACATTGAGCCAACAGGATGCTGTAGTACTGCGGTTTGGGGAGGTGTTATTGATGTATGCCGAAGCACAAAATGAAATCGCCGGGCCAGATCAATCGGTTTACGATGCCATGAATACCCTGAGGAGCCGCGTTCAGATGCCCGGGTTCCCTGCCGGTTATACCAAGGAAAAAATGCGCGACCGTATCCGCCATGAAAGAAGGGTTGAACTTGCTTTCGAAGGACTACGACATTACGACCTGATTCGTTGGCATATCGCAGGCGAAGTACTCAATGCTGTAAAAGACAGTAAGGTGCCCTATCATTTTGAAGACAAATTTTACCGCTGGCCATTACCACAAACAGAAATTGAGAAAAGCTCAGGTGTGTTAATTCAGAATCCAAACTATAAATAATAAGATTATTGCCTTCTTTTAAATCGGCAATTTCCTAAACCAACCACAGCAGCGCGCACGAAGTCCTTTCGATGCGCGCTTTTTTTGCCGATAAAGATTACTGTAAAGGGATCAGGACATTCTGTTCCAAGCGTACAGGGACATGCTTTACTGAAGTAAAACCGTCTTCCTTGGAAATGATATTGGAAAGATCCAGTCCTCTTTTGGAGAACGTACTGATCAAAGCTGTTCTAAAGGTTGCCTTGGCTGAACCCCAGCCTTGTCCTAAGATGGTGTCGTTGTTGAGCTGGATCAGTTCATCTGTTGAGTAATAACTGAATTTTTCCAGTAAGTGTTGGTAAAGATTTGTTGTAGTAGCCATACAATTTAAAAATTTAAAGGATTAAACCATAAACTGTATCCAGATCTTGTTGGGAAAATAATCGTTCAGCGACGTTTATTTTGGTCGAAACCCGTATTAATTTACCACCGCGGTGCCTGCACTCGGTTGGTATTGCATCATGCAATTCTGAATACTCTACAAATATAGTAGATTATTTTTTATAATAAAAAATATTTTTGTTTTTAAGGGTAAATGAGCGCTGACAACAGGAATAGGGAGGTCAAAAGCGAGGCGCATTGTTGGCTGTGATTTGGTTATGAAGCGGATAGCTGGTCGAAAAATTTATCATGTTACTGTAATCTCATCGAAAATACTTTTAAAAACAGAGATAAGACAATACTTTTGCGCCATGAATAGAATTGCGGAAATTAACGAATACATTGCTGCCGAACGCGAGGTATTATTGCAACACCCTTTATATCGTAAGATCAAAACGATCAAGAATCTACGTTCTTTTACAGAAGGGCATGTGTACGCTGTATGGGATTTTATGTCTTTACTAAAAGCTTTACAAATTAAATTGACCTGTACGACTTTACCTTGGTTTGCGAGTGAGCATCCATCAACGCGCTATCTAATCAACGAAATTGTATTGGCAGAGGAGTCGGATGAATACATTGATGGCCGCCGTTTGAGCCACTTTGAGATGTATCTGGACGCCATGGATGCCATGGGGGCCGACCTTCATCTGGTCAACAAATTTATTGCTCACGCCAAAAAATCGAACAACATATTCGATGTCATTGCAACGACCACATTGGACAAGCGGATCAAAGACTTTTTGAATTTTACATTCGAAGTGATTGCTGAGGGCGAGGTGCATAAAATTGCAGCAGCATTTACATTTGGACGTGAAGATCTTATCCCGGGAATGTTTACCTCTATTTTGGAAGAAATTAAAACAAACTTTCCTACAGCCAATCTGGATAGCTTTATTTATTATTTTCAACGCCATATTGATCTTGACGGCGACGAGCATGGACCGTTGGCGATGCAGATGATCACAGATCTTGCGAAGGACGATGAGGTTAAATGGACGGAAATGAAAGAGATCAGTAAAATTGCGCTACAAAAAAGAATCCAGCTGTGGAATGCAATAGAGGATTCCTTATACGGATAATCTATTATTATACCATCGAGAAAGGCCTTTCAAATCGTGACTTGAAAGGCCTTTTTTATGTGCTGTAAAAAAGGATATTGTAAGGGCTTATTGGCAGATATTGGTCTTTTTGCTTGAATTGATGAAAAAATGTCTTTTTTCCATAACATATTGGCGTTTGTGAAGAAATCCAAGTTCCAATAAGTGTCTAAGTTTGCAACGCAAAAAAATAATAGAGCACACGTGAACTTTTTTCCTCCCTATTGGGCAAAAGGAATACTAACCATGGGGTTGTTGGTATTCACTATTTCGGACACCTTCGCCCTCGACTCTTTGCGTATGTCCCTGAAAGACATGATCGACAAAGCGCTACAGAACAGTAAATATATCGAGCAGTCTTATTTGCAGCTCAAAGAAAGTGAGGTGGCAGTACAGCAGCAACGCATGGAATTGCTGCCCAAGATTTCCGCCAGAGCTTCTGCTAGTTATGCAAGTAATATGCCTGTGTATGACCAGGGGCTTTTAAATAAACCCGCTCAGCATGATATCATTCATTACTTGTACGATAGCGGCCTGGATTTTTATCTGAACCTTTACAATGGGCATCGGGACCTGATGAAAATTGAGTCCAAAAAATTGGAAAATGAGCTGGCCAGAATCGATTGGAAGAACGCCGCAGCGCAGACGAAATTGGAGGTTTGCAATCTTTTTCTGGATTTGGAACTGTCGTATAGTAATCGATCTTTAATCGAGCAGGATATTGCTGATCAACGGGTACAGCTCAAGGAGATTGAGCATCTGTATAAGGCGGGCGTGGTATTGCACAGTGACGTCTTGCGTATTTCGTTGGAACTGTCGAAACGGGAGCTATTGCTTGTGCAGATTTGCCATGATATTCAGGCTGCAAATCAGAAGCTGCAGCTTATTGGCGGTATTACAGCGGAGATTGTGCCTCTGCCCGAGCAGTTTCAAGTGGAAAGCCCCAGCTATGAAGCGCTTGTTGCCGAAGCGCGAAGCCATGCTTTTTCCCTTCTAAAATCCGAACAGGAAGTTGTTTTGAAGAAATTGTCGGTCAAACAGGCGCGATCAAATTATCTTCCTGAGTTGGGGTTGACCAGTACATTCACCTTTGCCAATCCACAGGTCTTCTTGTATCCCTATAATCCCAGCTGGTATAATCTGAGTATCACAGGACTCAAATTAAACATACCAATCTCGGCAATTTATCTCAATAAAAACGTGGTGCGCGGAGCACAGATCGCATTGGATCGACAAGAGGTAAAACACCATCATGAGGAGGAGATTCTGGAAAATCAGCTGTTACAGGCCCTGTTGGATTATCAATTGGCTATTAAGCAACAGGACGTCTGTCAAAACAATAAGGCGTTGGCGCAAGAAAATGCACGGATTATAAAAAACAGGTATTTTAAATCATCGGCTTTGATTACGGATTTATTGGATGCTGATATGCAATACCTAAAAACACTTTTTGATCTTGAAACCGCACATATTGCGATACAGAAACACTATTATTTTATCGAATTTTTGAAGGGTACTATCTAATGAAACCTAAATCACGTAGAACAGTTGTGGAGGCACAACTCACTCGAATCACCAACTGGTTGGCCGGAATTGTCTTGTTGGCCTTGTTGTTATGGGGCGCTCAAGCATTATGGATGCGACTGCGGTATACCTACACAAATGATGCACAGGTAACGCAATATATCAATCCCATTGTTTCTCGGGTAGGAGGATATGTGGTTTCTGTGCATTATCACGATCATCAATTGGTTAAACGGGGTGATACCTTGTTGCTTATAGATAATAAGGAATATAAATATGAGGCTGATCAGGTAGCAGCATCCGTCAATAAGGAAGCTGCAGAGATCAATGTTCTTCATAGTCAAAAGGAAATTCTCCAGGCGGAACATGAATCTTTACGGACATCAATTGCTGCCGGGGAGGCTCGGGTAACCAAGCAACAGTTGGAATATGATCGATATAATTATTTGTTTCAGGAAAAGTCTGCAACGGCACAACAACTGGAGGATGTAAAAGCGACGTTGGATGTGTATAAGAGTGAGCTGGCTTCGTTAAAGCATAAATTACAGGCTTCACAGGAACGTGTGCATGATGTGGATATGAAAAAAGGTGTGGTTGATGCCGAACGTGTTCGTTTGACGGCAGCTGTCGGCCGCAAGCGGCTTGATGTCGGCTATACCGTTATTCGCGCACCTTACGATGGACAGATTGGCAAACGCACGATTGAAAAAGGTCAAATGATAAGTGCTGGCGAAGTTTTGGGCTTTATCGTCAATAGAGAAACCCCAACCTGGGTAACGGCTAATTTTAAGGAAACACAACTGCGTTATTTGCACCTTGGCAATAGGGTTGAGGTGGTGGCAGATGCTTATCCGGATCAGAAATTTTATGGCAAAATTATTTCCATATCCCCAGCTACTGGATCGGCATTTTCCCTTTTACCACCGGATAATGCAACGGGCAACTTTGTGAAGATCGTGCAACGGGTACCTGTACGTATTGAGCTGGATAAGCAAAAGAAATCCCAACAGCTTCTTTCGGGAATGAATGTGAATGTGTCGGTATCAAAAAAGCAGCAATAGTGAAAGGAATTTTTAAAGAATGGGTGCCCGAGTGGCTGATCAAATTGATATTGTTCAGTAGCTTGATGCCGAGTATGGTCTTGTTTTTCCTGCCCGGAGCAAATACGAATGTCACCGCTGGATTCTACGGTGCTCAACCCAGCGATATCCAGTTTCTGATTATTCTGTTCTATGCTGGTTTTGTGGGGTTCTACGTGTTAGAACGACGCTTTTTTTTATACTTTCCCATCAAGCAGTACTACATTATCTTTCATCTACTACAGCTATTGAATTGCTTTTTGATGTACAGTATCAGGGATATCAGCTGGGTCTATGGGTTGCGCTTTTTCCAAGGGATGTTGTTTGCTTCTGCCGTAAACTTATCGATCTCCATGATATTCTCACGGTTGAAAAGCGATCGGGCGAAGGAAGTAAGTTATGCTGTTTTTTTCGGCCTATTATTATGCAGCTCTCCTTTTAATACGTTCGTTACGGCTGAATTTATCGATTCATTCAATTTTGATCAGCTTTATCTATACGCCGCATTATCATTTGTACCGGGTTTATTGTTGATTATGCTGTCGATGCGCTCTATACGGCATATACGCCCTTACCCTTTGTTTTCATTAGACTGGGCAAGCTGTATTTTCTATAGTCTTGTGATCGTCAGTTTTGGCTATTTAATGGTGTATGGACAAGAAGTTTATTGGTTTAACGATCAGCATATGCTGATCATATTAGGGGTAGGTCTAGCTTTGCTTATTCTTTTTATTGTTCGGCAAATGGTGCTCAGGCGTGTGTATGTTCATTTGGCGATTTTTAAAAACAGGAACTTTCTCTTGGGCTTATTGATTTTGTACATGATGTATATCGAGCGCTTCTCCCTGACCATCTCAAATCAATATCTCGTACAGGTTATTCAACTTGATCCTATTCATTTGTCCTATATCCAGTGGTTTAATATTGCTGGTATTGTCGCTGGTGTTCTAGGTTCATTGTATTGGATGCTTGGGCAACGCCCCGTAAAATGGATCTGGATTTCGGGCTATTGTTGCTTGCTGCTGTTTCACCAATGGATGTTTTTCTCTTTTGAGGGGCAGGGTAATGATGCGCATTTTTGGATACCCTTAGTTTTACACGGACTCGGAGTAGGGCTTATTATGGTACCTACCATCTTATTTTGCATTACCAGTGTCAGCCCTCAATTGGGGGCTTCTGCGGCTGCGGTCTGTCTTGCTATCCGATACCTGGGTTACACGAGCAGTATCGGTTTACAGAATTTTTTCAAGTTGTTTGAATATGCCCAGCACCAACAGGTTTTTAGGGACCAAACGGAAGTGGGCAATCCCTTATTTCGGGAGTACCTGCAGCAGGAATCTGTCAGCATCTTGCAGCATGGACTGCAGTATAAGGAACATACGGCTGCCTTAAAGCTCGTTGCTGAGCGAGTCAAAATCCAATCCTTTGTGAGGTATGCCATGGATTATTATGAGATTATGTCCATGATCAGTATCAGCATACTTTTGCTGATACTGATCTCGCCTTCCTTGAAAAGCATGTATAAGAAACTAAGAAAAAACAGAATTTCCCCAGCTTAGATCTCCTGAATATCCCATATTCCAGCTGTTCGTTGGAGTTCGACCAGGGCGATCGCATAATTGTAGCGGGCTTCATAATAGCTAAGCTGTGTTTCATTGTAGGTCCGTTGGGCATTTAAAACTTCCAGTAGGGATGTTTCGCCTCTTTTATAGCTGTAAACCTTTCCTTCCAAAATTGCTTTTGCTTCCGATAGCATAGCGCTGTCAAATAGCTGTACCTGTTTTTGAGCGGCTTGGTAGGAGAGGAACGCTTGCGTAACTTCGACCTGAATGCGTAGGAGCACGTCCTGATAGGTAATCTCATCCTGATCAATCTTAAATTTTGCGGCTTTAAGATCGCCTGTTTTAAAATTCGAAAACTTTAGCGGAATTGAAATACCTGCATTTATAGCCGTAAACTGAGGCGTTGGGGCAGTTTCATTTCGTGCTTCTCCATTATGAGTGACGCCAAATGAAAGTCCGAGGTCTACTACCCGATTGGCCTGAGCCAATTGGAGCAGACGCTGTGAAAGCTGTTTGTTTTGCAGGGCGACTTTTAGATCGCTGCGGTCATTTTGGGCTACTCTGACCAGCTCATCTAAGTGGTATGCCCGGTCCAAATGATCGAAAGCATCTGGGGGTACCCCCCTTGTCGTAACGGAGTTGTCTGCCATAAATAGGGAAAGGTTGACAAGGGCGGATTTCCAGGTTGCTTCTGTTGCCAGCAATGTATTGTGCATATTGGCGGCCTCCAATTTAGATTGGCGGTAATCTATTTCAGGGATGCTCCCCAATTGATAACGGATGCTATCCGAGGTGGCCAATTGCCTAAGTTGCTGATAGGAATTTTGGTTTATTTTCACCAATAATGCCTGCTGTTTTGCTGTTAAAAATGCGAGTGTAGCGTCGGCACGTAAATTTCGGAAATAGTCTGCTAGCAGTAAACGGGTTACCTCGGCTTCATCTTTGGCCAGGTTTATCCGGGCTTTTCGTTTAGCCCCCAGCTCCAGTGTCCATGCAATTCCCGCATTATAGCCCCGCCCCAGTTGTTTTGTACGTTCACTATTATCAAAAATGCCCATACTAAATTCAGGGTCAGGAAACACCCTGGCGCTAATGATATTGGCTTCAGCAATGCTGAGGTTGAATTTTTCGGCGGCGTAGCCGAGGTTATTTTTAGCGACTGTATGTATAAATTTTGAATAATCGAGTTGCTGCCCTGTCGCTTCTGACACGCTGCTATTCCTATCCTGAGCGATTGCTGTATGGTATAGCGCGAGTATAAAAAGAAAAAAGGTAAAGCTTTTCTTTGTTAAAATAGATTGTTTGTACATGATCATCGACTTGTTCTGAATGTTCTGTTTTAGTGATTCTTTAATTAAAATACCAGGGCGCTCCTTGACACATGAAATAAGTCGCCCGGGCTATTCGTAAGCGCATTCCGTTTGGATCCCCTGCTTCCTGGCTAGCGTGGACCTTCAGCGGATGTGATTGCTGTGCAGCTTTGGCTGAAGGCTTTTTAATGTTCAGGTTGAATCCATTCCATGTGCAGGTTGAATTCATTCGAAACAGCAGAAAGCAAGCTGTTTCGAATGAATTTGTATTTAATCTACTGGGTCTTTTTGTGTGGTGCTGTTACGTTCTAAAAGATAATAGAGTGGGGGGAGCACAAATAGTGTCAGGATAGTCGAAAATAGTAAGCCATAAACGATTACCGTTGCCAAAGGGCGTTGCACATCCGATCCAATCCCTGTTGCTAGTGAAGCCGGAAGTAAACCAAGAATGGCTACCGTGGCGGTCATCAAAACGGGGCGAAAACGACTAAAGGCTCCCTGTGTTACAGCTTTATGCAGCGGCAGCCCATTTTTACGCAGTACATTCATCTGTGAAAGCATCAAGACACCGTTTTGTATGGCAACACCGAATAAGGCAATAAAACCGACTGCTGAGGAAACGTTTAGCGTCATCCCGCGAACATGGAGTGCGAGCATTCCGCCAAATAGTGCCAAGGGTACGATGCCCATTAATAAACCGGCTTGCCTAAATGAACCAAATGTGCCATACAATAAGATAAATATAATGGCTAATGTCAATGGGACGATAATGGCAAGACGCGAATAGGCACGTTGCTGATTTTCAAATTGACCGCCCCATTTTAACGTAATTTTATGTTGGTCATACGGTATGTTTTTGGCAATGGCCTGCTGTGCTTCAGTGAGGAATGTCCCTAGATCGCGACCGCGAACATTTAGACGGACCGTCAACTGTCGGTTGTTACGTTCGCGTGAAATCATACTTTCTCCGGTATTGAGTTTAATAGTGGCCACCTGGGCTAGTGGAATACGGTTTCCGTTTTCGGGATACAGCATTAAATTGCCGATTTTTTCGGGCGAACTTCTGTTTTCCTCCTGATATTGACAGGTTATATCATACACTTTGATTCCTTGATAGACCTGTGCAACGGCTTTTCCCCCGATAGCGATCTGGATCAGGTCAGTCACATCAGCGATGTTCAGTCCGTATTGCGCTATTTTATCGCGATCGGCGATAATTTGCAATTGGGGCAGTGGTGGCTCCTGATCAATGGCCAGATCGACAGCTCCCTTCACTTGTTGGAGTGTTGTGATCAGTTCCTCGGCGACCCGTCGGGTTTCTTTTAAATCATCGCCGAATATTTTGATAACGAGCTCACTATGGGCGCCAGCGATTTTATCCATGACACCGTCGATCATGGGTTGGGAAAAAGCAACATTGAAGCCCGGCATTTTCGCATATTCTGCAGCAAGCTCATTGATCAGGTCTTCCTTGGTTTTTCCCCATTTCCATGTTTTGTAAGGTTTTAATCCCACACTAACTTCGAAATGGGAGGGTGTCCAGGCGTCGGTACCATCGTCGTTACGCCCTGCCTGAACCATGACATAGGAGATCTCATCGTGTTTAAGTGTACGGGCACGTAGGGTATCACTCATTTCTTTGGACTTTTCTACCGTGATGCCTGGGGGAAGCGACACTTGAAGCCAGATCGAACCTTCATCCAACGACGGAAGAAAGTCCTTGCCAACGGAGGCCGTGAGCAAACCTGTGGCAAGCAATACGATTGCCAATGGAATGAAAACTTGTTTGGGAGCCCGCATAACCTTTTCTATGGCCGACTGATAAGCCGCAGTTAATTTTGCCAACCATTTGTTGTGAAAGATTTTTTGGGGTTTGCGATAGATCAAATAGGCCAACCCGGGAATAAGCACAAGAGCGACAGCCAAGGCGCCGAAGAGGGCATAACCTACGGTATAGGCCATCGGCGTAAAAAGTTTTTTCTCGACGCGCTCAAATGCGAACAGGGGAAGATAGGCTGTAATAATGATCAGTGTCGCAAAGAATATGGGTTTGGCGACTTCAGAAATTTTCTGCGCAATAGTTTTTTCCTGCAGCAGACCTTCCGGTTCATCTTCTCTTTTTTTAAGAATGGTTTCGAGTATAACGATGGCTCCGTCTACAATAATCCCAAAATCAATTGCCCCTAAGGAAAGCAAGTTGGCGGGGATATGGGTAAAGTGCATGAGTATAAATGCAATCAACAAGGACAATGGAATTGCTATGGCAACCAGGAGTGCGCCACGCCAACTTCCCAGAAAAATGATGAGGACAAAAATAACCAGAATCATCCCCTCCAAAAGGGTTTTGGAAACGGTATGTAGCGTATTGTCGACCAAACTGGTTCTATCGAGCACGACATGTATTTTTACACCTTCCGGAAGAATCTTTTCGTTTAGTTCGTCGACCGTTGCGTTTACCCCAGCCAAGACAGCGGAGGGGTTTTCATTTTTCAATAGGAGTACAATACCTTCGATGTTGTCTGAATAATTGGCCCCGCGTTTATCCGAATATCCTAAAGCCCCTTTGCGGGCTAAATTTCCAAGTTTGATCTGACCGAGGTCACGCATGTATATGCGGTTTCCGTTGGTGGATTTTACGACGATGTTGCCCAAATCATCCAATGTCTTGACCAGACCGATGCCACGGATGACGTAAGACTGATCACCCCGGTTCATCACACTGCCGCCGGCATTGGCATTATTGCTTTCTATTTTCGAGACCACCTCTGCGAGTGAGATCTCGTATTGATCGAGCTTTTTAGGATCCAGCTCCACCTGAAACTGGGTCGTTATTCCCCCAAAATTGGTGACATCAGCAACGCCCGAAACCTGTTTGATTTTGGGAATAATAACAAAATTTTGGAGATCCGTTAATTGTCGTAAATCGTGGGTTTTACTCTCGAGTATATAACGAAAGATCTCACCTGTGGGTGAAGTCAGCGGATCTAATCCCGGACTGGCACCATAGGGCAGGGATAAATCAGCTAGACGCTCCTGTATACGTGCTCTCGCCCAATAATCTTCAACACCATCTTTGAAGACAATGGTGACCATGGATAGACCAAAAGTCGTTTTACTGCGCATCACTTCCATCCCGGGCAAACCATTGATGGCCTGTTCGATCGGGATGGTGATCTGCTGTTCCATTTCTTCGGCAGCAAGTCCCGGCACCTGGGTTACGACCTGTGAGGATACATCAGCGATATCAGGGTATGCCTCAACCGAAAGTTGTCGCCAGGCATAGTAACCGAAAAAGCCGATCAATAGAAAAGATGCGGCGATTACCCATCTCTTTGCAATGATATGGCCAATCAATTGTTTAATATTCATGTGTTTCTATTTTAAAAGTTGAAAGCCTGAGCCCATCACAGGCCGGGTGTTAAATAAAAGGCACCTTCACCAACAATCTGCTCCTGCGGAAGCAGGCCTGTTAAAATCTGGATCGCATCACCTTCTGTTACGCCAGTAGTAACATAGCGTTTGACGAAGGTATTGGACGATGTTTTGACCCAAACAAAACTCTTATCGTTAAATTGAAATACAGCTTTTGCCGGAATGAAAAGTGTCGGAGTCGTTTGCCGTTCGAATTCGACGTTGACATACATCCCTGGTTTTAAGGCACGATCAGCATTTTCACAGGCAATGAGGACCTCAATATTCCGACTTGCTTCGTCGACAAATTGGTTGATATGGACAATTTTTCCGGGTATTTTTTTAGTAGGGAGCGCATCTACGCTCACTTCAACACGCGCAAGTTGATCGATTGCTGGCAAGTCCTTTTCTTTGATGTAGGCCGACACCCATACTTTTGACAATTCTGCAATGCGGAGTAATGCCGGAGCATCTTCTTTCGTGTATTGACCCAGTACAATCGAACTACTTAAAATTTCTCCTTGAATAGGTGAACGAACAAGGAGAGGCTCACCGAGAACGCTATGGGTCGGGTTGCTGTCGAATATTTTTAAGGCGGCAGTGGCATTTCCAAGCGCAGCATTGCTCATTGCAAAATTTGTTTCTGCTTCCTCGAGTTCTTTTTTAGTGCCAACACCATGCGCGATCAGATCTTTTTGGCGTTTTAACATATTGTCGGCAAGCATAAATGCGTTTTTGGCGTCGAGGTAAGCCCTTTGTGCCTCAAAATAGTCGGATGAACTAATTGAAAATAAAGGTGTGTTGATAGCAACTTTTTGGCCCAGTTTCACGTGGGATTTGACAATTCGTCCAGCAAAAGGTACCGGAATCTCCACATAACTGCTGGGAATAATCTTCACTGTAGCAGCTGCATTTAGTTTCAGTGCATGTTGTGCATTGGTCGTCGTAACAAATTTGAGTTTCGATAACAGTGGTGTGTTTTCACTGACGGTCACGGTGTCTCCAACTGCGCTGATGGTCGGAGATTGGTTGGGGCTTTCGTGAGACTGGCTGTTGCAAGCTTGCAGCAACAGCAGCACAGGGATCCAATTCATGTACCTCAAGGATTGGGTCGAATAGTTGATTGTATGGTTAATCATACCGCAAAACTATCCACCTGCTCCCGATAAGCCGGTTAGAGGGGCTTTAGAAAAAAATTAGAATTTTATTAGAATAATGAACGATGGGGGATATCAATGCTAAAAACACTTCCAACGCCTTTTGCCGAGCGGACGCTAATCTCGCCTTGATGGAGAAGCACGATTTTTCGGGTAAGCGATAAACCAATACCATTTCCCTCGCTATAATCTTTGTTGCTTCCACGATAGAATGGCGTGAATATATTGGGCAGATCGACCGGGTCAATGCCTATTCCGTCATCTTTAAATTCCAGCTGAATCCTATTTTCATCCGCCTTGATAGCGATTAGGCATTTTTGATTGGGTGAAAATTTACAGGCATTTTCAATGAGGTTGACAAAGGCGACCTGCAATAGATACTCATTTGCATTTATGGATAGAAGTTTTTCATCTTCAATCGCTGGATCGACAAAAATGTCGAGTTTATAATTTGGACTTGACTGGAGAACCTGCTGGCATGCATCAATTAGTATTTCGTCTATACGTAAGGTTTTAAACGCGATTTCAGAACTGTCGTAACTTGCTTTTGCAAAATCAAGTAAGCTATTAAATAACTTCTTCAGTTTCTGTGCATCATTTAGTGTATTGTCGATGACAGTTTTATACTCCACTATGCTACGGTCCTTATTGGCAGAAATCTCGAGTTCTGCAATCATGGCGGCCAAGGGCGTTCTTAGCTCATGCGAGATATTGGAGACAAAATGCTTTTGGGCATCAAAGGAGTTCTCGAGGCGGTCGAGCATCGCATTGAATGTGCTGGCCAATTCGGAAAGCTCGTCTTTATTTCCGCTACTCGTAAGCCTGGCATCCAAACTTGTCGCAGAAATGGTTTTTACACGTTGGGTCATTTCCAGGATAGGTTGAAAGACCTTTTTGGAAAAGAATATTCCTGCTGCATAGATCAGAAATATAGACAAAATGAAAACCAAAAGAATAGTAGATAATAGACTATTGAGTTTATTGTAGCCGTATTGATCATAGGCCGCGGCTGTGATGATGTAAATTTTGTCTTTATATGGAAAGGTTATGCCGATGACCTGCCATTTTTCCTGATAAAATCGTATTTCTTTATTTTTGAGAATATCCTGCAGCATGGCTGGTGTCTCTTTGACAAAGTCGATATCTACGGCATCATGATATAAGAGATCAAAACGGGTGTCGTAAATTGCAACCTCGACTTCGTTGAGGATTTTTCGGTTGTTGTGGTAGATATCTTCTAAGGTCTTTTTATCAACTTTTGCATTCAAAAAAAGGTTTGCTTTGGTGTAAGCTTCTTTTTTCAATAGGGCATAAAATTCTCTTTCCCGATTCTCCACCGCTGAAAAATATACTGTACAGGCAAATACCAGCAATATGGTGGCTGTAATCAGCGTGAACAATATGGAGATTCGTGTCCTGATTCGCATTAGTCTTGTTTTAGAATAAAGCCCATTCCGGATTTAGTATGGATATATCTGGTTGCAAAATCTTTGTCGATTTTTTTACGGAGATAGTTGATGTAAACATCAATGAAGTTGGTTCCGGTGTCGAAATGCGTTTCCCACACTTTTTCAGCAATTTCCATTCTGGAAAGGACACGCTCGGGATTTTGCAATAAATAATGGAGTAACTTGAATTCTTTGGGGGTCAAATGGATTTCGACAGTATTCCTTTTGACGCTTTTGGTATGGAGGTTCATTTCCAGGTCTCCATAACGCAAAATTGTTCCCGTGAGTGTATCTTGTTTTTGATATCTTTTGAGCAGGACTCTGATGCGGGCTAGGAGTTCGCGCATTTCAAAAGGTTTGACCAGATAGTCATCCGCTCCAGCGTCAAAACCCTCAATTTTATCGTCTGTAGTTCCTAATGCTGTTAACATGATAATGGGAACATCGGGTTTGATATGACGAATTTCTTTGCAGAGATCCAATCCATCCATCTTAGGGAGTACGATATCGGTTATGATAAGATCAAAGTCGTGTTGTAAGGCCATTTTCTTTCCAGATATGCCGTCGTAGGCAATAGCTGTTTGAAATTCATTTTCATCAAGTCCGCGTTTGATCAATCCTGCGACACGTACGTCATCTTCGACTAGGAGAATCTTCATATAAAGAAAAACGTTAAAAACTTCGATGAATCGAAGTTTATCTATGATACCAAATCATGGGCTATCCATGCATTGTCCCTACAAATGTATCAAACTAAGCTAAATTTACACGGATATACAAATAAAACTTTCTGGATTTCATCAAGCAGCACATACGGATAAGCTGAAAACCAAACTGATTGCGCAAGTGCTTGCTTGGTAATGGAAGACTATTCGAGACGAAAAATATTTTTGATAATTTCTGCATGCATAGGCTTTAAAAAATTAGGCTGGTTAAAATTGCTTGGCATAACTTAAACCAAAGTGCTTATCCTGGTAGAATGGCATTAGCGTAGCAGAAGTTGTTTTGTTGTCGTTGAATAATAAATGATTGATCCGCGGATGCACCCAATAGGCTAGTTCTGTTGCTAAAATGCCAAATCCAGCTCCGGCAACGATATCGCCGACCCAATGTTTATTATTGATGGCGCGGTAGGTACCTGTAAAAATCGCAAATGGATAGCCTGAAATGCTTAACCAAAAATTGCTGTCATGATATTCATGAAACATAAATTGTGCAGAAGAGAAGGCTGTAGCGGTGTGTCCTGAAGGAAAGGAAAGATTATTAGAACTATCTGGACGGACTTCTTTGACGATATGTTTCAATGGAATTACCATGGCTCCTGAGATCAGCTGTGATGTTAAATAAATGACCGTTCTGTCCTTAAAATTGTGTTTGCCTTGCACCCCCAACGCATTTAGTCCATATACCATAACTGCAGGAAGATATTGACTGTAATTGTCGAGGTTACTGTGCTTTAACTGATGTTCGCTGATCTCGTCTTTGGTCGATAAATTGAGGTTTTTTAAACCATTGATGCTTAAACTCGCCACCCCGAAACCAATAAAGGCTGTCGGTACGATAAAGCACGTTAAATGTGGTTTGTAAGGCGTTTCATCAATTGCTGTTTGGAAGAAACGGTTTAATTTTGTTTTCCTGTTCGGATGATGGATTACTGGAGACAGTACTGTGCTGTCTGTTGACAGTAAAAGGCCGCTGGCCGCTATGCCTTCGGTTGGCCTGGTATCGGTCAAGTTTATATAAAATGCACTATTATTTCGCTCAGGTTGAGCGATGTTTGTCGGCACTTCCCTTGCGATTGTAGTCTGACTTTTGGCAATGCTGACATTCAAAAGAAATAATACACTTATCAGTAGCTGCAATGCAAATAAGTGTGTTGTCTGGTTTTGCTTCATGTGGATCATAAAACAAAACTGTCATCCAAATTAGAATACTTTTGGAATTTTAAAAATGAATTGAAAAAATATGTTGATTATTTTCAAATTGATAATCAACAGTCCAGCCTTGATACCGGGCGATTTCGGTAATAATTGCCAGCCCTAAACCGCTCCCTTGGCTGTTTTTCGAGAGCTTGGAGAATCTTTTGAATAAAAGTACTTTATCTAGTGACGTTGAGCCGGAGTTATGTACTGCCAAAGATGTTTGATTCAGATGTACGGCTATTGTATCGCCGACATTACTGTAACGTATGGCATTCAGAAGTAAGTTGTTGATCAGAATCTCGGTTAAACTACTGTTTCCCGTGAGCAACACTGCTGGCTGGATTTCCTGCTGCAGGAGCAGCTGTTTTTGTTCAAAATGTTCTTGCATGACTTCAATGCATTGTGAAACCAGCGCGTCCATATTGATCCTTTCCGAATGATCGAATTGACTATTATCTATTTTCGCAAGGAGCAGCAGGTTGCGGTTTATTCGGGTACTCCGTGATAGCGCTTTATGCATATCTTCGATAAGCTGGTACTGTTCATCGCTTAGATCCGGATCTTGCAATAAGATATCCAGTTTATTTTTGAGTATTGCCAATGGTGTCTGTAACTCATGTGAAGCATTTTCCGTGAATTCCTTTTGTGATCGGTATACGGCCAGGTTTTGTTCAAGAAGCTTGGATAAAGATTGATTAAGCTCATGGAACTCTATCGTATCCGTTTGCTGAAAGTCAACCTGTTGTTGACTATTGAGATTAAATGCCTTCAATTTATCAACGGTATCTCGAAATGGTTTCCAGAGCCTAAGTGATATTTTTCTGGAGATAATAAGTAAACCAATGACTAAGATAACGAAGAAAAACAAAGTTGTTGCGGCGATGGCGGCAATAGTCTCTACGGATTCCTCAATATTTGTTTGTACAGTAAAACGATAAGGCGCACCATTGATCTGAATAACCGAAGACAAACATCTAAATCGGTCAATAGTCTTTGATTCGGCAAAGTGCTGTGGTTTTTCAATGGTATATACGCTATCTTGCAGTAAATCTCCCGGCTGTACTTTGTGTATATTTGTTTCAGGTTGTATACTATTCCACAAGGCAATGCTGGCTTGCAGCTTGTCTTCGGATAGTTTTAAACTGTTCAGTTCGTAGGTTGTTTTTTTAACGATAATTTCGTTATGCTCGTCTAATTCACTTTTCCATATCCCGTCGATTACAAAATAATAAACAGGAATACTGACACCTAGTACAATCAATACATAGAGTAGAAATGGGGTCGTTATTTTGCTCAGTAGGGGTTTCATCTCACTATTTTAATTTTCCCATTTGTAGCCCGTACCGTATACCGTTTTGATATAGGATTGACTTCCGGCGTCCTGTAGTTTCTTTTTTAAATTTTTGACATGAGCATAGACAAAGTCATGGTTATCGAGCATATCAGCAATGTCGCCGGACAAGTGTTCTGCTAAGGTGCTTTTTGAAATTACTTTATTTTTGTTGCCAATAAAAAACATCAACAGATCGAACTCTTTTTTTGTCAATATAACAGGAAGGTCATTGACGATAACAGTTTTTGCAAGTAGATCAATCTGTATTTCATTTTGCACAACAATATTTGAGCTATTGAATTGTTTTCGACGGATCAAGGAATAGATTCGTGCTGTGAGTTCAGATAAATGGAAAGGTTTCGTTAGATAATCGTCTGCCCCCAGTTGTAGTCCATGAATTTTGTCGTCCAATGCATTTTTTGCAGAAATGATGATCACACCGTCCTGCTTTCGCTGCGTCTTCAACTCTTCGAGTAGTTTCAGACCATTTCCATCTGGTAGACCGATGTCCAGTAAGATACAGTCGTACTGGTATAACTGAATTTTGTCCAGAGCATCCTGCAAAGTTGGCGCAAATTCGCATAAATAGTGTTGTTCGCTAAGGTATGTAGCGATGCTTTTGGCCAGCTCCAATTCGTCTTCTATGATCAAAATCTTCATGTGGTAAAGATAGAATTTCAATTTAGTAGAAATTTAGAATTTATTTCGCAATGATCTATCAATTTTGTTCATTTTTATTTCTTGTCATACGACAAGTATAATCTCTATTGAAACATGTAATTTTAGTATAAATCAGTTGTTTAGTATTTAAAAAAATCAAAACGAAATGGATAAACCGAAATCATTAAAATTAGAAATCATCATTCCTGCTTATCGCATGCACAGTCAAATTTTTTTGAATGCGTTGGATGGCGTTTCGGAAGAAGATGCATTAAAACGAATTGATGGACAGACCAACCATATCGTATGGATGGCAGGTAATTTTGTAAATGTGCGTTATGCAATGGCACATGTTCTTGGGCTTCAGGAAAATGATCCTTACCATGAGCTATTTTTTATGGGAAAGACACTCGATGAAAGTTATCACTATCCCAGTGTGCAGGAATTAAAAGAAAATTTTAAATCGATATCTCCGAAAGTCTATGCTGCTTTGCTGCAAGTGGATGATACGCAGCTGGCTGAACTATTTAAAATTAATATGAATATCCCTTTTATTGAGGAGGACAAGCTAAATTTTATAGGGATGTGTATCGGACGGGAGGATTATCTTGCCGGTCAGATCGCCTTGATGCGAAGATTGCTGAATTATCCGGGCATGAAATACGATATTGACGAAAAAATCCAGTACTAAAAATAGAGACTCAAGATCGGCCGCTGCATAGAACGTCCGATCTTGAGTTTTTTAAGTACAAACCTGGTCGCATGATCTGTCTATGCTGAAAAGTCAATACGTTGGTTATACCTAGAAATAAGGTTTACTCGCTACCTTTTATCGTCAATATAACACCTGAATATTTCTCGTGGTCTTTACCGATATAGAGCAGATCGACTTTTTTTGTCGCAGCATCCTCGAGCTGCTTTTTCAATAGATTTAAATCCATTTTTTCTGTTTTTTCCTGCCATTCATCGGTCGATTGAGGCCTGAACGAAGCGATGTTCTTCATGTCAAAAAGTGCCGAATTTGTGTCGAGCTGCTTTGAACGATGTATAAAAACAGTGTCGCCCACGATTTTATCTATTTTTATCCAACCTGCAGGAAGTCCATTTATACTGTTACCATCCTGATCGGTAAAAAAAGTAGCGCCATAAAGTTGACCTGCCTTTAGTTGTTTCAAATTATCAATCATCTGACCGACTTCTTTTTCCCGTTGTTGATTTCCCAATTTATTCTTTACCCCATAAATGACTGCCCAGATAAGGATTGCCGCAGTGACAATAAGAAATCCTTTCCATAACTGGAAATAGGGGATGCTATACTGACTTTTGAACGCTTTGATCTCTGCTTTTAATTCATCTGAATAATTCCGTGCGTGAATCAATTTACCCTGTTCGTCATAGAGCCTGGAAAGTTTGACAAATCCACCGCCAAAAGGTAGACCTATAAACCGACGGGCTGGCGTAATAATCTGTAAGGTGAAATTTCTTGGGGCGTTTTCTTTTTTTAAGGTTGCTGTTACCGTTTTTTCTGCTAATACAAAGTCGTAGATACTGAAAATAAAAAACATAGTCTGTCGTGATTTTTAATGAAGAACTGAGGGAAGGATTCCGGATCAGTTCGACTTCATGAGAAATGAAGTATGAAAGCAAAATTAAAAGAAATAAATAAAAATCAATAAAAAGACCCGGGCATTGCAAGAAAATTTCGATTTTTGAAGAGTGTATTTTTGAAAAGCAATAAGATCAAATTGATTTAATACGCTGTGCCTCTCAGGAGGCTGACAATATAAACCGAAATGTGCGGTATAAAATATGATAAACCTAAAACTGAGTTTTATTTTGATCTGTGTAACAAGTGTTGTTATGGGGCAAAAAATTGATAAATCAAAATTGGATAGTACAATTGCGGGCTTTTATAAGGACCCGGCAGCTCCGGGGATTAGCTGTGCAGTTAGTCAGAACGGCCGCCTTATTTATCGTTATGCAATTGGACGTGCCGATTTGAAGGAAAAACGTGCAATCACATCCAGTTCACATTTTCGCCTGGCATCGGTAAGCAAACAGGTGACTGCACAAGCGATATATACCTTAGTGATTCAAAAGCGTTTAAAACTAGATGACCCATTGGCCCTTTTTTTTGAAGATTTGCCAGTCGTGCTGAAAGGTATTACTGTTGCGCAGCTTCTGCAACATACATCCGGAATCTGGGACTATGAAGAGCTGATACCGAAAGAGAGGAAAGATCAGGTATCGGATAAGGATGTGCTGAAGTATATCAGACAGACCGATCGTTTATATTTCCCTTCGGGAAGTCAATTTCGTTATAGCAATACAGGATATTGTCTTTTATCGCTGATTGTCGAGCATGTTGCAAAAAAATCCTTTGCTTCATTTGTCAAAAGTCAATTGTTTGAACCCATAGGCATTAGCAAGGGATTGGTATATGAACAGGGCAAGACGGTTGATGAAAGAGTCTACGGTTATCATCCGAAGGAAGGTTCCTACCTGTTTGCGGATCAGAGTGTGACAAGTGCGACACAGGGTGATGGCGGTGTTTATCTATCTGCGGATGAATATCATACATGGGCCAATTTTTTGGGAAAAGATCGGTTAATACAGCCGGGACTGGAGCAATTGTTAGATCAAATGGCCTACCCGGTAAAGGATGGAATAGCGTATCATTTCGGATGGTTTATTCAAAAAAATGCAGGTCATAAAATCTTATTTCATTCAGGTGAATCTACTGGGTTTCATCATATCGTATATATCGATGTACAGAAAGACCTTGTGGTTTCACTTTTTAGCAATCGTGATGATTTTATGATCGGTGAAGCTTTTGATGCCATCCTTAAAACAATGGGTATCAGCAAACCGGTATTAAACGCCCCATCTATGTCAACTTTTGCATGGTTGAACGGTGTTTATGCCAACGAGTGAAAGCGGGAAGTGGATTGAAATAAGAATAAACAATAAATCGTCACAGCTTCACCCGTGACGATTTATTGTTTCTGAAGAGACCTATTTTAAAAAGTCGGGCGATTGATAGGCCGGATTGGGATAGGTATAGAACCCTTCCCCAGTAGCGACGCCCAATTTGTTTTTGTCTATAAAATGCTCCTTGAGATAGGCCACTGTTTTGATCTTTAAGGGGTCATTGGTCGCATCGGCGCTCATTTTGTTGATATTATAAGCTGTTGTGATGCCAACGATATCGAGTATGCCAAAGGGGCCTGTTGGCGCCCCTGTGGCAACCATCCAGGTTTTGTCGATCGTTTGGGCATCTGCCACTTCGTTGACCAAAAGATCCGTTGCTGCCGAAAGTAATGGGACAAGTAAGGAGTTTACGATATAGCCAGGCTGCTCCTTATGCAGTGGGAGGGCAACCATTCCGATAGACTTCGCAAAATTGACAACCTGATCAAATACTGTTTTGTCTGTACCCGGATGCCCCATAATTTCTGCTGTATTGTGTTTCCAGATTTCATTGGCAAAATGCAGTGCCAGGAACTTCTCGGGACGACCGGTTTCTTGGGCAAATTGACTTGGTAGCAAGGTTGAGGAGTTTGTGGCAAAAATGGTTTTCTCCGGAGCGACTTTCGCTAACTCCTGATAGAAACCAATTTTAATGGTTGGGTTTTCGGGAACGGCTTCGATAAGAAGATCTGCTTTTGCTACCGCCGCGGCCAGATCTGAACTATAACTGAGCCTATCAAAGGTTGAAGCCAGTTGTTCTTTACTCGCATGAAGATCTTTCTCGAATGCCTGCGCCAAAATATCAAATTTTGCTGCAGCTTTTTTTAGTACATCGTCGTTGATGTCGTATACGGTGACATGATAGCCATGAAATGCTGTTTGGAAAGCGATTTGATAACCTAAAACCCCACTACCAGCTATGGTTATATTTTTAAAGTCCATGATGTTATTGTTTTTTCAATTGGTAAAAATCTGCGCCACAGAACTATGGCGCAGGTTGTGATCCTTATCCTTTAATTCCTTTTAACCAATCTTTGAATTTGGTGATCTGCTCTGTCAGGAAAGATTCATGGTCTTCTTGTTCCTCAGAACCGATAGGCAGGATATGTTCAAAATAAGTGCCTTTCAGAATTTTACGTAGTAAGCCTTCGCCCACAAATGGTTTGTCATCATTTAATGTTTTGGCCGCTTTTAAAAGATGGCGGATGTCATATTGTAGGGGATTGATATCCGGAACTTGCTTGTTTAAGTTCAGCAGTTCGTATACCGCAATACGTGCGGTACGTACCGAGCTTTCCATGGTAAAGACAACGTCATTGTTGGTTTCGACAAACTGACCGATCAAGCCCAGGTTTTTACATCCTTCAGGTACGACTCTCGGACGATCACCTTTTGCTCTTGGCATAAACATCGAGGTGATGTAAGGCATGAATGTCGTACGTACAATCGTATTTTTAATGACATCGTCCAGTTGATCAATAATGCCCAAATGGTGACATAGTTCGGCTAAAATTTCATCTCCGGTACATTGTGGCATTGGCTTTTTGATGTAATTTCCTTCTTTATCCATAAATAAGGCATATACCCACAACACAAGAACATCATCCGGTTGGCCAGGGAAGTGTGGCTGTCTATTACAGGTGAAACTCATCAACCAATCGGAATCGGTAATGGTAATAATACCGCCAGTAACAGTTTTGCCGGAATAAGGGTCGTTGACGGAATATTCTTTTAATTTTTCGACTAAAGCCGAAGGTTTACAAGTCAGGGTTGCAGACTCCCATGCCGATTTTTCGATGTTACTACAGAACTTTTCGGGTTTACCAAAGATGGTCGATTTAGCAGCAAGATTTTTCCAAAGTTTCCAGCCTGCACTTTGACCGCTGCTGCTATTGTCGATACCGATGATCGGAGCATTTTTGTTGTCTCCGTAGAAGGTATCTTCTGTCATTGATCCAGTTGTTACAATGACGAAGTCGTCTTTTCCGATTGGAATTTTTACTTCTTTGCCATCTTGTTCTGTAATTAGGGCCTCCACAACTTTTCCATCGGTATTGCTTTGGATATCCAGGTCTTTGACCAATACATTGAATCGAATGTTTACACCTTTGCTTTGGAGTACTTTACGCAAAGGGGTCACAAAGGTGTCGTATTGATTATATTTCGGGAATACGAGTGATGAAAGATCATTCAATCCGTCTATCGCATGTAAAAAGCGGTGCATGTACAATTTCAGCTCAAGTAAACTATGCCAGTTTTCGAAAGCGAACATGGTACGCCAGAAGGTCCAGAAATTGCTGGATAAAAATGACTCGCTGAAGTAGTCTTCGATGGTTAAGTCATCTAAATCTTCTTTATTTTTGAGGAGCAATCGAATGATGGCCAGCTGATCCATTTTGCCCAATCCAAACTTGCTGAAGTCTTTTATCTCACCAAGTTTATGAATAAGCCTTGCTTTGGAGTAGTTGGAGTCGTTGTCATTGATCAAACGGTACTCGTCCAGAACACTGTAGGGGGCAGGCATTTCCAATGCAGGAATGTCCTGAAACATATCCCAAAGATTTTCGTAGGTCATATCCATTTCCCTACCACCGCGGATGACATAGCCGTCGGTTGCATTACCGGCGCCATCTAAGGAGCCGCCTTCCACATGGAGCTGTTCAAGGAATGTGATGTTTTCAGCAGGAACATGACCATCACGGATAAAATAGTAGGCTGCAGACATCCCTGCTATACCGCTTCCGACGATGTAGATTTTACTGTCTTTATATGATTTTGGTGGAATACCTTTATTGCGTTGATAATTTCCGATCTGATCAGAAAAGGGCATCGATTTTTTCGGTGTGTTACGTTGTTGTTCTTTGCTTGAATCAGGTTCATGATTTACATTTCCATATTCAGCAGATGCATTTAATACTTTGTCGAATTTTGAGGTGATTTCTTTCATGATTCTTATGTTTTTTTAATTCTTGAGTAAAGTTACTAAGACCACCTTAATCATTTGTGCCCTCAAATTCGCTATTGTTCTACCGAATTTCCTCTATCTACATATTTTGTCGCTTTCGGTACTCTGATGGCGATAAGGTGGAGTATTTTTTGAAAAAACGACCAAATGCTGAGATGGAATTAAATCCGATTTCATAAGAAATTTCTGAGATAGTCTTTTCGGGATTCCCGAGCAGCACATAGGCTTCTTTAAGGACACGCTCATCAATAATTTCATGTGGTGTTTTACCTGATGCTCTTTTAACAATCTGAATGAGGTATTTGTTTGAAATAAATAACTGATCGGCGTAATATTGTACCTCTCTGTATTGATTGCTATGTCGCTGAACCAGGTCTGTAAACTTATAGAACAGGTTGTTGGTCTCTTGTACACTTTCCGTTGTATTATGGTCTTTAGAGGCCAATTCATCGGCGATTTCTAACAGGAGATTAAAGATGATCGTGCGGATGATATCTGCTGTAAAATGCGTTGTTCTTAAGGTAACTTCTTTGAGGTAGTCTATTAATTTTAACAGCTTGTCAATTTGCCTGTCTTGGGAATTGAGTAGTGTAAACGTCGAATTCTTAAAAAGGCCCAGTTGTTCGATAAAGAATGGATTGACAATATGTTTAAGCAGGAATGCTTTGTCAAAAAAGAGCAGTTTCATTCTAAAGTCGGGGCTGACCTGCGAAAACCGGATAATTGTTGTTGGGGCGGATATGAGGATATGATTTGTCGAGATATGGTATTCCTGATTGTCTACCTGAATATGTATATCGCCTGCCGTACAGATACAGATGGCATAATAATCAATACGAAAAGCATTGCTTGGGTATTCAAAAATTGGATTTCCAGAAGAAATATAATAGGGGCGGTGGCAATTTACGCCAAAGAATGATAAGGTATCTTGAAGACTTTCGTGTGTGTTATAAGTTGTTTTTACCTTAAACTTCATTGACTTTCTGTTCGGCTTGGGCATATACAGTTCTTATTGTTTTTAATATTCGAATGAGCTTTGTTTATTCGGATGCTGTCCGTTTGAGTATGAGTTTTTCTGTGGCAATATCGTCTTCTATCCCGACGAAGAAACTTTTGAATCCGAATTTGTTCAGTAGTCGTCTCGATGCGGTGTTATCGGGATCAATGATACCAATCACATCTTTACCTGGATTTAATGTTGTGGCAAGGGCGAGCATAGACTCGCAAATCTGTGTTCCCAGCCCCTTTCCCCAATGTTCTTTGCGCAGCAAATAGCCAATTTCGAATACGCTTGGATCTTTTTTGTAGTTAACAAGCTTACAGTCGCCTAAAAGCTTTAGCGTATCCGCTTCGATTACTTTAAAATAGCCTAAATCAGGATCCTGGTTGATTTCTAGAATCGAATCGAATTTTTTCCGGGCCTGCTCTTCGGACAATCCTTTGCCGGTAATGTATTTCATGACATCATCCGCTTTAACCAAATCGTGGAAAGCGTCAAAATCTTCCGGGAGATATTTTTTGAATAGAAGTGTATTGTACATGGCTAATGTGTTTATTTACAAGATAAGGTTGTTTTCCCTTAAATCAAATTATCGGAACCTAAATCATCATCTTTCTGTCTTATTTAACTTTTTCATGATTTTAGTTCTCCAATTTAACTTACATTGCCTTTCTGTAAAGCAGATGGGAAGCTTTTATAAGAATGCTATTCCGTAGCGATACGGTGTAAATAAGAATTTTTAGAGGGAGATAATAGTTATGGAAATAAGAGCGGCAAGCGAAGCCGACTATGCGGCAATCCTGCGCATTTGGGAAAATTCGGTTCGGGCAACACATGATTTTTTGAAAGAGGAGGATCTTCAGTTATATAAGAAACTGATCCCAACCGAGTATTTACCACAATTAAAGGTGTATATTATCGATGATAATGGACAGCCTACAGCTTTTTTCGCTGTCTCCGATGATAATCTGGAAATGTTATTTGTGGATTCAGCATACAGGGGAAAAGGTATTGGGACTGTGGCACTACAGTATGTGCTGGATAAGCTGCAGGTTTATAAAGTTGATGTCAATGAGCAAAACCAGCAGGCTGTTGATTTTTATCTGAAAAAAGGATATCAGCTTATCGGACGCTCAGCTGTAGATGGTATGGGCAAATCCTATCCGATCTTGCATTTACATCACGAGCGCGCTATCAATGGATTGAAATAATTTTAAAATGAAATAACTTATGATACAAGGTTTGTACGAAACGCATATTCAGGTGCGGGATTTAGCTAAATCTGTCGCATTTTATACGGAGGTATTGGGATTACGCGTGGCACATCGCGACCCGACACGTCCTATTGTTTTTTTATGGATTGGAACCGGCAAAGACTATATGTTGGGTCTATGGCAGGAAGAAACAAACTTTCAACCGAGACATTTTGCCTTTAGAGCGGATAAAGAGGATATTTTGAACTATGCCGTGGACTATCTGAAAACACGTGACCTGACACCCTATAATTTTTTAAAGGATGGGATCGAAGCACCGATGGTCTTTGCGTGGATGCCTGCATTGGCCATTTACTTTAATGATCCGGATGGCAACCAATTGGAGTTTATCGCACTTTTGGAAGGGGAGGGTAGGCCCGAACTGGGCGTGCTTTCTTATGCCGATTGGATCGATCGTACAACACAATAAGTCGCGAAGAGACGACTTATTGTGTTGATTTCCATTCTTCGGCAAGGATTGCAAAGACCACATCGTCTTCCCATTGACCGTTATGGAAATAGCTTTTTACAAAATGAGCTTCCTTTCGGAGTCCCAAACTTGTTAAAAGCTGCATGGATGCCCTGTTTTCTGGAGCTACCGAGGCCGTGATCCGATGTTTATTATACTGACGGAACAGGGCCTCTATAACTGTTTTCAGCCCTTCTTTGGCATAACCCTGTTGCTGGAATTCTTTTTTTATGGTACAGCCCAATTCCACCTGCAGGTGTTCATTGCCAAAGAAATGTACACCAATATCACCGATTACAGCGTTTGCTATTTTGTCGATCATTATCAGTTGAAACCAGGATTCTGGAAGATTGAACGTGTTTGGGTTTTTTGCTATAAATTCATCGACTTCTGCCAAAGAACTTGGAATCCAGCCTTGGTATTTATTGGTTTCTTTATCCGAACGGTAACCGAAAACTGCCTGACTGTCTTCCGCCATGATGGGCCGAATCAATAATCTTTCTGAGTCAATCTTCATGGCTTAACGTTTTGAAAATCTGGCTATCGCTTCTTCACGCGTACCTACAAAATTGATTTTTTTTGATTTATTGCTTTCGTAGATAAAATCGTTTAAACTTTTGCTGTTGTATCTGGAGAAATCGCCAACGATGGCAATGTCAAAGCCATACTGCGTATATTTTTGAAGAATTTCACCGGCAAGTTTTGTTTTAAGTTCGAAGAAATCGTCTGTGATGTTCTCTTGATAAATAATTGCTTTGTATGCTTCTTGCGCGCTACAGTCGACCATAATCTGTAGACCATCATCGAGATTATGGATAAAGATGCCTGAACCTTTAACTTCAGCAATGTTTTCGTCACCTAGCTGAATAATAGTGATTTCCATTTTTTTGTTGTGTAGTTTTAAAAATAAATTTGTTTGACCATTTTCCATGATCCATGGCACTTCGTTGGGATATCCTATTGGACATGATCCGAGATAGTGGGTATACAGCTTTTAACCTGCAAATTCTTTCAGCATATTGATTGTTGGGCAGAAGAACAGGGAGCCCGTATGCGCCGTACTAAAATCCAGTATTCTATCGTAATTCCCCTCGGGTTCACCAATAAACATTCTTTTCAGCATCAATTGTACGGTACTGAATGTGCTGGCGTAAGCGATAAAGTAGGTTCCCATTTCATTTGTTGCGATTTGCCCAAAAGGCATATTGTCGCGAACAATTTTCAAATCGTCACCGACATTGGCTAGCGCCGAATGTGAATTGGCCGGTTTTTCATCGTCGCCCATCTCAATATCGTTTGCTTTGCTTCTGCCGATGACCTTCTCCTGTTCAGCGACGGGTAAAGAACGCCAGGCGTTCATGTCGTGAATATATTTTTGTACAAATAAATAGCTTCCACCCTTATAGGCTGCATCCTCATCACCAACGATACCAAAGAAAGCACGATCCTCACCAAGAGGATTCTCCGTTCCGTCGACAAAGCCCAAGATACTTCGGCCGTCCCAATATCTGAACCCATGAACTTCCTCTTTGCAGTCGGCAACGGGACTTAATAAGGCTGCTATCTCGGTGGCCATGTCGATGCAATAGCTTTTTTCATAAGCGCGAATATGGAAATGTAAATCTCCGGGCGTCGCAACGGCAATATGTTTTTGACCGACGATAGGTTCGAAAGGTACCAATTCCTTAGGCAGGGGTTCACTTAGTTCCAGCTTTTTCCAGGCATGTTGGCTAATGCCTAATACCACGCTTGCTTTCACGAGATTTGAACGTACCTGCGCCGAATTATTCAGATTGACAACCAATGCACATAAGCGTTGAAATACTTCTTTTATTGCCACATTTTCGTGGAAGTTCCATACCATAAACACCGTATTATTGCTTGGTGTATCGATGACATTTTGGGCCTGATGATCCATAAGATAAGTTGTTGTATGTGTTGTATAGCCTTGCTAAGCTACAAATAAAATCGGTTGTAAGGATAGACTTTTTGATTACTCGAATGCGGTTTTTTGATAGAGTTTAATGATTTCATCAATGACCAGATCCGGTTCGTCATAAAAGACATGATGCTCCGCATGTTGAGCCAAAAGATAACGTCTATTGGTTTTTTGATCTGCAAATTTTTTAAGGGCAGCAATAAATAAACTGCGATCGGGTTCTTCAAAAGGTGATTTTCCTGAACCAATGACAGTCATAGGAACATTGATTTTTCCTGCAACCTCATGTAAAACAGCCGTTGATGCTTCGTAGTTTAAAACGAGATGATAGAACCCTAAGCTTTCTTTTTTGATGTTATCAAGCTCACTGGCATATTCTCTCTTCAATGATTTGGATCGCTCCATGGTCATGAGATAAGGGGATACAATATCGATCATTACTGTGCCAACAACCTGACTTGGATTGTTTGTTATAAATTTCATCGTATAGTTACCACCGAAGGAATGAGCAATAAAAAAGTACCGATTCGGGTACCCCAATTGCTGCAAGGCAGTTTTAAGATCCTTTACTTCATTTGTCAAGCTAGTGTTGACGGTGTCTATTTCACTTTTTCCAAAGCCCGCCCTGTCATAGGTTATTAAAGGTGCGCCCAATTTGCTCGATAGCGGTTCCAATAACTTTCTCCAAACGGAACCATCATTTCCCGCACCGGACTCAAAGACGATAGGAATACCCTTTCCCGCCATTAAAGTAAAATGTAGGCTGTGGTTGCCTACATTGATCATGGTATCCCTGAGCTGTGCTTTTACAGCCAGCCCAAGGCTGGTGAGTAGTAGGAGAATGCAGAAGCGGAGATTATATATGAGCCCGTACATCGTTCATTTTAAGTGTCATGCTTGTCGCTTCTGTCTCGATCCATTGGCTGTATTCTGCGATAGCCTGTAAGCGAAGTTCGTCGGAGATATACCCTTCCGTAACCATTTGTCGCGATTGCGCGACTTTGTTCCAGATGGCCAGATTGGTATCAAAGTTAGCTTCTCCTTTTTTGTAGGTCTGATCGGCATTGATAACCTGAACCGAATGGAAACCTGTTTCCTGGAGCAATTCAGCGACCTCATCAGCAACACGATTGTTCATACCTGCATCTGCTCTCCACTTCAGGAAGGTGTGGTAAAATGTGAGCATGCTTTCCGGAGGGGCGGGGTTCCATTCAATGGCCATGTGATTGTAGTCTAAAATAGAAATTTGTCCTCCGGGTTTTAACCAGGATTTAAATAAGCCCAATGCTCGGGGAATATCACTTAACCATTGCATGGTGCGTGCCGTTATAATCAGGTCGAACGGATGTGGAGGTTGATAATCAAAAATATTGCTGCAGACCAGGTTCAGATTTTGGGTATCCCCATAGAGTTCATTGCCGCTGTCGATAAAAGACTGTGTATTATCGAGTCCGGTTACGGTTCCGTCGCCGATATAGCTTGCTACCTCATTCGTGAGTGTTCCGGTACCACAGCCCACATCCAAAATTTCCATGCCGGGAGACAGTAGGGGAATAATCGTTCTATAATCGGAGGATAATGTTCTTCTTTCAAATATCTTATTGGCCTGTTGATCTTTTCTGTCAATAAATTTCTCTTTCATTGGATTGGGTTTAGTTGACTGTAAATATAGCTTTTGCTTTCCGGTTAAAAAAACTTCTATTCGTTTAACCGTTTTCGTTTCGCTAACCTGACCAACAGTTGAGGATATTCCTTGATTTGTTTATGGTTACTATCAGTCGAATACCATATTCTCCATTAAGAAGGATATAGTAGTCTTTTTACAAGGTATTAACAAGGGGTTAACAGGGGATTTACCCCTGCTAAACCCCTGTTATCCCCCTGTTAACCCCCTGTAATATCCCTGTTATTATGGAAACTGATGTAAAGCAATTTCAAACCTGTATCGGGCGATAAAAGAGGGTCATTTACTGCTTTATGACGATCATTTACTATTTTAAAGAAACAGTGATACTTTGCGATTAATACCCTAATTAGGAAATTATTTTATGTGGTTTCGCTGTTTTTTTAATAATAGTTTTTTATATTGTTATCAACAGCACTCGTGCCGTTGTAATTACACTAAGATATCCTGATATTATGCGAAAAGTATTCAAAGTTCTCATGCTATTGTATTGTGCTGTTTTTCTTTCAGCCTGTTCTTCCAACTATCTCATGACATTCAATGGGGAGAATGTAAAAAAAGATGAAGACAAGGGGACGTTTTCATTTAATAATGATACGGTACAAATTGATTATTCCTTTGCCGACAGAGATGGTCGAATTTACCTTCGAATAGAAAATAAAATCGATAAACCGATCTTATGGGATCTTAAAAGTTCGGCCATGGTTATTAATGGTAAAACGCAAGGCTATTCTGCTGAACAAGTTGCTTTTAATGGAAAGATGAATGCTTCGGTTTCCGATATAAACGCTAGTAAATCCACTATATTCAATGATACTTGGGTGAACGGTTCTATCACAGGATCGGTAAGTTTGCCAAAAGATGTGGTACTTATCCCTCCACATGCCTATGTGGATGGGCATTATTTTGATTTTAAAAACGATGTTAAATCCATTGTACGATCATCCCAAAAAGAAAAAGTGTATATGTATGATATGAGTGGCGAGAGTTTTGCGGTAAAACTTGCTCGATTTGAAGGCGCTGATTCACCTTACAGTTTACGTAGTTATTTAAGTTATTCGATTTTAGAAGATGGTAAAGCAGTTTTTAAAACTACGGAGCAAAAATTTTATGCTGCCCAGCTTTGGCAGACCGGTTCAGTTGCGCTTAATAATATTATTGAACTGTATAATAAGCGTGGAGACGTGTTGGCTGTTAAGGAAAAAAAGGGGCAGGAGGCTATGATCGTTGGGGGTGCCTTAGCATTAACTGCGGCAGCAGCAGCGATTGATCCGAAAGCGGCTGAATAGTACCGAGAGCCATCTATTATGGCTACAGATTATTCTCGTCTAAGCTGTACCGGATGAAATCATTCCGGTTACAGTTTAAACAAACAATAAGTCCGAATTATTGTTTAAGATATTGGATCCTTTTGTCCTCAAAGGCAAAAAAGCTGTATCATTTATTTAAAAAATCTATACATATGAAGTATCTTGCACAATTTATGTTGATCGTCTTTCTTTTTGTTGCTAACGAAGGTCGATCCTGTATACGCGTTGTTTATAAGGGGCCTAATCAGACCGTTATTACGGCAAGGAGTATGGACTGGAGAGACGATATAGCGGCCAATTTATGGGTGTTTCCGCGCGGCGTAGCAAGAAGCGGGGAGGTCGGTCCACAGTCATTGCAGTGGACTTCACAATATGGCAGTGTTATTTCCAGTGCATGGGACATTGCTACAGTCGATGGTTTAAATGAAAAGGGATTGGTGGCCAATGTACTCTGGCTTGTCGAATCTACTTATCCTAAATTTGATCCTGCAGGACCAAAAAAAGGGCTTGCAATCTCGGCTTGGGCCCAATATGTTTTGGATAATTTTGCGACAGTCAATGAAGCAGTGTCTGCCTTAAAGGATGAGCCATTTGTAGTCGTAAGTGATTATATCCCGGGAACTACCAAATTTACGACGGTGCATTTATCACTTTCAGATGCCACGGGTGATAACGCTATATTTGAATACATCAATGGGAAATTGGTTATTCATCACGATGCGGCCTATACCGTCATGACAAACTCGCCCGTCTTTGAAGATCAACTCGCGTTAAACAGATATTGGCAAGGAATTCCGGGAACTATTATGCTACCGGGCACAAACCGTGCTGCTGATCGTTTTGTCAGGGCTTCTTACTACATTCATGCGATTCCGCAAACAGACGATGTGCGGCTTTCTGTTGCCAGTGTTTTCAGTGTGATCCGAAACTGCTCGGTTCCATTTGGAATAAGCTCGGAATCTGAACCTAATATTTCGTCTACACGATGGAGATCCGTGGCTGATCAGAAGAATAAAATCTATTATTTTGAGAATGTATTGGCTCCGGGAACACTTTGGGTAGATCTGGCTAAATTTGATTTAAAGAAGGGGGCTCCGACGATGAAGCTGGACATGAAGCAGGGGATGGCAATAAATGGCATTTCAAATAACCTGTTTAAGGCTGCTCAACCCTTTAAATTTATGGGCATTTAAATTAGAAAAACCGAATAAATTAGAAAGACCGAACCCGGTTGTAATGGGTTCGGTCTTTCTTTTGTTTAGGATTTAGGAGAAGTCCTATTTGACTGATGTTCCGTCTATAATCTCTTCATCCGCTTTGCTGACCAATTTGGTGTCTTGTTTTAAGTCACCAAATATTTCGATCTGACCATCGATGCTGCGTCCTTTCTGCACAGGAATACGTTGTGTTTTGCCAGCAACGACAGCAATCACAAAACTTCCTTCGCCCGAAGTAAATACCGCCGATTTCGGTACAACGAAAGTACTATCCTGAGATGTTAAAGGCAATTCGACCTCTGCCACCATGCCTGGCAATAGCTTGTTGTCGGTATTGTTAATGTCAATTTCTACCCGTTCGGATCTTAACCTGCTGTCCAGGGCACCCGATTTACGTGCGATCTTACCCGAGAAGGTTTGCCCAGGCAATGATTTGACAGTAAATTGTAAGGGTTGATTTTCGGTCAGGAAACCCGAATATTGTTCCGGAACAGCAACGGCTAACCTCAGTTTGCGTTGTTGCTGAATGGTCATGATCGGCATTTCCGAGCCACGTCCAGCAGGCCCGACGTAGGCGCCCTGATTGACATTTCTTGTTGCGATTACACCGTCGAAGGGTGCCCTGATTTCCAAATAATTCAACAGGTTTTGTACCTCTGCGTAGGCCGATTTAGCGGCTTGGTACTGCGCAAAATCAGCATTCTTTTTTGACTCAGCAACCTCAAGATCCAGTCTAGCCACCGTTCCCTCTACTTTGCTGGTTTCAAAGAGTCTGTCGTAAGTACTTTTTGTAGCCATATAGATCGCCTCCTGTGATTTCAGACGCGATTTGGCTGCTGACAGCTGTGAACTCAATTCGGGAGCCTCCAGGACAGCCAATAGCTGACCGGCATGCACTTTACTTCCGATGTCCACGTTAAGACTTTTGACGTAACTGCTGACCTTAGCGTAAATCTCGACCTGCTGGAATCCCGTGATTTCCCCGGGGATCTGCATTTTATTTGTTAATTTCTGTTTGGTGGGTACAAATGTCTCCATTGCCGGAGCTGCAGCTTCCGGACTTTCTTTTTTTGCATTTTCCTCGGCAGCTGAATGGCATCCTGTTAAGGATGCGATCAGACCGGCGATAGATAATATTTTGAACAAATTATTTTTCATGTTTTATAGATTATACTGCTTTTACGATAAAGGTTTTAATGCCGCAATATAGTGTTTACTTTCTTTGTCTTCAGGATCTAATGAGATCGATTGTGTACTGCTTTTTTCTTGCGCCCAAGCAAATATAAGCGGCAAGATGACGAGTACGGCGAAAGTCGAAAATAGTAATCCTCCAATTACGGCTCTACCGAGTGGTGAAACCTGTTCGCCACCTTCACCATGACCAATGGCCATAGGGAGCATACCCACAATCATGGCCAAACTGGTCATGATAATAGGCCGAAGTCGTAAGGATGCTGCCTCACGGGCTGCAGCTAGCGCATCTCCATTATGCCGGCGGATATGTTCGGCATTGGTGATGAGCAAAACGGCATTCGCGATGGATACGCCCACCGACATGATAATACCCATGTAGGATTGTAAGTTGAGGGTTGATCCGGTCAACAGCAATAGAAGCAATGAGCCCAGTACAACCGCAGGAACTGTGGTAAGCACAACCATAGAAACTTTGAACGATTGGAAATTGGCTGATAGCATCAAAAATATGACGATGATAGCTACGGCAAGGCCCGATTCGAGGCTGCTCATGGTCTCTGACAATACTTTTCCAAGCCCTATTTGCTCCATTGACAAGCCGCGAGGAAGTTCACCAAGGGCTTTGATACTACGCTGTACATCCTTAGAAGCCGTTTTTAAATCTGTATGATCAATATTTGCTGTAACTGATACATAGGGCATTGCACCTAAATTGTCGTTTTCACCATAAGTGAAGGACGGCGTGATCGTTGCGACGTCACTCAGAATTGGCCGCGCTGAATTTTTCAATATAGGTATTTCACCGATTTCTTTCTCATCTTTCATTTTATCGATGGGAACCTGTACTTGGACGTTGTATGATAGTCCTGCCTTTTCATCAATCCAGGTGTTTTTTTCAGTATAACGCGAAGAAGAGGTGGACGCGATAAGCGATCGTGTTACTTCGCTGAGATCGATACCCAGTTGTGCAGCCCTGATGCGATCTATCTTAATATCATACGAAGGGTATTTAATGGATTGTGCTAATTGTACATCTCTAAAATAAGGAATGGCTTTTAGTTCCTCGATCAATTTACCAGCGTACTTCTCGTTGTTCTTTTTGTTTTTTCCTGCTATCCGAACTTCAATAGGAGTGGGCGATCCCTGACTTAGTACTTTATCTGTAAGCTCGATCGGTTCAAAGGATACCTGTACATCGGGAACTGCTGCTTTCAGGCGTTTACGGTATTCATCACGGAAACTGTCCATATCGTGATGGTAGTCTTTCAGTGCAATCTGGAAAACAGCTTCATGTGGACCAGCCATGAAAAGATAGATCGGTGATACTGAAAACTGCCCAGGGTGTTGACCGATATAGACAGAAGATATGCTAATGTGTTCTTTCCCAACCAGTTTTTCCAGTTCGGCCAGCGCAAGTTTTGCTTTTTCTTCGGTTCGTTCGATACGTGTACCTTCAGCTGCACGAAGGCGCATTTGGAACTGACTCAAGTTGACTTTTGGAAACACGTCCTGTCCGATTGTGGAAAGTAAAATGACAACAAGACTTATTGCTCCAAGCAGATAGATCACAGTAATGGTTTTCTTTCTTTTGAACAAGTGATCGATCATTTTCATGAATCTGTTTCTAAACCGTTCAAAAATACTGATCTTTCCATCGTTGTTAAAGTCTTCCCGTTCCACCAATAGTTTCTTCTGATTTAGGGTATCCTGTTCAGATTCTACACTCAGTCCAGTTGCTGCGAATTGCGCTTCATCTGCATTTAAGCCCGCTGGTTTGGTCGCGTGTGGCGCTTTATGCGCATGATCTTTCATAAACCAGTTGGCCATGATGGGAACGAATGTCTGCGAAAGGAGAAAGGATACGATCATCGAAAATCCAATTGACAAAGCTAAGGGAAGAAATAACGATCCCGGGATGCCTGTCATGGTAAATGCCGGCGCAAATACGGCTAGTATACAGAGCAGGATCAATAATTTTGGTAGGGCGATCTCCTTACAGGCATCCCAGATTGCCAAGGCTTTGGGTTTACCCATATCCAGATGCTGGTGTATATTTTCTATCGTTACCGTACTTTCGTCGACCAGGATACCAATAGCCAAGGCTAGTCCACTAAGGGACATGAGGTTAATGGTCTGCCCGAAGAGCTTTAGAAAGAGCACTCCGGAGATCACGGATATCGGAATGGTTAGGATAACGATCAATGCGGCTCTTCGATCACCTAAAAATAGGAGGACCATTAGTCCGGTCAGGATAGCACCGATTGCACCTTCGGTAATCAAACTCTTTACGGAATTGATGACATAGACGGATTGGTCAAATTCATAGGATAACTTGACGTCGTCGGGTAAATTTTCCTGAATTTTTGGTAAGGCTGCTTTTAAGTTTTGAACGACTTCCCATGTTGAGGCATCGCCGGCTTTGGCAATACTGACGTACACAGAACGTTTGCCGTTGACCAAAGCATAACCTGCGGTAACGTCGGCACCATCTTTTACGGTAGCAATATCGCCTAAGTAAAGATTTTGTACCCCACCTTTAAATAACGGGATTTTTTCAAAATCTTTGACATCCTTGATGGTATTGTTCGTTGGTGTAATGTAGTTTTTATCCTGAATACGTACGTTTCCTGCGGGAGCGGTTTGATTGTTCAGTCTTAGCGCTTCTACGACCTGATCGGGTGTCATATTGTGGCTCCGCATTAAATCGGGATCAACGTTGACCTCAATTGTACGTGGACTTCCCCCAAAAGGAGGGGGCGACAATAGACCGGGGATTGACGTAAACGATGCCCGGACATAGACGTTGGCCAGATCTTGCAGTTCATTATTAGATCGTTTGCTACTGCTCAATACCAGTTGACCAACAGGAAGTGACGAGGCGTCAAAACGAATAATGAAAGGCGGTTGTGAGCCTGGAGGAAAGGAGGCCTGGATCCGATTGGCCAGGGCACTTAGCTCGGCTGCAGCCTGTGCCATGTTGGTGTCTTCGTAATACGATACTTTCATTAAGGTCAGACCTTGAATATTCTTAGTCTCAATAGATTTGACCCCATTGGCAAAAAGAAGGATATTAACGTAGTTTTTGGCAAAATAAGATTCCATTTGATCCGGCGAATAGCCACCAAATGGATGGGCGATATAAATAACCGGAAGGTTCATTTTTGGCAGGATATCCACCTTGATCGATCGAACGGCACCTATGCCAAAGACAATAAGTCCCAATACGAGTACGAGGATAGATATCGGCTTGCGTAAGGCAAAACGTATTAAATTCATGTAATGTTATTTATAGTTCTTTGTTGAAAATATCAAAATCTCCCGCAGCAGCGGCTTTTAATAAAAGCGACTGCCAAAGATTGATGTGGACGATCTCACGATCTGTTTCGGCTCTATTTAGTGTATAAAGGGTCTGCGTCACATCGACAAGCGTCGCTAGACCGTTTTTATACATCGTCATTTTTTGATTGTAAGCTTGCTGGGCTGCCGACACTTGTCTCGGAGCTTCTAGATCACTTTTTCGGGCCAATTGGATTTTCACATCAGCGGCATCCAGCTGTGCTGTCAATTGGGCTTCGGCAGTTTGGTATTCTTCTCTTAGAGCATCATTCGTAAAGCGCTGTGCACTGATTTTTTTATTGATACGCGCAATCGAAGTCAGATTCCAGTTTATGCCCAATCCCAAGAGATAATTTTGCCTACTGGGACGAACTCCTTGCCAATAATTTGTGCTATATGCTTGTAAGTCAGTAATGTAGTCGCTCTTAAAGCCAGATCCTCTGGTCTGAAAGACCCCAAAGGCGCTTACAGTGGGAAGATACTCTTTCGTTGATAGTTTCAATTGTTGTTCGCCAAGTTCAATTTTACTTTTATAAAATTGCAGAATAGGATTACTTTCAATCAGATTGGGTGAAAGTGGAGTTAGCTCGACGGGTGTTTTCTGGACGAGCAAGGTGTCTATTTGCAGGTCTTTTGCTGGTATTCCCATCAGTACTGTCAATTTGTTGTTTTGCTCTTTGACATTTTCGCTGGCCTGGTTGAGGCTGATTTTAGCGCGTGAAACTTCCGCTGAAGCTAGCGTTGAATCCACTCCGGGTAATATTCCATTTTTTACTTTGGTGGCAGCAATATTTAAAAATACCAGTGCACGATCGAGATTCATCTGTTGATTTTTTTCCAATCGTTGACTGGCCAATAAATTGAGGTAAGCTGCAGCAATCTTGACTTTATGCTGGAACTGTTCCTGACCGAGATCGGCCTGTAGTCGTTTGGTATCGGATTTGGCCAATTCGATACGTTCTTTTTTTCGTCCAAAGGTGTAAATGTCCCAATTGACATTGGCTAAGTAAAGCGCACCAAATGCGGCATTCCAATTTTGTTCTGGAAGAGCGGCTCCCGAAGAAGCTACACCCAGCCCACCAAATCCATACAGTGGACCATTTTGTCCGTTGACTGTTCCAAAGTCCTGTTGGGCTACGATGTTCAGATTGGGCCAAAAGTCGCGTTTGACTTGTTCATTGGTCTGCAGGGAGGACTGGAGATAATATTCCTTTGCCTTGATATTTCCATAATTTGCAATACCTTGTTCTACGGCATCGCGAAGCGTAAGCTTCTGAGCGAAGGAAGAGGAGGTCGCAAGTGATACAGCCAATGACAGCACTAAATTCAATTTCAGCATAGGTTATCTATCATTTTATGGACACGAAGATAGCGATGAGATGAACTGTGATGTCCCTTTAAAATGATCTATAGCGTTTAAAAGTGACCAATTTAATTCGTCATTTATTTTTCTGCTGTTATAAACATAAAACTTTTACTTTGTAACAGAATTTTAACAAAAAAAGGATTATGAGAAAGGTTTTGGAGAACAAGATCATACAGGAGGTCCTCCTATTGATCTTTTCGTTTATCCTCTTTACTTTGAACGATTGGATTTTGATCCTGAGCTGGAAGGGATTTTTGATGGGCGTGTTCTATTTCTTGATCCTTTATGCGCATGCGCAGTTGAATCGCTTTTTTTTATTGCCCTTGCTGCTCAAAAAGAATAAACCCCTGTTGTACGTTCTGGCGTCGGTGGCAACCCTATTGGTTTTTTCACTTATATTGAAAGAGCTAACAGATAACGTGATCTACAAGAATTGCTTTCTCTATAAGAATCTTGTTCAGAAAACGTTCCATTATCAATTTGGCGTATTATTGGGCTCATTGATCTGTATCTTGGGTAGTATCCAATTTATTGAATTTTATCGCTTTCAGCGTGTGAAGACCCGACGTGAACTGCTTTCCAATCAGACGCAATTATCGCATTTAAAAAAACAGCTCAATCCACATTTTCTATTCAATACATTGAATACCATTTATGGTATTAATCTGAAGTATCCGGAACGTACGTCCGAATTGATCATCAAAGTTTCTCAACTTCTTCGTTATCAGATGGAGAGCAGCGATCGGGAATTTGTTGCGATGGATGATGAGATTGATTTTATCTCAAGTTATATCGAGTTGGAGCGCGAACGATTAGGTTACCGAACAAAAATTGAATTTGATTATCAAAAAGAAGAAGATATCAACTATCAGATAGCGCCGATGCTATTGATTACTTTTGTAGAAAATGCTTTTAAACACGGAACCTGCAGTATTGAAGATTGTTTTGTACATATTTCGATCAAGATTGAAAAAGGGAACTTATATTTGCATGTACGGAATTCTGTTCCTGTTAAGAAAAGGAATGTTTTTTCGGCGAAAATAGGTTTGGAAAATACAATAGCGCGATTAAAGCTTTTGTATCCTAATCGATATACATTAACGACAAATTCCAAGAAAGAGGAGTATGAGGTGTCATTGGTTATCAATCTTTAAACAATGAATAAAAATAGCTGTATCGTGGTTGACGACGAACCTGCGGCACATTATGTACTGGTAAATTATATTGAAAGAAGTACTGATCTGCAGTTGGTCGCTCAATGTTATAATGCTTTTGAGGCATTGGAGTTTCTTCGGGAGAACAAAGTAGATTTAATCTTCCTGGATATTGAAATGCCCGAAATTAATGGGATGGAGTTTCTGAAGATGCTGGATAACCCACCCAAAACGATTTTGACAACAGCATATTCCGAATACGCATTGGAGAGTTATGATTATGGCGTTGTTGATTATCTGTTAAAACCTATTTCATTTCCCCGTTTTTTTAAGGCTGTTCAACGTTTTTTATCCTATAACACGGCTGTATCGCCCCAGGAAGAAGAACCCAAATCAATTAGCATACGTATGGATGGTCGTATTATTGACGTTAAATTATCGCAGATCGATTTTATCCAGAGCTTTGGCAATTACGTGAAAATTGTCACTCCTAGTCAGACATTTTTGACTGCAAGCACCACCCAACAAATTCTCACACAGGTACCGGCATCAAAGTTTATCCGTATCCACAAATCCTACATTGCTTCGATCAATAAGGTGATCAAATATGAGCATGGAATGGTACAGATCAATAATACGTCCCTACCGGTCGGTATTACTTTCCGTCGGGAGTTACAGGAGCGGCTAGCCAATAAATAGCTCATGTGAAGAAGAAAGTTCACTCAATTAGCTGGATGTGCTGATACTGACGTTGGGCTTGTGCAAGACCGGAAAGTTTACTGAATTGGCAATAAAACAATATTCACCTGCTTTTTTATGTAATTCAATGGCTTGTGCAATCATCGTTGAATCTTTTACCCGGACCGAAGGATTTAGCGTAACTTCTTTAAAACGGCCTTTTCCACTTTCTTCTTCAAGCATGATTGCTGTTGCATGGTCTACATATTCTTCTACAATAATTTTATTGACTGAGCAGAAATGCAGGTACCATAACATATGGCAGGAGGACAGGGAGGCAAGCAATAGCTCTTCGGGATTGTGTTTGCTGGGGTCTCCCAGGAACGCTGGATCCGAAGAACCTTCAATCTCAGCTTTGCCGTCAATGCTAATGCGATGGCTTCTTTCGTAGTTTTTATAATGATCGGTTCCGCTGCCGCGATTTCCTGTCCAAGTAATTGTGGCGATGTAGTTATGCTGTTTCATTTAAAAGTAGCTATTTGACTTGTTGTGCCAATCTAGGTACAAGTTAAAAAATATAGCTTGAATTTAAGAATGCGTAGAAAGCCTGTTCGCTAGAATTGACTTTCATATTATTTTATAGCCTTCTATTTTTTTTATTTGTAATAATATACTGATTGGTATTTTATTTGTAGATTTGTGTATAATTTAATTTGTTTATTCAATTTCTGTAAATGAGATGGATTTTATTGTTTTTAAATATACCTTTTGGTATTTTATTTTATACTATGATTGGCGCATATAGGACGGTTTTTATAAGAGGTTTTTGGAAAGAAGGTATTCTGGAGATAAAGGGAAGGCCTGTTTTGGATGTGAATTAATCAGTTAACTAAAAATAATTTATATATGGAACACTATGATTTAGTGGTTATAGGCTCTGGCCCAGGCGGCTATGTTGCGGCGATTCGCAGTGCCCAATTGGGGTATAAAACCGCGCTTGTAGAGAAATATGATACATTGGGTGGTACCTGTACCAATGTAGGCTGTATTCCCACAAAGGCAATTTTGGATAGCACACATCACTATCATGAGGCACAGCATCATTTTGCTGCACACGGGATTCAGGTAGCGGGGCTATCGATGGACTTTGAACGCCTATATGCACGTAAAGATAAAGTGGTGTTGCAAAATACACAGGGGCTGAATTTCCTGATGAAAAAGAATAAGGTAACAGTGATCCATGGAGCGGCTTCTTTTGTCGATAATTCAACGGTGGAGATTGCTACGTCGGCGGGGGAGCGGCTGTCCCTTGGCGCAAAGAAATTTATCATCGCTACCGGTTCAAAGCCAGCAACAGTTCCGGGAGTAGCCATAGATAAAAAACGTATCATCAGCTCAACAGAGGCGTTGTCCTTGAAAGAAAAACCAGATAAAATCGTTATTATCGGTGGCGGTGTAATTGGGGTAGAGATGGCATCCATATTCAATAGATTGGGTTGTGAGGTCACTATTATCGAATATGCCGATCGCCTCCTTGCCAATATGGATCATGAATTGGGGGACGCCTTGAAAAAGATACTGCTGCATGATGGCATTAAAATTTTGCTTGAACAGGCTGTTTATAAAACAGAAAATATAGGCGCTGCGGCAAACGTTTTCTTTAGGGATCGAGCTGGTCAGAAGCAACAGTTACAGGCGGATTATATTTTGGTCGCTGTCGGACGGAAAGCATTTACAGCGGGGCTTGGTTTGGAGAATACAGCTGTTCAACTAGACGTCAGAGGTATGATCGTTACCAACGAGCAGTTACAGACGGCCGTTCCCCACATTTATGCTATTGGTGATGTGATCGGCGGGGCAATGCTTGCTCATAAAGCTGAAGAAGAAGCAATCTTTGTTGTCGAACATATGGACGGCCAAAAACCAAAGGTACATTACGATCGGATCCCAAGTGTGGTTTATACCTGGCCCGAAGTAGCTTCTGTTGGCGCAACAGAAGAGGAGCTAAAAGCAAAGGGTATAACGTATACGATTGGGAAATTCCCGTTTTCCGCAAATGCCCGTGCCCGCGCAGGGATGGAAACGCAAGGTTTTGTAAAGGTGTTAGCAGATCCAAAATATGGCGAACTATTGGGAGTTCATATAATTGGAGCACGTGCCGCCGATCTGATCGCTCAAGGTGTTTTGGGCTTGGAATATGAAATCACCGCCGATAGCATGTCGAGGGTGTCGTATGCACATCCTACTTATTCAGAGGTCTTGAAGGAAGCGCATACCATTGCTTCGGGGCGGCCATCTGTAAATATATAAGTATCCTATGCGTCTTTTCGGCGAAGAACAAAATGTATTTCTTTTAGAAGAGCTAAGCGTATTCCCTTCGTAGAAAAGGCGCTGCTTGTCTATTTTTTTGGATACAAAAATCAATTTATCTATGTTTGTTGTGTATCATCTTTTAATTTATGGACAAACAGCTATTGTTGGACAGTATTCAGAAAGAGATCGACCTCACGGAAGATGAAATCGTACGCCTATTGGCTGTTGTGAAATCCAAAAAAGTGAAGAAGAAACAATATTTACTGTTGGAGGGCGATCTGAGCAGGTATGCTCTTTTTGTCGCTTCGGGTTGTCTAAGAAGTTATTGTGTGGATGAAAACGGCTTTCAGTATATTCAACAGTTTGCTCCCGAAGGTTGGTGGATCGGCGATATGTATAGTTTGGTAACCGGAAAACCGGGCAACCTATACATTGATGCGGTATTTGAATCTGAGGTATGGATGATTTCCAAAGTAGATCTGCATCGGCTCTATCAGGAGATTCCGAAACTGAATGTCTATTTTCGAATACTTGCCGAAAATGCGTTGGTTTATTATCAAAGTCGATCGATGGAGAATCTCCGTCTAGCTGCCAAAGAACGTTACGAAAAGTTCTGTACACGTTATCCTACATTGATCGACTGTCTTCCGCAGAAACAAGTTGCTGCATATATTGGTGTTACGCCCGAATTTTTAAGCAAAATGCTGCATCAATAGCGGAAATCGGGCTATCGGCAAGAAATTGACCGGTGATCTACCATTTCTCTTTTAACAGCGTTTCCAATTGACCGATTTCTTCCTGATACATGGTCTTCTTTCTCGTTCCAAAGTAAAGTATATTCTCCACGGGAGAAGTCCCTTCCCAGATTAGTTTTATTTTTCCAGATGCAAGTGCTTCGGCACATAGGAAGTCGGGAACAATGGAAAAGCCAGTATTGTTGCTTAAGCAGCGTATGATTGAACTGATATTTGGGACGATATAATTGGGACTGAAATCCGGATGTTCGCCAAAATGTGTCGACCAATAGTTTTTTAAATGATCCATATCGGCAGCCGTGCTATACCACAATTGTTTTTTTAGGAGTTGAGCTGCCTCCTTAATTTTATTGTCGCTCAGCAGTGACTCAAGTGTGGATGTGTCGGTCTGACAACCTGCAATCAAGACAATACGCTCTTTTGAGAAAGCTTCGTATTGTAAATTCTGTTGGTTTCCTTTTTGAGGCGTAATAATAAGGTCCAGTAAACCATTATCAAGATCCTGCTGCATCTGAGGATATTCTCCAAATTTGATAATTAAATTGAAAGGGAGCTGCGCAATATGTTCTTCCAGCGTGTATTGAAAGGTCTCAAAACACATTCCGATACTAATTGTAACACGTTCGTCCAATGCACGCTTGTGAAAATGTTGTTCACCGGTTTCTAGTTTTTTAAGCGGGTCAATAACATAGTTGTACAAGATTTTCCCCTTTTCGGTCGGCACCATTCTTCGCGCAGATCGATCAAAAAGCTTGTGGCCGGTAAAGGCTTCCAGGGAATTCAGATGTAGGCTGACTCCAGGTTGAGAAATAAACAATTCCTGTGCAGCCGCAGATAACGTTCCGGTCTCATAGATTGCCTTAAATGTACGAAGCCATTCTAAGTTCCATTTCATAGTTATTATTTTTATGATACAAATATACAATTTAAATTATTTGTATGATTTAAAAATATGATAGAAATTTGTGTTATCAATAATAAAAATTATAGAAATGAAAATATTTATTATCAACGGCGGACAGAAATTCGCACACTCGGGTGGTTCTTTCAATACCACAATAACAAATTGGACTGTTGAAACATTGGCTGAAAATGGACTTGAAACAAGGGTAACCAATATCAACGATGATTTTGATCCAATGGTTGAAGTTGAAAATTTTAAATGGGCAGACATTATCGTTTACCATTTCCCTGTATGGTGGTTTCAGGTTCCGAACCGTCTGAAGCTCTATATCGATGAAGTTTTTACGGCGGGTCACAACAACGGTATCTATAAAAATGATGGTCGTTCACGTAAGAATCCGGCCATTAACTATGGTACCGGAGGTTTGATGCATGGTAAAAAATACATGGTGACTTCGAGCTGGAATGCTCCTGACACTGCATTTACATTAGAAAATGAGTTTTTCGATCAGCATTCTGTTGATGAAGGAGTTTTATTTGGTTTTCACAAGATGAATCAGTTTGCCGGGTTGGAGCGTATAGGCAGTTTCCATTTTCATGATATGGAGAAGGGGGCGTCTCAAGAACGTGTCGACAACTACGAAAAGGAATATAAACAATATTTGGAAGAGGTCTTCCATTTGGAAACTACGTTGAACTAAAAATTTATTGATCGATAAATCGCTTTATCCATGGCGTTATTGCGATGAAAAGAGTAAATTACCAAAATAAAAATCAATAACATGAAGGTATATTTAACCGCAATTTTAAAGGCAGTTCCTGCACATCGGGAAGAAGTATTGGCATTATTGTTAGAAATGGTCGAAGCAAGTAGAAAGGAAGAAGCTTGTATACAGTACGATCTGCACCAGGTAAACAATGATGAAAACCAGTTTATATTTTATGAAATATGGGAAGATCAGGCGGGCTTGGATGCGCATAATCAACAACCTTATATTGTTGCATTCGGAAAAGTTGCCGGTGAAAAATTGCAGGAAGCGCCTCAAATTATATTAATGAATAAAATCGCTTAATTTACAATGTGGTCTGTAAGGACCGTATTGAAAAGATAGCAAAGAATATCATGTAGTGGATGATGTGTACAGGCGGAAGATATGAACTATAATTGAAGTATTGGTGGGTACCAAAATCATTTGTGTTGCCTTGAATAAGCTTGTTTTATTCTGATTTAGTGACGCGAATGATTTTGTTGGTACCTTGCTGAACAGCGACATCGACTTTATTTCGTTGCGTGTAGCTCTGTTGCAGTAGGTTCAATTTTTTGGCCAGCTGACCATCTTGATTGTCTAGCCAAAAGGTCGCAGCCATAATACCGATTTGAACTCTATAACTGGAATCAGTTTCCGGAACAAGCTGCTCGATAACCTGATGTTGATACCAAGTGAGGTTTTTGTTTTCTTTTTGGGAAACACAGGCATGTAGGAGAAGTGCCAGAAGGGCTAGATAGCCGATTTTTAAAAGTTGACTGCGTCTTAGGTTCATCAATAGTTTTTTTGTGTTGCACCAAATTTACTATTTTTTATCCAACGAATTAATTAACTTTGTAAGTTTTTACGCTCCAGTTTAGACAGATACGCTTCATTTATTTATTAGACTTCTCGTGTATGCATATTCAAGTAAATCTAAAAATGTATGAAGTTTGCTGTTCATTTCGCTGTAATCATAAGCCTGAATTTCTTCAGGTGATTGCACAAATTGGAGCGATTGGCTTTGAAGGAAAAGATCTTCTTCTGTAGCTATCAAAAGCCGGACGACTTCAGGTGTGAGTTCCATATGGCATTGAAATCCGTAGACGAGATTTGTATAGCGAACAATTTGTCTAGGGCAGCCGACGCTGCTTGCTAAGATTTTACTTTCCGGGGTAAGTCCAGGCATATCGTTGTGCCAATGTCCGACCGGTAATGAGCTGCCAAAATGTGCTATTTTGCTGTCGTTTATTCCTTCCTCTGTGAGCGTGATGGGGAAAACTCCAATTTCTTTTTGCGGACTATGTCTGTACGTTGCCGACAGCGCTTCGCCAATCAATTGTGCGCCCAGACATATACCAACAACCGCCTTTCCTGCATCAATACATCGGCGGATAAAAGCGATTTCGGCCTTCGCGTCAAAATAAGGGTATTCGGACGGGGATGAATCTGGGCTTTGAGGTCCGCCCATAATGATCAACACATCGATGGAATCTATTTCTTTTGGAAGGGGATCTTGTTGATAAACATGGGAGAAAGTAACTGAATGTTGCTGTTTTTCTGCCCAGGTTAAATAGGCCCCGGGTGCTTCAAAAACTTCGTGTTGTATAAAATGTATCCGCATTGGTTTTTATGTTATAGGTTCTCATTCCAGTAATAACTATCTGCTGTAGGACGCTGTCCAAAAATTGCCGTGCCTACTCTGACAATCGTAGCGCCTTCCGCTATCGCGATCTCTAAATCTCCGCTCATGCCCATCGACAATTCTTGCATCGATACACCTGGAATAGCTAGGGCTATAATTTGTCGTTGAATTTGTTTGAGCAATTTAAAACAGGCACGTACCTGTTCGGCCTCGGCACTCAATATGCCGATAGTCATCAGTCCTTTAATCTTTAGTGTGCTTAATGTTGCTATTTGCTGAACCAGGCCGATCACTTCCCCTGGGGCAGCGCCGTACTTGCTCTCTTCGAAGGAAGTATTTACCTGGATGAGCACTTCCATGGTTTTATCTTCCTTTAAAAGTCGCTGATGCAATTTTTCGGCGAGATCTATACGATCGATCGAATGGATGCAGGATACGTTGCATTTGAGCAGGTCCTTGATCTTATTGGTTTGAAGATGACCAATAAAATGATTGACATGGGGAACAGTGTTTAAATATTCAAATTTGTCTTTCAGTTCCTGCACTTTATTTTCAGCAATTAGGGTTTGACCAGCTTGCAGTGCGATTTCTATACGTTCGGCAGGTACGGTTTTAGTGGCCAGCAATAATTTTACCTCGTGGGGATCGCGACGGTTTGTTTTGCAGGCTTCGTCTATACGTTTTTGTATGACCTGTATATTTTCTGCTATAAACTCATGCATGGTGCGGTTGTACTGTTTTTTTCATCATGATATCTATTTGTTTATCGTTACCCAGTTGAAAAATATGCTGGTCGAATGCGACAAAACCATTTTTCTGATAGAAATTGATTGCCCGCAAGTTTTTTTCCCAAACACCAAGCCAGATAAATGAAGCTGCTTTTATTTGGGCTAAGGCTAGTGCTTTTTCAAACAATAACTGTCCCACTTTTCTACCATGAAATTCCTGTAATACATAGATGCGCTCAATTTCTAATGCCTGCGGGCACTGTTGTTCGGTCTGCGCCTGTCCGGTATTTACTTTTAGGTAGCCAATAACATCATTTTTCAAGACGGCGAAGTAAAATTCAGATTCGTTATCGCAGAGCTCGGACAATAATTTTTCATTTGAAAACCCTTCGGCCAGATAGGTGTTCATATTCTCTTCGGTGTTTGTGTCTGAAAAGGTCTGAATAAATGTTGCTTTTCCTATTTCCTGCAGCAGGTCAATATCGGTTAGTTTTACCTGTGTGATTTCTATGTCAGTGTTTGTGTTCATTTTTTTTCGTTACTTATTGATCCATTTTTCATTGCTGCGGCAATATTTCTTTCGAGCTCATTGTCGCTATTTTTTAAAAAATCACGGATACGCTGTCTTTCTGTTTCACTTTTATTTTGACTTAATTTTTTTTGGCCCTGTAAATCTGTAACGACAAGCTCGAAGGCAACGATACCCTGCATCATACCACTTTTAAAACGATCGGAGAGGCTGTTCCATTGCGTTAGATAGGCTTCGTCATAACTGAGGATCATCTGCTCTAAGGCCCTGTTTTTTGCTTTTTCGTCTGTAAGAATGGAGGCAAGTCCATAGGCATGTACAGCGATGTAATCCCAGGTTGGCACGCTTTCCTTCTTTTCGTAGTGTTGTGGTGAGATATAAGCATGTGGTTCGGAGAAAATAACCAATGACGGCGTATTTTCGATGTAATTTGTTTGCTCGTTTGCGCGAGCGAAGTGTGATGTTAAAAGCAACTGATCTTTATCCGTACGGATATGGAAGGGGAGCTGTGTGGCTATTGGAATCCCCTCTTTAATCGATACAATGGTCGCAAAACTATACTGTTGCATAAATTCAACCTTTTCTGCGTAATCCTCGAACTGGAAATGTTTGGGTACATACATGCAAATAGCTATTTCTTGATTTAATCCAAAATTACAGTCAATAGATGCAACTGAGCTAGTCCAATTTGAATAATGTAGCTGGTCCAGTGTTCATTTATTGCGCTTGCTTAAGTATATTTACGCTGAAAGATAAGCAAAGAAAGGTGTAGGAAATGGAAAAATATGAGCTAAGACGTTTAGAAATAGGAGAATGGCATGAATATAAAAAAATTAGACTGGAGGCCTTATTTTCTACCCCTGAGGTGTTTGGAAGCAATTATCAAAAAGAAGCAGGGTACAGTGATGCAGAATGGATGGCCTTGCTTGATAATCCCAAATGTGCGATGTTCGGCTTGTATAACCTGGGAATATTGGTGGGGCTGACTGGTGTTGTATTGGATAGGGCAGATGAGTCAAATGCGATTTTGATCGCTTCTTTCATTCAGGAGAGTCATAGAGGCCGGGGTTTATCCCGCTTGTTTTATGAAGCGCGTATCGCATGGGCACGTGAGCAAGGATGTGGTCAGATTACGGTATCCCATCGGGTGGGGAACGATGCGTCTAAAGCAGCGAATCAGTCATTTCATTTTAAATACACGCAATCCAGGGATGTCGTTTGGCCTGACGGAGTCGAAGCCGAAGAGCTAATCTATGTTTTACATCTTTAGTGAACAAGCTCACAACAGTGGATGAATTCAACAGGGCATTCATACCGGTAAAAATGCATCAACTATTCTTTGCCAGTAATCAGCTAAAGAAGTGTGCTTTCAGATCAGTTATTGTGCGAGCTGTTGGGCATTTTTGGATTATATTGTTGTACATGGTCAACTTTGGCAAATAGGTGTGGGCCATTCATTTCAATTCCTGCGGCTAGAAAGTCATCTAAGATCGATTGAAAAATTTCAGATTTTGCCAGTTCAATTTCTCCAGATTTAGCGATATACACATTCAGTTCATACAGGACATAGAAGTCGTCTAATTTTTTTTGTAAGACAAATGGTGCGGGGCTAAGGTTGACTCTTTTTATTCGGGGTGGGATGTTCAGCAGCAGTTCGTGGATACGTTGCCAAGGTTCTTCGTAACCGACTGTCAATTCCACCTGAAAGCAGATTCCATCTTCTGAGAAGGTTGAATAATTGACGGTATTTCCGGAAAGTACCGAGGAATTGGGGATGGTAATTTCTTCATTTTTTATCGTTCGAAGCCTTGTTACCAGTGGTGATTTTTCGATAACAACGCCTGTTTTGTCGGCGATAGTGATACGGTCTCCGATACGGAAAGGACGCATATAGGTGATGACAAGTCCCGCTATGATATTGGAAATTGCAGAAGATGATCCTAAAGAAAATAGGACACCTATAAATACGGATATTCCTTTAAAGATATCTGAATTTGCACCGGGTAAATACGGGAATATGAGCACCAGTGTGAAGGCCTGAAGCAGAAAGCGGACAATGGTGAAAGTTGGCATGGCAAAATCGCGATGAAAGCCATTAACCTCTAATTTGCCTTTGTCAATTTCGCTAAAGATATACTTTATGAATCGAACGGCATACCGCATGACAACGAGTATGACAAATACGGTAATCAGATTTGGAATATAATCCCAAATTGCCAAAACTGCAGTCTTCAGGGGCTTTGTGAAAAGTCCAATGAGGTTAGATGCCCAGCTCTGTGTAAATGGAAAAACACTGAAGACAATCGGCAGCATGATAAAGGCAATGAGGACGATTAAGCCCCAACGTAAAATATTTATTGCATTAATAAACATCCGTGTTTTTTGTACCGAAGTGACAAGGACATAATTTTTGATCTTAATGTCTTTGATCCGTTGTGTTCTTTCCGTTAATATACGTTGCGTACCATATTTTTTCAATTTGTTTATCAATAAAATCAAAATTGAAAAAACGACAAGAATGAGAAATACAAGTCCAATACGGGTAAGAAGTTTTGTAATGCTGTTATCTGCTCGTTCTGTTGTGATTGAATCCTGGATTCTTTTTAGGTAGTTTGTCGCAATCTCTTCTTTGCTTTTTCCTTCAAGTAGTGCATCGAGTTCTGTGACGGAAGTTATGACGAGATCTTTGTAAACGATGTCCGCACTAATTTCGCTGTTTTCGATTTTAAACGAATCTACTTTCACAAAATCATCTTCATATAGACTATGGATCCTGCTGACCACATTGTAAGCACGGTCTTTGGCTAATGATGATCCAAGTTTATTATAGATATAGAAGAGGGTATCCTGAAATGGTGCGACAGCATATCTTTTGGTGTTTTTTTTGATGGAGTCTACTTTAACTTTCAGCTGTTGCTTCCGAAGGTTATTTTCTTCGTCAAACTCATTTAGCTGCTGTTTTAAATTCTCCTTTTTGGGGCTATTTTGACTTTTAAGATCGGCAATTTCGTTCTGAAGCTTTACCCGTTCAAGAGAATCATTGATTTGCTGCTGTCTAATTCCGTTCAGCAAGGAACTCAGATCCAATTCTTTTTTATTGACTGAATCTGTTTCTTGCGCATAAAGCTGTGTGCTTGTTAAAAAAAGGCAAGATATGGTCATTAAGAAATAAACGTAAATACTTCTCATCGTGTTGTTGGTAAAATTGAAAGCCGATGTTTACTAGGTCATTTTGCACATAACGATCGGACAGGTTCTCAAAGATAATAATTATCTTGATTAGATGGCAGATTGTCAAATATGATATAAATTGAAGGTAAAATGATACGATGCGATAGCTGAATTCAAATTATTCCAACTTTCTTTGTTAAAACGATTGGGCATAAGTTCAACGTGGAAAACTATGTAGCTAATTTATCCAAAAAATATGATTAAACCTTTTCAAAAATCTATTCTTGCCATGAACAGACTTGGGAAGATGGGCCTCTGCTTTATTGTGGCCTGTGCTTCCACTGTTTTAGATGGACAAGCCCAAGAACGGCAAGCTCCAGCTTATCCATTAATTACACACAACCCCAATTTTAGTATATGGTCAATGACGGACCAACTCAATGCATCGACAACGAAACACTGGACAGAAGCTGATCATTCGCTGTTGGGCTTAATTGATGTTGATGGTCATATTTATCGTTTTCTTGGAAAAGAGGAACCTAGTTATGCGGTTATTCTACCGACTGCGGAAGATAAATCTTATACGGTACAGTATACTGAGTCGAAGCCTCAAGGTGGTTGGGAGTCTTCCGCTTATAATACAAATACCTGGAAATCGGGAGCCGCACCCATTGGTGATGACGAGAAGCAGGTAAAAACCCTTTGGAAATCTGATGACATTTGGGTAAGACGGGAGTTTGCTGTGCGCGATCCGAAGAGCATTAATGAGCTGTTTCTAAAACTCAATCATGATGATAATATAGAAGTATTTTTGAATGGGAAGAAGATTTACGAAAAGGTAGGTTGGACCAACAGCTTTCAATATTTACCGATTGACAAGGCGAATTTGAAGGCTGGACAAAATCATATTGCCATCCATTTGAAGAATAGTGCTGGTGGTCGTTATCTGGATTTTGGTTTGGTCGACAGGCTTAAAGAGCGTGGACCGAAAATTCAGGAAGCCGTGCAAAAAGATGTGGAAATAACAGCGACGCGTACGGTCTATAATTTTCAGGCCGGTAAGGTGGATCTGAAGCTAAGCTTTACGTCGCCTTTGCTTATGGATGATCTGAATTTATTGGCTCGACCGGTAAGCTATATCACTTACAACGTAAAAGCAAACGACGGCAAGCAGCATGCGGTCAAAGTTTTTCTAAGTGCATCCACAAATATTGCGGTATATAAACCTTCACAGGAAGTAACCGCCGAAAAATATGAGACGGCAAAATTGTCGGTACTAAAAGCGGGAACGGTCGAACAGCCCATTTTGCAGAAAGGTGCCGATGATATGCGGATAGACTGGGGTTATTTTTATGTTGCTTCACCAAAGCAGGATAAAACGCAACAGTTTATTAGTCCGAGGGGCGGAGCCGTCGACGCCTTTAGAAAGGGAACAACGACCGCTGCAAAAACTGTTAAAGGTACCTCACTTGCGCTGAACACGGTCATTCCGTTTGGCAATGTGGGTGCGAAAGCGGAGGAGCGTTTTGTTGAGGTGGGCTACGATGAAATTTATGCGATTCAGTATTTCAAAAATAACCTGAGACCATGGTGGAACAATTCTGGCAAAGAAACGATGGAGAATCAGCTGACTTTGGCTGCAGATGAGTATCGTAATGTGCTCGATAAGTGCGTGGCATTCGACAAAGCAGTGTATGCAGATGCGCTAAAATCGGGCGGAAAAGAATATGCACATCTTAGTGTTCTAGCTTATCGCCAAAGTATAGCAGCACATACCTTGGTCAAAAGTCCACAAAATGAATTGCTATGGCTTTCCAAAGAAAATAATAGTGGTGGTTTTATCAATACGGTGGATGTCACTTATCCTTCAGCACCAATGTATTTGATCTATAATCCGGAGTTGTTGAAAGGGATGCTAACTGGAATATTTTATTTTAGCGAGAGCGGTAAATATCCATATCCTTGGGCGGCGCACGATTTGGGTACGTATCCATTGGCCAATGGTCAAACCTATGGTGAACCTATGCCTGTGGAGGAATCGGGCAATATGATTATTTTAACTGCGGCAATCGCAAAAGTGCAAGGGAATGGAGACTATGCCAAGCAGCATTGGAAAACATTGACAACATGGGTCGATTATCTCGTTAAAGATGGCTTTGACCCTAAGACACAGCTCTGTACAGACGATTTTGCTGGTCATCTTGCACGAAATGCCAATTTATCTGTTAAAGCTATTGTCGGTATTGCCTGTTATGCGCAGCTAGCGGAGGCCATAGGTGAAACTGAAATCGCAAAAAAATACCGCGCAATTGCCGAGGAAATGGTTCCGAAATGGATGGAAATGGCAGATGCGGGCGACCATTACGCGCTGACATTTGATGATAAAAATACCTGGAGTCAAAAATATAATTTGATCTGGGACAAAGTGTTGGGATTGAATCTGTTTCCTCAAAAAGTGTATGATACGGAAATTAAGTATTATCTGACCAAGCAAAATAGATTCGGTATTCCATTGGATAGCCGCAAAGCGTACACCAAAAATGACTGGATTCTTTGGACAGCATCATTTGCTCCATCCAAAGAAGCCTTTGAAGCATTGGTGAAACCAGTCTATAATCATGCGATTCAAACGGAATCCCGTGTCCCATTAAATGATTTTTATGATTCGACTACGGGGATCCGTGAAAACTTCAAGGCGCGTAGTGTTGTTGGAGGTTTTTATATGAAACTTTTAGCGGATATAATGAAACAAAAATAAATGATGTCAATGAGCAGGGGGAGAACCTGCAATGAAATTTAGTTTGTGTTTAGTTAATTTAGACGGCGAGCAATTTAGGGGTGCTCGCCGTCTGTTTATTGGAGGATATGTTTCAGTGTTTCGGATGATATCTCCACAACAGTAGCGTGTTTGACACGATGTTTTTTTTCTAGAAATTTCCCCTGAACGGTAATTGCCTGCAGGGCAATCAGTCTATCGAGCTGCTTTGATGATAGTTTTAAACAGGTACGAATAACAGTGGCTAGTTTCAGCTGAAAACCGAAAGGATAGCTCACTTTGAAGAATAAGCTATCTGTATTCATTAGGTTTAAATCTGCCGTGGACAGCTCTTCATATTGTATTTTATAGGTGACAGCAGCTAAATCAGGCTCAACCTGATTCTTTTTCCTGATTGCTGCGGAAAAAGCATATTCCCATGCCAACGCCCTATTGTTTTCCTGAAATTTATGGAACAATTCCTTGTTGATGGATTCGGGTCTTGTATTTTTTTTCTGTGCATTCATTCTGAACTTTTCACTGCAGTAGAATCTATCACTATCACAATGGCTGCAAGATCTTTTGAGAAGGGGAGTGCTATCTGCTTTTATCTCCCAGGTATATTCTTTTCGCATGATTTATAGTCGCGCTTAATATTCTTTGTAAGAGTTTGATATTATCGACGATATTGCGAAGAATGGGTCAGGTATTTTACATGCTGAATGAGCATAAAACACAGACTTAAACTAGTAATACCGCGAATAATAGGGTGAAATAAAAACCTGTTCGGATAGGTTTATCCGAAGAAAAGAATAATTAGCCTGTGGTTTGTGAGGCTAAATTATGCGACTATAAATTTGAAAATTGTGCTCAAAACGCTATTTCGTTGGTTTATACACGAATATAATTAATTTATCTGGTTTTCTGCAAGTTGCGAGGAAAATAGTGTTAGCATGGCAATCGTTAATAGGTTACAGGGATGTGGAGTGTAACCGTGGTGCCGGCAGTTGGGTTTTTGGTGATCTGTACACTTGCTTTTTTGCCTAACAATTGCATGCGTTCTCGGCTGATCGTTCCTGAAAGCGAACGATGTGAAACTTCAGGAAGGTCGGAGCTGTCTTTTCCGCTATCTTCAATTCGCACCTGTAGGATATCTGCCGACAACTCAAATTGGATATCAATGTTCCCATTACCCGTTTCGAAGTCTATGCCATGCAGAATTGCATTTTCAACATAGGGTTGAATGAGCATTGGCGGCAGCATGACTGCACTCAGATCTTGGTCTTCAGGTTGTGTGATATGGTAATGGAAAGCATCCTCAAAACGCATTTGCTGCAGAATCAGATAGTTTTCTAAGGTCTCCAATTCCTCATTTAGTGGAACAAGGTTTTCACGGCTTAATTCGAGATTGCTACGTAGTAGTCGACTGAAACGGTTTAAATATTTAATGGCATTTTCTTTTTTATCCAGGCGCATGAAGCTTTGTACAGCCGAAAGGGTGTTGAAAATGAAATGCGGTTCCATCTGTGTGCGCAATAGCTGTTGCTGCAATAAGACCTTTTCTTTCTCCTGTCTGAAACGCCGCTGGCGAAAACTGTAATACAGGAAGAAAAGTACGATGATCAATAAAATAACCGCCAAGGAAGAAATGATCAGCCACAAACGATTTTGCTGTAGTTGAAGTTTATTGATCTTAATATTTTCGTTCAGTATACGAATAGACTGATCTTTGGCCTGGAGTTGATATAGGGCATTCATTTCTGCAATCGCTTGTGTATTCTCCGATTGGTAAATCCCCCTTTGTAATTGAACAAGGTGATTCAATACGTCTATGGCTGCTTTATCTTTTCCTTGCAAGCGGTATACGGCTGCAAGACTGTTCTGAAATGTAATTTCGTTGTTGGGAAAGATTAATTTAGGAAATTGCGCTTTAAGTTTACCGGCTTTTTGGATGAATTTTTCTCCCAATGTCGGTTTATTTAATGAAACATAGATTGCGGCTACATTACTGTAGTCTACGAATAAATTGTTCATCAATATAGAGGATGCTGTCTGTTGGTGCAAACGTTCATCTATTGCTATTTTTAGCAACTCATAATGTAAAATGGAATCTGGTTTCTTAGCCGTTTCATAGTATTGGATCTTCGAATCGTATAGAAAACTAATGTTGTATTTGTCTGGATTTTTAGCGTGTAAGTCTTCGAGTTGATGAAGGTAGGGTGCAATATCTTTTGCAGGTCGTTGTAAGGTGTTCAGCGTCTGTATCATTTGTACCAAAACACGTTGTCGGTTAATATGTCCTTCAGGCAGTGAATCAATTAGGGGGAGTACCGAACGATTCATTTTTTCTGCAAGGTTATACTGAAAAGAGCTCAAGTTGTTTTGGGCAGTGGACAATAATATGGCTGATTTTGCTTCGGTTGACAGTCCCGCGGCGGTATCCGACAAAACAATCGTGGCGGCTTTGTTATAATAATAGCCTGCTTCACGTTGCTTTGCTTCTATGCTACGGATGTTTCCTATGCCATTGTAGATAAGTGCTTTGTATTTTGCGTTTCCAGTAGTGGGTTCAATGAGTTCGAGCGCCTGTTGAACAAAAAAAAGCGCCGAATCTTGACCACTCATGGCATATAGTCTTGCCAGGTAGTATTTTACACGAGCAGCGAGTACGGTGTCTTTTTTTACGGTGGAATTTTGGTCTAACGTTAACCAGGCCTGTTTGATGGAATCTCCATTTGCTGCAGTTAATTTTTGGTCTTCGAGCGTTTTAATCTGTGCAGCAATAGCATCATAGTCAGGCGACGGTGTGTCTTTCTTTCGAGCGCAAGCGATAAAAAACAAAGGCAGTAATAGCCAAGGGAAAATGTGGTTCAGTGCGCTCATTTTTCTGGGAAAAGCTGATTTAGGATCGAGTTTTTTCTACGTGATGAAATTGGAATTTCCTCTTTGTTCTTTAAGACAATATATTCGGAACGATTGACACCCGAAATATGTGACCTATTAACAAGATACGATTGATGGGTGCGTAAGAAATAAGGCTGTGGCAATAATTCTTCATAATATTTGAGGGGTTTAGAGATTAACTCTTTTGTACCATCATTTAAAAAGAAAAAAGTATAGGGACCGTCTCCTTTGCAGTATACGATGTTGTGAACAGGGACGATACGTACATGGTGTATGGAAGACAAGGCGATACTTTCGGGCAGCTCGCTGGCATGTAAAGCTTCCTGTGCCATTGATAAACGCTGCATCCATTGGGGATTGTTTTCGCTTTTACGCCGGTAACGTTCTAGCGCTTCGTTCAGTTCGGTTTGGTCGACCGGTTTCAAGAGATAATCCAAAGCACCATATTTGATGGCTTTGATTGCAAAATGATTGTAGGCCGTAATGAAAATGATATTCTGTGGAATAACGGTCAGTTTTTTTAGGATGTCAAATGCTGTACCATCACGGAGCTGAATATCCATGAGTATAACGTCTGGTTGTTTCTCTTCAATCAATTTTACAGCATTTGTCACCGTATCACTCCAGCCAACAAGTTCAACGTCAGTTTCCTGTTGGACTAAATAGCTGATTTCTTTGCGTACCGCGGGTTCATCCTCGATAATGGCTACTCTAATCATTTATCAATACTTTATAGTGTATAAAAATAATAATTGTAAGTAAGGAAACTGCATCCATTTACAATTCGTCGCCATTATTTACAATCTGGATTCAGATTCTCAACAGGGTAGCGAGGAAATTGGTCATTTAAAATTCCAAAAGGCAGCTGAATTTTTTATATTTAGTATTGTATAGACCACTCGTAATATGGAGACTCAAAAGTCATTAAAATCGGTTTTTGCTGGTAGCATTGGTTTGATTACCTTATTTGCAGTCGTTGGGCAATTTGTATTAAGCGCTCTTGTCTCTAAGCTTGGCCGCATGGACTATATTGTTCAGTTTTTTAGTTATTTTACGATTCTGAGTAATATAATGGTTCTGTTATGCTGTTTTTTTACTGTTTGCTGGTCGAAAAGTCGAATGGGTTTATTTTTTACCAAACCCGAAACCATTACGGCTGTAACACTATATATTCTTATTGTCGGTATAATCTACAATGGTATACTTCGCTTCCTGTCGCATCCACAGGGTTTATCAATGGTGGTTGACGAATTATTGCATGTTGTTACACCCCTGAGTTTCTTTTTCTTTTGGTGGCTATTTTTGGATAAAACAGAAATTCGCTGGAGTCATATTTTTTACTGGTTGATTTTCCCATTAGTCTATCTTTTTTATACGTTGTGGCATGGTTCATTTTCTGGGTTTTATCCATATCCCTTTGTCAATGTTTCCGAATTGGGAATGGACAGAGTTCTTTTGAATAGTTTTGGAGTAACCTTGGTTTTCGTCGCCATTGGTGCATTATTGATCGTATTGGGAAAATGGCAAAACAAACGGTATTCTCAGCGGATTAAAAAATAAGAAAACTCAAAGCTTGTCGATATTGTTATATTACTAGAACAGCGTTCTATTTTTTACTTTAATTGAATTGAAAATGGTTATACGATTTTTTGTCTGTGTCTCTTTGGTATTATGTGGGATATGTTGTTTTGGTCAAGTCGATGTTGATAAAATGCGAGCCGAGTACGCTACTGCTGTTCAAAATAAGAAACTCTGTGAAGCGAATCTGAAATTATTGGAGGGAGCTGCCAATTCTGCAACGGAGAAGGGATACCTGGCTGCTTATGAAATATTATGGGCGAAACATATGGGTAATCCGTTTACAAAATTAGGTCAATTCAAGAAAGGGAAAAAGCTTTTGGAGGAAATGATCATGAAATATCCCGATAATATCGATTTACGTTTTATTCGTTGGAGCGTTCAGACACATGCACCTTCTTTTTTAAGCTATAGTAAAGATCGATTGCGGGACAAGGAATATTTGGTGCACAACTTACATAAATTGCCCAATCCTAAGGGGCGAGAAGTGATCTATATCTATTTGAAGGAAGCAAATAGTTATCTCAAAGGTGATCATGTGTTTTCACAGGCCGAATTGAATGAGCTTTCTAAGTAACAAGCTATCCATATAATGAGCTCTCCATATAAGGTATGACCATTCCGCTGCCTATTCATTGATGCTGAATAAAAATCTTCGCATAGGTCAAGTTTTTTTGGGATAAAAATTTTCAACTTTGCATAATCAATAGCAATTAAACTTTAAAATGATGAAACAGATATTTATTAATCTCGTCGTAGCCGATGTGAATAAGTCAATGGATTTTTATACACAATTGGGCTTTACGAATAATCCTCAGTTTTCCGATGAACAAGGCAAATGTATGGTTTGGAGTGAGCATATTTTTGTGATGCTTTTATCTCCGGATAAATTTAAAACATTTACAGAAAAACCGCTAGCAGATACAAAAAAACAGATTGCAGGATTATTTTCACTTTCTGTTTCCGGTTTGGATCGTGTGAACGAAATTGTCGATAAAGGACTGAAAGCTGGTGGCATTGAACCAACGCCAATGAAAGACTACGGGTTTATGCAACAGCGGAGTATTGAAGATTTTGATGGTCATACCTGGGAGATATTTTATATGGATATGAGCAAATTTCCAACTGCATAAAAATTAGATCGGAATAATGGGTTATCGTAAAGTCCCTTGCAGTAATGTAAGGGACTTTTTATTGTGTTGTTGAGGTAGCGAAATAGCTGAATGCCGACCATTGCTGATGCCGATTTTTTTTATCGGTACCACGAATATTAAACCATCGAATGCGAATTATAGTTGTGCCTTGCGAAAAGCTGGGTTAGGTCTTACATTTGACAACATATTCGTTTGCTGTTTAGATAAACGGATGGCTAACAAATCATAAAACTTGACACATGTTTAAAAATAAAAAGCTCAGCAACAATCCGCTTCATTATGTTTATGCGATGATATGGTTGGTGTTATTTGGTTCCATCGCTTACTACGTTTATTCAGGTGCGGCGTTTAAACCTGAGAATGGTAAAATTCATCTGGTAGCCATACTTATTGCTTGGGTCGTGGAGTATCTGGGGCTTACAATTACAAGTCTACTATTCTTATTGTATGGAATCTATCGGGCCATGACAACCGTTTTAGAGGATGTGAAGGATAGTCCCGAGTCTTGAGCGATTTGTGCAACATAGTGTTTACAAATACTAAGGCTATGCTAATGTTACAGTAGCATTTTACGACGTTAATTATATTTGTTTTGTAAATACATATTGTGGTTTACGTGTAAGTCGTGGTACCTATGTTCAAACAAATTACATTTCGAGTTTTGCTGTTGATAAGCGCTTTGCTGCTGGTCGTAAAGCCATTAATTGGTTTTACGTTATATCATCAGGCCAAGGCTCAGGGCGAGAATGAGTTTATAACGGTTATCAAGGCTTTCAGCAAAAGAAAGCAGGAATATTTGGATTGGGTTGAAACTAGCGAAGGCAGCATAATCTGTAATGGTATGTCTGCAGTAGTGGGACGCATCCGAACGTTGCTTATTTTCCATTTCTCCAATTTTTTCTCACCTTCCGTTGGGAAAAATCCGACAAACAATTTCTTAAGTCAACTATTTAGCCCTTTTGAGCGGCTCTACCTGTTGCATCTCCGTTTGACTTTATGATTTGATAGCTGTTTAAAATAGACGAAAGGCGTTATTCTGCTTAGGAATTTCGTTGCTGTAATTTATTTAAAATAAGATATTAAACATGTTTAAGAAAATAGTCCTGATAGGAGTTTTCTTGCTTTCTTGTGGCGTTTTTTGTCATGGGCAGGAAAATAATATACCTATCAAACTCAATGATTTGTTGTCTGCGGTAGCACAACATGCACCTTCTTTGCGTACTGACTATACGGGTACTATGGTACATGAAGCGCGTGTGCAGGAAATACGAAATAACCGTTTGCCGAGTTTGCAGTTATCCTATCAAGCTGATCTCGGTTCAAATAATAATGTGCCCGGCCCTTACTTTGGATTTGGTATTGTGCCAACCAATAATGGAGGGATACGTGAAAATAATAATTACAATGCCGTCAGCAGCAACCTTGCTATTGCGGCGTTTCAATGGGAGTTCTATAATTTCGGCGCGTACCAAGCGCAAGATCAATTGGCTCAATCGGCGGTTAACGTTGAAAAGAAACGATTTGATCAATCAAAATACGACCTGCAATCGTTTACGATCTACAGTTATCTTCAGCTGTTAAAATTGCATGACCTTATTGAAATTCAGACACGGAGTATCGATCGAAACCGAGAGATCAGGCAATCGATATTTGCTGTAGTTAAAAGCGGTATCCGGGCGGGGGTTGATACCAGTATGGCGGATGCGGAGATTTCAAGAGCGAAACTGAGCTTAATTGAACTTGAAAATCAACAACGGCAGTTGCAGATTCGTTTATCGACGCTGTCTGCATTGCCCCCCGATCAAATTGTTGCCGATACGACCGCTGAAAAGATCCTCTTTGAGCAGGTGAAAAGTTCGCCCATTGAATTGAATGGGGGTACGCAGCATCCCTTAGTAGCCTATTACAATGCTTTATTTGATAAAACCAAAATGGAGGAAAAGCTGGTGTCGAAAAGCTACCGTCCTAAGCTCTTTCTTTCGGGGGCAGTGTGGGGACGTGCCGCGAGTGTAGATCACAGCAATAGTTATCGATCCTTAGCGGAGGGATTTGGAGTGGAACGAGGTAATTATCTCGTTGGTGTCGGAATCAATTATAACATCTTTGATCTTCAGCGGAAAAAAGCAAAACTCCATACACAGCGGCTGATGGTTGATCAGGCTGGGCAAAAGCTGCAGGAGGAGCAGGCCAATATTACGATGAATATTGCGCAGTCTGCTGCGGAGGTTGCTACTGCCGAGAAGAGGTTGAACGAGATCCCGCATCAGACCAAAGCTGCTAATGCAGCCTATCGGCAAAAGTTCTCGCTTTATAAAAATGGGCTTACAGATATTGTTGAAGTCAATGTCGCACAAAATATGCTCTATCAGGCTGAGCGGGATTATATCGCTGCCAAGTATAATTATTACCTCGCATTGTTCCATCAGGTCGTTGCCCAGAATAATGTAGACGGATTTCTCCAACTTTTTAAATAAATGTCTATGTCATTAGTTACAGTTGCTTTAAAAAGGCCGATTACGACAGTGATTATTACACTGAGTCTATTGTTATTTTCGATCTTATCACTCTTTAAGATCCCTATCGATATCTTTCCGCAGCTTAATTCGCCTACAATATATGTGATTGAGTCTTATGGTGGTATGTCTCCACAGCAGATGGAAGGTTTTTTTTCCTCCCGAATGCAGGATCAATTTCTATATGTCAACGGTATAAAAAATATTTCTGCCAAGAATATTCAGGGACTGACCTTACTGAAATTGAGTTTTTATGAAAATACGGATATGGCCGAGGCATCGGCACAGGTTGCATTGCAGGTAAACCGGGCCATGAAATTCTTTCCTCCGGGAGCATTGCCTCCGCAAGTTGTCCGTTTTGACGCCTCATCACTTCCTGTCGGGCAGCTAGTGCTGTCATCTAAAACACGGAGTTTAAAGGAAATCTATGATATGGCAAGTACCCTTGTACGTCCGATGTTTTCCGCTGTGCCCGGACTTTCAGCTCCACCGCCTTTTGGAGCCAACTCAAGGACTATCACGGTCAATGTTGATCCCAATAAACTACGAAGTTATAATTTGACGGCAGATGAAATCGTGATGGCTTTGTCAAAATTCAATGTAATGTCTCCTTCGGGTAACCTTCACCTTGACAATACAATGTATGTCACGACGATAAACTCTCTCATTAAGAATGTAAGCGACTTTGCCAATATTCCAATTTTGACGAAAAATGGGATACCTATTTATGTGAAAGATGTGGCTCGGGTATCAGATGGATCCGATATTACGGTGAGTTATGCATTGATCAATGGAAGAAGATCCGTCTATATTCCTGCGGTGAAAACGGCTGATGCTTCTACCTGGGCTGTTGTGCGTAATCTGAAAGCTAAATTACCGGAGATTCAAAACTTGCTTCCTGAAGATGTGAAAGTTTCCTATGAGTTTGATCAGTCTGTGGCCGTAATGAATTCGGTCCAAAGCCTTTTGCACGAAGGCGGACTTGGGGCTTTATTGACCGGGTTGATGGTGTTGTTATTTTTGCGGGATTGGCGTAGTAGTTTGATCGTCATCATTACAATACCAGTTTCCATATTATTGGGGGTATTGTTGCTGAAAATTTTCGGACAAACAATCAATATAATGACTTTAAGTGGTTTGGCACTGGCGATTGGGATTTTGGTTGACCAGGCGACGGTGACAATTGAAAGTATCCATCAGCATCAGGAAAAAGGGACAGCCAAACGGAAAGCAATTTATCGTGCCTGTCAAGAGATTGCGGTGCCATTGTTGTTGATTCTCTTTTGTATCCTCGCTGTTTTTGCACCTTCGTTTATGATGGAAGGCATCCCTAGAGCCATGTTTTTACCTTTGTCCCTATCCATTGGTTTAACGATGATTGCTTCGTATTTTATGGCGCAAACATTGGTGCCGATCTTATCAAATTGGTTGCTCAGGGATCATCATCTAGGGCACGCTCAATCGGATTCACCCAGTTTTTTTGATCGGATAAAAAAGCGGTATCGTGTGATATTACATCGATCCATGCGTCATAAGGGTAAGGTTGTCTTAGGCTATTTATTTTGTACGCTTGCGATATCGGCGCTTGCATTCCTATATATCGGCAAGGATATGATGCCGAAAGTCAATAATGGACAGTTTCAATTGCGGATCAAGGAACCCGATGGGACACGATTGGAACGTACGGAGGAATCTGTTAAACAGGTTCTGCAATTGATTGACAGTACGGTCAATCATCAGGTCGCCATCAGTTCTGCTTATGTTGGTTTGGTTCCGAGCAGTTATGGTGTTAGTAATTTGTATGTTTTCAATACAGGGACACACGAGGCTGTTATTCAGGTGAACTTAAATGCAGATTATCATGTCAATATGGATGAGCTTAAAGATGTACTCAGACATAATATTCAGTACAAAATGCCACGTTTGCGGTTCAATTTTGAGCCTATAGACATGACCGAGAAAATTATGAGCCAAGGTGCGGCCACACCGATCGAGGTCCGTATTGCTGGAAAGAAAATGGATGAGATGAAGTCATATGCCGACAAAGTTGTTTCAGCTCTGCACAAGATTGATTATTTAAGGGATGTACAGATTGCTCAACCCTTGAAGTTACCGACCATTGCAATAGCCATCGATCGGCTCAAAGCATCACAATTGGGTTTACAGATGGATGATATTGCCCGGTCTGTGACGGCGAGTACGTCTTCGAGTCGTTTTACGCAAAAGATACAATGGCTTGATGAGAATAACACCTATACGTATCAAGTACAGGTTCAGGTGCCTGAATATGTGATGAATACGATGGACGAATTGCGTGAAATCCCATTGGTCAAAGGGCAGTTAACGCCAACCTTAGGCGATATTGCGAGTTTTAATACACAATATATGCCTGGAGAGTATGACCGACAAGGGCCAAGGCGCTATTTAACTGTGATGGCCAATATACACCAAAAGGATCTGGGGACGGCTACAGCGGATGTTCAAAAAGCGATTCGGAGCCTGGCTGCTCCACCCCGAGGTGTCATCGTTGAGATGAAGGGAATGTCTACACTGTTGCTTGAGACCATGAGTAGCCTTCAAATAGGCCTGCTATGTGCTGTGGTTGTTATTTTTCTTTTATTGGCGGCAAATTACCAAAGTGTGAAACTTTCCTTGACGGCTTTGGTGACTATTCCGGCAGTTATTCTTGGGGCATTGTTGATGCTCATATTGACGGGGTCGACCTTAAATTTACAATCCTATATGGGCATGATCATGTCTACAGGTGTTTCGGTTGCAAATGCCATTCTTATCGTTTCGGGGGCAGAAAATTTGCGTATCGATCTTCGTAACGCGCGGACGGCGGCTTTTGCGAGTGCTGCTACTCGTTTGCGTCCCATATTAATGACGAGTATGGCTATGATTGCGGGGATGATTCCGATGGCTATGGGAATGGGAGAAACTGGGGAGCAGGCGGCGCCACTTGGACGTGCTGTTATCGGTGGTTTGTTTGCGTCAACTTTTGCCGCCCTTTTCATACTCCCCTTGCTGTTTGTCTGGATGAAAGAAAAATCCAACTATGATTCTGTTTCATTGCTCCCGCATGAGGAACCGGTGGATGCAGAGGCTATTTTAGACAACAATGCTTATATCGCAAATTAGGTGTTAGGCTTAGCAGGCTTAAATGTTATTTTACGATACGGTGAACTTAAAATTTTGAAAAAGAAATGTACCATCTAGTGGGTGGGAAAAATGATTAAAGATGAAAGAACTATGCTATGTATTCTTGTCAATAAGCTTATTAACTGCTTGCGGAAGCACAGAGAAGCCTATAGACCTTACTCCAAAACAACCGGGCAAGACTGCAGCTCATGAAGTTGCGGTGTTGCAGGAAAAGGTTATGTCGAGCAGTGTTAGATTGCCGGGAAAACTTAAACCATATAATGAAGTCAATATTTATGCGAAGATGAATAGTTTTGTGAAACATATTCATGTGGACCGTGGAACTATTGTCAGGAAAGGTCAACTGTTAATCCAGTTGGAAGCACCAGAAATGCTGGCGGCAGTCCAGGCCGCGCGTTCGCGTTATGTACAGGCGCAGGAAACGGCTTCGGCAAGCAAGGATAAATATCGCCGACTGAAAAATGCGGCGCAGGAAGAGGGGGCTGTTTCACCTTTGGATCTGGATAATGCGTTGTCAAAGATGAAAGCAGATGAAGCTGTTGCCATGTCGGAAAAAGCTAATGTAGAAGAGGTGGAGATGATGCAATCTTATCTGGATATCAAAGCTCCTTTTAATGGTATTATTGTGCAACGTAATGTGTCAGAAGGTGCGTTGGTCGGTCCAGGAAAAGGAAATGATCAGCCTTTACTTATTTTGCAGGATCTTAATCGATTGCGATTGGAAGTACAGATTCCGGAGACCTATGTGGATAAAGTTGATTTAGGTGAAAAAGTAGCTTATCGTTTCAATAATAAACCAAATAAAGTATTTGATGGGATGATCGCAAGATCAGCGAATTCGCTTGGAGCCATGCAGTCGGAAGCTATAGAGGTGGATGTTCCCAATGCTGATAATCTACTGAAGCCTGGTTTGTACTGTGAGGTTGATATACCGCTTTCTGCCGGAGCCAGTTCTTTACTGGTGCCATCGAATAGCATTGTTCGTTCGACGGAAAGACAATATGTTATTCAAGTCGTTGATGGAAAAGCTCATTTTGTGGATATCAAGGAAGGGGTGTCTACGCATGATTCAACGGAGATTTTTGGCAAACTGAATATACATGATCGGATTCTGTTGCATGCAAATGATGAAATTAAAGAAGGGACAGCACTTTCTTTAGAAAAGTAAATAGACTTCGTACAATAATAGCGTTTCGGATATAGGCCGAAACGCTATTGTTATAGGTTTTAAATCGTCTTATTCAATAGGTCATAGAGACTTTTGATCAAGGCTCGTATTTGGCTGCCGTTTTGATCTGAAAATGAAAACTCATCTGCAAATCGGTTTGCTCCTCTTATAAATTCTCGTAATTCTTGTTCATTGTCTATCGCAGATGCGGTTGAAAATTTACTTTTATAAGGGAGAACATAGTTTAGAAACTCCTGAGCTGACTGGTTGAGTGAAGCTTCCTGTTGCAATAGCGTCAAAAGTTGCAGATAATGCGCTTTTATATATTCAATATTTACCATGGTAAAGGAATTTCTTGTACTAGTTGTTTAAAGGCATCATCTCTGACAGCAGCAGGGATAAATAGCTGAATTGCTTTACCAGGCAGATGGGGGTTGATTATACCTGTGGCAATAGGTTGTCTTGCGGTGGTCCCCTGCCATACTTTTAGTGTTTTGGCTTGTGGCACTTCATACCGGTAAAATTTACTGAAATTGTTCCATGCCGGTTGAACGGCAGTACCGCCGATTACGTCGCCAACGGATTTTGGAATCTCTTTGGTCCAGTAGCCGCCGGCAGGATTTCCTCCAGTGACACGATATATTTTGGTGCCTGCGGGTAGTTCTGTCGCTGTAGCGTCCACAAAGTTGGCAGCCTCTACTGCTGGTAAATCTAAATCGGGGTTATTCCATGGGCTAGTTTTTCCACTGGATAAGCCATTCGGTACATAATCAGATTTCTCTATTCCAGGGATATTGTTCCAGTCTTCAATATATACCCTTTGATGATAAATACTTTGTGCAGTTTCCAGGTTATTCATCAAAGCAGCTTTATCCTTCGATTTGGAAAATGCCTCTTTGAGATTGGTCTGATCCAAACCTTTTGCTATCCAATTGTTTAATTTGGCTTTGGTGCCTGTTCCTAAAGATTTTTCGAGGTCGTCCATCCAACTGGTCGAATTTTCGATTTCATCAATTGGATCCTTATCCGAGGAACAATTAACGACAAGTTGACTTGTGAAGATTAACAGAATCAACAGCAATGTTTGTGTAAATCTGGTCATGATTGGTTTACGTTGTTTAGTATATAATTAAATGTAATTAATAAAATAGTTAACGTGTTTTTTTAAGAATGGTTTTGATTTGAATAATTTTTTGTTAAATAATTATTCTTATAGAAATACTTTTGTGTTTTAATATGTTTTTTTGTTTGTGAAATTAGGTAATTGTTAAAATTTATGCAAGTTTATTTTGAGGAATTACTTAATTTAAAGGGAAAGGTAATTTTATGGACTATAGTGGTTTGATAGTCTCAAAATAGGCACTTCGAGCTTATTTCTCGAAAGATTTTATGTGGATAAGATTCAAGTGCCCATCCTATCCGGTCGATTGGATAGAATGAGGGGCTTCAGAACTTTATACGTTTGACGGATTCTTGCTTCTATCAAAACGGGTTTTTAAATGCTGTCTTCTTGAACGGCGTAAACGTGATTTTTTTACAGGATAATGTCTCTTTTTCGTGATATTATTAAAGATTAGAGCTACAAGGAATAAAATTATGCAACCGGATAGTACTGGACTTAATACGTACCAATATCCCATTGAAGAGATCTTTGTCCCGCTGCTGACTGCAATGAGTGCTGTCGCTCCACCAGGAGGGTGCAGCGTGCGCGTGTGCTGCATACAAACGATCGATAATGCAACAGCAAAGGGAGCGGTCAGCCAGATAATATCGGGAAGGAGCTGTGCAACGGTAACCCCGGCGATTGCTGAAACAACGTGGCCGCCGATTAAATTGCGTGGCTGTGCAAGTGGACTTTGTATGGCACCATAAACCAAAACCGAGGAAGCTCCGAAAGAACCTATCAAAAAGATATTTTCCAGCGAAGGTAAATGAAGTGATTGGATATAGGCGATAATAAATATCCCAACAAATGCACCAATAAATGACCAAAAATGTTCCCAAGGATCGACTAATGTCTCTCTATAGATCACATATCTATAGATTCGTAATTGTCTGTGAAGATGCTGTTTCATTTTATTTGCAAATATATATAGACCAAGGGCTTTAAACTTTGCGCATTCTATCTTGATTTTTGAAGAATTTATAACATTCGATTTCTTATGCTGGATGTCACGATACTTTGGCAGCAAAGTCCATCGAAATGATGTCTAAGGAATGCCCCATTTTTATAGACTCATGGTAGTTACAACGCTTTTGTCTCTTGTTCAGATCGAAGAATTTACCGGGCAAAAGTACACTAAAATAATAAGATCTAACTCCTGTAATTTAAAATCTCCCTTTTGATACCGCTAGTTTTAACGTATACTCTTTTCTGGTCCAATAGAATTGGTTGTTGGTTTTCGATACGACCAACGCAACTTACAATTTTGTAAGTTGTTCCAGTCTCCGGAAAAACACATTAGTTTTGTTCAAAAATTGTACCCTATGGAATTGAAAGATAATATTGTGGGTTTTCACCACCTATCGATTAAGGCTCAGGATTTTGATAAGACGATTGGCTTTTATGGAAATCTTGGTTTTATTGTCGTGCATGAATGGTCGCTACCCGAGTTCAATTTAGAACGCTGTGCCATGCTTTTTAATGCCTCTGTAGGCTATTATTTGGAAATTTGTGATAAGAATGCTGCTATTCCAACGCAGGGAAGAAGGCGTAAAGAAGGAGAGGAATATGTCGAGAATGCGCTACTTCATCTGTGTTTTACGGTAGAAGATGCCGAAGATGCCCGAATACAGGCTATCGCCCATGGTGCAGAGGACCTGAGTGCCGGTGTTTTCGAACTCAGGCTCAGTCAAGGTAAAAAAGATGTTTTTGTACGCAACAGTCTCGTTTATAGTCCAAATGGAGAGGTGATTGAATTTTTGGAGCAGGTTGATTTTAGTTAAGGATAGTCGTTATTAAACTCAGAAAGCGCTCCCAATAGGGGTTTTAGCTGATGACTTTTGTCGGTCAGAGAATAGACGGATGCTGTTTTACTTCGGTCTTTTTGAATGAGTCCATCCAGCTGCAATTCTTTCAATTGTTTCGCAAGTGTACGATCGCTTACTTGGGGCAGAAGAATTTTGAATTCCGAATAGTTTGTGTCCTGCTCGAGGAGTTTGAATAGAATCGAAAGTTTCCATCGACCACTGAATAATGCCAACGTTTTTGAGGCATTACAGAACTGTTTTAATGTTTTTTCATTGATTGCATTCGTCGAATTTTCTTTGCGGTCTGTCATAGCTACTAATATCGAAAAAAATTGGATGAGTCACCAAGATATTATTTATGGATAACACGCATGGTATGCTATGCTATGGTTTGAAGTTGAATTGCTTTCTTCTTTTGGCTTTTTGCCGGTTTCTTCTTCTTTCTTTTGTTCAGCCATATCCATATCCCTGTGATGGGGAGAGACGCTGCTAGGGTAACGGCTAAGAATGCAATAATTTTAGAGGGTAGTCCAAATATCGATCCCATATGGATGGATTTCATCATACGTTGAACCTGCTGTGCCAATGGTAACTTTTCTAAAGGGTTATTTTTAAGTAACTGTCCGGATTTGCTGTCAAAGAATGCCTGGTTGATCTGTAAAGTTGCATTTGAAAAGTTTTCCTTGGTTAGCGCAAAAGCTAAATCCTTCTTTTCAGGAAATGTGACAATTATATTTCCCGAGGTAGGGTATAGGCAATCCTGTTAAGGTAAAAATAATTAAAAACAAAGATGCGTAGAAACCGCCGACTGCGTGAAAATCCCAGACCTTTCTTTTGAGAGAGGCTGCCATTTTCATCGTTACACGTTGTCTGAGCATGGATTTATTTTTGGGCCACCAAAGGTAAATGCCACTTAGGGCAAGAAAGAGAGCCGCTAGAGCTGAGATTCCCGTTAGAGTACTTCCGATTTTTTCGACGAGAAGAAAACGATGGATATCTAAAGTCTTTTGAAAAAAACGGTCACTCTGCCGGCCTTTGGATAATAGTTCTCCAGTATAGGGATTCATATATGCATACCAATATCCGGTCTTTTTTTGCCCATACTGTATGCGGACACTGCGGGAAGGATCTGCTGGAATTTCGATGCGAAACAACTTTTTGTCCGGAAATATAGATACGGCTTTTTGGGAAATATGTGCAAGGGAAAGACGATTGGTTTGTACGGTTACCTTCTGTTCTTTCGGCCATAAAAGTGGGGTAAGCTCTTTTTCAAAACTCAATAACATTCCAGTAACGCAAACAGCAAAAAAGATTACTCCAAATAATAAGCCCAAATAAAGGTGGAGTTTTCCAAGTATATTTTTTAGAATATTTTGTTTAGCTCTTTTATTTGTCATAGATGCGCTGTCAATAGGATGAACAGCGCAAAAATACAGCATTATCAGTAATTATTCTAAATAAACGTAAAAAGTTGATCACGTTGTTAATCGTCCCAATCTTCATTATCAGCGTAATACTCTTCGGGTCTTCTGTCAAGAGATAGATCTTTGACCATACGGATTGTGGCATTTCCTAATTCAGGATTTTGTTTTAGGTGGTACTGATTGGCGGAATAAGGACTGAAAGGCAACAAATAAGATAAACACTGTATTTAATCAAGGGAAATATACATGTGGTAATATTCGCCTCCTGCGAAAGGCGTTTTTTTACCAAGCTTAAAACCAATCCTTTCATAGAGCTTTTGCGCATTGGGATTCTTTAGGTCAACGAGCAGGCCAACTTGTTTAAAACCATGTTGCTTGGCATGTGTAATCGCATACTGTAAAAGTTCTGTTCCGATACCTTTACCTCGTGCAATGGGAGCAACAGCAATTGAATCGATATAAAATTCGTCACCAGCTGTTTCGGCTTCGGGAATCAAATTATTATTGTACTGCTCCTTCATTTGATCCAAAATAGGCTGTCTTAATTCAACAAACTGATCAGCATCGTACCCGGTTAAAGAGCCTACAATACGTTCATTGTCGTCAATTGCGACAAATGTATTCTCATAACTATAGAGATTACCTTTTTGCCTAAAAAGCTGGGTTAGAAAAAGTACAGCCTCAGTTGGATCTTCTTTTTGAATAAAACGAAATATAATGTCTCCCATCGCCTGAAGCATAATTTCAGGTACAGTATGCGAATCACTTTCTTTGGCTTTTCTAATTTTATTATGTATATCCATGATTTGAAGAATAAAAACGAAGTTAGTAAACTTGATCGACTTTCCTTAGCGGACCTTTGATTGGAGTGTTTTCGAAGAAATTTTACTATAACGAGCGATATCTCGCTGGAGAGAGGGGGAAAGCTGGACCTTTACTGACTGTGTTTGAAATGGCTCAAGATATGGATCCTGGCGAAAACCGATAAAAGTTAATTAAATACATTCTTGTTAAAAGAATATATTGTCTACTTTGGGTCGAATATTTGATCAATGTAGTTGAATATCGATCGATTTATATTCCTAAAACATTTCTTGTTATTTTTGAAGTGTGTTGTTGTCGGTTAAGCGAAATCAACAGATTTTTTTGGATTAAAAACAAATTACAATGATTTTAAGAGCTACAGTTTCTGCTTTTTTGGTTGCCATCATCAGCCTAATCGCGACCCTACTTGTACAGAATGCAGATTTAAATTTGGTTTATGCTGCATTTTGTTGTTCGCCTTATTTTATTGTTATCGCCTTGGTTTATTTCCATTTTAATTTCTTTCGGAAAAAGTTAAAGGTCTTAGAGAAACCAAAATTCGCTTTTGAACTTGGCTATGGTTTTCTTTTTTATTGCTTATTTTCTTTATTGCTTCCGGTACTTCTTTTTTTATCAACCTTGGGTGATGAATACGAGCATCGGCTTTATGCAGATCTAGGGGGAGTGATTAAGGAAATGTTTCCCTTGATTTTAACACTCAGTATTTTCCTGACATTCTTTAGTAGCGTGATTACAACATGGGCCGTAAAATCCTGGAAATATTTAGTTCCGACTTTGCTTGGATACCTTATTTTGCTACCGATTATATTCGCGTTCTCAACGACAATACGTGAGTTTAATGACCTCAGGGAAGAACGCCTGACACAAGAAGATAATATCAGAGAAGGGCGCTATAAATGGTTTTGTGCGATGAGTAATCCAACAGCTTATCCTGTCCAGTTGTATAAAGGCCGTTTTATCTTTCCGAAAGATGAGGATTACGAGTTTACATTTAGTGAGGGTAATATCGTGAACTATAATGCGGTGTGGGGACAAGCTGGGGGTGGTACATATGAGCAAGTGATGTCATTGCCTAAGGCATTGGACATTACCTGGTATTCATTTGTTGAAGATGTTTTTTATCGCATGAACGGTCCGATTGATTATGGTAAATTGCGGACGTTATTCAGTACAGCATACCAAGAAAAGGGGGCGACGAAAACTGTTGATGAACATTACAATAAGATTATTTTGGGCTTTGCTCCGGGGGGCGTACTTGTAATATGGGCCACTGGAACAGGACGTCGTCAGGTCGAAATTGGTCGTTATCAAGCAGAGAAAGTAACGATCAAGGCTGTGGATCAATCCAAGGATAATGGTGAGTACGGTAATATCTTTAATCAGAAATGGCGCGAACAGGTATTGTCCGACACATCGATTATTCCTTCGGATGTTCAACAAGCTATTGTAAATAAACCTATTCCCTATGGTTATTGGGATAAATTGCGCACGCGGTATTCTTTACAGCCAAAACTTGTTATGTCTGCCGATATTAAAACATTCGACGCGGACTTTGAATTTTATAATGCAGAGCGTTTTGTCTTTGATGAGCGTCTTCGGGATATGGACTTGGCATCTCGAGGTATTCCCAAAGATGTTTACATCAAATGGTATGATCAGCATAATAACCGATGTGCTGCGCGTTTTTTGTTTGATGAAACTGAGACTTTTAAAAACTTTGATTCATTTTTTAATGATAAAAAGAACATTGGGGCTGTGCTGGAGTTCAATGTTGATACAAAGACTAAAATAGCAACGGCGACATTAAGGAATGATACTGAAAGTAAGCTGATTTTGAAAACTGACGTAATCGACTATGGGGAGCATTTCTAAAATTTGGAATTGAATCTAAAGATCTTTTTTCATGTTATAGTTTGGTATTTCGACTTCAGTTCGTATTTGGATCTGCTCAGCGATAACTTTGAATCCATTCGCTTCAAAAAAAGGTTTCGCGGTTTTACTTACATCAGCCGTTACGAAAGTACTTTTTTGTCCTTTTGCTTCATCTTCCAATGCATTGTAGAGTTTTTGCGCAATCCCTTGGCGTTGAAAATCTTTATGGACATACAGGACGTCAATATAATTTCCATGAGCTCAGGAGGCAAAACAGCGAGTGAAGAAAAAATTGGATCAAATCGAAGATTAATAATGATCCCGTAAACCTTTGAGCTGTATCAGCTGGGGTTAAGGAATGTTAAAAATGATGTTAAGGCATTTTTTTTGGCTATATTCATTTCAGCATTTAAATCCTGTTTATAATGATGACGCCGATTATAATCTAATACATTTCTTATTGAAGCATATTAAGACGATTGGGTTGAGTTTGAAGTTTTTCAGATTCATTATTCTTTTTAATTTAATTGTGACAGGCTGTATTCTTTTACAGTCACCTCGTTTTATGCTGAGTTCCATCGGTATGGTGTCATTCTATATGTTCATTTTTTGGTTTAAAGTCATTGGTTCTATTATTTCTTTTATTGCCGAATATATTTTTCATCTTCCTAAGAAAGAAGTATTTCTAAAAAATTTGCATATATCTCCCATAAGTCTGCTAATAAGGCTTACTATAATAGACTTTTTGTTATTTATAATTTTATGTTGGAGTCTGAAAATTTATCTAATGAGCTATTATACATAGATAGTTTATCGTTTAGTCGTAGCGACAGGAGCATCCTTTCGGGGCTTTATTTGACATGTGCGCAGCATGAAGTAGTAGGAATTTTGGGCAGAAATGGTAGTGGGAAATCTACCCTGATGAACGTTATATTTGGACGTATCAAAGCGGACTTTGCTTACATGCGTTGCAAAGGTGTCAAATTTGAAAAAGGCTACCAGACAGGAGAGATTACCTATCTCCCTCAGGAAGGTTTTTTGCCTAGAAATTTGCTGCTTTCTGAAGCCCTTCAATTTTTTCAAATAGATGATGTTAATTTGCTGGAGCTCCCATTGATTCAAGAGAATTTAAATAGGCGATTGAGTAGCTTATCTTTGGGCATGATTCGTTTGTTTGAAACGCTATTGATCATTTATACCAAAGAATCCATCACTTTACTTGATGAACCCTTTGTCGGTCTTAGCCCTATTTATATTGAACTCATTAAAGAACATATTAAGCTAGTAAAACATCGAAAAGGAATATTGATATCAGATCATTATTTTAGGCAGGTAATGGATTTAAGTGACCGATTATACCTTCTAAAAGATTCACATTTGATCCATGTCTTGAATGATGATGATCTTGTATTTGGAGGTTATTTAAATCAAATAGATTAATCAAGTAGAACCTACTCGATTAATCTATTTACTAAAAGCGACTAAACGCTATTGAAAACTATTTCGCATTTTTTGCAGTGACATTAAGTTCAATGTCAACATTTTGTGCAATCATCCAATCTTGTGGATTACCTTCTGTACCGTAAGAAAGACCCCAATCTTGTCTTTGGATCGTAAATTTAGAGTAGAATGTTACTTCGTCACCATTGAACGTAATTTTTGCAGGGAAAGTTACATTCACCGTTTTATCTTTAATGGTTAAGTTACCACTCACCGTATTTGTCGCATCAGCAACAACGCTTTTTCCTTGCGTTGCATCGAATGGACCAACTTTGGTGATTTCGAATTTTGCAGTTGGATATTTTGCTACATCAAAGAAATCAGCACTTTTTAAATGTGCATCCAAATCTGATGATTTTTTGCCACCGGATGTTGCAGGATCTACAGAAGCTGTATCTGTCAAAATAGAATTGACGTCGATCGTGAAAGTACCACCAGTAACGGCATTATTTTCAGCTGAAAGTGTGCCTTCGCTTTTCAAAACACCATATCTTGGGTTTAAACCACCTTTATGATAACCAGTCCATTTTAATGAGCTTTTATCTGCTTCCACAGTGTAAGTCTGTCCTTTTTGTTCAGTTACTTCCTGAGCAGTTGTTGTTGTTGCTTTGTCTCCGTTGGTATTTTGACAAGAAGCTAACAACAGGATAAGGGCTAAACCCGAGATTAATTGCTTTTTCATTTTTAATCGTTTTATTTTTTATATGTTATTTACACTTTACATTTTGCAGCATCAACTGTGCCAATTTGTGCTTTCTGATGTTGCCGATACAAAGGTAGATGATAGATAGTTTATTTTTGGTATCAGTTTCCTTAAAGAAACTACTTTCCAAAAAGATAGTGGTCTGTAACTTTACAAATGCGTATTTTTGTAAGAATAAAGAAATCATGTCAGTGGCGTGAAGCTTTGCTGGTGTGTTCATTTATCGTTGATCATATAGGGGATAAGGAAGGTTGTGAGGGTGGACAATACATGAATAAAAAAAAGTAAAATGAAAAAAGAAGCAACTTTAACGTCGTCAGGTGCATGTAAAACGAGGGTGTTGGCCATTAACGATACCATGGAGATTTTGGCAGGAAAATGGAAATTTCATATTATAGGTACTTTATTGTTGGTCGAAAAATTACGTTTTATGGAACTGTTGCGCGAAGTTGAGGGGATAGGTGCGAAGATGTTGTCTAAAGAACTGCAGGATTTAGAAATGAATCAGCTGATTAGAAGAACCGTATTAAATACCAAACCCCTGACGGTGGAGTATGAATTGACCGAATGCGGAAAAACGTTGGGTCCAATCATTGATGAGATTACCAAGTGGGGTATAACCTACCGGAGTAAGCTTTATACCAAGAATGAGGAAGTGGAAGCTACAAGTTAGTATGTAAACACGCCTTTGTTTTTAGTGGCAAGAGGAAGGAGGCCTGTAAAGAACCTGATACGTTGGTCGCAAATCCCTTTGATTATAGGTTATGAAAACGATAATAATTGTAAGTTTGTTCTTGAAATTACAGTCTAACCTACTAAAAGAAGACAGGATGCGGTTACAACACTTATTTTATTTGTCTCTTGGAGTTTTGAGTATCAGCAGTTGCGGAGTTACCAAAAACGCCCGACACCAAGAGATTCCCTTTGATGAAGGTATCAAAAAGATTAACCATGTGGTTGTTATTTATATGGAAAACCATAGTTTTGACAATCTTTATGGCGAATTCAAGGGAGCTAATGGCATAGCGAATGTCAAGAAGGGGGATTTTTTACAGGTAGACGAGAATGGTAAAGCCTATCAATACCTGCCCGAAATTCCACGTAATAATTCCTTTCCAACCAATCTACCCAATCAATTTTTTAATATAGATCAATATGTACCTTCGGATAAGGCGACGCCCGATGTTACACACCGTTTTTATCATAATCAATTGCAGATCAATGGTGGAAAAATGGATAAATTTGCACTCTATAATGATTCCAAGGGACTGGCGATGGGGTACTATAACACAGCGAAATTGCCACTATATCCATTTGCCAAAGATTATACATTATGTGATAATTTCTTTCAAAGTGTATTTGGGGGATCTTATTTAAATCACATTTATATGATTTCAGCAGCGATTCCTGTCTGGCCTAATGCGCCTAGCTCAATGGTTGCCACACTCGATGCAAAAGGTCAGATGATTAAGGACGGTGTGGTTACGCCAGACGGTTATGCGATCAATCATGTGCTTTCTCGCAACAAACCTTATCCCGCGAAATCTGATACTTCCAAATTATTACCTTCTCAGACTATGCCGACCATTGGCGATCGCCTGACAGAGAAAAATGTAAGTTGGGCTTGGTATTCAGAAGGTTGGGATGACGCTGTTGCCGAACGTAAAAACAACTTTGCCTACAATCATGAGCCCTTTTTATATTTTGCCAATTATGAAGAGGGTAAGGAAGGGCGAAAACACATGAAGGATCAAAACGATTTTATCAAGGCCGCAAAAGAAGGAACGCTTCCTAGTGTCTCTTTTGTTAAACCAGGTGGGGGCAATGATGAGCATCCTGGAAGTTCGGCGGTCTATTCATCGGAACAACTTGCCGTTAATTTGATCAATGCTGTATTGGAGGGACCAAACGCAAAAGATGCGTTGGTGATTTTAACATACGATGAATTTGGCGGTTTTTTTGACCACGTTAACCCACCCGTCGTTGATCGATGGGGACCTGGGAGCCGTATCCCGGCAATTGTCATTGGACCATTTGCTAAGCGTGGTGTAGTGGATCATACGCCGTATGAAACAGTGAGCATTCTTTCATTTATAGAAAAACGCTGGGGAATAGAGCCTCTTGCTGAAAGAGATAGAAAAGCAAATCCCTTTAGAAATGCGCTCGTTTTCAAATAGACGTTTTTTATATCGAGAGATAGGAAATTGAACTATGTGTAAAAAGGTTGTCGTGTTTTTCTTATTGGTTGCAATAGTATTTGCCCTTGGATTTACTACAGGGCAGCCTGTTTATACAAAACAAAAAGAGGGCAATGCCCGTGAGCATCTGATTCAGAAAGAAGTACTGGGTCAGATGCTTTCTTTTAGAACATATATCAAGGATACGCTGAATGCCGAAGTACAGAAAGGTATAGTGGATACGCTACGGCTCAGAAGAGCCTTTTTGAAGACAAGGCTACTTTTTAAAAAGTTTGAATGGGCTTCGGAGTATTTTACTGCAGATCTATCCAGAAGGTTAAATGGACCTCCGGTGGAGGAAGTTGAAAATGCGGATTTGTTGGATCCCTCTTTGGCCAGGGGGGTGGAGCCTATAGGATTGCAGGTGATTGAAGAGCTTATCTATCCCACTTACGATAATAGCAATAGGCAAAAGCTAATTCGTGAAATCGAACATTTGATAACGAATACGGATTATTTGATTTCCTATTTTGAAGATCATCAATTGGAGGATTGGCGCATTTTGGATGCAACAAAATTGGAGGTGTTTCGGATTATTTCCTTAGGAATTACTGGTTTTGATAATGCGCTTTCTCGAAATAGTATGATCGAGTCTTCCATTGCATTAGGCAGTTTACAGCAAATTCTTTTGCAATATAAAGGTAGAAAAGAAACGCTAGCTTTGATGCTTACAGGGGCGATCAAATATTTGCAACAACACGCGGAATTTGAATCGTTCGATAGGGCGCAATTCATTACCCAATTTGCCAACAACATCAGTACGGAAATAGCAGAGTTGGAACGTAATCTTGCAGGCCCTAAAATCAGATACAATCGAATGCTTCGGCAAGACGTCAATACGATGTTTGATCTGAATGCATTTAATGTAGATGCCTTTAGCCCGGGACCGAAATTTCACTTCAGTAATGAAAAAGCCGTATTGGGCGAGAAATTGTTTTATGATGTTGCTTTGTCAGGGACACATACGAGAAGTTGTGCTTCATGCCATCATCCTGACCTCGCATTTACAGATGGGTTGAACTTGCAGGTGGACATTCATGGTTCGGGACGTTTGCTCAAACGTAATACGCCTACTTTGCTCAATGCGGCCTTACAGTCCAACTACTTTTATGATATGCGTTCGTTGACGCTGGAAGATCAGATACACGATGTCATTGGTAATAAGCAGGAAATGGACGGCTCGGTAACTGACATCATTCAATACGTTTCTTCGGATAAAATCTATCGATCATTATTTAATAAAGCATTCAATACAGCGGATGGCCCGATCTCGGCTGAGCAGGTAAGCAATGCACTTGCTTCTTATATTCGTGGCCTGACCAAAATCAATAGCCGATTTGATGATTATATGCGTGGGGATAAGAACGCATTGTCCAAACCGGAAGTGGATGGGTTTAATTTATTTATGGGCAAGGGAAAATGTGCGACCTGTCATTTCCTGCCTTTATTCAACGGTGTTACACCGCCTAAATTTATTCAGAGCGAAGTCGAAGTCCTAGGGGTACCAAAATCCCTGAAAGATTCTGTGCTGGATTCAGATTTAGGGTACTATGATATCATTGGTGTTGATTCTTATAAATATGCCTTTAAAATACCTTCTGTCCGGAATGTAAAGAAAACTGCTCCCTATATGCATAATGGAATTTATCAGACTTTGGATGAGGTCATGGAATTTTATAATAATGGGGGAGGGGCAGGATTGGGAATCAAATTATCCAATCAGACATTGTCAGATGAAAATTTGCATCTGACCGAAAAAGAAAAGAAAGACATTATTGCATTTATGGAAAGTCTCGAAAGCCAATAAAATGACTTGTGGGTTAACTCTTTTAGAATTCTATTGCTTGTTTATGATTGGCAAAGGAGTTTTATTGAGCCTAAATGAGGGGGCATCAAATTGATTGAGCTCTTGCAGTAACGGTAAGGGATTAATTCTTATCGTAGTTTTTCTTTCTCGTAGATTCTCTTCGGATCCTAGTGCTTTTACCTGTTCAGTTTTTATTCCAGTTAACAAGTTGAATTGGGTTTCAGTCGTTGTATTTTTGCCATCCCAGGTTCCTTTTTCTAGGTAGATCAATTCAATATTTCCGTTTCTGCAACGAAATGTATAGTTGGCATGCCCATCTGTGATATCGACTAATATATGAAGCTGACCATTTTCAATAGCGAAGTTGGGCAGCGGAAAATGGGGTTCGATCATCGTCGTTGAAGAGAGGGCCAGTCGTAGCTTTCCGTTGGGTTTGGATAGAAATACCTGCGTTTTAATTGGTGTTGCTGTGTTTGAAGTGTCCATGGTAAGAACAATCTTATCCGGATAACCATCATGATTTATATCGCCTTCTAGTTCTTGAATTTTTGCTGTAAAACTGTCTTTCGTTGCTTTCTGTTGGCCATATAAGACTAAACTACTTAAAAAGAATATGCTCAAGATTAGTTTTTTCATCCGGTATAAACACAGCATTAAATGAAACATAAATCGATTCAATATACGCATTCAAGATGGAAAAGCTATTATTTTACCCTATCTTGGTTGTCGGGATTAAGTAACAACCAAGTTAGTTTGCCTTATTGACTATAGGAATAGACTATAATACATGGAGTAACCACTTGTTCCGTCGAGCCATTGTACAAGTTCTTTATGACTATAATAATTCAGCAATTCTATTTTCTAAATCTTCTAGATCAAAAGGCTTGGCGAGATAACTGTCTGCTCCGGCTTGCTGGGCTAGTGTTTCGATATCGGTATTAGCGGATAGATAGATTACAGGAATATTGCGATGCAAGGGATGGTTTTTGAGCAACCGTGTGGCTTCTACACCGCCTATTTTGGGTATCCAATTGTCCATCAAAATTAAATCAGGATGGACCTCTTCCACTTTTTCAATAATATCATGAGAAGTTTCGGAGACGGCCATATTATAGCCATTTGTTTCGAGGATTATTGTGCATATTTCAAGGACATGTTTATCATCGTCCAACATAAGTATTGTTTTATTTGACATGTTGCAGCTTTAAAAAAGGTGGAGCTAAATTAAATAAAAAGCCATCGCGAGAATATGGTTAAAATACCGATTCTGATAAGTATAAACCCGTATTTTGAATGTAGAAAACTGGAAAAAAGGATTGATGTGCTGAGCTAGTCTAATTTTGAACTTTCAAAATTAGTATTATCTTTATTTTCTAATTAATATCCACTTTTGTCCTGAATTCTCATGAAAAAATACATTTTTATTCCAAATTGGCATTTCATAATGCCGCTATTATTTCTCATGGCAGGAAATTGCCTGTTCGCTTTTGAGAAATCGAAACAAGCGTATTTTCAATTGAAAGTATATCATTATGAGAACGATGAGCAGGAGAAAGTCATTGACCAGTATCTTGAGTCGGCTTATTTACCGGCATTGCATAAATTGGGATTTAAAGAAATCGGCGTATTTAAACCCTTAGAAAATGCAGTTGGCCAAGATAGATTGGTTTATGTGTTCATTAGTGCTGCTGATCTCAGTGTGCTGGTTAATTTGGATCAGCGGCTGGCCAAAGATCAAAAATACTTGGAGGCTGGAAAGGTTTATATTGAGGCAGGTTATAGTAATCCTCCTTTCAAAAGGCTGGAGACAATATGGATGAAAGCATTTGAAGGAATGCCCAAATCAGCGCTTCCTAAATTATCTGCTAAAAAAAATAAACGCATTTATGAACTACGCAGTTATGAGGCCGCAACTGAGCAACTGTCTACGAATAAGATAGACATGTTTAACAATGGAGAGATGGATATTTTTAAAAAACTGAATTTTAATGCTGTTTTCTATGGACAGGTAATTGCCGGTAGTACGATGCCTAACCTGATGTATTTGACGGCATTTGAAAGCATGGAAGACCGGAATATACATTGGAAAGATTTTGGACCTTTATACAAACCAATGCAGGATTTACCGCAATATCAGAATAACGTATCAAAGAGTATAAAAGTGTTGCTATACCCCGCTGCATATTCTGATATTTAGTGATTGAGCTTGTTTATCTTCTCCTAACAAACAAATTGAATTTTTTGCACCAGTCAAAAAAGCTGACTAAAGCCTGTCTGTCCAATTTTTCAAAACTGAAAATCTTATGGGGATAGGGAAGGGCATTTGTATAAATACCCGTATTTGCTAATATTAGCATTGGATTGTTGCTATCAATTTTGTCAAAATATTTGCCTAGGATCGTGTAGTGTGTTTTAAATAACGATTCAACAGTTTCATTATTGGAGACCAGCGAAATGGTATAATCGTAGTCATCATGTTGCATTTTTTCACAGTCGCATATCCTGTTTTTTCCCAGAGCAACTTCATTTCCACTATCCCAAAGAAAATTTGCGACTTCAAAAAATAAATCGTTTTTGATATGCCCTACGGGCTCAGTGATGAAATATCTCATTTGTGTTTTGTTTTACCTGTGGTTTTCTTCTTGATATTTAATGGACTACAATCTCCTTTCTGTCGGATTTAGGTAATCAATTAGATATGCCGTTCAACTTGTCGCTAACGATAGGCTGAACCAAGTTTTCTAACACAAAGAAATATCAATTCGCTGTAGTTTAAAAGAGATAAAAAGTGGTAAGTATTGGACTATTCGAGGTTTCTGTTTCGAAAGGTAAGAGCTGTCATACCGGTTACTTTTGAAAATAGACGTGAAAAATAAGGATAATCATCGTAACCTAGCTCTGCAGCAATTTCTTTGACAGATTTACTAGAATGGTGGAGCAGACGTTTCGCTTCTAATATAACACGTTGCTGAATATGATAAGTAACAGGCTTTCCGGTTGTTTTTTTGAGACATTCATTGAGATAGACCGTTGATATTTTCATCTTCTCGGCATATATCTTAGGCTGTTTTATGTCAATAAAATCTTTATCTAAAAGTGAAGTGAATTGTTTACTGATAAGTTCAAATCTAGACTGTGCATCACTTTTAGTTGATTGTATTAAATACTGTGAGATAATAAGAGCAGCAATGGTATTGCAGCTATCTTTCATTAGTGCGGTATATAGTTTTTCATGTCTTCTTTCGTTAATTTTTAAACAGGTGTCTACAGTCTGGCATAAAACCGCTAATGTATCTTGATCAATTTGGATGGGAGCAATCCCCGTAATATCTTTTAGAGCGTTTATGTAGTCTGAGTTTAGATTTTCAACACTGATCATTAAGACACTAAAAGCGCTGTAATCCATGGCTATTCCCCGATGCACTTGATAAGGCTGGATGATCATTACAGAGGAGGAGCCTAATTGATACCGCTGAAAATCTACCTCAAATATTCCACTTCCCTCTTCGAGAATGAAAAACAAATAGAAATCATCACGATGTGCCTGACTTATCTTGGCTAACTCTAAATTTCTAATAGCATTCTTTTTTATAGCCATTCCCGAATTAAACTCATTAGGAAATGAGTTTAATGGGATGACATTACTTTTTTTAGAGGCTGACGAATTCACCCTCAAATTTAAACATTTGTCAAGATACTAATGATGTTTTTTCTATATCCAGGATCCTTTTCTCGAAGTTCGAGAATGTTGTGTTTTAAATCTATGTTGACATACCATTCCGCGTAATGATGTTTTTCATTTGCGTCGTCAAAGAAAACTTTAGCTTTAATGTATTCCTCGTCAAAATATTCCGGGTGTCCACTGACAATAAATGCGGTCGATCCAATATTATCGAGCATTTTAAAGGATGTACCATCTATTTTAAAGAGACTATTTAAAGCTTTGGTAAAATTATCACTTAATTTGCCAATCGAATAGAAATTAATTCCTTCGCGATAAAACCTTTGTTTATCGACTTCAGTATCAACAATACCCAATTTCATGTCGGGACGAAAGGCGATTGCCAAGCCAACCGTCTCTCTACCCCAAAGCCCCTTCGCTTGGACGATATGATGTTCGTCGTCATCTTTCCAATATTTTGTGACTGTCAGTTGTAGATCTACAAAATCATCATCCTCACTAACGTCAATCTGTCTCAAATTGCTCTGTCCTTTCAAGAAATTCAAAAAGCGCATAATTATCCTGTTAATTTGGTGTTAAGTTCCATGGCATAATGATAACAGCAGAAGATATACGGCTAATATCATTTGCGCTGGAAGCTTTTGGCTATTGAATTAAATATACTATTTTTTAATAAAAAAATAGACTGGAATCGGCTTAATTGCTTAAAAAATGAATTATTTACAAAGGAAGTTTCTTCGCTGTTTTTTCTGATTCAATCTCTTTGGAGATACGTTCATTGATATTGATTTTAGCATGAATAAAAGTGAAGATCACTGTACCATATTCCCTTGCGTAGTTATTTGTGACGGAGTCGGCCAACATTGATTTGCTGAAGAAGGGACTTGTTGCTGCTAGTTCTCTTTCTCGTTCCCAGCGGTTTTTAATTCGAATCACATTGCTGTATGCTTTATTCAAATCAAACCAATTGATGTAGTCAGCGTTGAATGAAACAGCTTTAATTCCTCGTTTGGAATAATAGTTGATGGCGCCAGCCTGCCCATAATTGTCGCAAAGTACAAGGGTATTTTCCGATCTAGGTATTTGGTCGTAGAGACTATCGACTTTCCGTGCAAGTTCTTTCCATCCCAACATGTCCGCAAAATCTTGTGGGAGTGGATGCTCTTTGCCATCTTCCCATGTCAACATACCATATTTTCTGTATTTATCGGGATGGTTCACAAAATATGCTGGATTTCTATTGGGGAATGCAATATTATAGATGGGAAGAAATAGGATCGCCGTTAAAACGATCAAGATAGGTTTTAAAATCTGACCAGTTTTATTTTCCAAAAGTGATGAAATATAAACTGCGCCAAAAGCAAAATATATTGGGTAAAGACCTATTGCATAATAATCTTTCGCTCTTAGAAATAAGAAGATTCCAAGGGTGATAAAGAAAGAGTAGAAGAATAGGCGATATGTTTTAAATGCAGGATATTTCAGCAGTGCATATAATCCAAGAATGAGGAAGGGAAAGGTTCCAAAAAAAAACAAAAATTGAGACCGTACGAAGCTCCATCGGTTAACATGGACAAGTTGTGTATCTTGAAGCTCTTTGAAATGAACAAATACAGGGAAGTTATTGCGGTACTGCCATACTAAATTAGGAAGGATAATTAGTAATGCGATGAGTATTCCATAATATAATTTTTTTTCTGTAAATATTTTTCGTTCTGGAACCAAAGCGACTGCGGGGATTAAGCCTAGGATTAGAAATACGATGTTATATTTATTTAGAAATCCAAGCGCAAAAACAATAGCCATATAAAATAACCACTTGGCTTGTTTGTTGTTTAAATATTTTATTACACAGTAGTATATGGAAGTCCAACATAGCACATCAAAAGAATTAGGTTGATATAAACCATTCAAACGGAATAGCACAGAAAACATAATGCAACAGCTTCCAAAGATCTGTGCAAAGAGATTTCCTTTGAGCGATTCTATTGTTTTCCATACGATAAGAATCGTTAAGGCCCCGAAAAGTGCAGGGAAAAACTTGATCCAAAAGACGGAATTGCCCAGTATTTTGATGAGATAGGAAATCCACGATGTTAATGGTGGTACGGAAAGGTAGCCCCAAGCTAAATGGTTCGCTTGATCTACATGTAAGAATTCGTCGCGCTGCAATTCGTAGTCTGGGCTAATCAACTGGTATTGCATGATGAATTTAAAAATGATTAGGCTTATTAGGATAATTCGGTTTTTAAGTGCCATCTGAATCTGTGTTTATGGATATCCTCCACCAATTTACGATTAAAATAGATTCTAAACTTTGTTTTTTAATAGAATCGGTTGTTTCAGCTAATTTGGGCAGACAGCTAACCTGCTGGTTTGCCTGAAGAAAAGAAATCATCATGATATTTTTGAATACGTTAAGACTAAGAATACGCAAAGAAAGCAAACGATAGATAGGCATAAAATGTTATTTTCGTGTAAACGAAAAAAGTATGAGTATAGCATTGATACTGAATAGAGCTAGAGCCGAGGAGTGGAAGGTCGAAATCCATAAATATTTACCTGAAATAAAGGTGGAGATCTTCCCTGAGATTGAAAATTATGATGCGGTAGAATTTGCGCTTTGCTGGAAACCTGAAGCAGATTATTACACTCATTTTCCAAACTTAAAAGTTATCCAGTCTGGGGGAGCTGGAATAGATCACCTTTTTCCAAAAAGTATTTCATCACATCTCCGCATTTGTAGGATTATCGATCCCATGTTGAAAAGCGACATGTTTGAACATGTTTTGACTTGCTTGATGCATTCGATGAAGAAGTTTTCGGCTTATATAAACGAAAAAGAAAAGAAAAATTGGCAGCCCTTGCTATACAAATCAATTGGTGAAACTAGGGTTACTATTTTAGGATTAGGCGAAATAGGTGGTTATGTGGCTGAAGGTTTAGTCCAATTGGGATTCAAGGTAAATGGATGGTCCAATACACTTAAAAATCTTAAGGGAGTAAGTTCGTTTACTGGAATGAAAGGACTTCGTGCTGCCCTTGAAAGTACGGATTTCATTGTTAATATCCTACCATTGACCGATGTAACAAAAGGGATTCTAAATCGTGGCTTGTTTAATTTGTGCCCAAAAGAAACTGTACTCGTTAACGTTGGTCGAGGGGAACATCTCGTGGAAAATGATTTGTTGGATGCAATTGCTGGGAAAAAAATTGCCGAAGCTTATCTTGATGTATTTCATCAAGAACCATTACCGCAAGATCATCCATTTTGGGATTGCTCGCCTATTGTGATAACCCCGCATGTTGCGAGTAGGACAAATATTGGTTCTTCCGTCTTACAAGTGGTGGATAATTATCGAAGAATGGCTGATGGGCGACCTTTGCTCAACGAAGTTTCCCTAAAAAAAGGTTATTAAAAATTGAAGAGGTAGGTAAGTTTTGCGGTAGAAAGCAGTGATTGGTATTTTGTCGGATAGGTTTACAAATTTGATTTGCTGTAAACTTATAGGCAAATGGATTTTATTTTTTAGATTTATATAGTCAATTATCCTTGCTTTATTAACAATTTATGAACGTACAAGTATCTACAAACTTTAGAAAACACGCGCGTAAAACAATTTTATCTATTGTTGTTTTTGCGGTTACTTATGTTATTCTGCTACTCTTGGCAATAGGTATTACTGTTGGTTTTACTTTATTGGGACTATTGATGTTCACTGCCAAGCCGATGTTTTTAACTGCAGTATTATGTTTGGGCTTACTCGCTACAGGTCTGACCATACTTTTCTTTTTATTAAAATTTGTTTTTGCGTCAACAAAAGTTGATACGGGGCATCTTACGCAGATATATGAGAGTGACGAACCACAATTATTCGCACTTATTCATGAGGTGGTAAAGGAAGTTGACACAAGCTTTCCAAAGAAAGTTTTTCTATCGCATGATGTCAATGCATCTGTATTCTATGACTCTAGTTTTTGGAGCATGTTTTTACCCATTAAGAAAAATCTTCAGATTGGTGTGGGGATGGTGAATGCGGTTACTCAACAGGAACTAAAGGCTATTCTTGCACACGAGTTTGGCCACTTCTCGCAAAAAAGCATGAAAGTGGGTAGCTATGTTTACCATGTTAATCAGATTATCTACAATATGCTGTATAAGAATGAATCGCTGGATAATATGTTTGATAAATGGGGCAACATCAGTGGGTACTCTGCTATTTTTATTGGTATATCGATGTTTATTATTCAACAGATTCAGCATATTTTGAAGCATCTTTATGAATATGTAAATCTCAATTATTTGGCGTTATCAAGAGAGATGGAATTTCATGCGGATGAAATTGCGGCACATGTTGCTGGTTCCCAGGCTTTGGCTGACTCGCTCTTACGTTTGGGTTTTGCAAACCATGCACTAAATAATGTACTTACTTTCTATGATAACAAATTTTCTGAAAATATCCGTAGTCGTAATATTTATCCAGAGCATCGTTGTGTCATGCTCTTGTTTGCGGAACGCAATAGATATCAAGTGCGAAATGGTTTTCCCCAGATCGAATTGGCAACTTTAAAAAAATATGATAAATCGAAGTTAAATCTTGAAGATCAATGGTCGTCCCATCCATCGGATGAAGATCGGGTAAAAGCATTACAGAAACTTAATATTGTTAAGCAAGAAGCCAACAACGCACCTGCTATTGAATTACTAGCTAATCATGCTACGGTAGCAAATCAAATTTCGGATAAATTGTTTGCGCAAGTACAGTATCAACAGCCCCCATCAATGTTAGAAATAACGTCTTTCAGTGATGATTTTGAACGTCGAATGAACAAGTATGCTGTTGATCAAAGATTCAATGATTTCTATGACTACAATCATCCTGTGCGAAAAGGTGAAGCTCCAATTTTTCAGGGACAGTCAAAGCCGACTTTTGATGAGTTATTTGCCGATAGTAGAGTTGATACACTATATGAACTTAATAGTCTGAAAAATGATAAATATGTCGTTGAAGCAATCAGTAAAGGAGAATTAAAATTAAAGTCCTTTGACTATGACGGTGTAAAATATCGAGCTGCAGATGCCATCGAATTACTAAAAAAAATTGAAAACACTATTGCAGCTACGGAGGATAAAATTACCGACTACAACCAGCAGATCCATTATTATTTTGCACGCTTGGCTGATGCGCAGGGGATGTGTGAGGAGTTTGAACGAAGATATTATGATTTTGCTCTTTTCGATAAGAATTATGAGGAGGCACAAAATCTTTATGCTGACATGACGGAGAACACCCGGTTTATATTTCAGACTTTGCCCTTCGCTGATATTGAGGCAAGGTTGCTAGACGTCAAACGTAGGGAAGGAGAATTAAAAAAGAAACTGGCAACGCTTTTGGCAATTCCCGGAAGCAAGGATGAATTGGATGATACGTTGCTTACTTCATTGGACACGTATATCAACAGGGATTTCATATATTTTAATGTAGATCATTATAACGAGGATAATCTTCAAATCCTTTTTAATGCGATATCGGCCTATAAAAAGTTATTGGATGATCAGCATTTCGCGAAGAAAAAGCACTATTTGAATTTTATGCTTACCCTTGAGGAAGTTAAAGGACAGAAAAAAGAACTGTCGTAAATGCCCTTGTATATTGACGGTTTGTCCCCGCTGTACGTCGATTGAAATGGTTTATTTTTGATAGACAATAACCCAGTTTTGAATTGGATTTGTTTTATTAAATATTAAACTTTTTGTTATGCGGAAATTAATAATGAAAATGTCTATTTCCATCGATGGATTTGTTGCGGGCATCCACGGTGAACTTGATTGGATGTTTAAAAGTGGCGACGATCATTCTAGCGCATGGGTTTTAAATATTTGTGAATCTGCCGGCGTTCATTTAATGGGTCGAAAGACCTTTGAAGTAATGGCTTCCTATTGGCCTGCTTCAACAAATCCTTTTGCGGCAGCAATGAATGAAACCCCTAAAGCTGTCTTTACAAAAAAGGGCTATCATCCCAAAACAGAAGATTTTGCGGACAATGCCAAGCTTCCTGCGCATTCCTCTTGGATGAATGCCCGGGTTTTTGATGCAGGTCTCATTGAAGGAATTAAAGAATTAAAAGCGGAGTCAGGGAAGCCACTATTGGCTCATGGAGGAGCTGAATTTATGCGAAGTTTAATTGAAACCGGATTAATTGATGAATATCATCTGATCACACATCCAATTGCATTGGGTACTGGGCTGCCTATATTCGACGGTCTTTCTAGATTTCTCGATCTAAAGCTCGTGAATGTGCAAGTTTTTCCAGGTGGTGTTGTCGCACATACATATTGTTCGGCGTAGACTGAAAATACGACATATAGATGACGTATTTTCAGTCCAGCAGCTAGCTTTTTAGAAATTCTGTGAATCGGCAGAGGGGCCATAACTTGCTGGAAGGGGAATATCATTGAGTCTATAGTAAACACCTAATTGTGCCCTGTGATGTGTAATCTGGTTTAATGAGTGACGAATAGCACCGTATTTGCTCCAGCTTGCCAGTTCATGGCCATCATTTTTAATGGTCCAGCTTGGAATCAAGTCTTCTTCCTTAGCTGTTTCTAAAGCATTTTTTCCGGCTTCGTAATCTTCGTCCAATTTTTTTAAGAGATCTTCCCGAGTCAATAGACTTGTTGGGACATAAGCACTTTTGGCAAAGTCAAGTTCTGAAGTCTTTAAAATGGTACTTGGCCATTCGAAAACTTCGACTAAGTGGGTTGCCAGACGCATCATTTTCATGCTTTTTTCATGTGGGACATATTCATTCTTGCCTTCAGGGAAAAGTGCAATGAAGTTTTTTGTAATTTGATACTCATTTGCTAATTCTTCTTTTAATTGTGGTAATGTTTCCATGTTTTTTTACTGTAATAATTTAAAATTCGATTAGTTATCCTACTAATAGCCTTTGCTTTGGAATTGTTTTTTCGCTTCGTATTTCTTTTCCTGCTAAGGTTAAACAAAGATATAATCACTATGTGACAGCTATGTGTCAGTATGAATTGGATGAATCATCAATTTATGATAAAATAAAATAGTGGCAGCTCCTGTTATTTCATGTTGTTGAAAACTAAAGCTGCAAAGGCTCGAATATTTGTTTTTATAACGTTTATTTAAGCAGGCGCTGCAAATAATAAAGCAGGTCAAGCGAATTGTAAAAAGGTGAAAAATGAGTATATAGACTAAGTATATTTGATTGGTAATTAATTAAATAAAACTAAACTATGGGAAATAAGAAAGCAATATTCATTTTTGTAGGCCTGGTATTGGTTGCAGCAATTGGTATCGGTATTTGGGCTTACCGTCTTTTGGGAAATATGGAGGCGGATCAGGAAAAAACAGAACAATTATCTTCCCGAATTTTAGCTGGTTTTGGCGATCATACCGCTATTTATAAATATCCAGTACAATTGTCCGCAGTAGACTGGGGGAAGAGCTGTCTAATTCTTGAAAATGGCGGTGCCGGTGATTTGGGAATAACTTATAAGGAAAAATGGAACGAGGCATTGGGAACAGTAGATAATTATCCCGGTGATGCTGTCAAAGGCATTGTTATGATAGCGATGGACATGCAGGAAAAAGGAGAGTACGTCAATAAGATCGGTCAAAAAGATAAAGCGTATCAGCGCAATTATATTATTAGCTATGTAGATCTCGACAAGAAGGTAGTCATCGCCCGCGATACCCTATATGGTGAGGAGCCGCCTTTGGTCAATCGTTCCAGCGGTTCGGGAGCTGGTGACTTTCCCTCGGACACTGACGTTATAGATTCAATCAAAGGTAGGTTGAAATTGTAATTTTTTTTTCTCCGTTTATGGAATTTTGATATTCTTCGCATCCCTGCACGAAAGTTGAAGTGCCGGATGGAAAAATCTAGTACTTGGCTTTAGGTAAATTTATCTATTTTTAAAAGAATTTAGCCAGTATCTTAAACATGAAATGGAAATCAATTGTTGTCTGCTTTTTAGCTGTTCTGTATTCTGTAGTCCTTTGTGGGCAATCGACCTTATTCAATAGTCCGCGTGGATCTTCTGACTATTATATTTATAAACTGAGCCCAGAAGTTTTAAGAAAAATTCACTTGGGAGAGAAGAAATTCGATGAAACTATGCTCAGCGATTTTTTTCTTAAGTATAAGGCCGGAAGTCCACAGCCGACTTTACCTCCTGGTAATTATGTCCAGGTCCGCGCCAGTGGAGCTGATCTCATTTATCAGGAATTGATTAGTGATAACCTATATGTCAAGATTATTCCGGCAGAAATTTTTGCGATTTGTCTATACGATTCTTTGGGAACGATTATAAAAGATGCGCAAGTAAAAGTGAAGGGACGTCGCATGTCATTCGATAAGAAGTTTCATTATTATAAGGCTGCTAACGCAAATAGTGACGATATCGTCAGTATTGAACATAAGGGAGTCTATCATTACCTGAGTGTAGAACGGAGTTGGCCTTACAAAGACAGGGTTCCATTATGGAGAGGAATCAAAAATAGTTGGCTTAGAACAAAGTTTAAGATTAAGAGGTTCTTTCATAAACAAAAAACTGAACGGACAGAAAGCTTTATGGTTTTTAGCAAGCCGATGTATAAGCCAAATGAGCAGGTTAAATTTAAGGCTTATCTTGAAGAAGAAAAATGGAAACCTTACCGTGATTCTATTGCTGTACGTCTAACAGGTGGATATGGATATGCCAAAGATACCGTTTTGGCCCGACTTGCTCCCTATCGTCCAGGAATGTACAACTTTGCATTTGATTTGAAGGGTCTTGGCCTTATCCTTGATAAAGATTATGGGATCTCTTTGGAATCTACAAAAGCCAAAGTTGTCTTGCATCAACAGTCTTTCCGATATGAAGATTATGAGTTAAAAAGCCTAAGTTTTAATATGACGTCCGAAAAGACGAAATATGCTAAAGGGGACAGTGTGCGACTGAAACTAAAAGTTTTAAATGAAAATGAAATGCCCATATATGATGGGAAAGTAGATTTGCGTGTTGTGACAAGTCCACTTTATACGGTTGATTTAAAAGCCAATAAGGTCAATTTTATTCCAGATACATTATGGCAAACGAGCGTGTCGCTCGCGGATGTGGCGGAAAAGGAAATTGTATTACCCGATTCAATTTTTCCGGCTGACATAGGTCTTACATTTCGAGTTATTGGAACCTATCTAAGTTCGGATAATGAAAGAATTGAGCGAAGTCTCGACCTTAATATACTCAACAGCGAAAAAGAAATTCGTATTGCCGTTAAGGACGGGCATGCAGAGCTCAAGTATTTTGAAAAGGGTATTGCGAAGCCTGCGGATGCTCAGCTACTGGTGTTAGGTGAACATGATGAAGTGCTGAAGACTGAAAATTTGAGCTTACCTAACCTGGTTTCAGTACCTTGGCAGGCCGAAGAAATTGTTGTTAAGTCGAATGGATTGAGTAAAAGCGTTTATCTGGAGGATGAAGAGCAGGCACAACTGAATTATCGGTTTTATCGAACTGCGGATTCGGTGATATTGCATGTCAATAATCCCGCTATGATTCCATTTTGGTATCGTGTCCATCGTGCTGGTCGTACCATTGCTTCGGGTTATAATACCAAATTAAATGATACATTTTTAGCTCGCGGAAAAGACGGGTATAGCATGGAAATCACCTATCTTTTTGGAGGAAAATCAAAAGTTATCCAGGAAGAATTACCCTATGGGGAGAAGAATTTAAATCTGGCAGTCAACACGGCGACCACAGTTTATCCGGGGCAGAAGGCTGAGGTCGAACTTTCTGTTACCGATAAGAATGGTAAACCGTTGAAGGATGTTGATATTACGGCCTATGGTTTTACCTCAAAATTTAGGTCGGCAAGCGCCCCAAATATTCCTATGGGTGGTCTGATGCGAAGGGCAATAGTCTCACAAAATCTTAATTTTAGTTTGGATGATGATGAGAAGGTTCATCAGGGAGCTCTTCAAAATTGGGCAAAATGGTCTAAAGACATGCAGTTGGATACGATGGCTTTTTATCGGTTTTTATATCCCAAAGATTATTATCAGGAGTCTCTTCCTCTAGATGCTGTCAAGAGTCAGATTTCCCCCTATGTCGTAGTAAATGGTGCGGTGCAGGGGATACATTTAGTCTGGATAGACGACGTTCTGACTTATGCTAAACAAGACCAACAAAATAACAATACTATTTTTGAAGTTTCTCCGGGGCAGCATGATTTTAGATTTAGGACCAAGGATCGCGACATACGTGTAAGTGGCTTTTATCTTGAAAAGGGGAAAAAGGTCATTGTTTCCTTTAATGCCTCACAGGATACGATTGGTTTTACCTACCCTGACAAAGCATTCAGCAAAGGCCAGATTCTGGTTTACCGCTTACCTAAAGAAGAACGTGGGAAGCTCTACACTAACGAATTGACTGAATTGAAACGCCAGTTGATTACAGTAACCAACAATTTTGGAGCCTGGCAATTACCCAATAATAATGCATTGATTGAGATGCCGGCATATATCCTGACAGCAGGAGATCTCTACTACCTCAATCCCGTAAGAAAAACCGTTTACGATAGTCGGTTGCGGACACAGGTTCCTGTACCCCTGATGGTGGGACCATTTCCAAGGACAGAAATGTATAACGGTGTGTCCAAAATAGGCACACTTATGGTTGACACAGCGAAAATTGGACGTTTTGAAATTGAGGGAGGCTATCAATACAGTATCTATAAAAATTACCAAAAGCAAAAAAGCTGGGATGGCAATCCTTTGCGGATTGATCTGTATGATTTTACGCCAAATTTAGATTTTCAGGAGAGGGTATGGACCTTGGAGGATATCAAGGCAAACGTAGAACGTACTTTCCAAGAGACCATGCAAAATAGTACGGGACTTGCACAATTTGCTACGGTGAAGAAAGGAACAAAAGAGGCTATTTTTAAATTGAATTTAACTTTGGGGAATGATGTTGCACACAAGGGCATTCGACCTACATTGATCTTTATTGAACCGACGAATGTCGAGGAAAGAATGTATTTCCGTTTGTTTTATGGTGGGCATCGAACTTTTGGCGATCTTCCGGTCGGGGATGTTACTTTGCATATCATAAAGGATGATTCAACTTCATTTAGCTTGCCAGTCAAACTCAAAGCCAATGGGATGAATTATCTCAGACTGGATTCTATCCAATGGAGCAACGCATCCCAAGCGGCAAGATTGGCTTACAAACTTGTACGCGATGAAATTATTGTGCGTACCGTGGAAAATCCATTGCAGGATTCTATAAGACATGGGCAAGAGATTGATCCGCGGCTCTCAAAAATAGATCGGGAAGATTTTAGAGCAAAAAGAAAGAATAATAAGGTCGCCAGGATCTTAGTTTATGATGGTGATACGCCATTAATTGGGGCTAAAGTGAGTGTTTCGGATACAAAAAAACGATATTTCACAAGCTTTGACGGTAGTTTGGAACTTGAGTTCTCCGATGACAAAAATACGGTACTTGAGATTGTTGCTTTAGGGTACAATAAAGCTACAGTCAAAGTCTCCAGTGGCAAAGATTATTTCGTGGAGTTAAAGCCAAGCGAAAATCAATTGGATGAAGTGGTTGTTGTGGGGTATGGCGTCCAAAAAAGGCAATCATTGACTGCGGCAGTGAAATCGATCAATGCCAGGATGGATGGGGTGACTACGGCTATGCTGCAGGGGGCTGTAGCAGGGATTCGTATTCGTGGCGCTGCTAGTCCGGCCCCCAATGAAAAACCATTGATTTTAGTAGACGGAGTCCCCTTTGAGGGTGATATTTCAAGTCTTGATCCATCGACTATCGCGTCATTGAATGTGATTAAAGACCAATCTATGCTGGGATTATACGGTGCGCGGGCCGCCAATGGCGTGGTGATGGTTCAGATGAAAGCTGGAGCATCTACGACATCGACAGGTGTTCTGGATATGCCCTATTTGGAATCTGGAAATACAATACGTGTGAACTTCCGCGATGATGCATTCTGGCAGCCAAAGCTAACTACCGATGCTCAGGGAAAAGCTAATTTTGAAGCAACTTATCCGGATGATATTACCAATTGGCGAACATTCTTTATTGCTAAAGGAAATAAAAATTTCGCCGACATAAAAGAGCTAAATGTCAAATCTTTTAAAGCTGTTTCGGCACATTTGGCGACTCCGCGATTTGCCATAAGGGGTGATCAGTTTACAGCCATGGGACGGGTTGTCAATTATCTTAGCGACAGCTTACAGCTCTTGCGTACCATCAATAATGGACTAACAACGCAGGAGGCAAAGTTGAAAATTGCGAAGTCCTATCGGGATCCTATATCGGTTATTGCCGATAAGGGGGACAGCATCCAACTGGCTTATTCGATCGGATTGTCAAATGGATATTTTGATGGTGAAAAACGTAGCATTCCGATTTTTGAAAAGGGGCTTGAACAACATGAAGGAGATTTTAAAGTGCTCAACAGTACCGCAGAGTATTTGCTAAAAACTTCTCCTGCGCTAGGCGAAATCACCTTGCATGCCGAAGCAAATTCGCTGGAATTCTTACAACGGGAAATCGAATCGATCGATCGTTACAAATTTCTATGCAATGAACAGATGGCTTCCAAATTGAGCGCGTTACTTTCTAAAAAAGAGCTTACAAAATTGATCGGAAAGCCCTTTACAGAGGATAAGAAAATAAAGGATCTTTTGAAGGAGTTACAGAAAAACAAAAATTCCAATCAGGGCTGGGGCTGGTGGAACAAAAGTGAAACCGTGAGCTGGATCAGCAACTATGTGATCGGGGTACTGTTGGATGCCCGAGAAGCAGGATACCAGGTTGATATCGATACGGAGATCTATGCAGAACGTGAAAAGACCATGTTGAAAAGCAGCTTGGCTTCGCTGGATCTTCTATTGGATAAAGATAAGCTTCATGGGGCCAAAGAGAATTTGTTTAGCTCCCTGATATATCTGCTCCGGTTGGATCCTAAAACCGATTACAAAGACTATTTCTTCGAAATTGATACAAAACTGAAAAGTAAAACCATCAAGGATAAACTGTTGAAATATCTATTGATTTCAAAACTGGGTCTTAAGGATTCACATGCTGCAGATACCGTTCTTAAATACTCCTCAAAGGCTGTCTTAGGGGGGCTTTATTGGACTTCTGGAACTACAACAGATCGGAAAGGCGGATTTTTTATGCGACCTACGGAAACCAATACCGAGAATACACTGTTGGCTTACGGTGTCTTAAAATCAATTGGTGGTCATGATTCGGATTTAGAAAATATCCGTAATTACTTTTTCGCGCAGCGGCAGCAAAACCAATGGTATAATATCTACGAATCTTCGCGCATCATACGAAGTATTCTTCCTGATTTACTGAAAGCTGGAGAATCTTTCCAACAGCCTGTCATGGTCATCAATGGCAAACGGATTACTAAATTTCCATACACACAGACTTTTACGTCCGATGAACAAATTAAGGTAAGGAAAGAAGGGACGGGGCCAGCTTTTGTGACGGCTTATCAAAATTTTTGGAATCCAAATCCTGTCATAGAAAAGGAAAAGGGGCTTGCTGTGGCAACGCGATTTAAGGACAATGGTGCTACGGTAGCGGCACTAAAGGAAGGGAAGCCGGTAAAACTTGAAGCAGCGGTAACATTGACTGGTGAAGCAGAGTACGTACAGATAGAAGTCCCTATCCCAGCAGGCTGTTCTTATGAGAGCAAATCAAATGGATACTTTAGGATGGAGGCACACCGTGAACATTTCAAAGATCGTGTCGTCATTTTTTGCAACAAACTGGAGAAAGGTACACATACCTTTGAGATCGAACTTTTACCTCGTTATAACGGGACTTATACAGTCAACCCCGCAAAGGCTGAATTAATGTATTTCCCGACATACTATGGAAACGAGAAAATGAAAGAAATCGTGGTGGAGTAGATATGCTTTTACAAAAAAGGGACTTATCACATGATAAGTCCCCAACATATAAAAACTAAAATTAAAAGCGTATTACTGATGGTCCCATCCACCGCCTAGCGATCGGTATATTGCTACACTTGCTTTGAGTTGGTTGACTTTCTTTTCAACGAGCTCAAATTTGGATTCTAATGCATCACGTTGTGTTAGCAGAACTTCCATATAATCGGCACGTGCATATTTAAATAAGTCATTGGAGATTCCGATGGATTCATTTAATGCATCGACCTCCTTGGTCTTAATATCCAGCCCATTTTCAAGATTTTTAATTTTGGAAAGCTGGTTTGCCACTTCAATATATGCCCCCAGTATTGTTTGCTCATAATGGTAGACGGCTTGAACCTGTCGTGCATTGGCGTTATAATAAGCCGCCTTGATTGCTCGTTTGTTGATCAGAGGTGCGGTGAGTTCTCCAACGAGTGAAGCTAGAAATGATTCCGGTTTAATGAGGTAAGTTGGATCAAAGGCCTGAAACCCTACACCTGCAGCAATATCCAAGGATGGGTAAAAGCGGGCTTTTGCCGATTTTATGTCCAGTTTGGAAGCCGCGAGTTCATACTCCGCCTGTTTAATATCGGGTCTGTTTTCTAATAACTCCGAGGGAATACCTGTGTAGACGGTTTGTGGAACAAGCTTATCAAAGGATTGTTGATCCCTTTGAACCGGCTGCGGAAATCTGCCTACAAGGTAATTGATTTTATTCTCTGTTTCCGTGATTTTCTGCTTAATATCATATTGCATACCTTGTGTTTTCAGAATCTGCGCTTCGAATCTTTTGACCGCTAATTTATTGGAACGAGCATTTTTTTTCAGGTCATTCACAACAACCAAAGCATCGTTTTGAATCTTCACATTTTCATTGATGACCAGCAGTTCATTGTCTAGGGCCAGCAGTTCATAATAAGAATCTGCGATTTCGGAGATCAGGTTTGTTACCATGAAATTTTTGCCTTCCACGCTGGCAAAATACCGTTGCAACTGGGCTTTGGTGGCATTGTGGAGTTTACCCCAGATATCTGTTTCCCATTGTGCTTGTAGGCCAACGCCAAAATCGAATAAGGGTTCAGGCATTTCCCGCCCAGGTTCGATCTCGGTATTCTTTTCCATCGCTCCAATGTTTGTGTAGCGACTTGCTTTGTCGCCCCCCGCGCCAACTTTTACACCTACGGAAGGTAGATATTCACCTTTTTTGGCGCTTACCTCATTTTTGGCTATTTCAATTTCCTGAAGCATAATATGTAGCTCCTGGTTGTTTGCTAGTGCCTGGCCGATCAATCCTTGTAAATTGGGATCGCTAAAATAGCTGTTCCATTTGATTTTTCCTGTATTCGCGGTGTCGCTGTCGGCATCGCTATATTTCCCAGGAACGGTTCTATTTTCGGCACGTTGTTTTATTTCCAGTGGTTTGCAGGCTGCAAGACTAAGCAAGAAAAGTGCGAAACCTGTATAGTGATATAATCTGTTCTTATTCATAATGTATCATGTCTTCGCTTAATGGTGATTCGTCTTCGGCTTGGATCATTTTTCTTCCGTCAGCCAATTTTGCAAAAATGTAGTAGAGTCCGGGAATGACAATAACGCCAAAGATTGTTCCGACGAGCATACCTCCCAGCGCTGAGGCACCTATGGTATGGTTACCGATAGCTCCGGCACCACTGGCAAAGACAAGTGGTACAAGTCCAGCGATAAATGCAAATGAGGTCATGAGGATCGGTCTGAAACGCGCTCGTGAACCCTCAATAGCTGCTTCCAATATGCTATCGCCAGCTTGGCGCCTTTTCACGGCAAATTCTACGATAAGCACCGCATTTTTACCCAATAAACCAATAATCATGATCAGCCCGACCTGTGCATAGATGTCATTTTCAAGTCCCATAGCTTTTAATAGGAAGAATGATCCAAATACACCAACTGGTAGCGACAACAATACCGCAAACGGAATGATAAAGCTTTCGTACTGCGCAGCAAGTACAAGATATACGAAGACTAAGACGACTAAAAAGACATAAACGGCTTCGTTTCCACGTTGAGCCTCATCATAGGACAAGCCCTCCCAAGCAACTTTATAGCCGTGCGGTAATGTTTGAAGCGCAGTTTCGTTGATTGCCTGAATAGCGTCGGCCGTTGTATATCCATTTGCCGGAAGTCCACGGATGGCGGCCGAATTGTACATGTTGTAGCGCGTGATTTCGTTTGGTCCCTGTGTTTTTTTTAAGGTCATAAAGGCCGAATACGGAACCATTTGGTCATGATCGTTTTTGACGTAAAGGTTCATGATATCGGAAGGTAGCCTTCTAAATTCTGGTGAAGATTGTACATAGACCTTGAAGAATTGACCGAAACGGATAAAACCCTGCTCATAGGTACTACCGATAAGGATATTGAGGTTGTCCATGGCTTTACCAATGGAAACGCCTTTTTGCATGGCGGCGTTATTGTCAAATACCAATTCGTATTGTGGGTAGTTGGCGGCAAAAAATGTAAAGACTCCGGTCAGTTCCTTACGTTTCTTTAGATTAGCGATAAACGCTTTGTTGACTTTATCGAAATCTTGGTAATCGGTGGTCCTATTGAGGTCCAGCAGGCGCATGGAGAAACCTCCTGAAGAACCAAACCCCGGAACAGCGGGAGGTTCGAAGAATTCAACCGTTGCACCTAGATTTTTTGATTTTTCTTCAAGTTCTTCCATGATCTCTTTAACGGAGTGTTCACGTTCACCCCAGGTTTTGAGGTTGATAAGACAGGTTCCGGCATTCGATCCACGGCCTTCGGTCATGATTTCATAACCTGCCAGCGATGAGACAGATTCTACACCATCTACTCCTTGACAGATCTTTTGGAGCTCTCTGGAAAGCTTATTGGTCTGTTCCAATGTTGATCCTGGAGGAGTCTGAATAATGGCATATATTGTTCCTTGGTCCTCACTCGGTATAAAACCTCCTGGAAGGGTTTTGTTAATGACGAAAATTCCGACACAGAATGCTATTAAGATACCCCATGTAATCACTCTTCGACTGGCAATTTTACGAAGTAAGGAGGCATACTTGCCCGTTATTTTATCAAAAGTACGGTTAAAAAGGTCGAGCGATTTAGTGAATATGTTTGATTTTTTTTGTTTACCATGGTTATTCTTCAGAAGCATCGCAGCGAGCACAGGAGTAAGGGTTAATGCAACTACTGCAGATATCACGATGGAACTCGCCATGGTAATTGAAAACTGACGGTAAAATGTTCCGACAGGGCCTGTCATAAATGAAATGGGGATAAAAACGGCCACCATAACAGCTGTAATAGCGATAATAGCACCTGCGATTTCGGCCATGACTTCTTTTACAGCACTGTACGGCGATATGGCACTTTCTTCCATTTTGGCATGTACGGCTTCAATGACCACAATGGCGTTGTCCACGACAATCCCGATGGCAAGTACCAATGCAAACAAGGTCACTAAGTTGATCGACATACCGAACCATTGGATGACGAAGAACGTACCTATCAGCGAAACGGGCACGGCGATGATTGGAATCAAAGTCGAACGCCAATCGCCAAGGAAAATAAATACAACAATGGCAACTAAAATAAAAGCATCGCGTAGGGTATGCATCACCTGTTCGATAGAAGCATCTAGGAATTGGGATACGTCATAACTGATTTTATAGTCTATACCTGGAGGAAAGTTACCTTTCATCTCAGCAAGTTTTGCCTTCACATCTTTAATAACGTCATTGGCATTACTACCATAATTCTGTTTCAACACAATTGAAGCCGAGGGATGTCCGTCTAAATTGGAATAGATGTCAAAGAATTCACTTCCCAGTTCGACTTTAGCTACGTCTTTTAACTTGATGTTTTCACCGTCGCCGTTTGCGCGAACGATAATATTGTCGTATTCTTCAGGTGTATTGTATTGCCCTTTATAGGTTAGGACATATTCGAGGGATTGCGCTGCAATACCCGAGCTTTGTCCCAGTCGACCGGGACGGCCGATAATACTTTGTTCTCCTATCGCTTTCATCACTTCATCAACTGATAAGCTATAGGCGCGCATACGATCGGGATTTAACCATACGCGCATGGCATATCTACGGCTACCTAAGATTTGTGATTTGGCGATACCATGAATACGATTGATTTCAGGAATGATATTTACCGTTGCATAGTTGTACAAGAACTTTTCATCCATGCTTTTATTTGTACTGTAAAGATTCACGTACATCAGCATACTAGGCTGAATTGGATTGACGACGACTCCTTCCTTTTGAACAAGTTCAGGCAATAGTGGCATAACTTGATCCACCCGGGTTTTGACCAGTACTACGGCATCGTTGGGGTCTGTTCCAGGATCAAATACGACGTTTACGGTTGCTTCACCGGCACTGGTCGCATCGGTTGCTATATAGCGCATTCCCTGTACACCATTGATTGCATTCTCCAGTGTAATCAGTGAGGATTTTACAAGTACATCGGCACTTGCTCCAGGATAGGCAATGGAGACCGCCACTGTAGTCGGTGCGATTTTTGGAAATTGCTCAGTAGGAAGTTGCTTTATGGCCAAACCTCCGATAAATAGGATTACAACCGATATGACAATAGCAAATACCGGTCGATGTATTACTTTTTTAAACATAATGCTGCTTTTTTAATTACTCTGCATATAAATCTAAGTTTGACATGACTTTCTCTGGAGTCTGATATTTGGATTCAATAGTCTGGTTTTCCTGTACCATGCGAAGTCCATTCAGCAGAATCTTTTCGTCCTTGCCCAATCCGGAAGAAACAACATAGATATGCGGCAGTTCGGCAGCAACTTTTATTTCTCTTGCTTTTACTTTATTATCTTTTGTAATAACGTAAACATATTTTTTTTCAAGCTCCTCGAATGTAGCTTTCTGAGGTATCATAAGCGCGTTATTATAGGGCGATGTAATGACTATATTACCTGTCTCGCCATAACGCAATAATCCCTTTGGATTTGGAAAAGTCGCTCTGTAGGCAATATTTCCAGTTTCATTATTGAAGTCTGATTCAATTGTTTCAACAATACCCTCATGACCGAATTCTTTTCCATTGGCCATGTTTAACCGTACATGCAGCGGGTTATCGTCTTGTTTTGCGTCCATTTGATTGAGGTATTCGACTTCGGGTACATTGAAGTAAACCCACATTTTACTGTTATCGGACAGTTCTGTGATCAGCTCGCCTTCATCTACAAGACTTCCTTTACGGACATGAAGCTTACCAACGATTCCGGAAAACGGTGCTACGATGTCAGTAAATTTGAGATGAGTATTCATAGCGGCTAACTCAGCTTTGGCTTTTTCATATTTTGCTTTTGCCATTTCAGTTTCCTGCGGAGCGACAATATCTTTTTCGGACAGATTTTTGGTGTTCTGATATTCGATTTCAGCATATTTTACCTCGGCTTTAGCACGATTAACATCGGACTCATAGAGGTTGGGCATGATTTTAAAGAGAGGTTGTCCTTTTTGTACAAATTGACCTTCATCGACAAATATCGATTGAATGTAGCCTTTTTCCTGCGCACGCAATTCAATATGGTTGATCGAACGGATTTGGGCGACATAATCTTTATTGACAATTGTATCCTTGACCAAAGGAGTAGTGACGTTGAAAACTGCAGCTTCTTTTTTGTCTTTTTTTTCTGACTGACAGCTTGTAGATAGAATAATAAGGCACAGGCTTATATACATAAAGCTTCTCATGACCATGATAATAGTTTTTTAATAATTTTCGAAAAATTGAACAATAGTGTGACCTGCTTCCAAATAATTTTGAAAGCTATTTTGATGTTTTTTTAAGAAATTATTAAAAAATCACAGCCTGAATACACTGTAATGGATATATAGGGCGTTTTTTCGTGAAGTAAGCTTGTTGGAATTTGCAAGCGAAACTGCTGTGCGTGTATTGTGAAATTCGGGATGGATATAGGAGACTAGATTTCCAAAATCATTTGCGCTAAGTGCGAATAAATTCGGGCTATTGGAATCGCTTCCCGCATCATCATTTTCGTTATCATTTTCTGAAAAATAAGCCCTTAGTTTTTCATGTCGAGGACGTTTAGTTTTGCGAATAACTTTGGTGCCATAATCTTCGCTTTTTACTTGCTTTTTGAAGTGATTGACAGCGTGAAGATTGCAGGAGGGGATATTATTTGGTGTTGGCACATGATACCAGCCAAAACTGATAAGTATTGCGCAAACTACGCCGAACAGATATTGATGGAATTTTCCTTGCATCCTTGAAAGCAAATGTAATTAAACTTTAAAACTGATACAAGTGATTTAGGTATGGAAATTTTAAAGTTTATGTAATATTGTTACAAAGTGTTTAAGCTGACGGTGTTTTAGTGATTAATTGTGTGAAAAATGCTCAAATTCCGTTTTTGAAATTGCGTTTGGGTGATATTTTTAAAAAATATGACCTAAATAGCTTTATTTTTCTTCAATTGGTTATGTTTTTAGGTTGATTTTCGTTTTTTTTAGTTTGATGTTCTTTTGAATGAGCTGGGGAAGTGGAACTTAGACTTTTTTTTATTCTCTAATAGGTGAAAGCGTTTGTCCTACTTTTATGCTGTTGTGAATGAGTTTTTTAAAAAAGTTTGCTTGATTGAAAAGTGACTTGTTTTTTTATAGGGTACTTTGCTGTCGCTTGAGCTAGTTTATTGAGGCGGCCCTGATCTATTCTTCCAATTGGGCAAAAATGGCTTATGGTACTTTTCGATAAGTAAGTAGCAAGCGTAATGCCCAATTGGCTTGTTCTAGATCGTTTTAAGGGTTTTCTGATTATTTCGTAGCATTTGTATTGCTTTTTCAGCTCTTGTTTTTCGGGTTTGTTCCTGTTTTGCTGATCCAACCCAATCACAATAGCCTTGCTTGTATGATTTGGAAAGTGTTTCAAAAAAAGCATTGGCTTTTTCGTCCATATCCAACAATTGTTGGAGTTCCATAGGAACGCCTTCAATGTGTTCACCTTTTTTTAGCATGTATTTTTATGATTTGATTCCCGATAAAAATACATAAATATCTTCGAGTTGCCGGCCTTTATTGCATGAATACTTTTGACTTGCCCGTTAGGTAATACGATCAGGGGATTGCAATACTTTTTCTTGAAATAAGACTTACATGTTGCCGCTGGCTTCATATGCGTTGAAACATATATCGTTCTTATTTGTTTTTCTATTAGTCAACAAAAAATTTTCAATATGAAAGCAGTACGTTTTTTTGGGCATAAAGATGTCCGCGTTGTGAATGATCTTGTGAAGCCCGTTCCTAAGGGCGATGAAGTATTACTAAAAATTGGTGGTGCAGGTGTTTGTCATTCTGATCTCCACATTATAGATGAGGGGACCGTTGTAGGTACGGTGTTTACCTTGGGACACGAAAATGCGGGCTGGATTGAAGAAGTTGGATCGGATGTAAAAGACTATAAAAAAGGAGACGCGGTGCTGGTCTATGGCCCTTGGGGCTGTGGGCACTGTAAACCCTGTCAGCAATCAAAGGAAAATTATTGTGATCACCAGTCTGAAATGGCTTATGGTGGTGGGCTAGGCCTTGATGGTGGGATGGCGGAATATATGCTTGTCCCTTCTTCGCGTTTACTGGTCCCAATTTATGACTTAGATCCAGTCATTGCTGCGCCATTAACGGATGCGGCACTTACTCCTTATTCGGCGATAAAACGTTCGATAGGCAAATTGACAGCAGATGAATATGTAGTTGTAATTGGAGTTGGAGGTTTGGGCCATGTTGCATTACAAATACTAAATGAAGTAAGCGCGAGTTCAATTATCGCCTGTGATGTCACCGAAGAAAAACTAGCCTTTGCTAAAGAACTTGGTGCAGCCTATGTGGTTAATTCGAAGGATGCAAATGCAGCCGAACAAATCAATAAGATTACTGGCATTAAAAAAGCTAAAGTAGTGATTGATTTTGTAGGCGCAACATCGACTATAGATCTAGGAACAAAGGTTGTTGGTTTGGATGGTGACCTGACAATTGTTGGATTAGGTGGGGGACACTACCAGTACAATATGTCGGGGCTTCCTTTTGGTGTGAGTATGACAAATCCATATTGGGGCTCGCGGGTTGAACTTATGGAAGTTGTAGGTTTGGCTAGGCAAAGGAAGATTCATATTGAAATTGAGCAGTTTAAGCTTGATCAGGCTAACGAAGTTTATGATCGAATGCGCAACGGTAAGATCAAAGGAAGGGCTGTACTGATTCCTTAGTGAAAAAAAAAGTCTATCTTTTTGGTAGTTTATTTTGGATTTTATCTTTTTGATGCTTATCTTTGTTGTATCATAATTTAGGTTTATAATTGGTTATTTAAGGTTTTCATTCTCCCCGTTTGAAAACCTTTTTTTTAAAGTCTCTCTTTTGATTGATTATTAAAAACCTTCTACCTTCTTTACTGTTGTAATATTAATAATCTGCGCTGATTTATCTGCAAAATATTTATGGACAAAACAATTCTCGTACTCACCGATTTTTCTGAAAACTCATGGACTGCTATTCGATATGCGGCGAATCTGGCTAAAAAATTTAATTGGACAGTAGAACTTCTGCATACTTATACCATCCCAATAAAAGACAGTGTCCATGCGAAAATGGAGAATATGTTTTTGAAGCCTCAGAAGGAAGAGGCTGAAAGCATGCTCAAGGACTGGCAGATACGTATCGACGATGAATTTCCTGATCTCAGCTGTAAAACCGTAAGTTTGGCTGGCGACGTGGAAAAAACGGTACTAAACTTACTACAAGAAAAGGAATACCATTTTATCGTCATGGGAGCTAAAGGTAAAGGTATGATACAAAAAGCTGTCTTGGGAAGCAATACCTTCGCCCTGATAAAAAAGAGTCCAATCGGTGTCTTGGCAGTACCCATCACTTTCCAAAAATTTAGGTTACAAAATATCGGATTACTGAGCAATTTTAAAGCGTCCGAATATGATCTACTCGACAGTTTCACCTTACGTGTACCGGAGAAATTTAATCTCAGCCTGTTGCACGTAACACAAAAGTATATATCTCCAAAACAAGAAGATATTGAAGACTGGAAACAAAAGCTATCCGCCCAATTTTCGTTTAATAAAATTGATTATGTGGAAAAAAATGCGGTCAATCGTTTAGATTACAATATGCCTATACCACGTTGTATCGACTACATGGTGGAAATCGAAGCTATTGATCTTTTACTTGTGTCATACAGTCCTAAAAGTTTTTTCAAAAGTATATTTTCCCGAAATCTTACGAAAACAATTTATCGCAACCTGACTGTACCTACTTTTTTTAAGCGTAATTTATATTAATTGCGGGTAATCTCCTCCTGCTTATCACTTTCCATTGGTTGATAGTATACGGTTTAGTAAAGGGAAAATGATTAAACTAAAGTTAGTAGCCGCGATTTTATAATTACTAACTGAGCTTTAAATTGCGTCTCCGATGTGAGGTAATCTATTCATATTTTTCATTAGCTTTATCAATAATTGTATAAAATATAAACATAATGAGCCTTTGGATACTTCCTTTGATCGCAATACTTTCCGCAAGTCCCGATAGTACACATGTAGGAGAATATAAGTTTGCTGAAATGCCCAGTTGGAGTGATGAGTTTGATTACAATGGTCTTCCGGACGCAAAAAAATGGGGATATGATGTAGGCTCCTTGCATAATGGTTGGGGAAATCATGAACTTCAATACTATACAGATGCAAACAGGAAAAATGCAAGTGTGGCAAATGGTGTTTTACGTATTACTGCAATAAAAGAACAATATGAAGGGTTGAACTATACGTCTGCCAGGCTGGTAAGTAAAAACAAGGGCGATTTTCTATATGGTCGATTTGTAGTCCGAGCCAAGGTACCGAAAGGGAAAGGTACTTGGGCAGCCGCTTGGATGTTGCCGACAGATTGGGTTTACGGAGGATGGCCACATTCGGGAGAAATAGATATCATGGAGCATGTCGGTTATGACGAGAATGCAATACATATTACCGTTCATACAAAGGATTATAATCATTCTATCGGAACTCAAAAAGGAGTGATGAAACGAATTGATCAGGCAACATCGGAGTTTCATAATTATCGGATAGACTGGACCCCCGAGTATATTCGTGGTTTCGTGGATGATGTACAGATCTACAGTTTTCCAAATGAAGGAAAAGGCAATGGCGTGTGGCCATTTGATAAAAGATTTCATTTACTATTGAATCTGGCCGTTGGTGGAGATTGGGGCGGTGTGCAAGGCGTCGATAGCAGCGCATTTCCAGCAGAGATGGAGGTGGATTATGTCAGGGTATATGATTTACTGAAACCTTAAATGAATCTTGTTTTCATCTATTTTCTCTAATTTATAAAGATTAATTCAAATGTTTAGGCATCAAGGGAGAGGAAGGAATTATATTCATAATTTAAAGTTAGCCTCTATTTTATCTTGTGTTGCGGGTTTGGTCAATATTACAGGTGTTCTTGCCGTTAGCACTTTAACAACGAATGTCACAGGTCACTTCGCATTTTTTTCAGAACAGTTGATTTTAATGAATTATAAGATGGCTTTGATTTATCTGTTATACATTGCTTTCTTTTTAATGGGAGCGTCTGTTTCAGGTTTTATTCTAGAATTAGCCTCAAAAAAGAAATCACATAATGCTTATATCATTCCAATTTGTATCGAGTCTATTATCTTAATTAATGTTGGATTGTTGCCAGCTTTCGTTAATGCAGAACCAATGTTTCCAGCAATAATTTCATTTGCCCTTCTTTTTGCTATGGGACTTCAGAATGCCCTAGTAACGAAGGTGTCACAATCAGTTGTCAGAACGACGCATTTGACCGGATTGTTTACTGATCTTGGTATTGAAATTTCACAGTTGCTTTTTTATAGAGAAATTGCGGAGAAAGTGAAATTACACAAAAGTATTTTTCTTAAGTTGATGATTATTGGTGGCTTTTTTATGGGGGGAATTATAGGAGGTTTTATGTTTCAATATTTTAAATTGAAAACATTATTGTTACCCGCTACTATGCTTTTGTTTGCGTTATGGTATGACCATATTTTACTTAAGTTTTATCATTTGAAGCGAAGCTTAAGACCGGATGAATAGGTTCGATTAAATTCATATTTTAGCTTAATAACATGAACTATTCCCATATCCTGTTTGAAAAATTAGTATTATCTGCCGGTAGATTCAACATTAGTGAACCATTGTACTGCATTCTTTTATTTGAGAAAGCGACGAGTTTTTCGGTTGATTTGGTGACATACCATGCGGATCCTAAAAGTGTTTTGTTTTTGTCTCCCTATCAGTTGTTTACGATGGATGTGGTGCTGAAAAGTACTTTTAGTGTGCTAAAATTTCACGGCGATTTTTATTGTATAGAATATCATAAAGATGAAGTTGCCTGTAATGGAATTCTATTCAACAACATCTACCAGCAACCTCATGTGTTGCTCTCAGCAGCTATTTATCATGAGATATCAACTATTATGGAAAAAATAGATCAGCTCAAAATGTCGTCGGAATCCTATGATCAGTCATTGAGCAGAACCTATTTACAGCTGATTTTAGCGCTAGCGAGTAGACAAAAGCTACTTTTTAACGACGTACAAAAACCGTATTGGGCTCATAGAGATATTATTGATGACTTTGAGCAGTTTTTGGAAAAGAATTATAAAGCGCATAAAGAAGTTACCTTTTATGCAGCGAACTATGGTTTAAGTCCAGCCGTTTTTACGAAAAAAATAAAATTGAAATGGGGAAAATCCCCTTCAAAGTTGATCCAGGAACGCCTCGTATTGGAAAGTAAAAGGCAGCTCCATTTGACGGCCAAAAGTATTAAGGAAATAGCAGCCAATTTGCAGTACAAAGACGAGTTTTATTTCAGTAGATTTTTTAAGAAGATGGTAGGCGTATCTCCTAAGATATTTCGAAAGCGGGTCGGTTTATCAATTGTTGCCGAAAAGTCTATGTTATAGATCTATTTGTCCATGTTGTGGATTTAAGCCATTGTTTAGTTTTGCATGGTATTAAACAAACTACGTTATGGAGAAAATAATAAAGCTATTGGCAAAGTCACAATATACCTTTACAAACTTTGCTAGAATTTCAATTTTTATTGTAATGGCATGGATTGGAGGATTAAAAGCATTTCAATATGAAGCTGATGGTATAGTTCCTTTTGTTATTAATAGCCCGGCAATGCGTTTTTTTTATCATAATACGGAAAAACGAGTGTTGGATAAAAACGGAGAGCTAATACCGGAATACCAGTTGTTTAAAAACCCGGAGGGTCGTGTCGTAAAGAAAAATATTGCATGGCACCAAGAAAATGGAACTTATATTTTTTCTTATATACTTGGCTTTGTAATTGTTTCAATTGGTCTGATGATTTTTTTAGGTATCTGGTATCCTAAAATCGGAATTTTTGGGGCATTGTTTACAGTGCTTATGTCATTGGTTACGCTTTCTTTCTTGATAACAACACCAGAAGCATTTGTGCCAAAGCTAGATGGGGATTTCCCGTCACCTAATTATGGTTTTCCTTATTTATCTGCGGCTGGTAGATTAGTCCTAAAAGATGTAATTATGCTTGCAGCAGCATTGATCATTGCAGCAGAAAGTGCCAGCCGTCTGATAAAAAAATCGGATATAAAATAAAGACAGGTAGTTTTTGTTTGTGAATTAGCAGAAGGTTGTTTGCTGGATGCGATAACGACTCAGCGTAAATCCACTAACTTTTGGAAGGTATCTTTGATGCCAGCTGTATTTTGGCAGCATCTTTGTGTCTCGTCGTTAAACTATATTGATTTATACCACGACGATATGAAAATAATACGAACGACCCTTCCATTTCTTCTGTTTAGTTTCATCCTTTTAGTTGGATGCAACAATAATCAACAGATCAGGATGATTGATAAAGATGGAAATACACATTTGTTGACAAGAGAAGGTGATCGAAAAGGAGAATTGGGACTGCAGCGTATCATCGCTCGTGGCAATGATACAGTAATAACGATTGATGGTGCAGGTCATAAAATGATATGGACAGCTTCAGATGTGACCAATATTGATACAACAAAGATTCAATATTATCTCAAAAAGAGAAATGGAAGCAGTGTTCATATTTATACACCCCTAGATGTAAATCAAAATTTTATAGATGTAGAGGATAGTCAAAATGTTTTGTCAGATCCTTATGATGGTACAGACAAGAAAAAATCCCTACTGTAGATTGTCCTATGAAAAAGCATAATTTGGGCTAAAGAAAAACTCCTAGCAAGTTTACTTGCTAGGAGTTTTTTTTGGTACTTTGGCACCATCTTTTCTGGCTTCAGAGAGGCCAATGGCAATCGCCTGTTTTCGTGATGTTACCTTTTTTCCGCTACCAGATTTTAATTTTCCCGCTTTCATTTCGTGCATCGTCTTTTCAACTTTCTCAGATGCTTTTTCTGAATATTTTGCCATAATAGTGTTACACCTTGATCTGTTATTAAACACTTCTGCAAAAAGAACAGCTGTTTCAGTTGAATCGTTTGAAAATTCTTTGAGAGCGAAATAGCGAACATCTGTATCCGCTAATTCAATTCATTTCCAGCTTTAATCACGGCTTGGTTGACGGCTTTTATTCTTTCAAGAACCATTTTTTGTATTTTACGGTCGTAAGTCAATAGACCATTGACTTCGTGTTCCACGTCGGTAGTTTGCGTATAAATAGCAACACTCAGTCCTTTGTATCGGAGCAATTGTTCGACATTATCCATTAGGAATATATAACGGTCTGTGAGTGCCTCTATAGTGGGTTCGTAGGCATAGGCATTGTTTTCGACAGGCCACATGTGACCGCGGACAAATAAGCCTACGCCACCAAACTCTCCAAGGGAAGCTGCCCGTTTCGAATCAGGTTCTGAGGCACCCTTGGGGCCAACATAGATATGTGTGTCAACAAAATCTCCATTTCCGGGATCACCATAAGCTTTTTGGTAAGATGGATTGTTGTTAAATCCCGAATTACCGTTCACTAAACGTGAAGGGTCATATTGTTTGGTCCAGTCGGTAATATTGCGTACATCGAAAGCACCCCAATTTTCGTTAAAAGGAACCCAGGCGATAATGGATGGTGAGTTGTAGTGGTCGTCAATGATGGCCTTGTATTCATCACGAAATGCTTTTCGATAAATCGTAGTATCTTCATCGGGATACCAAAGGCAGGGCATATCTTGCCACACGAGCAGCCCCATTTTATCTGCCCAATAATAGAACCGTTGGGGTTCGGTTTTCATATGCTTACGAATAAGGTTATAACCCGCTTTTTTGGTAAACTCGATATCATATTTGAGAGCTTCTTCCGTAGGTGCTGTTAGAATACCATCGGGCCAATACCCCTGATCCAGGAGACCGAGCTGCATCACAAATTTGTCATTCAATAGCGGCCTTACAATTCCGTTTATCTTACCAAGTTTAATATCACGCATACCAAAATAGCTCTTAACCTCGTCGATGATTTCTCCATTCTTCCCATGTATACTTAGTTTTAAATCGTATAAAAAGGGGGAGTCAGGAGACCAAAGTTTTGGATTTTCTACCGGGATATTAAATTCCATGCCCGACTGAATTACCGTTTTTGAAATTTCTTTTCCTTCTGAAGAAACGATGGCCGTAACTTTTGCCTTCGCCGTGCTAGTGACCTGTATTTTTAGTTGTTTTTCTGCTACTTGAGGCAACAATTTGATTCCCTGTATATGGTTTTTGCTTACTGGTTCCATCCACACAGTTTGCCATATGCCAGAAGAAAATGTATAGTCGCCTCGAGGTCCATTTTTGCCCGAAGGATACTTGCCGTCGTTCTTGTCATGCACTGCAACGACAATGTTATTTGGACCTGCCTTTAAAAACTCAGTGATGTTGATCCAGAAGGAGTCGTAGCCACCTGAATGAGTACCAGCTTTTCTTCCATTTACAAATATGGTTGCATCGTGATCCACTGCACCAAAATGGAGTATAATATCTTTCCCTTTCCAATGATTAGGTAGCTCGAAATTTTTACGATACCACAGATTAATTTCTTGTTTGCGTTGTATTCCGGATAAATAGGACTCTGGACAATAGGGGACAAGAATGCTTTCTCGGCTGTGGTCAAAGGAAATGGGGACAGCAGGATTCAGTGCATTCGGAGCATCTTTTCCACCTATATAATCCCATTTACCGTTGAGACATAACCATTCATTTCTTTCCATTTGGGGACGTGGATATTCGGAAAGTGGGATTTCTGTTTGCTTGGCTATTGCTGTCCATGGGGTTGAAAGCTGTGGCTGTTGTGCCAAAGCATTTAGCCAACCGAAGAGCGATAGTGCCAGCACAAAAATTGAGGTTTTGGTTTTTATCATGGTATACTTCTTGGTTTTTCAATATATGAATATAAGTATACTAAAATGATTTAGTGAATTATAAACGAAATGTTACTAGTGGGCTTTGGATATTGGGCTTGGTTGGTTGGTTGGTTGGTTGGTTGGTTGGTTGGTTGGTTGGTTGGTTGGTTGGTGCACAAAAGAAATAGATGTTGGATTAAAGAAAATTACAGGAGCTGCTTTTTGAGGCAGCCCCTGCATAATGCTTATTACCAGATTTTAATTCTTTCTTCCGGTGACTTGTACAGTTTGTCTCCTTGTTTAACGTCAAAAGCTTTGTAAAAAGCATCAACGTTGATCAATGGACCAAAACTTCTGAAATATCCTGGAGAATGTGGATCAGTTTTAACTTGGTTGACCATATATTTTTCACTGGATAGGGTTCTCCACACAGTTGCCCAGCTTAGGAAAAAACGTTGGTCTTGCGTGTATCCACTTATTTCACCTGGGTTTCCCTTATCTTTTAAATATAGTTGAAGTGCGTCGTAAGCAATGTTTACACCTCCTAAATCTGCAATATTTTCGCCGTTTGTAAATGTTCCGTTGACGAACGTGCCTTTTACAGGTTCATATTTATCGTATTGAGCTGCGAGTGTTTTTGTTGCTTTTTCAAAATTGGCTTTATCTTCTGGTGTCCACCAGTCTACCAAGTTTCCGTCCGCATCAAATTGTGCGCCCGAATCGTCAAATCCGTGGCTCATTTCGTGGCCAATTACCGCACCTATACCACCAAAATTGACAGCAGCGTCGGCTTGTGGGTTGAAAAATGGCGGTTGAAGAATAGCTGCCGGAAACACGATCTCATTGTTTACGGGATTGTAATAGGCATTTACTGTTTGTGGAGTCATTCCCCATTCTGATTTGTCAACAGCTTTGCCAATTTTAGCTAGATCCTTTTCATATCGCCAAGTGGTGATATTTTGGAGGTTAGCATACAGATTACCGCCTTTATTTTCAGATAGAATACTCAATTTAGAATAATCTTTCCATTTGTCCGGATAGGCAACTTTTACAGTGAATTTGTTTAATTTTTCAAGCGCTTTTCCTTTTGTAGCCGAAGACATCCAGCTCAAATCGTTGATATGCACTGCAAAACTTTTCTTTAAATAGTCGATCAATTCGACCATTTGTGCTTTAGCCTCAGCTGGAAAATATTTTTCGACATATAATTTTCCGAAAGCTTCACCTAATGTGGAATTGATCAGTTCAAATCCTCTTTTATTTAATGCTCTTTGTTCTTGTTGACCTCTTAAATACTTACCATAAAAAGCAAATCGCATGTCTCCTAATTTTTCGCTTAAATAAGAGGCACTACCGTTGATCATATGGAATTTTAAGTAATCTTTAATAACAGGAAGGTTTTGTGCACTGACCAATTTATCGAAGTTCTTGTAATAACCTAATTCTCCAATGATTACTTTTTCTGTATTGACACCTACTTTTTTAAGGTACTCAGGTAGATTTACATTTTTAACCAAGGCGGTTAACTCTGCCATGGTCTGTGGATTGTACTGTAACGTATTATCACGGCTTTGTTCATTGGTCAAGTAGGTCTTCGCAATGCTTTTTTCGTAGTCAACGATTCCTTTTGCGGCAGCATCAGCATTTTTATAGCCCAATTCTATTAACATGGAAGCTACATACTTTTGATACTCGGCAACAGCTTCGGTATTTTTTTCATTTTCTTTTTGATAATAATCTCTTCCTAGTCCTAAGGAGGCATCCCCTAAGTAGACCGCGTTCATTTTTGAATCTTTTAAATCAGCGTAGACACCCCAGCCATAGAAATTATTCTCACCTTCTTTCGTTACGGAAGTTAAATAATTCTGAAGATCTTTTAGGTTTTTAATCGCGTCGATTTTGTTTAAATTTCCCTGAATCGGCTTAATACCGTCTGCATTTCTTTTCTGTAAGTTCATGTAAGAAGCATACAGGTCCTGTATTTTTTTTCCCTCACTTCCTTCAGGAAATCTATCTTTTAAAAGTGAGTTCAGAATTTTCATCGAATTGTTGTCCGTATCTTCTGCCAATTTATTGAAGCTTCCCCAAGTGGGTTTGTCGGAAGGAATTTTAGCCGTTTTCATCCAGGTTCCGCTTACGTAGTTGTAAAAGTCATCCTGTGGACGTACAGATTTGTCCATTAAGCTCAGATCAAGTCCTTTGTCGGGTCCTGTACCTTCTGTCTGTGCTTCCGCATGCTGTGTGTAGACTCCAGCCAAGAAAATTAGGGCGAGTGTTAATTTTTTCATTGTTGTTTTAATGTTGTATGATTTTCAATAATTCAATCTGGGAGTACGCACAAATTACGGGTAAAATAGGTTATGTTATTTGCTCCGTGTAATTCGATTTGTAGCAGCCATGTCAATAATTAGCGGTGATTTTTTTAAAGCTAAAAAAATCATTTACACAAATGACGGAAAATTCTAAGTCAGCAACAAGTAAATTTGAACATTATCTGTCATTTTATTAAACTAATCGGGTAAATTAACATGTTTTTCGTTTGCTAACGAATAACATGTATATACTTTTTAAAGTACATCCTTTGATGTGTTGTTGAACGCTCCGCTGTCTGACTTAGCTAAGATATTTTAGGACAAGAAGAAATACTAAACTTAATATGGAAATACTAAACTTAATATGAATTTAGTTTAGTATTAATAAACGATGTTTAATATTGCTTACATTTTCATCTATAAGTAAGCGATTATGTTCAAACTATCCTATTCAATTTCACCTAAAGTTACTGGCCTAACATTGTCATTGGCCATGCTGGCTGCACAGGGGTTTAGCCAGACCCGATCGTTCCAGGGGAGACTGGTCGATTCGTTGAGTCAAAGCGCTATTCATGGCGCAACAATTCGTAATTCTCATTTAGCTAAGCTTGTTTCATCGGATCATACCGGTAAGTTTGTGATTGACGCACATATCGGTGATACACTAAGAATTGGCTACATGGGGTATCTTCCGAAGGTTTTCATTGTTGGTAATCAATCTTCATCCGTTATTTCGCTTATACCGAACCAACAATCCCTCAATGAGGTGGTTGTAACTGCGCTTGGTATCAAAAAAGAAAAGCAGGCTATTGGCTATTCGGTGCAGGAAATAAAAGGCAAAGACATGGTTAAAGCTCGGGAACCAAATGCTATTTCTAGTTTAGCTGGACGCGTGTCAGGTTTAACAATTACACCGAGTACGAACTTATTTGGAGACCCGGGTATCACGTTACGTGGTCGGAGCAATATTCTTATTGTGGTCGATGGCATGCCGATTAATACCGACTCATGGAATCTTAGTCCGGATGATATCGAATCCTATTCTGTCTTAAAAGGGGCAAATGCTGCGGCATTATATGGGAACAGAGGTCAAAATGGAGCGATTGTGATAACGACAAGACGAGCAAAATTACAGGATAAGGGTTTCCAGGTTGAATTTAATTCAAGTACACAATTGCAGACGGGGTATAATGCGATACCAAAAATTCAAACCGAATATGGCCCGGGTTCAAATTATCAATATGCTTTTAAAGATGGTCGTGGGGGTGGAATCAATGACAACGATTACAACATTTGGGGACCCCGATTTGAAGGACAGCTTATTCCGCAATATAACAGCCCGATAGATCCAAAAACAGGACAGCTTATTCCCTTACCTTGGGAGGCCAGAGGAAAAGATAATTTGAAGAAATTTCTTCAGAATGGTCTTTTGAGTACAAACAATATTGCTATATCGACCAAAAATGATCATGGTGATCTACGCTTATCTGCGTCTCAGATGTTTCAACGGGGAACTACGCCTAATACGAAATTGGGAAGCACCAATATAAATCTTACCGGAGGCATTAACGCTGGTAGTAAGCTCCGTTTCGATGCGAGCATAAATTACAATAAGCAGTATTCACCAAATTATCCAAATATTGCTTATGGACCAAATAGTCCTATTTACATTCTTACATTATGGGGAGCGGCAGATTATGATATTGATGATCTTCGCAACTATTGGCAGCCTGGGAAAGAAAATGTACAGCAGTACAATCGTGAATACACCATTTATGACAATCCCTGGATGACAGCTTATGAAAATTTGAGGACTTATGATAAGGATGATATCTACGGTTACGTGTCGGCTAATTACAAGTTTAATGATAAATTGTCATTAAATGCACGTACCAGTGCTAGTACCTGGAATAGGAATAGAACGATTAAAATTCCAATTTCTGCCAACCTATATAATTATAATATCGGTGGAAGCCGTGTTGGTGGTTATCAGGAAACCTATGATACTTTTTGGGAAAATAATACAGAGGTTTCCTTAAAATACCAAAATCGTATCGCCGAGGACATAGGCTTCTCAGGCTCAGTATTTGGTAATTTAAGAACCGTCAGTGTCAAATCGCTGTTTGCACGTACAGATCGTGGATTGACTGTGCCCGGCGTTTATGACTTAAGTAATTCGATCATGCCCACGGTGTCTACTAACGATCGCGCACTGCGCCAGGTTGGAAGCGTTTATGGATTCATGGATGTAGACTATAAAAGTATGTTATTCTTAAATCTAACGGGGCGATTTGATAAATCTTCGACGATGCCGGTAAAGAATAACACCTACTTCTACCCATCGGCTTCACTAAGCGCAGTGATTTCACAGATGGTCACTTTGCCCAAGGTTATTTCCGCATTAAAAATCCGTGGGGCATATGCTAACGTTGCAAGTGATTTCGTCAATGAATCAGCCCAGTACGATATTTATAAACTTTTGCCGGCATACAGTAACTATGGACGTTGGGCCAATTCAATGACGGGCGTAACATATACCGATGTATTACCTAACCCGGATCTAGTGGCAGAGCGTGTGAAGACGGCGGAAATAGGTTTGGAAACTCGTTTATTTAACAACCGTCTGGGTTTCGATTTTGCTTTTTTTAGAAACCTGGAAGGTCCCAGGATTATCGAATTGGCTACGTCAGTTACTTCAGGTGTAAGAGCGAGACAAACCAATGGGTTGACTTTATTGCGTAAAGGTATCGAGCTGAGTATCGATGGGACTTTGATTCAACAGAAAGATTTTAGCTGGAATGTAATGGTCAATGCATCAACAAATCATGCCTGGCTACATGACATCGATGGGCATCAAACGCGATCGGGGAATGTTCGTGTTGGTGAGCGATGGGACGGATATTACGTGAACGATTTTCAGCGTGATGAAAAAGGAATGCCAATTGTGGGTACAAACGGTTTACCAGCATACAATCCTTATGTGAGCAGAATAGGTTATAGCGATAATAAATTTACGGCCAGTATCAGCAATAGTTTCCGATACCGTGATTTCAGTTTTAGTTTTCTTGTCGATGGCCGCTTTGGTGGTTTAATAAAAAATGTGCAGGATGCCAAACAGTGGGGATCGGGAACACATCCCGAATCAGCAAATGAATATCGTCTAAAGGACTGGGAAAATAGGGATGTCAAAGATTATAAAGGAACTGTCATGACCAATGGGTTAAAAATAGTCAAGGGGCAGCTCAATACAGATCAGGATGGTAAGATAATCTCCGATACAAGAGAATTTGCCCCAAATGACATTTCTGTGTTGTGGCAAAATTGGGCCACTAATTACTATCAGTCGGGACCAATTACAGCCAAAAGCCGAACCTTTGTCAAATTACGGGAGATCGTTTTCAGTTATAATGTACCTGCCAACTTGTTGAAAAATTCCAGATTCTTCCGCAGTGCAAGTGTTTCAGTGGTTGGTAGGAATTTGCTGTATTTCACTGGAAAAGGTACCCAAAATATGGATTTGGACCAATTCACCAGTGCTAGCTCAGACTACCAGACACCATCAGTAAAGAGCTTTGGTCTAAATCTTAATGCAACCTTCTAAAAACTTAGTCAAAATTTTTAAAAATGAAGTACTTTAAATCCACTCTCATTCTTCTCCTGTTCGGGTGCTCTTTCAGTTCCTGTAAAAAGATAACGGATCTACAAAAAGACCCTGCGGCCGTATATAATCCTGCTCCAAAACTTTTGTTTACGGGAATACTTATGCGTTCTTTTGATGCGCCATGGAGTGAAGATCATCGACATAATCAGTATATGACACAAAATGAGGCCTATTATGCGGGGCAGCCTTATGGATGGACTACAGGCTCTTTTGAAACGCCCTATGGTATATTGCGTGATGTGTACCGTATGGAAATCGAAGCTACGAGAACTCCTGAATTGAGTGCTGCTTATATGACCATGGCTAAATTTTTCAAGGCTTATTTCTTTGCCCGAACGACTGAAATGTTTGGTGATATTCCAATGACAGAGGCTCTGCAGGGTGAATCGGCGGGCAATTTTGCACCCAAATACAATACCCAGTTGGAGCTGTATCAGCAAGTGCTTAGCTGGCTTGAGGAGGCGAATAATGAACTAGCAAATCTCAAAGAAAAAGGCAATACATTAGATGGCGATTTCTTTTACAATGGCAAGCCTGAGCAGTGGCAGAAACTGGTCAACTCGTTTAAGCTACGTGTTTTAATTAGCCTCAGCAAACGTGCCGATGATAGCCCCGCATTACGGGTTAAGGAACGCTTTGCTGAAGTTTTGGCGAATCCTACCAAATACCCGCTGATTCTTGAAAATCGGGATAATTTTCAACTCCTTTACAATAATATTAACACCTATCCGCTGTGGCCAACAGACGGTGTGATTATAAAAAAGGATGTGCGCAACACATTGGGAGCAACCTATCTGAATATTTTAAAGACTTTACAGGATCCAAGATTGTTGATTCAGGCACTGCCGGCTTCGGCGATGCCTTCTGATCCTACGCGCCCCTTCGACGCTTACAATGGCGGGAAAACAGGCGACCTACAGAGTACCTTGCTAAAACAAGCTGCGGATGGACAGCTATCTATGATCAATTTCGATTATTGGCTCGCTTCGCCGTCTGGGGTTCCGTCTATTCAACTTGGTGCCTCCGAAGTCCAATTTGCCCTGGCAGAAGGCATCAATCGCGGTTGGGCTAGCGGAGATGCTGCGGTAAGATTTCAGTCGGGGATAAGTCAGTCGATGCTGTTCTACGGAATTTCTCAAGACAAGATCAATTTGTTCTTACAGGCAAATCCTTACAAAGGGAACAATATGGAAGGGTTAAAACAGATCTTAACACAAAAGTATGTGGCATTTTTTGAAAACTCAGGAAAACAGGCATTTTTTGAGCAGCGCCGGACAGGAGTGCCAGTTTTTGATATCGGACCTTCGAATGCCAATAATAACCAGATACCGAAACGGTGGGCATACCCCAAGACTGAATACAGTACCAACGAAACTTACTTGAAAGAAGCTTTACAACGTCAGTTTAATGGATCAGATACCCAAAATGACATTATTTGGCTTATTAAATAAAATACAAAGTAAGTGTAATTAGTCATGGAAAGACCTCTTGGATTTGTGTCCGAGAGGTCTTTTTACGTAGACAATGGTTTCTATAAATCGTTTATTGCTTCTCTTTGATGGTCAACATACGTATCAGGAGATCTTGTATGGAGAGACTATCCAGCTCTTTTCCAATAAATACTAGTGTATTCATTTTTCTCTCATCCGTTTTCCAATGGTTACCGTAGTCCATATCGACACGTGAACCGACGGTCTGTATAATGATTTTTTTGTCTTCATCTTTTTTATAACCAATTCCCTTCATTCGGTAAATTTTGTTTGGATACTTACCGACAAGTTTGCTCAAGCCGAGAAATAGGTTCACGAAATTAAATTCTTCAGCGAAAGTATAGACGCGTGTTACAATATCACTCAGGTGTTGTTTTGTCAGACTTGATGTGCCAAGTATCATTGAACTGCTTAGATTAACGTTCTTCAGAAAAGAAAAAGCTTCTGTCTTTTTTGTGTACTTTATTCCCTCAATTATTTCGAAAGGAAACCCCTCCGTTACTGTTGACTGGAGAGTTTTCGCTAGTGGGTTTATATGTGCCAAGTAATTGCTTAAATAGCTCAAATATGCTGAATGTACCGCTTCGGTTTTGTTGATGACAATGACGTCGGCAGCGGTGATTTGCCGTAACACTTCATCCCTTTCCTTGATCTGATCTTCGATAAGTGCAGCATCAACCAAGCAAATAATCTTTTTTAATGGGAAGTAGTTCTTAAACGCTGGATGCCTTGTAAAAGGTTCTGTTATAGCATCGGGTATGGCAAGACCTGTACATTCAATAACGAGTTCATCAAAGCTGTCTTGTTTTTGATAGAGCGATTCGAGTGCGGTGTAAAGTTCATCGTTCAGCGTACAACAGATGCACCCCTCTTGGAGTGCTACCAGTTGTCCATAGTTTTCATTGAGCAAGGAGCTATCTATATTTAGTTGTCCTATCTCGTTTTCAATGATAGCAAAACGTTTTTTCGGATAGGATTTCATTAAGGCATTTAGAAAAGTCGTTTTTCCTGCACCTAAAAAGCCAGTTAAAATGGTTACTGGACGAGCATGGGCTGTATTCATTTGCGATGATTGTACATTTAATCCGCTGGTATCATCCCAACGAAAGTCGGGGAAAGGCAGATCTTATTTCAATAAATTGAAAAATTCGTTGCGTTTACTTTCTGATAAGAATATACCGCTGTATTCCAGTGTTGTTGTACTGCTGCTGGTGTCTTTGACACCCCGAGCGGAGACACAGAGATGATCAGCATCAAGCACAACAATGATATCATCTGTTGCTAAGGTAGATCTGAGCTCATTGTAAATCTGTAAAGTAAGGCGTTCCTGCACCTGTGGTCGATGCGCATAATAGTCTACAATACGGTTTATTTTTGATAGTCCTATTACGCGGTTTTTGGGGATATAGCCTATATGTGCCCGCCCCACGATTGGTAAAAAATGATGTTCACAGGCTGAATTTACCCGTATGTCTTTTTCTATCAATAGCTTATTGTAGCCATAGCGATTTTCGAAGGTGGACAGCTTGGGCTTGTTAACCGGGTTAAGGCCATAGAACAATTCGTTGATATACATTTTTGCTACACGATGGGGCGTTCCGCTCAGACTGTCATCTTGTAGGTCGAGGCCAAGTTCATACATGATGTCCTTAAAAAGTTGAGATATCTTGCTGATTTTTTCTTCGTCTGTTCGATCAAATGCATCGGGGCGCAAGGGAGTATCCACTGAAGTCATTATGTGTTGATCTCCTAAATCTTCCGGATTGGATGCTGCATCTTTTTTTAATAATGTGTTCATAAGTTAATTTTTATCAAATCGTGCTGATTATACCTCTTGTCTATTGTCAAATGGAGTTGCCATTTTATAGCGCTATTCGTGTTATAAATATAGTTAAAAAATACAAATGCAATATAGTTGCTTTTATGTTTTTTAACTATATTTGATAGACAAATCTTTAATACGTTATGTCTAAGCAATTTATTCTAGTTTTTTTGTTTGTTGTTGTAGGAAGTAAAACTAATCCAGTCTTTTCTCAAGGGGTAACAGAATCACAACATTTGGTAGATCATAAGCCTTTGATGAATGAGGTTTGGAAAACCTTTGACACCATGCTCTATAAAGTTAACAAGGTTAATGGCAAGACGGTTTACACCCCCTATTTTCCGAGTAAGCTGTCGAAACTGGATGGAACAAGTGTAGAGTTGCAAGGCTATATGGTACCGTTAAAGGCCGGTCTTCGCCATAATAGATTCCTTTTGTCGGTTTTGCCAGTGCAGCAGTGTATGTTTTGTGGACAAAATGGTATTCCACCGATGGTGGAGGTTACGCTGAGCGACAACAATAAAGTGTGGTTAAAAGAGAATCCTGTTATTGTAAAAGGCTATGTCAAATTAAATGAGAAAGATCGGAGCAGGGTTGAAATCTTTATAAGAGATGCAGCTCTTTTAAAACAGTAAAGATTATCAAAAGCTAACGACTCCGCCAGGTCCACCAAAGAATGATTCCATAGATAAGCACAGCGACCGCAAGAAGTAAAAATAGTTCGAAACTTGTCTCCGGAAAACTAGTCGATTGTGAAAGAAAGGCGGATATTAATAAAATGCCGAGTATGCCTGAGGTTATGCACACAATGAGTTTTTGAGCTTTGTTTAATGCGGGGCTTACTCGGGGTACTACTTTTTTCTTGTGGATCTCATGTACTGATTCGGTTTCCTTCAATAGTGCAATATCGAGATCAAGGTGCACTGCCATTAAATTGAGGGTATAAGCTCTTGGTAGAACTTCAGCTTTTTCGATGCGCTGCACAGATCGAAGATTCAGTTTGACAAGATCAGCAAGTTGCTGTTGGGAATATCCTTTACTGATACGGGCATTTTTGATCAAAAGTGCTATTTTCTCTTTGCTAGATTTATTGGTCATTTTATGACATTTTGCGGCGTATTCAAATGTCGTGAAATTAAATGATTTAAGGCTATAGCTTTGTGTAAAAAAAATCATGATCGCTATTGCTCTTGAATTGGTCGTCTCCCAGTTTTTGCTGGGTTATTTTTGTAAGCGGAACCTCCAGGTTCTGGGGTTTTCCTCAAAGGTCGGATCTTTCCTCTTTTGTCTGTTTGGTCCCATAATATACGTTACTGCTCTCTATTTGAGTATTGCTTATTTAGTCGGAAATCCGTATCAACTAAATCCGAATTATACGGTATCTGATTTTTTTTACAGTCTTTATTATGTATTAAAAGCAGTGGTATTTGAGGAATTGATCTTTAGGGGAGCCGTATTATATATTCTTATGAGACGCTGTGGTCAGGGGAAAGCTGCATTGATCACGGCACTGGTTTTTGGCATTTATCACTGGTTTTCGTACGGTATCGTGGGGCAGATTTTTAAAATGCTGGAAGTTCTTATATCGACCGGTATAGTGGGGTATTTATTTGCACGAATTTGTATTAAAACAGGTAAAATAGTGCATCCGATCGTTTTACATTTTGGTTATAATTTTGCAACGATGATTATATTTTCGAAAGAAAAAAATATCGGACTGCAGCTCCTGATAAAAACGTATGCGGTAGACCCAGTCAAACCCGAGGGGATTTTGCCTTTGTTCGTCCTCGTTAGTTATTATATCGGTTTTCCGCTGTTGTGCTATATTTTTCTTAAACAACTAAAAGCTGCAAATAATTTGTCCTGACTGCCTGCTAGTACCTATCATTTGCTCGCTTTATTACTTTGCATGTTGCGGAACGGATTCCTTTTTTTGTGATTTATTTACATTGATTATCATATAAATACGTTTGTTGTTTTGTTTTAATCATTTGATTAAAACAATTGTTTGTTTTTAATTCTTTTTTCTATCTTTGCATACTACAAAGAAGTTTAATCGGGATGAAAGAGAAGAAAATAGATCTGTCGACGGAAACGAAAATTAAGGAAGCGGCGAGGGTTGTATTCTATAAAAAAGGTTTCTCAGCAACCAGGACAAGGGATATTGCCGAAGAAGCAGGGATCAATCTTGCTTTGCTCAATTATTATTTTCGGAGCAAAGAGAAGCTTTTTGAAATTATTATGTTTGAAACCTTTTCGGCTTTCGTACAGAGTATGGCTGTTATCCTTAATGATGAAACAACCAATCTTGAAAGTAAAGTTGAATTGATAGCCAATAGATATATCGATTTTATCATCAGAGAACCGGAGGTACCTACTTTTTTGATTTCGGAAATCAGAAACAATCCTCAGGAACTCCTCGAAAAGTTGCCAATCAAACAATTGCTAAACAATTCTGTTTTTTTTAAACAGCATCATGAGGCCGTAACACAAGGCTTTATTATGGAGCCACATCCTTTACATTTTTTAATGAATTTATTGGGGTTGGTTGTGTTTCCTTTTATCGCAAAGCCTTTGATTATGGGGGGACAAGATCTCGATATCGAACAGTTTAATACACTTATGATTGAGCGTAAGAAGCTTATACCGATATGGATAGGAGCGATGATGAAAGCAAAATAATTTTTTTGTCCCAAACTTAATCAAATGATTAAATCTAAAGATTAAAAATAATGCCACAATATATGAACAGCGCAGTTATGAAGTATTGTTATTTAACGCATGTTATTCTTTTATTGATCCTGTTGCATTTTGCAAATAGGGCAACTGCACAAGGAGAAGCGCTTACTTTGGAGCGTTGTTATACTCTTGCCAAAGCAAATTATCCAGCAATAAAAAAAATGGATCTGATAACCAAAACAGGTGAGTATACCATCCAAAATGCCAATAAAAGGTTTCTCCCCCAAATCAGCTTCTCAGGTCAGGCAACCTATCAATCGCAAACGGTAAGATTTGCGGATGCTGTAGGTTCATTGCCGGGTATTTCCTTACCTTCTATCAGTAAAGATCAGTATAAAATACAGGGTGAAATTAGTCAGCTCATTTACGATGCTGGCAATACAAAAATGCAGAAGGATTTAATAGCTGCAAATATGGCATTGGAGGAGCAGACCTTAGTATCCAGTCTCTATGGGATCAATCAACGTATCAATAGTCTTTATTTTTCTATTTTATTAATCGATGCCCAATTGAAGCAGAACGAGTTAAACAAGGCTAACTTACAGACTCAGGTACAAAAAGCTGAGGCTGCTTTTGACAATGGGGTAGCATTTCGGAGTAATGTGGAAGAGTTGAAAGCTGAAGTATTGAATATAGAAATGCAGACGACAGAATATACATCTAATCGTACAGCATATCTAAATATGCTGTCGCTCTTTATAGGAAAGAAGCTGCCCGAATCCATGCAATTGAAATTGCCTACTGCTCAGTATACGCTTTCCGCCATTAACAGACCTGAATTAAAAGCTTTTGATTTACAAAAAAACATCGTTGACCAACAGGAAAAACAACTGAAATCCGATTATCTTCCACAGGTAAGTGGTTTTTTTCAGGGGGTATACGGAAGGCCAACCCTCAATATCATTGAAAACAAATTTGGTCCCTGGTACGTTACGGGGCTGCGTTTTTCTTGGTCGCTAAGTAGCTTTTATTTACTGTCGAACAAAAGAAATATCCTTCAGCTCAATCGTCAGTCTATTGATGCCGATAAGGAGACATTTTTGTTGAATGCCAAAGTTGACCTGAGCCAACAGGATGAGCAGGTTAATAAATATACCATCTTGATTCGACAGGATGATGCTGCGATTGCCTTGCGGACATCGGTAACTCAATCTGCTGAGGCGCAGTTGAGCAATGGAGTGATCACGACCCACGAGTATATTCAAAAATTAAATGCAGAACACTTGGCCAAGCAGCTCAAAATATTGCACGAGATCCAATTGTTACAAGCGATCTATAATTTAAAATTTATAGCCGGGAATTAACTGTAAACATCAAAAAATGAAAAGATTAATCCTATTTATTACTGCGCTCTCTTTGCTTAGTGGTTGTAAGCAACATAACGAATATGACGCTTCAGGAAATTTTGAGGCTGACGAAGTGATTGTCTCTGCGCAGCAAAACGGAATATTGATGCAATATGCTGTTGAAGAAGGAAAGCAATTGAAACCTGGAGATACTGTCGGAAAAATAGATGTCCGTACTGCTGAATTGCAAAAAGAACAAGTGCAGGCAAGTATCGAAGCTTTAACTCAAAAGACGGTGAATCCCAGGGATCAGGTTGAACTGGTACGGCGCCAACTAATTGTTCAGGAAGCGCAATTAAAACAACAGCTGTACGAAAGGACCCGGACGGAAAATCTGGTAAAATCAGATGCCGCAACACGTAAACAGCTCGATGATATCAATGCGGCAATCGATCAATTGCGGAAACAAATAGCCGTGACCAAGCAACAACTCACCCTCAATACATATAATACAAATACTCAAAATCGGAGTATACTGAGCGAGAAAAATCCCTTAGAGAAATCTGCTGCACAGATTCAGGAACAGATCAATAAGGGACAGGTGATCAATCCTATTAGTGGGACAGTTTTGGTAAACTATGCACTACAGGGTGAGTTGCAGGTCGTCGGTAAACCTTTATATAAAATTGCCAACACGACGAAGCTTTATTTGAGGGCTTATATTACCGGAATTCAGTTGCCACAGATAAAAGTCGGACAGGCGGTGACTGTGCGTATTGATGATGGCAAGGAGAATTATAAGGAATATCCCGCAACAATTACATGGATTTCAGATAAATCTGAGTTTTCACCAAAGACAATTCAGACTAAAGATGAGCGCGCTAATCTTGTTTATGCGATCAAAGTAAGTGTGAAAAATGATGGTTATTTAAAAATAGGGATGTATGGTGAAGTCCTTTGGTCAAAGTAAGTTATTATGATCGCTGTCAGTGTAAAAAATATGATCAAAACCTACGGTAATGTTAGAGCCGTAGATGATGTTTCTTTTGAGGTGAAGAAAGGTGAGTTGTTTGGGCTTATAGGGCCTGATGGCGCCGGTAAAACATCAATTTTCCGAATACTAACCACTTTACTGCTTGCGGATAGCGGTACTGCTGCTGTAGAGGGATTTGATGTTGTCAGAGAATATCAACAGATACGCAATCGGGTAGGGTATATGCCAGGACGTTTTTCATTATACCAGGACCTGACGGTAAAGGAGAATCTCACTTTCTTTGCGACAGTTTTCGGTACAACCATTCAGGAAAATTATCCACTTATCAAAGATATTTATGATCAGATACAACCCTTCAACGATCGTAGAGCAGGGAAATTGTCTGGCGGAATGAAGCAAAAACTGGCCTTATGCTGTGCGCTGATCCATAAGCCCGACGTGCTTTTTCTGGATGAACCGACAACAGGTGTCGATGTTGTATCCAGAAAGGAATTTTGGGAAATGTTGACCAAACTCAAGGAACAGCAGATCACGATCGTGGTATCCACACCCTATATGGATGAAGCTCGACTGTGTGATCGTATTGCATTAATGCAGGGCGGAAGGATTATGTCGATAGATGAACCGTCAGGTATTATAAAAAGTTTTCCAAAGCCACTATATGCGGTTAAAGCGGATAATATATATAAACTGCTCCAGGATCTCCGTTCGGACGAGGCGGTAGAAAGCTGTTATGCATTTGGCGAATATTTGCACCTTACCCCAAAATCAGAAGTGGGTGGTAGGGAAGGCATTATTGCCCTGGCAAATAAGTATACCCCACAACATCTCGTGGTTGAAAAAATAACAGCAACGATCGAAGATAGTTTTATCCGCCTGATGCAGGATCAAAATGGTATGGACGAATTCAAACAAGTTACAGATGGAGAATAAGGCAATAGTCTGTAAGGATCTGACCAAGCAATTTGGAGATTTTAAGGCCGTAGATAAAATTACGTTCGATGTTGACCAAGGCGAAATTTTCGGCTTTCTTGGTGCCAACGGTGCAGGGAAGACCACGGCCATGCGTATTCTTTGTGGTTTGTCCTACCCGACATCGGGTGAAGCAACTGTTGCTGGCTTCAATGTGTATAAAGAACAGGAGCAGATCAAAAAGAATATCGGTTATATGAGTCAGAAGTTCTCGTTGTACGATAACCTCACTATTTTGGAAAATATTGAGTTTTACGGTGGTGTTTATGGTGTTTCAAGGGCAGACATAAAGTCGCGAAGCAGTGATTTGGTACTTACCTTAGGTTTGGAGAAAGAAGCAAAAAAACTCGTAGGCGAATTACCTTTGGGCTGGAAACAGAAGTTGGCATTCTCTGTAGCGATTTTCCATCGACCTAAGATTGTTTTTTTGGACGAGCCAACAGGAGGCGTTGATCCGATTACCCGACGGCAGTTTTGGGATATGATTTATGAGGCTGCTGCCAATAACATAACAGTTTTTGTGACAACACACTATATGGATGAAGCCGAATACTGCAACCGTATCAGTATTATGGTAGATGGGAAAGTCGAAGCAATGGACAGTCCTACAAATCTGAAACAACGGTTCGAAACCCATTCCATGGACGACGTATTTTATCAACTGGCACGTGGAGCTAAAAGATCGGGAGATTGATATGAAACAGCTATTCGCTTTTATTCGCAAGGAGTTTTATCATGTTTTTAGAGATCGTAGAACGCTGCTTATCCTTTTTGGGTTTCCCGTCGTTCAGATTCTCCTTTTTGGCTATGCATTGAGTAGCGAAGTTAAAAATATTGGAATTGCCATTCAGGATAATGCACGTGATGTCAACTCCAGTGAAATCGTAAACCGTATTAAAACAAGTTCATATTTTCAGGTGAAAGACCAAATTGTAAATTATAAGGATGTAGAGAGCCGATTTAAAGATGGAAGCATCAAATGTGCAATAATCTTTCCTGCAAATTTCGGGGAGGATCTATATCGAAAGGATGGTGCTCAAATTCAGCTATTAGCTGATGCTTCCGACCCGAATACTGCCACAATAGTCACCAATTATCTGACGGCTATAATCAAGGCATACCAGCAGGACCTAAATCCCGGAACAGCGTTATCCTATCAGATAGTGCCGCAATTGCGACAATTGTATAATGAAGAGCAGAATGGTTCCCTTAATTTTATCCCTGGAGTGATCGCATTGATTTTTATGATCGTGAGCACGGCACTGACCTCCGTGGCAGTTGTGCGCGAAAAAGAACTGGGGACTATGGAAATTCTATTGGTATCGCCTTTCAAACCCATTATGGTTCTCATCGCCAAAGCGATTCCATATCTCGTGCTTTCACTCGTCAATTTTATCATTATTCTTCTACTTTCGGTGTTTGTACTTGATGTTGAGATCAGGGGAAGTCTGGTGTTGATTTTCGCGGAGAGTATTTTATTTATTATCACCTGTCTTTCTTTAGGTTTGTTGATTTCTAATATCACCGATTCCCAGCAAACTGCCATGTTAATAGCGATGATGGGCATGATGCTGCCGACCTTATTATTGACTGGCTTTATGTTTCCTTTGGAAAATATGCCCTGGGTATTTCAGGTTATTTCACATATCGTGCCATCCCGGTATTACTATGCAATTATTAAAGCTGTCATGCTCAAAGGAATGGGCTTTAGTTATGTTTGGAAAGAAACATTGATTCTCGCCGGGATGTCAGTTGTGTTGTTGTCAATTGCATTGAAAAGATTTAAAATCAGGTTGTAATGGAGGTATTAAGATTCATATTACAGAAAGAGTTTCGGCAGATATTCAGAGACAAAATTATATTGGCTATGATGTTTGTCATGCCGACAGTTCAATTGATCATCATGCCATTTGCAGCCAATTTTGAAGTGAAGAATATCAATATTGCTTATGTTGACAACGACCACAGTTCTTATTCAAGAACCTTAATCAATAAAATTGCATCTTCAGGATACTTTAAAATCGTAAGTAGTCCACTATCTTATAAAGTTGGATTGGAAATGATCGAAAAAGGAGACGCTGATCTTGTATTGGAGATACCGGCAGGTTTTGAGCGCAATCTGGTGAGGGAAGGTACGCAGCAAGTCAATATCGCATTGGATGCCATCAATGGTACAAAATCGTCCTTGGGTGGAGCTTATTTAACCAGTGTAATCACTGATTTTAACGGAGGTTTGGATGTAAATATCAAAACCGCTAAAACAGATATTTCAGAGCAGGTCGCAACCGTCAAAATAGCGAATTCCAATTGGTATAACCCCAGGGCTGAATACAAATACTATATGGTGCCGGGTATTTTGGTTTTGTTGCTTACGATGATTGGCGGATTTATTACAGCGCTCAATATTGTCAAAGAGAAGGAAATCGGAACAATCGAGCAGATCAATGTGACGCCCATCAAAAAATGGCAGTTTATCCTAGGGAAACTAATTCCATTTTGGATTGTGGGCATGATTGTTTTTACCGTTGGTATGATTGTAATGTATATTGTTTATGGTATTTTTCCGCAGGGAAGTTTACTGCTTTTATATCTCTTTGCCGCAGTTTACCTCATTGCACTATTGGGGTTGGGATTATTTATTTCTACCCTTGCTGACACACAATTGCAGGCCATGTTCATCGCATATTTCTTTATGATGGTTTTTATGCTGATGAGTGGCTTTTTTACCAGCACAGATAGTATGCCGGCTTGGGCAAGAGCGATTTCGCAATGCACACCAGTTACCCATTTTATCAGTGTTGTACGGCTAATAGTCTTAAAAGGGAGTGGATTTCAGGAAGTGAAGAAAGAGCTTGTTTATCTTATTGGATTTGCTTTTTTGTTGAATGGTTTAGCCATCTATAATTATAGAAAGACCGTGTGAAAACATGGCGTAGCTATTCGTTCTTTGCTAATTGAACATAACTCTTACGCTTGTTTAAACCGTCAGATCGTCGGCATAGAACGAGCTGACTCAAGTCTATTTACGTATAATTTCCACACTATCTTTAGGAAAATGATTTTGCAGCCATTGTTGTAGCTTTTCCTGTTGTGTTTGAGGTAGCGGAGTTTTGGTAGAATAAATAAATGCGACAAGGTTGGCTAAGCTATCCTTTTTGCTGTAATGTTGTTGTATACCAATGCTATAGGAGCTTAGCTCGGGGAACAATACCAAGATATCCCGATCGAGCTGTGGATTAGCCAATTGGTATTTGGTAAGTTCATTATTGAGAGCTCTTATGGTAAGGTCTTTTTCACTTACAGCCGCTGTACGCTTGTCGATTTCGCTAAGAATACTCGATTTTAGGTCTAGACTGTCCTGATGAATAACCAGCGAGGTATTGGTAATCCCAAATGTTTCCATGCTGCGTTGTAGAGACTCAACTTCTTTTTTGCTGAATTTTTTTGATAAGAAAGCCAGCTCTAATTTCTTTGGATTACCATTCATCTCCAGTTTTTCATAAATAACCGTATAACCTTTATTGCTCAATTCCTGTTGAACGAACTGATTTACTTTGTTTGTGTATTTTTTTTCTTGCAGTAGATTGTAGGCAAAATATACGCTCGGCAATACAAGTATAATTGTGATGATGGTAATACTTTGTGTAATTCTTTTTTCCCGTTTCTGATCGACATAATGTGTTTTGGGGTACCGTAAATATTTGACAATCACAAAGGTCGAAATGCAGATAAAAACACAGTTTATTATATATAGGAATAATGCGCCGGCGAAAAAGCTGAAATTGCCTATAGCGAGCCCATAGCCCGCGGTACAGAGCGGAGGCATCAGGGCTGTTGCAATTGCTACTCCAGGAATTGGATTGCCCTTATCCACTCTTGTAATAGCAATGACACCGACCAGACCACCGAAGATTGCAATCATGACATCGTAAATATTGGGTGATGTGCGTGCTAGTAGCTCAGATTGTGCTTCTTTGAAGGGGCTTAAAAGAAAATAGATAAACGACACGACCAAGCTGATCAATGTGGCGATCAGTAGATTTTTTAGCGATTTTTTTAATAACGGAAAGTCAAAAGTCCCTAAGGCGAATCCAGCTCCTACTATTGGCCCCATTAACGGAGATATCAGCATGGCTCCTATAATGACGGCAGTAGAATTTACGTTCAATCCAACAGACGCCACTACAATCGCGCAGGCTAGAATCCAGGCATTAGCTCCGCGAAAAGAAATATTACTGACAACATTTTCCAGAACAGCTTCCTTTTTTTCTTCACCTTGGTGTAGATCGAAAAATCGTAATATTTTATTCATAAATTTATTGTTGTAATAAAAAATATAAATATATGGCCTAAACTATTCTTAACGTGCTAAAACTATGCCGCCTTTGGTAATTTAGTGTGCCTAGGCGATAAAATAAAGTAGTGATGCCGGATGGATCCAACTTTGATCGGATTGCCCGTGATCATAAATAGCGTTCTCTACAGATATTAAATGGCAAGAAGATTTTGTCGACTGCTCATAAAATATTATCTTTTAGTAATTTTAGAACTAAGAAACAAGAAATAGAAATGTCGTTAATAGATTTATCAAGACGCGTGGCGTTGGGAATAGATATCGGAGGGACCAATACGAAATTTGGGGTGGTCAATCATCGCGGTGAAGTACTTGAAAAGGGAAGTATAAAAACAGATGATTATGAGACAGTAGAGGATTTTATCGATGCGTTGTATGAAAAAGCATCTCCTTTAATTGAAAATTTTGGAGGTAAAGATAGCTTTGATGGAATTGGTGTTGGTGCTCCGGATGCGAATTATTATACTGGAACCATAGACCATGCGCCCAATCTTCCTTGGAAGGGTGTCATTCGATTCAGTGACTTAATGACCGCTAAGTTTAACATTCCCTGTACCATAACCAACGATGCCAATGCTGCAGCCTATGGTGAAATGCTTTTTGGTGCAGCGCGGGGAATGAAAGATTTTATTATGATTACCCTAGGGACAGGTGTCGGCAGCGGTATCGTCGCCGGCGGAAAGCTTATCTATGGTCATGACGGATTTGCTGGAGAATTAGGCCATACCATTGTTAAACCTGGAGGAAGGAAGCATTGGAGCACAGGTTCTGAAGGAAGTTTAGAAGCGTATGCATCCGCGACAGGAATAACGATCACGGCAAAGAAAATGAGAGCTGAATTTCCTGAGTCGATGTTAAATCAGTATCCAGAAGATGCTATAAATTCGAAGACTGTTCATGAGTGTGCTTTGAAAGGGGATGCAATTGCCATCGAAGTATTTAGATATACGGGGCAGAAGCTGGGTGAGGCTTTGGCCAATTTTGTGATGTTTTCATCTCCTGAAGCAATTCTCCTATTTGGTGGGGTAATTAAAGCTGGTGATTTTATTTTAAAACCTGCGAAGCTGCATATGGAAAGAAATCTTTTTCCTTTGTTTAGGAATAAAGTGAAACTTGTCTTTAGTGAATTGGAAGAAGCTGATGCTGCTATTCTTGGTGCAAGTGCATTGGTTTGGGAAAAATAAAATATTAATTTGTTCTCAAGATACTAACGCCGTCTATTAAGGACACCGTTTGTATCTTGAGAGTAACTTTTTTAAGTTGTTAATTTATAAGATCTTTCTATTAGAGTAAATCCAATACGCTGCCCAGAATTGGCGAAGAAAAAACCGACTATTTCATTCCTAAGGAAAGCTGCTGATATTTTTCGTGTATTCACAGGCATAGTCTTTGCTGATGAATTCTTTTAAACTTAAAACTATTTGTATGAAAAAGACCGTTTTTCTTCTTTTGTTGCTATGCACAGCGTTATTCTCAAAAGCCGACCAACTCCAGGCCCTAACACAAAAACAAGCGGAAACCGCAGTTGCATATCTTAAGAAAGAACCCATCGTTATTTTATGGTGTAGCTGCTGCGACAATCAAACACCAAAAAAGATTACTGTAAACGAAGTATTTTTTAAGCAATATCCTGACGGGAAATATTATTCTGTTATCGTAAAAGGTAGAGACGAAAGCGGAGTGGAAGTGGAAGAATATGTAGATTTAGCGTATGTATTTGTGAAAAAAGGGAAAAAAGCCAAAAGTCTAGGCAAGGTTTTAAAATTTGAATGTGATCCTTGTACAAAACCATTTGACTGGTCGGTTTAAATTCTTGATGCTACACATTTATCGGTAATCTATTCTGTTAGCTTCGGTGTCTTTGAGTTGCTTTAAAATTGATGGCGGAATCTCATCGCTGTCGATAGGGAAGCTGATGGAATCTGAAATAAAAGTTTTTCGATCTGCCTTTTGAAATATCTCAAATAGCGCAATGGGTTCCTGATTAAAACTGATACAAGTGCTTATAAAATGAAGTTCGAAAAGCTTAAAGTGTGGATCTTTAAGCTTTTCATTAATATCTTTTATTCGAGATATAAAATGTCGTTGCCGGATGAAGGTATTGCTATTCATCAAGATAAACACATAATCTGAATAGGCATTTATTTTTCCAAAATATTTGTGATGATCACCGCCACTCCTTTCGATAAAATATTCATTGGAGGTCTCAGATTTGTATATTTCCATGGCAGATCGCCATATCCGGTCCTCTTTGGATTGCATAATATTGTCCGGAAGGTTTCTATTATAAGAATACCAGCATCCAACTAAGCGATCCAACAGCAAGGTATTCTGTTTAACATTGTTCATATTAATTCTCAGATCATTAAAATTAAAGGCCTCTGTATTTGAATTAATAAAATCAATATAATTTGCATAGCCTAGAGCTTTTACGATCAAAGTCAATTTTGCCAAATTAGGCTTGCTTAAGTTCACAGTTGTATCTTGCTCATATTTTTTTAGTTTATTAATGACAAGATGTTCATAAAGATAATTAGAGCCTAATAATTGGGGCTCTTTTTTTATGTTCTTTTCCTTGCAATCATGTGTTATCAATTCATTAAGTTCTGATACAATAAAAGACCATTCGGTTTTGGTTACATCTTCCCAATGATTTTTCTTCAGGAAATGGAGTCCCAGGAAATTCATTAATTTTTCGAGGTGCAGAATATCTTCTTTTTTCATGAGCTGTCTTATAAGACTAATTTAAGATTTATTTGATGTAAAAAGAGACTGTTATGAGATTATTATATTTTCCAATCTATACATATTTGATTGGAAAATATAAAGTTAAGATAATGGAAAAAAATAGTTTATTACATCAGGATAGTCTCTGGCTCAGACTTCAGGAATTTTCGCTTGATCGTCCAAATGTTGATTTTCCTTTTTCAAAGAAACTAGCAAAAGAAGAAAATTGGACTTTAGACTTTACCCAAAAAGCGATAGAAGAGTATAAAAAGTTTGTGTATCTCTGCTGTAGACTCGATACTGGTGCTTCACCGAGTGAAATTGTAGACAAAGTTTGGCATATGCATCTCCTTTACACCCAGAACTATTGGGAGGAATTCTGCCCACATGTTTTAAAGCAAAACTTGCATCATCACCCATCAACAGGAGGAGGTATCGCAAAAAAAGAGCACGAAAAGTGGTTTGCGAATACTTTAGTTGGCTACCGGGAAATTTTTGAACAGGAGCCACCAAAAAATATCTGGATCAAGGAAACAAATGGTCGAAGGAAAAAGACGATTGGAAAACTAGGGTTGATATTCTTCTTTACTCCTATTTTACTGCTCAGTTCTTGTTGGGGAGAAGTGATGAACAGACTAGCGGCGATGCTCATGTGGGGGATCGGTTTTTTCTTTTTGACAGGAATTGCTATTCTGATTCTTAGCGGTATTGTTCCAAGAGATTCAAACGATCGAAAAGGGACCAGGAATAATTCTGACGGTGGAGGAAGCTGTACGAACGCTAATAACTGCGGTAGTGCCGGCGGTTGTAGTAGTTGTGGCAGCTGTGGTAGTTGCGGTGGTTGTAGTAGCTAATAATGTAAACGACGATGAAAAAGATAGCAGTTCATTTGGCAAGTATTACAATGAGTTTAATTTGGTTGGTAATTTACCAGCAAACTTGGAATCCGATTTCTCTAAAGGGACCACAATTTTTAAAATTCTATCTGATTCTTCTGATGGGTTTCTACACTTCGGTTTTAGGCCTCAAACTTTTACAAAAATCCGATTCAAAGACAACACGCTATTTTATGTTTATGATCTTGATCCTAGGAATTATAAAATTGCTCAAGGGGCTGTATTTAGGAAAGCCGATTGGCTATCTTACTATTCTTTTAATGATCGAAATTCTCGTAATATCATTATACATTGATAACAAAAGGAGTGAGCTGTAAATGAGATGTGCGTATTTCGATCGGAAGAAAATCGAAGATCGTATTTTGTGTTTTTGAGGCATTTATTCAGCTTAAACATAAGTTGATGTTGAAAGAAGATATGCGATCAAGGGATGTGGTTTAGAAATGAAAAAAAGGTGCCGAACAAAAAAAATCCCGAACTGAAAGCTCGGGACGATGATAAGTGCGGAAGAAGGGACTCGAACCCCCACGCCTTGCGGCGCCAGATCCTAAGTCTGGTGCGGCTACCAATTACGCCACTTCCGCATTAGGATTTCTTATGATGTCGCAAATATAAAAACCAAAGTGATATCTTGCAAGTCGATAAGCTAGATTCCTTCTTTTAAATACGGATCATCCTGTTTATGAATGGAATATTTTTCATTAGGATACCTGTCTCTCTGATCATATGATCTGCAGGCGTCTTGTTTACCCGATTTTTTGATGAAATGCTTGCTGTCCTAATTAAGTTTTGTTAAGGCTTTTGAATTTCTTAACAAAAATACATATTGAAAAAAGTCAGTTGTGTGAGTCGACTCAGCAGGTATGATATTTTCGCCAAAGAGCCGTGATTTCACAGTTATTAAATCTTGAGAAGTAGCATAGGGTGAATGTGCTGCATTGAGTTTAAACAATGACATACTATTTGGTCGACTTAATTCTTTTAGATCCTGAATGCCTTTCACGAGCATAAGTGGGCCATCTGCATTTACCCAATCTACTTTTTCATCTGCAGGGGTTGGAAATTGAGGATTCTTTGGAAGATACATTTCACTAGCAATGGTAAAACTAACAAAGCTAGATACCTTATATCCTTTATTTTTCAAGCGTGTAGCAAAAGGATCGTTGGTTGCATCCTTTCCTTTTTGTAAAACATGAAAGAAACCAAATAGTCCATATAGTTTTTGACCATCAATATGGTGATTTTTAATATAATTTTCCAAATTTAATAGCATAGCTGAATCCCTGGATATGTCAGATTTATCCGCTGTAAAGCTTTTGTCTATACCTATAACATTGATTTTTGCCGAATCGGGAAGGTTGCGGTTATAATCATAAATTTCACCCCATTTTTGATATAGCTCTAAACTAGATTGTTGCGGAATACGTTTACGAATGGAGCTGACCACATCTTTCAGTAGGGCGTTATCTTTTAGGGGCTTTGATAAAAAGCTGTTTAGTTTATTGGCATTTGTACTATCCATCTCAGCAATGTAATATTTAACACCTAGCTTTTTGTTCAAATAGAATAGCAGCTCTTTGTCCAACTTTTGATTGTCTGCGTAGCCATGGATTTCCCCAAGTAAAAAAATATCCGAATTATAGAAGCTATTATCGAATAGAGAATCTACAATACGATCCTTAATCTCCGTTTTATGAAGCTTGAGATACGCTATATTTTCCGCGTTGGTATTTCCTATAAATATCCGATTGGAAATGAAAAAATAGAGGAATAATAGTCCAATAATGGCCAGTATAGAAAAAAATGTGATCTTAATAAATTTAAAAAACTTTTTCATAAATGAGGTTTTGGCAAAGGTATTATTTTTCAAGGAATGAACCAATAAGTATCCATGCATATAATTAAAATATATGTATTGGTGTTTTTAAGAATTGGGTCATTCTTCAATGACTAATTGCCATAGGACGATTGCTGGCGAACCGCTGCGGCCTTATTTTACAGCTTTTTGTACGATAACAGAGATTTTGTAGTTACCCCGTAGCGTTTGTGTCCCTTGTTCCTTGTTCGGATAAGGGGCGATATCTTGTAATGAAATGGTATATCCGTTGGTATTGGCAGTTCTTTGATAGCCTCTATCCTGTAAATCTATTGTAGCGAGCTTTATAATCGTGGGTTCGGTTGCTTTTTCTACGATCTCAATTTCTGCTACTGCAACTCCAGACCAAATACAGTTGACGCCTTCAGGGCAACGGCTATCTTCTGAAATACCTTTAAATTTGATCTTGATCGGATATTCTCGCAATGATTTTCTTTGTCCCTCAGCCAAGGATACACTTTCTGTCTCTTTTCTATTTGCAATACTTTCCTCTTGCGTTGCACAACTTGCCAGTGAGCAAATTCCTAGTCCAATAATAATCGTTATATAATTCATCATCTTTGCCGAAATAAAACTAGTGTATATGTTATCCGGTTATTACTGCCAAAATTAAGCCATATTTAAGAGGTCACGCTAGTATTAATCGCCGTTTATGCTACTATTTGTCACTCTTAATAGTGCTAGAATTCTATTTGAACCATTGCTGTGGCTTTTGAGCGATTATTGCTGTGATCCATTTTCATAGTGATATGATTTTTCAGGTTCGTCACAGCTCGTAAAGAATAAGCTGGTCTTAGCGAGTTTTGATTTATCGAATCTTTCATCTTGCAGTGCGGATAGACCCTGCCGGATGTACTTATTTAAATACCGATCGTCTTGCTCAGGATTTCCCGCAAAAAATGCTTCATTGTCTGATGCAAACTTGCTGATATATCTTTTGGTGACAGGATCTAAAATGTACTGTTCGAGGTCAGGGTAAAATATTGTGTAATGTGCATTGCTAAATATTTCTGTGGGGTCGATATAGTTTGCCCGATCATAATCCTTCTTCATGGTCAATATTTCGTTCCAATGCTCTTGATTTGAACCGTCTTGATTTTCTCTTAAAAAACCTTTTTCTCCACCATAATTGGAGAGCCTGATGGCTAATTTATTACCTTCAGCCAAATATAGGTAAGCGCTGAAATTTTGACGTGCACGTTGGGGCTTGTTATAAGCAGCTATAAAATCATTGAATTTTCCTTCATTGGTATACAGAAAGACTTGATAAGTGCTGTCATCTTCCATATCCTGATTTTGTACAATAAATTTAAGCGATTGAACCGGTTTAGATTCCTGATGAACAAAATGGGGGCTGAAACAGTTTGCTTTGTCATTGAAAACCCGATGTGTACTGTCATCATCAAATTGTACATAAGTTTTCCCCCCTTCAAAACCTGCCAAATTGAAACGAGTACTGTCTTTGAAGTTAGCATTGTGACGCCCATACAGTTGAAATAAAGGGGCTTCATCCGGATAGAAAAGCAGGTAATCTTTTTCAAAAACATAGGACCCGAAAACAGATGTAGCATAACCATATAACAGAAATTTCCCATCTTCAAAAAGACAAATTCCGCTATTACCACCATACTGTCCACTGATTGTCTTTGCCTTATCTTTTCCGCTTGGAAAATAGGGCGTGACTTGCTGTGCTTTACTATTTATTATCATAAGGATAAGACTAATTAAGCCTAGAATTTTTTTAATGAATGACGTGCTTTTACTTTCTTTCCGCATATCTTTTGTTATTGATCAAATTTAAACCATTGCAACACTGGATCAATGGTGGTATTTACAATCCGTGCAGGCATTTTACGATTCGCCCAAACCTCTAAGAGGCAATCTGACACATATACTTTCGCTTGGTAAATTAGTGGTTTTATCCGTCGTATTTTCAACTTACTTTGACATTTTTTCCACTTATTAGAACAAAATATACCCCCACTTACCCCACTAATTCGAATATCTTTGATTCCCGTCTGATGAACACTTCGCCTGCTTTGAATGTTCATGAAAATTTATGATGATTTTATAGCCAATAAGATAAATAGATGTCAACACTAACCCGTATAAATGCATATATGCACCTCAAAAAACATATTCGAATGAATGTAATTGCAGATCTTGATATGAGTATTTTCTATTTTAAGAAAAGACCTTTCATCGTTATGGATTTGTCAAATGAAAAGATATATTTCAATGATAGTGGATTAGAATGGTTACGTTCAGAAAAACAAATAGAACAGCCTGTTCAATGGACTCGGAGTAAATATCTTCCCTCCAAAAATTGGGTGGGACTAGCTGTTAATAACGAAAGAAATGATTTGATTATCCAGTTAATTGATGAATTTTATCTGGCGACATGTGATATGCTATTGATAAATCCAATTTCTAAGGGGAATTCTTCTTGTGAATTAAGCTATTAGATAAATTTTAGTAAATCTAACTATGTATACCAGGTTAGCCGCAAATGAAAACTACAAGCTGATTATCTGGCCAATTAAGTTAAATTGATCCCGTTCTAGTGGGACTATTAGTGGAATTAAATAACCAAAAACAGGAATTGTGCAATGTAAAACATTAATAACAAGTGCTATCCGCATATATAAAGGTGTATTAGGTATTTTAACCTGTTTTATAGGTACTTTAACTTATTTTATTTTAGTTGCTTTTTTTTCTGATTTTTAATATCCATCTTTAGGTCATTATAAACGTGAAATTTGAGTCCATTACACAACCTTTCTGAAGAAACATTGATTCTTTTGTTGAAAAAGAAGAATCAGCAGGCTTTTAGTTATCTTTACGATCACTATGCCACTGCGCTCTTTGGTGTGGTTTGTCGTATAGTGGCCTCAACTGAGCATGCGGAAGAAGTCATACAAGACGTATTTGTCAAAATTTGGCGACACATCGATGTTTTCGATGCTGAAAAAGGCCGTCTTTATACTTGGATGATCAACATTGCCCGTAATACAGCCCTCGATCATCGAAAATCAAAAGCGATCGTAAACGAACAGAAAAACCAACCGCTTTCAAATATCGTAAATAGGGAGGAAGAACAAGATCAAAGTCAGGGCGAACTACATACGAAAGCAGATTTTATTGGATTCAGAAATATTTTAGATAAATTGAAGCCTGAATGGCGTATCTTGATTGAAATGGCCTACTATGAAGGATATACACAACAAGAAATAGCCGAGCAACTCGATGTTCCGCTCGGAACGGTAAAAACCCGTACCAGAGCGGCATTTATACAGTTACAACAATTATTAAAGGAGTACCGTTAGTTTTGGATATTAGAGCATACATATCGTCGGGGATTATTGAATCGTACGTTTTGGGGCTGGCTTCTGAAGAGGAAGTGAGCATCTTGAATTGTATTCGAAAAAATAATGTCGAAGTGGAGCAAGCCATCATCGAAGCAGAAATTGCACTCGAAGAGTTGGCTGATAGCCAAGCGATGGAGATGCCTATGCAGTTCAAACAAGATATATGGAATAAACTCATAGCGGAAAATCTAGTGCCAAGCGAAGATCAGGAAGTCAACGAAGTACTCGCGCCCGTCTCGACAGACCATAACGAAGTAATTGCTATCGATGCCGACAAGAAAACGCTCGGTGCTCGATCTTACAAGTGGGCGATCGCAGCGAGTCTATTGTTAGCGGTTAGTATTGGTGCCAATATTTTCTTATATCAACGTAAACAGGATACAGCAAATAAGTTAAATCAGACAACGTCCTTACTTGATGCTGAACAAGAAAAACTCGCAACCTTACAGGATAAATGGACCCTGGTTCAAAATCCAACGATAAAAACGATCCCTCTTAAAGGAGTTGAGCATAAACCCGATTACCGTGCCTTGGTATTTTGGGATCAGGCATCAAAGGCAGTTTATCTGAGTATCGAACATATGCCTGTTGCACCTAAAGGAAAGCAATATCAGTTGTGGGCAATGGTTGACGGTAAACCTGTTAATGCAGGTGTTTTTCCATTGGACTCAAAAGGAGACACTGCAAGTAAGATGCTCGATATTCCCCAAGCTCAGGCTTTTGCCATTACACTGGAAGATGTAGGCGGCAAAGATGCGCCAACGCTCAGTGCATTATGTGTGATGGGGAGTATATAAAAAATGCCCTGATGGGATAAACCGATCAGGACACGCTAAAAACAGGTAAACTACGTCTTTTGTTAGGATTTTATAAATAAACCTGCAATATTAAGTACAGCTTCTGCAGTTAGAGGTTCGTCGAATGACTGAGTTGCCGCATTGGTCGAAATTTTCCCCGAGGCGCCTGGCAAAGTTGTAATATCCACTCCCGCTTGTGTCACATTATTTTCGCCTGCATAAACCGGATCGACAACTGCTCCTATACCACTGTCATTGTTTCCCGTAATCCAAGGTTTTTGATTGGCGGCTCCACCTCCGCGGGCACGGCGCATTTGACGGATATGGGAGGCATGTCTTGCTTCAACCGAATGGATCTGCAGAGCGGCAGTCAGTACAACTCGATTGCCAAGTAAAATTCCCGCCTGGCCTTTATAAGCTCTTACCCCAGTATCTTCAAATGCTTGTGCGACAGCTAAAAATGTGTCATAGTCACTGAAAACATTGCCAAAAGTGCCACCAGCAGTAAAATCAAAGGTTGGTTTTGAAACAGCTTTACTTCCCAATACTTGTTTAAGAAAATTCACATGTGCAACTTCATGGTCACGAATGGTGGTTATCGCACCAAGTGGTTTACCTGTGGGGATAAGACCTGCCTTGGCAACACCCATTGTGTAATATTCTGCTTCGAGATATTCCAATGTCAAGGCATAGTTGAGTACACCATTTACATCTGTGGGCGCGGTGGCACCGTACGCTTTTCTAAAGAGTTCGCCTATCAGAAAGGGCAGGGCAGCCAAGGTTACTTTTTTACTCATTGAAGCCAAACTTTTGATTGCTTCACGACGAGGGCTGATGCGATCGCTGAATTCAGGATCTACAGCATTTATTTGTTCAAAAACGTTTAAGAGATTCATGATAATCAGATTTTAGGTGAATTAATAGGTTGGTAGATCACTAACATCAATCTTGGACTTAATAAATGGTGCAGCAGCACTAAGCACTACGCTTGGACTCTTTGCGAGATCAAGACCATTTGAATCCACTACTTCTTGATTGGCAAAACTGCCGTTGTCGATCATATCCCTGACCCAAGCTGCGTGTCGTGCTTCAACGGAAACAATCTTACCTGCCAATAGTAAATAATTGACATCTTTGATTAGCCAACCAGCACCATTGTAAGCCGAAACACCAAGGTCTTCAAACGTTTTTGCTGTTGCCAGTACTGTTTCACGGCTACTGAAATTGACGCCAGCTAGGTTAAATTCGAGACTTGAAATGGCTTTTGCACCCAAGGCCACTTTGAAAAACTCACGGTGAGCAATTTCATGGTCACGGATATCGGTGAAAAAAGATTTTTCCATATCCGTCATACCGCTATAGGGGTTATTGACTAATTGGATGTAGAATGCGGCTTCAAGTTGTTCAAGTGCATAGGCATAATTTAGGATAGCAATGTCGCCGCTGCCAAAATACATGCCTTTACCGCCATTATCCATGCCATCATCGCGGTCTTTTTTACAGCTCGACATACCGAGTATGGCTAATGTCGCTGCGCTGGCTCCTGCATATTTTAAAAAGTCTCTTCGTCTGAGATCTCTTTTGTCAATGTCACTATTGGAGTTCAATAGTGTTTCGTTGTGGGAGGTTATCTTTTCCATAACAAAAGTCTTTTAGTTTATAATTTTTTCTCTGTACTTATACCCATTTACGACTTTTTGGAAAGCTTGGATTTCACAAGTTCAATTTTTTTTAAAATATATTTCCTCACATTGAAAAAACAATTATAATCTTCTCCTTTTTTGGCACCAAAGGCGGAGCATTCGTGTAAGATCTGTGGTCATTTTTAATTTTACCCAGATCGATATGTATTATTTGCTAGGACTGCTGAGTGTTGATTTTATATCACACGTGGTTAGAGAATGATCGCTGTTGGATTGGGATAATTTTAATAGCAAAAAGCGAGTGATCGCTTATTATCGGTGATCTTTTAATCTAATAGTTTGTTTTTTTTATTTAAAACTATTTTAACGTAACAGTGTTCATGTTTATACTTTATCATGCTATTACCACTGGTTTTCTACTTTTTACTATAGACTGAGAGAAGTTAATACCAAATCTATATTAGTTGGGCATCGGAATGATTCAAATCGATCGTTAAAGAATAATGAAATATCATTTGTACGTTAGAGGAAGCTATACATTAGGACCTATACAGACTTCGACGATAAAATTAATAAAAATACAGCTTTTGAATGAATGCTAAATTATCGCCAATGAATGAATCAGATCGGATACGCGTGTTGCACGAATACGAAATTTTAAATACAGCAACCGAGGAAGAGTTCGACCGTATTACGAAAATTGCATCGCTTGTATGCGGTACACCCATTTCATTGATTTCATTGGTCGATAAGGATAGGCAGTGGTTTAAATCGCGCGTTGGCTTGGAGGCTGAAGAAACATCGCGTGATGTTTCTTTTTGCCAGTATACGTTGGAAGAAGATCAACTGATGGAAGTTGAAGATGCTGAAAAAGATGAACGTTTCAAATCCAATGAGCTTGTTACCCGAGAACCAAATATTCGTTATTATGCTGGTTTACCATTAATCGATCCCAATGGATATGCCTTAGGGGCCTTATGTGTTATTGATCGTGTGCCAAGGCAGCTCGATCAGCATCAAAAAGAAGTCCTAACACTTCTTCGGGATGAAGTTGTTACGCTTATTGTCAACAGAAAAGAGAAAGAAAAGTATAAAGAAAGCGAACAAAAACTGAAAGCATTTTTCGATAATTCTCAGGGCCTTATGTGTACCCACGATCTGAAAGGTAATTTCATAGCCGTCAATGACGCTGGTGCCAAGATCTTGGGCTATACACGAGAGGAGATTCAGTTAAGATCACTTTTTGATATTGTTCCACCCGAGGGGCACAAGAATTTACAAGATTACCTGGACGCGATTGTTCAACGTGGAATAGTCAAAGGGGAAATGCGGACTATGACACGTTCGGGTGAGACTCGTATTTGGATGTTTAATAATATTTTACAAACCAATGGGAGCAAAACACCCTATGTGATTGGGAATGCCGTGGATATTACAGAACAACATTTTTTAGAAAAAAAACTCAAGCATGCACAGGCGACATTAATGCGGACTGGAAGGGTGGCGAGAATAGGGGGCTGGGAATATACTATTGCTGATGAAAAGATTGTGTGGTCTGAAATTACGCGAGAAATACATGAAGTACCTAAGGAGTATGAACCGGACCTCGTAACTGCATTAAGCTTTTATAAAGAAGGCTCAAATAGAAATAAAATACGCACTGCAATTGAGCATACAATCAACACAGGAGAGCCTTGGGATTTAGAACTCGAGATCGTAACCTTTACAGGACATGAACTGTGGATACGTGCTTTGGGAAATGCTGATTTTGAAAATGGTCATTGTGTTCGTTTATACGGTACCTTTCAGGATATTGATAAGCGTAAACGCATAGAAGCGGAGTCTTCGAGCTCAAAAAAGATGCTTACAGAAGTATTGGATGCAACCTCTGCTGTGGCTATTATCGCGACCGATATAACCGGGGTAATCACATTGTTTAATTCAGGAGCCGAAAATCTCTTGGGATATCGTAGTGAAGAAGTAATTGGAAAATTGGGGCCTGAACACTTTCATTTGAAGGAGGAGCTCGTGTTGAGAGCCAGAGAATTGGAGCTCGAATTAGGGCGTTCGGTTGATGGATTTAATCTCTTCGTAGATACTGCTGAGTTACATGGTGCCGAACAACGAGAGTGGACCTATTGTCGGAAAGACGGCTCTAGATTGCATGTTTCTTTGGCCGTTACGCTTATTCGGGATATTAACGAAGAGGTCATCGGCTATCTTGGGATTGCAACAGATGTTAGCAAGATTATTTATCAACGGGAGGAGCTCGAAAAGGCGAAATTGGTAGCGGAGCAGGCAAGTGCAGCAAAATCGCAATTTTTGGCAAATATGAGCCATGAGCTTCGTACGCCTTTGAATGGGATTGTTGGCTTTACCGATTTGTTGCTTGGGACAGCACTTGAGGATACCCAACGGGAATATCTGACCATTGTTGACCAATCTGCTAATTTATTGCTTGGGATCGTAAACGACATTTTAGATTTCTCTAAAATTGAAGCTGGCAAAATAGAACTGGATATTGAACAGACAGATCTCCACGACCTGGTTATTCAGCTGACGAACTTTCTCAATATGCAGATCAAAGCCAAAAATTTGGAATTTCATTTAAATATCGCAGCCGATGTACCACATTATATCTGGGTTGATGCGCCCCGGATTAGGCAAGTATTGATGAATTTATTGAGTAACGCTACAAAATTTACCGAAAAAGGAACAATTGAATTAAGTATTACCGTTGTATCGCATGATGCAGAACAAGCGGTTCTTTGCTTTAGTGTGAAAGATACTGGTATAGGGATCAAACCAGACAAGTTGGAAAAGATATTTGATGCATTTTCCCAAGAGGATAACTCGATGACTAAACGGTATGGTGGGACCGGTCTTGGATTGACAATATCGAATAAATTGCTTAAAATGATGGACAGCCAATTGAAATTGGAAAGCTCCTTTGGTGCGGGTAGTCGTTTCTTTTTCAATATTAATGTGCCTGCCGTTTGGGAAAATAATACGTGGGATGGATTAAAAAAAATCAAAGATGTCCTTATCGTTGCTGAGGAAGAATCGGAGCGAAATGATTTAGATCGAATGTTATCTGTAAAGAGGATTAATACCGTGCAGGCAAAAACTGGATTTGAAGTATTACAGCTGCTAAAAGCAGGACGTCATTTTGATGCTATTTTAATCGACAATCAATTGCCTATCATCAGCGGTCTTGAAACGATACAGAATATTCGTGAAAAAAAATTTAATAACAATTTTGAGCAGACCATCATTCCAATTTTTGGTTCAGATCAGCAGGATATACAACAATTATGTCAATCCATGGCTATCAGCCTCTGGTTAGTCAAACCCGTGAAGCCAGAAGACCTGTATTCGGTTTTAATAAAAAGTATACCCGTTTAGCTTTAAAATTGGGGTAATTTCCATAGCGTCAGATGAATGAGGAATATGGTTTTCGTATGGTGGCCAAAAAATAGTGCAGGATATTGAATTCAATAGATCTAATAAGAATGAGCTCGATTTCACATCGAGCTCATTTGTAAAAATTTAATTTGAGAGGCCCAATTTTCTTGGACCAGTTCAGCTTGAAGTAGGCTGTTTTTAAATTTAGGCTACTTAAAAACGTTTAGCAAAATCGATGGCAAAATGATTTAATTTGACTTTGCCGAAAATAGGCTGCCCTTGATTTTCAAAGTCTTGCTGCAATTTACCTGAACGGATTGCCTGCCCCATCTCTACATATAGTTCCGCAATTTCTGCAGGAAGGCCTGCCTTTAACATTCCGTCCAAAGCCTGTTCGTCGGTAAATTCAATCCATGGAAGTTTGGGCTGTTCAATAGCAGTTCCAAGGGCTTGGGCGATTTCTGCTCCTGAAGCATAATCGCTCACAATATAACGTACTTGATGTCCATGTTCTGAATTTTGAAGAGCATCTGCCGTCGCAGTAGCAATATCTAAGGGGGCCACTAAAGGAACTTTTATTTCTGCAGGGAAGTTAGAGCCTTCAATACCGGCATTTTTGATCAATGGAATATCATTATAAAAGTTCGTGTAGAAATATCCAGCCCGCAAGAAGGTGATATGGACATCGAGCAGTGTTTTGTAGATCTCTTCAATTTGGTGCAGACCTTGTATTGGTCCTGTTCCAGCTTCAAATTCAGCGCCGACGCTGCTTAACATCACTATTTTTTTTAAGCCAGCCGACTTGATGGCTGTCGCGTAGGCTTTTCCTGCATTTGCGGTATTCTCAACAATATGTTGGCCACCTAAATTGGGGGGAGTCATCAGAAAAGCAGCATCTGCACCTGAAAAACTCGCTGTTAAAAAAGGAACATCAAAGATAGAACCAATAAGCGCTTTAGCGCCCAAATGTTCAATTTCGCTCGCTCTTTCAGGAGAACTGCTGATTACAGTGACTTCATGACTTTGTCTGATAAGGATATCGACTAAATGTCTCCCTATATTTCCTAAAGAACCTGTGATTGTAATTTTCATCGCTTAATTTTTTTTGATATGTGATGATACAAAGTTACATTTGTACTTACTTAAAAGGAAGTACTTACCCTATAGTGTGTGCTTTGAAAAACATAATCATAAAGCTATCATGACAGCAATAAAAGAGACATCGACGATTCAGCAAAACAAAAAAATCGCTGCACAATTATGTCCCGTAACTTTTACAATGGATAAGATTGGAGGATATTGGAAACCCATTATTATTTATCATTTGTCTACGGATTGCAAGCGATATAGTGAGCTTAAAAAATGTATTCCTGCCATTACAGAAAAAATGCTCATTCAGAGTTTAAAACAACTGGAAGCCGATGGATTAGTTTTAAGGGAAGCAAAGCCTGTTGTTCCACCCTTTGTGATCTATCGATTGAGCGATGCAGGGGTAGGTTTACTACCTGTTATCCAGGCAATGGCCAATTGGGCGCTTGAAAATCAATAGCCATTTGGAGGCTTCCTGCTGAAGCGATTAAAAAAAAGACCAACTAATCTGAAGTCATTAGCCGAAAGACACAATTTTTAATATGCTCTACGTTGGTTTATAGGAATAAAAAAACGCTTGAACCGGGGAGATTCAAGCGTTTTAACTAACCAATTATAAACCTAAATTATGAATCTATAGTAGTACATTTTTTATGCCATTTCAATTAACATGACAAAATTGCAGACAATTTTCTTTAATCTCCAAATCGGTAGCTCAGCGACAATAGAACTTTTCTGTTATCAGGAAAGTCCGCGTAAAACACCTTAAGGTCTCCATATTCACTGGTCAACTGGGGGTTCGCATTTCTGAGCAGGCCATTTGCAGTCAGCTTGATCATGCCACGATCTCCAAACATTTTTTTCTCTGCGGCGATATCCATGCCATACCTTTTATCCGTTCGGGAAGGTCCAGTAGTAATTCCGGATCGATAATAAAATGCAATTTCGGTGCGAAATCCATATTTAAATTGCAAGGTATGTCGGCTGTTCGCCGTCCAGCTTGAACCTTTAGCATCTAGGTTTACATTTCCGATTTCGCCGGAATAGTTGTTGTAAAACGCATTGACATAATGGCTTGCTGTCCACCATGATTGTAGTGTTTGATTATACATCACACTGGCACTATAGTTCATGTAGCGTCCAATATTCTCTGGTTTTGACAAATTTTCACCAACTTTATCCCCTTGGCGGATAATCCAGTTGATCATGTCGCGTCCATAAGAAATACCCAATGTGGTGAATAATTTGTTCTTATAACCATGACCGATTTCCGTAATATAACTTTTTTCGGGTTTTAAGTCAGGATTTCCCTCATTGTAGCTATAGGCATCTTCATAAATTCGAAATACATTGATGTCATGATCACCTGGTCGTTCAATTCGGCTGCTAAAGGATGTTCTCAACGTATTTTTATCATTTAAATGATATAGCAATGATCCACTGGGAAACAGGTCAAAATAGCGTTGGTCATTTTTTTCTTTCAATGTGACCTGATTGGCTTTTATGAATGTATATTCTCCCCGCAGGCCAGCCTGATATTCTATCCGTTTGTATTTGCCCGAGTAGATGGCATATAGGGCTTCAATATGTTGCGTGTATTGAAAGCGGTTGGAGGTTGCATTGTCCTGTATCCATTTCCCGTTATCCAATACGGTGTTTATGACATCATTGTTAATAAAGAAATAGGTTCCTTTCCATCCGAGCTCAATTTTGCTCGAATCCGTTAGTGGTTTACTGTAGTCCAGTCTTCCAGAATAGGTCGTATTGCTCAAATCCTGGACATTGGTTCTCCCCGTAGAAGACTGCGTGTTTGATGGTAAATTAAACTGATCAGTTTCAAACCGATTATTATAATCGTTCCCATGTGGGGCGAAGTCAAAGTTGAATTTTAAGAAGTGGTCTTCTCCTTCGTATTTATTAATATAATTGATATTAAATGTCCAATTTTTAAACGATTCATCAAAACGGTTATTGCTGATTGCGTGTTCTTTATGAATGTTTTCTGGATAATCCCAAGTGTCCATCTCGATAGACGCATAAGGTTTATAATTGCCGGTCATCCAATGTACACTTCCATCCAAAACTCCACCATCGGAAAATTCATATTTTGCCCCGGCACGAACACTATGAAAGCTTGCATCATCGAGTTTCTTACGTTCGTATTGTCTTTGAAAAGAGGTTAGTGTACCTTGATTGAAAAAATTTCTTTCAGTAAGATTATGACTATTGCTCCGGTCATAGCTCTTATTTCCCTGTAAGTACATATCTAGCCCATTCACTTTGTAATGTAATCCGCCACCAAGGCCCCCATAGAATTGTCGTCCTTGCCCTGCACGGACAAAAGCATCACCTCCAAAGCCGGCTTTTGCATTTCGTTTGGTCACAATATTAATTATGCCGGCTGTTCCCGCGGCGTCTTCACGTGCAGAAGGATTACTCATCAGTTCCAATTTGGAGACTTCCGATGCTTGCAGTCCGCGTAAAATACTAGCAAGCTGTTCCCCGGATACGTACATGTCGCGACCATTGATGCGTACATTAGCACCCGCGCGACCCTGAATTGAAAAATTTCCTTTCCCATCCGAAACAAGACCCGGTGTTTTCTCTAATAGCTCGAGAACATTGTTTCCTTCGGCTAAGACACTTCCTTCGACATCAACGACCATTTTATCGGCGTACTGATGTACACTAGCTTGCTTTCCAACAACATGTACTGTTTCCATCCGATTTTCGACTGGTTGTAAAAAAACGGGAACTGTTGTCTGTTCTGCTCCAGCCAATTGGTAGGCCCGACTATGTACTGTTGTGTAGCCTATTGAAGTATAACGGATGAGATAATTTCCATTTTTGTTTGTAAACAGTAGAAATGAACCATCCTTAGCTGCATCTGCCTGCATGACTAAAGACGAATCAGCTAAATGTAAAAGACTGGCTGTGGCACCTTTGATTGGATGCCCATCTTTGTCCAATATTTTTCCAGATAATTTCGTTTGCGCGACAAGTCCGGTAGCAGCGCCTGAAAGTAATATAGATAATAATGTAGATTTCGTCATAATAATCGTGTCCCTTGTCTTCTTCGAGAAAGAACCGGTTTAAGCATAAATTAAATAGTAGTGATTCGAAAACCTAAAGGTTTGTGGATTTTGGACGGAAACGGATCGGTGGTTTTCGTATTGTTGTTTGTATGGCTGTATTTGATACGTTCATTTCTTCCCTGCTATACGATTCCCTACCCAATTTATTGCTGCCTTTTTTCTTTCCCCATTTGCGATTGTACCATATAATAAAACCTGTAATAGGAAGTGTACCTGCAATAAAGGTGAGTACAAATGCCAGCATTTTTGTGGGGAATCCCCAAATTGACCCTACATGAATATCGTAATTGAGTCTTCTGAATTTTTCACCTGCACTTAATTCTTCAAAATCCTTGTTGAACAAGGAAATGTTATTGGGTAGAAATGCCCCTGTATACTGATCGAATGAATAATAGCGATTGTTATACTGTCGATCCATGTCATTACGAATATAGACCGAAATCGTGGCGTCCTTTTTTTCCTTGTCTGGATAGGTGATTGTCAAGTAGTGTGGATCTTTATATTGGGTTAAAATCGTCTCAATCTCTCGATCAAAAGCTGTCGAAAAAAGGGTTATTTGACCAATTTTTGTTGAATCGGATTGGACAGAAGTTCTTTCGGCTAGTGGCGTTCCCCAGTTTGTTGACCAATATAAGGCTCTGTTAAACCACTCGATACCATAATACATTCCAGTTATAGCCAATAATAGAATCAAAATAAAAGAATAAAAGCCAACCACATTATGCAGATCCAAATTAATTCTTTTCCAACCAGCTTTCCATTTGATCCGAAAGCTTTTTTCCCGAGTTGATTTTGTCCATTTTTTTGGATACCACCAGATCAATCCTGTGATTAAGGTAATACTGAAGACCAAGGTCGCATAGTTTACAATAGGGCGTCCAATTTCTCTGGGAAGCCATAGAAAACGGTGTCCACTCAGTGTCCATGCAAAAAAGCCATTCAATTTTTCTCTTAACTGCGCTTCTTTGGAATTGTCTTCTGTTTGCAAACCTAGATATTGGCCTGTATATGGGTGTAATAGATGCACCTGTGAGTTTGCTTTTGAATTAGCTTCTCGGCCTTTCCCTTCTTGCTCCTTTTTTTTGAGGGTAAAGGAAATGGGGTGATCCCGGGTATAAGTAATGCCCCTTACTACAGCATTAGGATAGAGTGAGTCTGCTATTCCGACGATCCTTGAGGGCGAAATCAAGGACTGGCTGGAAGCAAGGATATATTGCCTTTCTTTTTTCGGGATAACAAGATCGATAATCTCATGGTTAAAAACCCAAAGGCAGGCCATCAGGCAGATCACAAATACAATACTACCTGAAATTAATCCCAGCCAAAGGTGCAACCAATTATTGATCTGTCTGAACAGCGAATTATTTTTCTTCTTTCTTACAGCCATGTCCACATTAGTTTACGGCAAAACTCATAGAGCTTGCGCGGCTATACTCTTCAAAGTCTTGTCCTGTAGCTTTTTCCCTTTTCGATACTTCCGCAAAGTATTTACCAGTCCATTCTGGCGTGAATTTGATTATACCCTGGTCATTTGTCTGCAGCCATTTAATCCATCCGCTGGGTGCAATGATCTGAACAGCTGTATTTGCTGCAGGTTTACCTTTTTCGAATAAAGTCAACGACAGCTCTTTTTTATTTTTGGAAACTATATTGTTCGTAAAGACAAACAATTCATTGTCGATATGGGTTGCTGCATTTCCAATAGTGGAATTTCCGACTTGGATTGTCGCTATCGCATTGATTTGATACTGTGTTTTGGCTCCTTCTTTGCGATCTGTATCTTTTTTTAGGGTAATGTGGTATACGCCCTCTTGGTCAGGAGTGAATGAGGCCAATAAGTGATCTCCTTGAGCCGTTGTTATCAAGGAGGCTGTGCTTCCATCAGGTTTGATCAATGTTAACGTAATCTGCGTACCATCTTTATACCACCACCATTTTGAGATAAGTTCATGTTCATCGGGTTCACCATAAACGACCTTTGCCGTATGGATCTTGCCTTTGTTCCCTTGCAGCGAAGTTTCAATAAAGACAGCATGTGCCGAAGCTGACAACACAATAAAAAATGTGAAGAGATTAATGAGTATTGTTTTCATTTGATTTAAACTAAGAGTTATATTTTAGAAATACCTAGATTCGATTTTGCACGTTTCATCATCGATTACTTGAGTTTTGAAGGTGCCATCGACTAGGTATTTCTTTAACTTAGAGGCGTTTATTTAAGCTTATTCAAGTGATAAACTTGTGTAATTCCTGGATCGATCTCGGCACCGCGTTTTACCGAATTTTTTGCTGGATCGTATTCATATACATACCATTTAGACTCATCTGTCTTGAATACATCGTACAATTTGCCATTTTCCATAAAGTTCATTGTTGTTTTAGATTCTCCACCACCGACTAAAATCCGAAGATCTGCAACAATCTTTTTATTTGCCGGATCGACCACAAACGGACTGATGTAAACCTTGCCATCGCCTAGTTTTTGAACTTGTGAAATGTTGTTGCTGAAAACGTTATAGTCTTTCAAGTCGAAGAAATAATCCGGATCGAACGTACTCTGGCCAGCCTTGATACGCAGTAGACCATAGGTAGCAGCATCAGTCTTTTTGGTTACGATATATAGATCATTATTATCATCTGTAAAAGTAAGAGTCTGTACTTCCCAGTGTCCCGCAGCAAAGCCTCCTCTGCCATCTTTTATAATTTTCCCATTCGCTAAACTCGGATAATCACACACATACATGTAGGCCGTGTCGATAATATCTTTACGAGTTTCATTGCTTCTGTATTTGTGTCCGACAAATAATTTGTCGCCTCTTTGTGTGAAGCTCGTCGGTACGATATATGGATTATGATCTTTTCCTTCAGGAGTTTTAGGATTAAAAGTGATCATTGGAATTTCTATACCTATTGTTTTATTGATCGTCATATTGTTGATGTTCATAAAATAGATCGGTTGTTCCAGTACATTTTTTACCTTATTGGTTGTACCAGCCGTTTTAGTCATGACCATTTCATCTTTTGTACTGATATCTTTGAGGACTTTTCCCAAATAGAAATTTCCAGGGAACGCATAGTTGTTCGTTTCTTTCCAAGATTTACTATTGACCACTTCAAATTGACTAAATCTAGTTCCATCATTTGACAGGTAATATTTGCCTTCATAGGCATAGGCGTAGATTGCATAAAAAGCAGCAGGTAGATGCGAGGTAATATCTATTCCTTGATTGTTGTTGGGGGTGAGTAGGGTATCTTTCATTAAATTATCTGCCGTGAGCAAGTAAGACGAACCTGCTGCGGTCGTAACCCAAACACTGTACAAACTATTATTTGAATTCGATGTCGGCTCTTCCGTTGTGGTACTGTCTGGCGATTTTTTGCAAGACGAGAATAATGCTGCTGCGGATAATATCGCAATGGCGAATTTGTTGATTTTCATAAAAATATGTATTTATTTGTTTTACATGATTGATAGTCTCAGTTTGAGATAAAATGCGCGACCTGGTCGTTGAAGGCGGAAATTGTCATACGCCCGTTCATCAGTCAGGTTGCGAGCCTCAAAGGAGATATTGTATTTATTACGTGCCCAAGCATAGCTCAGGACGGCAGAATGTATATTTTGGGATGGAATATGATCTTTGGATTCGATTGAACCCAAATAGGCCTCGGTCAGATAAAACCAGTGACTATATTGATACAGATACGAAAGTTGAATTCTACTTCCTTTTTGAAACCAATTATTCTGGATAAGGCTTACATCAGCGTTCCCGTATATCCAAGGGCGATTAGGAAGCTGATTTCCGTAATTCAAGCTGATCTGCTTGTTACCGGAGTCATCCGTGTATTTTGCATTATCAATAGCTTTATCATAAGAACCATTGAGAGTGACGGCTAGGAGGTCTTTAAATCCATATTTAATTTCAGCTTCGAAGCCATAAAGCTTTACGCCGGGAACATTGTAATATTGGAAATTGGCATTCCCGTTCTCTGTAACTGCGCGTGTATTAATATAGTTATCTGCCAATCGGTAGAATCCAGAGACATCGACATTGAAAAAATGATTGTCGTTGATAAATGTATTGTAGTAAAATCCGGTGTTGATATTATCGCTACGTTCGGGTTTTAATTCCCAATTCGCGGTGATATTTTGTCCATCCCCAAAAAGGCCCGTCATTGTCGGTAGATTATATGCTCTTTCATAAGATAGTTTCCAGCCGCCATCTTTCGTTATTCTATACCGTGACGCAATGCTCATGCTATAGTAATTTCCTTTTTTCTCCTGATGAATGATCTGTCTATTGATCGAATTGGTGTTATTATCGTAACTGTTTACTTCAATATCTTTCGATGCATCTAATCGATAATATTTTACTGCTAAAACATTTGAAAGGCGCTTATCGAACCATTGATTTTGCCATGACAGACCAAAAATGTGTTTGCCTAGATAGGAGGGCAATCCAGATCGGTCATAGTTGCCAATTAGATCGTATTCTTTTTGATTGTTGGTGTTAAAATTGTAATTGAAATTTAAACTTTGATTGCGTGCTTCATCAAAGTCATAGTTTAGATTTACGCGCGCAAGGTAATTTGACAAATTATACTTTGTATCTTTTTGGGGATTCGGGGTTGTGCCAATCTGATTTGAAATCCATCTTCCCGACCAGTCATAATTGTATAAGGCAGTATCTCTTACGTATCTGGTATCGTAGCTATAACTGGTGAATAAATCTGCATATAAGCGTTTGACCAAAAAATTACTCTTTTTGTAGTTCAAAGTTGGCATCAGATACTTGCTCTCCGACCATGCCCCGCCATAAACCTTATTGATATTAGCTCCGAGTTGGTTTTCTTTGTGATTTTGAGAATAGGTTAGGCCGACATAAAATTGGTCCGCCCAAGATACATCTCTGTAGCCCACTTCAAATTGTCCCATAGCGGATGTATAGGCATCGTTAAAGCGTTTGACCTTAGGAACGGTGACATATCTATTATCGACAGTTTTCTCTAAAATAACGTTGTATTTTTCTTCCGTATACATGGTGTAATCATTGTCAGAGTGATTGTAAAAAGCATTCATTCTGAATGATAATTTGTTTTTGGGATTGGTAAACGTGCCTACGATTGCTGCTTGATGAGTGTTAAATGAACCATAGGAATAACTCAGGTCCAAATAAGGTCTTGCCCGGCGCTTTGTGATGATATTTACAGCACCGCCTAGTGCATCAGATCCTAAAAACGCTGGTACTACACCTTTATATACCTCGACCCGATCAATTAAATTAACTGGAATATTGTTTAAAGACATAGAAGAACCAAAGTTCTCCATGGGAACACCATCGATATAGATTTTGGCATCTAAACCGTTGATGCGAAAAACAAAATTAGAACCTAATCCACCGTCTTCGCGAATAGTTATTCCTGTTGCTCTTTTTAATACTTGGGTGAGATTGGCCGCTTCGTTGGCATGTTTATTCATATCAATGACGCTCACATTGAAGCCGGATCGTTTTATTTCTGCTACTTTACGCTCATTTTCAGTTTTCCCAGAAGCGGACACAATCACTTCATCGATGTAATTATGATCTTCTTTGAGTTGGAAATCCTGAATGAATGTATCGTTTAGCGCACGTTCTTCGGCGATATATCCTACCGCTGTAATATGTATAATTGCCTTATTAGGGATATTCGTTTGTAGTTTATAATAGCCGTCTATATCTGATGATGTACCGCTGATCTGATCTTTTAGAAGTATTGTCGCACCAGCGATCGGTTTTCCAAAATTATCTTTGATAAAGCCTGAAATAGTGTTCTTTTTGGAGGTCTGGGCCTGTGTAAATATGGTAAAAATTAATAAGAGTACAAAAGTAGATGTTGACTTCAACATTTTTATTTAGATTAAGTATATACAAGAGAGTTGCCTATACCGATCACTTACCGAATGTTGATTCCCCTTATTTTTTTAAAAAATATACAAAACGTTGATTATAAGCCCTGTTTTTTTTAGAAACAAGGATACTGTTTTGAAACAATGGGCTATTTTCTTAAATAATCCATCCGAACAATAAAGTTTGTTGTCTTGGGGAGGTTGAAACCCCTTTTGATTTCTTTCGTCTGCAAATTATACTTCCATACACGGTGCTCATCGTTTGCAGCATCTATCGCTATATAGACGTCTTTTTTGTCACTCCAAACATTATTTTTTTGGGTACCTTTATCCAATGGGAGCTGAATTTTTTCGATGGAACCCGATTTTAAATCCACTAGTCTATATTCAAATTGGTAAACTGCGTGATAATTAGAAAAATCGGTATATAATTTCTTCTGTTCATTACGAATAATTGCCTTACCGTTGCCTACATACCAGATCCCATAGGCGTGATTACCAATCGACTCGGAAATATTAATCATAAAGTGCTGATCGACCAGCTGCTGACCTTTCTTCTTTCTAAAAATTGCTGTCGGAAGCTTTAGATTATTGCCTAGCGCAATACCGGGGTTGGTCATAAAATAATAGTCTCCCAGCTCGTCTTTAAAACTATAAGACTGTATGATGTTGAAGCCGCCGGGATAAGTCGAGCGGGTTTCTTTCTGAATATGTTGAAGCGTAAAACTAGGGTAGTTTATTGTGGCATAATAAGTTGTGTCAGATGTCGTATGTCCATATTTTCCGCTTGACTTAAAAAAGGAATAGGCTAGCCAAAGATTATCATTTTCAATGTCAACCAGCCCCAGATGTAGGGCGTTATAGTCTCTTGTTGCAAAAGGAAGCGTGATAGTGTCTTCCTTAATAATTTTCATGTTGGCAACATCGATCTGATAGAGTCGAGCTTGGGCTTTTTTTGCGATGAGATCCTCGCGGCAGACGGCAATTAGATTGTTTTCATCTTTCCAGCTGATGGTTTCGAAATCGCGATTCTTTAGTTGTATACTATCAGTAAGGACCATAGAGGAGCCCTGTAACCGATATTTTGTAAATACACTTGTTTGACTAGATAACCGATAAAAGAATCCATTTTTAAAGATATACTCCCGCTCTTGTATTCGCGAGCTAGATAAAGGGATCTCTAAAGTAGGCTGTTGTGTGTCTTCTAGGCTTTCGGCGAAAAACAAACTGGTCGGACTTTCATCTTTGTTGAACAGACAAAAAACAAAATTGGGATCTATGTTTTTTTGGGGAATTTGTTTACAGGAAAAAATAAAAGTTGCAAAGAAAGACAACCATACTAATCGCTTCATGCTTGTCTATTAAATGCTTTGAAATTGTTCTCTAATTTTAATTTGCATATTGGACGGTAAAAAAGCTAAATCGCTTTTTTGAAAAGCAACGATTTTACCAAAATCCGGAGAATCGGAGACAAAATATTCTCGTCCCGCCTTAAACAAAAGAACATTATGATTACTATCTACCAGTTCAAAGTCCCTTTTCGGTTTGATTATAAAGTCTCCCGTAAACGTTAGTTTTTTATTGACCAGATCAATATTGGCAGTACTATTTCTACTTAGCTGGACATCATAATGATCTTCCGTAAAGAGCTTGGTATTCGCTATCGACGTATTGGTAAACGTACGATTATCTAAAGCAGGCGATGATAAATAGAAAACAGAAAAACCAACTAGAATAACTGTTGCCGCAGCCGCTGCAATTTTCATCCAAGTCAATTTTCGATGTGTAGATACTTCGGCATTAAGCTTGTCCCACATAGCAGAACCAACTTTTTCATCGCCAAAACTGCTTTCCGAAATGCTATCCCATGAATCATTATTCAACCATTGTTCAACCGCATGCTTGTCGGCCTCAGTATATTGACCTGAAGCATATTTTTTAAGTATATTTTGGTTGATTTCCATCTTTTGATAATCCACGTATATTCAAAAGTACAAAAAAGTAATTAATAGGAATCTCGCAATATTGATATTGCAATACTTTTTAAGTCTTATTTTAATAACTGATAATGCTTTACTGATATGGTATTCGACAGCTCGCTCTGAAATGAGGAGGTTTGTTGCAATTTCTTTGTTAGTTAAGCCCTCATCGCGACTCAGTTTATACACATTTTTACATTGTCTTGGCAAAGAGTTGACCGCATCATCCAAGTGATTTTTGAGTTCTTTGTAGTAAATGGAATTGTCCTCATACGATTCCGAGTTGCTATTTGAGATTAGCTCATGATGTCTTTCTTTATTTCCTTTATTCCGTAGAAATTCTAGCGATTTTAACTTAACAGAACGCAATAAATAACGTTCTGCATCCTGAAGTGTAAGCTGACCTCTTCTTTCCCACAAAGATTTAAACACATCTTGAACAATTTCTTTTGCATCATCTTCGTCTTCGACACTTTTAAGCGCGAATGCAAACATTCTCTTCCAATACAGTTGGAAGAATTCTTCAAATTGTTGTTTGTTGATCTCTATTTTACGTATCGAGGTTTTCAAAGCATCCAAATATACACTCTATTTAGACTTGTTCCAAATAAAATGCAGTAATCTAATATCGCTACGTTGACTTAGTTGTTCTTTTGCTATCCAGCTGAAGCTGGTAACAGGTTAAAACTATAATAAGAGCGATTGATTATTCCTTAGATTTTAGATAGGGGATACGATATTGTTCGTCAAATCTTTTCTTGTCATCCCGATAACTACTGACTGCGCCCAGTTTATGCATCATTTTGATATAACACCAAGCGAGGTCAATCTGATAAGGCTTAAAACCACTCCGTGCACTCTTAGGATATAAATGATGGTTGTTATGCCATTCACCCGCTACAATGCCGGGCCATAACTGATTTATAGATTTGTCTTTCTCATTGAAATCAATACCTTCACGTTGCTTGTCTTCACCTTTTGCATGGCCTTCATAGTTGAATGTCCGTACACCGATTGCCCAGAAACCGGCCGCGCCAAAGAGCGTACAGGCAAGCGCGTGGCCACCGATCAAATAGAAAATGGCATACCAAAAAGCCCAGTTCAGTATCCAGGATCCAATAGCATGAGAAGGATTTACGTACGACCCCCATTTTCGATATTGTGTATAACTATTGGCGGTTACACCTGTATGTCGCATCAGTAATTTGACACGGTTATATGAATTTTCCGTAAGGTCCTTAGCAATAGGCTGATGATTTACATCGGCTAAAAAACAGTATAGAAAACCAGCTTGTGCATTATAGGGATCTCCTGGGGTGTCAGATTTTGCGTGATGAACATGATGTGAAATCACATATATTTCTTCTGGAATTACATTAATAGTTAGATTCTGTGTGAAAAAACGCCAGAATCCGTTCCGGAATTTAAATGCGCCGTGTGTTGCAAATCGATGGTGCCATATCGTACCATGAGTCCCCATAACGATCATACTGTAGACAAATGCTGCCAAGACAGTCCACCAACTGAAGTGGTACACTAAAAAGATGATAAAGAAGGGGATGAGGCAAGCTACTTTTAGCCAGCTAAAAAAGGGTAACCAATTTCTTTTATCTTTAAAAATATTGAGGCGTTTGAAGAATTCGTTGAAAATTTCTTTTTTGCTTGGCTTTACGAGGTTTCCATCGTTGTCTTTCCATCCGTAGGTAGGAACTTGCAGAACATGGTCTAAAAAGGGCATTTGTGGTTGATGTAAATTATAATATTTGCTAAAGCTACCATTTAACATCGTTAAAAAGTGTTAATACGAAAAGTTTAACATATCCTTAAGATGTATCAGGCTATTTTGGGAAAATAAAATACATTAAGGAAACCGAATCCCATACGCGATAAGTTTAATTTTATATAGTTTTCGATATTCACTCATACAATCGACGTTTTTTCCTCGGAGCTTAGTCGGTATTTATTCGCTCCCAACCGAAGAAGCACCGAAGAAGTTCCGAACAAGCACCGAACAAGCACCGAGTAATCTCCGAAGATAATAGCTATTCATTAACTCCACAATTTCCATCACCCTGGTTGGGATTGAGTTCTAAATTTCTTCTAAATTGTTTTTGAATTTTATGAAATCATTAATAAAAAAGAACATGAAAAGATTAATTTTTATTTTGGCTTTGATGGTAAGCGTATCATTGGTTAAAGCTCAAGAAGTCTCAGAAAAGAAAGTTCCAACAGTAATTAAGCTGGCGTTTCAACAGAAATACCCTAATGTAAAGTCTGTAAAATGGGAAAAAGAAAAGGGAAATTATGAAGCTGGATTTAAGGATGGGAAAATTAATTATTCCGTCCTTATAAATGCCGCAGGACATATCATTGAAACCGAGGTTGGAATTCCCGCCGGAGAGCTTCCTGCAGACGCTAAAGCTTATGTAATCAAAAACTATCCACATAAAAATATCAAAGAAGCAGCCAAAATTACTGATGCTAGAAATAATGTTAGCTATGAGGCTGAAGTCGATGGTAGGGACTTAATTTTTGATGATAAGGGCAAATTTTTAAAGGAGGTTAGGGATTAGATTATGGTTCAATTACGGTTATTTTTTATTTTTATTTTAGTCATAGTTTCTTCGGCTGTTTCTGCACAGGTATCGTCTGTTACCCTTTCAGGTATTATAAAAAATAAGACGGATAAATTGGCTATTCAATACGTTAATGTTGTGGTCAAATCTGATAAAGACAGCGCTTTTATCGCCGGAACGATGACAAACGATGAAGGCCGGTTTACCATTTCCAAAATTAAGCCAGGAAATTACCAATTAAACATTTCATTTACCGGGTTTGAGGGTAAGAAGCAATCCCTGTTTGTTGGTAGTCTTTCGGAGTTTTTGGATATCCCAACGATCGAGTTGGACGAGCGTTCCATCGCATTGGAAGGGGTTACTGTGACTGCTCAGGCAGGTAATGTAAGTAATAAACTGGACAAGAAAATCTATTCCGTTGCCGATAATATAAGTCAGACCGGCGGTTCTGTTTTGCAGACGATGCAAAATTTGCCCGGAATCACGGTTCAGGATGGCAAAGTTCAACTGAGAGGCAACGATAAAGTCACCGTACTTATCGATGGAAAACAAACCGCCTTGACAGGTTTTGGCAGCCAATCTGGGTTGGATAATATTCCGTCATCAGCGATAGATAAAATAGAGATCATCAATAATCCTTCTTCAAAGTATGATGCCAACGGGAATGCAGGTATTATTAATATCATTATGAAGAAAAGTAATCAAAATGGATTTAATGGAAAAGTTGGTTTCAGTTCGGGGTTAGGCTCATTGTGGATAAGGAAGGAAAATCTGCCAACCATAAGACCACAATATACTTTAACACCTAAAATAAATCCCAGTGTATCATTAAATTACAGAAAAGATAAAGTCAACATTTTCATCCAGGCCGATAATCTCTATACACAGACACTGAACAAGAATGAATTTGTAACCCGCCAATATGATGATGGTACAATTATTAATTCGCAGCTAAAGAGAAACCGGAATACGAATTTTCTAACAACGAAAGCTGGAGTAGATTGGCATATTGACGAACAGAATAATTTGACTATTTCGGGGATGTATGGTAGTGAGAAGATTATTGACCGTGGCGATCAACCTTTTTTCAATGCTGATATTTCAAGACGGTTGCGCCTTTGGCAATTTTTGGAAGATGAATTGAAGACGACGGCGATGGCAGCAACTTCCTATCAGCACAAATTCAAAGATGCCGGACATGTGCTCAATGTTGGTTTTAATTATACGTTTCATCGAGAAGACGAAAAGTATTTCTATGACAATTATCTACCCTCTTCGAAGGGAACAGACGCTTTTAAACTGTTGTCTGATGAACATGTCTATGATGTTAATGTCGATTATGTCAAACCATTGAAATATGGACGTATTGAAACCGGAGTCAAGTTGAGAAACAGGAATATCCCAACCAATATGGAATTTAAGCCTGGTGCTAATTCTGTTCTCGACATGGATGCCGGTGGTTGGGCCAACTATAAAGAATTGATACCCGCGGTGTATGGGAATTATATTTTCGAGAATGAAAAATGGGAGGCTGAATTAGGCTTGCGTTTAGAGTATGTAAAAATTCAATATGATGTAAATCCAAATCATAACACCTATAAAAGTGATGGTTATAATTACACACAACCGTTCCCAAATGTGCGATTAGCTTATAAGCTTAATGAGAGTAATAAGCTTTCAGTGTTTTATAATCGACGAGTGGATCGGCCCAATGAAGTTGATATTCGTATTTTTCCAAAGTATGATGATGCTGAAATTATCAAGGTTGGAAATCCGGGCTTGCGTCCTCAGTTCACCAATTCTGTCGAACTGGGATATAAGAATACCTGGACCAATGGTTACTTCTATGCAGCAATGTATCATCGTTTCGCCGATGGAACGATTACGCGGATATCGAGTACCATTCCGGGCAGTAAGTTAATTTATGCAATATTTCAGAATGCAGGAAAGAGCTTCAATACAGGAATCGAAGCAATCTTGAATCAGAGGGTATCTTCAGTTTATTCCTTTAACATCAATGGCAATCTATATAGAAATCAAATAAACGCCTTTAAAGTGGAGAACCTATATCCCAAACCCAATATTTTTTCGGCGGATCGACAAACAGCTATTTCTGGCAATTTGAAGCTCAATAATTTGTTCCGTTTTTCAAAAGGATGGGATACACAGATTACTGCTGTTTATTTAGCAACAGATATTATACCGCAAGGAAAGATCCAATCGAGGTTTTCAATAGATGCTGGCGTGAAAAAAGCCGTTCAAAATGGAAAAGGGGAGCTTTTCTTTAATGCGACGGATTTATTGAATACGATGGTTATTAAGCGAAAAATAGATGGAATTGGTTTTAATTATACAAGCCATGATTATTACGAAACGCAGGTGCTGCGATTAGGATATAATTATAAATTTTAAAGGTGCGTGACGCTCTGAAAGAAGAACACAAACACGGGTGAGAAGGGGTTCGCGAGAGGGCTAATAAAAGAACCAAACAGCTCAGTCCCAATTGAAATTGGACTGAGCTGTTTTAGATCACGTTTATATTGTTGTGTGCAATCTGTTAAGCTATTTTTCCTTAATAAATTTCATCTCAAATCCATTCTCTTTTCTCACCACCTGTTGTAAGTCGGGCGTAAATTGCAATTCTATACCGAGTCCCATTTTAAATAGGTTATTTCCGAGATAATCGAGTGCTACATTTTCTTGATTAGGGGCCTTTACAATTAACATACCATCCTTTTCTACAAAGGTTAGCTTAAATGTGGGAGCTGTCTCATCCGCATAGGTACCCAAATAGCTATCGAGATGTTCGATGGAATGTTTTTTTTGCTGATAAGGCTCTATGGCGGTAATATTCTCCATATTTTCTAAACGTGCCATTAATCCCCAGCCATAAAAATCATTAGATACCCCAATGAGTAATTGATTTTCACCTTTTTTCAGTTTTAAGCGTTTATTTCCATTCTGTACTGATATTCTTCCGTCAGGATACTTTTTCATATTCTGCCTAAAGATATTTTTGTCGGTGTAGGTGATCTGATCATTTAGGTAAAGCCATATTTCATCTGAGAAACCGAGCTGGAGATTGGTTAATGTAGGTTCTTGTGCTGTAATGATAGTTTTTAGCCATACTACCCGACGTTTTTCGGCACCGCCGAAGCGTCTTGTAAGGTTTACCAATCCATATCGCTCAGCGTCTATTTTTTCTGTAAAGGCTTCGTCTTTAGGTAGGTCACGAAAAGTAGTTGGCTCCCTTCCTTCTTCCAAAGTCGTGGGCTGGGTTATAGACCAATTTCGGATATAATTTGCCTCATGGCGGGTCAGGTCCACACCTTCCGCTTGCGGTAGGTTTTCAATTTCATTAGGTTTAACCTCGACATTACTGATGTAGGAATCGCCGTCGAAGGCAATGCTTCCCGTATTTTCTCTTCCCTCGAGTTTTGGTATGGTCAATCTCAGGCTATTATTGACAAAAACCTGCATTTGCATACCTGAGATGACGAGTTTAATATGATTCCATTCATCTGCTTTGGCAGCTGCAGAAGACTGATATTGGGGATACATGTCCCACATGTTGACACCGTCTAAGATAGGACAGTACTGAATACCTTCATTAGCAAATGGGACGGTCATTTTAGGGACTCGCAGATAGACGATTTCCTGTTCTTTTTCATTTTTTCGATGAAAATAAATGGCACTGGCAAATTCTGTTTTCGAAGGTATCACATCATACTCGATGGTTCCATCTTTGAAAATGAAGTCTTTAATCACTACCGGACCAGATGCTGGAGCGATTTTCATTGCTTTACGGCCCTTAAAATTTAGAAAATCGACCTTTCCGTTCTGAAAGACCCATTTTTCTGAACTTAGCGCAATGTTTGTGCCTGTTGATGTCTTAATTTTCTTTTCTTGAGCATAACTTTGGAATAAAGCCACCACTATTAAGACGAGTATCAAGATTGTTTTTTTCATGTTAATAAAGTTTTTGATAAATTTAGAGTATAGGCATTATTTCAACACGCTCAACCTTGCGTCAAGTTTATTCAAGTTTGTTCAAGCTGATTGTTTATTTTTAAAATACTGATATGTAATAAATTATGTTTAAATCAAGTCATCCCGAATTGTTTCAGCATCTTAAGAATTCTATTGAAAATAAACTTGAATGGGGTGAAACTGCCAATTGGAGTACCGCCGATTTTGAAAAACTTTCGGAAAAGATTCAGGAGAAAACGGGCGTTATACTTAGCGTTTCTACACTGAAGCGCATTTTTGGTAGGATTGATTATCAAAGTAAACCCGCCCTGACGACATTAAATACATTGGCACAGTATCTTGGTTACGAAGACTGGCGGGCTTTCCGCAATGCTCATGTAAAGCAAGAGATACCGGAGAAGCAGGTATTTAGTAAATCTGCTTTTGAGCCAAAAGTAAGCGTACGAAAAAAGTATGGTTCTATATTTATTATAGCTATTTCATCTGTCATTGTCATTGTCGTGGTCATACTATTTGGTAATAGCTTTGTCCAAAAAAAGAAGCATTTTAATGGTAACGCTTTCCGGTTTTCGTCGAAGACAATGTTGACACAGGGTTTGCCCAATTCAGTTGTATTTGATTATGATGCTTCGGCAGCAAGTGAAGACGATTCGGTATTCATTGCACAAAGCTGGGACACCAGTCGTAAGATACAGGTGGATAGAAATGGCAAACACCATTCTGCGATTTATTACTATCCAGGTTACTTTAGAGCCAAACTGATTATTGGGAATAAAATTGTTCGAGAACATGATATACAGATTAAAACAGATGGCTGGCTAGGATTAGTAGAAGCTGCGTGGGGAAAAGAACCGTTATATTTCAAAAAAGCTGAAATCACATTGCCACATGAAATTGCCATTACGCAGGAGCTGCTGAAAAGTTATAAGGTCGACCTCCTCCCTGAAGCTCCACTGGTAAGACTTTACAATCAAAAGGATATCACAGAAATTATGACCGACAACTTTAGTTTTGAAACAGACATCAAAACTGGGACAGGTAATAATGGTAATAATTGCCAACGTGTGGAAGTACTCTTACAGGCTAAAAATGATATCTTCATTGTGCCCTTAGTAAATACAGCCTGTATCGGTGACATAGCGCTTACAGCTGGTGGCTTTAATACGGATAGCAAACAAGATGATCTCAGCGGATTTGGCTGTGATCTTTCCAATTGGACAAAGCTTAAAATAGTTTGTAAGAATCAGCAGATTAGATTTTGGATTAATGATAAACCTATATATACAACCACGATTAAAAATGCACCAACAGAAATAGTCGGTCTGCAATATCGCTTTAAGGGGGCAGGTTTTGTTAGAAATACGCGTTTAAGTGGACCGAAGGTGAATGATATTATTTTTTGATAGGTAAACCAATATGTATATTATGATAGTAAAAAAAATAGTTCTTTTTTTATTCTTCTTACCTTTCGCTTGCTTGGCTCAGCAAGAAAAAGGTAAGCCTTTCGAAATACAATTTGATCTTTTGGGATTTTCCAATGGCGCAAAGCTCGAATTGAGCAGCTTTCATGAAGGCGGCCGTTCCTATCTTGCCATTCTTACAGATGGAAAATGTACCATAAAAGGGACTTTGGAAGAGCCTTCGTTGTATATATTAACGGCAAAGCCCAATCTGAGGACAGTCATTTGGATTGAGCCGGCTCATATGAAGATATTAGGCGATAGTGTGCATTTTTCGGATATAGAGGTGCTGAATTCCAGATCACAGGCTGAAGCCATTCCGATCAATAAGCAACTGGATCCCATGTGGAAAGAAGCTGCCGAGCTCGACCAAAAGATTGAAGTTGAAACCGATTCAGTCAAACAGAGGGGGTTGAGGATAGCATCGGACTGTTACTATCGGTCCATCAGGCAGTTGAGAGTCCAGAATGTTTTTAATAAGGCACCTTCTTATCCGCTGATGCAGGAACTCTATTTCTTAAGGACATCATTGACAAGAGATTCTTTGCAATTATCTTTTGATAGGTTTCCAGAGCGTGTGAAAAACGGTAGAACAGGACGCTTCTTACAAAAATTTCTTCAAGCAAAGGAGCTTGGAAGAGGGGATTTGGCTCCAGCTTTTATCGTAAAAGACCTCAATAATAATGATGTGAATTTGACTGATTTTCGGGGAAAGACTGTTGTTCTCGATTTTTGGGCTGCCTGGTGTGTTCCATGCAGACAAAGTAACAAAAAGCTACCGATGCTGTATGCTAAATATAAAAAACTAGGATTAGAGATTATATCCTTTAATCTAGATACGAATAAAGAGATCTGGAAAAAAGCTGCCGTCGAAGATAACATATCCTGGATTAATGTTGGCGATCAGCAAGCACTACACAGTAAAACTGCCATCACCTATCGGGTACAGGGGTTACCAAAAGTTTATATCATTGACCGAAATGGGATTATCCTTGAAACTGGAGGATCTGGGGTAGACTTAGAACATGTGTTAAAAGAAATTTCTTTTTAATCCGTTAAAAATGTCGTTTTTATAAGATTAGACGATCTTTTTGAATTGTTTTTATCCTTTAAGATGTTAAAACATCTAGTTATTTGGAATAGTTCTAAATAATTATTTATTTTGCACACTTGGACACACATAAAATATGGAATGGGGTCAAGGTAGGAGACAGCGATAGCTTTCTAGCCTTGTACGACGCAGTTTATACTGCGCTTTTCCGATATGGCCTGAAAATAACTCCCGATCGCGAGATAGTTAAAGAATCCATTCATATTTTATTTTGTGATCTATGGGAGCGGAGGGAGAAACTTCCGGCATTAAATACTGATCCTAGGTATTATTTGTTTGTATGGCTCAAGCGGATCATCTTTAAGCAGCGTGCAACGCAAAATCTATCGCTGGATGATCTTTTTGATGTCCCTGTAGAAGATTCGATTGAAGCGCAAAAAATAGCTATCGAAGAAACCTTGGAGCGAGATGATGCGCTGGAGCGGGCGATGAGCAAGCTTACAAAAAAGCAGTACCGTTATATCGAGTTAAAATTCTTCGACAATAAATCCTATGAGGAGATTGCTGTGATTGAAAATGCTGCTATAAGAACAGTTTATAATGTGGTACATGAAGCGATTAAAAAATTAAAAGGCTCATTGACAGTGCTTATTGTTTTTATTTTGAATTTTTCCAAATAAAAATAGGTAAAAATAGTGGAGTAGTTGCACTACTGATTAAAAGCAATTGCTATTACATGGAAAACCCTACCTTAGAAAAACTGATCTGTGACGAGTCTTTTCTCGATTATTGCTTAAAGTCGCACCGTGATGAGGGGGACTATTGGCCACAGTGGATAGCCGCAAATCCACAACATCGGGAGCTTATAAAGGAGGCGGAACTGATTGTCAAATTGTTGCGGAGTAGCCCGACAAAACTAGAGGTCGCTGCAGAGCGCAATAGACTTCAGTCTATTATTGATGGAGGAAAATTGCCCGTCAAAAGTCTGTTAAGTTACCGATGGATTGGCTACGCAGCAGCCTGCCTCTTCATGCTCTCACTAAGTATTTTTATTTATAAAAGACAGCAGATGTCTTCGGATATAACTGCCCAACCTGAGTTTGTACAACAGTCTGTTCCGACAGGAAGCTATATGAATGTGCTTTTGGCTGACCATACTCAGGTAAAACTTGGACCTAAATCCATATTGGAATATCCAAAACAATTTAGTGGAAACGAAAGAAAAGTTGAGCTCAATGGTGAAGCATATTTCAAAGTTGCACATAATGAAAATAAACCTTTTGTCATACAAACAGGTGATTTAAGCATTAAAGTGTTGGGCACATCTTTCAATGTACATGCATTTGCCGGAGATGAGGTTTCGAAGGTGGCTTTATTCACCGGTAAGGTGGAGGTTGCCAGAGGTGCAGTGAGCCAGCAGATCAAACCAGGTCAGGCTATTATTTACGACAAGCGTAAAGGGACATTTACAGTCGAGGAATTTGACCTGGCCAAAGAAAAGGATAATATGGATGGTATCCTACATTTTGAGCAAGCTTCCTACCTTGAAATCGCTAAACAGCTGAACCGAAAATATGGCTTAACCTATCAAGAAAGAGCGGATATTCAATTGGTTTACTCAGGTACGATAGCACATGAGCCGCTGCTGCAGGTACTTGAAAAACTCACGCTCACAACCCCCTATCATTTCAGTGTGAAATCCAACAAACTTATTGTTCGTAAAAAATAATATCATCTATCATATGTCTTCTAATTCCATCAACAGGAGTGCCCTGCTCCTTGGTGTACTTTTCTCTTTTAACGTGTTGTCGGTACATGCACAGCAGCTGAAAATTGAGAGTAAAAATCAACCACTAAGATCTGTTCTACAACAGATCGAAGAAAAATCGGGCTATAGTTTCCTTTATGACGAGTCTCAGATCAATCTTGACCGGACTGTTAATCTGCATGCAGATGGATCTTTAAGAGAGATTCTAAACAGACTTGAACAACTTACCTATTTCAAATTGCAAGTTTCAGGAAAGAATATCCTGATAAGCAAAACCTCTGTTGGTACACTTTCGGGACGTGTTGTCGATGAAAATGGAAAGGGAATTCCTTCGGTTACCGTGCACTTGAAAGAATTGAACCAGTATTACTTTACTGATCAAAACGGAGCATTCAAATTTCAGTTTCCTGCACACCGACTCAAAAGCGCAGAATTGAAATTTTCGATGATCGGTAGGCAAGGTACGACATTAACAGCAGCTTTAAACGGAGTAAATACCAGTATTTCAGAAGTGAAATTACCAACACTGAGTGTCGGACTCGAAGAAATTTCAGTTACTCCCCGTACAAATCGGCGGCTAGAGAGTAATAGTTCACTCTATATAAACAGAGAAGTAATTGAACAATCTGGCGCGCTAAGTCTCAATGATCTACTAAGCCTTATTCCTGGGCAAAAGATTGCCGCCCCTTCTTTACAGCAAGTGCAGCAGGCTAATCTGAGAAGTGCTACATTGAGTACTAATTCTTTTGCAAAAAAAGATCCATTTGCACTTAATAATTCCTTCGGAGTCGCGCTGATTATGGATGGTATTGCGCTTTCCAACAACGCGAATATGCAAACCTTAAATTCGGGCATCTATGGTATGGGTAATTCGTATGTCAATGGAAAGATCTCAGGACTGAAGGGAAGCGACGCGGGTACCGATAACTATACGGGTGATTACACCTTTGGCGGGACCGATTTGAGACAGATTGCAACCGACAATATAGAAAGTGTAGAAATTGCAGCCGGAGTACCTTCGGTAAAATATGGGGATATGACCAATGGTGCAATTATAATCAATCGAATTGCCGGAAAAACACCGTTGAATTTCAATGTACAGCTTCGCGATAATACCACGGTATATGGCTTGAGCAAAGGCTTTGATACCAAAAAATATGGAGCTTTTACGGTCGGCGGAAACTTTACCCGTTCTTACCAAGATAATAGAGATAAAATGAAATCCTACGACCGTATTGGCGGGAATTTGATGTGGAGTACCTTTGCTGGTAAAGAAAAGGCATTTACAAATACTTTCTCTGTAGATTATGGTCGTCATATGGATAATGTCCGCCGTGATTCCGACGATCCAACAGGGGCGATGATGCGATTCAAATCTTATAGCTTTTCAGTCGGAAGCCGTGCCAATTATCGGATCGATCATGGTTTTCTTTCCAATATCGGTTTAAATATCCGCTATAGTCAATCTTATCAAAACACCTATAAAGAGCAGGATGTCAATGGTACCTATATTGTCTATTCAGATGCAACAGAAACCGGGGTGCATCAAGGAAAATATGCCAGTGGTATTTACAAAGCTGTGACCAATATCGAAGGAAAGCCGATCGATTTTACGACCCGCCTGGATCTTACGGGAACATTTCAGACTGGAGAACTTCTCCATCAGGTGAATTTTGGTTCTTCTTTTAACTATTCAAAAAATGTAGGTAAAGGACAGATTGTCGATCCTTCCCGGCCCCGAACAAATACGGTCGCCGCCAATTCTGATCTCCGAACAGAACGTTATTATGATGTTTCGCGTATTCATGGGCAAAAGCAGATTGGATTTTATGCCGAAGATCAATTCACCGCGAAAATTGCCGATCGAGATCTTAATGTTCGTGTAGGGGCGCGGGGGGATATATTTGAAAAATTCGTTACATTTTCACCGCGTACCAATATCAACTATTCCATCAGCCCCGAGTTAACGGTAGGTGTTGCTTATGGTTGGGCGAGTAAGGCTCCAGCGCTGGCACAGTTGTATCCTGGACCTGTTTTTTATGAGCTGTCGCTGTTTGAAAAGACTGCTTTCAAAGATGGTGGTCTGGATGAGGCGAATAGTCTTTATCTCATGTATGTGGATAAATATACACCAGATAATAGTAAGCTCAAACCATCTTTGTCCGAACAGTTGGAATTCTCTGTCAATTATGAGCACAAAGGATTTAGATTGGGTATGAACATGTACAATAAACGAAACTACCGGGATATTATATCTTCTGCAAGTTTTGAAAAGATCATGCTGGATAATTATGCTGCAAATCCAGACTCCGACGCCGAGGTTCCTTACATAATAGATGGTCAGAAACAATATAGGCTTTCCCGATATGAGTTTTTGAATAATGATAATGAAACTAAAAATCAGGGGATAGAATTGATGCTCTCTACGCCGAAATGGGCTGCGATAGCCACTTCATTCAATTTCAGGGGGGGACTGACCAAGTCTAACTACAAACCGCTAAAGAATATGCGGCTCTTTACAAATGAAACGGACAATCCCGATCGGGCGGAAACGGCTGTTTATCCGACGGATAGAAGAACAACAACCGTTAGTAATGCCGCCATTACCTCAATTACGCATATTCCAAAGGCTAAATTGCTGATCAATTTTACAACGGAATTTAACCTGATGAATAAGACCAATACAAGTGCAAGTGATGGTATTCCGGTGGGGTATTACACCCAAGATGGAACCTACCATGCCATAAACAATTTTGATGCGAACAATATAAACTATAAGCATACATTGATCCCTATCGAGGAAATCAACAATCAAAATCAGCCTGCTGTCTATACAAATTTCCATTTGAATGTATCCAAAGAAATCAGTAAACGCCTGAGCTTAGCCTTCCATGTCTATAACGTGTTTAATTATCGTCCGCAATATAAGCGTTCGGACAGTACCATGGTTATTCCAAATGACAAGCCTTCTTACGGTGCACAACTTAGACTTAAACTATAATGCTATGAAAGCAATACATTTTATTATACTATTAATCCTTATTTCTGGTTGTTTTGTAATAGCTTGCCAGAAAGATATCTATCCCGAAAATGGATCTGTTGATATCACCTTAGATATCTCTTACGAGAGTGAAGCCTATATTGGTAAGTTGCCTTTAAGCGATATTACTTTAAATCTCTATACACTCAAAGGTAAATTGGTGACAACGATGAAATCAGACGAAAATGGTCACGTTGAATTTGTGGATCTGGCACCCAATACGTATAAAGTTCAGGTCGTGAAAAACTATAGCGCCGCCGAATTTAATGCATTGACAGGACTACGGGAAGACAGTGAGGTAGCATTTAGTTCGGCGATCAAACAGATCGAAGTAATCAAAGGATCGGGAGAAACGCATTGGGATCTTACGCTTATAACAGGCAATAGTAATCCCAGTGGACTAATTATAAAGCAGATCTATTATGCAGGTTCTGATGCTAACCAAGGGGCAAGTTTTCGCGATCAGTTTATTGAAATTTATAACAATTCGGATAGTATCCGTTACGCGGACAGTCTTTACCTTGCCGAGGCTTATGGCGCTAATAATGCTAGTGCCACCTATGTTTATCAAGCGAACAGCGGGCAATATGATTGGAGCAAGTCCTATGGGATGCCGCAGGGTATAAACGCCAATACAGACTATGTATATGCGTTTCTCATTATTCAGCTTCCGGGCACTGGTAAGGATTACCCCATCCTTCCGGGAGAGAGTATCGTTGTTGCTTCCACTGCTGCAAATCATCGATCGCCTTATATTGGTGCAGATGGGGTGGCTATTTCAGTAAAGGATCCTAGTCTGACTGTCGATCTGAGTACGGCAGATTTTGAAGCGTATTTTGCACCCTATCTGGGAACTACCAAGCCTTTGGCTTCGGATATCGACAACCCTAATGTTCCCAATGTCAGGGTCGTCAACAGGGCAAATGGTGTGGATATGATCATGAATCAAGCCGGACAACGCAGCTGGATTATTTTTCGTGAAGAGGGTATGGGATCTTCAGATCAATGGAAGGGTTTTATGCCACCTTACGCAGATGGGCGAGAGAGTTTGGGAACAGACTATAAGCAAATTCCTGTCACAAATATTTTAGATGGGGTAGAGCTGCAATCGGCAACTTCTACGCAATATCCAAAGCGTTTTACGGCAAAGTTAGACGCTGGCGCAATTGCCGTAGCTGGTGGAGCTCGCTCCTCCAATTCGGTGATCAGAAAAACCAAAGCGGTTGTCAATGGCCGACGGATCTTACAGGATTCTAACAACTCAAATGATGATTTCGTGTCTATGAAAGCAAATCCAAAGGGATTTGTAGATTAAGGCACATTAAGAGGACAGAACAATGTATAAAAATAGTGCTATTGCACCCATATTTATTCAGATGAAAAATAGTATTCAATTTGTCATGTGTCTATTAATTGTTGGGATATCCCAACTTCAGGCCAAAGTAATATCAGGCCAAGATACATTAAAATATATCCAATATATCGATCAGGATAGCTTGCAACTGCGGTTGCGGCAATTCGCTGTTGACAATCCCATGTGGTTGGAAAAATTGGTGCCTGTACGTTACAGTTTAATTCGCATGGGCTATAATTCCGTTTCGGGCGAGTATCGTCGTGCTCAGGAAGCACAGGCTGTAAAAGGTTTAAATTTTAGTTCAGAAGGAGCAGTTACGATTAAAGATGTGCGCCTATGGGGACGGTTTAATTATAACAGATCCATAGAAGACAGTACGCGATTTGCACATCAAACACGGGAAAATACTTCTACACCTTGGTATTTTGGTTCTTATGGGTATAATCATTATGAGCGTACGACCTATCGGATTCAGGCACGTGGTCAACGTTCTTTTGCCGCAGGTAAATATGACGTGTTCGGAGGTTTTGACTATCAAGTCGGTAGCCATTTTAGTAATAATGATCCAAGGGGCAGTATCGATGTCATACAGTTCAATAGTTCGTTGGGTGGAAGCTTGCGTATTGCCCCGACATGGCGTATTGGTCTGGAAGGAAAATATGGTTATGGACAAGAGAACGTTGAAATTGCTTATAAAAATTCGAACTCAGCGTCAAGTGCTGTCGAATCTCCATACATGAATTATATCATAAGGGGATATGGCTGGAAAGTGGGGGATTGGCTGACAGAGAAAAGCATGTTCTACCAGAATGACATGCAGCGTTTGGGCGGTAAGTTAAACTTTTCATGGAATTCGACCTTTGGTGATTTTTACGGAAATGTAGCTTATCAACATGAACAACAGAAATATAGACAGGTATTACGAAACGAGTCCCGTATCAATGAGCTTAGTTTATATAACTTGAACAAATTAGATTATACGTTGCTATGGAGTCTGGCACGGGCCAACCGGCGATATATGGCTTCATTTGTATGGTCTGATCAGCGCGGGAAAGATCATGTGACAGAAAGTGCTAATGCGCAAAACTATGTCTATCAAAATGACAATGGAAAACTGGAGCTGTCGTATTTGGTCGCTCAGAAAAAATGGAAGCAATATTACAGCGCTTTAATTGGGCTGCAGAATGAAGTCAGAAGAGATGGGGGTACTGGAACGACTTTGGACTATGATCAGTTAAACTATGGCTTCAGTACGACATGGACGTACTGTACCTCGACTAATCAAGAAATAGAATTCGGTCTTGGAGGTTTCGTTCGGAATACTATCGGGCTATCTTGGTCCTTGCCGGCGATCAATGAAAATGTGTTTCACCAATATGTATTCTATCATGATCTCCTTTATAATCGTGCAAATCTTTATGGCGGTAATGTAAAATTGGGATTCAAACAGCGTTTGCGAAAAGGAAATTTTATTCATGTCGTGGCCGATTATGGTTATCGTAAAGCCGATGGTTTTGGTGAGTTGGAGCGATCAAATCTTGCTCCTTTGGGGACTGATCGTAAGCAATTTAATTTAATGCTTTCTTATGGTTTTTAATAGGGTGAAGCTACTAAAGAAGAATATGATATGGGGAGCAGCCATCGTTCTTGTGCCTTTCATTATTTCGGCATTTGCCAATAGACCGAGCGAGCAGGAGAACTTGGTCGAATTGCGCAAACGCTATAGTAGCGGTAATATGGCACTATGGCCAAGGCCAAATATAGACCCTTCTGTCAGCAAAGGGTTTGTGGATATTGGGGTATTGCCCCAGGTGGACTATCCTGCCGATAATCCATACAGTAAGGAGAAATCACTTCTAGGCAAGCTGTTGTTTTTTGACCCTCGGCTATCGGCTTCAAAGCAGATTTCCTGCGCCAACTGCCACGATCCTCAGCTGGGGTTTGGGGATGGTAAAAGTTTGGCGCATGGTCACGGAAGACGCGAAGGCAAGCGAAATGCGATGACCTTATATAATGTTGCTTTCTACAAATCCTTTATGTGGGATGGGCGTGCCAAGAGCTTAGAAGATCAGGTGCTGCTGCCTACACAAGATCACGTTGAAATGAACACACCATTGGATACACTCGTAGCGCACGTCAGGGAAGTCGCAGGCTATGCAGCCTATTTTGAAAAGGCTTTTGGAGACAAAAAAATAACGTTAATGCGTATACAACAGGCATTGGCTACATTCGAGCGTGGTATAGTCAGCTATCCAACGAAGTTTGACCGTTTTGTAAGTGGACAATCCGATGCCCTAAATGATGCCGAACTGACGGGCTTACATCTGTTCCGTACGAAAGCACGCTGTATCAATTGCCACAATACACCTTTGTTTTCGGACAATCTTTTTCACAATGATGGACAAACTTTATATGGCACTAGACAAGAAGATTTTGGGCATTATAAATTGACGGGAGATCAAAAAGATATTGGTGCATTTCGTACCCCATCGCTTCGTAATGTCTCGTTGACGGGCCCTTGGATGCATCACGGCAATTTTCCAACATTGCGTGATGTCGTCGAATTGTACAATCTTGGCAATCCTGCACCGATTCAACGACATGTAGAGGTGGATGAGAAGACACGACCTATCCACTCGCCTTTATTAAAAAAACTAAATTTAACACCAGGGGAAGTTGAGTCAGTAATTGCGTTTTTACAGGCAATAAGTTCACCTACGCAACGCCGTATTGCAATGCCTGAGCTTCCGCATTAATACAATCTTTCTATGGTAGTATATTCTGCCGTAGAAAGATAAAGCCTTTTGATAGCATGGGGCACTTCGAAGTATGCTGTGTTTTTTATATGTTAAAAAATCGTAAATTCGACTGCTTTTTTCATTTAGTATAATGAAAAGCACTAACCATTAGAAAAGTTTGTAATGGAAGCTACCGAAGAGAATACAATTTTGAATTCGTTATCCCAAGGAGACGAACTCTCTTTTTTTATTTTGTATGAACGATATAGTCATGCCTTATTCTCCACTGTTTTTCGAATGGTGAAGGATAAACAAGTCAGTGAAGAGATTGTACAGGATGTGTTTCTAAAAGTTTGGCAAAAAAGATCCACCATCGATCCGAATCGAAGTTTTAAGTCTTGGATCTTTACTATAGCTAAAAATGATGTTATTTCTTGGTATAGAAAATTAGCGAAAGAGACCGCGTTGCAGGAAAATTTATACCAGCATTTTGAGCAACTTTATGTTCTGGAAAAAGAGGGGGATATTCAAGAAAAACAGGCTGCATTATTAGACCGAGCACTGAATTCCTTAAGTGAGCGAAGAAAAGAAATATTTGTTTTATGTAAAATAGAGCAAAAAAGCTACGAGGAGGTCGCTCAGAAATTGAATATTTCTGTATCTACAGTAAGCAATGCCATGGTCAAATCCAATCAACATATTCGACAATTTGTGCAGGATCACTATGATGAGATTTTAGTTATTCTTGTAGGTTTCTATTTTTTTTAAAAAAAATACAGTAACGATAGTGTTTTTGCTAATAAGTTGCGTATTAACTTATAGATATGGCAAAGAAAATAGAAAATATTTACAAGAGCTATTTGGATGGAAGCATCAATCGTGTTGATCTTGATACGTTGCTCTGTTATTTTGAGCAAGCGAGCGATGCTGAATTGGAAGATCTTACATCCTTAGTTTTTAACAACTTTGAACTTGATATAACCGAGGAACCATTTGTTGAACATATCTCCGTTATTCGACAAAGACTAGAAGATAAGCTTAGTGAATCCAAAAAGAAACCTTTTAAACTAGGACAAATATGGTGGGCAGCAGCATCTATTCTGCTGGCATTAGGAATAGGTACTTGGTTCTATATGGGGCAAGATGCATCGGATATGCCTATTGTGGCTCCCTCTGAGCATATTTTGTATGTAAAAGATAAATTGGGCAAAGAAATTGCGATTTCACCTGAGACGGATTCTATCTGGGAGATGGGAGATATTGCATTTTCTCGGATTGACAGCCAGACTGTGAAAGTAATCGCTTTAGGTAAAAAACCTAGCTTGCAAACAATATACACGCCTAACTCTGACTTTAAACTTGTATTGGAAGATGGATCAAAGATTACACTGAACGCGGCCTCTACCTTACAGTTTCAGATTCCTTTTGGTCTTCAGGAAAGAGACGTATCGCTAACAGGAGAAGGATATTTTGAGGTCGCGCATGATGTCCAAAGACCATTTATTGTACATGCGGGGGTGGCAAGAGTAGAAGTGCTGGGCACAGTATTTAATGTGCGAAATTATGCCAATGACGGACATGTAGTTACTTCTCTACTTTCTGGTAGGATCGCTTTAAGCAAAGCTGGAAGCACTGAAAGAATTGTACTCCATCCTGGAGAAACAGCCGTAACCGATCATAAAGGAATACATCTTGAAAATCTTGCTCCTAAGCAGGTATCTGCTTGGACCGTTGGTTACTTTGAGTATCGCGATCAGCCCATCAGTACCATATTGTCCGATTTGTCCAGATGGTATGCCGTCGATGTAGATACCAGTACATTGCCTGCCGATCAAGCTATCTTTATGAAAGTTAGAAAGAATATTCCATTGCAAGAAATGCTGGACTTATTGAATGAAGCGAGTGGCTTAAACTTTCAGGTGGAGCATAAAAAAATCACATTAAAAACAACGAATAAAAATAATAACAACTAAATATTACATTTACCTTCATCTACCATGTCACACCTAACCCAAAAGCGACCGGTATTTTTACGGAAATACCTGAGTTTGGTCGCTGGAATTGCCTTGATGAGCATGCTCGACCCCTATGAACTGCATGCACAACAAGTACAATTAAATTTTAAAAATGCCGACGTCAAAGAGGTCATTACCAACTTATCGGATCGTTATGGCTTTGAGTTTGTTTTCGATGGCAGTTTGCTCAAATCGGCACGCCCAATAACTGCTAATCTAAAACTATCGAGCGTTGAAAACGCTTTGTCTATTTTGTTTAAAGATCAGCCCTTCAGCTACCGTTTGGAGAATAAACGAATCATTCTCTATCGTAAGGCTGTATCGACAAGTCATCAGGTTGTACGTGGGAAAGTTATAGACAGTTTGGGCAATAACATTCCGGGTGTTTCTATTCACAATTTACAGGACAATAGCCAGGCGATGAGTTCGGGCGATGGCGATTTTGAGATCGCTGTTCCCAATTCAGCAATTGAATTGTCTTTCAGTCACGTGTCTTTTAATGAGAGAACGATGCGTTATACGGCAGAGCAAGTCGAGCGACCTGTACGAGTGATGTTGAGTCCAAAAGAGTCTATGCTCAACGAGATTATGGTAACAGGATATCAACGGATCAGCAAGGAGCGTAGCCCAGGGGCCTATGCTATGATTAACAACGATCAATTGAACAAACAGATTAATGTCGACCTAACCTCCGCGTTAGAGGGCCAGGTAGCTGGATTGACGTATATCAAAAGTGCGACGCGTACGGATCCAGACAAGCCCGTACTCCGGGGTATCGGAACCTATTCCAGTGCGGTAACCACCAATCCACTAATTGTCGTGGATGATTTGCCGACCGAATTTACCTTGAATGATATTAATCCCTATGATGTAGAGTCAGTCACGGTCTTAAAAGATGCAACAGCAGCGTCGATATACGGTGCCCGTGCAGCCAATGGTGTTATTGTCGTGACGACGAAGAAAGGTAAGGGGCAAGGTGTTTCTGTAAACTTTAATGTGGATCAGTTCATTACGCAGAAGCCTGATATCACTAAGATGCATTATGCAAGTACGTCCGATCTGATCGATTACGAAACAGATGTGTATCAGCGAGAATTGTCACGTTATGCGAATAGTGAAGCTTTATTTGATCACTATGGAACGCTTGGAAGTGGTAATCTAAAATATTATTCGCCACTGTACGATCTCTTTCGAAAAGAATCTATCGGTGAAATTAGCGCACAGCAGCGAGAGCAAACGGTTAATTCATGGCGGAGCAACGATTACATCAAGGAGTTTGTCGACAATGTATGGCAGAATGAAACGCGCCAACGTTATAATGCCAGCATCTCGCAAAACTCCAGCAAGAGCAATACTTTTGTTTCCTTTAATTATGATAAAGGTAAAGGACAGGTGATCAATGATAAGAACGAGAAATTTAACCTTTATCTGAAATCGGCTTTCAATCTTACCAAATGGTTGTCGGCAACAGTGGGATTGAATGGTACCTATGGCGTCGACAAAAGTACGGATGGTGATTATAACAATTTGTTTTTACAACCACGTTATGCGCAGATCAAAGATGAAAATGGGAATTTGGTTTATAGTCCGTATGTAAAATTGCCCAGTGCAGTAGGTCCAGGATCAGCCGTTAACGGCGAGACCGCAGAACAGATAGCTGCAAATGGAAACTTGAAAAGTACCTCCTTTAATGTGCTTGAGGCAGTAGGAGAAGGTGTTGAGAGCAATAAGAGCTTAGGTCTTCGCGCATTTACGTCTTTGCGGGCTAATCTATACAAAGGACTTTCATTTCAGACGCAGTTTTCATACGAACTGGGTCAGACATCACGGGAGAGTTTTTACGACGAAGACAGTTACATGATGCGGATGGCTTCCAATGCGATGGTTAGTTATAACGCTGCAACAGGCGTGTATACAAAGAATTTGCCAGCAGGCGGCCGTTACTATCAATATGAGACTAAACGTTATAGTTATACCTTTCGTAATCAGTTTAACTACGATAATACCTTTGGACAATATGGAGAGCATCAGTTGACGGCATTGGCCGGATTTGAGATGCGCCAGTCGCGCGTACCTCGTCCTATTGAACAATTGCTCGTAGGGTACAATCCTGTAACATTGACTTCTACCACAGTTGATTGGGCAACTTTAAGCAAGTCTGGCATAACGAGCTATATCTATGGTGGTAATAATCGTCTGTCTGACTTGAACAGTGGGGCGCAAAAGGAGACTCTACATCGGTATACTTCTTTGTACGCCAATGCAGGGTATACCTACAACAATCGGTACAATTTGACTGGAAGTATCCGGGTAGATCAGGCGGATCTATTTGGTGTGGATGCTAAATTTAAATATCGTCCACTTTGGTCTGTCGGAGCAGGTTGGAATGTCAGCAACGAAGACTTTATGAAAACTGAAGACTGGTTGAATTCCCTTAAGCTGCGGGCGACATACGGTATTACCGGTAATGTGGATCAAGCAAGTTCAAGTTATGGTACTGCCACCTGGAAATCAGATAAGCTTTTCCCTTATCTCCAGTACCTGGAGCAAAGTTCACTGCCCAACCCGATGTTGCGTTGGGAAAAAACAAGTACAACAAACTTCGGGGTAGATTTTTCCATTTTGGACAACCGCTTGTCCGGAAGTATTGATGCTTATAATCGCTATAGCTCGGATTTATTGATCAATTCTGTCTTAGATCCCACTGTAGGGGCTAGTTCGCGGGTAATTAACAATGGTGCGCTGCGCAATAAAGGTGTTGAATTTAATGTTAATGGTGTCTGGTTAAAAAAGAAAGACTTTACAGCGAGTACGCAACTTGTATTTTCATTCAATAAGAATAAGGTCGAGAAAGTGAATGGTTTAACTTCTACAGCACAGTCTTATATAGGTTCTCCAAGTAATTACTTTTTTGAGGGAAGCAGCTATAATTCGATTATGGCCTACCGCTATGGAGGTATGGTAAATGGTTACCCCTATTTCTTGGATCAAAATGGCGAATCAAATGTTGTCTTTGATGAGAATGGTACACCAACAAGCATCAAGGAGATCACCTCACCAGATGCATTGGTAAATATGGGAACCTTGTTTCCTAAATATACGGGCTCTATCAATCAGCGTCTGCGCTATAAATCTTTCGATCTTTCGGCTATGTTTGTGTTCTCTGGAGGACATAAACTGCGTAAAGATGCGATCGACCTCGGTAGTAATGAGCTGACAAATGCTGGTTTGGTCAATCGATGGGTCGCAGGTGCCGATAACGATTACCCAAGATTGGTGGTTGATTACCCGGAACAATTAGTTACCTATGCGGATAGAGTATCTACCTTATGGCGGTATAGCGATAAGCAGATCGTTTCGGCAGATTACGTAAAGTTGCGAAATGTTGCAGTAGGCTATCAGTTGCCAAAACAATGGGCAGGGAAAGCCGGTATGCAAAATGTAAAATTAACGTTGCAGGTGAATAATTTGTGGACCTGGAGTGCCGCTGGTGATGATATCGATCCGGAGGCGTATGCCCTCAATAGCGGAACACGTACTTTTCCATTGGCTAAATCATTCCTTATGGGGCTTTCACTAACTTTTTAATCCGAATTTAAGATGAATTTTAAAACTTTAGCGGCGGCATTTTCGACTCTGATAGTCTTTTCTGCTTGCGATAAATATCTTGATATAACACCTAAAGGCTCACAGTTGGTGAGTACAGCACAAGATTACTATGATTTGGTAGCCTATCCGAATAGGGGGTATCCCATCAATAACTTTCAGTATCTGGTCGATGACCAGTATATGAAAGAGTCCAATGTAATCGGTCTGACGCCTAATATCAATACGATAAACTTCTTGTTTCAAGAGCAGGAAGATCGGGTAGCTCGACTCAATGGATCCAATTTTTACAATCAATGCTACAAATATATCGCCCAATGGAATATGATTATTTCTTTGGTCGATGAGAGTACAGGAGATACTGCATTAAAGGGACTTGCGAAAGCTGAGGCCAAGATGTTGCGGGCATTTGATTATTTCCATTTGATCAATGTCTATGCAAAGGCTTATGATGCGACGACTGCAACTCAGGATGGTGGAGTCTGTATTATGGACAAATATGATCTTGAAGCGACTCCTGTCAAATCAACGGTACAGCAGGTTTATGATTTTATTCAAAAAGATATCGAGGAAGCATTGCCTTACTTGCAGGAAAAACCTTCGAATCCCTACCATCCATCATTAGCCTTTGCTTATGCATTGAAAGCCAAAGTACATCTTTTCAAAAGAGAGATCGCCGCGGCGCAAGCTGCGGCAGAAAAAGCCTTGCAGTTGAATGGTCAGCTTGTTGATCTGGTTCAATATGAGAAATTAGGGGGACCTAGCGTTGTGCCGATGATCGCAGAAAATAATCCTGAAGTACTAAGTTTTATGTATGTAACAGGCTATAATGAGATGAATTATGGATACAGCTATATGCTGAGTCCAGAATTGACAGGTATGTTTGACAAAGAAGACAAACGCTTTAGTTTATTTTATACAAAATCAAATGCTAGCTTTCTAGATATTGGCGCAGGAGCAAGCTACTACAACGTCAAGTATACTGCCTTTTTCTTTCCTACGGTAGGTTTGAAAACACCGGAACTCTACCTCATGTTGGCTGAATGCTATGCGCGTCAGGGTCAATTTGCCAATGCGGTTAACATGTTGAATACCTTGCGCAAAACTCGGATCGAAGGCGATAAAGCAATTTTAGCAGTGCCAGCAACGCGCAAGGAAGTGATGGATTTGGTCATTAACGAACGCCGTCGTGAATTGCCAATCGGTTTCCATCGTTTTTTTGATTTGAAACGTTTTAACCTGGAACCTGACTATGCTAAAACACTCGTGCGTGTATTTCCGATTGTAAACAAAACCGTGGAGCAAAAGACCTATACGTTGGCGCCAAATTCAAGAATGTATATTATTCCATTTCCATTGGATGTCATGAAATTGAATCCAAACTTGCGCTTGAATACCGATGAAACTGTACCGTTTTAATATATGCTATAACATTACACATGAAAAATAAAATTATCTACAGTACTCTTGCCTTGCTTTTGTCTGGCAGTATGGTTCAAGCCCAACAAAACTTGAACAAGACAGACACTGTAAAATCAAAAAATGATCTGAATGAAGCTTACAGCAAGATTCTAAATAAGAAAAAAATTGTTAGGTCCGGTGTTTTTAATGTCGTGGAGTCTGAAAAGAAATGGTATCTGGAAATACCGGATAGTTTGTTGAATCGTTACTTTTTGACGGTAACACGTTTGGTGTCCGCCCCACAGGGGTTTTCCATGTATGGTGGCGAAAAATTGAATGAGCAGACACTTTATTTTGAAAAAGGCCTAGGGGACCGTATACAGTTGCGGGCCGCTATCTACAGACAGGATGCGCCGGAGACCGATGTCATTCGCACGGCATTAATGCAGTCTCAAGAGGATCCTATAGTCGCCGTTTTAGACATTAAAGGACTTAATGCTGCAAATAATGGCTATTTAGTGGAGGTGACTGATCTGTTCAAAAAGGACAATACAGCAATTTCATTTGATAGTAAGCTGAAAAGTGAAAATAAGCTATCATCGTTAGCAGACGATCGGTCTTTCATTACAGACATGAAAGTATTTCCAATCAATTTGGAAGTAAAGACAACAAAAACGTATTCGTCAACAGCAGGCACACCGGCTGCAAGCTTGACTGGGGCGATGACTTTTACAACCAACACTTCCATGGTACTACTACCAAGGGTACCGATGAAAAAGCGGATCTTCGATGAGCGAGTGGGCTATTTTGCGAATAAGTACATCTTGTTTACCGATAAAGATCAGCGTTCTAAAGCATTAAATTTTATACAACGCTATCGCCTTGAACCAAAAGCGAAAGATGTAGCACGCTACTTAAAAGGCGACCTTGTGGAGCCTCAAAAGCAGATCGTGTACTATATTGATCCGGCAACACCAAAAAAATGGCGTCCTTATTTGATCGCGGGTATCAATGACTGGAATAAAGCATTTGAACAGGCGGGGTTTAAAAATGCAATTGTCGGTAAAGAATGGCCGGAGCAGGATACGACAATGAGCCTTGAAGATGCACGGTTTTCTGTGATTCGTTATTTTGCATCCGAAAAGGCAAATGCTTATGGGCCACGTATTTCTGATCCTAGAAGTGGTGAGATCATCGAAGCACACGTCGGTTGGTACCATAATGTGATGAAACTTGTACAACAATGGTTTATGGTGCAAGTAGGGCCATTAAATAAGGCCGCTCAAAAAATGAAGCTGGATGACGAGGTAATGGGCCAGCTAATCCGCTTTGTTTCGTCGCACGAAGTTGGGCATAGCTTAGGTCTCCGTCACAATATGGGTGCAAGTAGTCAAACTCCTGTGGAGAAATTGCGGGACAAGAAATGGGTGGAAAAAAATGGCCATACCGTATCTATTATGGATTACGCACGTTTTAATTATGTTGCACAGCCCGAGGATGGCGTTGGTTTGTCCGGTATATATCCGCGTGTAGGTATGTATGATAAATGGGCTATTCAATGGGGATATCAGTATCTTCCACAATATTCGAATAGCGAAGACGAAGAGATTTACCTCAAAAAACAAGTGACTGATAGCCTGTCCGTTAATCCGAAGTTATGGTTCGGTGGCGAAGGAAACGATGAGGATCCGCGCAGTCAGAAGGAAGATCTTGGCGATGATTCGATGTTGGCAAGTACGTATGGTATCAAAAATCTGAAAAGAGTTGTTTCCCACTTGGTCGAATGGACTGATGAACCGGGAGATGATTATAGCAACTTAAAAGACATGCATAAAGCAGTGCGCGGACAGTTTAATCGCTATCTATATCATGTGTTGAAAAATATCGGAAGCCAGGAGATTACCAATAAGGTGCGTGGTCAGAAAGGAGCTGTTTATGCGGCTGTTTCCCGCGAGAAGGTAAAGGCTGCGGTCCAATATGTGAACGATAATGTATTTGCCCCACCTTTATGGTTGTATCCGCAGAATATTCAGGATCTGATTGGAAAAGACGCGAACAAAGAAATTACGGATCAACAGGAACAGATGTTAAATATGTTGTTGAGTCCCGGTTTACTTTATAATGTTTATATGAAGTCCTTGAACAATGAAAAGGCATACGGACTCGCTGAATATTTGAAGGACATTGGTCAGGGTGTTTGGACCTTGCCGGGCGGAGATTTGCGGATAGATGCATTTAAACGTGGGCAACAACGTTACTTTTTGGAAAAGGTAAATCAAATTGTCAACCCTAAAATCGCGCAAGGATCGGATATCATTACGCAGGCACAGCGTAGCGATGTACAGCTGTATGTGCGGACTTACCTACCTACTTTAGTTGAACAAATTACACAACTTGCGACAAAGCAGGCAGCTAGCCTGAATAAACAACATCTGGATTTGATGTTGTTAGAAATTAAACGGATTCAAAATCAAATTAACAAAGACTAAAAATGAAAAATAGTTTAAAGAAAATGTATCTGACATGTCTGATCGGCCTAATGATGATTTCTTGTCAATCAAGTCAAGGACAGGATATTGCGCAAGAACAACGGGATAAGTTGTTTAAGGCCTATATGGAAGTGAAAAAAGATATTACGGATGATAACTTTGCCGGTAGTCAGGAGCATGTAGCTCAATTAGAAAAAGAAGTACAAAACTTTCGACTAAAAGGTCTGCAGATCGATGATATGATGCGACTGAAAAAGGTAAGTCAAACCATGAAGACAGATGCTGCTGGATTGAAATCAGCCCAAGATATGGAATCGATGAAAGTCTCATTTTCTGCAGTATCTCAATCCCTTTTTACCATTTTAGAAACGATGAAATGCGTGGATGAGGCTGTTTATTTACAGTATTGCCCGATGGAAAAAGGCTATTGGTTAAGTTATGATAAAGAGATTGAAAATCCTTACGCGGCTTCGATGCGTCATTGCGGGCAACTGGTCAAAGGGATGGCTGACGCAGATTATCCCGAGCCTCCTGCTAGCTGCCATTAAGAATGTTTGATGCTAAGGGGAACATATTCAGGGAGTTCTTTTCCCTGGATATGTTTTACTTTTACCTCTCCAAGAATACCTTTGTTTTCTCACCTATAATAAGTATTCATATTACAGTTAAATGATGCGATGAAAATGTCATAGTTCCGAATAAAAATTACTTCTTCTTCTTGCTTTTTATTTTAAGTTCAACTGGATTAGAGCTGACCAAATGTTACAGATGTATCGCGATTATGCATTAAAAGTACACTAATATTGGGGAAATCAAAGCGATAATTATCTTATGCGATAGATTGCTCTACTTTTGGCTATTTTGGCGTATAAAATCAATTTTTTAAAACTGGTATGAAAATCAACTTATCAAAACACACACTCATCTTTTATAGCATTTTGGCTCCCTTTATTATTTTTGGATCAATCTATAATCTTCTGGGTATTATCTCTGGTACAAGTACGGTTATTTCTTTTGGAGCATTCGCGCTCTTTGGTTTTGTGCTTCTGCCCGCCTTACTTGTTTCCACCTATCGGCAAAATCGCTGTACAATATCGGATGACCGAATAAGTATTGGAAAAAAAGATTATGTTTTCAATAGTTATGCTGTGTCTATTGTTGAGAAGTATTTGCCGATAAAGGAAAGACCGCTGTTTTCCTTATTTAGAAAACAGTATGCCAATTTAATTATTCGGGAAAAATCAAGCGGACAAATAGTGCTCAATAAAGATTTAGATATTTCCGTGCAGACTATAAAAAAAATGAAGGCGTTTTTATCGGTGTAGATCAATAACTAATGTGCCGTCTTGCTGTTTTATGGAAGCTGATTGAGAAGAAATTCGAAACTATACTGAGGAGTGTAACCAAGTAATTGCATTGCTTTATCACTTCGGTAGACTCTATCTATCGATGTTGGAAAACTCCAGCCTCTCTGTCGGTATATTTCAACGGCATTTGGAATACGCTTAGCGATGATATGGGAAGGGTTAGATTTTAGTTCAATTAAATCCTCAATTTCAAAAGGCGAACCGCTAGAAACATTAAAAATCTGAAACGACGTAAAGTTGGTCTCAACACCTAGTCGAAGAGCCTCCGCTCCATCTCTTTCATCTAATCCCCGATACAAACGATGATTTAGCATAAGGTTATCGGGCTCTGGAAGAAATCGGCCAACGCGATAGACGCTGGTCATTAGCTGTTCTTTTTCGAAAAAGTCTCTACAGAGCTCTTCACAAGCCTGTTTGGTAATATCATAAATATCACGAGGTTGGGCTATAAGTTCCTCTGTAACCCACACCGCTTTTTCCGCATCAACAAGTGCATTGCCATATATGGAGGTTGTAGAGGTAAAAAGAAAACGCTTTATTCCGTTCTTTATACAGGCATTTAACAGATTTAATGTTCCTGTTATATTGGTATCTATAAAACTTTGCCGGCTATAATTCAAATCCATATGTCTACCATGCAGCGCTGCAGTATGGATAATGGCTTCATAACCACTTGTGAATTCAATAACTGCCTCAGTTCGCTGTACATCTAAAAAATGATCAGTGGTATCGCTTTCTAATAAATCAACTCCCGTAACATCGTGTCCAGCAAGACGTAGATTCCGAACTGTTACACTTCCTAATTTTCCCGAAGATCCTGTTACCAATATGCGCATGTATACAAAATAAAGGAAAATTTAAGATATCGGCATTTATATACAATTTTTTTTGCGGTATTGGTATGAGGTAGTAAGGCCGCTCAAAGTAGTAAAGATAGTCATAGGGTAATTGTCCACGACAGAGACATTTATAAAAGAAATGATACAAATTGTATAGCAATTGATACGCCCTGTCAATAAATACAAACGCGTATGTAGTATCTTTCATATGGATATTTATAAACTAATTATAAAGCTTTGGTGGCTAGTTATGCCTACGCTGGTGTAAAGGAAAAAACTAGAAACAAGTCTATCCTGACGGTTTCGGATAATCAAAATAAATCAACTATGAAAAGAAGAACATTTATTCAAGCGCTGAATTTTGGCATTAGCTCAGCTATGTTGTATAAAGGTTACGCAAATGAAATTTTATTTTCCTCTGATGCTGAACCAGGAAACAAGGCACTGTCCTATCACAAGATAAAAGATATCAGATTTTCTACCGTAAAGATGAATTATCCGAGGCTTGTGGGGAAAAATGCCCGTCTCGACCTACACGGTTATGGACCTAATGTGGAAATATGTGTTATAAGGACAGATCAGGGAGCAATGGGCTGGGCCTCACTCCGTGGCTCAAGACATGAAGCTGAACAAATTTCGGGAGAATTGATAGGCAAGAAAATGTCAGATCTTTTTTCTCCCAAAGTCGGTACACTGCTGCAGACACATATTCCCTTTGATATGGCTCTTCATGATCTCGCAGGAGTCATTTTAAATAAACCTGTTTATGAAATACTTGGTCGAAAAGATCCGATCATAACAGATTATTATAGTGGTATGATCTATTTTGATGACTTAGAGCCAGCGGATAGGCCATCAGGAATTGACCGTATTCTTGAGGAATGCCAATATGATTATGGAGTGGGTTACAGGCAATTCAAGTTAAAAATTGGAAGGGGGCATAAATGGATGCCTTTTTCCAATGGACTTCAACGGGATATTGAGGTTACAAAAGCAGTGGCAGAGGCATTTCCCGACTGCAGAGTTTTAGTTGATGGAAATAACGGTTTTACATCAGACCAATTTATTCAGTATTTAAAAGGTATCCCAATGGTAAATCTCTTTTGGATAGAAGAACCTTTTCATGAAACGGTAATGGATTATCAAAAGCTTAGAGACTTTTTAAAATCGGAAGGCATAAATACTTTGCTGGCGGATGGCGAAGCAGATCCTGATCAGAACTTGCTGAGAACCTTATTTGAAAAGAAACTGCTGGATGTTCACCTTACGGATATTGAAGGCCTAGGATTTACGAATTGGAGGAACTTAATGCCAAAGTTAATACAACTCGGAGCGCAAGCATCTCCACATGCCTGGGGATCGCTTCTCAAGAGCTTCTATACAGCGCATTTAGCCGGAGGGCTCGGTAATACCGTAACCATTGAAGGAGTTACAAGTACATCTGATGATGTGGATTTGTCGGGATATCATGTCAAAGATGGGAAACTTATTCCTTCCTCCTCTGCAGGGTTCGGTATGCCATTGCTAAAAAAGATTTGAAAGATAAAACTATTGAAATATTATTCAAACTTTTCAACGTTCTGCAACGTTTATTGAAGAACAAACAAAAAGATTTCTTAACCTTAAAAAGATCGCTAACCTGTGAACGAAATGTACTAAAGCGTAGTCACAGTTGTAATACTTTTTTAAGGCCAGTGAATACATTTTTGTAATTCTTTTAATGTTGATCAAATTTTATTTCGAATGTCTAATCATGCTCCACAAAAGGTAAATGACCATCTTGCGAATGAACGAACTTTCCTAGCTTGGATCCGGACAAGTCTAGGGATTATGGGCTTCGGTTTTGTGGTTGTTAAATTTTCACTATTTATTCGTCAGATTGAACTTATCTTAAAAAAAGATGTAGTTGCAGGTTCACAGCACGAACATTCTGGTGCTGTTGGCGTTTCCATTGTGGTCATTGGTGCTTTGACGGTTATTGTTGCTTTCTTTAAATATCGTAAAACGAACAAACAAATCGACGAAGAGAACTTCGCTCAAACTTCAAATAGCATCACCATTGTGGCCGTATTAATTTTTGTCATAGGTATTATTCTGAGTTGGTATCTTATCGATGGTCTTTAAGGAGAGCGCTTTAAAACCTGTAAATATAATGCCATTTTAGCTTTTAGATCTAGTTAATACTGGAATGATTATTCATGCTAACTAGATCTAAATTTATCGTTCATAGGCCAATTACAATTCTGGCAAAATATATTATTGCTGTGCACATTGTGCGACCGTGATTTGCTTTACTACACTGCGTTTTTCTAGAAACTGTCGCAAAGCGATCATCAGAAACGCAAGGAAACCAAAGCCCATGGTCAGCCAGGGTGAAAACTCTACACCTTTCGAAATGATAATCCAGCCACCTACGGTTGTTCCCAAAGTTACTCCGAGATTGCCAAATGAAGTCGCTAGACTATTAGCAAATTCTAGCGCCTCGGGAGCGGAAGAAATCATATAGGTAGATGCGTTTAAGAAGCTAGGAGAATAAAGAAATCCCCATAAGGCAATCGTACAGACCGTAGCGAACATACTGCCATCTGAAAAATACAGTAATAAAGGAATAATAAGTGTACCCGATAAGAAAAATGCTGTGGTAAACGTAATGTTTCTATTGAGCATTTTCCCAGCCACCCAGTTTGCGACGACCCCAATGATACCAAATACAAATAGCATATAACTGACCATGGTACTGTCCATATTCTTTGCTTTGTTCAAATATTCGGCGAAGTAACTATAGGTGGAAAACCAGGCCGATATCATAAAGAAATTCATTGCAGTACTGACAAGAAAGATTGGTTTGGTCAATATTTTTATTTGACTTCCGTAAGATTTCTTCTCTTTTACGGGCAATGGCGGGATGACAAAATAGATAGCCAATAGCGCTATAATACTGACAGCCGCCTGTATTGAAAAAGAATATTCCCAGGAGGAGATGCTGGCAATGTAGGTGGCAAAGGGTACCGTTGTCACCATGGCAATTGCAACACCGCTAAAAACAATGCTCATCAGTTCATTTTCATTCTGCTTACCGCCCTTTAAAATGGCGACAGATAAGGCTGTCGCAATATACACAGGTTGGAGAAATGCAGGCAGGATTCTGACGGTGAGCAATAACCAAAAAGGAGGTGAGAAAGAAGAAACAATCCCAGTGACCAGAAATATCGCGATAGCGGCCAACATAACTTTTCGACGGTCGAATCCCGAAGCTAATAAAGTCATAAACGGCCCGGTAAGGGCAATGATCAAGGCAAAAGCACTTAATAAATAGCCAGCCTTGTCAATACTGATCTGATAATGTTCGGCCACCTGCGGTAAGATGCCAATAATGCCAAACTCGGTTGTGATTACTGCGAGAAAACCCAAAGCTCCGATGTATGCGTATTTTTTCATAAATAAAAACCTATTGTACATGATTAATTATACGAGCAAATGTAAAGGCAAATACTTGCTTCTGGGTGTAAAGCGGCTATTTGTGTGTTACTAACAAATTTGTAAGTAATGGTAAAAGAAAAGTTGTTGCTGAATAATTGATCTCCGCCTGACATTGATAAGTTGTGTGTTGTCAAAAGTTCCTTTATATTCACTTTAGATTTATTTTAAGGTTGAATACAGATAAGGAATACGAAATAAAAAAACTAATGGAACAGCATATATTAATTGTGGGCCTGGGGGGAGTGGGCGGATATTTTGGTGGTATGTTAGCGCGCAAGTATGAAAACACTGATATTCATGTCAATTTTTTGGCGCGAGGTAACCATCTTGAAGAGATTAACGAACATGGTTTAAAGCTGTTATTAGAAAAGGGAAGTTTTACAGCGAAGCCCTATAAGGCTTCCAGTGAGGCTGAAAACTTCACAAAAATGGATTACATTTTTCTTTGTACTAAATCTTATGATCTAGAAGATACTATGGCCTTATTAGGTGCTTGTGTGAGCGCAGATACAGTATTCATACCCTTACAGAATGGAGTAGACAGCAAAGAACGTATCAACAGATATTATCCGAATAATTTGGTTGTGGATGGTTGCGCCTATATTGTGTCCCGGTTAAAGGCTGCTGGAGTAATTGAAGTGACAGGGAAATGGGGTACAATGAGTTTCGGATTGAATGGAGAACATGATGAAAGACTGGATAGGTTATATCATCTTGTTCAACAGGCTGAGATCCATGTGAATTATTCCGATGAAATTGAGAAAATAATATGGGATAAATTTATTTTTATTTCCGCTATGGCCACAGCTACTTCTTATTTTGATTGTTCTATTGGTCAGATAATGGAAGATCCAAAGAAGAAAGATGCGGTTATTAAACTTATTCAGGAGGTTGCAACATTAGCTCAAGAAAAAGGAGTTGTTATTGCTGATCATATTGTACATATGACCTTGGACAAAATGGAACAAATGCCTTACGATGCGACTTCATCCATGCATACGGATTATCTTAATAAACGACCGAAAACAGAGTTGGCATCTTTGACAGCTTACGTTATTCGTGAATCTAAAAAGTATAATCTCGAGACACCTGAATATCAACGCATGTTTGATGTATTGCGCCTAAAATCTAACTAGCTGTATTAAAACAGTTTGCGAGTTGGAGATTTCAATCGATAAGTTCCTTTGGACAAACTTTTTTTTGAATACAAAAAGTAGGTTTAGCTGTCAAAAGAAATCTGATTAGATTTTATTTCCTGTAAGGCCGCTGAATTTATTGCCTCGATTGTCTTTATAAAAATCACCTTCCTTCTTAAAACTATGTGCATCTACTCCTTCAAGCAGCTGTTTTTGATAAAAGACATTTTTTGCGTCTTTTCCGAAATCGTGACCTAAAGGTATAAATGTTTTAATATCGGCATTTGGAATTATTTCCTGATTATAATACACATTATTCTTGTCTTTTGAATAGGAGTTGCTTCCATACACATCATTCTTTTCATCAATCGGGAATAATTCAAAGGAAGGAGCATCCACCTGTTCATATCTGAAGCTTTTCCCCCTGAATAGGATCGTTTTGTTGTCAATACTAATATGATCCTGATCAAGTACACGAATTTTATCAATTGTCTTAAAGGACCTCGTTATGACATCTGATCCCTGCTGAAATGGTGGGTAATAAATTGTATTGCCAATTCTTATGTAATATTTGTTTATAGCCTCAATGTTTCCAGAGTTAGCAACAACTGCTTTAAAGGTACCTAAATTCGGAGAGACATAAACTGAATCTTTATCCATTAAAAAATAGTCATTGACGAACGAAAAGGTTTTCCGATCTGCCTTTATCATGTCATTACTGTAGAAGTAATGGTCCTTGTCGCGTGCCCAGTTTATATGATCCTTTACGAGTTCATATGTTTTTGGATCTGCTCCCTGGATGATATTAAAGCCTAGGGCCTGATCGATATAATAGACATGAAAACGATCTTTTGGAATCTGATTGTCGACATAAAAGGAATTCTTGTCCACAAGTTTTTGAATCGTGCCACGAAAATATACCGCATTTTTGTCTTTCGCTATATCCTCTGACAAAACCTCAAACGATTTTGTATCAGCCTGCATTTGTGAAATGCCCAAACTAAACCAATTTGCATTTTGACAATAAGCTATCTGCCCTTTTGAATCGATGAAGTAGGAACCGGATTTTTGTTTATCAACAGGTTTGCCAATATTTCGACAAGAAATAAAAAAGCAAAGTAAAATACAAGCCAGAAAAAAAGTATATTTTTCCATTTTTGCATTGCATATAATCCTAGATTTATTATTTATCATACCCATCTATATAAATTTACAACGACAAAATTAAAAAACCGAATTTTCAGTTTTCCGTTCCCTTATTAAGGCAATTGCATAAAACTGGCACCAATGACTTTTAGTGTGTTGTCAATGCGTTTCCATACCCTAAAATATCTAAATTTTCCTTCTAATGGTGCTCCCATTACCTTGCCTTTTGCCGTCATCGTAGTAACGGAAAGCGCGGTATCCTCAATTATTCTGATCTCATCAATTTCCGTTGAAGCATTTTCAATAATTATAGCCTTTGATCTGTGTGCATTTAGATCCATTTCTTTGGTTAACATTTGACCATCAGGTGCTACAGCAACAAGGTCGTCATATAGGAGGAGATCAAGACCGTCTACATTACTGGCTAGCTGCGCCAAGAAAAGTTGGTTCTCTGCTTCTGCAATTTCTTTTTTCGTGATTTTATCCATATCCCTATCAAATTGTAATTTTTTTTGTGCTTATTACTTTAAAAATAGTAAATCTAGATATTAGTCGGCTAACTATGATACTTTATGCGACTATTTAAGGTTTATCTAGATCAAGAATTTCGTAATATTTTAATAATGGGGGTGAACTTGTTAAACTGCTAGGTTTAAAATCAAGATAAAATTACATATTAGTTGAATGAAATATTTAGAAAAAATTCAATGGTTGTTGCTATTAGGATATTTATATCTAATTATTCTTGGACTTTTAAAGTAAAGTATTCTTTTTTATCAATTGGGAATTAACATCCTGAAATACTCATCTATAACGGATATTTTGATTAGCCCAATTGCTGATATGACCTCAAGTCCCATCTTAATTATTGTAATCATTTCTGTTGTTCTTTTCTTCTTTTTATTTCAGCTTATCATTCTACGGAATAGAGAGAAAACTTGGAGTAAAAAGTTGTTAAGAAGTATAAAATAAATACTGAAAGAGATAAAAAAGAACTTCGCAAAACAACAGTCTCTTTTTTTTTCCTCTTTGTTGCTCTTGAACTTCTGGCTCCATTTATAGGATTAGGATTAGGAATAGGAGAAGGTAGTATTATAAAAAAAAAGGATTGAAAACCAAAACCTAAAATATAATTATACAATCAATTCGGAATCTAATCAAGAAACTGATATCTATATGATTGATATTAACAGTACTTACTACTTTCATGTAACTAAAGGAGAAAAACGCATAAAGATTGCTCCTGTTGGAAAAATTAATGACCTTAAAGTAATTGATAAGAAATAACTATATAGCACTATACTATGTAGAGCTATGCAATAGCCTCCCTTACTTTTTTTGTTTAGGTAGTTCCTTAATCCATATATTCTTAAAATCTACAGGTTGACCTTCACTCTGTAAGGCAATAAATCCACTGCTGAGCAACTTACCATCGATCTTAATTTTGGGGTCATATCCATTGGCTGTTCCACCTCCAATCTGAGGTCTTGAATATTCTAGTACGGTATCGCCGTTAATGATATGTTTGATTAACGAATCTCCTAATACAATCAATTCCCCTTTAACCCATTGATCACCATCATAGGTCTTCGAAGCAGAATTTAAACAATGTGAGGAAGCTATTTTGCCCTGATAGACCACATTGGTTCCAGGAGAACACATGTTGCCTGTTGGGCGGGGCTGACCATCGCTCAGTCCTCCCAAAAGTTGCATTTCGACAGAAATGGGCCAATCCTGTTCTTTCAACATTGTCCTGGGATCCTGCGAATGAAACATAACGCCGCTATTACGAAGTGTATAGGAGGGGGCACCTTTATGGAGCTCGCCTACAAATCGATATTCAAATTTTAAATGATAATAAGAAAAGGGTGTTTTATAATATAAATGGCCAAATTGATCATTAAAATCATCATACTGATCATATCTGACCTTAATTATTCCATCTTCAACTCTAAAAGTATTTCCGTAGTTCACCCCAACATCATGATGATGAATTTTGACAAACCAATCATTAATGTCCTTTCCGTCAAACAAGGATTTCCATCCATTATTATCGCCCTGACCTTTCATACCTGCGCATCCTGTAAAAATAAGACTGGTAACTACTATTGAATAGATAATTCTTCGCATAGAAGTGATATTTGGTTTAAAATTGGATAGCAAGATACGATATATTCCATTAAACTTTACAGTCTAAGAAATATCGTGGACAGCCGTAGCTCATTGCCGTTAAGCGCTGGCTAGATAATAATAAGACAATTTAAACGACGAATCGGTATATATTAAGCAAGTTTCGCTTCTCTTGTTAATTTACTCTTGTCAAGGTATAGTTCACTACTGAACAGGTCTGTCAATACTTTTTCGATCTCGATTTTATTACATGTGGAAGGGTTTCGTCTCGATTTTAAATAATTTTCCGCTGTCATTTTTTTTGCCAATTGTCCTATTGTCTGCAAGTCAAGCACCTTACCGGTTTTGTGTGCAATCCAAAGCGAAGTGTGCGAAAACACAAGGCCTGTGAGTCCAATTGGCCAATTAAAGTAAATAGCAGGTAAGGAAGCAACATAAAAAATCGCTAGTATTAGGGTCAGCCAGAAGGAAGGACGTAGGATGTCAAGTTTAAAGCCTAAATGTCTTTCGAGTTTTTTTACCCTTAACCGCCGACCATGTTTGGGTAAAATGTCCGCAAGCGCAGCGTTTATCGTGATCGTTTTAGAATCGATGTGAGTTGTCGAAGCTATTGCTTCACGTAGCTTATAAAAAGCCTGCTGATTTGTACAGTCGCTTGAATGATCAAGTTGGATCTTATTTGTGATATGATCGCATAGCTCACCAAACGTTGAGATATGCATAAGTTCTGCGCCCCTAAACTTAATGTCAAATGATTTTTCGACTTTAAGGAGTACATCGCCAATATCGTCTGGGTCTATATTTTGAAGTTCACAATCTGTCATCACATTCATAGTATGAATTCGTTAAGTTATACGAATATACTGAAATGTTCATTTGCATTGTCATGGTATTCTGCCTGGAAAAAATTAAAACCCTATTTATGAATATAAAACGTTCAGTTGGAATGTCTACTCATTAAACTTTATTTGATTTCGAATAATCTGTTATTCCAAGTTTATTTCCGAATGGATCATTAAATTCAACCGCTAAACCCGTCATGATCTCAAATGGCTCGCTTAAAAATACGACTCCCTTTTCCTTTAAATATTCACATGTAGCTTTCACATCGGCAACGGTAAACCAAATAGTCGGTTTGGTATGTTGTACTGTACTAAGAATGATTGCAGGTTCATTGTTGCCTATTTTGAACGCAATCATTCCCTTATCCGAAAAATCGAATTTAGTTTCGAGACCAAGTTGATTTCCATAAAATTCCCTGGCTCTCTCTAGCTCCTGTGCAGGTAGAAAGAAATTGTCGTAATCTAAGAGTAAGTTCATGATGGTTACGCTTTAATTTGTGATAAGTCAATGCCAAATGCTGTCAATTGGGATTCTCCAAGTTCAGTAATATAGAGGTCTCTATCGCTAGGATCTGTTTTTGCTAGCCAACCTTTTGCTATTAACACCTCCAGTAAGAGCTGGCCGAGTTTTCCGCCGATATGTTCGTAACATAATTTTGCGGACTTCACTTTATTGTAGTTTTTCATTTTCGACTTTTATATTGGTCTTAATTTTTGATTTATAATTTCTTAGCTATAAAATTATGAAAATAAAAAGCGAAGCAAAATGATCAAAATCATCTGTTTAATAGGCTATTTGACACAATTTAGCGTGTTATTCTTTTAGATTTAAAAAACAAAATGTGCCTAAATTTGGTATCTAAATCAGGGATTTTATAATTTATGAAAAAAGAGCAGGATAAAGAGCAGCAGGTAAGCAGTTTGTTTATACGATTTAAAACTCAATTAGAAGACTCTGCTTATGTAAGCGTCGATTTTTTGGTTCTTCTAGTGGATATCATTCGTCCCAAGCATACCAATCTGCTTTATCAGATCGATATTCAATTTTTATTGGACTATCTCCATGCCTCACCCGAGGAGCAGGAATGCTTTCAGCTTTATTTAAAAAGAATTCTGGCCAGTAAAGATTTTGATCAATTGATTTCAGATACAGGTATTATCAGCTATGCGGATTTTTTTTACGAACTTAAAAAAAGGATCACCGAGCGATACCTACCTTTTCAGCCACCCAAGTCTACTTTGCAATATATATTAAATCAGGTTTTTTACAAACCTCGTGATGCTGATTGGGTTGTTACGATTTCGCAAGAGCAGGTCGATGAACTGTTTCATTTATGTAGATTCGAAACAATTTATGATGATGAAACTGGTTTTGGAATGATTGAAATATTGTATGGGTTGGAACTGTTGGTTCAACGCATTACGGGGCGTGCAATGGAAACGGATGTCAACAAGATGGTACCTGAGTTTCAAAATTTTGATAGTCCATTCATAGCCATTATGCGGGAATTCACCGAATTGAATGATCGTATTTTGCAATCGGATAATAAGTTTATCTCCTCGGATGATCTATCTTATAAACAAATTTTGGTACTTCATAAGCAGTGTGAATCGTATATTGAAACCGCCTTCGATAATTCACATCGTTTCGGAATTTCCATAAAGGTTAATCAATCACTTTTGCGCATGCGGCAACAACTTGAAAGGATCCGAGAAATCTTGCTTTTTTTAGTGATTGATAATCCGGAAGAAAAAAAGGAAAAGACTATTGCACTGGCAATTACCCTTATTGGATACAATTCCCGAAAAAGCAATATTCGCAAATTGGTTGGGCAGAGTACACAGCTTTTAGCGTACGAGATTACTCATCATACTGCACAGACTGGAGAACATTATATTACTTCAAGTCGGCAGGAATATTGGAAAATGTTCCGTTCTGCCTGCGGTGGAGGCCTTATTGTAGGCGTAATGTGTATCGTTAAATTATTATTAGGTAACGTACACAGCAGTGAGTTTGGTCATGCCTTTTTATATAGCCTGAATTATGCTATTGGCTTTACCTTAATTTATCTATTTGGCGCTACTTTAGCCACTAAACAACCAGCAATGACAGCTTCCGCATTGGTTAACGCAATTGAGCAGGGGATTGCCGAACAGGGGACCAACAAGCATCGGTATTGGATATTTGCTGAATTATTTGCGCGATTATTTCGGTCTCAGTTTATTGCTTTTGTCGGTAATGTTTTGATGGCTTTTCCGATGAGTCTTTTTCTTGTTTGGGTGATTCAACAATTGTTTCAGGTCAATATTGCGAGTAGCAAGTGGTTGCATCTGGTCAATGACCTCAATCCGATAAAGACGCCCTTGGTTTTGCATGCCTCTATTGCTGGTGTATTTTTATTTCTTTCCGGAATTATTGCCGGCAGTATTTCAAATCGGGACAAGCATAATTCGGTATATTATCGTATTCAGGAACACCCCATGTTGAAAAAGATATTTGGACAAGCAAAAACAAATAAAATAGCTTCGTTTTATGAAAAAAAATGGGCAGGAATCGTATCTAACGTGTGGTTCGGGATATTTATGGGTTCAACAGCTTCCATTGGACTTTTTTTAGGTTTAAATCTTGACATTAGGCATATTACATTTGCCAGTGGAAATTTGGCCTTGGGCTTATTCGGTCATGGGATGGAGCTCTCTACCGACATATGGGTTTGGGGCATTCTAGGGATTGGAATTATAGGGTTCTTTAATTTTATGGTCAGCTTTTCGCTATCCTTGATGTTAGCCTTCCGCTCGCGAAATCTATCGTCGAAAGAATTGATTAAAATGGGAAAGGCTGTTTGGATCTATTTTAAAATAAATCCAAAACTGTTTTTCTTCCCACCTCGAAAAGTTTAAGGGACTTAATATTATCGTTGGTTGAAATCGTATCTTATTTATTGCCTGTGATAATTTCAACTATACCTTCCAGCAAGGTAAGCTTCAATTGTTGGCCAAAGTAACTCTTGCGCTCATCATCGATGTGTATTTCTTTGCCTTCCCATTCCATCGCTAATCGACTAGCCCGAATAGGTATTATTTTAAATTCGACGTTGGTTCCATTCAATAGTCCATCAATATAGCTTATAAGTTCCTGACGTTGATCGACAGTGACAATGATGATATCAAACTGTCCATCTCCAGGATCAGCATCAGCAGCAAGCGCTAGCCTCGGTCCGATGCTTGGTATATTCATGATCTCAACTAGTATGCACTCTTTTTCATAGTTATTTCCAGCTACTGTAAGTCTAAGTGTGGTAGCGGGGAATGTTTCCACCAGCTTGCGGAGCTGTCTTAGTGCAGTTTTGATTTCATCTTCCGCACTAAGATCTTCGGTGTTTTTTTTATCCATTTTTTTAATTAGTGTAGGAAATACCCCAAAACCGATAGATTCAATAAAATATAGAGGTTTTCTTTCTAACCCTATGACCATCCCTACATCGAATTTTTTAAGTATAGCGCTTCTCCACAGATCAATAGCTTTTTCACAGTCTAGAGGAATACCCAGAGAGATAGCAATATTGTTTGCAGTGCCTTGCGGTAATATGGCGATCGGCCTCTTAAATCTTAGCTTTTTTTCCAGTAGACCCATAACGGTCATTCTTATAGTGCCATCACCGCCGGCCAAGGCAATGATATCCGTCTGTGGGTCGATCTTTTTGACAGCATCTTTTTTTGTTACTACAGTGCAATTGTGACCAAGATCTTCAATCAATTGACATAGTTCATCTTTGTCTCCATTCGAGTCATCTCCAGCAGCAGGATTGTGTACTAACCTGATGTTTTTGCCATGTTCTTTCATAACAGCAGAACAAAGCATGCTTGAGATTGGTTTTCATAGAAAAGGACAGCTATGAATATACTTATCACCAATGACGATGGTATCTATTCACCGGGGATTGCGGCACTGGCACAGACGGCGAAAGAGTTTGGAACGGTAAAGATTGTTGCACCCGATGTTGAGCAGTCGTCAATGGGACATGCTATTACGCATTCTCGACCCCTAAGCTATAGGCGTGCGCCTGTTACTTTTGCAGATATTGATGCCTTTAGGGTCAATGGCACGCCGGCAGATTGTGTGGCTTTGGGTTTACATATGTTTCCAGATACACAGGTTGTACTTTCAGGTATTAATATGGGACCCAACCTAGGCAATTCAATGTGGCATTCAGGAACATTGGCTGCGGCAAAGCAGGCCACATTGCTCGGGATTACTGGTATTGCATTGAGTACACCTGTTGGAAAGACAGAGCCTGATTTTGAAGGGCTATCTCGGTGGACAATCGAGGTGCTCAAGATGTTACTGAAAAATAAGGGCCCTGCACTTTATAATGTGAATTTTCCGCCTAAACCCCAAGGGCTTTCCTGGACAAGACAATCAGTACGTTTATATGATGGCAGTGTGGTGCCTGGAGAGGATCCTATGGGAAGGAAAAACTATTGGATCACAGTAGTGCCATTAGAACCTGCTGAAAAGGGTACTGATCGCTGGGCAGTAGAACACAATTTGGTCTCTATTACGCCCTTACGTCTTGATCTTACTGCACATGATGAACTTGCGACAAGGCAGACAAGCGAACATAAATAATAGCAAGTAATAAAACACTATAAGATGATGACAGCCAAAAATTTAATACAAAAGAAAAGATTTCGTCCCGCCAACAAAGCTGGATTTGGCGGAGTGGCATTGGGAAATGGATTTCAGCACAACTCAGATGTCGAATGCTTAAAGGCAGTCGAAGCGGCCTGGAATGCAGGGATACGATTGTTTGACACCTCGCCATGGTATGGTTTGGGTATCAGTGAACGTAGGATGGGCTTATTTTTAAAAGATCAGCCTCGAGAAAGTTTTACGCTGTCAACAAAAGTAGGCCGATTAATGTTGCCACGGGAGGATTTTAAAATGGAACAATCGTTATGGAAAGGAAAATTAAATTTTGCTTACCAATATGATTATAGCGCCTCAGGAGTGAGAAGAAGTATCGAAGATAGTCTACAGCGCTTGGGATTATCTTCCATTGATGTGGTATTTATTCATGACCTTTCACCTGACAATGGAGATATGAAAGACAGCTATACACATTATTTTGAGCAAGCTATTCGTGGAGCAATGCCCGAATTAACTAAGATGAGAGAAGAAGGAGTTATTAAAGGTTGGGGACTGGGAGTCAACACCGTTGCACCTATCTTACATACATTGGAAGTTGCTGATCCGGATATTTTTCTTTCGGCCTGCCAGTATTCATTGATAAAACATGACGATGAACTGAATCAGGTTTTCCCGAAAGTTGCTGAAAGAGATATTTCCATTATTGTAGGAGCTCCATTATGTGCTGGATTTTTATCGGGTAAAGATCGTTATCTTTATGATGGGAAGTTTCCTGCCGGTGTTAAAGAAAAGCTAAATGCTTTGCAACAGGTCGCGGAAAATCACGCTGTGGATCTCCGTACAGCAGCATTGCAATTTGCAGCGGCTCCCGAAGCAGTGTCCGGTGTTATACCCGGAGCACATACCGCTGAGCAGGCCGTGCAAAATGCACATTCCTTTAAGGCCAAGATTCCCGCCGACTTTTGGAAAGAGTTAAAACATGATAAACTTATTGAAGAACACGCACCAGTACCCAATACCCAAGATACCTGATAAGATTAAGGGTGTGAGTAGCGCACCCTTTTTTCTGTTGAATAGAGTATCTCAGCGAAAACTAATTCTCGCTGAAAACATTGTCTATACTTTATTATTGAACAACTGTAGTTGAATTTATGGGGATCATCAGGTTAAAAGTAATTTTATTGTCCTTTAAATTTACGACTATTTTTCCTTTATGAATTTTTACTATTTCACTCACAATAAATAATCCTAATCCGAGCCCATTACTATTTACCCCTTTTACGAAAGGCTTAAAAAGATCTGAAAGATCTGAATATTGAGGATAGGCGACCTCATTTGTAACACTAAAAATGAAATTTTCTTTTTGAATGCATGCATCTATTTCGATATTTTCATGAGGATTACCATGTTTTATAGCATTTCCAATTAAATTAGCGAAAGCCCGCCCCATTTTCTGATGATCACAAGGTACATCAACTGGAAGGTTGATGTTGGCGATTAGTGGTCTATTGTGCAATACTTCAAATTCCGATAAGATTTGCTTAATCAATGAATCCATGCGGTAATGATCATTAATTCTAATTAGCCTGTCTTGAAGACGGATATTACTGAAATCTAAAATATCATTTATTACACCTTTTACCCGTGATGAAGCCTCCTCTATTTTCTTTATTAAGTTTTTTTGGCTTTCATCTTTAATGTTTGCGCCAAGATATTGTGATATCACTTTTACGATGCTGACCGGATTATTTAAGTCATGGGCCAAAGACGATAAAACGAGTTCTCTGTTTTTGGAATAACTAAGTTCCTGTTCTAATTTTCTTCTCGTATTTCTACGTTCAATTGCAGTTTTAAAATCTATCGCAATTAAATCACTGCAGACAGGAAGCAACGTCTCCAATTTAATTGGGTCGAAGTGTACAGGTTCCGCATTCATGAAACTCAAGTGTCCAACAATAGAATTATTTTTGTTAATAATGGGGTAAGAGATATAGCTTTTTAAACCGAATTCATGAAGAACTTGTGTCCATTCGTCGACAGAACACTGCTCGCTATCGTCAATGTAAATAGGTGAGAAACCTTTCCTTATTTCCTGATATATTTTAACGTAGTTTTCGCTGTTTTTATTGACGATCTTCTGAGAATGATAATCATAAACGCACCAATTTCCCCATTTCCGGCCATCTTTCCTGCGTATCATGCCATATCTCATTTTCGTGTGGCCACATAAAGCCTCCAAAATTCTTTGACAAGAGTCGAAGTCGCTCTTTCTCGTATACTTATCGTACCGTTGATTTTGATTTAATTGGTTTGGGATTGTCATTTTTACTGCCGGTCTATTTGTTTACTAATAGCTTTGACTTAATGTTGAGGTTGGTGCATCTTAGAATTACTAATACCCTTTATTGCGCGAAATATAAATGCTATAGCTGCAATAATTAAAAGAATATGAATAAAATCTTCTGTTATGAATCCGCCCACAAAAGTAACCGCCCAAACAATTATTACGGTAATAGCTACCGAATATAATAGGTCTTCCATATAATATTATTCTTTATTGAAGAACAATATCTAAATAGAATCGTTTCGTAATTTTGTAACTCGATAAGAAAACTTACAAAAAAAGCCGTTTTATATCAGTATAACGGCTTTTTCTTCAATTTCTACGACTTAGGTCTAAAAAGATTTAATTTTCCAAATGATAAAACTAATTATTAGGGAGTCAGTTTATAATTCAGGCCTAATCCAACGCGCAGCCCCGACCAATCAGTCTTGGCATCTCTCATTTCACTGCTTTTGCCAGATATTTCTGCATTATACCCTAAACCTAGATTGACGCCCAATGCCTTAACTATATTCCACTGAATACCCATATAAGGTGTCACTGAAAAACCTGTAGATTTGGATTCAACAAGGTGCTTTTTGTCAATTTCATTGTGGCCAGATGGAGTTTGATAATAACCATCTGACGTAATATTATTGATAGTTATCGCAGGAGAAATCTCCGCGAAAAGCGATAAATTCTTATCTTGTCTTTCATTTGTTTGGAAGAAAAAATTACGATATACCGCTCCGATGCGATAGGCGTTCGCATTCAAGTTATAGGCAATAGCACCAGAATAATCCGAATAGGCCAATCGACCTCCCGTAGATAAATAAGTGAAATTGACACCATAATCATTCTTTTTTATAGAATATGTAATTTCACCGTAATTGGTATAATGATTTGGAAAATTATCAGTAACTGATATAGGAACTGGATAATCTAACTTAATTCCGCTTTGAATAACATTCAAAAATGAACTCATTTCAGACATTTTATAGTTGCCTATGCCAAATCGATATCCGAATCCAATTTGAGCCATTGAAGTTATCGTAATGAATAACAAGGTAATACTTAATAATAGTTTTCTCATGATTTTTAGGCTATTGGACGATATTGACATAATTGTTATAAAGAATAATATTGTTGTTTAGAAGTCGTGCTTGATAAGGTTGGAAGTAATTGCCCGTTGTCATACTAAAAAGGATATTACTATATGTTTTATCTAAAACATTGACGACAGAATTAGAGGAAAAATATTCATCCTTAAAAAGAATATTTCCAGTAAATCCGTCAATACATAGAAATTCCCCTTTGACTTTCTTGATTACTTTTAAACTTGGTAATTCACAAATTGTAAAATAATTATCATACGATTGAAGAATGGCCTGGTCCTTAATTAAGGGGTGAAATATGATTTCATTTCGAGTACGACTTCCATTTTTCTCGGCGATCAATGAAAATTGATCATTTTCATATTTATAGATTTTGTACCAGCCATTATTGTAGCTCCCCGAGCTTGAGGCGTATCGGCCATCATTAGAAATTATAGGAAAAAACTGTCCATTGCTTTCCCTTTTTTCACTCAATAATTTGCCAGAATTTAAATCATATATTTCGTAGTGATATAAATCATTGTTACCAACAAGTATTTTATCATCGCTAGTTAAATAATAGACTGGAAAATCATCACTAGCATAAGTTCTAAGTTTTTTGCTGAAGGTAAAATCAGAATACACTTCGATTTTTGGCTTAGTTTCATAAAGATCACTTCTTAAATGGACTGCGATTTTTCCAGTGGCTGGAGAAACTTTAAAAGAACTGATATAATAAGGATATTGCACGATATCAATATTTTTACTTTTCATAACCAGGTCATCAATTCCGTAACTTCGAATTCCAAAACCATTTTTGTAACCGCGCATGCACAGAATCAATTTATTTTTAATGTCTCCTTCGGCCATGATCATATGAGCATAATCTGTTTCATCATCGTATTTTTGTTCTTTAAAATAGTTAATGATCTTCGGATATTTGGCATAGTCCCATTCGTTCGCTTTTTCAGGCAGGATGTACAATTCATAATACTGTTCTTCTTGAAAAGGGAATGCAGGTCTATAGACCTCAGCATTATTTTTACCCAAGGGGATAGATTGACTACTTCCTTTCCATACAAGAATATATTTGTTTGCAATGCCATCTGGATGAGTCCACTGTATGTTCAAATTTAGATTTTTTAAGGTCTTTGTTTTGAAATAATCGCTCGTGAAAACCTTATATTTTACAGAATAAAAATCTTCTTTTGGTGGAACTTTGTTGCCCTTGTATTTTGTAATTATTTTATATGTTTTAGCTCCATAAGAATAATCATCATCGACAAAGCTATTTTTATCAGCATCTGAAATCCTATCGATGAGAATCTGATCCAAATTACTGAAATTATATATTTCATAACTCTCAATTTCAGTACCTTCTATAGCTGGCTTTGTCCAATAAATCTCTAATTTTTTTGAAGAATTAATCCGTTGGTTAATATTCAAATTTACTTGGGGATTTATGTATTTTATTGGGTAGGTGAATTCAAAGGCAGATTTCTCCAGTCCTAAAACCTCAGCTAAACTTCCTGTTCCCGAAGAGAGTTCTACTTTTACTTTCAATATATCCGACGTACTCCCTGTAAGATCGGAAGGCGTTATGCGTACTACTCCCTTTTCATTACCCACAAGTTTGTTATTGAGATAAAATTCTTGTTTAGCAATAGATCCTGACGTGGCATTGATTGAATACGATAAATCGGTTGGAGCATAAATATAAACTGTTTGACCATCTGTTACGTCTGCTAGATTCAAGGATACCTTGGCCTCTTTATCTGGTGGTTTAATTTCATGAAAATTAAGATCTTCACTGTTGTATTTACAGGAAATAAGACATAAAAAATTGAAACACATGTATATTTTTAAAATACATAGTAGGTTTTTACGACGCATATAGATTAATTTATGGTTTTTATTTGAGTTGCAAAATAAGTTAAAATCGTTCTAAAATTAGATCTATTTTCTCAAAAATTCACTTTATGGTTAAAAAAAATCTTGTAAAACGAGCCTTTTGAAGTATGATGACCGAAAGTTCTTTTTTCCATAAAATAGAATTTTTGTTTTTGGATTATGTTAAAGATCCAGTTTGTTTTGCCATTGGAATGGTGAAGGTTACCCTCATATCCATGAAAATAATAATGGTACAAACTTTTAAGGTTACAAATCCTCAAAAAAGCTCTTCATATTTAATCGTCGTACCGTTCAAAGTCATTGCAATAGCTGGTTTGCTTTTGGGTGTAGATGCAGGGAGGATAAAGCGGCGCTCTTCTGAACTTCTAGAGAAACTTAATGTATAAGCTCCGTCAACAGTTATTTGCTGAAGCCAAGCCCTTTTCCATTTATAGTTACAACATCTCCGGGATAACCCTGTCTTTGAAAATAACAGAATCCTTTCCATTGTGATATCCCAGTAGAAAACTAGTTCCTTTGAGCTTTTTATTTCCTTATCCCTACTGCCAAGCGGAAAGGACGTTTATTCCCTTAGGAAAATGGCAAAAGTAATGAAAAATACATTTTATGCTGTTTTTTTTTAACGACATTTGAACATGGCTCTATTAATAACTTTGGATAATGTCTATCAATTGTATAATCTTGACCTTTCAAAAAAGACGGAAGGCATAGTTATTCTTAGTCAACGACATGGCCCTGGGAAGAAGTATACAAGTCATAGCCGCATATTTGATGGTTTATTATTAGGTTTTATGGTACAGGGATCTATGAAATCTCAAATCCATTTCTTAGAATATGAAGTAAACAAAGGGGACATTGCTATTTTGCAGCCACAATTAATGATCGACACAAAATCATTGAGTGAAGATGCCGAAATCATAACAATCGGTCTTTCATTGGATTTCATTACAGAATTTCCTGTTCTACGGGAGTTTGTAATGAACAATCAAATAAGATGGCAGCCAATTATTAGACTTCAATCGGAAGAAATTAAACTCCAAAATGAATTATTGACCCTTATACAAAACTTCTACCATAAAAAAGCAAGTCCCAATAAGACACAAATGCTACGGCATCTCGTCATGGTGCTAGTTAGTATGATTTCTGAAGTTTATTCTAAATTACCAAATAACAAAAAATTGGTAAAAAGCCGTACGCAAGAGATTATCGATGAATTTTATCTGCTTGTTTCAAAGTATGCCGGGCAACAAAGAAGTGTTGTATTTTACGCTGAAAAACTACATTTAACACCTCAATATCTTTCAACTTTCCTCAAACAGAAAACTGGAAGATCTGCATTACAATGGATTGATCATATCACAATTTTACATGCTAAAACATTATTAAAATCTTCTAATTTATCAATCAAAGAAATCAGTAATGAACTTCATTTTGAAGAAACAAGCGTCTTTTGCAGATACTTCAAACGAATTGTTGGTTTGTCACCAACAACTTATCGAAACGAGTGCTAGATGGTATTCGTTTAACTATCGAAGGCATTTACAGATTTTCAAGTAGAATTAGCTTTCAAATGGTATGTAAACACCATTAAATTGTCAATAGCTCCTTTTCCCGTCTGTTTAATTTTACGGCATGAAAAATACAGGAAAAAAAGCAGCTATCGGGTTTATATTTATAACCCTGTTGATTGATATTACAGGTTGGGGCATTATACTTCCCGTTGTTCCTAAACTCATTGCAGAACTTATTCATGGAGACCTTAGCGAAGCCGCAAAATATGGAGGATGGCTCAGCTTTGCTTATGCTATTACGCAATTTATATGTGCGCCTATAGTAGGCAATCTCAGTGATAAATATGGTAGACGCCCAATTATTTTAATTTCTCTTTTTGGATTTGCTATCGACTATATGTTATTAGCATTGGCGCCATCTATAAGTTGGCTCTTTTTGGGAAGAATCATTGCTGGGCTAACTGGGGCTAGTATTTCAACCGCTAGTGCATACATCGCTGATATATCCACGGATGAAGATAGAACCAAAAATTTTGGTTTAATAGGCGCAGCTTTTGGTATGGGGTTTATCTTGGGCCCGGTAATAGGTGGTTTACTTGGATATTACGGAGCTCGAATACCCTTTTATGCGGCCGCTTTATTATGCCTAGTGAATTTTCTCTATGGGCTGTTTTTCCTGCCCGATAGCTTAGATAAGGATAAACGACGACCATTTGATTGGAAACGTGCGAATCCTATTGGAACATTTAATTTTCTGAAAAAACAATCGAAAATAGCGCGCCTTGTTGTCGCCTTGATTTTGGTCTATATCGCTCTTCACGCCGTGCAGAGTAATTGGCATTTCTTTACCATGTATAAGTTTAATTGGACAGAACGGACGGTTGGCTTATCACTTGGGTTGCTTGGATTATTGCTTGGATTAGTACAGGGGTTTCTAATAAGATGGGTAAACCCAAAATTAGGCGACGAGAAAAGTGTATATTTTGGATTACTTTTTTATGCGATCGGTCTTATGCTATTCGCATTCGCTAGTGAAGGATGGATGATGTTTGTTTTCCTTATCCCATATTCCCTAGGTGGAATCTGTGGACCCGCACTGCAATCCATTATTAGCAAGAGTATTCCTTCAAATGAACAAGGTGAACTTCAGGGAGTGTTGGCAAGTTTGGTAAGTGCAACATCTATTATTGGACCTCCAGTAATGACAAACTCATTCTATTATTTTACACAGGATAAAGCGCTATTTCAATTTTCGGGAGTGCCATTTTTTCTGGGATCCATTTTAATTTGTATGAGTGCAATCATTATATATTTTGTTTTTCAACGAAATAATAACCATTAAGCAATGGGCTAGAAACATGCTGACGATGTTGCTTTGTGATTTATTGAGTTGAAAAAGAGCTTTGAATAGGATAAAAAAAATAATATCTTAGAAATATAGGTTTGTTTTTTTTGATATCAAGAGATTTTTAACCTGAAAACAATTACAACCCTCAAAAAGGATAATGAAATAGGTTTGAGAAAATCAATAATTCGCTTAATTTTTTGTCTCCGCTTGAAAAGGGAGCAATCCTTTTGAGCATAGTATTGTTGATTAGCTCCTTGACTATGCCTGCATTTTTTGTCGATCGGGGAGGAACCCAACCTAACGAGGTTGGAAGTTTGGTCATCTTTTTAATGGGATGGATGGGCCCTCTGGGCGGAGCAATCATACCATTCTTATTTTGGTGTGCCAATCCGATCTATCTGTTTTCTGTTTGTCTTTTCTTAAATCGGAACAGGAAACAAGCTGTTATTATAAGTCTCGTTCCCTGTGTGATCGCACTTGTATTCCTGCAAATGGACAAAATTATGATTAGCGAATCCGGCTCCGAATCGCCCATAACATCACTTGGACCAGGTTATTTTTTATGGTTGAGTAGTTTTCTTGTCTTATGCATTGGAACTGGAATAAAATTAAAAAAATAATCTTTAAACCGACTATGAAATTTCGTTTCTCGGAGAGTCTTTTCCCTCTTATTATCGCTTATACCGCTCATAATACTCTTCTATCAATTTTTTGAGTGCATTGAAATCAAGCGACAATTGATCTGCCGAAACGGCTATTCCATTTTCGAGTATATGTTGTTGTACTTGTGGAGAGAAATGCCCGATATAATTTTCCGGATGGTGTAATTTCAAAAAAACAAAATGGACACCATGGGCCATTCCTGTTGAGACAGATTGAATAGCAGTCCATTTTACGGTACCAAGCTTTATTCCTACTGGCGTACCATTATATCGAATGCCATTTGCGTTCAATATCAGGCCAGTCCGATCTTTAGCAAATAGGCTTTTTACACCGCCAATTAGACAATAACATCCTAAGGCCCCTAAGGTCAACATCAGTGCTCCAGGGAAAATTCTTATTTTTTCAGCAACAAAGAAAATATAGTAAGCAAATGCCAAAGCCGCTATCGTCAACAACAAGCCAAATAGCGCTAATTTCAGACGTTTTTTGTTATCGAATTCTATGATGGTCTCATTCATAATTAACGTTCTCTTTCACATGTTTATCGGACTAAGTTAAAACAACGCTTTTCAAATTTTCATGCGAATTTCAATTCGTATGGATTCGTTTTAAATTCGCAGTATTTTGAGGTCTATCTGTATTTAAGCTATTTTCTAAATTCAATTATAACCAGCGCTATGCTTCCACGAACCACTTTGACGATTAACGTATTGATGGGTTAATCTATCCTCGAATCTTTTTCCAGTTTTTTTGTCTGTTTTGCTGAGAAGGTTTTTCCGAAATTGTAACTGAAACTCAATTTTGCATAGCGTGACTTCAATTTATTCACTGTTTCAATGCTAATCACATTGCCTAAAATGGAAATAGGTGCTTTTTGTAAGTTGAAAATATCCTCAATTGTCAGGGATATGTTTAACTTGTCCCGAAGAACTTTTTGTAGTAAAACCGTCGTTAATGACTACATTTTAGTCGAACTCATGGAAAAAAATGTTGCACGATTTATAATAAATATGATTATAATTTCGCTACATAAGTCTTCCTATCATCAGAACAAAGCAAAGCCCAATATTGGATGCAGTTTGTCAAAACTACCACTCAGATAGAGATTTCTTTTGGTTGATTTTTATTCTAAAAATTTTCTTTTTTAAAATAATTAAAACAAATATGGTATATTTATGTTCTAAATAAGGTATATGAAATATCAGCTTTTAAAAGAAATCATTGCATTAGTTGAAGAATTTGAACAGGAAAACGTAGATGGAATCTACAGCACTGACGCTGATGGATTTAAACGTTGGATAGTAACAAGGGAAACCGATGCTCTTGTCGAGCCTAATTGGGACGGTAAGGAAAATGGGCGTAGTCCAGAGAGTGTAATCAGCACATTAATAGTGCATATGAATAGGTTTGCAAAAAGTTATTCAAAGGCTGCTATTTGGGAATCTGATTTTTCCACACAAGAAGAGTTTATATACCTTATTACCCTACGATCCTTTGGTGAGATGACAAAAATGGAGTTGATCAGAAGGAATATTCATGAAAAGCCGGCCGGCATGGCTATTATAAACCGTTTGATCAAACAAAGATGGATCGGTCAACAAGATTCAAAACTGGACCGGCGAAGTAAGGTGCTTTATATCACGGAAGATGGCTTATCGGTATTGGATCGACAAATGGGGAAAATACGTCATGCTACACAGATTGTTTCAGGTGATTTGACCTACCGTGAAAAAATAACACTGATAAGTTTATTGGATAAATTGAGCAAATTTCATCAATTAATCTATGATAGAAATATTTCACCGGAAAAATTGCTGGAGCAAGTGAAGTTATAGTCCATACCGAGATGCGATAGAAATAACAAAAGCACTACAATGTGTACATTACCATATTGCAGTCTCAGTAAATCTATTGGGGTATTACTCAAGTAGTTCAGCTAAAAAAACAGAAATGAAAAAGAAGGTAGCAGTTATTGGTGCAGGTTTTTCGGGTCTTTCAGCGGCGGCCTATCTTGCGCAGGCAGGATACGATGTGCATGTTTTTGAGAAACATACGCAGCCTGGTGGAAGAGCGAGGCAGTTTAGTACGACAGAAGGATTTAAATTTGATATGGGACCGAGCTGGTACTGGATGCCTGATATTATTGAGTCCTTTTTTTTGGATTTTGGATGCAGTACAGCTGATTTTTTTGAGCTTATATCACTTAATCCACAATTTGAAATGATATTTAACTCCGGACAGATTCGAGTACCTGAATCCTATCAGGAATTAAAACAATTATTTGAACAGATCGAATCTGGAGCGGGTACACAATTAGATCGATTTATGGAAGCTGCAAAATTTAAGTATGAAGTCGGCATGCGTGATTTTGTCAATAAGCCCTGTCACAATTGGAGTGAATTCCTTTCTCCAAAAATTGCACTTAGCGCTTTGAAGCTAGATTTGCTTTCCAATTTTCGATCCTATGTTGCCAAATATTTTAAAGACCAAAGATTGCGGACATTGATGGAATTTCCGGTTATATTTTTGGGAGCTTCACCCAAGGATATTCCGGCATTATATAGCCTGATGAACTACGGCGGTTATGCACTGGGTACCCATTATCCGAAAGGGGGCTTTTTTCAGTTAGTACTTGCGATGCAGCAAGTAGCGGAGAGACAAGGAGTGACTTTCCATTTTGATCATAATGTTGATGGGTTCAAGATTGAAAAGAATAAGATCACGTCATTAGTTGTTAATGGCGTGAATCATGCATTTGACCTCGTAGTTGCATCGGCAGACTATCACCATATCGAAACACTACTTGCCAAGGAGTTGAGAAACTATGATGATGATTATTGGAAGAGTAGGACCTTTGCCCCCTCAAGTTTGATATATTACCTGGGGATGAAATCGTCCATTCCAAATCTAACACACCACACACTTTTCTTTGAGCATCCGTTGGACGATCATATTGACTGTATCTATGGTGAAAAAAAATGGCCTCAAAATCCGTTGTTCTATGTATGTTGTCCATCCAAAACGGATCCGCATGTAGCTCCTGTAAACAGTGAGAATCTCTTCTTATTAATGCCTTTAGCGACCGCTATCTCGGACGATGATGAAACACGTGAAAAATATCTAATTAAGATGTTAAAGCGTTTGGAAAAGCATACCGGTACAAAAAACCTATATGACCAGATTGCATACAAGAGAAGTTACTGTGTAAGCGACTTTACCAGCGATTATAATGCTTACGCTGGAAATGCTTATGGACTAGCAAATACATTGAAACAGACAGCGGTTTGGAAACCCAAGATCAGAAATAAGAAAGTCCATAATCTTTTTTATTCAGGTCAGCTAACGGTTCCTGGTCCCGGTGTGCCTCCATCCATTTTATCAGGGAAAATTGTTGCCAAAGAAGCCATTGAATTATATCGTAAAACATAAGACCATGAAAAAGCTATTTGATGAACTCGCTTATGAAGTAAGCAAAAAAACAACTGAAAAGTATAGTACAAGTTTCTCGCTCGGTATTTTGGCACTCAAGCCCAGCATTAGGGCTAGTATTTATGCGATTTATGGCTATGTACGGCTGGCGGATGAAATAGTTGATAGTTTTCATGGTTATGATAAGCAGCGGCTGTTGGCGCGGTTATACCTTGAGACAAACTGTGCGCTAGAGGAAGGTATCTCATTAAATCCGATATTACAATCTTTTCAGGAGACGGTACATAAATATGCTATTGACATCGAGCTAATCCGTCAATTTCTACATAGCATGGAAATGGACCTGAATAAAGTCGACTATAATTCTGAACGTTATAAAGAATATATTTATGGTTCGGCAGAAGTGGTTGGACTGATGTGTTTACAGGTTTTTACAGAAGGTAATAGGCAACGCTATGAGGAGTTAAAACCTTACGCTATGAAATTGGGCTCTGCATTCCAAAAAATAAATTTCTTGCGGGACCTTAAAGACGATTACCATGTTCTTGGTCGTACCTACTTTCCGAATTTGGATATGGCAGTCTTTGATAATGCACTCAAAAGCCAGATTGAGGATGAGATACACAGCGAATTTAAAGAAGCGCTTTTGGGTATTAAAAAATTGCCTGCATCGGCAAAATTTGGCGTTTATCTGGCTTATAAATATTACCTTTCATTATTTGCTAAGATTCGGAAAAAATCCTCAAAAGAAATCTTGGAAAGTAGGATTAGGATACCAAATGCACAAAAAGCCTATGTTGCTTTCAAAAGTTATCTGCGTTACAAAGCTGCTTACTTATAATCTAGAGCTATGAATTTTATTACAGTATTGGTCACTTTTATCGCTATGGAGGGCGCAACCTGGCTTATCCATAAGTACATTATGCATGGCTTTCTCTGGATATTACATCGCGATCACCACGATCATAGCAATGCGGGCTTTTTGGAAAAGAATGATTACTTTTTTATCATTTTTGCTCTTCCCACCATCGCGTTGATGTATTTCGGTTCGTTAAGGGATTATAATTATCTGTTTTATATTGGATTAGGGATTATGCTCTATGGTATGGCGTATTTCTTTGTGCATGATATATTTATCCATCAACGCTTCAAATGGTTGAGTAAAACAAATAACCGTTACTTTTTGGCGCTTCGTCGTGCCCATAAACAACATCATAAACATTTAGGGAAAGAGGAGGGCGAATGTTTTGGCTTTTTATATGTTCCGATGAAATACTTTAAAATGTATACTAACAATGAAAAAATATGATGCCATATACTTACTCGCTTATCTTATTTTTTACGGTCATAATCTGTTTTGTCGCATCCTTCGACAAGCGGCTTCGATTCGATCGTGAGTTTGTCCCATTTTTTAAGGCAGCAGCACTTGTTGCTGTATTTTTTATAGCTTGGGATGTCTGGTTTACCAGTAAAGGAGTATGGTGGTTTGACACAAGATACACCCTAGGCCTGGTTATGGCAGGATTACCATTGGAAGAATGGTTATTCTTTATCTTCATCCCTTTTTCTTGTATTTTTACCTATTTCTGCATTGATAAATTTTTTAGATTACAATCGTTATCCGCCTTTAATAATATTGTTGTCTTTGTGAGTGTCATTATATGTGCCGTTGTTGCCCTTCGATATGCTGACAGAATCTATACCGTTGTTACAGCTACTGTGACTATCGTGACATTGGTGCTTTTTCATTTTGTGTTTCGCATACAATGGATTACGCAGGCTTCTTTGGTGTTCACCTTGCTTATGTTGGGCTTTTTGCCTGTCAATGGTATACTTACTGGAACGGGGTTGGAGTCTCCGATAGTCAACTACAATCCTATGGAATTTATGGGGATCAGGGTACTTACGATTCCAGTTGAAGATGCGGTGTACGGATACACCCAGTTTTTGTGGGTTCTTTACTTTTTTAAAAAATTTCAAAGTAAGCAACATCAATCAACAGATAAGGAGGATTCAGTCAGTTCGGAGATAGTTGATCATTGAAAAAATAGCGGAATCTACAGTTGTATGCGTGTTCATTAATTGGCCCTGAAGCACCCTTTGGTTTGATAGATCGCTTTGTTTTTAGTCCCTATTAAGGTTTCTATTTTGTCGTAATCCTGTAACGATTGATGTCAGTAATACTATGCTGTATGCCCACATGAGCCAAGAACCAAATGTTGCGGCTCGGTCTGATGGCATGTTTGGAAAGATCTGCTCAAAAAATTGAATAATGAATGAATCAAGAATCATTCCCGGTAATACCAATAGTACGCCAGCGACTATATTTTCAAAACCTGAAAGTCTAAATCTGTTGAAAGTTAAGGCTGCGATGAACATCAAGGCAGGGATTACCGCTACATATAAACTAGTAAGTACGACTGTCGAATCAGTAAGAAAAAAGAATTGACCCGCAAATCGAAAAGCTAATGTTGCCAAAAACCAAATTAGAAATCCTATAACAAGAACGGGGAAAATAAACGTTTTTTTCATTTTTTAAATTTCGAACAAAGTTAATATCCAGCTAATCCCGCTTTTGAGATTCACCTACAAGGAAATTCTATGTTGAGTGATAACATGATAGAAATTTTTGTAAATCTCTGGACGTGCACAATAAGAAGATGAAAATTCCTTCCGTTAGTTTACCAAGTTAGCTAAAATTGTTTGGAAAAAACAGGACCTTTTGTAGGTATTAACTTTAAGAGTGAACCACAAGATTGAACTAATTATGTCAATTCGATAAGAAAAATTGGAATTTTTGAACAATTTTGATTATTTAAAATAAAGACATTATTCAACATTAAGGAGACGTTGTTTCATAACTTGTATAAGTTATGAAAATGTGGAGTCCAATTGGATTCCACATTTTTATTGAATTGAACTTGTAACAGTCTAAATTCTTTTTTATACATAAATTCCAGTTGGAATAAACGAAAATACGCTGGTTTTTTTTATTAATGCTGATAGGCTCCCTTGTCCAGTAGCCCCTTAACTACTCTAGCACTTCCGTTCAGATCAAAGTTTCCATTAATCTGCTGGGAAATAAAGTTAGCAGAAGATCGTGCAGGAGAAGCTCTTTCTATCCTATAATCATCAGCTGTTGGATCCACAAAACTTGGATTTTCGTTATAATTGGAATGAATATCGGTTTTATTGACTTTTTTCCATTGGTCGGAAGACAAGATAGTCTGTCCTTCCCATATCCAAGTAGCGTTGTTCTCGCTAAAATAGAGGTTATAATCTATATTATTACCGCGTCCCGACTTGGTGTATTTGTGTATAAAAGGCTGTCCAGACACTGTATAAATAATGTTGTTTTGTAGTACATTATTCATACAATTTTCGACCAATCGGATTTCTCCCTCGAACTCGTCAAAATAGCCACGATCCAAGCTGTTTTTATACAAGGTATTATTGACAACATAACACCTTATCGTTCCACCACCGGTGTAATTAAGGTAACCACCTAAGCTAATTCCCGCAAGAGAATTGTTATAAACTACATTATTCCGTACAATACAATCCTGTGTAGGAAAATTATCAGTTTCACTGACCAGTCCGATACCGCGGCCACAACGATAGACACGATTTCGTTCAACGATTATATTTCGCGCTCCATCAATGTAGATTCCGATGGCGCCATTATGTTTATCAAACGCAGGAATAGGACCAGTTTTTCCATCAATAGCATAAACTTCATTTTCGCTGATCAGACCGTTGCGTACATAATTAAGTGCCGGATTGGCATTGCCTGCATATCCACCGGCAGCGACTATTCCTATATTTTCACCGTTATAAACCTTGTTACCGCGAATAGTAAATCCGTCAACATACCCGTTAACTGTTATGTTTTCAGAATATCCTGTATTACAGTCATGGACAATATTTTCTTCAACAATAATATTTGTTAGCGGCTCGGTAGTATTGCCTATTACAAGTATCCCATGTCCGCTTCGTCCATCCTGTGGGGAAGCGTTATTTTCGATATGGTGGATTGTATTCTTTCGGAGACTAATATTTTTTGATCCCTTGTCGATAATAACGCCATTTATATCAATTCCTTTGGCATTTGTTCTAAAATTTTCAACTATAAACCCTTCGACTTGTATATTTTTTGCATTCCTTATGGTTAGTAACGCTTCTGTTCCGGAAATCAACAGACCTTCTCCATTAATACGAACTAGTTCATTGGAATAAGGCATAAGAACGATGGGTTTTTCTATCGTGCCGGAGTTTGAAATAAATACCTTTTCATGATAAGTACCTTTCTTTACAAATACAGTATCACCAGGTAAAGCACTGGCGATTGCTTTTGAAATAGACTTAAAAGGGGCATTTCTGGTGCCCAAATTGTTATCATTACCGTCTATGTCAACATATTTGTTTTTCACGGGGATGTCGTGCTGATTCTGAGCTAAGGGAGCACATTTCTTACAGGATGCAAACGACAGCGCTGTGTTGTGAGCAATAAATAAAAGCGGAAATAAATATTTTAATTTCATTGATAGGGTATATGTAGTAACAGCCTCTGTTTTAATAGAGGCTGTTCATTGAATTGATAGAATTTTTATTCTGATATGATTTTACGAATGCTATTGTTCTTTTTATCCAATACATACACGGTTCCGTTTTTGTCAACAGCAACGCCTTCAGGTACATTGAATGCCGCTGCTTCTCCAATGCCATTTACGAAACCAGACCTGCCCGATCCCGCAAAGGTACTTACCTGATATGTTTTGCCGGCTACAAAACGGATGCTTTGGTCGGGAGAATTACTGTCGCCACCATTGGTACCATTTCCAGCAATTAAGATATTGTTTTGACTGTCGACTGCAATGCCCCAAGGGAGCGCGAATTCAGCGTCTTTTCCTGGTCCATTCTTATAACCATATTTTCCCGTTCCAGCAATAACTGTATATTTCCAGGTTTTTGGATCATATTGGCGGATTTGATTGTCGCCATGTAAAGAGATATAAAGACTGCCATCTGAACCGCAGGCCATACCCGCAGGATAATTCAGTCCTGTGATAACAGTATTAGTGGTTGTACCGTCCAAATTGACCTGATAAATAGGGGCCGGTGAATCAACGACATTGTAATAGAGTTTTTTTGAAGTTCTGTCGTAAGCGATAAACCATGGGGCACTATTGCCCCAGGCCACTAATTTGGTGGTGCCGTCCGGAGAAATCTTTCGGATATCCCAATTACCTGGATCAGCACTATACAGATTTCCTTGTTCATCTATGGTAAGGCCATAAGGGAGACTAAAACGTGCTTCAGTGCCCTTCCCTTCAGCAAAACCACCATTACCTGGAGAACCTGCAAATGTTGTTACGTTTCCGTTAGGATCTATTTTTCGTATACAGTGATTACCTGGGTCAGTTACATACACATTCAATGCGTCATCCACGGCTATACCGCTGTTACGGTACCAGGATTCACCGCTAAAATTAAACATGGCATCGGTACCTTTGCCATTGGCAAATCCTGCAGTCCCATTACCCGCTAATGTGGTTACAGTTCTTGTGTAAAGGTAGGTATAGGTATCTTTCGAAGTGCCCGATTTTCCAGCGATCGAAATTTCAAGAGGGCCGGTTCCTCCTTTTTTTGGCACAACAGCCATGATCTGTGTACCGTTGGAAGCGATAACTTTTAAGGGAACGCCACCTATTTTTATAGCTATCGCTGCGGTATCCAGCGAAAAATTCTCGCCATTGATCAATACCTCGGTTCCTCCGGACCCCTGTTTTGGAAGAAAATCGGTAATGATTATGGGGGTATTGGGATCGTGGGTAAAACCGGCATCGTCTTTTTTGCAGCCAGATAGACCAAGGACAAAGAGAGCAAAAAAGATTAATCTAGTTGCGTTATATGTTAATTTCATAAATCTTTAAAAATAAAGTCCATATTTTAATTACCATCCTGGGTTTTGAACAAGTGCATTATTCTTGTCAATGTCATCTTGTAAGATGGGGAATAGGTACATCTTGTCATCCCAATACCGGGTTTGTAGTGTTTGCCGTTTATAAAAATCTTGAAAAGCAAAGCCCTGACCATTATCGTTGGCATTAACGTTCATCCGATATATCGTCTGAACAGTGGGATTTCCCATCATCAGGCGACGGATCAGCGTAAAATAACGGTCTCCTTCAAAAGCCAGTTCAATCTGCCGCTCCCGTAAGATCCATTTGCGCTGTTCATCCTTGTTGCCAGCGACCTGAGGGTAAACCGATTCGAGTTTCGGCAAGCCGCCTCGCTGCCGGACAAGGTTTAAAAAGGTCAGAATGTCTGGATGGCCAGGATTGACTTCATTCAATGCTTCGGCATAGTTTAGGTAGATTTCTGCAAGACGAAGATGAATAAATGGACGATAAACAGCACGGTCCTGACGAATGTTGGAGGCTGGACTCACATTTTTCTGCCCAATATAACCAGTTTTATCAGCGCTATTTGAATTTTGTGCTACACCTGCTTTCCCCGAATAATAGAATTCTGCTCTACCACGGCCATCTTTATTGACATCCGAAGAGAAGAAGTTCCGATCATCTGTCGTGGGAGCAGGTAATATTGGCTTACCATTGTATAGGATGTTGACATAGAATCGCGGCTCGCGGTCCACATACATAGCAGAATTGCCCGCGATGTAGCCTCTATTTACTCCATCCCTTGATTTCCCATAGTTCGCGGGATCATCTTGCTGCACAAAGCCATCTTCTTTATAACCGGAGGTGGGGTCGTCTATGGTTTTGCCATTGCGCATCACATGGGCATCCACCACATTCTGAGTCGCATTCATCATATTGATACCACCCGGCTCAGGAGCACTTCGTTTTTCATGGCCCCATTGCCAGGTATCGGCTCGGTGAGTAGAAAATATGATCTCGCTATTAAAATTTGTGAGGAAGAGATCACGGAAGGACAAGTACGGGTCGAAATTGGTATCTCCCTCTTCCAGATTTGTAAAAAGCTTATAAGCATTTAAGTCGATGACGGCTTTTGCAGCATCAGCGGCTATTTTCCACCTGTTGGGATCGTTTTGCAACGGAGCTAAAGCTTTTCCATCTTTGTTTTTAAAGTTGGCAAAGCGGGGATTCCCATTCCATAATGGACTGGCAGCCCAAAGGGCTACCTGTGATTTTACGGCTAGACAGCTACCTTTACTCGGGCGCCCGTAATTAGCCGAGGAAGACCAAACAACCGGCAGATCAGCCGCAGCCATATCCATCATCTTATTAATATAATCCACACATTCCTGAAATGAGTTGCGAGGGTAATTATTATAGTCTTCATTTAAGCTAAGTGGTTTGTCCAATAATACGGCAGGACCATATTGGCGGAGCAATTTCCAATAAAACCATCCGCGGAGAAATCTTGCCTCGGCTTTATACTGTATCTTGAGGTCAGCGCCCATCGCACTTTCTGGAACTTTATCGATGTTTTCTTCGAAAACAAATGATTGTCTGATAGCACTATACGCATCATTCCAGTACTCTTGCCAATAAGCACTTTGGGGATTCCAGTTGCCGGCAACCATCTTGCGTACATTTACACTTGGGATATTGCACGAGTTTTCGTCGCTTGCTCCCAAAACGGTATAGTCATCCACGGGCATTTTTACATAACTATAAATCTGATTCAGGTAACCTTCTGCGTTGGCGCGGGTTTCCCAGAGCATATCGGAGGTCAGTAGATTGTCCGGTTTTTTATCGAGATAAGTGCAGCTTTGCATTAAACTTAGTGCCAATAAGCCCAAAGCAATATATTTTGTTGATCTGTATTTCATGTTTGCTAAGATTAATTAGGTTTAAAACTGTGCCCGAACACCAAAGGTGATCATGCGGTTCAATGGGTATTTAGCTCCATTATCACCCAATTCGGGATCCCAAAGCTTAAATTTGCTGAATGTCAGTAAGTTTTGCCCTGAAGAGTATACATATAGCGCGTTAAATCCGAGCTTGTCTAGTCCTTTCGCTTTAATATTGTAGCCGATTGAAGCCTGTTTTAACCGCGTGTAAGCTCCGTCTTTTAGCCAGTGGGTACTATTCAGGTAATTATTGTCCGAGTTGTTCGCCATGGTAAGGCGTGGGTAATAGGCATCCTGGCGCGGATTATCCGCTGTCCAGCGATCTTCGACAATAGACATGGTATTGTTGGGGTAAAGTCCAATGCCCGAAAATGGAATAACGCCAGCACCCTTAGCCCCACCTCCCGGAAAATCAATTCCCGAACCATTTGCCATAATACCAACATCACCAACACCCTGAAAGAATAGAGAAAGATCAAAGCCCTTATAGGAGATTCCAAATCCAGCACCAAATAGCCATGTTGGAAACCACGATTTACCAAGGTAGGTCTCATCAAATGCATCAATGACATTGTCGTCAGCGCCATTCAGGTTTTTATAACGGATATCACCTGGTTGCACCGGATTAAACTTTTGTTCGGGTGAGTTGGCAATTTCCTCATTGCTTACAAAATAACCTGTAGCCACATATCCTTTATATTCGCCAAAACGTTTTCCTGTTTCAGCTTGATAGCTATATTTGCGGATCGGCTCGTCAGCAAAAATAATTTTATTTTTACTGTAGGTTACATTTCCGAACAAGCGCAAGCTGACATCGCCGAATTTATCATTGTATTCTAGATTTGCATCCATTCCTGTGTTGTTCATTTCGCCGAGATTTGCGAAAACATTCAAATTATTATAACCGGCAATCGAAGAGATTGATTTCCTCCGGATAAGAATATCCTTCCGGTTTTCATGATATCTGCTCAATACAATATTGAGTTTGTTCCAGAGACCGATTTCTAGACCGATATCACTTTTATAAGACTTCTCCCAGGTGAGGTTCTGTACGCCCAGTACATTCTCGGTCATTCCCGCTGCCGACGTTCCATTCAGGCCAAAGCCTGTATTTCCACCGGTGCCGATTTGAGTTAAGTAGGGAAATCTGCCCCCGTCAATGTTATCGTTACCGACAACGCCATAGGATCCCCTAATTTTTAATAGGTTAAATGTGTTTTTCAGCGGTTCGAAGAATTCTTCATTGGAGATGACCCAGCCGCCCGAAATGGATGGGAATAGACCAAATTTCTTTCCTTTCTCAAAATTTTCTGATCCCGTGTAGCCAGCGTTGACCTCGGCAAGATATTTATCCCGGAAGCCATAGGTAATCCGTCCTGCAATACTCTGATTCCGGTAGGGAATAGCACCAATCACCGAACCTGCCAAACTGACCAAACGATTTCGCATATTATAGAGTAACATGCCACCTATTTTATGGTCATTGAAAGTACGGTCATAATTTAAATTGGTTTCCAGGTACATGACGCGTTGACCAGCTGATTCTTGACTATAATCAAGGAATTGCTGACCCACGCGGGTCTGGTTGAAGATAAGCTCTCCTTGTGGTGTTCGCCCCGTTGCTTGCCATAAGTCATTCCTTCCGGACCTGCGGTTATTGAATTCACCATAGCTGTCAAATGAAAAACGAGCATAAGCAGAAAGCCCTTCAGTAACTGCATCCAATTTTTGATTGATGGTTAAAACCGACTGGATAACTGGTTTAAACTCGTCAGAATAACCGTTATTTTGAACCTCGTTTAACGGATTACTGCCACCATTGTTTAAAGGTCCTGCCCATCTTCCGTCCGGATACTTGGTCGGGTAGGCGACGGGTGTGGTTGCATAAGCTAGGTACCATAGGTTTCCAGCCGATATTCCAGGATATCTCGAATTGACCAACATACCCGTCAGATTAAGCTGAACCAAGGTGCTTTTCGTCAAATTGACATCAACATTGCTTCGAAAATCATACCGTTTAAAATCTAAATTGGGATTGTAATTATTTAGATTACTTACCTTGTAAGGACCCTTTTGATTATAATAAGACGCAGATATATAGTACTTCACAGATTCTCCGCCACCGTTGATATTCAGGTTGAAATTGTTTAAGAAGGAATTTTTCTTGTATACTTCGCCTATCCAATCGACATTGGGGTACATATAAGGGTCCAACCCACTACGTGTTTTTTGTATCAGTTCATCTGAGTATATAGGTGTTAAGCCCATATTTGTCCTTGCCTCATTCTGGAGCTCCATATATTTTATACCATCCAGCATCTGCGGAGTTTTCGTGAAACTTGAAAACCCAGATTCAGCTTTGAAGGAGATTTTAGGTTTGCCGGCAACACCTCTTTTTGTCGTGATGATCATTACCCCATTGGCACCCTTTGCTCCGTACATCGCTGTAGACGAAGCGTCTTTAAGTAGTGATATACTCGAAATATCTTCAGGATCTATATTATTGAAAGATCCAGCGAAGCCTCCATTGACATCGTCTCGCTGTACACCGTCGATTATAATCAATGGCGATTTATTTCCGGTGAAGGTACCTATACCACGGATGGTGAACGTGGAGTTATCATACCCGGGTTCACCGCTAGACTGAACCGAGATGATCCCGGCTACTTTTCCCGCCAGTGCATTCGATAGATTAGGAACAGGGGTCCGCATATCGGCCATATTCACCGAGCTTACCGAACCGGTGACCGTAATTTTCTTCTGTGTACCATATCCTACAACGACGACATCATCTAAGTTGTTGCTCGCCAAGGTTAAGGTGACAGTCAGGTAGCCCTCGCGGTCTTTGTTAATTTTACGTTCGAGGGTCTGGTAACCGATAAAGCTGAATGTTAGTACCTGCTCTCCCGCTGGAGGGGAAATTGTAAAATTACCTTTGTTATCTGTAGACGTGGTAAGTTGAGAGTCTTTTACTCTGACTGTTACCCCTGCCAATGGATTTCCCTGTTGATCGCTGACTGTTCCACTGACACTTTTCTGGATTTCCGTCGGATAGTTTGTGTTCTGAACATCCAGTTTTTCTGTCTTAGGACGAATGACCAAGGTTTTTTTCCTTACTTCAAACTCTAGGCCTTGCCCTTCGACAACAGCCTTCATGGCATCATTGAGAGAAACCCCATTCAGACTAAGCGTCACGGGGCGGGCATTTTTCAGTAGCTTAGTATCATAGAGCAAGTCGACTTGCGCTTGTTTGCTGAGTTCTGTAAGTACCTCATCCAGCCTACTATTTTTAAAATGTAGACTCACCTTCTGACTGTAAACGGGCGTGTTGGCCTTTACAGTAGCTAAAAAAGCGAGAAATATGTAAAATTTCATCATTAGGATTATCTTAGATAAGGACATAGCATGTTCCTTTCCCAATATTATTTTCATAAATTTGTGAGGAATTAAAAGGTTATTAAGTTTTTGACTGAAAATTTTAAAACTTTATTCACGGCCAAGATGTTCGAGCATCTTGGCTTTATTAGTTTTAGTAATTGGTTATTTTTTTATGACATAGATCCTCCTTCCTTCGATCTTAAACTGAACGGATTTTGTGAATTCCATGATGGACAAGATTTCTTCTATATTTTCTCTTCTGGATATGCGAATATTAAAATTTACGTCGTTCCATTCGTTGCCCTGAAATATGATTTCGGCATCGTACCATTGAGCTAATTCATCCATTACAGATTTGATATTTTCATTTTTGAAAACAAAGTAATTATCTTTCCATGCGAGTTCAGCTTCAGGGTCAAATTTGTCATAGATAATCCTAGTAGCATCCATCATAGCCCTTTCTCCGGGTTTTAATACTTTGTTTCCTACCTTAGACGTTAGCTGTACTGAGCCTTGCAATAAAGCAACTTTTGAAAATTTATTGTTTCTTCTACCAGCTACATTAAATTTGGTTCCCAATACACGGACTCCGAAATTTTGCCCCTGAACGATAAATGGTCTTGTCTTGGATTCCGCAACTTCAAAATAGGCTTCACCCTGTATAGAGACCAGTCGTCGATCCTTGTCAAAATGTTCTGGAAATACAATGCTACTTTCGGTATTGAGCCATACTTTTGTTCCATCTTCAAGATTGATCTGAAACTTTCCTCCTTTCGGTGTTTTTAATGTGACCAGTTTTGGTGGACCGGCAACATCGGCTTCCTTCTTTTTGTAGCAGATAACACCCTCTTGTTCTATTTTTAAGATTAATGCCCCAAATTGGATCGTTTCGCCTGCCTTTTGTCCTGAAAGATTGACCAGCTTGCCTTTGTCGTTTTGTAGCACAGCTTTGTCGTTGGCGGGCCGAAGTACTGCATGTTCTTCTTTTGGCTTATCCGAATGGTCGGATTTGATGTTGATATAGAATAGAAATCCTATACTCGATATGATTAGTATGGCTGCCGCATAACGCAAGAAGTTTCTTGTCGATTTGTGTAGCCCATTTCCCTGTTCATTTTCGCGAATGGCCTTTAATACATTTTGTTGTATTTTTTTTTCCATTTCATCTTTATCCGCAAGGTCCTGGCTGTCTAAAAGAGCGTGGTGGTAAGTATTCAATAAATCGTTATCCACTTCCAGCATTTCTTGGTCTGTGGAAGTTTTATTTAGAATTTTTTTGATTAAGTATATTAATCTAGGCTCCTTCATGAAAATTATAAATTGATTCTATGGTATAGAGTACAATTTTTGAATTTGCCCCCAAAAAGAAATTTTGATTTTAATAAAATAAAATGTAAGTAGTTGTTTTTTAGTTGATTATTTTTTAAAGAAAAATAAAAAATAAGATTGTATTCTTAGAAATATCTTGCTTTAACTTTTTAATGGCAATTGAGATTTGATTTTCTACTGTTTTTGGAGAAAGGTTAAGCTGCAGGGCGATTTCTTTGTTATTTAATTGTTCTATTCGACTGAGATAAAATATCTGTCTACATTTATCTGGAAGGTTATCGATTAATTGTTCAACATAGTCGAGCAGCTCAGAATATTCCATTTTTATAAGTGGATCAAACGAATCTATGTAGTTGATTTCGTCATTTTTTAATTCAGTATGTTTCATCGTTTTTTTGATTTCATGGAATACTTCATAACGAATACAACTGAATAGATAAGTGTGAATTGAATACTTTAACCTAATTTTCTCTCTATTTTCCCAGATTTTAATAAATACATTTTGTACCAGTTCCTGACATACTTCAGCATCTGGAAATGTATGAAAAGCTGTTTTAAATAACTGTTGCCAAAAACGCGACATAAAGTGCTGCAGGGCCCGCTCATCGCCGTTACAAACCAATTCAAAAATTTGCATATCAGAGTAAACGGTGTAATCCATACTTGCGGATGTTTATAGTCGGTAGTTAAAACAGTTCAAACTTAAATACAAAATAGCTAAAAAGCAAAATAAGAATATCATGGAAATTTCTGAGATCTTGACCATCTGATTTCGGAAATCATTGATCAGTTAATTTGGGGATAGTTGATCACGTTTATTTTTTCAGTTTAGATTGCAATTAAGCTAGCCAGGTATAGAGCTTCAGAAAGTTTATACAGCAAGTGATAGCTAACAATGACGGGGATAAGTTTGATGCTATGGTAGATTTTTTAACGAAGAATTTGCCTTTAGTTGATAAGCGGGTTCAAAATGCCATTTATTTAAGTTTTTTGGGTAAATTGAGATATATAAATGATACCACTTATTCTTCCATAGTTAGTTCATAAATATCGCCTAATTCACCTTCACATTTAATAACTATATTTTTCGGAATTATGTTGAAATTAATCTTAGTGATAAGATGATGATCACATTCATATTTATTAGCGTTATTAAATGTTAAATTGTTGTTTTCCAGTTTAATGGGAGATAATTCATTCCGCCCAATATATATTTACTAAAGAATTTCTTGTTATTGTCGTACAGGAAAATCCCAGCAGTTGTGTGTCTGTTGGGGCCCCAAATCCTTGTCCCAACTAAAATATAATACTTTTCTGTATTCGTTTGAATAGAACCTAAATATGTAATTATGGCTTTGTTAGCGTTTTCAAATACAGGTATAAAATTTTCGGCATCTTGATTTCCGTTCCAAATAATGAATTCCTGCAGATTTGGAACATTTTTTTAGGAAGAAATTTCAGATAATCCTTTGATATTTTCCATTCATTTAGGACCATATCAAATTTAGCAACTTCGCTTTTACTCCAAGTTCCATTTCTGTAAGAGCGTATTTAACAGAAACATAATACTAACCACACACTTCCCACATATCTCTTTAAGAATTTAGTGCCAGAAGCATCATGTTCCGCAATTGGCTCAGCAATGCTTCTCTGCCATTGCAACCGAAAGGAATATTCTTTTGCTGGGCATAAAGCAAGAAAGAGCTAGGATCGAAAATTTTGACCAAGGGTGAATTATACACATTTATCAGACCATGAATTATTGGAAAGCTGTTGTCGGCATGACGACCTGAAAGCTTATAATGAGCTTGTGGCCCGTTACGCCCCCAAATTGTATGCGACATGTCAGGTGTATCTGAATGATGCTTTTCTTGCTGAAGAAATTGCGCTGGATATCTTATTCTGGATCTGGAAAAAACGCCTGGAGTTTAGTATGCCTGATAACCTAAGCAATTACCTCCATCGGGCAGCCCGCAATGCCGTCATCAGCCAATTACGCAAACAACGCCGTAATATTGTTGAAACTGTTGCAGATTATGCCGAAACTGCTGCGGTGGAATACCGAATGGCCGACTATGCGGTAAGCTGTCAGGAGGAAGAAGAACAGTATCAGCAGCTCCTGTCTGGACTCAGTGCCCAGCGCAAAGAGGTTTTTGTGCTCAGTCGCGAGCAGGGGTTCAGCTACAAGGAAATTGCAGAGAAAACCAACCTATCTGTCAACACCATCGAAAATTATATGGTCGCTGCACTGAAACATTTTCGTAAAGGTATCTTATCTCTTCTAGTTCTGTTTTTAAATCTTTTTTTTAATTTTTTTTAGCTAAATATCAGTTGGTTACGTATTTTTTTTAGTTTGCCCTAAGTGGTTTGTTTCCGTATTTGCGCCTTTATAAGTGAAGAAGCAAAAAAATGGACGAACAAATAATCACCAATGAACTGTTAAAGCGATACCTGCAGGGAAAATGCACAGTTGCCGAACAGCAGCTTATCGCAGATTTTCTGGACGATCCGAACAATTTGATCCGCTTACATCAGATCATGGCCGAACAGACAAATAGTCTTTGGGATTCCTCAGCAGAGGATCCCGAGCTTGATCCTGGACAAATTATTGATTGGCAGCAGCGCCTGTACCAAAGAATGGAAGGGGGGCAATTGATCCCATCGGATAAAACCATACCTAACACCCTTCGAAGAAGGATTGTCCCAATCCGACAACGTATACAATGGTATGCCGCAGCGATACTGTTATTTATTGGATTAGGAGCATTGCTCTGGTTGTGGATTCCGCAGGGAGCCGAACCGCCCCAGCAGCTTACTCATCAAAATAATCCGATCACCCCCGGAAGTGAAAAAGCGATTTTGAAATTGTCAGATGGTTCGATAATTTCTCTTTCGGACGCCGACAACGGAAAGTTGGTGGATCAGGCCGGTGTCAAGGTACAGAAAACAGCTGCTGGTGAAATTGTTTATACCGCAGCTGGAAAAACAACCACTTCCCACGTATTTAACAGCATCAGCACACCTAACGGAGGGCAATATCGTGTTACGCTCCCTGATGGAAGCAAAGCCCGGCTCAATGCAGCTTCTTCATTGACCTATCCCATTGAATTTGACAAAAATGAACGCCGCGTAAAAATGACGGGAGAAGTGTACTTTGAAATTGCCAAAGTCAGCAACGAAAAAAAGGAGCGTATTCCATTTTTTGTGGAGACCGATAAACAGCTGATTCAGGTATTGGGGACCACCTTCAATGTAAATGCCTATGCGAATGAACCCTACGACTGCACGACGCTTGTGGAAGGCAGTGTACGCCTAGTTGCTGCAGGGAGTGGACAATCCGAATTGCTCCAACCCGGGCAACAGGCACTGGTTGGAAAAAATATGCAGCTCTCAGCAGCAGATATGCAGCAAAATCTAGCTTGGGTAAACGGATATTTTATATTCCGTCGGGAGGAATTGGGGAGTATTCTGCGCAAGATCGCCCGATGGTATGATGTTACGGTCGAATGTCCACCGGAATTAAGTACAATGAAATTTACGGGAAAGGTGTCTCGGAGCCAATCGATATCGGCAGTAGCGGACATGATCGCTTCCGTCAATAAAGTGCAGCTGGAGATCAAAGAAAGGAGGATTATCGTGAAGAAATAATTACCCCTTGCGAATGGCATTGGATAAAAAATAAGCGGCGATGCTACCAACATCACCGCCCAAAATAGCTAAAGTCATTAAAAAAGATCTGTCGTCAATTCTTAACATTTACTATAACTACAAGACAAAAGTATGAATTTTCATCAAGTCATGCGTGTTATGAAAATCACCATGGTATTATTAACCTGTGTATTAGCACATTTAAGTGCAGCTACATATGGTCAGCGCCTAACTATTAATAAGCAAAAGACCCTTTTGGCCGATCTGATGGAACAGATCAGCCAGCAGACAGGGTACGATTTTTTTTATGACGCGGAGATCTTTGATCATGCTCCGCGTATCACAATCAATGTGGTAAATGCACCCTTGGAACAGGTGCTGGAACGTTGTTTTGAAAAGCTCCCTTTTGCCTATACGGTCAAAAATAGGATTGTAACAATTCGTCGTATCGGACCGGAAGATCCCGTCGATGAGAAAAAAACAGTCCGTTTGTCCCAGACTGCAACGGTCCGTGGCCGGGTGCTGGACGGGAGTACCGGACAGCCACTGGTAGGGATTTCCATTAGCGTAAAGAATACCAAAAATTCGACCTCAACAGATGAAAATGGACACTTTTCCATCGCGATCTCCGGTCAAAATGCGGTACTTGCCTTTACCTCACTGGGGTATCAGCGTAAGGAGTTGACTGTAAATGCGCAGCAGTCCGATCTGACCGTACGCTTACAGCCTCTGACAACGGCATTGGAGGAAGTCGAAGTCACGGTGCAGGCACGAAAACGTGCAAATACGGAGGCTTCTGTCCTCGAAGAACGCCGTAAAGCCTCCATTGTGCAGGATGCAATTTCCGCCCAGCTGATTGAACGTACTGGAAGTATCACCACTACACAAGCCTTGCAGCGTGTGACTGGGGTGACCATAACCGACGATAAGTATGTAGCGGTACGTGGGCTGGGCGACCGTTCGGTGATCGGGCAGTTGAATGGCGTGCGGCTGGCTTCATCGGATCCCGACCGCAGTGCGATTCCACTGGACCTGGTTCCAGCTTCATTATTGGATAATATTACAGTTTATAAGACCGTGACACCAGACAAACCTGCAGATGCGGCTTCGGGAATCGTCGAACTGAAAACCAAATCGGTACCAGACAAGATGACGTTTGAAGTGATCGCACAGACAGGATTCAATTCTAATATCGGAGTTGGCGGAAAGTACAATAGCTTTTGGAATAGCGATATGGGCGTATTGGGTACGGCAATCAATAAAAAAGATCTTTCCAACGACTTCCTGAATCTATCCAAGCAATACCCAAATGGGTTGAGTTCGATTCAGCAGTTGATTGCTTCGAGTAACTATAGTCCCGAAGTGCGACAGGAAGTCAATCGCATCAACCGCATCATGCAGGGCTTTGATCCCATATTGACCTCGCAGACTAAAAGAGCACCACTCAATCAATTGTATTCCGCGACTTTTGGTAACAGTTACACCCTTTTCGATAAACATAAATTGGGCTTGATTCTCGGTGGAAACTATTATCGGCGCACAAGCAATATCTACGATGGAGACCTGACGCAATATAGTATCTATCAAGGTGTGGTCACAGGAAGCCCTTATATCTATAGCCAACGTAAGATCCCCAATTTTACCACCACAAATAATATTGTGATGGGCAAATATCAGACCTATAAGGAAAATACAGGGGTAGAAACACTCAATTACGGCCTCTTGGGTGGTTTGACCTATCGTTTTAATCCCAGACATGAAGTGAGTTTTCAGTACCTGGGTAGCTGGGGCGGTGAGAATACGGCGACCAATCTGCGTGGTGGATATTACTATGCAGGGCTGCCCGGCGAAGTAAATAGTACCACCTACTCGCTAAAACAAACCTTCCGTACGCTACATACCTTTAATCTGCAAGGGGAACACAAATTTTTAAAAAGTGCGTATTCACCACGGTTGAGTTACAATATGGCATCTTCTAAATCCAACCAGAATGATCCCGATTACCGTTTTGTCAATATGGTGGACTACAAACCGCGCTATGGCGGCGCGATTGAAAGGCCAAGCATTGGCCATCTCCCGAATACCGGAAATCTAGACTATGTATATACCGAACGCTATTATGCGTTAAGTTCAGGCTATGTCAACGGATTTGGTCCTTATGGCATTATTCAAGCCGACCCAAATGGACGGCGCTGGCGCAATCTGGACGAAACGAATTATAATTACAAAGCTGATTTGGCCATTCCATTTAAATTATTCGACCATAAACAGGAATTTAAAACAGGATTCAATTACCTAAATCGCGAACGGAAATTTGGTGAAAACGTACTGTTTTTACCTGGATCAAATTTTACAAGTTATGGCGCTTATGGTCCCGGTAAATTCTCTTCGATTCCCTTGTATGATGTGGAAGGTAATCTGGACCGGCTGGTCAGCAATGAGGTGGTTGGCGTGCGCGTGCCCACAGGTGGAGTAGGCGAAGGTGACTTTCCCGTGGGTGGCTTCTTGTACAACATCCAAAAATCACCAAACAATTACACTGGATTTTATGAAACCAATGCGTTCTATGGCATGCTGGACCTGAAGCTGACGGATAAACTTCGGATCGCCGGTGGTTTGCGCTTTGAAAATACCAATATCCAGTCCGCGGTGGATACGGCGAATGTATATCTGGATCCATCCCTGGCAGCTGCCAATGCAAACGGGACCGTAAACTTGAATCCACAGAACCCCAACTCGGCCTATAAGCAGGGCTACAAACCGTATTATTCCGTCAACGCAACATATACGCTTAACGAGAACATGAACTTCAGGGTGGCCTTCAATACCACACTGGCGCGACCTGAATTACGGGAAATTACCAATGTTTACGAATTTGACGCTTTCCAGATGGGCTTGGTTGTCGGAAATCGCAATCTGAAAAATCAATCGACCAAAAACCTGGATTTTCGCTGGGAATGGTTCCCAAATAGCGGGGAGGTCATTGCCGTTTCAGCCTTTGGAAAGGAAATCAATGACCAGCTGGTGAAAGTATTCAGCCTGCAGACACAGGGATTGGCCGCGACTTTTCCGGAATTTCCGATCATTCAATTTCAGAACGATCCCAACCGCGGTCGGGTCTACGGAATCGAGTTGGAGTTGGTTAAAAACCTGGGCTCTTTCTGGGAGCCTGCACATGATTTCTTCTTAGGGTCCAATCTGTTGCTTGCGCAGAGCAATATTAAGAAAACACCAGAAAGGCTTGCTGCCAATTGGTCCATCGACCGGAATGCACCGACCAATAGCCCACTCTTTGAACAGGCACCCTATAGTATCAATGCCTGGCTGAATTTTAACAATAAAAAGTGGGGTACAGATATCACAGCGACTTACAATACCGTAGGCGAAAGACTGGTACAGATCAATCTTACCGGTGAACCGGACCTTTATACGCGGCCATTTTCCATGTTGGATCTGGTATTCAGCCAAAAGCTTAATAAGAGGCTGCTATTTAAAGGTTATGCAAAGAATATCCTTAATCCAGCTATCAAAACGGTTTATGCCAACCCAAATACAGGTGGCAAATGGTATGGACGCGAATACCTAAACCGTAGCTACAAACGCGGAACAGAAATTATGGTTGGATTTACCTATAACATTTTATAAGTATGAAACAGCAAAAAAAAGGAACGAATGGACAGCGCTTGAAGGTGATGGTAGGGATATCCCTCCTTCAGGTTATACTGCTGTTGGTCAGTATTTTTGTCCTCTCCTGTAAACGAGAAAACTTAGATTATACCTTTGACTATAGACCCAACCCCGATGCTGCAAAAGCCTCGAATACACGTTTGGTCAATTTATCCGAGAATGCGCAGCTGATAGCCAATGGTGACAGTCTGACAAATTTCTTTGTGCCCCCAAGGCGTTCGGGCTATATTCCACCCGAAGAGCTGACGCCACCGGGAACACGCTATTTTCCGAAAGATGGGCGCTTGGGACAGAGCTGGACGGTACCGCAAGATCTCTTTCAGACCGATGGCACGGTACGTTTTAGAACAACCTTTGTGCCGATACCAACGAAGACGATAGCCTCTCATGATGTCGAGTTTATAGTCCGCGATTCTTACAGCGCTCCGAAAGACTATTACCTGCTGATCAATCACGAAAGCAGGGTACAGCATCCGGATAAGCTGGTGGAGGTGCCGCGTAGTGTGACAGCACCAGCACGTCCGGATCATTTTAAAATCCGGATTATTAATTTCGCCAAGAAGCTGATGCCAACAAGTTCCATGGAGGATATTACTGGCCCAATTACCTTGGCATATGCAGATGGAACCCCGGTTAGCAAGGTCACGACCACGATTGCAAGTGATGCCTGGTCGGATTATGTGGAACTGCCTTATGGTACCTATCAGTTTAAGCTGCTGACGGCTGATGGCCGGCAGATTCCGGCGGTGGGGCATACCTATTACAATAATATCGACCGTTTCAACTCAACCATGGAAATGGGCGGCGGTGCCATTCCTCGAATGTCTTCTGGTCAGACTTATGCTCCGGTTCAGACCTTCCAGCCCGGGGGGATCTATACCATTGTTGTACATCCCAAAGACTTTACCTGGACTACGGGTAGAGACGACATCAACGAATTGCAAAACGGTTTTCAGATCATTGCAGATATCAGTGAACCACTCAATCGGACCTATGCACAAATACAGCTGGCCAATACAATCATTGGACAAAATACGGTACTGGCTGCAAAAGGTCAAAAAACTGCTGCAACGGCTTATGGTGCAGCATCGGATTATCTCCGCGTCGTTGCAGGTCAACAGCATATTGTACTGGAAACAGGTTCAGGACAGGCTTTGGCCGGCCTCGATGCCGAACTGCAGGCCGGACAAAATTATACAGCCTGGCTCTATACGGATCAGGACAAAAAAGTCAAGGTTCTATTAGCAGCCAATAATTTGGCCGGAACGGGCTACACAGGGAAAGAAGGAGGTGGTAATAATGCGACAATAGACCGGTTCCGGTCCAGCTATATGTTTAATTTCCGTTTTCTGAATTTCTGTACAGCTTTGCCCTATGCCACATTTACTAATGGTGAGGGACGTCCTTTTGGTACAGGGGCAATGGATAGTGGTATAAATATGGCTCCCGGAGTTTTAAATATCCTGCAACCTTATACAACGCTGCTCTATAGTGCTTCCAATGATGTTGGTGGTCCCTATCAGTTTATGGCTTACAGTTCGCTGCCAACGCGTATTCCAGGTGATTGGCTGGAGCAGGTCAAACCATTGTCCAGCACGCAGCTTGTGGCAAATCCCAAACTGTATACCGCTGTCGGACGTAAAGTTCCACTGCATGAACCGGGGGTATATTCCATCGCGGTGATAGGTGATCTGAAAAGCACCGCCGAAACCGACAAAGCGAAGTTTATGGTAGTAAAACATTCGAAATAACCATTTTTATGAAACACAAGATTTTAAATTGTCCCATTTTTACAGTTATCGCGTTATCGTTTGTTTTTTGCGTAGCTAGCTGCACAAAAACCGAATATCGTACCGTCGAAGACCCTGCTTATATCCGGGTATTTAATAATTTGACCTATACGCTCACATTGGATAATAAAGAAGAAGCGCAACCTTTTTTCTGCATGTTTATTGATCCCGAGTTTGATGCGTCAGGCAAACCCATTGGTGGAAAGGCAATAGGTGATTTTTTGGATAAACGGAATATCTATGCAGCACCCAATGCAGCACATGCGGGATTGAGTACCTCTAAATATAACCCCGAATATCCGGGCAAAGAACTGGTACCCACAGCACCTATATTGAATGGTTTTGATTTAACAAATTGGGCGCAGGTGCCTGCAGGCAAACGTCGTTTCCTCTTTATGGCACGGCCCATCAGTAACGTTCCATTTGCGCAATTGCCCGATGAGCAACAGCGCAAAGTATTTCTGGATACCATCATTGACCTCTCCTCGCGTGAAGTGTATACCTTGCATATACTGCAGAAAGACTTTAAGACAAAGGAAAATGGACTCTATGTCCGTCAGGAGACTTTCCATAAACAGGCTTTTTCGGATACGCTGACTTATGTCAATTTTTATAATCTGAGTGCCAAAGGTTTTCTACAGGCAGATCTTTCACAGAAATTGCCCGTACCGGGAACAACAAGGTCGTTGCGCTACGGTTTACTTGATACGATGAATATTTTTATCACGCATATTCAGCCAAGTGTGAATGCTGCCGGAGCTACTGTTCAGCAGCGTATTCCAAATTTCAGTTATCAATACGCGGGTCAGATGCAGCGTAACATTGATGCGCCGAAAGTTACGCCTTATTATGGTTTCCCGATCTTCTTGCAGAATAAAAATAAGATTTATTCGGATACCTGGCAATATATTCAGTTTTTTGCACCTGCTATTGATCCGCGTACCGCAGTATCCTATCTCGAACCACCATCGGTTCCGGGAGGACTTACGGAGCCTGCTGTTAAAGATGGTACCTTTGGTTATATATTGATGGATCATGCAAGGTATGCACCAAGTTATTACCTCAATACCTTCTTTCCGGGTTTGACCGTCAATGTCCATTCCGGCAAAGATAATCCCCGGACTTTTGGTGTGGTCAACAGTATTGAAATCGTCAATGGCAATGCCTTCCTGACTACTGTACAACGTAAGTATCCGCAACCTATTTATTAATTATGAGACCAGATATTTTAGCTATAAATCAGCAAACAGCGAGCAGAGAAATCAAAGACCCCGTTCAGTCGGGTGGTATGAAGATGCTCGTTTGGCTTGCTTTACTTTTAAACACACTCTTTTTTCATGCATGCAAGAATAAAGACCTTGATCTGTATGTCGAAAGTGACAAATACAGCAATGCAGCGGATTTCATTGGTAACAATTACAACCTGAGCCTGTTTTATGCCGCATTGAAACAGGCCGACTTATTGGATATGCTTAAACAGGAGGGACCTTATACGGTGTTTGCTCCAACGAATAGCGCCTTCAATGATCTCGGCATTGTTCGCGCCAGCGATTTCGCTGGTATGAAGCAGGATAGCCTGCGCCAGCTATTGCTTTATCATATGTTGCCCCGAAGATTGTATACCAGTGATGTACCACCAAACACCATCGACAACAAATATGTTAATATGATGGAAAAAGAACTGTTTATCGGTTATAAAAACCAAAAAGCCTGTGCGGAATGTACGCTAATTTCGGACTTCTATGTTAATGGTTCAAAATCTGTCTTAGCGACGCAGAATATTGTATTGGCGAATGGTGTATTGCATGTCGTGGATAAAGTGCTGAAGTATAATCCAACCGTACAAGATGTATTAAATTCCAAACCAGAGTATAGCTTATTTATTGCACTGCTCAAACGTATGGGAGACTGGAATCGTTTAGGCGAGCCCGCCAATACAACCGTTTTTGCGCCCAATAACGAAGCCTTTGAAAAGGCTGGAATAACAGCCAATGACATCGCTCAGTTAGATCCTGGAAAATATGGCAAACGATTGTCACGCGTTTATCTGCTGTACAACCACTTCTTTCTCTCGGATATGGCAATCTATGGACAGCTAGCTGGATCCGGCAACTATGGCGGTCCGTTTTATCGTGCGCGTATTGTGGGTGATGAATTATATTATTTTGGCATTTCTTCCACTAAGCCAATGGAGCCCTTTATTATTCACAGCCAGGCACCCGAAGCCAATACACCGCTTCGGATCAGCAACTTTCAACCGGGTTATCAAACGGATTATAAAGCGGACAATGGTGTTGTACACGGAATAAATAGCTTATTGGTATTGCCTGAAGAAGCGCTGATAAAGGAAGAAACTAAGACAGATCAACGATGAAAAGTAGTTTAAATGAACATATAACAGGCATACTATGTGGAGTTCTCCTCCTACTTTCTGCCTGTCAAAAAACAGAATTTATGCCGGATCCGGTGGGTGAAGAAATTCCCGCTCCCGATTATCCATCGCTCACAGCAGCTCTGCCTGCAGAGACAAGCCTGTTCAAGGCGATGTGGCAAAAGGCGGAGATGGATAAGGTATTGGCGACGGAGCAGGCGCAGGTCAAACTGACCTTTTTGGTTCCTGCCAATAGTGCCATGGAAACTGCGGGATATACTGCCGCAAAAATACAGCAGCTAACAAAAGACTCCTTGCAGAACCTGTTGCGCTATCATGTACTCAATGGCGCTATCAGTTCCGGTCAGTTAGCCTTGATAGGGCGGGATTTGACATTTTTCACACTATTGAAACATCCCAAATTTCTGGATGGTGAACCCTGGGATGGTTCATTGGTACGGACGGTCCCCTATTTCTATCGGCAACAGCTGAGTATGGACGGCGGGAACTTCATTATCGATGGAAAGAAATTAAAGATTGGGCAGGAACTTGCCGTTGCGCAGGGACATGTTTTTATTCTCGAGCAGGTTCTCAAAGCTCCCCAGCAGCAGATGTACGATTTTTTGGTAAAGGACGGCCGTTTTTCCTTGTATTTAAAGTCCATGGAACTTAGCAATATCGAGTATACTAATGATTTTATGATGAATATGTATGCAGGATATGGTTTACCTGTTCGTTTTATGCTCGATTGGAATTATTATTTTGAGGGTACTTTTCACTATAGTACTGAACGGCCTCGGCATGTCATCCATTGTACATTGTTTGCGCCAACCGATGCAGCTTTCAACCGGATGGGCATTTATACGGAGGCTGATCTGCGCGCGTTGAACGGACGGATCGAAACCCCATGGTACTATGAAACCAACCAATTAACTCCGGTGGATAGCCTGCTCAAGTACCAGTACATTGGCAGCGCACGAATGGAGACTGGTTATAATGAAGACTATACTATAGCCAATGTAGACATTCAAATTGACCGTAGAATCAATAATTCGACTATTTTTTCGCAAATGTTGGACAACAATAAGCTGGCTGAATTCAAGAATATCTACCATCGTTTTTACCGTTCAGGCAACAGAATTCAGGTAGGGCATTTGAAAAGCAAGGAGCAGCCAGCAGATATTATTGAGGAAAATATCAACACCATTCAGGGGCCCATCCACGTTGTCGATCGAATAACTGTGCCGGATGATTTCAGTATGTGGCACAAGAAAAAGTAGTATACAAAGTGTAAACGATTAGACAAAAAGACATGAAATCAATGAACTATCTATACGCCATCTTAGTGATGTTATCCTTGGTGAATTGTTCCAAGGATACAGTGAATCCTACGGAGGCTATCGAAAAAAATACCTTAAATGATGTGGTTAGGGACAATTTTGGATTGACTTATCTAGCTACTGCACTGTATAAAAGTGGGCTGAATAAAGTATTGATGCAGGATGGTTCCTATACCTTACTGGCTCCATCTGACGATGCTTACAAGGCTACTGGTTATCAAAATCCGGCAGCGGTTTATGCTGAGCCGGCGAGTAAGCTCACTGAGCAGGGAAATTATCATATTCTGAAAGCACCATTACTGTTTACCGGAAAGGCCTTAAAAATGAATCAAGAGGAGGAAACTTTATTGGGTACCAAAGTGTATTGGAGCCGCGTAAAGCGCGGACAAGACACATTGACAACGATCAATGGGGGCCGCTTGCTACAGGCGGATACCAAAGCCGCTAATGGTGTCATGCAGGTACTGGACCGTTTATTGGTTCCCAATGTGCACAGCAACCTCAAACAGGCACTCGCAGCAAATGTTGATCTAAGCTTGTTTTATCAGGCTTTAAAGGTTTCGGGCTTACTGGAATCATTGGCGGGTACAACAAATTATACGGTATTTGCACTCAATAATACAGCGATCAAACAAATGGGCTATCCCGATTTGGAAGCAATTGAAAAGGCCGATCCTGCTGCATTGAAAAAGCTCTTAAGCTATCATGTCGCCAAGGAACGCAAGTTTGCGCAAGATTACTTTCTGCTGACGCCGGAGGGAACAACGAGTTATACTGAAACGATGCTGAATGAGAAGACCTTGACCATTAATTTGCTTGGTCAATACAATGTACCCAATAGCTTTACGGGAATAACCGTAAAAGGCACTGGCAATTCCTGGGCACTAACTCCGGTACGTACCGATGTACTTGCTGGAAATGGAGTCATCCATGTTATGGGACAAGTGCTCCAACAATAAGGTGAAAGACTGTGTGTTATTCACTCAGATTTATAAAAAATGTTTACATGAGAACAATCAACAAGACAATATATCATTGGATCGGGATGCTTATTGCCCTATTCTTGCTCCAGCTCCAGCCAACAAGGATGCTGGCGCAGGAAACTTCCGGTACCCTCACGGGCCGTGTACTGGACGGGATAAAAGCACCAATAGTAGGCGCTTCTATCGAAGCGCTGCATACACCTTCGGGTACAAAATATACCCTTTCAGCAGATAAAGACGGCCGCTTTACGATCAATAATATGCGTATCGGCGGGCCCTACCGTGTTAGTGCTACCGCTGTTGGTCTGCAACCCGATATCCGCGCGGATATTTTTATCCGGCTAGGCGGAGCACAGGAGCTCGAGTTCCTGTTGACCGAAGCCAACCAACGCATGGAGGAGGTGGTGGTCAGCGCCCGGGCAAGGGGGCAGCGAGCTGATACCTTCGGTGCCGGTAAAAATATTTCGGGTGAGCAGATTCGCAATATGCCGACCGTATCGCGTTCAATTACTGACGTTACACGTCTGACCCCGCAGGGAAGCCGAGACAATAGCTTTGGCGGTACCAACTTCCGTTACAATAACGTCACTGTGGATGGCGCAATCAACAACGATGCCATCGGTTTTTCGCCATCTTTGGGTGGGCAGACCGGTACTTCGGGAATGGCGGGAAGTTCAACCCGCACCAATCCGATTTCGATCGATGCAATCCAAGATGTACAGGTGTATCTTGCTCCTTATGATGTCAAGATCGGTAACTTTACAGGTGGTTCAGTGAATGCAGTTACGCGTTCGGGGACGAACAAAATCGAGGGTTCGGTATATGGTTTCGGCCGCAATGCGGCACTGACGGGAAAAGACCGTGTAGGGACACTGGGCAAGATGAACAGTGACTTCTACGATTACCAGGCTGGTTTCCGGATCGGTTTCCCGATTATCAAAAATAAACTGTTCTTCTTCAGCAATGAAGAAATCGCGCGCCGGCAGGATCCGACACAGCTTATTGTTGGCACAACCGAAACAGCTCAGATATTAAGTGTGGCAGATGCTGAAAAAATAGCGAATACTGTCAAGGAGCGCTATGGCAATTTGTTTGATGCCGGAACAGCCGACAGCTATACCAACTGGAGCAAGTCTGTCAAGTTCTTCAACCGCGTCGATTGGAATATCAATGCCCGGCATCAGCTGGCAATCCGCAACAATACCATCCGTAGTTCGGCTACACACATGGACCGCGACCAGCAGGATTTTCGTTTTTCGAGCATGGCCTTCAAACAGACCAACAACCAGAGCAGTACGGTAGCCGAATTGAAGAGCCGTTTTTCAAATAGTCTTTCCGCCAATGCCGTGATCGGTTATACGGTTGTCAACGATAGACGTGATCCACTGTCAGACCCGACGCTGCCACAGGTACAGATCCAGGGACGTACACCGGGGACGACGGTGTACATCGGGACAGACCGTGAAGCAAGCATCTTTGATATGCAGCAACGCACCTGGGAGTTTACGGGCAACCTAACCTGGAATACAGGGCGTCATAAGCTGCTTTTCGGTACACACAATGAACTGTACAAAATCCGTTACGGTTTTGTGAACAGCTGGAACGGGCGTGTTGACTACAACAGCATCGAAGATTTTGTGAATAACAATCCATATCGGGTACGGGGGAGCTACAATTATAACAACAATACCCGCGACTATATCCTCGCAAATCCAGCGGCAGATTTTGGTGTCAATATGTATAGCTTGTATCTACAGGACGAAATCCGTATCCACGACCGATTGCGCATTACACCCGGACTACGGGCAGATTTAGCAAGTCTGCCAGATATGCCTCAACTGAGCGACAAAGTGAAAAATATCCTTTCGGACCCGAATTTCGGCACGACTTATCAATATACCCCCCTCAGTCGTTTGCGCAATGATTTTATGAATAGGGTACAACTATCGCCACGAGTAGGCTTCCGCTGGGAAGTAACAGAAGACCGCAAACTGGTATTGCGCGGCGGGGCAGGGTTGTTTACGGGACGGATTCCGTTTGCCTGGCTGGCATACGCTTATTACAATACCGGAAACAGTTATGGTGCATTTGACCAGCGGGCAGATCAGAAGCCCTTTGCACCGGGCAGTGATGCGATACGTCCGAGTGAAAATGGCTTGGCCGATTTTATTGCGCAGAACGGCGCTGTTGTCAACGATCCCAATAGCGGAAAAACACAGGTGGACCTCGTGGACAATGGTTTTACCCTACCGCAGGTCTTTCGGGGAAGTTTGGGTATTGACTATGAGGCGGCTGGCGACTGGAAGTTTACACTAGAGGGGATCTATACCAAAAATATCAGCGATGTATTATTTCAGCAACTCAATACATCTGACAGCCCGCGCTGGTACGGTTATGACCGTGGGCACCAGCAACCGATATATAGTGGTACAGTGGATAGCCGTTTCTCGAATATTTACCTGCTGAGCAATACCAATCAGGGATATAAGTACAGCCTGACAGGAACAGTTGCAAAAAAATACAGGACCTTAAATGCGACGGCAAGCTACACCTACGGTATGTCAAAAGACTTGTCCAATGGGGTACGGAATTCGATGGAATCAAACTGGCAGCTCAATCAGTCCTTGATCCCGAATAACCCCAGTCTGGCCTTCAGTAATTTTGACATCCGGCATCGGATCGTCGCAAGTATCAGCTATGATAAACTGTGGCACCGTGCAGGAAGGACCAATATTACCTTGTTCTTTTCAGCACAGTCAGGGTCGCCATTTACCTATGGTATCGTGAACAATAGCATTCAGGGATTACCACAGCAAGTATCGCTGGTCTATATACCGACAGCGTCGGAGGCAATCCGGTATTTTAAAGATATTGCCGGTGGACAGACAGCGGTGCAACAGGCTGCGGCTTTCAATACTTTCATTGATGCCAATGCCTATTTAAGTGGACGTCGCGGCGATTTTACCGAACGTAATAAAGCACGTACACCTTGGAATGTGCAGGCAGACCTGCGGCTGGCACACGAACTTGCCGTCAATAGGCAGGGGCATATCCTTACCCTGTCGGCTGATGTGATGAACCTGACGAACCTGCTGTACCGGAAATGGGGCGTACAGTATTTCTCGCCGAACACGTTCAACTCGACAAGTTCGGTCGGACTGACGCCAACTCTGTTTCCACCACAACAGAACGAAGGAAACTGGCCGGTCTTTGAGTTTCGCAACCCCGGCACACCATACAGTATAGATTATTTTAATTCACGGGCACAGGTACAGCTGGGCCTACGGTATTCATTTTAGCTAAAAAGGAAAAGGTACATCTTGGAAAACAGACGTACCTTTTCCTTTTTAAACCTTTGATTTTAGACTCCTTCAATCATGCTATAACCTACACCTATTGTTTTTTTATTTCTCAATCTACCCAAACCATGTTTCAATATAACATATTGTTCATGAACTTCTTGAAAGTGCTCAAAAAAATCAAACTTTTGCCCTGATCCGGAGATTTTGTAAATTTGAAGTTGCACGTGTTTATCGATCAGTACTTTAGAAGAATTAAGAGCTGAAGTTGATCGATCCTCAACTAAATAATTGAATAGTTTTGATTGATTTATTAAGTAAATTAGTTCTATGAAATATAACTTGATAACCTTTTTATGTCTTTTGACAGTGATACTTCCCGCATGCTCTGGTACCCGCATTGCCACAATGAGAAAATCTAAGATGGAGCAACTTGAGCTGGGCATGTCCAAAACCCAGGTCGTTAATATCCTTGGATCATCTTACTCAATTTCGCAAAAGGAAGTAAACGCTAATGACACCATTGAAGTTATATCTTACAGGAATGTACCCTTTGATGATGAATTCTATTTATTTAGGTTTAAGAATAGCAAATTGGAGAAATGGCATCGCGAATTCCAGCCAATCTACAAAGCAGCGCAGCCGTAGGTGGCCATCAGATTACCTATATTCTTAAAGAATTGCCTGAGCATTTCATAGGTTGTCAAGTCTGCAGTAACAGGATGGGAACTATTTATGGCAAGGGATTCGCAACTCAAACAAATATTTAGGCTGGAAACAATTTCTCCGGAGCTGTTATAAAATACGATCGCATCCCTGTAGATGGGAGCACAGATCCAATTGTATGTATCAGTTATTTTCGTAAGCAAAATTTCTTTTAGCAGACTGATTACCTCATTTAAATGGAAATGACTATTTCTAAATATTAACAGTAAAAATATAAAAAAAGAGATGTTATCTCTTGGGTCACATTTTAATTTAGATTCCTAAATTCAATTGGAGTGACACCAACCTTTTGTTTAAAAAGGCGGGTAAAATGTTGTTGATATTTAAAGCCAAGTTCTTCTGCAATCTCACTGATAGACTTATTAGGGACAAATATCTTCTCCTTTGCCTCTTCTATAAGTTTAGTTTGTATATAATCAAGGGCAGTTGTTCCCGTCTCTTTTTTAATCAGATCACCAAAATAATTCGGAGACAGATACAATTGTTCAGCACAATAACTGACTGTTGGCAAGCCAAGAGCCTGAGATTTTCCAGATCTGAGATAATCATGTAGAAGATTTTCAAAGCGCATCAGTATACCTGTATTTATATGTGTTCTGGTAATGAACTGCCTATCGTAAAAACGCATACAGTAATTTAAAAAAAGTTCAATGTTGGACACGATAAGTGTTTTACTGTGCTTGTCTAAATTCAAATCGATCTCATTTTCAATCTTATCGAAACAGTCACTGATGATGGAACGCTCTTTTTTTGACAGGTGGAGCGCTTCATTGACAGCATATGAAAAAAAAGTATAGTCTTTGATACTTTTTCCTAATTGAGTGCCGGCAATCATGTCCGGATGGAAAACCAAAGCCCTTCCTGAAGGTTTGATAATTTGGCCGCTGCTATCAATACCGTATAACTGGCCTGGAGAAATGAAAACAAGTGTGCCATCCTCATAATCATAGGGCTGGCAGCCATATCGCATATCCCCGCATTTTATATTTTTCAAGAAAATGCAATACAGTCCCATATATCTGCGGAATTGAATGTAAATAGGGATTTCGTCGAAATTGACAATACTTACCAAGGGGTGTTTTGTTTCAACTCCCATCTCGTCATTATACTGTTTTACGGTATCAATTTTTCGAATTTCTTCCATAACATTCTTTTTTCTTACAAATTTAGAAAACCTTTCATTTAGCTGCATATTGCTGGAACCAAATCTGTAAAAGTGGTAAATACATCTGTATTCTGTATAAACAATTTGAACCATTTAATACTGAAATTTGCCTATACAAGTCCAGTATAGGGTAGACTATTCATACAACAAACTTTCAAGTGTGAAGAACTGGGATTAAATTACAGATAGGGAATGAAATTTCTGATAATTGCAGCTTCATTGCTGTTAGCTGCGTTAGTTGAACTAAAAATTAAAAACTTGAGAAAATGAACAGATTCAGCATGAAGCAATTGATTTTATTTTTTTTGTTCGCGATAAACATAAATAATACAATGAAAGCACAGGAAAACAAAAACAGAGGAGCAGCCCTCAATGCTCATCAACAAACTTTAGCAGCCATCGCTGCCCTTACAGCCACTGGAGACCAAGAAGCACTAAGACCCGCATTAAGCAAAGGACTGGATGAAGGGCTCGCAATCATCGAAATAAAGGAAGCATTGGTACAGCTCTATGCGTACTGTGGCTTTCCACGCAGCCTTAATGCTATTGGAACATTCAAAAACGTTTTGGACGAAAGAGCGAGCAGAGGGATTAAAGATCAAGAAGGTAAATCCATTGTTGTAGAGAATAAGGTGGGAGACAAATATGAACAAGGCCGAAAGGTCCTTGAAGAATTGACTAAGACCGTTCAGCAAAAGCCCGCTCCTGGTATAGGTGAGTTTGCTCCACGCGCAGATTCATTTCTAAAGGAACATCTTTTTGCAGATGTTTTTGGTAGCGATGTTTTGAATTATCGTCAACGGGAATTTGTGACCATATCAGCACTAGCAGCAATGCCTGGGGTGGAACCGCAATTGAAAGCTCATATTTTAATGGGTAAAAATACAGGCATAACCGACCTCCAGCTGGCTGAACTTACAGCGGTGATTGAGAAAGCTGCGGGAAGAACACAGGCGAATATACTGAGAAAAGCAATCGACCAACCCGAATTACCGGTCATACAGTCTGATATGATGGTACGGATTGCAGCGATAGAAATTGTACCTGAATATCTGGAACAATATAAAGCTATTCTTAAGGATCAGTCCTCTGTATCACTGAAGATAGAGCCTGGTGTAATTTCAATTTTTCCGATGTACCAGCAGGATAAACCTACGGTATTGAAGTTGGTAGAAATTTATGCCAATAAGGAAGCTTACGATTTGCATATCAAGTCTGAACATTTTCAGCAATATAAAACAACCACACTAAAAATGGTCAAATCTCTGGAACTGGTAGAAATGGACGCAATAAGTCCTGAAGCTATGCCTTTAATATTTAGAAAATTGAAATAATAAACTTTGCCTTATCAAATGACAACCCTCAAACCGCTAAGCTCGTTGTTATTAGACGAAGAAATTGCCTGGTTGAAATTAAAAGAGAAATTCCTGAAGAAATTTTGGCGGTAATACAGGAATAGTATTCGAACGATGTCATTGGATCAAAAGCTTCAGGTACTGATAGACAAGAATACGCAGAAAACTAATAGACTTATAACAGTGAATAAAGATATGGCTAGCAATATTCCCAGATATGCCAGATATGCATTTGAACGTTATATGTAAAATACGATATCGATCAATAAGTGTTGAGCAGATAATGCTGCTTTTAAAATTCTTGTATTCTTGCAAAAATTAATATCTTTATTTCTCATAGACCATTTCATATTTTTATTTAAATGCAAAAGTTGAGTCAAGATCCCTTTTTATGGACTGAATTGCGGTATGCAATTGTGTTCGATCGAGACCAGCTTGCATTTAAAACTCTATTTAAAAAATTTTACCCCGATTTATATGACTTTGGCCATGCAATTATTAAATCACCAGTTCCAGTTGAGGATATTATTTCGGAAATTTTCATGAAATTGTGGCTATTGGAAGATAAGTTAATGGAAATTGAAAACATCAGAACTTATCTTTTTAGGTCTGTAAGAAATAATGCCATAAAATACCTTGAAAGACAACATACCCATGTGGATATTTCAGAAATTATTGATTTTAACTATCAATATCCAAGTGTGGAGCAAGAATATATTTCCAGCGAAAACCTGAAAATTATACAGCAGATCATAGACGAATTGCCTTCCAAGTGTAAAATGGCTTTTACTTTAGTCAAGGAGCTTGGCTTTACCTATCATGAAACGGCTGCCATTATGGAAATTTCTACGAATACTGTTGACCGACACATTCAACTGGCGCTCCGTCGTTTAAGAGATTCTATTACTTGTAGAAAAATAAACAGCTAGAAATTAGTGTTTTAAAATTATTTTAAATTTCTATTGGTGAGATTTGTCTGTAATTGGCTCTTATATTAAAGACTCAAGCGTAAGATGGATCAAGATCAACTTCTGGTATTATTGAACAAAGAAATTCAGGGGAAACTAACACCTGAGGAGAAGTTATTGTTTGAGAAGTTGCTCATTGACAATCCAGATCACCAACTCCTTTATCATTTTATTAAAAATCAGCATCGAACGCCTTCATCAACCATCGAAAAAACTGAAATGGCATTTGATCAGCTATGGAAGAAATTGGAAGACAGTAGCCCCGAAAACATTCCAATAAGGAGTAGGGTAAAAAAACGCTACCTCTTTTATCTAGTAGCGGCTAGTATTGCATTCTTCTTTTTTGTCGGTATGTGGTGGTATTTGGCTCAACAAGAGGTTGTTGAGTATAGAATGAGTTATAGCAGCAATAAGGGCGAGAAACGGATAATTAGCCTGCCCGATGGGAGTACCGTTTGGTTAAATGGCGACAGCAAACTCTATCTGGCGACAGATTTCAATAAAAAAGAACGTCGAGTAAAATTGGTGGGAGAGGGCTTCTTTGCTGTTGCCAAAGATAAAAAACACCCATTTATTGTCTCATGTAAGGATTCCGAGGTAAAAGTATTAGGAACAAAATTCAATATCAGGGCATATCAGGACGAGAATAAAACACAGACTTCACTTGTGGAGGGGGCTATTGAACTGAAAAGCCAAAAGAATGGTGAAACTTATCGGATGGTGCCTGGCGACAAACTAACGATAACTAACAATGGAATAGTACCTTCATCGAGCGATAAAAGTGCGGACAATATGGTAAAACGGACAGCCCTACTTGTTAAGGATGGCGAGAAAATGCCCTCAGAAGCACTGTGGCTTGAAAATAAACTTTCCTTTGAGGCTGATCCGATGAATATTGTAGCATCCAAAATAAGTAAATGGTATAACCGAAATATTGTAATAGACAATACCGAACTGGAGAAAACCACTTTTACTGGAACGATGGAAGATTATAGTCTCGAGATGGCCTTAAAGACCATCTTATTGGCCAATCCAAAGCTGCACATGAGAGAAGAAAACGAATCAATTATTTTATATTAACCCTAAATAAACGATAATGAAAGACTATACATAAAGTTTCAAAAAAAGGATACACCCAATGACGTATCCTTCATGTTCATGAAATAAGAGTGCGAAGTCCCTGAGAAAGATAAAGCACTCTATGGTTCCATAATCAATTTAAAACTATGAAAAAAAATTTACATGGTCAGGTATTTTTTGCACGAAAATCTAGTACCATTAAATATGCATTAATGACAAAATTAACATTAGCGCTCACTTTTGCATTTACCGTAAAGGTCTTCGGAATAAGTACCAAAGCACAGGAAAAGGTATCCCTAAAAATAAAGAACACCGATCTTAAGACTGTTTTAAAAACCATTGAAAAACAGACTAAAGTCAAATTTATATATTTTGACAACGTGATCGCCAATAAAAGCCTTCCCCTTATTTCTGTCGAGAACCAAAATTGGACCAACGCTTTAGCGCCATTGCTGAATAGATTTCAGCTCCGGATGGAAAACATGAATGAAAATACCTATGTGATCACCGTGAACAATAAAGAAGTTCAGGGGCTTGATATCAAAGGAAGGATTTTAGACCGTCAAGGGTTGCCCTTGTCGGGTGTCACCGTGGTCGAAAAAGATAAGGAACGCGGTACAAGTACAAACGATAAAGGCGAATTTAATCTAAAAGTAAGCGGGCCAAATGCCATTTTACTTGTCAGTAATGTAGGCTTTATCAGCCAGGAGATTCCGGTTAGCCAATCATTTATGAATGTTGTCCTCCAAGAAGATCTGACCTCTTTGGAGGAAGTTGTTGTTGTTGGTTACGGTACACAACGAAAAGCAAATCTTACAGGAGCTGTCGCTTCAGTTGATATGGAAAAAGTGTTGGGAGATCGACCTGTAAGCAGCAGCTCCCAAGCATTACAGGGGGCTTTGCCCGGTTTACAGGTTACTTTTGGTGGCGGGCGGCCTGGAACATCTACAGAACTAAATATTCGGGGCGTCACTTCCATAAATGGCGGTAGCCCTTTGGTATTGGTCGACAACGTTCCTATGAATATGGACGACATAAACCCTAAGGATATCTTAAATGTCACCGTATTGAAAGATGCCGCAGCCTCTTCTATTTATGGTGCTAGAGCAGCTTTTGGGGTTATTCTGATCACGACAAAAAAAGGATCCAGAAACCAGCCGACCAGCATCAATTACTCCAGTAATCTGACCTGGAGCCGTCCTTCAACGCTCCCTGAAAAAGCAACTCCACTTGAGTTTGTACAGGCATTGAAAGATTTTGGAAATACCTCGAATTGGGCGGGACAAAATGTCGATACCTGGCTTGGCCTATTAAAAGATTATCAAGCTGATCCCACGAAATTTCCTGATGGAATAGCTGAGGTAAATAATACAAAATATCCCCTGAAAGAATACGATTTATACAATGAGGTCTTCCAGACTGGATTTGAACACTTGCATAATCTTTCTATCAGAGGTGGTTCTGAAAAAATTGCCTATAGACTTTCTGGAATGTATAGCAATGAAGATGGTATTATGATTACCAAAAAAGATAGCTATAGCAGATATAATTTCAATGCTTATGTAAACGCAGAACTATTCAAAAATTTTAATGCAAGTGTCAATGTATTTTATAAAAAAGATAATAGGCTGACCCCAGCCAATATGGGGGAGATGTTTTATCGCGCTCTGACATTCGGGTCATACCTTAACCCCGGCGAGACGATAGACAGCGATGGGAAAGCTATACCCTACGGTACACCCAACAATTATCTAAAATATGAAGATCCTTCGCGCAGATATGAAGAGAATCTTAGACTCTTTGGTAAACTGGAATATAACCCTTTACCGGGCTGGAATATCACAGCTGAATACACCTTCAGTAAAAATAATCTGAACAATAAAAATGCGCAGAACAGAAATAGGTATATGAACCCGAATAATTTTAATACGGAATACCTGTTCAATCAAGATTTTTATACCCGTTCTAATTCCCTGACAGACTATAATGCTTTAAATCTCTATACGAGTTACAGCCGTGCATTGGATGACCATAATGTGAAAGTTTTGGTGGGAACAAATTATGAGAAAAGTTATAACGAATCATTTTCAGCAACAAGATATGGGATTTTAAGTCCTGATTCACCTTCATTGGGGACAAGTACAGGGACACAAAATACATCCGACAGTTTTAGTCAGTATGCTATCTTAGGTTATTTTGGTAGAATTAACTATGATTATAAGAATCGTTATCTATTGGAGCTAAACGGACGGTTAGACGGTTCCTCCCGTTTCCTCAAAGGTAGCAGGTTTGGCTTTTTTCCATCCGTTTCTGCCGGTTGGAATGTTGCTGAAGAACAATTTATGACGGGGTTAAAAAATAGTATTCCAATGTTGAAGTTCAGGGCTTCTTATGGGGAAATCGGTAACCAGGTCGTCTTTGATACCAATAAAAATCAAGTTTATTTTCCTGCAATACCTCAGATGGGGACAGGCAATGCAAATTGGATTGATCCGAATACTGGCATCCGCTACCTGACGATAAATCCACCAAATTTAATCAGTTCTACTTTTTCCTGGGAAAAGGCGCGTACTTTAAATTTCGGTGTTGACATTGCTTTGTTCAATAGCAAATTGAACGGAAGTTTTGACTGGTTTAGACGTCAGACAATAGGCATGCTTTATCAGGGGGCCGACCTTCCGGCAGTTTTGGGCTCACAACCTCCATTCCAGAATATTACGGATCTAGAATCAAAGGGATGGGAGCTGGAACTTTCCTGGAAAGACAAGATTAAAGATTTTAAATATTCATTTACTTTCAATCTTTCAGATAATAGAGGTTTCATTACCAAAATCAATAATAGTGCTGGGCTGATCGATGGCTTCTACAAAGGAAAAGAACTCGGTGAAATATGGGGATATGTTACATACCGTTATTATATGGTAGATGATTTTCAGGAAAATAGTTTAAACGCCAGTTTGTTAAATGGGAAACTCAAAGAGGGAATTCCATATTTCAAAGGTGTTGCTCAGAATCCCGGAGATATTAAATATGCTGATTTAAATGGTGACGGTATCATCTTCAGTGGTACAGGCACTGTATCCGATCCTGGTGATATGAAGGTTATAGGCAATAATAATAGGCGGTTTCAATTCGGTCTGAACAGTAATTTCTCCTACAAGAATATTGATTTGAGCGTATTTATACAGGGCGTAGGAAAGCGGGATCTTTGGTTGAGCAATTTCTTGATGTGGCCATATAATAACGAATTCGGTACGCTCTATAAAGATAATCTAGATTATTGGACGCCGAAAAATACTGATGCGACCTATGCGCGTGTCTATGCAAACGCAGGTTTAAATACATCAGCGAATCGAAGAATACAGACCAAATACCTTTCGGATGGCTCCTATCTTCGCGTGCGAAATATTACACTTGGCTATACCCTCGACAGAAAGACTTTAAGGAGCAAAGTGATCGACAATATCAAGGTATTTGTTTCGGGCGAAAATTTATTTAAAGCTGATCATATGCCAAAAGGGATGGAGGCTGATGGTGAAAACATAGGCTCGGGAGGTATTTATCCATTCCTGAAAAAGTACAGTTTCGGCGTTAATGTTACGTTTTAAATCTTCAAAAACCGCAGAATATCATGAAAAAGAAATTTATCCATTATATCCTTTGGCTGGGGCTAGCCACATCGTTAACAAGCTGCAGCAATTTACTGGATCTCGATCCGGAAGGTACTTTGACAGAGCAAAGTACTTTCACAAACTATAACAATTTTATTTCCTATGCTTGGCAATTCTATGGCACGTTTCCTGGCTATAGCAATGCTGTGCCCGATGCTGAGGTCAACGGCGACCTATTTGCCAAAGCTCAGGCAAACGCCACTTCTGATTGGGCTTGGCAGCGAATGGTCGTCCCATCAACAAGTAACGATTACAGTAATCCATTTGTGCAGATACGATCTATCAATGTTCTTTTGGATAATATTGAGCAGGCAAGTCAGCTATCTGAACCGGAAAAGAAGCATATCCGTAGTATTGGCTACTTTTTCAAGGCTTACCAATATATGGATCTCCTTAACAAATTTGGTCAGGCGATCTGGGTAGAGCGTACGATTAACGACGGCGATACCGATGTTCTGTACGGTACCCCTGGAACTCGTGATGAAATTGCTGCCCACATCGTTGAAATGCTCAGCTATGCCGGAGAAAATATCAAAGAAAATGGAGATGGACCCAATACCATCAATCGTAAGGTTGTCATGGCACTGACAGCACGCTTTGGCCTACGGGAGGGGACTTGGAGGAAATACCATCAACTTAAAGACGCCGAGAAATACCTAAAATTGTCAACAGCGGCAGCCGAAAAAATTCTATCAAGTACGATACTGCTACTGAGCAATTACGACCTGCTGTTCAACAGTGAATCATTGGCGAATGTCGCTGAGGTTTTTCTTTATAAGCAGTATGAGTTGAATCAGATTACCCATGGTCTAGCATCGCTGGCGCGTAATTCCTCGGGAAGATGGGATCTCACCAAGAAAGCTGTGGATATGTATCTGATGAAAGATGGGAAAACACGCTGGGTGAGTCCAACATTTGCTGGTGATGAAAGTGCATATACTGAATTCCGGAATCGTGATACCCGTCTATACTTTACCATTCCACCTCCTTATAAAGTTAAAATGGGGAAGACAAATATGCTTTGGGAGTATTTGGATGATCCGAAGGACCGGGAGTATATCGATTTGATGGCTACACTATCAGACGACAAACATAAAACTTTACCCTGGATGAACTGGGAAGGTCTCATATTGAAAGAGGAACCACATTATGTCGATTTCACCAATGGACAGCCTTATAGTGTAAGTTATACCGGATATCGGTTTTACAAATTCAGTAACAAGATTAATAGGATCCAGAATGTCGATATCAACGATGCTCCTATATTTAGGCTCGGGGAATTGTTGGTCGGATATGCCGAAGCAAAATATGAATTGGGAGAAATCAACCAGCAAATTATCGATCAAACGATCAATAAATTAAGGTTACGCGCTGGAGTGGCTTCTTTGGAGTTAACTGCAATTCCAGCAGATCCCAAACGCGATGAGACGGTAAGCCCGGCGCTGTGGGAAATACGTCGCGAGCGTGCTGTTGAACTGATGGGTGAAGGGTTTCGTTTTGACGATCTCAGACGATGGAAAAAAATGGATTATGCCATTACCCAAAAATTGGGACGATATATAACCAAGGGAGTAGATGTACCTGCTAATACGCCTATTCCAGTTGAAAACGGACAGACAAAAGGCTATATCGCCTACGAAGGTAAAGCACCGTCTCCTTTTCCTGAATACTATTATTTATATCCGATACCTGCTGCAGAACTGGTACAGAATAAAAACTTAAAACAGAACGAAGGCTGGTAAAATAATTTATAACACATGAAAGTATTAACATTGATCGCGCTAAGGAAAACTTTCCTAGTTGTCTTAATCGTGATGTTCACATGCAGCATTTTCGCGCAAAGTGGAAACAAAAGACCGAATATTGTATTTATTATGGCCGATGATCTTGGTTACGGCGATTTGGGAGCCTATGGCCAAGTTAAGATTGAAACCAAACATATCGACTCATTGGCCCAATCGGGGATGAAGTTTGATAACTTTTATGCCGGTACTTCCGTATGTGCACCCTCGCGTTCATCCTTGATGACAGGACAGCATACAGGGCACACTTACGTCAGGGGCAATAAGGAAATTGAACCTGAGGGGCAAGAGCCATTGGCCGATTCAGTGCAGACCATCGCGATGTTACTGCAGAAGGCGGGTTATACCACTGGTGCCTTTGGTAAATGGGGATTGGGCATGGTAGGTACAACTGGTGCACCTGATCAGAAGGGGTTTGACGAATTTTATGGGTACAATTGTCAGCGTCAATCACATCGTTATTATCCTACCCATCTTTGGCATAATAAGCAACGTATTGAACTTGATGCCAATGGATTGATGGCACAAGGCCAGTATGCACCAGCATTGATTCAGGAAAGAACCCTTGCTTTTATCGATGCCAACAAAGATAAACCCTTCTTTCTTTTTGTTCCCACTGTGCTACCTCATGCCGAACTTGCAGGACCTGCAGACGAGTACTATAAGCAATATGCCGATAAGTTTGATGAGAAGCCTTACCGAGGCAACGACTATGGTCCCAAAGCAACAGTTCCGGGGTATAACAGTGTCGAAAAGCCGCATGCGATGTACGCTAGTATGGTAAGTCGGATGGATGCGTATGTAGGACAAATCGTTGAAAGATTACGTCAAAATAATCTGCTAGATAACACAATTATTATATTCACCAGTGATAATGGGGCACATAAAGAGGGCGGAGCGGATCCTAATTTTTTCAATAGTTCGGGCGGATTACGAGGTACAAAACGCGATCTTTATGAAGGTGGAATAAAGACGCCGTTCATTGCTTACTGGCGAGGTAAAATTGCGGCGGGAAAAACATCAAATTATTTAGGCGCTTTTTGGGATATTATGCCAACGATGGTCGAATTAGCCAAAGCAGATAAGCCAAGATATACCGATGGAATTTCTATAGTTCCGACATTGTTGGGTGAAAGTAAAAAGCAAAAGCAGCACGGCTATCTATATTGGGAATTCCATGAGGACGGAGGACGTCAGGCTGTCCGTAAAGGTGATTGGAAACTTATTTTACAGAAAGTTATGAGCGGTTCGCCAACCATGGAACTGTTTAATCTTAAGCAAGATCCAAAAGAGCAAAATAACATTGCGGCCGATAATCCCAAAAAAGTAACGGAATTACATCGTCTGATCGAAAAAGCGCATGTTGAAAGCACTATTTTTCCTTTGATTAAAAAGGTCCAATAAATCAATATCCTTTAAAATGAAATTAGCCCGATCTTTTTATAAAAAGATCGGGCTAATTTCATTTTA